>OKWT01000004.1_pt1 | contig 386692 bp, 352 predicted proteins | sample 1607131 | NCBI WGS metagenome assembly OKWT01 (sample SAMN07501045, study PRJEB24779) | human gut metagenome
CTGAGGGTGGCGATTTGCGCTTTCATCGCCTGCGCCTCTTGCTGGCTGGCGGTGAGCTGCTGGCGAAGCTGCGCGCTCTCATCGGCTTTCGCTTTCTGAGCTTCTGTCAGCGAGGCGAGCTGGCTTTGCAGCGTCTGCGCCTTTTTCTGGCTCTCAAGCAGCTGCGCTTGCAGCTTGCCGCTCTCCTGCGTTTTGGCATCCTGCGCGCTGCTGAGGGTGGCGATTTGCGCTTTCATCGCCTGCGCCTCTTGCTGGCTGGCGGTGAGCTGCTGGCGAAGCTGCGCGCTTTCGTCAGCTTTTGCTTTCTGCGCGTCTGTCAGCGAGGCAAGCTGGCTTTGCAGCGCCTGCGCCTTGTTCTGGCTTTCAAGCAACTGCGCTTGCAGCTTGCCGCTCTCCTGCGCCTTTTCGCCTTGCGCGCTGCTGAGGGTGGCGATCTGCGCTTTCAACTGCGCCGCCTCTTTCTGGCTGGCGGTGAGCTGCTGGCGAAGCTGCGCCATTACCTTCCCGCTACCGTTTTTCGCCGAAGCGAGTTCTGCCAGTTGTTTTTCCAGCGTTTCGGTTTTCGTTTCATTTTGCGAGAGCTGATTTAATATCTGCTGTTCTTTTGCGGCTTGCGCCTGCTTCTGCTGCGCCATTTGCGCTTCAAGCGATTGGTTTTTCTTCTGGCTCTCTTCAAGCGATTTTTTGATAAGCGCGATTTGCGCTGCTTTTTCACCCTGGCCGGAAACCGTGGCGGCAAGCTCTGCTTTAAGGCTCTGCAACGCGTTTTGGTTAGCGGCAAGCGCTTCACGGGTCTTATCCAGCGCCTCTGCTCTTGCATTACGCGAGACCCGCAGCTCAGCTATCTGCCTTTGCAGTTCTGCGCCATTTTTTTGACTTTCAGCTAATTTTTGCTGCACTTGCGCCAGCGCTTGCGTGTTTACGGCGCGCGAACCCGTGAGTTCAACGATTTGTTGTTTAAGCGTTCGGTTTTGCTGTTGGGCCTCTTGTAAATCTTGCTGCAAGCGTGTTGCGTTTTGCGACGCGTTCCCCTGCCCGCGTGACAAATCACTAAGCTGCTTTTGCAGGGCGCTAACCTGCTGCTGGCTTTGCAGAGCGGCCTTTTGCAAATCCGCTTTTTCTGTCTGCCAGGTGTTTTTAGCACTGGCGAGTTCAGCGCGAAGCTTGTTGATTACCGCTTGCTGGTCGGCATAGACAGTTGCCTTCACGGGCTGCGCAGTTTTTTTAGCTGGCTGTTTTTTGGCGGGTTTATCAGAAGAACCCTGTTCAGGTTCAGGCAACGGTACAGGTTTGGCCAGCAATAAATCAGGGATCCCGCTGGATTGCGCGGTAATGGCATCCAGCGACTTAAGCGTTTTCTCTGTATTGCTGGCCAGTACATGAGGGGCAACTGCTGCGTTAATGGCTACCGGTAATGCAAAAAAAAAATGGGCTTTAAATTAAAGCGTTTCATTTAATACTTTCCCCACGGCTGATTAATCCCTGCTGGATAGCCTGCTCAATGTCGTTACATATTTTTTGCGTTTTATATTTGTATAACGCATCAAGGGTGTCCCGGGTTTGCTCGTTAATATCGCTACGCACCGCGCTATAAGACGTGGCGGTTTGTAAAAGCGTTTCAAAAGCTTGTTTCTTTACGGCATACACAGAGGGGTTAATTTTAGAAAGCGCGGCGAGCTCGCGCTGGCATATTGTTGCCGAACCTTCTGAAGCCTGGCTTTCCTCAGCTTGCGCACTAGTCATCTGCGGCGTTGGCAGCGGGGCGGACTGCGCCGTTTGCGCTGGCGTTTCAGTCTCCTGCGCAGCCTGTTCGGGTGGTAATGATTTATTATTCTGGCAACCGCTTATTAATAACGCGCCTGTTACAGCAAGAAGATTGATAAATTTTATCGGCATATATTTGCCGGTTTTATAAATAGCGCCCAAGATATTACCCCACTAAATTATATAGGCCATCGAAGCGAGAGCAGCGTTATCGCCGAGGCAAGACAGATAAAATCGATTATCCCTCATACATTAATCTAAAGACAATCCTGGAATGATATAAAATCCTGTAGAATATTCACGTTAATTATTTTTAATGAATAATTAATTAACAGTAAAGATAAATACCTAAACGTATTCTTATTATTAATCTGTCATACGCTATATTCAGCGCATTATTTCATTTAATTTTCAGAAAATATAAACCTCTGCGCAGCGTGCGTATGAGATGGTCATGGTTGCCTCTTTCGGCACGTCCCCCCCTTCCTGACGCCATTTTCTGATCAATCTCAAAAAATCAGAATTTCTTCTGACAGAGCGTTAAATTTCTGTTGCGCGTTGTAAGCCCACTGTAACAGCATAAGTAGAACGTTCTAGTAAAACGTTCTACTTAGATAAAACAGGGTTAAAACCCGTATAAATGGTCTGTCGGGGGAATCAGCATGAGTCTGATGTCAGGGTTGGTTAAATCGCTTTCAAAGCTCTCAATGATTGGCCGCGCGTTAATGCTGCCGATTTCACTGTTGCCAGCGGCCGGTCTGCTGCTGGCATTCGGCGACAAGTTTCATTTGCCGCTGATGATGAACGCGGGCGGGGTTATTTTTGATAACCTGCCGGTGCTGTTCGCCATAGGCTCCGCAGTGGGACTTGCGGCGGAATCGGGCATCGCCGCGCTTTCAGCGGCGGTCTCTGTGTTAATTGTTAACGTTACTATCGGCACTATGCTTGGCATTACGCCGGAAATGGCGGCGAACGGCGGTAAATATGCCATGGTGATTGGTATTCCGACGTTACAAATGGGCGTGTTCGGCGGCCTTATCTGCGGCATTCTTGCAGCCTGGTGCTATAACCGTTTCCACACGCTGCAACTGCCGGAATTTCTGGGGTTCTTCTCCGGAAAACGTTTCGTCGCTATTGTTACCGCCCTGCTCTCTTTCCTGCTCGGGCTGGTGCTGCCTTATATCTGGCAGCATATTCAGGCGGGTATCGATGCGCTTTCTGTGGTAGTGAATGGCGATAACCAGGCGGCTTCAACTTTTATTTTCGGCCTTGTGGAACGTGCGCTTATCCCGCTTGGGCTGCACCATATCTGGTACCCTTCTTTCTGGTACTCCTTTGGCGACTACACCACCCAGTCGGGACAGTTGATTCATGGCGACCAGACCATCTGGTTTAAGATGCTGGAAGAAGGCGTAAAAAGCTTCAGCAGCGACAGCTACCAGAACGCCGGCAAATTCCTGCAAGGCGAGTATCCGCTGATGCTGTTCGCGCTGCCGGCAGCCTGTCTTGCGATGTATCACGAAGCGAATACCAAAAATAAAAAGATCGCCTCCGGCATTCTCTTTTCCGCCGCGTTAACCTGTTTCCTGACAGGTATTACGGAGCCGGTTGAATTTACCTTTATTTTTGTCGCGCCGGTGCTGTATGTCTTTAACGCCATCATGGCCGGGCTTTCTTACATGTGCATGTATCTGCTGCACGCGCATATCGTGAAATCTTTCTCCGCCGGGCTTATCGATTACATCTCGTTCGGTATTCTGCCTTCGTTTAACGGTTTTGAGACTAACTATCTGAACGCGGTCATCGTCGGCATCCCGATGGCGATTATTTACTACTTCACTTTCCGCTTTGTTATCCGTCGTTTCGACGTAAAAACGCCGGGCCGGGCGGATATAGCGGCAAATGCGGACGATAAAACCGATGCTGAACTGGCGAACGATATCATCGGCCTGCTGGGTGGCGCTGACAATATCGCAAGCGTGGGTTCCTGCATTACTCGCCTGCGCCTTGAAGTGGCGAAGCCGGAACGGGTGGATCGCGATGGTCTGAATAACGTCGGCGCGCGAGGCGTGGTCTTTGTCGGCGACAGCGGCATTCAGGTTATTTTCGGCGCCCGGGCGCAGTTTATCGCCCAGACGATGTCAGGCATGATTGGCCGGTAAGGCTTAACGCTTAACCTTTAAGCCTCCCGTATCGCTACGGGGGGCTTTGTGGTATCTAACGGAATAAACAGGCGAAGAAGGGATCCGATGAAGAAAGTCAGCATTATCGACGTGGCGAAACGGGCGGAGGTTTCTGTCTCTACCGTCTCACTGGTGCTGCGCCAGAAGGGGAAGATTTCGCAAGCGACCATCGCCCGCGTACAGGCCGCCATAGAGGCGCTGGGCTACGTGCATAACGTAGCGGCGGCAAACCTGCGCGCGAATACATCGAATCTGATAGGCCTGGTGGTGCACGACTTTAATGATGCTTTTTCAACGCGCGTAACGGCAAGCGTGGTGCAGGCGCTGGAAGCGCAGGGATTTATGGTTTTTCTCACCCAGCCTTCTGACGATCCGGCTCGTCTGGAGCAGTGTCTGCTCTCTTTTACCCGCCAGGGGGTTGCGGGGGTGATTTATCTGGCGGCCGACGCCACACGCGATACGCTGCCCGCTATCATTGAGAATTGCACGCTGCCGCTGGTAGCGGTTTCTCAGTCGCCGTTGCAAAGCGCGCGCGATGTTGTCATGCGCGACAACCGTCAGGCAGGCAGCCTCGCCACTCGCTACCTGATTGAGCGCGGCCACCGTAATATTGCTTATATCGGCGGCAGCAAAACGTGCCTGGTTCGCCAGCAGCGGCTGCTGGGTTATCAGGCAGCGCTGAAGCAGTACGGTATGCCGTGGCGAGAAGAGTTTACCCCGGCCTGCGCCGATGAAACCCATGCTGCCAGCCTCGCGACAAGAGCGCTGCTGGAAGCCAATAACAAGATTACCGCCCTGCTCTGCCACTCGCCGCACGCCATCATCGGCTGTATTGACGCTATTCAGCAGGTGGGCCGTACGGTCGGCAAAGATGTCTTCCTGACGCAGCAAGTCTCGCTGGCGGGCTTTGAAGACATGATGCACATTAATCTTACCTCGCCCTCTTTTACGTATGTCTCCTCCGCCAGCGAAGAGACCGGGCGCCAGGCCGCTTCGCTGATTATTCGCAAAATCCAGGCGCCTGATCTGGCGGCGCAGCGCATCACTCTTTCCGGCCAACTGGTGGCGCGCGGCTCGGCCTGATTGACCACGCTGACTGTTATAAAGGGGCTTTGCGAAGACGAACGTTTGAACGCTGTATCAAAGGCAAAAAAAAGCGGCTTTCGCCGCTTTTTCTTATTTCCGTCGCCAGGTGGTGCCCTGCGGGCCATCTTCCAGCACGATCCCCATTTCATTTAAGCGGTCGCGCGCCGCATCGGCCGCCGCCCAGTCTTTCGACTTACGCGCTTCAAGGCGTTTTTGGATAAGCGATTCAATCTCCGCAACCTCGCCGTCGTCGGCCTGCGCACCGCTTTGCAGGAACTGTTCCGGATCCTGCTCCAGCAGGCCCAGCACGGCGGAAAGCTTGCGCAGATGCGCCGCAAGATGATTCGCGGCAGCCTTATCTTCCGTTTTCAGCCGGTTCACTTCACGCGCCATATCAAACAGCACAGAGTAGGCTTCGGGGGTATTGAAGTCATCGTCCATCGCTTCAACAAAACGCGCTTCAAACGCTTCGCCGCCTGCCGCTTCCACGCTGCTGTCGGTGCCGCGCAGCGCGGTATAAAGACGTTCAAGCGAGGCGCGGGCCTGCTTTAAGTTCTCTTCGCTGTAGTTCAGCTGGCTGCGGTAATGACCGGACATCAGGAAATAGCGGATGGTCTCGGCGTCGTAATATTTCAGCACGTCGCGCACGGTGAAGAAATTGCCAAGGGATTTAGACATCTTCTCGCGATCCACCATCACCATGCCGGAGTGCATCCAGTAGTTCACATACTCGCCATCATGGGCGCAGGTGGACTGGGCAATCTCGTTTTCGTGGTGCGGGAACATCAGGTCCGAGCCGCCGCCATGAATATCGAAATGGCTGCCAAGCTGTTTGCAGTTCATGGCGGAACATTCAATGTGCCAGCCCGGACGCCCTTCGCCCCACGGCGACGGCCAGCTTGGTTCGCCGGGTTTCGACATCTTCCACAGCACGAAATCCATCGGGTTGCGCTTCACATCCGCCACTTCGACGCGCGCGCCCGCCTGAAGCTGCTCCAGATCCTGACGGGAAAGCGCGCCGTAGTTGGGATCGGTCGGCACCGAGAACATCACGTCGCCGTTGTCTGCGACATAAGCGTGATCGCGGGCGATCAATTGCTCTACCAGGTCGATGATTTCATGAATATGCTGGGTGGCGCGCGGCTCGCTGTCCGGGCGCAGAATATTCAGCGCATCAAAATCTTTGTGCATCTCGGCGACCATACGGTCCACCAGCGCCACAAAGTTTTCGCCATTCTCATTCGCTCGTTTGATGATTTTATCGTCAATATCCGTAATGTTACGTACATACTTCAGCTTATAGCCGAGGAAGCGCAGGTAGCGCGCCACCACGTCGAAGGCGACAAAAGTACGGCCGTGGCCGATATGACAGAGATCGTAAACGGTGATGCCACACACATACATGCCGACTTCTCCGGCATGGATAGGTTTGAATTCCTCTTTTTGACGACTCATTGTGTTGAAGATTTTTAGCATCAGGAGATTCCGTATCAGTGTGTGGTAAAAACGAAAAGCGCTATGTTACCTCATAATTCAAACCGGAAGGAGCACACTTTGCAAGGTGATCGCCACCTGCAAGTTATGCTATAACAACAGCCTGACGTCGCCTGCGCAGCAGGCTTCAGCACTACTACACAGAACAGGATGCAAGCATGGTTACTTTTCACACCAATCACGGCGATATCGTAATCAAAACTTTTGATGACAAAGCGCCGGAAACTGTTAAGAACTTCCTGGACTACTGCCGCGAAGGTTTTTACGACAACACCATTTTTCACCGTGTTATCAACGGCTTTATGATCCAGGGCGGCGGTTTTGAGCCTGGCATGAAGCAGAAAGCGACCAAAGACGCTATCAAAAACGAAGCGAACAACGGCCTGAAAAACACCCGTGGCACGCTGGCAATGGCCCGTACCCAGGCGCCGCACTCCGCTACCGCGCAGTTCTTCATCAACGTTGTGGACAACGACTTCCTGAACTTCAGCGGCGAAAGCATGCAGGGTTGGGGTTACTGCGTGTTCGCCGAAGTGGTGGAAGGCATGGACGTGGTGGATAAAATCAAAGGCGTTTCTACCGGCCGCAGCGGCATGCATCAGGATGTACCGAAAGAAGACGTGGTAATCGAGCGCGTGACCGTCAGCGAGTAATCGTGGCCACACTCTTTATTGCAGATCTTCATCTGTGCACAGAAGAACCGGCGATTACCGCCGGTTTTCTGCGTTTTCTGGCTGGCGAGGCGCGGCAAGCCGATGCGCTTTACATCCTTGGCGACCTCTTTGAAGCGTGGATCGGCGATGACGATCCAAACCCGCTGCATGGGCAAATCGCCATTGCCCTTCGCTCGCTGGTTGACAGCGGCGTCCCCTGTTACTTCATTCATGGCAACCGTGATTTTCTGCTCGGCAAAGACTTTGCCCGTCAAAGCGGCATGACGCTTCTGCCGCAAGAGAAAGTGCTTGAGCTTTACGGCCAACGCGTGCTGATTATGCACGGCGACACGCTTTGCACCGACGATGTGGGCTATCAGGCTTTTCGCGCCAAAGTGCATCAGCCCTGGCTGCAAAAACTCTTTCTCGCCTTACCCCTTTACCTGCGTAAACGCATCGCTGCGAAAATGCGCGCCGGCAGCAAATCCTCTAACAGCGTTAAAGATATGGCGATTATGGATGTAAACGCGCAAACGGTTCTCCATACCCTTGAGCGCCATCGCGTACAGCATCTTATTCACGGCCATACCCACCGCCCTGCCGTTCATCAACTTAATGCGAATGGCGAGCCCGCGTTTCGCTACGTGTTAGGCGCCTGGCACACTGAAGGCTCAATGATCAAAGTCGCGCCTGAAGGCATCGAACTCATCGCTTTTCCGTTTTAATCTCCCGGGCTATTTTGCCGCTACGACAGCCGCGCAACCGTTTTCCTTGCCGCTAAACCGTGTTATTCTCGCACCCCTCGTAACGACGATTCGTTGTTTTGTCCGCACACCCCACAGGAGTTTTAAGACGTATGTCTTTAAGCAACCAACCGGCGCGTATCGCCATTGTCATGGGTTCGAAAAGTGACTGGGCCACCATGCAGTTTGCCGCTGAAATCCTTGACGCTCTCGATGTTCCTCACCATGTGGAAGTGGTTTCCGCCCACCGCACGCCGGACAAGCTGTTCAGCTTCGCTGAAACGGCGCAGGCGAACGGCTTTCAGGTGATCATCGCGGGCGCGGGCGGCGCGGCGCATTTGCCGGGCATGATTGCGGCGAAAACCCTGGTGCCGGTACTGGGCGTGCCGGTGCAAAGCGCGGCGCTGAGCGGCGTCGACAGCCTTTACTCCATCGTGCAAATGCCGCGCGGCATTCCGGTAGGCACGCTGGCGATTGGCAAAGCGGGCGCGGCTAACGCCGCGTTGCTGGCTGCGCAGATCCTCGCGCAGCATGACGAGGCGCTGTTGAACCGGCTGAGCCTCTGGCGCCAGCAGCAAACGGACGAGGTGCTGGAAAACCCGGATCCGCGGGGTGCGGCATGAAGCAGGTTTGCGTTCTCGGCAACGGCCAGCTTGGCCGCATGCTGCGCCAGGCGGGCGAACCGCTGGGCATCCCGGTCTGGCCGGTGGGGCTGGACGACGAGCCGCAGGCGGTGCCTTTCGGACAAAGCGTCATTACCGCAGAGATTGAGCGCTGGCCGGAAACCGCGCTGACCCGCGAACTGGCGCGTCATCCGGCGTTTGTTAACCGCGACGTCTTCCCGATAATCGCCGACCGGCTGACGCAAAAACAGCTTTTTGACAAACTTAAGCTGGCCACCGCCCCCTGGCAGTTGCTGGCGGATAAAAGCGAATGGCCGGCCGTGTTCGACCGTCTCGGCGAACTGGCTATCGTCAAGCGCCGCGTCGGCGGCTACGATGGCCGCGGCCAGTGGCGCCTGCGTGCGGATGAAACGGCGGAACTGCCGCAGGAGTGCTACGGCGAATGCATCGTCGAACAGGGGATTAACTTCTCGGGCGAAGTGTCGCTGGTGGGCGCGCGCGCGCATGACGGCAGCACTGTTTTTTATCCGCTGACGCACAACCTTCATCAGGAAGGGATCCTGCGCACCAGCGTCGCTTTTCCGCAGGCGAATATGGAACAGCAGGCGCAGGCGGAAGCGATGCTTTCCGCCATCATGCACGCGCTGAACTACGTAGGCGTGATGGCGATGGAGTGCTTTGTTACGCCCGCCGGATTGCTGATTAACGAACTGGCGCCGCGCGTGCATAACAGCGGGCACTGGACACAAAATGGCGCGTCTATTAGTCAGTTCGAACTGCATCTGCGCGCCGTAGTGGATTTACCGCTGCCGCAGCCGGTGGTTAACAGCCCGTCGGTCATGGTGAATTTAATTGGCACCGACCTGAACTACGACTGGCTGAAGCTGCCGCTGGTTCACCTGCACTGGTATGACAAAGAAGTCCGCCCGGGGCGCAAAGTTGGTCACCTCAACCTGAACGACAGCGACACGGCGCGGCTTTGCGCCACGCTGGAAGCGCTGGTCCCGCTGCTGCCGCCGGAATATGCCAGCGGCATCGCCTGGGCGCAGATGAAACTGGGTTGACGAAAAAAGCGGGCCGCAAAGCCCGCTTTTTTTACCCTCGCGTCCCAGGGCGTATTCCGTGGTCAAACAGACTCAGCCACGTAATCAGCCTGACAGCGTCTGCATACCAACGATTATTACTTTTCCCGCGTATACAAAATCTTGCCCCGGCTTTAGCGCAGCGCCCTTGCTCTTACGCCGCGCTTGCCAGCGTGCTCAGGCTTCCAGCGCCTGGCGCAAATCCGCAATCAGATCGTCGGCGTCTTCAATGCCAACGGAAAGCCGGATCAACTGCGGCGTAATGCCGTTAGCGAGCCGCTGCGCCAGCGGAATAGAGGCGTGGGTCATGCTGAATGGCTGGCTCACCAGGCTTTCAACGCCGCCTAAGCTCTCTGCCAGCGTAAAAAGACGAAGCTTTTTGATAACCTGCGCCGCGCGGCTTTCATCGCCCTTCACCACCACGGAAATCATACCGCCCGGCCCTTGCATCTGCCGCCTGGCAAGCTGATGCTGCGGATGGGACTCAAGCCCCGGGAAAAAGAGCTTCTCCACCTGCGGCTGTTGTTCAAGCCAGCGGGCGATTTTTAACGCGTTAGCGCTGTGTTTTTCCATACGCAGCGCCAGCGTGCGAATACCGCGCAGCGTTAAAAAACTGCTGAACGGGTCGAGCACGCCGCCAACGGCGTTTTGCAGGTAAGCGAGCTGTTCACGAAGCGCTGCGTTATCGCCCACCACGGCCAGCCCCGCCACCACGTCGGAGTGGCCGTTGAGGTATTTGGTCGCCGAATGCACCACGATATCGAACCCTGTCTCCAGCGGTTTTTGCAGCGCAGGCGAAGCGAAAGTGTTGTCCGCCACGCTAATCACTCCATGTCGACGGGCGATAGCGGCTATCGCCGCGAGATCGGCAAGCTTCAACAGCGGATTGGTCGGCGTCTCCACCCAGATCATTTTCGTTTCAGGGCGGATCGCCGCTTCAAGCCCCGCCAGGTCGTCCGGTTTTACCCAAGTGACAGATAACCCCGCCGTGCGCTTGCGCACGTTTTCCAGCAGCCGGTAAGTGCCGCCGTAAACGTCGTCAATCGCCACCAGGTGGCTCTCTTTATCCAGTAATTCCAGCACGGTGGAAATAGCCGCAAGGCCCGAAGCAAAAGCATAACCCTGCGCCCCGCCTTCAAGCTCTGCAATGGCCCGCTCAAGCGCATGGCGGGTGGGATTGCCGCTGCGCGAATATTCATAGCCGGTATGTTCGCCCGGCGCCGGTTGCGCGTAGGTGGAGGTGGCATAGATTGGCGGCATGACGGCGCCGTACTGGTCGTCGTGCGCGCCGCTGTGCACGCTCAAAGTAGCAAACTTATCCATTTACTTTTCCTTATGATTCAAGCCGGTTGCGCCAGGCGTTCAGCACGTCGGTACGGGTAATAAGCCCGAGGAAGCGGTTGGCGTCGGTGATGACGGCCACCAGCCCGCGGGAGAAAACGTCAAACAGCGCGCTCTCGCTGGCGTTTTTATTCAGCGTTTCGACGCGCGGGTTCATGGCGCGGGAAACCGGCTCCAGGAAGCGCGCGCTGTCGCCGCGTACGGCATTAAGCAAGTCCCACTCATCTACGATGCCGACCACAGCGCCCCCTTCCAGCACGGGCAACTGCGAAATATCGTAAAGCCGCATGCGCGCCAGCACTGTCGCCAGCGTATCATCCGGCGCAGCGGTCACCGTTGCCCCTTCGTCATGGCGAAACGCGATAAAATCGCGCAGATCGCCCGTCGAAGGGCGCTCAAGCAGCCCCTGCTGGCGCAGCCAGTCGTCATTGAACATTTTGGAGAGGTACTTATTGCCGCTGTCGCAGGCGAAAGTGACCACCCGCTTCGGCGTGGTCTGGGCGCGGCAGTAGCGCAGCGCTGCGGCAAGCAGCGTGCCGGTAGAGGAGCCTGCGAGAATACCTTCGGTTTTCAGCAGGCGGCGGGCGGTTTCAAAGGCTTCAGCATCGCTAATACGATAAGCGCGCCCAACGCCTTCAATTCGGGCGAGCGGCGGTATGAAATCTTCGCCTATGCCTTCCACGCGCCACGAACCGGCCTCGCCGTGGCGGCCATGTTCAACCTGGTCGGCAAGCACCGAGCCTGCCGGGTCCGCAAGGATAAACTCGGTGTCGGGCGAGTGCTGGCGAAACCACGCCTGCAACCCCCCAAGCGTCCCGCCGGAGCCTACGCCCACGACAATAGCGTCAATTTTCCCGGCCGCCTGGGCATACAGCTCCGGGGCGGTGGCGGTTTCATGCGCCAGCGAATTGGCCGGGTTAGTAAACTGATCGATATAAAACGCCCCGGGCGTCTCGCTCGCCAGCCGCTTTGCGTAATCCTGATAATAGGCCGGATGGCCTTTATTCACGTCTGAGCGGGTAAGACGCACCTGCGCGCCCAGCGCCCGCAGGTGGTAAATTTTCTCGCGGCTCATTTTGTCCGGCACCACCAGAATCAGCTTGTACCCCTTTTGCGCGGCGATAAGCGCCAGGCCCAGTCCCGTATTGCCTGCCGTGGCTTCGATAATTGTGCCGCCGGGCGCAAGAAGGCCCAGCCGCTCCGCTTCATTGATCATGGAGAGCGCCACGCGATCTTTAATCGAGCCGCCAGGGTTTTGATTTTCGAGCTTCAGTAACAGTTCGCAGGGGCCGGTATCAAGTTTTTGCAGCCGCAGCAGCGGAGTATTGCCGATCAACTCGCTAACGTTATGCGCTATGGTCATCGCGATTATCCTGTAATCAAGGTTTTCGCAGATGATAGAACCGTGGTTTTTTGCCGCTAAAGAACCTTTACTCACCTTTCAGAACCAAAAGGAATATTCTGCGCTATTTAGCCGTGAGGAAGGAAAGCGGTAAAGTCGTCCGGAAATATCGATGGCTAAACCTGTGCTAAATCGCTGCTTTTTAGCGCTAATTTCACGGTTTTCGCCCCGCTATTGCCGCCAGCAAGCAATGCTTTACCGAAATTGAGCTAAACGCTTTGCGGCCTTGTTTCTTTCTGCGGGCGCAAACTCTTGCCCGTCCTTTAGCGCGCAGGCGTAGAATGGCGCCGTCAGAAATTCAGGGGGAGTCACATGGATCAGAAGCTAACGGCGCGGCCCGATACCCGCGATTATCGCCAGTTGCTGGCGCAGGCCACGCCGCTTATCGACGTGCGGGCGCCGGTAGAGTTTGCGCAGGGCTCGCTGCCTGCGGCCTGTAACCTGCCGCTGATGAATAATGAGGAGCGCGCCGCCGTCGGCACCTGTTACAAGCAGCGGGGCCAGCAGGCGGCGCTGGCGCTCGGTCACCAGCTGGTACAGGGCGAAACGCGCGAGAAACGCATAGCGGCCTGGCAAGCGGCCTGCCTGCGCCATCCCGAAGGGTATCTTTACTGCGCCCGCGGCGGGTTGCGATCCCATATTGTGCAGCAATGGTTGAAAGCGAGCGGCATAGACTATCCGCTGGTTATCGGCGGCTATAAAGCGTTGCGTCAGGCAGCGAGCGATGCTATTGACGAGCTGGCGCGCCGTCCGCTGATTCTGGTGGGCGGCTGCACCGGCAGCGGCAAAACCCTGCTGGTGCGTGAGATGGCGACAGGCATCGATCTCGAAGGGCTGGCGCGCCACCGGGGATCGTCCTTTGGCCGCACCCTTACCGCACAGCTTTCACAGGCCAGTTTTGAAAATCACCTTGCCGGGGCGCTGCTGGCACAGGAAGCCGTATGGCAAACGCTGCCTTCGCCTTTTTGGGTGCTGGAAGACGAAGGCCGCACGATTGGCGCGAACCATCTGCCCGCCGCGCTGCGCGAGCAAATGGCGCTTTCTCCCGTCGCTGTGGTGGAAGAGCCTTTTGAACGGCGCCTGCAACGTCTGGGCCAGGAATACTTTATCGGGATGCAGCAAGCCTGTTGCGAGGCTTATGGCGAAGAGGCGGGCTGGCGTGAATTTGGCGATTATCTTTATCACGGGCTTTACGCCATACGCCGTCGCCTGGGCCTTCAGCGCTTCGCCCGGCTTGCGGAGCTCCAGGCGCAGGCGCTCTTAAAACATCAGCAAACGGGCCGCCACGAAGCGCATTTCGACTGGCTTGTTCCGTTGTTAAATGATTATTACGACCCGATGTACCGTTATCAGCTGGAGAAAAAGTCGGCAAACATTGTTTTTCGAGGAGACTATGCGCAGGTGCAGGGGTGGCTGGAGAACCGCTACGGCAAATGAAAAACGGGCAGAGCGTATCTGCCCTTTGAGAATTAGTGCCGGTCGCGCTTGTCGGCGCGTTTTGCCAGCCAGTCGCCCAGCATTTGCACCACCTGCACCAGCACAATCAGCGCGACGACGGTAACAATCATGACCTGCGTCTCGTAGCGGTAGTAGCCGTAGCGGATAGCCAGGTCCCCTACCCCGCCGCCGCCGACGATGCCCGCCATTGCCGAATAGCCAATCAGGCTCACCAGCGTAATGGTCAGGCCGCGCAGCAGCCCGGCGCTTGCCTCCGGCAGCAGCACGGTGCAGATAATACGCATCGGGCTTGCGCCAAATGCCTCCGCCGCTTCGATAATCCCTTTATCCACTTCGCGCAGCGCGCCATCCACAAGCCGCGCATAAAAGGCGATGGCGGCCACGGAGAGCGGCACCGAAGCAGCAATCGGCCCGATGGTATTGCCCAGCAGAAACTGCGTCAGCGGCAGCAAAAGCACCAGCAAAATAACGAACGGCACCGAGCGGATAATATTCACCACAACAGAGCTTACCGCGTTCACAAAACGGTTTTGCCAGAAGAGATGCCGGTCGGTGACGAAAATAAGAAAGCCAAGCGGCAGGCCGCCAATAATGGCCAGCAATGTAGAGATGCCAAGCATCTGGAAGGTTTCATTAAACGCGAGGCCCAGGTCGGCCAGCAAGTCATCCATTTATCACCTCCACCTGCGCGGTGCGCGCGCGTATATGCTCCACCGCCGCCGCCACGGCTTCCGGGTTCTCTTTTGCAGTGAGCTGGACCACTAAAATACCGAGCGCCCTTTCACCGATATACTCAATTTTGCCGTGCAGGATATTCACCGCCACGCCGAAGTTAACCGCCGCTTCGGAAAGCACCGGTTGTTCAGCGCTGTCGCCGACAAACAGAATTTTCAGCAGCGAGCCATGCAAATGCTGGCGCAGCCGCTCAGGCAGTGTCAGGTTTAGCGTGTGGGAAACCAGCTGTTGAGTAAACGGGTGTTGGGGATGGGCGAAGAGATCAAACACGTCGCCCTCCTCCACCACTTTGCCGCCGGACATAACCGCCACGCGATCGCAGATCGTTTTGATCACGTTCATTTCATGCGTGATCAGCACGATAGTAATGCCGAGTTGCTCGTTGATCCGCTTAAGCAGCGCAAGAATGGTGGCGGACGTTTCCAGATCGAGCGCCGAAGTGGGTTCGTCGCACAGCAAGACATCGGGGTGATTGGCGATGGCGCGGGCAATGCCCACGCGCTGCTTCTGCCCGCCGGAGAGCTGCGCCGGGTAGCGGTCGGCTTTGTCCGCCAGCCCGACCAGCGCCAGAATTTCCGCTACGCGCGGGGCAATGGCAGCGCGCTCCCACCCCGCCGCCTTCAGGCTGAAAGCGACGTTTTGCGCCACGGTGCGGGTATGCATCAGGTTGAAATGCTGAAAGATCATGCCGATGCGCTGGCGCGCCTGGCGCAGCGCCGCGCCGCTCAATGCGGAGATCTCGGTGCCATTGACCTTAATGCTTCCCTCGCTCGGGCGCGTTAAGGCATTCAGCGTACGCAACAGGGTGCTTTTTCCCGCGCCGCTGGTGCCGACGATGCCGAAGATTTCGCCAGGCGCAATGCGCAGGCTGACGTTATCCACGGCGCGCGTGGCGCCGCCGCGCCGCGAGACGAAATCGACGCAAACATTATTTATTTCAATCATGCGGAACCTCAATAAACAAAACGCGGGCAGGCCGCAAAGCCCACCCGCGTAAAAACGATACGCTTACGGTTTTTTCGCCGCCGTCATCCAGTCGGGCTGCTGAAACGCGTTATAGATATTTTTCGGATCGTTAATGACTGCCGCGTACGCCGGGGATTTCACCACCGCCACAATATCTTTGGCGAAGGGTTTTTCCGCATCTTCCGTGCGTACCGCGATGATGTTTTTCAGGTTCTCGTCAAGCTGCTCTTGCTTAAGCGCCGTGGAGAGCTTAAGACCGGCGGCGATAGCGAAGTTGCCGTTCACCAGCGAAGCGGTAACGCCATCAAGCGTTCGTGGCAACTGCGCGGCTTCAAGGGGTTTAAAAACCAGCCCTTTCGGGTTAGTGGCAATATCGCGCTCAGACGCTTTCGTCGGGTCGATATTCTCTTTAATGGTAATCAGCCCGAGCGACTGTAAAAAGCGCAGCCCGCGCGCCAGGTTGGTCGGGTCGTTGGAAAGCGTAACGATGTCGCCTTTTTTTAGCTCATCGATGCTGTTGATTTTGCGCGAGTAAAGGCCCATTCCCGCGGTCGGCACGGTAATAAGCTTCGTGAGCTTCAGCCCTTTGTCGGCGGTGAATTTGTCAAAATAGAGCGAATGCTGGAAAAGGTTGGCATCTATGCTGCCGTTGGCGAGCGCCATGTTCGGCTGCACGTAGTCGCTGAATTCGCGCACCACTACCTTGTAACCTTTTTCCTTGAGCGAAGGGGCGATAGCCTGCTTCACCATATCGCCATACGGTCCCGGCGCCACGCCGAAAACAACCGTGTGCGGGTCACTGCCGGCGTGCGCGAGCTGTAATCCGCAGGCCAGCAAAAGCGCGCCGGTGGCGGCGCGAAAGGTATGACGCAATCCCATAACTTCTCCATTTAAAAATGTTGTGTCGCTGTGCGGCGCGCCGTGCGATGCGGCGCAATCCTTTCTCGCCTTGTGGTTAAAGGCATGGCTTAACATGGCACAGATCACAAGGCGCTGTCCTTGAAATTATTTCAAGATGCAAGTGAATATGTCATTGAACAGACAGCGTTTACGTTATGCGTTTATCGCATTTGCAAAGTGAAAAAGCGGGAATGGGGGGAGATACTCTGGACTGGAGATTCGCCCCGGCAGCTACCGGGGCGAGGCGACTCAGAAGTCGTAACGCAGACGCACCAGGTTCATATCGCCCAGATTGTCGGTGCTGGAAGTAAACACGTGCTCATAATCGACACGGAAACCGTAATCCAGCTGAACGCTGATACCCACGCCATTGTCGATGCGCTGATAATTGCGGCCATTGATGTATTCGATGCGGTCGCCCATAAAGTAAGGCTGAACCGATTTCACGGCGTACTGGCCCACCGGGAATTTATAACCGGCAAAGTACTCGATGCCCCACGCGTCGCCTGCGAAGTAATCATTCACCGAGACTTTTTTGGTGGTCATAAAGTTCTGGTACCAGCCGCCGCCTGCGGAGAGGGTCCAGTTGTCCGGCGTCCAGCTCAGCGCGGTGCCAATGATATTCTGATCGTAAGACTTGCTGTCGTTGTTATCCGGGTTACGCATGTCCGCGCGGGTGTAGTTCCACGCAGCGCCCCAGGCCAGCTCGCTTGTCAGGTGATAATCAATGCCCAGCGAGCCGCCGCCCTTGCGCTTGTAACGCAGGCCGTTGTCCGGCAGAAATTCGCTGTCTTCAAACAGGTAAGAGGCGAAAATATCGGCATCGCCTACGGTTTTTCTGTACTTCAGCATTTTGCGCGAGCGGTACGAACCGTCGTAATCGCCGTTAATGCCATTGCCCGGGGCCTGGCCTATCATGTCGTAGTCCCAGATATCGGTTTTCACGCCGACCACATCATAATAAACGCTGTTCTGCTGGCCGAACGTCAGCAAGCCCCAGGTATCGCTCTTCAGCCCGGTGTAAAGCATGCGGCGCGAAGTGTCGTGAGCGCCGTCCGCGTAGTGATGATCCCAGTTGAACTGCGCAGGAATGTTAACGCCCAGCTCGTAGTAGCTCACCCAGCTAATATCGTCGAAAAGGTAGTAATCCGCCGCAAAGCGAAAGCGCGTGCCGCCATCAAAGCCGTTACGTTTGTAGCTGTTTTTGCCGTCGTCCCCGGTCATGTTCTGGAACTGCGGACGAATGCTGCCGCCAACGGTGAAGTTAAGACGGCTCAGCGGGTTGCCCGCCTGCGGATCTTGTTTAAGAACGGTGATTTCCGCCTGAGCGGCGGAGGAAAGCAGTGCCACTGCCGCGCCAACGGATACCGCCAGCGCTTTTATTTTTATCGTCATCATAATTCCCTGTAAATTGCCGTAAAACATTTAGCAGGCAAATGATAACCAGGATTAATCTGACCGTGTTGACCGTTTTTTACTGAATCGTGCTACTAAGCTTTCTGTTTTTATTATCTGATGCTGTTAAAGCCCACCATGCCAGGATAAAAAACCGGCAGGGTGGACTTTAACATTAACCGGCGAAATGACGGAACAGCGCCCGCCCTTTCAGCAGCCGCACGCCAAGCCAGCCGCCGCACAGCGAAAGCAACAGCGCGCCGCAGAGCGGTAAAATTATCCACAGTCGCCAGTCTGGCTCCCACGGAAAATCAAAGACCCGGGTTTGCAGTATGCCGAGCGCGGTTTCCGCGCCGATGGCCGCCACCAGCCCCGCCACCAGGCCCAGCACGGCGAACTCGCACCACAGCGTAGCGCGCAGCAGTTTCTTGCCCGCCCCCAGCGTGCGGTAAACCACCAGTTCCTGATGGCGCTGGCGCATGCCCACCTGTACCTGGGCGAGCAGCAGCAGAATGCCGCAGGCGGTCACCAGCACCACCATCACTTCCAGCGCCCGGCTGACCTGCTCCAGCACCTGGCCTACCTGGCGCAAAATAGCGCCGATATCCAGCAGCCCCACGGTCGGGAACTCGCGGTTAAGCTGCGTCAGCATTGTGTTGTCATTTTCCCAGCGGAAGCTGGTAAGCCAGGTTTGCGGCTGACCATCCAGCGCTCCCGGCGGAAAGATAAAGTAAAAATTGGGCCGCAGACTCTCCCAGTCCACTTTGCGCAGGCTGGTTACCCGGGCGGTGAAATCCTGCGTATCGCCGGTAAAGGTGACGCTGTCGCCGAGGTGAATATTAAGGCGCGTCGCCAGCCCCGCTTCCATCGACACTTCTCCCGCTTTCGGCGGCCAGTGGCCCGCAGTGACAGGGTTGTGTTCCGGCTTCTGACTCTGCCAGGTAAGGTTAAGCTCGCGGTTTAGCGCCTCGTCTTTATTGCCTTCGGTGGCGGTACCGTTAATCTGCGTCAGCCGCGCCCGCACAATGGGATAAAAAGATTCAGGCACAATCTGCCGTTCGGCCAGAAATGTTTTTACTGGCGCAAGCTGCTCAGGCGCGATATTCACCAGGAAATAGTTCGGGCTTTCCGGCGGCAGCTGTTGCTGCCAGCGGTCGAGCAGATCGCCTCTTAACACCAGCAGCAGCGCCAGCAGCATAAAGGAGAGGGAAAAGGCCGCGAGCTGGCTAAGCGTCTGCCACGGCTGGCGCAACAGGCGGTTTACCGCAAGGCGCAGCGCCAGCGCTTTAATGGTCAGGCCCTTCAATACGCGCAACAGCCCCCAGCCTGCCACGCCGCAGAGCAGCGCCAGCACGACGGCGCCCGCGAGTACCGACCAGAGCAGCATGTTGCCGCCCATCAGCCAGGCGAGCAGCGCCACCACTACAAGCGTAATCACCGGCAGGTAAACCTTCAGCGGCCAGACGCTGGCTACCGCGTCCCGGCGCAGCACGCGCAACGGCTGTGTGGCGAGCAGCAGCCGGTACGGGCGCAACCCTACCAGCAAGGAAATCACCACCATCGAGCCGACCGCCCACAACCACGGCCAGAAACTTGCCGCAGGCAATTCGGCGGGCAATACAGGCTTGAGCAGATGCATCAGCACCGCCTCAAACGCTTTTCCCGCCAGTCCGCCGGTCAGGGCGCTGAGCGCCAGCACGAGCAGCCACTGGCCGACGATAAGCTTGCGCAGCGCCGCCCTGCCCGCGCCAAGGGTTTTGAGGATCGCCACCAGGTCATAGCGGCTGCGGCAATAGTGTCCCATCGCCACCGCCACGGCGGCGACCGCCAGCAGCAGCGTTAGCAGCGCTGAAAGCAGCAGGAATTTTTGCGACCGCTCGACGGATTTGCCAAGCGCCCCGTCATCTTCTTCCATACCGTACCAGCGGTGCTCCGGCTTAAGCTTCGGCAGCAGGAAATCTTCATAACGTTTAATTTGCTCAGGCGCGCCGGCAAATTTATAGCGCCACATCAGGCGGCTGCCGGGCTGCACCGCGCCGGTCTTTTCCACGTCAGCAACGTGCATCAGCAGCCGGGGCGCCATCTGGAACGGGTTAAAGCCGGCGTCCGGCTCCTGAATCACCGCGCCTGCCACGGTAAGCGTGGCGTCGCCCACATCGATTTTATCGCCCCGCTTCACCTTCAACAGCGCCAGCAGACGCGGCGCCAGCAAAACCTGGCCTGGCTGCGGCTTCAGGCCAGGCGGGTCGGTTTGCAGCGCGCCATAAAGCGGATAAACGCTGTCCACTGCCTTTACGCTGGCGAGCTGCGGCGTTTCGGCGCCGAAGGTCATGGTCGTGAAGGTGAGCTGCTCACCCACCTTCAGGCCGTCGCGCTTCGCCTCCAGAAGCCATTCCTGCGGTACTGCGCGCGAGCTTCTGAGCGCCCGATCGCCTGCCAGAAAATCCCGGCTTTGCTGGCTTAAGCCTTTTTCCATGCGGTCGCTGATAGTGCCGAGCGCCAGCACGCAGGCGACAGCGAGGCTTAACGCCAGCCAGACTATCAACAAAGAAGGAGAGCGCCATTCGCGCCAGAACCAGCGGGCTATCATGCTTCCCCCCACAGCTTGCCGTCACGCAGGCGCAGGCGTCTGTCGCAGCGCGCCGCCAGCTCCGGGTCGTGGGTGACAAGGATTAAAGTGGTCGCGTGGTCGCGGTTTAAGGAGAAAAGCAGGTCGGCGATGCGATCGCCGGTATGGCGATCGAGGTTGCCGGTGGGTTCGTCGGCAAACAGCACCGCCGGACGACCGTTAAACGCGCGGGCGAGCGCCACCCGCTGTTGCTCGCCGCCGGAAAGCTGGGCAGGCAGGTGATCGAGCCGTTTGCCAAGGCCGAGTTGCTCCAGCAACTGCCTGGCCTGCTCGCGGCTCGCGCGGTCGTTTTCGCCCCGCAGCAGCGCGGGCAGCTCGACATTCTCCAGCGCATTCAGCGTGGGAATCAGCATAAAAGACTGAAATACGAAGCCGACATGCTTCGCCCGCAGCCGGGCGCGGGCTTCTTCGTCCATGTTATGCAGCGGTTCGCCAAGCAGATTCACTTCGCCGCTGCTGCCGTCGTCGAGCCCGGCGAGAATCGCCAGTAAGGTAGACTTGCCGGAGCCTGACTCGCCAATCAGGGCGATGGTTTCGGCTGGTTTGACAACAAGCTCAACTCCGGTGAGGATGGAAAGCGCGTGTTCCCCCTGACCGACGGATTTAAAAAGATGATGAACTTCAAGGCTGTTTTCCGCTGGCATCTCGCTTTCCTGTTGTTTGTTTTTGTGAGTTTTCGCGCCGCTGCGGCGGACACGCTGCTTGTTCTTGGCGACAGCCTGAGCGCGGGCTACCGTATGGCGGCGAATGCGGCGTGGCCTGCGCTGCTTAATGATAAATGGCAGCAGCAAGAGACGCGCGTGGTAAACGCCAGCATTAGCGGCGACACCGCGCAGCAGGGGCTCGCCCGTTTGCCTTCCCTGCTTGAACAGCATAAACCACGCTGGGTGCTGATAGAGCTTGGCGGCAACGATGGGCTGCGCGGCTTTGCGCCAGACGCCATCGCCGCTACGCTGCGCCAGATTATCGAGCAGGTAAAAGCGGCAGGCGCGGAACCGCTTCTGATGCAGATTCGTTTGCCGCCCAACTATGGCCGTCGCTACACCGAAAGCTTCAGCGCCATTTACCCGGCGCTGGCGAAAGCCTATTCCGCGCCATTGCTGCCTTTCTTTATGGAGGAGATCTACCTCAAACCGCAGTGGATGCAGGACGACGGTATTCATCCCAATCGCGACGCCCAGCCCTATATCGCCGACTGGATGGCGACGCGGCTGGCCCCATTAGTTAAACACGACTCCTGACCCCGCGGGGCCATGAGCGGGTAAAGTTATGCAAAAATCACTCTTAATTACAGGATGTTCCAGCGGCATTGGTCTTGCCAGCGCCATTGAATTACAGCGTATGGGGTATCGCGTGCTTGCCGCCTGCCGCAAGCCGGAAGATGTGGCGCGCATGAACGCGCAAGGGTTTACCGGCGTGCTGCTGGATCTCGATTCGCCTGAAAGCGTCGAGGCGGCGGCAGCCGACGTTATCCGCCTTACCGATAACCGTTTGTACGGCATTTTCAACAATGGCGGCTTCGGCGTTTATGGGCCGCTCACCACCATCAGCCGCAAACAGATGGAGCAGCAATTCGCCACCAATTTTTTCGGCGCCCACCAGCTCACCATGCTGCTTTTGCCGGCTATGTTGCCGCACCACGAGGGCCGCATTGTTAACACCAGTTCGGTGATGGGGCTTATCTCAACGCCTGGCCGGGGCGCTTACGCCGCCAGCAAATATGCGCTGGAAGCCTGGTCGGATGCGCTGCGTATGGAGCTTCGTCACAGCGGCATTAAGGTCAGCCTGATTGAGCCCGGCCCTATCCGCACGCGATTTACTGATAACGTTAACCAGACGCAAACGGACAAACCGGTGGAAAACCCAGGCATAGCCGCACGCTTTACGCTCGGCCCGGAGGCAGTGGTCGCCAAGGTGCGCCATGCTTTTGACAGCCCGAAGCCGAAAATTCGTTATCCGGTGACGATGGTGACGCATGCGGTCAGCCTGCTTAAGCGTCTGCTGCCCACCCGCGCGATGGACAAAATTTTACAGGGCTAAGTTGAAGGCGACGCTGCCGCCCCCATGTAAAAAAGAAATCGACAAAAGAGAGTGACTCATGTCCGTACAGAATATTGTCAACATTACTGAAGCAAACCTGCATCAGACGCTGGAACAATCGGTTTCCGTGCCGGTGCTGTTTTATTTCTGGTCCGATCGTAGCCAGCATTGTCAGCAGCTGACGCCGGTGCTGGAAAAACTGGCGGCGCAGTATAACGGCCAGTTTCTTCTTGCCAAAGTGGACTGCGACGCCGAGCAGATGGTCGCCGCGCAGTTCGGTCTGCGCGCTATCCCAACGGTTTACCTCTTCCAGAACGGCCAGCCGGTAGACGGCTTCCAGGGACCGCAGCCGGAAGAGTCCATCCGCGCGCTGCTGGAAAAAGTGCTGCCGCGTGAGGAAGAGCTAAAAGCCCAGCAGGCGATGCAGCTTATCGAGCAGGGCGACCACGCCGCTGCGCTGCCGCTGCTGAAAGAAGCCTGGCAGATGTCGAACCAGGATAGCGAAATCGGCCTGCTGCTCGCCCAGACGCAGTTGGCGTTAAGCCGCGCTGACGAAGCCGAAGCGGTGCTGAAAACGATCCCGTTGCAGGATCAGGATACTCGCTATCAGGGTCTGGTGGCGCAAATCGACCTGCTGCGCCAGGCGGCGGACACGCCGGAGATCCAGCAGCTTCAGCAACAGGTGCAGCAGAACCCGCAGGATGCCCAGTTGGCTTCTCAGCTGGCGTTGCAGTTTCATCAGGTTGGCCGCAATGAAGAGGCGCTTGAATTGCTGTTCGGCCATCTGAAGAGCGATTTAGCCGCAGGCGACGGCCAGGTGCGCAAAACATTCCAGGAGATCCTGGCCGCGCTCGGCACGGGCGATCAGCTGGCTTCTAAATACCGCCGTCAGCTTTACTCTCTGCTTTACTGATTTTTGTTCCCCTGCGTCGGATGAGCGCTCGTCTCGTCCGACGCTATGCACTTGCCCTTTGACCACTCCCCCCTTCACGCCTCCTTATTTTCATTCTGCCCGTGGTAGAACTAACCCACGCCAAAGCCACCTCTAAAACTCTTAGCAAAGCGACAACGTCTTTCATTTGAAATACAGCCTTTTTATTTATAACTTACTATTGACTTAGATCATATTAATACATGACTTGAAATATTGAATGACTTTTACCCGACGAATAAACTCCATGACTAAATAGTGATTAATAAAGCCAACAATAAAAGACTGCTATAAGTCTAAACGATAGCCTTTTGTTTGTGCTTTTACTTTTCACTAATGACTTATGAAAGACAACAAACAACGGGTGAAAAATGAAATATATTAATGGCATACGGATTACGGCTCTGGCTTTCGCTACGACTCTGTCTGTCGGCGCTAATGTTGCCTCTGCTTCTAACAGGGACGTTAATGATTTCCTGGTAAAAGCCCGTGGTGATAACTACCAGGAAGCCGTTAACGCCTACGACAATCTGAATGCCCGCGATCGTATGGTTGTTGATGGCATCATCGATAAAACCGATGTAGTTAACCTTTTCACAGACATCAAAGGGCAGGCTGATGCTCTCCATCACGCTCACGCTGTGCCTGCTGGCTGGGATAGCAATAAAACACAAGCCTTTATCGATGCAGCCCACCGCCCGTTAGCCGCCATTTTGCCTGCTGCCCCATCGACTCATAACGATGAAAATCCTGTTTCCCGGCAACAACAGGCAACCACACAGCAGCCTGAAACAGCTGATGCTATTGCAGCAGATATCAACCACGCGCAGCATACCGCAGATTCCGCCGCAAACCAGGTAGCCTTAGTCAATGGCAAAGCCGACACGATCCAGAAAGAAGTCATGGACAATGAAACGCGGGATGACAGGCAAGACGCAGCTATTCATCATGCGCAGGCCAATGCCGACGCCGCGCTAAAAACAGATTTTAAACTGGCTGAGGTTGTCCATGGTGAACAGCTTGAGCAGGCTAACCGCGAGCGCACGGCTTCTCAGCACGTAACGCCGGTGGTGGGTAAAGACGGTCTGAACGGCAAAGATGGCGCTGATGGCAAAGACGGCGTGACCACGCTTATCACCACCGTTGGAACCGACAGCGCGACTCAGGAACAGGTTGCTGATAATACGAGTAGCATTGCGCAAAACAGAACGCAGATTCGCGCAGTACGAGCCGAAGCGGATGCCCAGGGTGAATTTATTCAGCAGATGGATCAAACCGTTTCTCAACATGCGAAAGCCATTGATACCAACTCAGCCCGAATCGATCAGAACAGTAAACGTATTAACCAGAACGCCAAACGTATTGACGACACTCGCGAGGATTTAAAGCGCGGCCTGAACAACGCAGCCGCCATGACGGGTTTGCACTATCACTCGAACGATGCCTATGCGCTGTCAGTTGGCACCAGTAACGGCGACGGCGCGGCAATGGCGGGCGGCCTTTCTCATTCACTGACCCAGCATACGGCGGCGACCGTTCAGGGTTCGTCGTCCATGGATGGCAGCTGGATGGCCTCAGTCGGTTTTTCAGGTGACTTCTGAAAAGACTTAATCAAGTCTTTAATATTACATAACACAAATTAAAGTCTTACTGATAAGTGATGTTAGCGATGAGAATAATGATGATAGCGTTACTGGTAGCAGGCATAACGGGCTGCACATCGTCAGCCCAGCGTATGCATGAGTGTGAGGCGCAGGGTATTTCCCGCGACGCCTGCTATATTGCCGAACAGAACCGTCTAAACGGCATTAATGCGCAGGCGCAGGCTCAGGCCATGCGCAACGCTCAGGCGCTCTACCCTGTGCAACCAGCGGAAAAAGCGCATAAGCATCTTCACAAAGGAGCAAATTAATATGGTTCAGCAATGTATTAAAAGCCTGATGGTTATCTTTTCCTTGTGGAGTGCTTACAGCGTTGCGGCTGGCGAAGCGCATCCAGCAAAGCATGATGTGTGGCAACGTGCGCAATCGGTACACCGGGAACATAAAACCCGCTGCGCAGATCTTGAGCTTTTTACGCAACAAGGGTTGGCGCTGACGCCTGCGCAAGAAAAAGAGCGCGTACAGTGTAAGCGTCAAAACAAAGAGGGCGCGCCGGCGGCAAAATCCGTTACAGATAAAGGCATCTGGAAAGGGTATGGCGTAACGGTCACGCGGAACGCCGACCAGGTGTATGTCAACGGAAAGCCAGCTTCCCTTATTGAAAAAACACCCCAGGCCGCCGTTTATGAACAGGGAATAAACCAGGTCATATTCTACAACTCCGGCAAAGTTGCTCTGCAAACCGATAGCCGGTTCACAGGCTATCTTAAATAAAAGAGATAAGCCTCTTCACAGCCAGACTTCGGTCTGGCTTTTTTGGCGCTGTCGCTCAATAACAAGAACGCCTGAAGCGCGAAAAAGCCACGCTAACCTCGTCTGCTTATCTCTTGCCCCCTCTTTTATCAACCCGTTATAAAAAAAAGCGTTGCGCTCACCCTGTTCAGTAAGCCTGCCTTTATTATTCCCTTCATATAACAGGGAAAAATGCCCTGAGCGATGAGGTTGACTACCCGCTGATTTACCGTTGGCGATACGTCTGTTTACACAACACAGATTTAACAGACTTGCCTCTCTCTGGTTGATCACATCTCTGTTTGTTATTCTGCCGGGGGTGAAACATCAGGAAGTTAAAAAAATGCCACACGTTTTTCTAGAATTTGATATTGATCCGGGCGTGAAAACAGTCTCTGATTTGACTTATGTACTGCGACACGAGGCAGGCAAACAGACGGCCTATGCCATCAGCGCTGAAGTTGCGAAGTTTGTGCAGGATGCGCTGATCGTTAACGAAACCATCATCAGTTTTAAAAATTGCTGTTTTGCCTTCAGGAATGGTGCGGAATTTGTCACTTTTGACAACAAAGGCAAATCAAAACGCTTTTCCGACCCCATTCCCGCCTGGTTTATCCGCCCCGGCGAATTTGTCCGCTCCACCTGGCTGCGTACCCATGAATTAGCGGATCTCCGCGCCCCGGATTTTGTGAACGCGTTTATTGAAATGTTCCCTGATCTGAAAGAGCGGCGCCATCACGCCGATCTGTTATTTGATTTAAAGCTGGAAAAAACAAAAGCAAAAGCCGAAAGCGTCAGCCCGCCGACAGGCAAGCCGGGCAACAAAAACAGAATCACCACCAAACCCAAAGTGGCGGATTTAGGCTCGTTCGAGATATTCAGCCAATTTTTTGAGCGCCTGAAAACGGCTGTAAACAACGATACCTTTCCGACCTTACAGGTTCTGACCGGCCATGATGACATTACCCGCGTGCCGAACAGCCTGAAAGGTTCTGTTCGTACCTGGTTCAAAGCCGTTACCGGCGAGTTGCCTCCTAACAATAAGCGCGTTGGCGCAGGCAATGCCGTTCTGTTTTGCGCGCCGATCCGCGAACAAATCAGGCAGGTGGAATCCTGGGGCCTGGAAGAGTATTACCAGAAGCTTTCTCAGGCGATCGCGGAAGCAGGCGAAACGTATATCGCCGATTTCACCTTCAGAGTTTCCTGAACGTTCGCCGCAATAACGTCCGCCGCAATAAAAAGGCAGCTTATCGGCGAAGTCTTTTAACCCGGCCTCGCCAATGGCCCGATCCCGGCGTCAATACCTGGATTCGGATGACGACGCCGGCCTCCCCCGGCGCTACAATAAGCAGCAAATTAACAGGAGGTTTTTTTGATGCTTATCGTGATCCCGATTCTTATCTTCGTCGCGCTGGTGATTGTCGCCGCCGGCGTTAAAATTGTGCCGCAGGGCTACCAGTGGACGGTGGAACGCTTCGGTCGCTACACTAAATCGCTGCAACCCGGCCTGAATCTGGTGGTGCCGTTCATGGATCGTATTGGTCGCAAGATCAATATGATGGAACAAGTGCTGGATATTCCTTCCCAGGAAGTGATTTCCAAAGACAACGCTAACGTCACCATCGACGCGGTCTGTTTTATCCAGGTTATCGACGCGCCAAAAGCGGCTTATGAAGTCAGCAACCTTGAACTCGCCATCATCAACCTGACCATGACCAACATCCGTACGGTGCTGGGCTCAATGGAGCTTGACGAAATGCTGTCGCAGCGTGACAGCATCAACACGCGTCTGCTGCATATTGTTGATGAAGCGACCAACCCATGGGGCATTAAAGTCACGCGTATTGAGATCCGCGACGTGCGTCCGCCCGCTGAACTTATCGCGTCGATGAATGCGCAGATGAAAGCCGAGCGCACCAAGCGCGCCTACATTCTGGAAGCGGAAGGGGTGCGTCAGGCGGAAATCTTAAAGGCCGAAGGGGAGAAGCAGTCGCAGATCCTGCGTGCCGAGGGCGACAGACAATCCGCTTTTTTGCAGGCGGAAGCGCGTGAACGCTCTGCCGAAGCGGAAGCCCGGGCCACGCAGATGGTGTCTGAGGCTATCGCGGCGGGCGATATTCAGGCAGTGAACTACTTTGTGGCGCAGAAATATACCGAGGCGCTGCAACAAATAGGATCGGCGAATAACAGCAAAGTGGTGATGATGCCGCTGGATGCCGCCAGCCTGATGGGCTCCATCGCCGGCATTAGCGAGCTGATTAAAGAAAGCGGCAACGAGCGCAAACGCCCATGATCGCCCTTCTCTTCGCCCATCCGCACATCTTCTGGTTAAGCCTTGGCGGCCTGCTGCTTGCCGCCGAAATGCTGGGCGCGAGCGGCTATCTGCTCTGGAGCGGCGTGGCGGCGGTCGTCACCGGGCTTCTGGTCTGGCTGCTGCCGCTCGGCTGGGAATGGCAAGGGGTCTGTTTTGCCATACTGACTGTACTTGCCGCCCTGCTCTGGTGGCGCTGGCTGGCGCGCCGCCCGCAGCCCAGGGCCAACGCCGCGCTTAACCAACGCGGCCAGCAGCTTATCGGCCAGCGCCTGAGGCTGGATGACTCGCTCAACAATGGTCGCGGAAACGCGCGCGTGGGCGACAGCAGTTGGCCGGTGATGGCCGATGAAGAGATCGAGGCAGGCGCGCTGGTGGAAGTGATCGCGGTGGAAGGCATCCGGCTGCGCGTAAGGCGCGTTAAACCTGATAACGTTACGCCATAAAAAAAGGGCAGCTTTAAAATGCGCTGCCCAAACGTACTGCTCTCAACTTCTTGTGACTTCCCTGCCCTTTTTAGAGAAATTTCTTTATTTCAAAATGAGTGGCATCGGGCGCCATGCTGAATGTTTTTCCCCAGGTAAAACCGTAATACTGAAATACCGGCGCCAGCGGCGCGCATGACACGCCACCCTCGCCGTCATTTTGATTGATATCCAGCGCCAGGCCGAAAGCATGGTTAGAAGGCAATGAACTAAAATAGCCGCTGGTAGGTCTGCGCAGGCGCATTTTAAATACGCTGTTGCACTGCGTAATAATATCCAGCAACCCCTGTTTTTCTATTTCTGCAAAAGCCGTTTGTAATTGCCTGTGCGCCTTTATATGGAAATAAAGATTACTTTCGCTGTTGGCTTTACCGACAAGTTGCGGGATATGCACAACCGCCAACTGCGAAGAAGGCTCAAAGCCGTTGATAAAGCTAATGGTATCGCCGTATAACGGCGGATTATGGTCGGTAACATAGGTCACCTTACCTATTAAAGGATGTTCATAAGAGTAAACAGACATAGTTGCTCCCTACGCTTCTTATTGTCACTTGCAGTGAAATAGCGTTGACGTTTAGCAAGCAGCGCAACGCGCCAGCGATGCGGGTAAAATATATCGTTAATAATATGATGTCCCTTCTCTGAATAGCGTAAAGCCCGCTACGCAGAGGAAATAAAAAGCGTGCAGTGAAGTTCAGTATTTATTATTAATTTAAAGCAGGACTGGCGCTTTTCAATCATACTTTCTTCGCGTTTTTGCATAAACGCCCGTCGCACCGGTTAGTTTGCGCTGCTGGTTAACCCGGTGGAATATGAAAGAGGTTTTTCCAGCGCGACGGAGAAAGAAATAACAATCTATTAATTTCGCTTAATTGCGCTTATTTCTGCTGGCGCTGGCGTTTTCACTGTTTTTCATTGCGATGACAGCAGCCGGAAAGATTATCCATGATCGGGCAGTCGGCGCTGTCGTCGCCGGGGCACGCTTCCGCCAGCGCCAGCAGATGTAGCCGCATCGACTTAAGCTCTTCAATATGTCGCTCAATGTCCGCCACTTTTTGCAGCGTGCGGGCTTTTACGTCCGCGCTGTGGCGCGCCGGGTCGTTGAACAGATGCACCAGCTCGCGGCATTCCTCCAGGGTAAATCCCACCTGGCGGGCCTGACGCAGCAGCGTAAGTTCATCGAGATGCTGCTGGCTGTAGGTGCGATAGCCGTTTTCGCTGCGCAGCGGCGGCGTCACCAGCCCCTTCTCTTCATAAAAACGGATCGCTTTGCTGGTTAAGCCTGTTTTTTTCGCCACATCGCTGATATTCATCATTCCCCCTTGACCTTCCCCTTGATGGAAGGTTTACGCTTTATCACAATTAAGCAAAACCCCTTTCAGGGTCAAGCGCATTCTGAACAACCGAGGAGAGTGAGTATGTCTAACATCATTGAACTGGCCCTGGACGGCTTGTCCTGCGGTCACTGCGTGAAACGCGTTAAGGAAAGCCTGGAACAACGCCCGGACGTTGAACAGGCTGACGTGACTATCGAGAGCGCCCGGGTTATTACCAGCGCCAGCGCCGACGCGCTTATCGACACGGTAAAACAGGCCGGGTACGACGCGACCCTCGCGCACCCAAAGGCTGAGCCGCTGGCAGAGTCAACGCTCCCGCCGGAAGCACTGACAGCGGCCCCCTCCACGCTTCCGGCAGACGCGCAGCCTGACGACGACAGCCAGCAGTTGCTGATTAACGGCATGAGCTGCGCGAGCTGCGTGAGCCGGGTGCAAAACGCTTTGCAGGCCGTGCCGGGCGTCCGGCAGGCGCGTGTTAACCTGGCGGAGCGCACGGCCCTGGTGATGGGCAGCGCGTCCGCCGCTGAATTAGTCGGCGCCGTAGAGAAAGCAGGCTACGGCGCAGAAGCAATAGAAGATGACCAGGCGCGCCGCGAGCGCCAGCAGCAGACAGCCGTCGCCGCCATGAAGCGCTTTCGCTGGCAGGCGGCCGTTGCGCTGGCGCTCGGCATTCCGGTCATGGTCTGGGGCATGCTCGGCGACAATATGATGGTCACCGACGCCAACCGCAGCCTGTGGCTGGTTATTGGTCTCCTGACCCTCGCGGTGATGATCTTCGCGGGCGGTCATTTTTACCGCAGCGCGTGGAAGAGCTTGCGAAACGGCGCGGCGACCATGGACACCCTGGTGGCGCTTGGCACCGGCGCCGCGTGGCTCTATTCCATAAGCGTCAACCTCTGGCCGCATTTTTTCCCGATGGAAGCGCGGCACCTGTATTACGAAGCAAGCGCGATGATCATCGGCCTGATTAACCTCGGCCATATGCTGGAGCAGCGCGCGCGCCAGCGCTCGTCCAAAGCGCTTGAACGCCTGCTTGATCTCACGCCGCCCACCGCGCGCGTGGTGACCGATAACGGCGAGAAAAGCGTGCCGCTGGCCGACGTGCAGTCCGGCATGACGCTGCGCCTGACCACGGGCGACCGCGTGCCGGTAGATGGCGAAATAACGCAGGGTGAAGCCTGGTTTGACGAAGCGATGCTGACGGGCGAACCGGTGCCGCAGCAAAAAGGCGATGGCGACGCGATCCACGCCGGGACGGTGGTGCAGGACGGCAGCGTGCTGTTTCGCGCCAGCGCCGTGGGCAGCCGCACTACCCTTTCACGCATCATTCGCATGGTGCGCGAGGCGCAAAGCAGCAAGCCGCAGATAGGCCAACTTGCTGACAGAATTTCCGCCGTGTTTGTGCCGGTCGTGGTGTTGATTGCGCTTGTCAGCGGCGCCATCTGGTATTTCGCTGGGCCAGCGCCGCAGATTGTTTACACGCTGGTGATCGTCACCACGGTATTGATTATCGCCTGCCCTTGCGCGCTGGGCCTTGCGACGCCGATGTCTATCATTGCGGGCGTAGGGCGCGCGGCGGAGTCTGGCGTGCTGGTGCGCGACGCCGACGCCCTGCAACGCGCGAGCGAAGTTGACACGCTGGTCTTTGATAAAACCGGCACGCTGACCGAAGGCAAGCCGCAGGTTGCGAATATCATTGTAGCGCCGGGTTTTGAAGAGACGCAGGTTCTGCGCCTTGCCGCCGCGCTGGAGCAAGGCTCCAGCCATCCGCTGGCGCATGCCCTTCTGGAAAAAGCGCAGGGGGCGCCGCTGCCTGCCGTCAGCAATTTCCGTACGTTGCGTGGCCTGGGGGTAAGCGGCGAAGCGCAAGGCCGCGAGCTGCTGCTCGGCAACCGCGCGCTGCTTGAAGAGCGTCGCGTTGATACCTCGGCGCTTGCACAGGATATTGAAGAGCAGGCAGGGCGTGGTGCCACGCCGGTGCTGCTGGCGGTGGATGGCGCGCTGGCGGCGCTTTTCACCATTCGCGACCCGCTGCGCGGCGACAGCGTGGAGGCGCTCTCGCGGCTGCATCGCGAAGGCTACCGGCTGGTGATGCTGACGGGCGATAACCCGACAACCGCGAACGCTATCGCTAAAGAGGCGGGCATTGACGAGGTGATTGCCGGCGTGCTGCCTGACGGTAAAGCGCAGGCGATTGCCCGCCTGCAACACCAGGGGCGTAAAGTGGCCATGGTGGGCGACGGCATTAACGACGCCCCGGCGCTGGCGCAGGCGGATGTCGGCATGGCGATGGGCGGCGGCAGCGACGTGGCGATTGAAACCGCGGCGGTGACGCTGATGCGCCATAGCCTGCACGGCGTGGCCGACGCGCTGGCTATCTCCCGCGCCACGCTGCGGAACATGAAACAGAACCTGCTGGGCGCGTTTATTTATAATGCGCTGGGCATTCCCATCGCCGCCGGGATCCTCTGGCCCTTTACCGGCACGCTGCTTAACCCGGTGGTGGCAGGCGCAGCCATGGCGCTTTCTTCCATCACCGTGGTCAGCAACGCCAACCGGCTGCTGCGGTTTAAAGTAAAAGCGTAACCTGTTTCCTCTCTTCCTGACGGAAGAGAGGATTCGCCGGTTTCAGCGCCCGCTCCCTTCATGCTATGCCTGGCGCGTTCAGCTAAAGCCAGCGCGCTGCTTTTCCAGCCATGCCAGCGCAAAAAGGGCGCTATTTGCACCTTATCGCCCGGCGCGCTAGCATGGTTTTCTTTTGTCAGGGAACGCTTATGGGTCTGTTAAGCCGTCTGATCGCCTTCTTTTCCCCGCTTCGCCCCGCCTATCCCTGGCCTGCGCTGGATGTCACGCTGCCAGGCGGTCGCCACCTGCACCTGGTCGGCAGCATTCATATGGGCACGCCCGATATGGCGCCGCTTAATGCGCGCCTGCTGGAAAAGCTTAAGCGCGCCGACGCGCTGATTGTGGAAGCAGATATTCGCGGCGACGTCTCCCCCTTCGGCAATGAAGCGGTTTCGCAGCCGCTGCGTGAAAGGCTGAATGCGCAAACGCTAAAGCAGCTGGAAAAACTCGCCGGGGATTACGGCCTTTCGCTTTCTCGTCTGGATGAGCAGCCCGCCTGGCAGGTGGCGCTGGTGTTGCAGGCGCACCAGGCGCAGCGTCTGGGCCTGCGGCCTGATTTTGGTATCGATTATCAACTGTTGCAGGCGGCGCAGCAGTTTTCGGTGCCGGTGATGGAGCTTGAAGGGGCGCAAAGCCAGATAGCCATTCTCAGACAGTTGCCGCAGGAAGGTCTGCCGCTGCTGGAAGATACGCTTACTCACTGGCATACCAACGCCAGACTGCTGCAACTGATGATTAGCTGGTGGCTGGAAACGCCGCCGCAAAAAGCAGAAGTGACGCTGCCTAACACCTTCAGCAGCGATCTCTACGACGTGCTGATGCACCAGCGCAACCAGCAGTGGCGCCATTATCTCTCCGCCCTGCCGCCAGGCCGCTATGTCGTGGCTGTGGGCGCGCTGCATCTCTATGGCGAAGGCAACCTGCCGGGGCTGCTTAAACCCGCGTAAGCTTTTTGCGCAAGCTGGTACTATTTTTCTTTGCCGCCGCCCGTCAGGATCAACAAAAAAGAGACAGGAAAAAGCACATGACTCCCGCCATTAAATTACTTGAAAAACAGAAGGTGGCGTTTACGCTTCACGCTTACGACCATGACCCGCACGAAACTAACTTTGGCGACGAAGTCGTGCGCAAGCTTGGGCTGAACGCCGAACAGGTTTATAAAACGCTGCTGGTGGCGATTAACGGCGACATGAAGCAGCTTGCGGTCGCGGTAACGCCGGTCTCCGGTCAGCTCGATTTAAAAAAAGTGGCGAAAGCGCTGGGCGCGAAAAAGGTCGATATGGCAGACCCGATGGTGGCGCAACGCACCACGGGGTATCTGGTGGGCGGCATCAGCCCGCTGGGGCAGAAAAAGCGCCTGCCGACGCTGATTGACGCGCCAGCCCGCAACTTCGCCACCATTTATGTTTCCGGCGGCAAGCGCGGGCTGGATATCGAGCTGGCGGCAGAGGATCTGGCAACGCTGCTGAATGCGCAGTTCGCCGACATCGCCCGCCGCGACTAAGTTACTGCCAGTTCACTTCGCCTTTTGGCTCAAACGCGCCCGCATCCAGCGGCGAGTTTTGTTCAACAAACTGCTTCAGCACTTCCGCATCCACAAAGCCGGTGTTCACGTAGCCCGGCTTTTTGTCGATAGCCGGATAGCCGTCGCCGCCGGTGGCGTTAAAGCTAAGCGTCGCCATGCGGTAGGTTTTCGCCATATCCAGCGGCTCGCCTTTGATTTTGATATCGCTGAGCGCGCCGCCTGAAGCGGTAAAGCTGACATTCGCGAACTGCGGATAAGCCCCGGAATCAGGCTTCATCTGCGCCACTGCTTTCAGGTAATCCGCCACTTCCTGCCCCGTCATATCGACATAAACCAGCGTATTGCCGAACGGCTGCACCTTCAGCACATCTTTATAAGTGATATCGCCTGCTTCGATAGAGTCGCGAATGCCGCCGCCGCTCATAACAGCGAAATCGGCGCCGGTGCGCGCCATCTGCGCGCTGAGGATAAGGCGCCCCATATTGGTCTGCACGAAGCGAACCTTGCTGCGGTCTCCCTCAAGGCGCCCCGTCACGCTGCCGATTTTCACGCCCAGCTGCGCCTGGCCTTTATGCTGGAATGGCGAGAGCAGCGAAAGCATCTGCGGGTTCTCCGGGATCTGCGGCGTATAGAGCACGCGCTCGCTCTGGCCGTTATCCCAGGTGATTTTCTTCTTCAGATTGATGGGGATGAGCTGATAGTTCACCAGCTTCATTTCGCCGTTACGGAACTCAAAATCGGCGCGGCCAACATATTTGCCCCACTCGTGCGCCTGCACTATCCAGATGCCATTCTGCTGGTCTGGGGCGCAAGGGGTGCCGGGCACGTAGTCCGCCTGTTTTTTGTTTTCAGAGGCCATGCAGACCGGGTCCTGCGAATGGCCGCCCACGATCATGGTCAGCGCGCCGGCAGGCAAGCTGCGGGCAAGCTCCACGTCGCCGGGCGCGTTCGAACCATGCTCGCCGTTATCGTAATGACCCATGTGGGTGGCGGCGATAATCACATCCGGCTTTTCCGTCTGTTGCAGTTCCTGAATGACCAGTTTCGCCTCGTCGGCGGGCTTGCGAAACTCAATATCGGTAAAAAATTCCGGGTTGCCGATTTTCGCCGTGTCGTCGGTCGTCAGGCCGATAACGGCGATTTTGATCTCCTGGCGGTTAAAGATAGCCCACGGCTTAAAGAGCCGTTCATTCGTGCTTTTCTGATAAATGTTGGCGGAGAGGAACGGAAACTTAGCCCACTTCTCTTGCTGGCGAAGCACGCTTAGCGGGTTGTCGAATTCGTGGTTGCCGACCGCCATGGCATCGTAGCCGATAAGGTTCATGCCGCGAAAATCGGGCTCCGCGTCCTGCAAATCAGATTCCGGCACGCCAGTGTTTATATCGCCGCCAGAGAGCACCAGCACGCTGCCGCCTTTCGCCGTCACCTCTTTGCGTACGTTGTCCACCAGCGTTTTTTGCGCCGCCAGCCCATATTCGCCGTAGTCGTTGCGCCAGAAATGGCCGTGATGATCGTTCGTATGCAAAATGGTGATGTTATAGGTTTTATCGCGCTCCCAGGCAAAGGCGGACCCGCTCGCCAGCCCGCTGAAAATCAGCGCCGCCGCCAAAACCCTGTTGGTACGTTTCATAACAACTCTCCCTGGCACAAAGTAAACGCTGAAATTACAGCGCCCTGAAAGCATAGACAACAAGGTTTTCAGCGCGATGACCTTTTACAGCGCGCGCTCACCTTTTTCAGGCGCGGAGGTCAGCCACACAATTTTTTATCCGTAGATGAAAAAGAAAGCGGTAAAAATCACCGGGCGATACCGCGCAAAACGCGACAGCATCAGGGTCTGGCATTGCCCGCAAAAAAAACCAGCAAAGAAGGCATGCTAAAAGCTCTGCTTAATGCGCTCTTTTGCCCTTTTGCGCCATATTTACCGGCAATACGCTTACTTTTCCCCTTCGGGAGCCCGATAAATCTGTTAACCCTTTGTGCTGTCGACAGCGATTATTCAAAGCGTAAACCCCATAAGCTATCAATATGTCCTGTCGGCACTTTTTTTCGCTTTTGATTAAAGTTTTGTGCGGTATTCACCGATTATTCACAAACGCTGACAGAAAAATTGTCATAAACTAAAAAACGGAGTTTTGGCTTTTCGCCGAAGCGTGGATCTTTTGCTAACGAAAGGAGACGGAATGCATCACGCCACCCCGCTTATCACCACCATTGTCGGCGGCCTTGTGCTGGCATTTTTACTCGGCATGCTTGCCAACCGGTTGCGGATCTCTCCGCTGGTCGGCTATTTGCTGGCGGGCGTGCTCGCCGGGCCGTTTACGCCAGGTTTTGTCGCTGATACCAAACTTGCGCCGGAGCTGGCGGAGCTTGGGGTGATCCTGCTGATGTTTGGCGTGGGGCTGCATTTCTCTCTAAAGGATTTGATGGCGGTAAAGTCCATCGCCATCCCGGGCGCCATCGCGCAGATTATCGTGGCGACGCTGCTCGGGTGGGCGCTGTCAACGTTAATGGACTGGTCGCTGATGACCGGCATTGTGTTTGGTTTGTGTCTGTCTACCGCCAGTACGGTGGTGCTGCTGCGCGCGCTTGAGGAGCGCCAGCTTATCGACACCCAGCGCGGGCAAATAGCCATCGGCTGGCTGATTGTCGAAGATTTAGTGATGGTGCTGACGCTGGTGCTGTTGCCCGCCGTGGCCGGCATGATTGAAAAAGGCAACCTCGGGCTTGCCACGCTTGCGGTTGATATGGGGTTCACCATTGGCAAAGTGGTGGCGTTTATCGCCCTGATGATGCTGGTGGGGCGCCGTCTGGTGCCCTGGATCCTCGCCCGCAGCGCTTCCACCGGTTCACGCGAACTTTTCACCCTTGCGGTGCTGGCGCTGGCGCTGGGTATCGCGTTCGGCGCCGTCGAGCTGTTTGATGTCTCTTTCGCCCTGGGCGCGTTTTTTGCCGGTATGGTGCTGAATGAATCTGAACTGAGCCATCGTGCGGCGCACGACACGCTGCCGCTTCGCGACGCCTTCGCGGTGCTCTTTTTTGTCTCCGTCGGCATGCTTTTTGACCCGATGATCCTGGTAGAAGAGCCGCTGGCGGTCCTCGGCACGCTGGCGATCATCGTTCTTGGGAAATCGCTGGCGGCGTTTTTGCTGGTGAAGATGTTTGGCCACTCGCAGCGTACGGCGCTGACCATCGCCACCAGCCTCGCGCAAATTGGCGAATTTGCCTTTATTCTCGCAGGCCTTGGCATGGCGCTTGACCTGCTGCCGCAGAACGGGCAGAACCTGGTGCTGGCGGGCGCGATCCTCTCTATTATGCTCAACCCCATTCTGTTCGCCTTGCTGGAGCGCTTCCTGCAAAAAAACGAAACGCTGGAAGAGCAGACGCTGGAAGAGGCTATCGAAGAAGAACAGCAGAACCCGGTGGATATTTGCAATCACGCGTTGCTGGTGGGTTACGGGCGCGTCGGCAGCCTGCTCGGCGAGCGCTTACTGGCGCAGAATATCCCGCTGGTGGTGGTGGAAACCTCGCGCAGCCGGGTGGATGATTTACGCGAGCGCGGCATTCGCGCCGTGCTTGGCAATGCCGCTAACGAAGAGATTATGTCGCTGGCGCACCTCGAGTGCGCGCAATGGCTGTTGATTACGATCCCCAACGGCTACGAGGCGGGCGAGATTGTCGCGGCGGCGCGAGCTAAACGCCCCGACATTGAGATTATCGCGCGCGCCCATTATGACGACGAGGTGGATTACATCGCCGAGCGCGGCGCGAACGAGGTGGTGATGGGCGAGCGGGAAATCGCCAATACCATGCTTTCCCTGCTGGAGCGCGCCCCCGGACCCATTACCGCGCCGGAACAGGCGGCCAGCTAATTCCGCCGCCCGACGCCCTCTCCCCTGTGGGGAGAGGCACACGCTTTAACGGTCCCAGTACGCCTCTTCAAGGCTGTCTTCCCGCTCCGGCAGACCGCGGGTTAAGCGCGGCGAATGCTGATTCAGCACCTGGTAGCTTACGCGGTTGGCGTATTTACACACCTGCGCCAGCGATGAATAGGTCAGCCAGGTAAATTTATGCTTGCTGGAGTTCGGCACATTGCTGCGATGATAGTTATTCGCCGTAATATCATGCAGCAGCGCCGCCAGCGCGCCGTCGCCCGCGCCGTTGGTGTTCATGATTTTCTCCGGCCCGCCCATATAAGGCGCGATATGGGAGAAAATACGCAGCGGCTGTTCGCAGTCTTTAAAGCGCATGGCGCGGCTGAACTCGTACTGGTTAAATTCGGCAATCGCGCCCGGCAGTAGCGGATGCTGCGTTTTGCGCTTCGCTTCCTCTTCCGTAAAGCCCGCCATGTAAAGCCCTACCGGCCCGGCGGTGCAAAGCACCAGGTCTACCCAGTCCAGCGCTTTATCGGCGGCGAGCAGCGGGTCGCTCTCGCCGGTTAACGCTTCCCCTTCCTCTTCATTCATCGCAAGAATCGATACGTGCTCTTTGAGGAAGTCGCGCCACCACTGCGGGTTATCGGCAATCACATATTTGGTGCCAAGGGTCAGCACGACGGGAACATTATGCTTTTTCGCGTAAGCGATGGCTTGCATGGTGGCGTCCGGCATCGGTTCGCCCGGTTTACAGCGCACAAGGTATGAGGTGAGCACCAGCGCGGAAGCGCCCGCAATGACCGACTCGGGAATACTTTCCGGGCGCAGCTGGTTCATGTGGCCGGGGCTGATAGCAAAGGTGCGCTCGCCGTTTTCGCTAATCAGCGTAAAACAGCGGCCAATGGCGCCGTCCACCCCTTGCAGGTAGTTAAGGTCAGTCCGGCTGGAGGTATTACAGAGATAGCGGTAGGCGTAACTGCCAATCTGCACATTGTTGCACATCACGCCCAGCAGCACCGAGCGGTCATCCGCCAGCACAGAGTAGTTATGCATCGTGTTGCCGATGGTGCCGCCGGCAAACTGATGGGTAATCAGGTTTTCGCGAACCAGCTCCTGGTAAAGGGCTTCCGCTACTTCGTCTTCGATAACCAGCGAATGGCCGAGGCTCAGGCCGTAGCGACGGACAAAATCGTCGTCGACGCGGGCTTCGATATCCACCAGCGTCTGATCGATACCCACCACCCAGGAGGCGCTGGTTTCATTTTCAGGCTGGATTTGTTGCAGCAGCGGGTCGCGGGCGTTGACGGGGAAGTAGTGTTTGGACTTGCGTTTACCGGGAAATTTCATGGCTCGGGACAATGATGGCTAATGAGGCGGGGAATGGTAGCACACTCCCCCGCCCGCGTGCGATTAGCGATAACGCCCGATTAGCTCCGCCATCATGGCGATGTGAGAAGGCTCATCGTTGAGCGCCGGAATATATTCATACTTTTCGCCGCCTGCGTGCATAAAGATCTCTTTGTTTTGCACGGCTATCTCTTCCAGCGTCTCCAGACAATCCGCCGCAAAGCCCGGACACATCACCTGAATGTGCTTCACCCCTTTTTCACCGAGCATTTTCAGCGTTTCGTCGGTGTATGGCGTAAGCCAGGGTTCACGGCCAAAGCGCGACTGGAAGGTCATCATCACTTTTTCCGGCGGCAGACCCAGCGCGGAGACCAGCTCACGCGTAGTGTCCCGGCAGCGTTGCGGATAGTCGTCGCCTTCATTGGCATAGCGTTGCGGGATGCCGTGATAGGAAAGCAGCAGCAAATCCGGCTCGCCGTGGGTGGCGAAAGAACGCCGCGCCGTCTCCGCCAGCGCGTTGATATAGGCGCTGTTGTCGGCGTAATCGCGGATGAAATTCAGCGAAGGCAGCTTGCGGTAGCGGGCGAATATGCGGGAAAGTTCGTCCCAGACCGCCGCCACGGTGGAGCAGGAATATTGCGGGTAGAGCGCCAGCACCACGATGCGGTCGACATTCTGATCGAGCAGTTTTTTCACCGCGCTTTCCAGCGACGGCTGACCATAACTCATGCCCAGCGCCACCGGCATGTCCGGCAGGGCGTCGGCCAGGGCTTTCTCCTGCCGACGGCTGTAAACCATCAGCGGCGAGCCGCCTTCCATCCAGATAGAGTTATAAAGTTTCGCCACGCGCGGCGAGCGCAACGGCAGGATGACCCCGCGCAGCAGCGGCCACCAGAGTAAGCGCGGCGTATCCACCACACGTTTATCGCTAAGAAACTGACGCAGATAGCGTTTCACAGCCGCAGGCGTGGGAGCTTCAGGGGTCCCCAGGTTCGCCAGCAGTACGCCTGTTTTTTCCAGACTCATTACCACACCTTAATCATTCTAACTGGCTGATAATTGTAGCTGATAAGCGCTTAAGATGAACCAATTGCAGCGAGAGGGGAAATGAGAAATTTTCTCACCCGACAGGACGCCGGGTGAGGCGTGCAATTAGCCGAGGATTTTTTCCAGCTCTGCACGGACTTCGCTCACCGCCTGGGTGCCGTCAACTTTCGCGTATTGGGTGTGACCCGCCTGCGCTTCTTTCTGGTAATAACCGATAAGCGGCGCGGTCATCTCATGGTATTCCACCAGACGCTTGCGCACGGTATCTTCCTGGTCATCTTTACGGGTGGTCAGCTCTTCGCCGGTCACGTCGTCTTTGCCTTCCACCTTCGGCGGATTGAATTTGATGTGGTAAACGCGACCGGAAGCGGCGTGTACGCGACGACCGATGATACGCTCGACGATCAGTTCGTCCGGCACGTCGAACTCCAGCACATAATCAACGTTGATGCCCGCTTCTTTCATGGCGTCTGCCTGCGGGATCGTGCGCGGGAAGCCGTCCAGCAGGAAGCCGTTGCGGCAATCTTCCTGAGCAATGCGCTCTTTTACCAGGGCGATAACCAGTTCGTCAGTGACGAGCTTACCGGCGTCCATAATGTCTTTTGCCTGTTTGCCGAGCTCAGAGCCAGATTTTACCGCGGCGCGCAGCATGTCACCGGTGGAGATTTGCGGAATGCCGTATTTCTCCATGATGAATTGTGCCTGAGTCCCCTTACCTGCGCCCGGAGCGCCGAGCAGAATAATACGCATTGCGTAATTCTCCATACGTTTGGATTTTTACAACGTTATTTGAAGCGAAAACCATACCATTAAAGGCTGTATCACGACAAGGAAGGCGGGCCTGGTGAATGGTTTCATCGCCGGGTCAGGTGAGAAAAAGAGAAAGACAGGCGGCAGACGGGCAACGGCAGGGGCAGCAAGGTTATTTTTCATTCACGCTTACCCTCTCCGCTGAGGGAGAGGGTAAATATACGGGGGCGCTAACCCCCGCAGGGCGTTATCAGGAAACCAGCAGCTGGTTCATCCGGCGGATAAACTGGTTCGGATCTTCCAGCGTTCCGCGCTCGGCGAACAGCGCCTGATCAAGCAGCAGCTCCACCCACTCTTTAAACTGCGCTTCATCCTGGGTGTCGGCGGTGCGTTTCACCAGCGGATGATCCGGGTTCAGTTCAAAGAGATATTTCACTTCCGGCACCGCCTGGCCCGCGGCGGCGAACAGCTTCGCCATCTGGGTGCTCATTTCGTCATTTTCGGTCGTGACGATAGCCGGCGTGTCGGTGAGACGGTGAGTCAGACGCACCTCTTTCACGCGGTCGCCCAGCAGCGTTTTCACGCGCTCAACGAACGGCTCCAGCGCTTTCTCCGCCTCTTTGGCCTTCTCATCCACTTCGTCCGCCAGCTTGTCCAGCGACTCGTCTGCTTTAGCGACAGACTGGAACGCTTTGCCGTCAAACTCGGTGAGGTAGCTCATCATCCATTCATCGATGCGGTCGGAAAGCAGCAGCACTTCGATGCCTTTCTTACGCAGCAGCTCCAGGTGCGGGCTGCTTTTCGCGGCAGCGTAGCTGTCGGCGGTGATGTAATAGATTTTCTCCTGACCTTCCTTCATGCGGGAAACATATTCTTCCAGCGAGACGGTCTGGGCGGCGGAATCGGTATGGGTGGAAGCGAAGCGCAGCAGTTTTGCAATGGTCTGCTGGTTGGCATTGTCTTCCGCCGGCCCCTCTTTCAGCACCAGGCCGAACTGTTTCCAGAAAGTCTGGTATTTTTCAGCATCGTCTTTCGCCAGTTTTTCCAGCATCTGCAACACGCGTTTAGTCAGCGCGGTGCGCAGGTTGCGGGTGACGCTGCTGTCCTGGAGAATTTCGCGGGAGACGTTAAGCGGCAGATCGTTGGAATCAATCAGGCCGCGAACGAAGCGCAGGTAGTTCGGCATGAACTGCTCGGCGTCGTCCATGATAAAGACGCGCTGCACGTAAAGCTTCAGGCCGTGTTTATGATCGCGGTTCCACATATCCCACGGCGCCTGCGCCGGGATATACAGCAGGCTGGTGTACTCCTGCTTGCCTTCCACGCGGTTATGGCTCCAGGTCAGCGGGTCGGTGAAATCGTGGGCGATGTGCTTGTAAAACTCGGTGTACTCTTCGTCTTTGATTTCGCCTTTGCTGCGGGTCCACAGCGCCTGCGCTTTGTTGATTTTCTCCCAGGAAACGGTGGTTTCACCCTCTTTCTCTTCGCGGGTTTCAATCTCAACCGGCAGCGCGATATGGTCGGAGTATTTGCTGATGATAGCGCGCACGCGCCAGTCGTTCAGGAACTCATCTTCGCCTTCGCGCAGGTGCAGGGTAATCTCGGTGCCGCGATCGGCTTTGGTAATATCGGCGACAGTGTATTCGCCTTCGCCCTGAGACTCCCAGAACACCGCCTCTTCAGCGCTTGCGCCCGCCGCGCGGGTGCGTACGGTCACTTTGTCCGCCACGATAAACGCGGAATAGAAGCCCACGCCGAACTGGCCGATAAGCTGGCTGTCTTTCGCCTGGTCGGAGCCCATGGATTCGAGGAACGCTTTGGTGCCGGATTTGGCGATGGTGCCGAGGTGGTCAATCACCTCATCGCGGGTCATGCCGATGCCGTTGTCGGCGATAGTCAGGGTGCGCTGGTCCTTATCAAAAGAGACGCGCACGCGCAGCTCACCGTCGCCCTCGTACAGATCCGGGTTCGACAACGCGCGAAAGCGCAGCTTGTCGGCGGCGTCCGAGGCGTTGGAGATAAGTTCACGCAGGAAAATCTCTTTGTTCGAATAGAGAGAATGGATCATCAGGTGCAGAAGCTGCTTTACCTCTGACTGAAAGCCACGGGTCTCTTGTCCTTTCATGGGTTTCATACCTCAACAATACAGACAACATGTCAACGAATGGTGAGGCAGAGATGGGGATGCGTAACGGGGATTTCAAGCGGGGGAACGCAAAGCTCCCCCGTTTGTTTAAAAATGAATCTTGTGGCGGCCCGCCAGCGAATGCGAAAGCGTGGTGCCATCGACCATTTCAAGCTCGCCGCCCACCGGCACGCCGTGAGCGATGCGGCTGGCTTCCACGCCATACTGGGCGCAAAGCTCGGCGATGTAGTTGGCTGTCGCCTCCCCTTCCACCGTTGGGTTGGTAGCGAGGATCACCTCTTTGAGCGGTTCGCTTTCCAGACGCTGTTCAAGGCGGTCAAGGCCGATATCGTCCGGCCCGATGCCGTCGAGCGGCGAAAGGTGGCCCATCAGCACAAAATAGCGGCCGGAGAACTGCCCGGTCTGCTCAATGGCGTGGATGTCCGCCGGACTCTCCACCACGCAAATCTGTCCGTTTTCCTGACGACGCGGGTTCGAGCAGATGTTGCAGATTTCCTGCTCGGTGAAGGTGCGGCAGTCGGCGCAGTGGCCGATTTCCGACATCGCGCGGGTCAAGGCTTGCGCAAGGCGCATGCCGCCGCTGCGATCGCGCTGTAAAAGCGCGAACGCCATTCGCTGCGCTGACTTCGGGCCGACGCCCGGCAGGCAGCGCAGCGCTTCCATCAGCTGTGTCAGCAGTGGACTGGTCTGCATCAGAACGGCATCTTAAAGCCCGGCGGCAGCTGCATGCCGGAGGAGACGGAAGCCATTTTCTCTTTCTGAGTCTCTTCAATGCGGCGCGCGGCGTCGTTGAAAGCGGCAGCGACCAGATCTTCGAGCATCTCTTTGTCATCTTCGAGCAGGCTTGGATCGATTTCCACGCGACGGCAGTTGTGCGCGCCGTTAATAGTGACTTTCACCAGACCCGCGCCGGATTCGCCAGTCACTTCCAGCTGCGCGATCTCTTCCTGCATCTTCTGCATTTTTTCCTGCATCTGCTGGGCCTGTTTCATCAGGTTGCCCAGACCGCCTTTACCACCAAACATAAGCTTCTCTCTTTGCTTCAGATCGCTATCGGCCATGCCGATACGCGAGGCCAGGGGTTACAACAGGCGACAAAGCCGCCCGTCAAAGGGGGCGAATGCTCTCTTCGTCCAGATCTGCGTCGAAAAAGCGCCGCAGCGTCTGGATATTGGCATCCGCGATTATTGATTCACGCGCCTGCGCCAGCTTCTCTTCATAGATAGCCTGGCGCCATTCCAGCGGCGTGCGCTGCGCGAGATTATCATCTTCAATAATAGTCAGTTCAACCGGCGCACCGTATAACACGCCCAGCGCCTCCGCCAGCGTTTTTTGCGCAGAGGCGGAGTTGAGATGGCGCTGCGTTGGGCGCAAATGCAACGTAATGGTTGTGCCATCCTGCTCTTTCCAGGCGTTAAGCGCCACCTGCTCCACAAGCTTCGGCACCTGCAAACGGCTGACTTCCGCCGCCCAGGCATCGCGCTCGATGGCCTCTTCGGCAAGCTTAGCCGCAAGCTCCGGCGTTTTCTCGTGCTCGAGCGCGCGCTTGAGCGCTTTCGGCGTGGCCACCGGCTCTGCGACTTGCTCCGTGGGGTTTTGCGCTTTCCAGCGATACGCCTCTTTTTTTGCCGGTTTTGTCTCTTCAGCCGCCGGGCGTGCCTGAACGCGCTCAGTCACAGCCGCCAGACGCTCCAGCGCGGAAGTTTTTACCGGCCGCGCTTCGCCTGGCGCTGCCGGTTCACTCTTTTTTAGTTTGGTCGCTCCCTGCGCGCGCTGTAGCTGGCTGCGCGCCTGAAGCACCTGGCTTGTGGTATCGGGCAGCGATGTCGCCGTTTCTCGCGGCGCCAGCGCAGGTTTCGGCTCCGGCGTGGCGTTGATAATGGGCAAGTCCACCATCGGGGAAGGCGCGCTTTCCGGCTCCGGCAACGGCGCGCGCGGATGAAACGCCAGCGCCCGCAGCATTGTCATCTCCACACCCATGCGCCTGTCCGGCGCCCAGGGCAGCTCTTTGCGGCCAATCAGCAGCGTCTGGTAATAAAGCTGTACATCGGCCGGCGGCACGGTGCGGGCGAGTTCGCGCATGCGCTGTTCAATGGCAGCCATATCGCTACCGATCGCGGAAGGGGAAAGCTGCGCCATTGCCACCCGGTGCAACAGACCGAGCATTTCCACCAGCAGCGACTCCCACTCTACGCCGCGGGCGGCGGCGTCGTTCAGCAGCGCCATTACGCGCTCGCCATCGGCAGACGCCATCGCCTCAATCAGCGACAACGCCTGGTCGTCATCCAGCGTGCCGAGCATCGCGCTCACCGCCTGGGTGGAGACTTGCCCGTCGCCGCTGGCGATAGCCTGGTCGGTCAGGCTCAGCGCGTCGCGCAGGCTACCGTCGGCGGCCCGCGCCAGAAGTTGCAGCGCGCGCGGCTCATGGGCTATCTGCTCTTCGTTAAGAATGTGATCGAGCTGGTTGCGGATCTGCTCAACATCCAGCGCCCGCAGATGAAATTGCAGGCAGCGGGAAAGGATGGTGACCGGCAGCTTTTGCGGGTCGGTGGTGGCGAGCAGAAATTTAACGTGCGAAGGCGGCTCTTCCAGCGTTTTCAACAGCGCGTTGAAGCTGTGACGCGAGAGCATATGCACTTCGTCAATGAGATAGACTTTGAACCTTCCGCGGGCTGGCGCGTACTGCACGTTATCCAGCAGGTCGCGGGTGTCTTCTACTTTGGTGCGCGAAGCGGCGTCAATTTCAATTAAATCGACAAAGCGGCCCTGTTCTATTTCGCGGCAGTTTTCGCACACGCCGCAGGGCGTGGCGGTGATGCCGGTTTCACAGTTCAGCCCCTTCGCCAACAGGCGGGCGATGGACGTTTTACCTACGCCGCGCGTGCCGGAAAACAGGTAAGCGTGGTGAATGCGGCCCAGCGACAACCCGTTCGCAAGGGCAGTCAACACGTGCTCCTGACCGACGACGTCAGCAAAGGTTTGGGGGCGCCATTTACGGGCTAAGACCTGATAACTCATGGGCAGGCTCTGAAACGCTGAAAGGTGAATTTTGAAGGGGTAATGCTAACATAGCCCCACCCGATGGGCGAGGCTGATATACATGTCCTGGTTTATGCGTTTATCGCTGTCGCGCCGACAAAGCGCTGAGGTTTTCCGCCGCGGCCGTTATCCCGCGTTTTGCCATTAATGACCAGGGAACGGCACAAGGCTGTAGCAGGTAATGCCCTGTTTGTTCAGACGCGCTTCGCCGCCAATATCGAAAAGATTAATGATAAAGGCCGCGTCAGTCACTTCGCCGCCCAGACGACGGATAAGCTTCACGGTCGCCTCGATGGTGCCGCCGGTAGCGAGCAGATCATCGACGACCAGCACTTTGTCGCCCGGTTTAATGGCGTCGACATGAATTTCCAGCTGATCGGTGCCGTATTCCAGCTCGTAGCTTTCAGCGATGGTTTCACGCGGCAGTTTACGCGGCTTGCGCACCGGGACGAAACCTACGCCAAGGGCCAGCGCCACAGGCGCGCCGAAGAGAAAACCACGCGCTTCGGTGCCGACCACTTTAGTGATGCCGGCGTTCTTATAACGCGCTACCAGCAATTCAATGCTCAGGGCGTAGGCTTTCGGATCTTCCAGCAGGCTGGTTACGTCACGAAACAGGATGCCCGGTTTGGGATAATCCTGAATGCTTTTGATGCTGTTCTTAAGGTATTCAAGCTGCTGCGCAGTCGCGGTCATGGATAGTTGCCTGATAAAAACGGTATTACTCACAGGGCGAATAATGCGAAAAGGGCAGATCGTTCAGCCTTTAACCACTCGCGCCTGTACTCGAAAACGGTCGAATTTACTGGCTGCGCGCCGCAATTGCAACAACTGCAATGACGCTTCAGGGCTTTTGTTGCTTTTCATCAACAACCGGAATGCGCCACATAAAAATCAGCAGTCCGCTTAGAATGCAAAGCAGCAGCATGCGCACCCAAAAAATATTCACCACCCAGAGCGAAATGGCAAAGGTCGCCAGAATAAACGCAACGGCGCGTGGCTTCGCGCCTCGCGGCATGGCGCGGTGCTGTTGCCAGAAACGCAGATAGCCGCCAAACCACGAACGGTAAAGCAACCAGTGGTGAAACGTCGGGGAAGAGCGGGCAAAGCACCAGGCGGCCAGCAATAAAAAGGGCGTAGTGGGCAGCAAAGGCAGCACAACGCCGAGTGTGGCCAGGGCTACCGCCAGCCAGCCGATGATGAGTAAAATGGTCCTTTGCATAAGCCTTCCCACATCAAGAAGAGCGTTACTGTAGCACAGCTCGCCCCGGGCTTTGCGGAGATGAGAATGAAAACCGCCCTATTATTACAATCGTTACAGGCGCATGTGGCGCAACTTGCCGCCCTGCTCGCCCCGCTGGCGCCTCATCAAACGCTCAGTCCCCGATTTGATCGCCAGCTTTTTCGCGCGCGCACCACCCGCATTGGCGATTATCTTGCCGAGATTAAAACCAATCTTGCTCAGCTTGAGGCCTGCGTGGCGCAAAATCATACCGAGCAGGTCGCATGGCTTGCACAGCGTCTGGCCGAACAGATAGCCGCGTTACAACGTGAGGCGGCGACCTGGCCGCTTCGCCGCTACGACAGCGCCCATCTCGCCGCAGGCCGCATGAATGCGCGGCTGTTGCAGCATCAGGATTATGAACGGCGGCTGATGATGATGAAAAACGAGCGCGAGCAGCGGCTGGCGCAGGAAACCACCTTAAACGGTCAGCAGCGTTTGCAGCGGGAGGTTGAAGCGCTGAACGGGCGTCTTGAACGCTGTCGCGCCGCGCTGATGAAAATTGAGAATGCGCTTTCTCGCATGACGCGCTAAAGCTTAAAGGATGAATAAAAGAGGAGACCGCGATGTCGCTTGAGCAAGCCCCCGACGAAGTTAAACTCGCCGTCGATTTGATTATGCTGCTGGAAAACCATCAGATCCCGGCGCAAACCGTGCTGGCGGCGCTGGAGATGGTGCGTCAGGATTATTTACGCAAGGCCCGCGAAGAGCGGGAACAGGCATGAAAAAGGCGGCCTGGGCCGCCCTTTTACGCTTATCCGGCAAGACGCTTGTCGTCGCCCGCCTCTTTGCCTAAATCACGCTTCACTTCAGTATGCTGCTCGCCCTTTTTATTATGCAGGTGAACTTCAAGCTGATTGAACGCGATATTGATACCGTTTTCGCGACACAGCCGGTCGATAGTGCGGTTAAGCTCATCCACCGTATAGCTGCGATCGCGCAATTCGCGCACATACAGACGCAGCTCATGATCCAGCGTGCTCGGGCCAAAAAGCGTAAAGAAAACGGCAGGTTCCGGATCGTGCATCACTTTCGGATGTTCCATCGCCGCCTGTAGCAGGATAGCCTTCACTTTATCCAGATCCGAGCCATACGCCACGCCAAGGCGGATCACCACACGCGTGATTGTATCGGTCAGCGACCAGTTAATCAGACGCTCTGTAACAAACGCCTTGTTAGGGATGATCACCTCTTTACGGTCAAAATCGGTAATGGTGGTGGCGCGAATACGGATTTTGCTGACGGTTCCCGAGAATGTGCCGATGGTCACCGTATCGCCAATGCGCACCGGACGTTCAAACAGGATAATCAGACCGGAAACAAAGTTACCGAAGATTTCCTGCAAGCCGAAGCCCAGACCCACCGACAGCGCCGCCGCCAGCCACTGTAATTTATCCCAGGAGACGCCGAGCGAGCCGAATACGGTCATCGCCCCTGCGGCGATAATCACGTAATTGAGGATAGTGGTGATGGCGTAGGACGCCCCCTGACGCATTTTCAGGCGCGAGAGCACCAGCACTTCCAGCAGGCCCGGCAGGTTGCGAATGAGCGCCCAGGCGACGGTGAAAGCCACCAGCGCAAACAGGATGCTGCCCATGGTCACGTTTTTCGTTACCGCCGCCCCGGCTTCAGTGCCGTTGTAATGCCAGAGTACAATGCTGTCGAGATAGGCGAAAACGGTGATTAAATCAGACCAGATAGCCCAGAACACAAGGCCAAACAGCGCGAACATCACTAACATGGTGATGCGCAGCGTCTGCTGGTTCACCTGATCCAGCGCAAGCGAGGTCTCTTCTACCGGCTCCGCCCCTTCCGCGCCCTCTTTCACCAGGTTTTGCCGACGCGCCAGCGCGCGGCGGTAGGCGATACGACGCGCCGCCACGCTCAGGCCGCGCAGTACGGTCTGGTAAAGCAGGTTCCAGATGATCACCAGATAAACGGTCTCAATCCAGCGGCCGGCAAGGCGCAGCGTCGTGTAGAAGTACCCGGTTACAGTAAGCACCAGCAGCGCCACCGGCACGATGGAGAGCACGGTTACCGTGACCAGACGCATGGTATGCGACTCTTTATCGCGCCAGCTTTCCCGGCACATCGGCCACACCAGCGCGGCGATAAGCAGCAGGTTTAAGAAGATCATGAACTGACCGAGCACGTCATCCATCAGATGCAGCGGCGACAGTTGCGCGACGACAGACCAGAAGAGCAGCGGCAGCAGCGCGAGGCTTACGCGCACAATCTGGCGACGCCAGTGGCTGGTGAGCGCAGAGGGCATCGCAAAATGGCTTACCGCCATGCCTTCTTTCTCCAGCACTCTCCAGCAGAGGCCGAACACCAGCCAGAACAGCGCCAGCTCTTTACTAAACGCCCACAGCAGGTCGCTGATGTTGAGCTGCATCACGTAGAGGATCAAGCCCACCGCGAGAATAATCAGGCAGACCGGCAGCGCGCGGACAAGGTTGATGAGGATCGCCTTTGGCGTGTGCAACTGGCTGTCGTTGCGCAATTGCCCTACTTCACCGGCAAGCTTCGCCAGATACTGACGCAGCCAGCTAAAGCGCCAGCGAATTAACCCGGCGATAAGCAACAGCGGCAGCCCGGCGAGAAACGCTTTCACCATCGCCGGCCAGGCTTTTTCCCAGTTAAAGGTGATTTTCATCCCTTTGATCTGATCGTGCAGCGCTGTCGGAAACGCTTTTATCCATTCCCAGTCCATCGGGCGGTTACTGTTAACCCAAAAGATCTGCTGAGTCAGTATCTTTTGCAGGTTGGTGCTAACGCTCATTAATTGCTGCTGATTGATTTGCAGGTTAATGGCCATCATCAGCTGGTTGCCCAGCTGCTTGTTGAGCTGGTCGAGCAACTCGCGGCGCATATCCACAACCTGCAACAGCGCGTCGTGCACGTCGTCGTTCACTTCGTCGGTATGGCCTTCTTCCAGCTTGCTGACGAACGCTTCGTTCTGGAAGAGCGCGTCGCGCTGCTGGTTGACTTCAAACTGTTCAAGACGCAGGTCCGCGATGCGGTTGGTCATGTCCTCCAGTTCATCGGCCGAAGGCAGCGTTTGCTGCTGCTGATAAAGGATACGCGAAAGCAGCAGGCTGCCTTTGAGAACCGAAATCTGCTCTTTCAGGGTTCGCTCAGACTGTAACGCCCGGTCGAGCCAGTTTTTAACGCGGATATTCTGCTGCACCAGCTCATTGCCGCTCTGAGTGGCGGTAATAAGACGCTGGCTGAGTTGATGGTTAACGTCCAGCTCCTGCTTCACCAGCGGGTTGTTCTGAATACGGCTGGCGTCTTCCGGCGTCACCGCTTCCTGCGCGGTTTTCTCGGTAATAGTCAACCGCTTGCTGTTTACCGCCTCCTGCAACAGCTGAAGCTGATGCTCAAGACGATTAATATGCGCGGTGGTGTAGTCGCGCTGTTTTTGCAGCGAATCCTGTAATGTGGTGTTGCCTTCAAGGCTTTTACGCTGCTGTTCGATCTGCGCATTCAGCAACGCCTGCTGAGCCAGCAGCAACCCCTGTTGGGAAGTGCGTAGCGCCTCTTCGCCCGGCGCCGTGCCGTTCAGACGGTTGCGAAGCTGTTGAAGCTGTTGAGACGCGGCGTACATGGCGTTCTGCACCCGCTCCGGCTGGGTTTGCAGGGAAACCAGCTGGCTATTGAAGGTAGAAAGATCCGCCTGCGCGGACTGCAAATCGTCCAGCACCGCGCTGACACGCGTTTCCAGGCCGCGCAGAGAAAGCGCGTTAAGCATCTGGCGGGTCGCTTCATCGCTCTCCTGGTTGCTCAGGGCGTTGAGGCTTTCCGTCGCCTGGCGCATTTTTTCGGGCGCCTGCGCCACCTGCTGGCGGAGTTGTACGGTTTCTTGTTTTACGCGCTCGATTTTATCGAGCGTTTCCAGCGTTTGGGTCAAATCCTGCTGCGTGAGTTTATCCTGCGCAGACAGGTTTTTTTGCTTACCGAGCGCGTCCAGCTGCGCCTGAACTTCCGCACGCGCAGGGATTTCGCCTGGCGTCTGTGCAAAAGAGGAAGCGGGCAACAGCGTGCCGAACATCATAATGATGGCGAGAAAAATAACGGAAACCGTGTTCCGCAAAGAGGTGTTGAGCTGCATAATCGTTGAGAGTGTCATTACGGGCCGCGAAAGGGTTTCGCAGCCGCCTGCGTGGCGCAGAGAATATCACGCCTTCTGTCCCCGGAATAGCGAAGCGCTGAGCCTCCAGGAGAAATCCGACCTGCTAGTTCGCGCGCAGCGTTGGGCAGTAGTGGTACATTTCGAGAAGTATCGCCACAAAGGTTCGCGCTTCGCTTTGCAAATCAAACAGTTCTGGTGCGAAAAGCCAGTTTTCCATTAACCCGGAAATGTAGCTGCGCATGAGAATAGCGGCGCGGCGAATCAATAAATTTTCCGGTAATAAGCCTGCCTGCACGCAATGCTGCAAGCTTTGCTCGATGCGTTCGTTGCTTTCAAGGCAAAGATTTCGGTGCGCCTGTTGCGCTACCGCCATTTCGCCGACAAACTCACATTTATGGTAAATAATTTCCATCATCAAACGACGCCGCTCCTCGCCTGCTGTCGCTTCGAGTATGTGGACCAATATTTCTCTCAACACTGAGAGTGGATCGTCGGGAAATTTTGCCCGATACTCATTTTCAAGATCGGCAATGCTGGCTTCTGATAATTCCCAGATCTCGCTGAATAAATCCGACTTGTTTTTGAAATGCCAGTAAATAGCACCACGCGTAACCCCCGCGGCTTGCGCGATATCGGCAAGCGAAGTAGCCGAAACACCCCGTTGCGAAAACAACTTTAAAGCTACGTCCAGAATGTGTTGTCGCGTCGCCAGCGCCTGCTGTTTGGTTTTTCGTGCCATGAGTCGGTGAAAATAGAGGAGTCAGATTTACATACATTTATGAATGTATGTACCATAGCACGACGATAATATAAACGCAGCAATGGGTTTATAGACTTTTGATCCATTGATCAATTTTTGGAATCGGACACTCGAGGTTTTGATATGAACAAAAACAGAGGGCTCACGCCTCTGGCAATCGTTCTGATGCTCTCAGGCGGCCTGGCGCTTACAGGATGTGACGATAAGCAGGAACAGCAGCAAGCGCCTCAAGCGCCGGAGGTTGGTGTTGTCACGCTGAAAAGCGAACCTCTACAAATCACCACCGATTTACCGGGGCGCACCAGCGCATACCGCGTAGCGGAAGTTCGCCCTCAGGTAAGCGGCATTATTCTGAAGCGTAACTTTACGGAAGGCAGCGATATCGAAGCGGGTGTCTCGCTTTATCAGATTGATCCCGCCACTTATCAGGCGACTTACGAGAGCGCGAAAGGCGATCTGGCGCGAGCGCAGGCTGCCGCCAACATTGCCCAGGTGACGTTAAAACGCTATCAGCGCCTGATCGGCACGAAGTACATCAGCCAACAAGATTTCGACAACGCGCAGGCGGAAGCCCAGCAGGCGAATGCCGCTGTCGTGGCCGCGAAAGCCGCTGTAGAAACCGCGCGCATCAACCTCGCTTATACCAAAGTGACCTCGCCTATCAGCGGGCGCATTGGTAAATCCAACGTCACGGAAGGGGCGCTGGTGCAGAACGGTCAGACGACCGCGCTGGCCACCGTGCAGCAGCTTGACCCGATCTATGTTGACGTTACGCAGTCAAGCAACGATTTCCTGCGCCTGAAACAGGAGCTGGCTAACGGCAAGCTGCAACAGGAAAACGGCAAAGCGAAAGTTGAACTGCTGACGCAGGACGGCCAGAAATTCCCGCAGCAGGGCACGCTGGAGTTTTCGGATGTGACGGTAGACCAGACCACCGGTTCTATTACGCTGCGCGCGATTTTCCCGAACCCTGACCGCACGCTGCTGCCGGGCATGTTCGTCCGCGCCCGCCTGGAAGAAGGGGTTAACCCGAACGCCATTCTGGTGCCGCAACAGGGCGTAGCCCGTACGCCGCGCGGCGACGCAACGGTCATGGTGGTCGGCGCCGGCGATAAAGTGGAAGTGCGTCCCGTGACCGCCTCTCAGGCTATCGGCGACAAGTGGCTGGTGACCGACGGCGTTAAAGCGGGCGACCGCGTTATCATCACTGGCTTGCAGAAAGTGCGTCCCGGCGCGCAGGTAAAAGCGCAGGAAGTCACGGCTAACCAGGAAAACCAGCAGCAGCAACAGAATCAACAGCAGAACCAGCAACAAGCTGGCTCCGGCGAAGCCGCCAACGCAGGCGGTCAGTCTGAGCAACCGAAGTCTTAACTTAAACAGGAGCCGTTAAGACATGGCTAAGTTTTTTATCGATCGCCCCATCTTTGCGTGGGTGATCGCCATTATCATCATGCTGGCGGGGGCATTGTCCATTATGAACCTGCCCATCGCGCAATATCCTTCTATTGCGCCGCCAGCCGTGACGATTAACGCCACCTACCCGGGCGCGGACGCGAAAACGGTGCAGGATACCGTCACACAGGTTATCGAACAGAACATGAACGGTATCGATGGCCTGATGTACATGTCCTCCACCAGCGACTCCTCGGGTACCGTCCAGATAACCCTGACGTTTGAATCCGGTACTGATGCAGATATCGCGCAGGTGCAGGTGCAGAACAAACTGCAACTCGCCATGCCGCTGCTGCCGCAGGAAGTACAGCAACAGGGCGTAAGCGTTGAGAAATCGTCCAGCAGCTTCCTGATGGTGTTGGGCATGATCAGCACCGACGGGTCGATGACGCAGGAAGATATCGCAGACTACGTCGGCGCGACTATCAAAGACCCCATCAGCCGTACCAACGGCGTGGGCGACGTGCAGCTTTTCGGCTCGCAATACGCCATGCGTATCTGGCTTGATCCGAACAAGCTGAATAACTTCCAGTTGACGCCGGTTGACGTTATCAACGCCATTAAAGCGCAAAACGCCCAGGTCGCGGCGGGTCAGCTTGGCGGCGCGCCGCCGGTAAAAGGCCAGCAGCTTAACGCCTCGATCATCGCGCAAACCCGTCTGACATCCGCAGATGAGTTCAGCAAAATCCTGCTGAAAGTGAATCAGGATGGCTCGCAGGTACGTCTGCGCGACGTGGCGAAAGTAGAGCTGGGCGGCGAAAACTACGACGTTATCGCGAAGTTTAATGGTCAGCCTGCATCAGGCCTCGGCATTAAGCTCGCTACCGGCGCGAACGCGCTGGATACGGCGGAAGCCGTACGTTCGACTATCGCCGAGCTTGAGCCTTACTTCCCGGCCGGCCTGAAAGTGGTTTACCCGTACGACACCACGCCGTTCGTGAAAATTTCAATCAACGAAGTGGTTAAAACGCTGATTGAAGCTATCGTCCTGGTGTTCCTGGTGATGTACCTGTTCCTGCAAAACTTCCGCGCGACGCTGATTCCAACCATCGCCGTGCCGGTAGTCTTGCTGGGTACGTTCGCCATTCTCGCCGCGTTTGGTTACTCGATAAACACCCTTACCATGTTCGGTATGGTGCTTGCCATCGGTCTGTTGGTGGATGACGCCATCGTCGTGGTGGAGAACGTTGAACGCGTCATGGTGGAAGAAGGTCTGCCGCCCAAAGAGGCGACGCGTAAATCCATGGGCCAGATCCAGGGCGCGCTGGTAGGTATTGCGCTGGTACTCTCTGCGGTATTTATCCCGATGGCTTTCTTCGGCGGCTCCACCGGCGCTATCTACCGCCAGTTCTCTATTACCATCGTTTCGGCCATGGTGTTGTCAGTGCTGGTGGCGTTGATCCTGACGCCTGCGCTCTGCGCCACCCTGCTGAAGCCTGTCGCTAAAGGCGATCATGGCGAAGAGAAGAAAGGCTTCTTCGGCTGGTTTAACCGCATGTTCGATAAGAGCACGCACCATTACACCGACAGCGTAGGCAACATCCTGCGCAGCACCGGTCGTTATCTGCTGCTTTATCTGATCATCGTTATCGGCATGGCCTACCTGTTTGTGCGTCTGCCAAGTTCGTTCCTGCCGGATGAAGACCAGGGCGTGTTCCTGACCATGGCGCAGCTGCCTGCGGGCGCTACGCAAGAGCGTACTCAGAAAGTGCTCGATGAGGTTACCGACTACTACCTGACCAAAGAGAAAGCGAACGTTAACTCTGTCTTTACCGTTAACGGCTTTGGCTTCTCTGGTCGTGGTCAGAACACCGGTATTGCCTTCGTGTCGCTGAAAAACTGGGACGAGCGCCCAGGCGATGAGAATAAAGTTGAGGCGATTACTGGTCGTGCGATGGGCCGTTTCTCGCAGATTAAAGACGCGATGGTGTTCGCCTTTAACCTGCCGGCGATTGTAGAGCTGGGTACGGCTACCGGCTTCGACTTCGAGCTTATCGACCAGGCGAACCTTGGCCACGAGAAGCTGACCCAGGCGCGTAACCAGCTGCTTGGCGAAGCGGCTCAACACCCTGACCTGCTGACCCAGGTGCGCCCGAATGGTCTGGAAGATACGCCGCAGTTCAAAATCGATATCGACCAGGAAAAAGCTCAGGCGCTGGGCGTCTCTATCAGCGATATCAACACAACGCTGGGTGCGGCGTGGGGCGGCAGCTACGTAAACGACTTTATCGACCGTGGTCGCGTGAAGAAGGTTTACGTCATGTCTGAAGCCCAGTACCGCATGCTGCCAAGCGATATCAACAGCTGGTTTGTCCGCGGCGCTGACGGCCAGATGGTGCCTTTCTCCGCCTTCTCGACTACTCGCTGGGAATATGGCTCGCCGCGTCTGGAGCGTTATAACGGTCTGCCAGCCATGGAAATCCAGGGTCAGGCGGTGCCAGGCAAGAGTACCGGTGAAGCCATGGCTATGATGGAAGAGCTGGCGTCGAAGCTGCCGACCGGCATTGGCTATGACTGGACGGGCATGTCCTATCAGGAACGCCTCTCCGGCAACCAGGCCCCTGCCCTGTATGCTATCTCGCTTATCGTGGTCTTCCTGTGTCTCGCCGCGCTCTATGAGAGCTGGTCGATTCCGTTCTCGGTTATGCTGGTGGTTCCGTTGGGGGTAATCGGCGCGCTGCTCGCTGCGTCGCTGCGTGGCCTCAATAACGACGTTTACTTCCAGGTGGGCCTGTTGACCACTATCGGTCTGTCGGCGAAGAACGCCATTCTTATCGTGGAGTTCGCCAAGGATCTGATGGAGAAAGAAGGCAAAGGTCTGATAGAAGCGACGCTTGAGGCGGTGCGTATGCGTCTGCGTCCGATTCTGATGACCTCGCTGGCGTTTATCCTTGGGGTAATGCCGCTGGTTATCAGCTCCGGGGCAGGCTCTGGCGCGCAGAACGCCGTAGGTACGGGTGTAATGGGCGGGATGATTACCGCTACCGTGCTGGCTATCTTCTTCGTGCCGGTCTTCTTTGTGGTCGTGCGACGTCGCTTTAGCCGCAAGAGCGAAGACATAGAGCACAGCCATACGGTTGAGCACCATTAATCATGAAGGCCGCGCAAGCGGCCTTTTCTTTTTACGCTTCTTATTCCTCGTTTAACCGATGTCTATTCTTTCCGACATACCTATTATCATTAAGGTTATTAATATTCATCATCAATAAATACTAAGATTATTCTCATAAATAAGACGCCAGTATTAGAGACTATTTCACAGAAAAAAGAGTTCAGTTTATTTAGCGTTAAGCACGGTTGATAACCGAGGCGTAAAGGGCCGTAAGAAACAGCAGATATTAATCTTTGCCTATATGAGTAAGAGGTTGTGACGATTAATTGTAATTTTTCGTAATAGCGCCAGGAAAAATTCAATAGCCTGCTTTATAGTTAAAGTAGATTGAAAATCGAGACCGAAGCCTTCATATAAGTGAAGTATCTGCCCCTCAGCCGTCATCTGGTAAAAATTTTCGCTAAAAAGGGGGTTGCGTATGGACGAATACTCACCAAAACGGCATGATATAGCCCAGCTAAAATTCCTCTGTGAAAGCCTGTATCATGACTGTCTCGCGAATCTGGGTGAGAGTAATCATGGGTGGGTTAACGACCCGACTTCCGCGGTCAACCTACAGTTGAATGAACTGATTGAGCATATCGCCAGCTTCGCACTTAATTACAAAATTAAGTATGAAGAAGACACGGTGCTGATTGAACAAATTGATGAATATCTGGATGATACTTTTATGCTGTTCAGTAATTACGGCATTAACGCGCAGGACTTGCAGAAATGGCGTAAATCCGGGAATCGCCTGTTTCGCTGCTTCGTCAACGCCAGCCGCGCGCATCCGGTGAGTCTCTCTTTCTAAAACTATTACAGCCATTTAAGGTGCAACGATGTCTACCAAACCACTAACAAAAATCGACTATTTAATGCGACTGCGACGCTGTCAGACTATCGACACCCTCGAGCGCGTTATTGAAAAGAATAAATACGAATTATCCGACAATGAACTGGCGGTTTTTTATTCCGCTGCCGATCATCGTCTTGCAGAACTCACTATGAATAAGCTCTACGACAAAATCCCTACCGCAGTATGGAAGTTTGTTCGTTAATTTTTTGTAATATCGTAGTTTTGCACACCTTCTATTAGTCCTGCTGCGCCAGCGTTTTGCATGGCGTTATGCTTTTGTTGTTGATGCCATGTTAGTGTCGAGCCACTGGTCGGGTTAACCGCGCCGGTCGCCAGCTCCATTAACATGGCTCTGTTGCTGTTTCTGATATAGCAGCACTCTTTTTGTTTGCCATATTTTTTCTCATTATTTTGTATTACCTTACATGCCATCGTTTCCGGCCTTGCCAGGTATAAAAATATGAGCGAAGAAAAAAGAAAAATGATTGCAGGCGAACTTTATTGCCCGCAGGATCCTGAATTAAAAGCCGATCGCCTGCGCGCCAGACAGCGGCTTCACGCCTTCAACCACAGCGAGCCGGAAGAGACAGCGTTGCGCAAACAGCTTTTGGCTGAGCTGCTTGGCGAAGGCGAGGATGCCTGGTTCGAGCCGCCTTTTCGCTGCGACTACGGCTATAACATTGTTGTCGGCAAAGCGTTTTACGCCAATTTCGACTGCGTGATCCTGGACGTTTGCCCGGTCCATATCGGCGATAACTGCATGTTAGCGCCCGGCGTTCATATTTATACCGCCACACATCCTCTTGATCCGGTGGAGCGCAACAGCGGTCTTGAGTTTGGCAAACCGGTAACCATTGGCGATAACGTCTGGATCGGCGGGCGGGCTATTGTTAACCCGGGCGTGACAATCGGTAATAACGTGGTGATTGGTTCCGGCTCTGTCGTCACCCACGATATTCCTGATAACAGCGTTGCTGTCGGTAATCCGGCCCGCGTTATCAAAACGCTTTAACCCGTAAGGCGGTCAACTGTTATAGGTATTACGACGCCTTCTGTTACTTTTTTACGCCTCAGCGCGTGCGTAAAATAACCTCTACTCGTCCTTGCGCAACGCAACAGAAAGGTTTTGCATGACAGAAATACAGCGCCTGCTTATCGCCACAATTGACGAACTCAATCGCCGTGAAAAGCGCGACAACCGTCCGCGCTTTAGCATCAGTTTTATCCGTAACCATCCCTGGCTTTTTGTCGCCATGTACGCAGGCTGGTTTGCCACGCTCGCGGTAATGCTTCAGTCTGAAACGCTGGCGGGCTCCGTCTGGCTGCTGGTAGTGCTTTTCGTTCTGCTGAACGGCTTTTTCTTTTTTGATGTGAACCCGCGCTATCGTTATGAAGATATCGACGTGCTGGATTTGCGGGTTTGCTATAACGGGGAGTGGTATAACACGCGCTTTGTGCCGGCTTCCCTGATTGAGGAAATCCAGCATTCGCCGCGCATCAGCGAAGCGCAAAAGGCGATGCTGAGCAAAATGCTTACGCGTAAAGGCGAGCTCTCTTTTTACGATATCTATTCTCTGGATAAAGGTGCAGCGCCTGCGCCTGCATCAACCACCGCGCCCGTGCCGGCGCGTTGACGTAAAAAAACCCTCGCCTGCTGGCGAGGGTTTCGTTTAACGCCGTTTTTTCCTGCCCTGCACCGCCTTAAAGCGCGGGTTAGATTTACAAATTACATACAGCCTTCCCTTACGCCTGACTATCTGGCAGTCCGGATGACGCGATTTGGCGTTACGTAATGAGTTCAGCACCTGCATGGGATCACCCTCTTTTTACATTCATAAAGCCTGCATAGCGCTGACGGAAGCGGGCAGCGCTGCCCTCAGTAGAGAGCGTTTTCTGACGTCCGGTGTAGAACGGATGCGACGCTGAAGAAACGTCTATGGTGACATACGGATACGTCACGCCATCCAGCTCAATCTCGCGCTCGGTTTTAATGGTCGAACCAACTTTGAAATACTCGTTTGCGCTGGTGTCGTGAAAGACCACGGTGCGGTAATGGGGATGAATATTCGCTTTCATGTCTGCCTCAATGGATACGTTATAACATAACAATATCGTAAGGGCGGCGAAGGCGGATTGCAAGAGGCGGGAGAAAAATGAGGGGAAGAATATAAAGGGACGAAAATGCAGAGAAGAAAATGAAGAGAAGAAAAAGGCGCGCCGTGACAACGGCGCGCCTGGCATCAAAGACGGAAGCCCGCTACCACCAGGTCAAGCTGCTGCGTCTGTTCGGTCATAGAGTGAGAAGCCGCCGAAACCTGCTGCACCAGCGCGGCGTTCTGTTGCGTCGTGCTGTCGAGCTGGTTAATGGCGATGTTTACCTGTTCGATGCCCGCGCTCTGCTCCCGGCTGGAAGACATAATTTCGCCCATCAGCGTAGTGACGTTGCGCACCCCCTGCAACAGTTCATCCATGGTGGCGCCCGCCTCGGTCACGAGATCGGTCCCCACGTCAATATTGCTGACGGAGGTCTCGATAAGCTGCTTAATTTCGCGGGCCGATTGCGCGGAGCGTTGCGCAAGATTGCGAACTTCCTGAGCGACCACCGCAAAACCCCGCCCCTGTTCGCCCGCTCTTGCCGCTTCCACCGCCGCGTTAAGCGCCAGGATATTGGTCTGGAAGGCGATGGAGTCGATAACGCTGATAATATCCACCACTTTGCCGGACGACGCCTGAATGCTGCTCATGGTCGTCACAACCTGCTTCACTACCTCGCCGCCCCGCTCCGCCACCTGAGAAGCCTCGTGCGCCAGCTTGTTGGCATGCGCGGCGTTATCGGCGTTCTGGCGTACTGTGCTGGTCAGCTCTTCCATAGATGCCGCGGTCTGTTCGATAGAACTCGCCTGATCCTCAGTACGCGCCGAGAGATCCTGGTTGCCGGTAGAGATTTGCTGCGAAGCTGATGAGATAGCCCGCGCGCTGTCGCCTACCTGCCGCAACATGGTTTGCAGATAAGTAATAACGCCGTTGAAGCTGTCGATAATGGCGTTAAATTCCGGGCTACTGGTTGGCTCCAGACGCTGCGTTAAATCCGCTCCGCCCGCCGACAACCGGCTGATGTTGCGGTTTAAATCCGCAAGGCGGCGCATCAGTGAGCGGATAAACAACACCAGCACGCCGAGCAGCAGCAGCGCCATCGGGATCTGCACCATGCTCAGGCGCGTCATTATCGTGCTGGTTTGCTGAGTCAGCAGCGAAGTGGGCAGATCGACTGCGATAATCCACGGGCTGCCTTTGATAGCCTGCAACATCACCGTGTGCGACTCGCCGTTGTTATCATATTCATGCTCGCTGCCCTGCCCCGCCTGGCCGCTGGTCAGCATCCCTTTCACCGCTTGCGCCATCGGGTCATCGCCCATGGCGGAGAGATTTTTCAGGCTGGCGGTTTTGCCGATCTGATCGGCGTTGCCGACGATTTTGCCGTCCGCCTCGACAATCAGCACGCGTCCCTGAATAGCCTCATCCATTTGCTTCGCCAGCTGATTGAAGAAGCCGAGCGTCACGTCGATGGTCGCCACGCCCCACGGCTCTCCCGCTTTGGTGATAGCCATGGCGCAGTTTGTGCGCGGCTGCGGGCTGGCGTCGTCCTGATAAGCGTTCGCCCAGGCGCACTGCCCGGCGGGCGCTGCAAGACCGGCTTTATACCAGACTTGCTCGTAATAACTGGGCGCCGCTTCCGAGTTCCAGTACGTGTTCACTTCCAGCTGACGGGTGCTGGCGTTGCGGGCAAAAAAGGTGCTGAACTTCTGGCGTCCCGCTTCGCGTTTTTCCGGCAGCGGCCAGATACCGCCGCCGAAGACATTCACATCCTGGTATTGATCGACAAGCGATGGCAGCAGGCGCTCAATCTCTTCGCTCTGCATAGCGGCGGCGGTTTGGGTGACGGTGCGCATTTGCGCCTGCACGCGGTTCATTTGTTCCACTATGCTAACCGCCACGTTGCCCACTTCGTAGCGAATCAACTGGGTTTCGCTGCGTTTGATTTGCGGCGTGACGAAGAAGTGGATGACCAGCATGGTCACACCCGTCAACACGGCGAAAAAGAGACACAAAGCAACAATAAAACGGGACTGGGTTGTTTTTAACATTATCCATTACCTGCTGGCTGTCTGGCGGTGCGCCTTTGGTGGACAACGGCAGGCGAAGCGTAAACTTGAACAAAAAATCGTTTTTCGCCAAAGCTAATGATTTCGCGATGAAACTAACTCTCTGATCTGCCACAAGGCTTTCACGCCCGCAGAAACATTCTGACATACTTTCGCTTATGCAGCGGATGCAAATGCTTCGAACCCGGGGCGCTCATAACTTAGACAATAACGGTATTGGTGAGGGAAAAAGGCTTCTGGCAGGGTAGAAAGCACTGCCAGACCACCAAAGGAAAACCACAATGTTGCCGAACCGCTGTTGCGCTCAACCGTTTACTGTGAACCGCACTTACCCTGTTTCAGCTTACGGAGAACATCATGAGCACCGCTTCCCTTACCACCCTGCCCCTTCTCGATCTCGCGAAGCTTAACGCTGGCGGCGCCGAAAAGTCGGCCTTTCTTGAACAGCTGCGCGTTGCCGCGCGTGACGTCGGCTTTTTCTATGTGATCAACCACGGCGTTGACGCCGCGCTTTCCCGGCGCGTGCAGCAGGAAGCCCGCCGTTTCTTCGCCCTGCCGGATGCGCAAAAGCAACAGGTGGCGATGATCCACTCCCCCCATTTTCGCGGCTACAACCGCGCCGCGGCTGAAATAACCCGCGGCAAGCCAGACTGGCGCGAGCAGTTTGATATCGGCGCCGAGCGCCCTGCCCTGCCCCTTAAAGACAACGACCCGCGCTGGCGTCGCCTGCAAGGGCCGAACCTCTGGCCTGAAACGCTTCCCTCACTCAAGCCGCTGCTGCTGAGCTGGCAAAGCGAAATGACGCAAATGGCGTTAACCCTGCTGCGCGCCTTTGCTGAAGCGCTCGCGCTGCCGCAAAACGCTTTCGACCCGCTTTATGGCGACAAACCCAACGAACACATCAAGCTGATTCGCTACCCCGGTCAGCACGCTTCGCAAAGCAACCAGGGCGTTGGCGCGCATAAGGATTCCGGTTTTCTGAGCTTTTTATTGCAGGATGAGCAGAAAGGCTTACAGGTAGAGGTTTCGCCGGGCCGCTGGATAGACGCCGCGCCGCTGCCCGGCAGCTTTGTGGTGAACATTGGCGAACTGCTGGAACTGGCGACCAACGGCTATCTGCGCGCCACGGTACACCGCGTGGAATCGCCGCCCGCAGGCCAGGAGCGTCTCTCCATCGCCTTTTTCCTCGGCGCGCAGCTGGATGCGGTTGTACCGGTTTACGCCTTGCCCGAAACGCTTGCCCGCGAAGCGCAAGGTCCGGAAAGCGACCCGCTTAACCCGTTGCTGCGCGATGTCGGCTGGAACTACCTGAAAGGCCGTTTACGCTCGCACCCCGATGTGGCCGAACGCTATTACCGTGACGTCCTGCGCCAGAGCGCGGAAATCATCGCCTGACAAACTAAAAAGGAAAACTGCTTATGAAACATGCCGCTTTTACGCTGGCAGGGGCCGCGCTGTCGCTTTCTCTGGCCTTCTCCGCTTTCGCCGCCGGGCCGCTTCGCATTGCGGCGGATCCGGTGCCGCACGCTGAAATCCTTAACTTTATTAAGAAAATTGACCCGAAACTCGACTTACAGGTGGTGGAGCTTACCAGCGGCGTAAATGCCAATGAGCTGCTGGCGAACGGTGACGTAGACGCTAACTATTTCCAGCATGCTCCCTATCTGAAAGACCAGGAAAAGGCGCTCGGCAAAACCTTCGCCATCGCCGCCACGGTCCACATTGAGCCGCTCGGCATCTACTCGCGTAAATATAAAGATCTGGCATCTGTGCCGGAAAACGCCACCGTCGCCGTCCCCAATAACGTGACCAACTTAAGCCGCGCGCTCTTCCTGCTGCAAAGCCAGGGGCTTATCAAGCTCAAGCCAGGCTTTAGCGATCCGGCGAACGTCCTCGCCACGCCGAAAGACATCGCTGAAAACCCGAAAAAACTTAAGATCCTTGAAGTGGAGTCGCCGCAGATCCCCCGTACGCTGGATGATGTCAGCCTGGCGGTGATCAACGGCAATTACGCGCTGGAAGCGGGGTTGACTCCTGCTAAAGATGCGCTGGGGCTTGAGAGCGCGGAGCATAACCCGTACGCCAATATTCTGGTCACCAACCCGAATCTGGCAAGCGATCCGCGCATCAAAGAACTGGCGAAAGATCTACAGTCGCCGCAGGTGGCGCAGTTTATTCGCCAGCACTACAACGGCTCGGTGATCCCGGTGGCGCCGCAGTCATGATCGTTATCGAGCGGCTGAGCAAAGTGTACGCCGGAGAAGGCCGACCGGCGCTGAACGAGGTTTCCCTGACCGTGCCGGATGGCGCAATCTACGGCATTCTGGGCCGCAGCGGCGCCGGTAAAAGTACGCTTATCCGCTGTCTCAACCTGCTGGAGCGGCCCACATCGGGCCGCATCCTGATGAACGGCCAGGAGATTACCCGGCTCGGCCCCCGGGAGCTGCGCCAGCATCGCCAGCGCACCGGCATGATCTTCCAGCATTTTAATTTGCTGCATGCGCGTAATGTTGCCGACAACGTGGCGGTGGCGCTTGAGATAGCCGGCGTTCCCCGCGCGCAGAGGGAGGCGCGGGTGGCGGAGCTGCTCTCGCTGGTGGGGCTTAGCGACAAAGCGCGGGCTTTTCCTTCCCAGCTTTCCGGCGGGCAAAAACAGCGGGTTGGCATCGCCCGGGCGCTGGCCGCCCGGCCCGATTTTCTGCTGTGCGACGAAGCCACCAGCGCGCTGGACCCGGAGACAACCGCCTCGGTGCTGGATCTGCTTGCCAGTATTAACCGCCAGCTTGGTCTGACCATCGTGCTGATAACCCATGAGCTGGAGGTGCTGAAAGCGATTTGCGACCACGCCGCGCTGCTGGAAAACGGCGAACTGGTCGAAAGCGGCAGTCTGGGCGAACTGTTGCAAACGCCCTGGTCGAGGCTGCGCCAGACGCTGGTGCGCGACAGCGTAACCCAGCAGGCATTTTTACGCCGCCACGGGGTGGATGAGAGGACATTATGGGACGTAGCATGAGCTGGGAAGAGGTCTGGCCGATCCTGCTTAACGGCACGCTGGAAACGCTTTATATGGTAGGGCTTGCGGCATTGCTTACCGTGCTGGTGGGGTTGCCGGTCGGCGTGTTGCTGTTTATCTCCCGCCGCAACGGCGTTTATCCGCTGCCGCGCCTGAATGCGCTGTTGGGCGCGATAATTAATATTGGCCGTTCGCTGCCGTTTATCGTGCTGCTGGTGGCGCTCATCCCTTTCACCCGCCTGCTTATCGGCACCACGCTTGGCAGCACGGCGGCGGTGGTGCCCATTACCATCGGCGCGTTTCCCTTTTTTGCCCGGGTGGTGGAAAACGCGCTGGATGAGGTGGATAAAGGACGCATTGAAGCGATTTTGTCGATGGGCGGCACGGTCTGGCACGTCATCGTCAAAGCACTGCTGCCGGAAGCGCTGCCCGCCATTTTGGCAGGCATTACGCTTACCGTCGTGATGCTGATTGGCTTCTCTTCCATGGCGGGCGTTATCGGCGGCGGCGGGCTGGGCGACCTCGCTATCCGCTACGGCTATCAGCGCTTTAATGACCAGATCATGGCTGGCACCGTGGTTATCCTCGTGGCGCTGGTGCAGCTGGCGCAGTCATGCGGCGACAGGCTGGTGCGCCGCCTCGCCCATCGCCGTTAACCTGCCCCCCGGGCTGGCCGGGGGCGCTTATACCTCGTCACGCTTGAGCAGCAGCGTAGTCAGCACAAAAGAGATGACCAGCGCCAGCGCGACGCCCAGCAGGGCGAAGATAAAGTACGGGCCGATATAGGCAGGCAGGCTGAAAATGCTCGACAGAATATAGCCGTAAAGCCGAACGCCGAAAAAGGCGATAAAGGCTGAAGCGAGCGAGCTGGCAAGCGTCGCGGCGATAAACGCCTTTTTATAGCGCGTCAGCACGCCGAACAGCGCCGGTTCCGTAATGCCAAGCAGCGCCGAAACCGCGGCGGAAAACGCCACGCTTTTGTCGTTGCGCGCCCGGCTTAAGCGCCAGATGGCGAAGGTTGAACCGGCAATCGCCATATTGGCCATAAACATCATCGGCATCAGCATGTCATAGCCGCGATCGCTGAAGTTTTGCAGCGCGATGGGCGTCATGGCGTGATGCATGCCGGTAAGAATAGCCACCGGGCGGATCGCGCCGACAATCAGCCCGGCAAAGCTCGCCGAAACGCCGAACAGCCCCTCAATAAACCATGCCAGCGCCTTGCCAAGCCAGATGCCAAGCGGGCCTATCACCACCAGCGCCACCAGCGCCGCCAGAAACAGCGTCAGGGTGGGAGTAAACACAGTTTTCAGCGCGTCCGGCATAAAGCTGTCAACCCAGCGGTGGATATAGCTAAGCGCCAGCACCGAGAAAATCACCGGAATAACGCTCGCCGAATAGTTAAATACCGAAACCGGGATAGCGTTCAGGAACCAGAAAGCGTTGACTGCGTCTGGGGCGTGGCTGGCGAGCGCTTTCGCCGCTTCAATAAGCGAAGGGTACATCAGGCAGGCCGCCACCGCCGCCGCCAGGTATTCGTTAGTTTTGAAGATCTTCGCCGCTGAGACGGCGAGAAAAAACGGCAGAAAATAGAACACGCCGCTCGCGATAAGATCGATAACAATGACCGTGTCGCTTTTTGCCGGCACTGCGCCCAGCGCTATCAGCCCGGCAAGCAACCCTTTTATCATTCCCGCCCCGGCAATGGCGGGCACAATCGGGCCAAAAACGCCGGAAACCGTGTCCATAAACAGCGAAACCAGGCTCTTGCGCCCTTTTTCGCTTGTTGCCGAGGACGTCGTTTCGCCGCCAAGCGCCGCCAGCATTTGCTCATACCAGCTGTTCACTTTCGGGCCGATAATCACCTGGAACTGGTCGCTTTGCAGTTGCGCCCCCAGCACGCCCGGCACCTTTTTAATTTCCGCCTGCTCCACTTTATTATCGTCGATTAAGTCAAACCTTAAGCGCGTCATGCAGTGCCAGACTTTATTAATATTTTCCGCCCCGCCTACGAGACGAATAATATTATTTACGGCCTCATGCGTCCCCATAACCTCTCCCGCTATCACATTATTATTTTTGGCATTATTCAGCCTCAAGAGTAGAGAAAGGCACACGACAAAACAAACCAATAAAACTGGATTTACGTCACACTTTAAGCTGTGAGAGGGAGCAAAAAGCAGCCCCCATAGCAATTGGTACGGTATTTACAGAAAAAAGACGGCAATAACAAACCAATAAAATTTTCCCGAAAAAAGCGGTTTACGCGCCCTTTAATTTGCGGCAATAGTAAATAAAAGCCTTTTAAAATTTATTCTGACCAGCCGCAGGGAGTATTTACGGTGTCGCCAACGCTTATTGAAAATGTCGAATGTTTTATTACTCGTCCCGATCGTCATAACCTGGTGGTGGTGCGGGTGCGCACAAACAAAGGCGTGACCGGCCACGGCTGCGCCACTTTCCAGCAGCGTCCGCTGGCGGTTAAGACCCTGGTCGATGACTACCTCAGGCCGCTGCTGGTGGGGCGAGACGCCAACGACATCGAAGACCTGTGGCAAATGATGATGGTCAACGCTTACTGGCGCAACGGCCCGATTATGAACAACGCCATCGCCGGAGTGGATATGGCGCTGTGGGATATCAAAGCGCAGCTGGCGGGCATGCCGCTTTATCAACTCTTCGGCGGAAAATCGAAAGACGCTATCGCGGCCTATACGCATGCCAGCGGCGAGACGCCGCAAGCCCTTTGCGAGGAAATCGACGCGCTGCTGGCTCAGGGCTACCGCCATATTCGCTGCCAGACCGGCTTTTACGGCGGCGTGGCGCAGGCGATGCACGCCACTCGCGCCCCCTCCCCCGGCGCCTATTACGATCAGGATGAATACCTCGCCAGCACGGTAGAGATGTTCAAAATGCTGCGCGAGAAATATGGCCAGCGCTTTCACATTCTGCATGACGTACATGAACGGCTTTTCCCGCAGCAGGCGGTGCAGCTCGCCAAAGCGCTGGAGCCTTACCAGCCCTGGTTTATCGAAGATATCCTGCCGCCTGCGCAAAGCGCCTGGCTTGAACAGGTGCGCCAGCACAGCAGCGTACCGCTGGCGATGGGCGAGCTATTTAATAACCCGGCGGAGTGGCATGACCTGATAGTGAACCGGCGCATCGACTTTATCCGCTGCCACGTTTCGCAGATCGGCGGCATTACGCCTGCCCTGAAGCTCGCCATATTTTGCCAGGCCTTCGGCGTACGCGTAGCCTGGCATGGTCCTGGCGATATGACGCCCATCGGCGTGGCGGTGAACACGCACCTGAATATTTATCTGCACAACGCCGCTATTCAGGAGTACATCCCGCATAATGCGCAAACCGGCTCTATCTTTGCGGGCGCCATCGCGCCGGAAAACGGTTATCTGTATGCCCCGCAGCAGCCCGGTATCGGCGTCGGGTTTGATGAAGAGGAGGCGAGCCGCTGGCCGGTGGTGTACCGGGCGCATGAGTGGACGCAAAGCCGCCTGCCCAACGGCGCTATTCACACGCCCTGATATCAGGATTCGCCCTGGCGAAAGGCGAGATTGTCGCGATTAAAAGGAATGACGTAAGTACAGCTGTAGTTGATATCGACAATCTCGCTTATTTCATAAATCCGGCCCCCTTCCAGAATGCCGCGATTGCTGATGCGCATGGCCGGCATGTTTTTTTTGCAGCCTAATAAGGCCGCCTGTTCGCGGCTCACGCTCACCGCCTGGTAAGTGGTAAGCAGATGCGAAATGCGGTAACCCTTAGCCAGCACATACTGCTGGATCGAGCGCTCAATCACCTGCTGCGTGAGATCGGGAAAGTCGTTAACCGGCATGCGGGAGATCTCAATCTGCACCGCCTCGCCGTCCACAAAACGCAGGCGGCAGAACTGCCAGATATACTCCCCTTCGGCCAACCCAAACGCCTGCCGCGCCTCGCTGTCCGGCAGTTTTTTATGCAGGCTTACCATTCGATAACGGATCTGGTCGAAGCGTTTTTCAGTGATGGAGTTATACACCAGAGGGTTGGCTCGCGCCTGTTCGTTAATCCAGATGCCCGACCCTTGCACTACCCGCACCACGCCGATGCTTGCCAGCTTCTCCAGCGCCTGACGAATGGTAAAGCGCGAAACGCCATAATCGGCGGCAAGCTGGCGCTCCGGCGGCAGCTTGCGCGGGCCGTTTTCATCCCGCTGATAAATTTTGCTGAGCAGGTCCTGCGTCACGAACTCTTTTTTCTTCACTTAACCGCTCTCCCGTTGCGAAATCATGCTTCGTCGCTGTGCAAAAGTGACCCCGGATCGCTATGCTAACGTGAGCCGGATGTTTTGTATAAACATCAACAGGAAAGCCGGGGATGACGTGAAGACCAGACATCGAGTACGCCTGATAACCGGGATGTTAACACTGGCCGTACTGCTGCCGGTGCTGTTTAGCATCTGGCTTGCCCATCACCAGGCGGAAAAACGCTTCCTTAACGAACTGAACAGCTACACCGATCGTACTCTGCGCCGTACCATCCAGGTGGAAGAACAGGCAAAAATCGCCCTCTGGGAGATTAACCGCTTTCGCGGCGAAGCCTGTGGTCCCGAACACCTGAAGACGATGCGCCGCCTTACCTTCAGCTTTCGTCATGTACAGGAAGTGATGTTTATTCGTAACCGCACGCTGCTTTGCTCATCGCTTGAAAACCGGGAGGAAGATCGGCTCTGGCCGCGCCCCGATCGTATTAACGCCGAAGGTTACGCCGTCTGGTTTACCGAAAACAACGATCTCAACTTTTATCACTATATGGTGGCGCTCGGCATTGGATCGCATGTGGTGGTGATGGATCCGATGTCATTTATCGATGTCATCCCCTTCGGCAGCTGGCCTATCGACGTGGCATTAATCGGCCTTAATCAGAACCGGGTTATCGCAAGCAGCGCGCGCTTTGACGAGCGCGTCTGGCAGCGCGCCCGGCAGAGCAATTTAAGTACCTTCGAGCACCAGGGCAACGTTTATCTTATCCGCCGCCAGCCAGACTCCGGCTTCGCGCTGGTGGTCTGGGCTTCGCGCCTGCCGCTGGAAAAAGCGAGCCGCGACCAGCTGCTGCTCTGGCTACCGCTCGGCGTGGTGATAAGCGCCCTGGCGGTGGTGCTGACGCTGCGCCTGCTGCGCCGTATTCAGTCGCCTCGCTACCGGCTGCTGGATGCGATCAACGCGTCGGAGTTGCGGGTTTTCTATCAACCCATCGTTAACCTGTCGAATGGCCGGGTTGTGGGCGCCGAAGCGCTGGTGCGCTGGCCGCAGCCGGACGGTTCAATGTTAACGCCCGATATTTTTATACCGCTTGCCGAACAAACCGGGCTTATCACCCGCATTACGCGCCAGGTGGTGGAAAGCGTGTTTCGCGATCTGGGGGATTACCTGCATGTGCATCCCGACATGCATATTTCCATTAATCTCGCGCCGGAAGATTTAGCCTCTGACCATCTGCTCGACATGCTGACCCCGCTGCTGGCGCGCTGGGAGGTGGAGCCGCACCAGATAGCGCTAGAAATTACCGAACGCAGCTTCGCCGACCCCAAAGTCACCTCGCCGGTTATCGAGCGGCTGCGTGAAGCGGGGCATGCGGTTTATATCGACGATTTCGGCACCGGCTACTCCAGCCTGAGCTACCTTCAGGATCTGCCCATCGATATCCTGAAAATCGACAAATCCTTCGTCGACGCGCTGGAATATAAACAGGTCACGCCGCACATCATCGAAATGGCGAAAAGCCTGAAGCTCCAAATGGTGGCGGAAGGCGTTGAAACCGAAAGCCAGGCGGACTGGTTGCGCCAGCACGGCGTGCAGTTCGGGCAGGGCTGGCTTTACAGCAAAGCCTTACCGGCTGGCGAATACATCGCCTGGTTTACCCAGCAGAACACCACGCTGCTGACATAATATCGGCCTGCGGCAGTGCCTTTGTGTGTTCAAAACAGACAGTGAGAACAAGGCGATGACAAAGAAAGCGGATTATCCAACAGAACACATACGGCACTGGCTGGAGCCAGGCCCGGTGGTGCTGATTAGCTCGCAGCGGGAAGCGGAGCGCAACATTATGACTCTGGGCTGGCATACCATTCTGGAATTTTCTCCGTCGCTGGTGGGCTGCATGATCGCCTCCGGCAATCACAGTTACGACATCATCCGGGAAAGCGGCGAGTGCGTGATAAACCTGCCGACCGAAGAGATGGCGCAAACGGTGGCGCGCATTGGTAATTGCAGCGGCGCGGATGAAGATAAATTTCAGCGTTTCGGCCTGACGGAAGAACAGAGCCAGGTGGTGCGGGCGCCGGGCATCGCCGAGTGCCACGCCTGCTTTGAATGCCGTCTGTATGACGACGCCATGGTGGAAAAGTACAACTTTTTTATCTTCGAGGTGGTGAAAGCGCGGGTGCGGCCGCAACCAAAGTGGCCCCGCACGCTGCACTACGCCGGGGCCGGACAGTTTCGCACCGACGGCGAGGTGCTGGACTGCAAAAAATGGTTTATCAAAGTCTCGTAAATCATTTATCCAGAATGGGCATGAAACCGCCGTAAATCATCCGCTTGCCGTCAAAAGGCATTTCATCGCCAAGCGCCTTCATGCGCGGGTCCGCCATCATTTTTTCATTGGCGGCGTCGCGCGCCTCTTTAGAAGGGTATTCAATCCAGCTAAACACCACCTCCTCGTTTTCCTGGGCCTGCACGGCGCGGCGAAAATCGGTGAGCCTGCCGTCCGGCACATCCTCCGCCCAGCATTCCACCACGCGCAACGCGCCAAACTCCTTAAACAGCGGCGCGGCTTTTTCCGCCAGCGCCTGGTAGGCCGCTTTATTTTCCGCAGGCACCGCCACGACAAAACCATCGACATAGTTCATTTCATACCTCCGCAACGAAGGAGCGGGCGGCGAACCGCCCGCAGTGAGAGTGCGAGGATAAGTGTAGTGGCGCGCCTGTCATCACGCCTGTCGCCAGCTAAAGCCGTAGCGCAACCGTTCTTTATCGAAAATAAACGCCGGCGCGACGCTTGGGCTCCAGGAGTCGTCGCCGCCCACGCCCATATGGAATGCATCCAGGTTAAGCCAGACGCCCGCCTCCTCGCGCAACAGATGGCGATGGCTGGTCTCTTTAAGCTGCCGCGCGCTGTAACGGCTTAAGCCAAAGTGAAAAAGCCCTTCCAGCTGGTGCGAACCGTAGCGCAGCTTGCGCGTTTCGCAGCGCAGCCCGTTCTCGCTCGGGAAGATATAAGGCGTATGCAGCGCCGCAAGCGGCAGCGTCCAGCGCCCCTGTTGCGCCGCGAGGCGTCGGTCAGGGTAGTTCTCATGCGGCCCAAGCCCCAGCCACTGCGCCTCTGGCGCCACTTCCGCCAGCTGGCAGCAAAGCCCGATGCGGGCTGGCGGCGGAATGTCCGTCGCAACCTGAACATCAATGCTGGCGTGCAACGTCCCGCTGGCGTCGATGCGCCAGTTTTTCTCGCTGATAAACAGCGTCCGGCCCGCGTGCTGCCAGGCATGAAGGCTGTGGATCAGCACCTCGCGCCCGGTGCTTACCGCCTCGCAGCGCAAACACTGCGCCGTCATCTCATACATGCCCGCCGCTTTCCAGCGTTCGACCCAGGCGTTCGGGTCGATGCGCGTCGCCTCGCTCACGCCGATGTCGTTATCCAGCGGCGCGCGGGTAAAGTTATCCATTAGCGGCGAAAGCAGCGTCGGCAGGCCGTCGCGCCACCACTGCTCCAGAAAACCGGTGGTACGGCTGAAACACCATTCGTTATCGCCCTGCTGTACGCGAAGCGCGGTTTCGGTAATTTTTAACTGCGGCGTTTCGCCCGCCGCCGCCTGTTGCGGCAACGCCAGCGAGCCCGGCAGGCGCCACTGATCCCACGCGCAGCGATGCCCCGCTTGCGACCAGGCGGTGGCCTGCGGCTGCACGACATCCACATTCAGCCAGCACTGGCCGGGCGGCAGCGTATCCGGCAGGGCCAGCGTAAGCTGCTGTTTCCCCTGTGGCGCCAGCTCAAGCGGGAATTCCCCCTGCCCTACTGTTTCGCCTTCCACCTCAAGCCGCCAGCGCAGCGTTTCGTTATCGGTACGGCGGAAAAGGTACTCGCTGGTCACCTCAACCACCAGCGGCGCGTGAGAAACCAGCCGGAACTGAAAGAACTGCTGCGCACGCTGCGCTTCATAGAGCGCCGGGTGCGGGGTGCGGTCGGGAAAGACCAGACCGTTCATGCAGAACTGGCGATCGTTCGGCGTATCGCCGAAATCGCCGCCGTAGGCCCAGAAAGCGTTGCCTTCGGCATCGGTTTTCGTCAGCGCCTGATCGACCCAGTCCCAGACAAAACCGCCTTGCAGGCGCGGAAATTCGCGAAACGCCTGCCAGTAGCGAGCGAAGCCGCCGAAGCTGTTGCCCATCGCGTGCGCGTATTCGCACAGGATCAGCGGGCGGCTTTCGCCAGGCAGGCCAATCCACTTTTTCAGCGACCACTTCGGCACCGCCGGGAAGGGCTGGTCCTGATCCACACGGGCATACATGGGGCAGATAATATCGGTGGCCGCCGTGTTCGCCCCGCCGCCCTCATACTGCACCGGGCGTGTGGGATCGTTGGTTTTTATCCAGCGGTAGAGCGCATCGTGATTCGCGCCGTGCCCCGATTCATTGCCCAGCGACCAGATGATAATCGAAGGATGGTTGCGGTCGCGCTGCACCATGCGCGTGACGCGCTCGCTCATGGCGGGCAGCCAGCGCGGATCGTCAGAAAGGCGGCTCATCGGCTCCATGCCGTGGGTTTCAATGTTGGCCTCATCCACGACATACAAGCCGTACTGGTCGCATAACCGGTACCAGAGCGGATGATTAGGATAATGCGAGCAGCGCACAGCATTGAAGTTGTGCTGCTTCATCAGTTCGATATCGCGGCGCATGGTCTCTTCATCCACCGCCTGCCCGCGCTCGGGATGGTGCTCGTGGCGGTTGGCGCCGCGAATAAGCAGCGGCTTGCCGTTGAGCTTCAGCAAGCCGTCGCTGATTTCCACCTGACGAAAGCCGATGTCGCACGCTTCGGCTTCCAGCAGCGCGTTATGCTGGTCATAAAGCGCGACGACCAGGCGGTAAAGGTGCGGGGTTTCGGCGCTCCAGAGCAGCGGGTGTTCTACTGGCAGACGCAGCGTAACGCGGTCGTTATACGCCCCGCGCTCGTCGATAACGTCGCTGCCGAAGGCGCTGTCGCCCTGCGCAATGCGCTCCCCGTTCTGCCAGAGCGAAAGCGCCACGCGGCAGGCGCCAATGCCCGCGCCTTCCGCCCGCGCCAGCACCTCAAGCGTCGCGCGGCTGAAATCTTCGTTCAGGTGGGTGACCGCCTGGTAATCCGCAAGGCGGGTCGCGGGCTTATGTAAAAGCGTGACGTCGCGAAAAATTCCGCTCATGCGCCACATATCCTGATCTTCCAGATAGGTTCCGTCGCTCCAGCGCAGCACCAGCACCGCGAGGCGGTTTTCTCCGGCCCGCAATACGCCGCTCAGGTCAAATTCCGCAGGCAAGCGGCTGTCCTGGGAATATCCCACCCACAGTCCGTTACAGAAAAGGTAAAAAGCGGAGTTTACGCCGTCGAAGACAACCCGCGTTTGCCCCTGCGCCAGCCACGCTTCAGAAACATCAAATGTGAGCGAGTAACAACCTGTGGGATTTTCTTTCGGCACGCAGGGCGGCGTGACCGGTATGGGATAGGTTACGTTGGTATAAATGGGCGTATCGAACCCCTGCATCTGCCAGTTCGACGGCACCGGCATCGCTGTCGCTTCGGGGAGATCGGTTAACAGCCAACTTTCGGGCACCTGTTCCGGCGCGCTGAAAAAAGAGAAACGCCAGTCGCCGTTCAGGCTTTGCGCCTGCGATGAAGCCTGCGCTTCACGCGCCTCTTCAACGGTACGCCAGCTGTGAAACGGCGGATGGGCGTCCAGCCGGTTCAGGCTGGTCACCAGCGGGTTTTCCCAGTCGCGGCGGGAGAGCAGGGTTTGTAAAGCAGTCGTCTGAGCAGGGGCGGTCATCGTTACCTCATCCTTATTTTGCGAAGCGCTCACAATGAAGTAACGATGCATCAGGAAAGTGCTCAGGTAAAGCGGGAGATCCTTATCCGTCGAGGAGGATCACAGAAGCATTAAGGATTTTTAAGACGCGCAACGTCCTGCGCCAGCTGGCGAAGCGCTTGCGCAAGACGCTGCGCATCCGGCGCCTGCTGGCGCGGCGCGGTGGTGCGGCGCTCCACCAGCGAAACCGGCAGCATCTGCTGCTCGTCGGCCAGCGGCTGGGTAAGGCCCGCCACCAGCCTGTCTACCGCCTGCTCGCCCAGTTCGCGGAAGTCCTGGCGGATGGTGGTGAGCGGCGGTGAATACCAGGCGCTGTCGGCGGTATCGTCATAACCCATAATGGAGAGCGCTTCCGGCACGTTAATGCCGCGCTCGGCGCAGGCGCGCAGTGCCCCCAGCGCCATCTGGTCGTTAGCGACAATAATCGCCTCGGGCTGCGCGGCAAGCAAAACGTGGCACTGCTGATAACCGCAGGCGGCGCTCCAGTCGCCGTGCGCCACCGCGCATGGTTCCAGCGCCGCCCGTGAGAGCGCTTCCCGCCAGCCTTCGTAACGCAGACGCGCCGAAACCGCGTTTTGCGGCCCTGCCAGTAATGCGATGCGCCGGTGTCCAAGCGACAGCATATGTTCCACCGCAAGCCGCGCCCCTTGCGCGGCATCAAAAACCAGCCCGCTGACCGGCGCCTGCGGGCCTACGTCAAGAAACAGCACCGGCAGCGGATGGCAGCGCTGCGCCAGTTGCCGCGCGTCTTCATCTTCAAGCGGCACATTGACCAGCACGCCGTCCACCCGTTGCGCCAGCAGGCTCTCTACCGCAGCGTGGCAGGCTTCAGGAAGGTTTTCATCAAGCATTGAGATAACCACGCTGAAGCCGCGCTCGCTGGCGCGTATTTTCATGGCGGCGGCGATTTGCGAAGGGGCATGCAGCGCAAGCGTGGCGGTGACAAGCCCGAGCGTCATGGTTGGCTTGCCGGCAAGCTGCTGCGCCACACGGTTGGGCACGTAATGCAACTGCGCCATCGCCTGTTCCACTCTCTCGCGGGTGCGCTGAGAAACGTGCTCCGCCTGGTTGATCACCCGGGAAACGGTCTGGTAGGAGACACCCGCATGGCGGGCTACATCATAGAGCGTAATCGCTTTTGGCTTCATGGCGGCTGGTCTGGCTAAAAAGGCCATTCTACACCAGCCGCCGCCCTTATGTTGCGATGCGCTTCGCAGCCTGCTCAGACCGGCTGGCGAGCCGCTGGTGGCGATGAAGGCGCCACACGAAACCAGGGCAAACAAAGCTGAATAAGCGGCCCGATAGTGAGCGCATACAATACCGTGCCGACGCCGAACGTGCCGCCCATCGCCCAGCCCGCCAGCAGCACCGTCACTTCTATTGCGGTGCGGATGCCGCGCACTGACCAGCCGGTGCGGGCATGCAGCCCGGTCATTAAACCGTCGCGCGGACCGGCGCCAAACCCTGCGCCAATATACATCCCCGTTGCCAGCGCATTCACGATGACGGCGCAGGCCAGTAAAACGCTACGCGCCGCGAGCGATTCCAGCGGCGGCATAACCGCCAGCGCCGCGTCTGCCGCCAGCCCCAGCACCACGACGTTGCTGACTGTGCCAAGCCCCGGACGCTGGCGCAGGGGGATCCACAACAGCAGCACCAGCGCGCCCACCAGGATCATCACCATGCCGATATTCAGCGAGAAAATTCGCGCCACGCCAAGGTGGAACACGTTCCACGGGTCAGCGCCCAGGTCAGCGCGTACAAACATTGCCGTGGAAACGCCATAAAGCACCAGACCGGTATAAAGCTGAATCAACCGACGCACCATTTTTTTATCCTCTTTGGGTGAATGGCTATCACTCTACGCTTTGCGGCCCTATTATTAAGGTCCAGTTTTTATAAAGTGGACTGCTTATGAGCCTTCGTCGTACCGCCACCGCCTCTTTGCTGCGCCAGCTTGGCCGCTGGCAGCAGGAGAACAGCCGCGCCCCGGTGTATCGCCAGCTGGCGGATACGCTGCGTTTGCTTATTCTCGACGGCCGCCTGCCGCTGGACAGCCGCCTGCCAGGCGAGCGGGAATTCGCCGCCGCGCTCGCCGTTAGCCGCACCACCGTCGCCAGCGCGCTGGGCATATTGCGCGATGAAGGCTACCTGGCAAGCCGCCATGGTTCTGGTTCCGTCACGCAGCTGCCTGCCAGCCGGGAGAGCATCCCGACGCGTACCGGCGCAACGCCGCTGCTTGATCTTTCCACCGCCGCCCTCAGCGCCGGGCCGGAGATTCATCATGCCTACCAGCAGGCGCTGACGGCGCTGCCGCCGCACCTTGCCAGCACAGGGTATGATCAACAGGGTATTGCGCCGCTGCGCGCGGCTATCGCGCAGCGCTACCAGGCGCGGGGCTTGCCTACCACGCCCGAGCAAATCATGGTGGTGAACGGCGCCGTAAGCGGCTTCGCGCTGGTATTAAGGCTTTTCACAGGGCCGGGCGACAGGGTGGTGGTCGACCACCCTACCTACCCGCTCGCCATTGCCGCGATTCAGGGCGCCTCGTGCCGCCCGGTGCCCGTCGCGCTGCCGCAAACGGGCTGGGACACCGACGGTCTGGCGGCGACTATCGCCCAGACCTCGCCGCGTCTGGCCTACCTGTTACCCGATTTTCATAACCCGACCGGGCAATGCATGAATGCGGCGACGCGTCTTGAAGTAGCGCAGATCGCTGCCCGCACCCGCACCACGCTTGTGGCAGACGAGACCATGGTTGATCTCTGGTATGACGCGCCGCCCCCGCCTCCGCTGGCGGCTTTTGATGAAGATGAGCGGGTGATTACGCTTGGCTCCGCCGGCAAAAGTTTCTGGGGCGGTTTGCGGCTTGGCTGGATCCGGGCCAGCACAAAAACTATCGCCTCATTAATTCAGATACGCGACACGCTGGACTTAGGCTCCCCTATGCTTGAGCAGCTTGCCGTCGCCTCTCTTCTGACTCACAGCGAAGATTTTCTCCCTGCCCGGCGCGCATGGCTGCGAAAACAGCGGGACGATTGCGCGGCGCTGCTGGCGCTGCTTTATCCCGGCTGGCGCACCGTTACGCCGCCGGGCGGCCTTTCTTTCTGGGTCGAGTTACCTGGCGAGCTGGCGACGCGCTTCGCCGCCAGCGCGGAAAACGCCGGCGTTCATCTTGGCGCAGGCACGCGCTTTGGCGTGCAGGGGGCGTTCGAGCGTTATTTGCGGCTGCCTTTTACTCATGAGACCGCCCTTTTACGTCAGGCGCTGGAAAGCGTGCAGCCGCTCTGGTTGCAGCTGGAACAAAACGGCAACAATGGGATGCGCCGCGTAGTATGAATGCGGCGTCGCCTTCAGGCGCTGAGGATAGGTATTGTCAGGCGCCACAAAAATACCGCCAGAATGCCCAGCAGCCAGGCGCACCAGCCCGTTACGACAACGTTAAGTGCTATCTCAACTACACAGAATAAACGCCGCACCGTCATACGCTACCCCCGCCATAGCCAGACTATAGAGCGCCAGGATAGAACGGAAATATTGCAGGAAAGCGATCGTCGGGAAAAAGTTTAAGAAGGGAAAAAAATAGATGACGAGCCGGAAAGCTCGTCACAAACAGCATCATCCTTAATGACACATTGCGAGATGGCGAGGCATGTTTTTATATTATGGATGCATTCTTGCATTCCATAATGTCCCCTTTATGACGTTTTTATGAAGAAAAAATGTCATTTTAGTTTCACTTTTATTACACCTGGCGGGGAACAGGAAACCCTTTAACGGAAATAACAAAAACCCCTTCTTCGCGTTTAATTTTGGCGCCTGCATCACACCAGTCGGAGGCGATGCGAAAAAACTCGTCGCTGCCGATATCCCAGCCCAGACGCACCTTTTTTACATAGCCTGAACGGAGAAGTTCACACGCTTCGCGATAGGTCGAAGCAGTAGGGAGTGAGGTTTGGGTTTTCATTTTTTCTTCTTCAGCAGTTTTCTTAATGCTTTGATTTCTTTTTGGTTAAGAGGAGAAATATCCTCTTCTTCAGTGTGCTGGCTGTCGACATCTTCATGGCCTGGCTCGTAAGACTCATTGGCAGCAAGCAGCGCCCGGGAGAGCAGTTTTTCAGTGATAGCGCTGAGGGTTTCATTGTTTTGCTCAGCGTGAAGGCGGATCTGGTCTTTTAATTCTGCGCTAATTTTAACGTTAAGCACCGCTGTACTCATAAGAAAATCCTTTGAGAAGAAAAGCAGGGGGTTATTTAATACCGTAAATCACTTTTAATATCCAGCACTAAGACTTACCTGATTCGATTAAGCGTGCATAACAAAAGAAAACAATATTTATATGACAGTAATATGACAGTTAAATGAAAATAATAAGACAACAGAAAAAGGAGGGGAATAAATTAGGAGGGATAATACCGCCCTGCTGTTTAAGCCAAAGCGGTATTGAAATGCTACGCGGGGATAAGCTTATCGTGCTTAAGCTTTTCAAAAAGCGCGAACAGATCGTCACGGGTTGAATGGTAATTCAGAAAGCCCGCTTTGCGGCTTTTGCTCATATCCGTGAAAACTTCCATCGGACGACCGAGATCGGCATCCGTATGCCACCAGGAGGCAAGCCGGTTAACATCCGGCTCGCTCAACTGATGCGCCTCAGCCACGGCTTTCCAGAGCGCCGGGGCGTTGTGGCGCGCCATGCTCTCTTCAAGCGGCTGTTCGGTTTGCGGGAAAGGCGCGGCTTCAATGCCAAAGTAAGCCGCAATTTCCCCCCACATCCATTTCCAGCGGAACACATCGCCGTTAACGGTGTTGAAATCTTCATTTTTAGCCGCAGGCGACGTTGCCGCCCATTCCAGCTGCTCGGCCACCAGGCTCGCGCTGCTCATGTCGGTAACGCCATTCCACTGCGCGGCGGAGCCAGGGAAAACAAATGGCAGGCCGTGGTATTTACACAGCGAAGCGTATACCGCCAGCGTTTGCCCCATATTCATGGCGTTGCCGATAGCGTAACCGATAATGGTATGCGGGCGATGCACGCTCCAGCTGTAGCCATACTTTTCCGCCCCGGCGAACATTTCATCTTCCTGGGCATAATAGAAGTTGTCGACCGGCTGGCGGCCCTGCTCTTCGCGAAACGGCGTCAGCGGCACTTCGCCTTTGCCGTAAGCATCAAACGGCCCGAGGTAATGCTTCAGGCCGGTAACCAGCGCAACGTGGCTGCCGTTGAGGTTTTCACCCAGCGCCTCGATAACGTTACGCACCATGCCGCCATTGACGCGAATGTTCTCTTTTTCATTCGCCTGGCGCGCCCAGACGCTGAAAAAAAGCGCGTCTGGCTTAAGATCTTTCACCGCTTCTTTTACGGATGCTTCAGAAGTGAGATCCGCCGTAAGAGAGTGGCAGCCTTCCGGCACAGGCGTACGCCCGCGCGACAGACCATACACTTCCCAGCCTTGTTCAAGTAACCGTTTCGCCGTAGCGGAACCCACCACGCCGCTGATCCCGGCGATAAGCGCTTTTTTCTGCATTGAAACCTCCTTCAGGTAGTGAGATAAAGCTTAATCGGGAATACGATTCTTATCCTGGGTATAAAATCACGACATACGGGAATTTAATTCATCAATCATGATTACCGATGAAAGCCTCAAGGGCATCAGCTGTTTTGTCGCCGCCGTCGAATGCGGCAGCTTCAGCGCCGCCGCCGAGCGGCTGCATCTTACGGGGTCTGCCGTAAGCAAAAGCGTGGCGCGACTTGAAAGCCGCCTTGGTTCGCGATTGCTTGATCGCACCACCCGCAGCATGACGTTAACGGATGCAGGCCAGGCCTATTACGATGCGTGCCAGCGCATCCTGAGCGACCTTAGCGAAACCGAAGCCATGCTGGCGGCGCAGCGGCGCATTCCCGCAGGCAGGCTCCACATCGCACTGCCGCAGACGTTCGGCCGCAAAGTGGCGATGCCGCTGCTTAATTGCTTCGCCAGCGCTAACCCGGAGCTGAGCTTTACCCTCGCTTTCTCTGACCGCTTTCTCGATCTGTTTGATGAAGGAATAGATCTTGCCGTACGCATTGGCGGCCCGCTGGACTACCCGCAGACGCTCGCGTCACTGCAACTGGGCGCAGAGCAACGCGCTTTTTTCGCCTCGCCTGGTTATCTCGAACAGCACCCGCCAGTAAACCACGTAAAAGACTTAGAGCGTCACCGGGCGATTGTTTATCAGCTGGCCGACGGCAGCCATAAAGCCTGGCGCATAATGCAGGATAACGGCCAGGCGGTGGACCGCCCGACGCCGTGGCGCATGGCGGTAGGCGATGGCGAAGCGCAGCTTTCGGCGGTAAAGGCGGGGCTTGGCGTTGGGCAGATGGCGACATGGCTTACGCGCGAAGCGGAAGCCGCAGGCGAGCTAGTGCGACTGTTGCCTGAGCAGCTTGTGGAAGGCCTGCCGCTGATGCTGGTCTGGCCGCGTAAAAAGTCATTAACGCCGAAAATGGAAGCGCTGCTGGAGGCGATGCGGGAGCTAAAAATCAGGTGAGGCACAAATGGGTGGGGGCCCTGCCAGCTACATCCCGGCACACACGTCCTTTGCTTTGGCTGCTTCCTTCCGGACCTGACCAGGTAAACAAAGTAGCGTTGCGGGAGAACCAACAGGGCCCCCATTGAGGGCGTCGTTAAACGCGCAGGCGGCATTATGTCGCCTGCCCCTGCCAATTGCAAGCAAGCCCGCGCCAGATGCCGGTTTATTGCGCAATCGCGGCGCGCAAGGTTGCCGACAGGTACTGGCACCGGCTCCGGTTTTTACTGCTGAGGCGGCGGAACACCTGAATGACTTTTTACGGATTCGCCCATCGCCGGTTTATCCCCGCTGATGCGGGGAACACTCCATCACACTCTCCTTAATGACCCTATGCAACGGTTTATCCCCGCTGGCGCGCGGGGAATACTTTTTCTCTACGACAAAACCGGCGCAATAACGCGGTTTATCCCCGCTGGCGCGGGGAACACATGAATCAGCACAACCCGCTTTTTGATTTCATCGGTTTATCCCCGCTGGCGCGGGGAACGCGTGTCGGCGCCGTATCCAGGGTTCCGGATCCACGGTTTATCCCCGCTGGCGCGGGGAACGCCCATCTTCTGATAAGCGGAACGATACGACTGTGTGGTTTATCCCCGCTGGCGCGGGGAACGCCGTTTCGAGGTCGGCTTTCAGCTCGCGGCCTTTCGGTTTATCCCCGCTGGCGCGGGGAACACCTGACGTGTTCGTGTTTGATTTTCATTGCTCACGGTTTATCCCCGCTGGCGCGGAGAACACATTTCTGCCGCAGATAACATCCCGGCGTTTCTCGGTTTATCCCCGCTGGCGCGGGGAACGCCAACATTTCAGCAAAGTGACGGACCGAGCCAGCGGTTTATCCCCGCTGGCGCGGGGAATACTCCGGCAGCTGCGCTGCGCTCGTCCCCCCCGACGGTTTATCCCCGCTGGCGCGGGGAACACTCACATTGGGTTACGGTTCCTGATCACGCCCACGGTTTATCCCCGCTGGCGCGGGGAACACGCCAGATTCGAAGAGAAGCACCCCGACCAGCGCGGTTTATCCCCGCTGGCGCGGGGAACACCGAATAGAGATCTCTTCGTCGCTGAGGTTCTGCGGTTTATCCCCGCTGGCGCGGGGAACACTGTTGCGACGCTACATCCAACTTTTCCATCCTCGGTTTATCCCCGCTGGCGCGGGGAACACGCGATTTCCTGTTTTGCCGCCAGAAATCCGGGCGGTTTATCCCCGCTGGCGCGGGGAACACTCGCGAACCTGCGCCAGTGTAGGGGTGATAAACGGTTTATCCCCGCTGGCGCGGGGAACACCGACTTCAGCGAGGATGCAATCACCTGCGAACCGGTTTATCCCCGCTGGCGCGGGGAACACATCCTATGCCCGGGTTCCTGGCTCGATGGTGACGGTTTATCCCCGCTGGCGCGGGGAACACTTGCCTTTGCTGGCAATGATGATTTACGAGGTCGGTTTATCCCCGCTGGCGCGGGGAACACTGACAGTTGCGGCAAAGTTTTTGTCCTGCCCACGGTTTATCCCCGCTGGCGCGGGGAACACCCAGTTTGCTGGCCATGGTGGCGGCAATCGGGCGGTTTATCCCCGCTGGCGCGGGGAACACGGGGTGCTGCTGCTCCAGATAGGCCGCCACCGCGGTTTATCCCCGCTGGCGCGGGGAACACTGTATTTCTGCACACACTTTATGCGCATTAAACGGTTTATCCCCGCTGGCGCGGGGAACACGTTTACAATGGGAGTGGAGAATATTGCGCATATGGTTTATCCCCGCTGGCGCGGGGAACACGAAAACACCGCCGCCTCTGAACTGGATACCAGCGGTTTATCCCCGCTGGCGCGGGGAACACAAAATCAGTGAAGCGATAATCTAAGCCCGCCGCGGTTTATCCCCGCTGGCGCGGGGAACACGGGCATCAACCTTGAGACAGGGAGATAGTGAGCGGTTTATCCCCGCTGGCGCGGGGAACACCGGACTGAACCAACCGTACTATTCCCGATACACGGTTTATCCCCGCTGGCGCGGGGAACACGTGGACGCTGATGCAGGGGTGCCCCCCTTTATCGGTTTATCCCCGCTGGCGCGGGGAACACTTTTATTTGCTGGTGTTCCGACCTTTCCGAACCGGTTTATCCCCGCTGGCGCGGGGAACACCTGCTGACAAACTCAAAAGGAACTGAAAATGGCGGTTTATCCCCGTTGGCGCGGGGAACATTGCTTCTGCCCAGGGCATCGCATATTTCAACACGGTTTATCCCCGTTGGCGCGGGGAACACAAAGCGCGCATGCGGATATCTGTGTATTCAGGCGGTTTATCCCCGTTGGCGCGGGGAACACGTCGCCTCAATTGCTGGATCTACCAAGATATGCGGTTTATCCCCGTTGGCGCGGGGAACACATAGCCAATAAGCTGAGCCAGCTGCATACGGTCGGTTTATCCCCGTTGGCGCGGGGAACACGGGATACCGCGTACTCGAACGCCTCGCGCATGCGGTTTATCCCCGCTGGCGCGGGGAACACACAGACAATCGCGATCCGGAATTTCTCTATAACGGTTTATCCCCGCTGGCGCGGGGAACACGTTGGGGAAGGTGTTTTTAATTGTCCGTTTCAACGGTTTATCCCCGCTGGCGCGGGGAACACCCTTCTTTAAGAATTAATTTTTCTGCCTCAAGCGGTTTATCCCCGCTGGCGCGGGGAACAGGTGCCCTCCTCGGCATTAAAGCCGGCCTCGCCACGGTTTATCCCCGCTGGCGCGGGGAACACGAAACGATATCAGCCTGGCTGGCTCGAACGGTCGGTTTATCCCCGCTGGCGCGGGGAACACGTGGCAGGGGGATCGCTCCATAGGTTCCATTACGGTTTATCCCCGCTGGCGCGGGGAACACAATCACGCCCAGCAGGTCCTTGTCTTCCACCGCGGTTTATCCCCGCTAGCGCGGGGAACACATCAAAACTTAGGTGCGGAAATTGTTCGCGAGCGGTTTATCCCCGCTGGCGCGGGGAACACCATGACGCCGCGACGGAGTTTGCCAGCACTGGCGGTTTATCCCCGCTGGCGCGGGGAACACACTAAAGCTATCTAACTGTTTTCAATGACCTTTTTCAACCATCAACAATCTACCAACCTTTTAATTACATCTCCATATTATTAAAGAGCATATAACTTATTGATTTTCATGAGGTAAAAAAAGAAACCAATCTTAGCCCGTCGAGATCTACCGGCACGCGGCGGTTAGTGCCCCAGGTTTGAAAATCAAAACCTGATTCATTATTTGTCGCCCATGCCATCACGACGTTTCCCTCTTCCGCCAGTTCCGTTATCTGGCGCCAGATCATTTCGCGAACGCGGCGAGAAATATCACCGACGTAAACCCCGGCGCGTAGCTCCAGCAGCCAGACGGCGAGCCTGCCGCGCAGCCGGGGCGGCACGTTTTCCGTTACCACAACCAGCATGCTCATTAGCGGCTCCTGAAACCCGCTTCCGCCAGTGATTCCGCCTCAGGGATGGCGGGCGCCAGCATATCGGCAGCAGGTTGCGGCGGGGTTATCTCGCCCGCCGCTAATATTTCTTCAATCAATGGGATCAATTTACCGGTTAGTTTCTCGCCGCGAAAAATATCACGGCACGCCAGCCGCACTTCACGATCGGGCCGTTCCGGGTTATGCGCCGCTATCTCGAATGCCTTCGGCACGACGGCGTCGAATTTAATAACGTCCGCAATGTCGTAAACAAAAGAAAGCGGTTTACCGCTGTGAATAAAACCTATCGCCGGCGCGTAGCCTGCCGCCAGCCCCGCCGCTTCGGTAATGCCATAAAGACAGGAAGTGGCGGCGCTAATGCACTGATTCGCCACGTCTCCTTTTTCCCACGCTTTGGGATCGTATTTACGTCCGTTCCACTTCACACCGTAGCGCTTCGCCAGCTGCGAGTATGTCTGGCGCACACGAGCGCCCTCAATGCCGCGCAGCTGTTCAACTGAGCGACGTGCAGGCGGAGGTTCGCCAAAGCGCAGCTCATACATTTTGCGTACAACTTTAAGGCGTAATGTGTCATCCAGCGCGAGCTTCGCCTGGTAAAGCAGCTTGTCAGCCCGCGCCCCGCCAGGCTGACCTGAAGCATAAAGACGCACGCCCGCCTCGCCGACCCACACCAGCAGCGTTCCCACTTGCGAAGCCAGTCTCACCGCGGCATGCGAAATACGCGTTCCCGGCTCCAGCATAATGCAGGCAATCGAGCCTACTGGCACATGGGTGCGTACTCCCGTTTTATCGACCAGTACAAAGGCGCCATCCAGCACGTCAAGATGACCGTACTGGAGGAAAATCAGGGACGTTCTGTCTTTCAATGGAACAGGGTTTAACGGAACGATGTTCATTCCCGCCGTTCCGGTTTGATAAGCATTAATCCGCAGCCAAAAGCGCGACATTTGCCAAACCCCTGCGCCAGCCGCGTCAGGAATAGCGTCGGCTGGGTCACTTGCAGCACGCCTGTAAAATCTACGCAGCTGAACTGAATCACCTCGCCGCGAGATTTCACTATCTGCTGTTGCTGATAAGCCGCAACGGTTGCCTGCCCGAGCCGAAAACCGCTTTGCTCGCCCTGCGCCGCAAGCCAGGCGAGGGCCGCCTGCTGCTGGCATTCCCACAGGGAAATATCGCTGTTAGCGGAGCGCCACTCGCGTTTAGCATTCATCAGCACATCGTGCCGTTTACCGTTGCGGGTAATGACCGGATTAGCCCGCAGCGTAAAGCGCAGCGTTTCGCCCTCTTCAACAACCGGCGCGAACGGACGAACCTGGACGCCAAAAAGTGCATGTTCTGTCTGTGGCGCCGTAGCGGAGAGCACATAAAAACAGAACTCTTTCTGTAATGTTTCCCGTCGATAAAGATAGTTGCGCTGCGCCTCGCCAGGAAAAAGCTCCCACAGCCACTGGTGCATGACATACTCGCCGCGCGCCATCATCTCAATCAGCCTTTGCGGGGTGAGGCTGGCAGTGGGGAGCGTTATTTTTGAGAGGTACATACCGCCTCCTGCGCGAATCGTCCTTGTTTTACCGTGCGGCTGTCGAAGTCCCAGCGTCTGCGGCTGAGCGGCTGGTCGCGCCAGGTCTGAAGCTCGTCGGCCACCAGCCCGGCGTGCTCGCCTTCCCACCAGAGCAGCGAGTGAAACTGCGTGAGCCGCTTAAGCCCCGGCGAAAGCGCGCCCATCGCGGCGCCGTAGCGCGCCTGCGCCTCACTCAGCACTCTCGCCGCCTCGCCTTCACGTAATTGCGGCCACAGCGGTAGCCCAAGCGGATGGCTCTTGCGGCCCAGGTAGAGCGGAAAAACGGGCGCCAGCAATGCCGCCTGCAACGCCTCCAGCGTATAGGGCGCGCCAGGCGTCGCTGCCACAGCAATCAGCCAGTAGCCGTCGGCGTAGTAATCCCGACGGGAAAGCGTGGTTTCAAGCATGAGCTTGTCGCGCATTTCGTCTTTACGGGTGAAATAGCGGACCTTGCGCGCCTCGCGCGGCACCTGGACCGTATGGTAATCCCGCGCCCAGACGGCGGTATTCCCCGCGCAGACAATAAACTGGTAGTGCCGGTTCAGGGCATTCAGCGCCGCGTCGTCGTCGCGCCGGATGCCGAGCGCGGCGGCGAGCAGCCCGAGCAGCGCCGAGCGCCCCGGCAGCGCGCGGGTATGCCGCACTTCGCCGATGGCGATATCCCCCCAGGAGGCCATTGCCCCCTGAAGCTGAAAAATAAGATAGCGGTTCATGGTCGTTCCTTATGCGCTGATAAAATCCAGCAGTTGCGCGACAGAACCCTCGCCTTTCATGCCATACAGGGTGGCGCACGGCGTTTTTTCGCTCCCATAGACTTTGTTCATATTGTCGCGCAGCATGGTGATACGACGCACCGCCTCTTCCAGCTGGTTGTTGCCGGTAACCGGCTCCCAGAATGCGGCTGCCAGCGAACGCGGCTGTTCTGTGCTTTTTTCCACCAGCGCCCAGCTGGCGTAAGCGCGGGAGGCGAAGCTGTTCTGCTTGCCGGTGGGAGAAATTTTGAGCGAGCACTCGCCAAGCGCGCGCAGCGTTTTCGCCAGCAGCTGTTCGTCGCCGTTGAGGTTTTGCAGCAGGCTATCCCGGTCGATACATATATAGGTGTAAAACAGCGCTGACCCGAAACCAAGCTCGCCGATATGCCCGGCCCCGGCTTCCTCCGCCGATGCCTGACGCAAATCGTCAACAGCCGTGAAGAAATCATCTTCTATCAGCGTTTCACCCACGCCGAACGCATGGGCGACCTGGCAGGCAGCTTCAATATTGTGCTCCGGCGTGGAGGCGAGCATGCGGCCAAACAGCGCGATATCAACGGCCATTGCTTCTTTACGCAGGAAAGAAAGCTCATCCGGCGTCGGAGCGCGTTCTTCTTCTGCCAGCGTGCGGGCCAGCGCCAATACCGCCTCCCTTTCCGTCGGGCTGATATGAGCCAATTCAAGAGTCTCGGTATTAATAAGCGGGTCTTTATCAAGCTTGCTCTTGTCTTTCTCTTTTTTGAGTGTGCCAAAGCAACCGGCGATAGCGCCGCCCCACTCAATGGCTTTGGTCGGCGAAACGCCGCCATCCAGAATAATTTTCGCCGCCTCGCGGCCAATACGGGCGGTGCGGGTGCCGATATGTCCGGCCAGCGCTTCTTCAAACAACGTGGATGTGCGCCAGGCGCGCTTGAGGCTTTGCGAGGAGATGCGCAGGCGCGACGCGCCGCCGATAGTGACGGTTTTCGGCGCGCCGGTGTCGTCGCGGTTCAGGTTGGCGGCAGGGTATGCGGTTAACAGATGAAGCTGAATAAATGTAGTCATAGCGAATGTTCCTTATTCCTGAGTGGCGGCCGTATCGGCCGGTTGATCGGTAGTGGCTGCGTCGGGCTCGTCGGGCGGGTTGCCTGCCATGTAGTAGTCGAGCGCCCAGCGCACGCGAATATAGTCAGTCGGGGTACGCTTTTGCGCCGCATGACGCATGCACTCGTCTACTTCCGCGCACCAGCGAAACACGCCGTCAGCGAGGTCCGGCAGGTTGACCGCGCCGCCAAGCAACTGCACCGCGCGGCGCAACTGGCGAAACAGTTCTTCGTGGGTACGCGCCTGGTTCAGCCGCCGAAAGCGCAACTCAGACATCACCGGGTTACTGCCAGTCGTTTGTCCAAGCTGTGCGGCAAAAGTCTGGCGCGTTTCGATAGTTTTTACCTGTGCGGCCAGCGCCGCGACGATACCGAGCGCGCAAAAGCGCCACTCCCGCCCCGGCACGTTCCAGAGCGACGGCACGCGCGCCGCCAGCGCCCGACACCCCTCGCTTAACCAGACATCGGAAAGCGTATGGCAGCGCCGCAAGCTGGCGCGTAAACGTCTTCCCTGCTGTTCATTAATCAGCGAATGCCACTTCAGCAGCGATTCACGGTGCGCCTGCGATAACATGCTCACTTAATTTGCCTCCTGCGTTTTTTTAACCCGCGCGCCTTTTCCGGCGGGCGTTGGCTTCGCCTGCGTGAAAAATTTCTTACGCGCTTTCATGATTTTTGAAAATTCGGTGCGCTCTTGCGGATTGGTCAGGGCGTGGTCATCAAAGTAATGACGGGTATAGCGCCAGATGTCGCGGTTCCAGCCGCTGAGCAGCGTGCGGTTGTCGCCGGTGTCATCGGCCTTCACGGCTTCGACCAGCGCCAGAAACAGCGGCTGCGTCTGCTGCCAGAAATCGATATCGATAAAACTGAAATCGCCGCGCACGGTGGCGCCTTCGCCATACCAGGCCTCTTTCAGGGCGCTGCGTAACTTGCTGAGCCTCAGGGTGGCGAAACGGGCCGCGTCGCCCAGCGTCTGGCGGATAAACGGCTGTTTCTCTTTGGGGAGCTGAAGAAAAGGTAAATGATGTTCGTACCAGCAGCGGGCTTTCATGTTGTCGAAGTCGTAACCGAAGCACCACAGGCCGCTTTCCACGCCCGGTAGCCGCTTTTGCTGGCGAATCCTCACCACGCTGGCGGGCTGCTCGTTATTATTCTCGCTTTCGCTCTCCATTATTAACCCGAGCCAGTCGCGCCAGAGCAGGCCGCCCGGCTGACCTTTAACAGAGAACATTTCGCCGCCCTCTTTTTTGGGAATACGGTGCGGGGTAAGCGGATGCATCCAGTTGACGTAGTTAGCGCCGTAGTTTTTCACCGTCATCGACGTTAACAGCGCTTCGTTGGGCTCGCCGCAGAGATCGCAACGCCCCTGCTGCGTGGCGGTGAAATCAATACGGATGCGACGCGGCATCCCCCAGTACGCCTGGAGCGCGTCAACCTGCTCGGGGGTGACGATATCGCTCGCCTTTTCACTGGTGTGCGTGGGCGCGAGCCACGGGAATACGCGCGCGTCACAGGTCGCGGGCCGCGCCAGACGGCTTTCGCGCTGCGGCATCACGTTAAGCCACAGCCTGCGCCACAGCGGCGGAAGCTCGCCGTTATAGCGCTGCAATTCCACTAGCGTGGTCATCGGCCCGCCGCCGCGCAGCCCGGTGCGGTAGCCTTTGCCGCCAGCCGGGGCGTTTAATTGCAGTGAAAAAAGCGCCAGCGCGGCGCAGTGCGGGCAAAATCGTTGCGTTATGCCGCGCTTGATAAAGTGGTCTTTATTGAATTTCAGCGCCTGAGCGCCGGGCGCTTCCGGCAACAGTTGCGCCAGCGGAACGCTCTCGCCATCAAGCGGTTCGAAATCCTGCATAAACGAGGGGGTGTCGGGCCCGAAATAAAATAGCGCTTCCAGGGGGGCAAAGGCCGCCTTGATCATCGCAGGCGTTAGCCCCTCTTCCCAGATATCCTCCCAGCCTTCGCTGTCTTTTGGCGCCAGCGTGGTTTGCAATAGCCCAAGCAGAAATTGCCAGGCGGCGCCCTGAAAATCCGGGCGGGGTAAAACCAGTTCAAGAATATTTTCATCGGCCAGATCCATCGGCGCGATTTTTCCACGGTTGCCGTCGCGGTAAATAACGGGCAGCCACTTTGCGTTAAGCAAACTGAAATGCATATAACCTCCTTGATATACAGGCCATCCGTGGCCTCGCAGTCCATTAAATTGCGCTCAAGGCGAAATAAAACCTTAAGGCAACGTTTTTCTTTTCTCTGTAAGAGACGCTAAATTTACATCAATACTTTTTCAGACAAAAAAGAGGAAATGACCTGTTCATTGAAGCCTCCGGAACATCATTACCCGCCACTCCGCATACCCCGAAAGAGTTAGCCAATAATAATCCTGACGTTTTCAATGACAATAAGAACTCTTGCTTTAAACCGATAAATCGGAATCTATAAATAGCGAGAGAAATAGCCTTCTATAAAATAGGCGAGTTCCCTGACTCAGGGATACTCCTACAATCAGAACGCTTGGTAACCGTTCCCCACAAACGTGGGGATAAACCCCCGGCGCATTTGCGTCGGGGTTCACCGCTCTTTATCCAGCCCTGTTAGTCCTTCTCCGGGTGAATAGCCGCCCGGCAACAGAATAACCACCGCTTCATTTTTACGCTGCGTATGGCGCCAGCGTTCAAGCGCGTCGCTGGTGAGCAGCCTGAATGCGGTTTTGTGCTTATTCCACCAGCTTTGTCGTACCCGTAACGCGCTCATCTCCCATGCATTCTCGCCCTGCGCATAAGGCTGAATGCCTTCAGGCAAGTCGTACGCCAGCCAGATATCGATCATGATTTCGCTAAGACGCGTGGCGACGTCAGGCACCCATTGCGGCGCGCTGGTGGGCGCATATCCGGCTTCAAAATGAATTTCGAAGTTGGCGGCGATGGCGCGCTGGCTGTAATAGTCTCCCATCGCGGCTTCTTCAGATTGCTGCATACCTTGCGGCACTTCGTATGCTTCGCCATATACGGCTTCAATTAATAAACGCGCCGCTTCCGGCATCCGTATTTCGCCCTGCTCGCGCAGCACGCGCTGGGTCAGCCACAGCCGGGAGTGCGCTGGATAAACGTAGCTGGTATTACGCATCGCGGAAGAAAGCCAGGTTTTATCCGGCTGCGCCTGCCACGGCGGCGCCAGAATATCAAGGCGAGGCGCGGGTCTTTCATCTGCGCCGGTTAATTTAAGCTGCCCGGATTTATCGCGAATATGGCGCTGCATACGCCCGGCGCGCTGAATTAATAAATCCACCGGCGCCAGGTCGCTAATTAAATAATCCAGGTCAATATCTACCGACTCCTGTATAACCTGGGTCGCTATAATTACTTTTCCGGCGCGGTGTCCGGCCTGCTCTTTACCAAACCATTCCAGCGTTTTTGTTTCTATTGCGGCACGGTCAATAAACGCAAAACGGCTATGGAATAAAATAATATTTTCTTCCGGGATATTTCCGCTACGAATTAATTCCCGGTAACTGCGCACCGCATCGTCAACTGAATTACGTATCCAGCCAATACACCCTCCCTCAGCGGCGACCTTTTCTATTTTATTCAGACACGCGGCTTCCTCTTCCATCCAGCCGATGCTGACGCAGCGCTGCACCTGCGGGCGCGTGGCGACGCGGTGCCCGTCAATGCCCTGCGCATGAAGGTGCGTGACCCACGGGTAATCGTCCAGGCCGAGGCGCGGCGGAGCGCAGGGTTTATTCAGCCCCTTGTAAAACGCGGCGGCTAAGCGGTCGCGCTGGATTTGCGAAAGCGTGGCAGACAATAAAATTGTGGTGTTGCCGCTGGCGGCTCTCACTTCAATCAGTTTTTCCAGCAGGTGCGACATATAAGCGTCGTAAGAATGAATTTCATCAGCGATCAGGATTTTATCGCTCAGACCCAGCAGCCGCAGATTCTGATGTTTAAACGGCATCACCGCCATCAGCGCCTGGTCAAGCGTGCCGACGCCGGTTTCCGCCAGCAACGCTTTTTTAGGCGACTGGGCGAACCAGGCGGCGCAGCCTTCGAACGCGGCGGCTTCGTCGCCGGACTCGTTCGGCAACAGCTCGCGAGCCCAGATGGACGCGTTGAACTTTGCCGAAAGCTTGCGCGCGCTGTGCGCCAGCACCAGGCTCGGATGGCTGTCTGCCCGGTAAAGCCGTAGCCAGGCGCGTTCCATTCGCGCATACATTGCGTTCGCCGTCGCCATCGTCGGCAACCCGATATACAGTCCGCGCGCATGGCCTGCTGTCATCAGCCGATGCGCCAGAACCAGCGCCGCCTCGGTTTTCCCCGCGCCGGTAACATCTTCAAGAATGACCAGATGAGGGCCAGGTTCGCTGATATTGAGTTCCAGCGCTTTCTGCTGAAGCGGCGTTGGGCAGGTGATGAAGGGAAAAAGCGTGTCGATGCCTTCAAACGGCGCGACATCGCTTGCCGCCGGCAGCAGGCGCAGCGCGTTTTTCGCCTGCGCGACAGAACGCGACCAGTACTCTTCTGACGGCATATCCTTCGCAACCCACGGGAAAAAGTGGTTGCCTGAGCCAATCCAGTCCGCCAGCACCACCAGGGCTGAAATCAGCCAGCTCTGCGATAAGAACTGCTCTCGCCAGCTTTCTTCGCTCCACGCCTGCGGCAAGGCGACAGAGGGAAACAGCGCATGCGCTTCCGTGGCGAAGCGCTGCGCGGCTTCGATATCTTTCGGTAAAAAATCGTTATGACAGTTCTCGCATGATACCGGCTGACCGTGGTGACCAATCACCACAGGCAGCCAGCGATCCAGCACGCGTTTACGCAGGCGCACTGAAAGCGGGCTGGCGATGCTTTCTGCAACAGCATCGCTGAGATGGTGTTGCCACAGCCACATGCCTGTTAAGGTGTGGTGGTGGCGACTGTTGCTGACGCTGCGCTGGCCGCTATCCAGCGCCTCATGGGTATACTTTTGCTGGAACAGGCGCGCAAATTTGCCAATATCGTGCCAGCAGAGCAGCCAGGCGAAAAATTCTGCCGCCTTCTGGCGATCTTCCAGACCCAGCACGGCGAAGATCGCCGCGGCGTTAAATCGGTTTTCCATTACCAACATGTAGCCGCAGGCCGCAACATCCAGAGAGTGCCACTGCAATAAATGAAATTCATCACCCTGATGATTTTCACTCTGACGTGCTTTTCCCCAGTATAAAAAATGGCTCATAAATCAGTCCATTGAAGGAAGTTTCACCTATTTTGCGGCGGCTTCACTCCTCGTACTGTGAACGCAAACGTATTTTTCCTGTGCATAAAAAGTATTTAATTACAAATGGTTAACTGATTTTCATTCAGCAGAATTAATAAGGATGTTACTGGCGCATACGCCGCAGTTCTCTTTTGGCTTACCCTTTTTTATGCTTATAGCCCTGTTATTAAACGGAGGCGCCGCATGGACAACCCAGACAGTTTCCCGATGCGCGTTTATCAGATTGTTGCCGCCATCCCTGAGGGCTGCGTAACGACGTATGGCGAAGTGGCGAGGCTTGCGGGTTCGCCGCGGGCGGCGCGGCAGGTGGGCGGCGTATTAAAGCGCTTGCCGCAAGGGAGCCAGTTGCCCTGGCATCGGGTCGTGAACCGGCACGGCGCGATTTCACTTACCGGGCCAGATTTGCAACGACAGCGGCAGGCGTTGCTTTCTGAGGGCATACAGGTCTCCGGCAGCGGGCAGATTGACCTGGCGCGCTACCGCTGGCGCTATTAAAAAACGCCTCCGGAGAGGCGTTTTTTGTGGGCTTAGAACTGCGTTGGCGCTGGAACCGCTGACGACGGGTTAACCTGCGTCGGCGAGGTGGTCGGCACGGTAGTCGCCGCGCCGCCGCCTTCCTGCAACGGAATGGCTGTCTGCTGCACCGGAACCAGGTTCAGGTCAATTTTGGTGCCGCCCTGGTTCACCGCCGGTTTCACCTGATCGGTCACGAAGACCACTTTATTATCGATAGAGATAGCGCCACTCAGCAGAATGCGGGCATTCGGCTGAATGTCGGCCGGGTTGAACGGCAGCACAAAGCTAAACGGCGCCTGCTTACCTTCAGTGCGTACCGCTTTCTGGGCGATGACGCGGGAAGGCGCGTTAGACTGCGAAGCGTCGGCCAGCGTCACGGTCAGTACCGCATCCGGCGGCAAAGCCACTTTCTGGCGGATCCAGACTGTACCTGAAACGTTAGGCTGTTTGATTACCGGCTGCGTCGCCACGCCAGCTGTGTTCGGATTCGGCGCCGGGACCGCTATGTCCGCGCTTTTATCCTGTGCGCAACCCGCCAGAGCAACCGCAACCGCTAAACCACTTAACATGTGCACGAGTTTCATTGCGTTCTCCTTATTTTCAATGCACCAGTGAGCGCGATAACTCACCAGAAGTGAGTGGTCAGAACTTGCTTGTCGTGCTAAGTGTGGCACAGGTCACTGATTTTCGCCTGGTATTGGCCCGCCATTAAGACAATTCCACCCCTCTGACCAGTTACCGTTCTGCGTTATACTCACCTTACTTTCCCGGCACCGCTGTGCTTTTTTTTGTTGTTGAGGACCCGTTATGAGTCAGGCGCTGAGCAACCTGCTGTCACTGTTAAATCTGGAAAAAATTGAAGAAGGGCTGTTTCGCGGCCAGAGCGAAGATTTAGGCCTGCGCCAGGTGTTTGGCGGCCAGGTCGTCGGGCAGGCGCTTTATGCAGCGAAAGAAACCGTACCGGCAGAGCGCCTGGTACACTCTTTCCACAGCTATTTTCTGCGCCCGGGCGACAGCCAGAAGCCGATTGTCTATGACGTCGAAGTGCTGCGCGACGGCAACAGCTTCAGCGCCCGTCGCGTGGCGGCCATTCAGAACGGCAAGCCTATTTTTTATATGACCGCCTCGTTCCAGGCGCCGGAAGAAGGGTTTGAGCACCAGAAAACCATGCCCTCGGCGCCTTCACCGGAAGGGTTGAAATCAGAAACCGACATCGCCCGCGCGCTGGAAAAATTTCTGCCGCCGCAGGTAAAAGAGAAGTTCATGTGCGATAAGCCGCTGGAGATCCGCCCGGTAGAGTTTCATAACCCGCTTAAAGGGCATGTGGCAGAGCCTGCGCGCCAGGTCTGGATCCGCGCCAGCGGCGCCATGCCTGACGATTTCCGCGTTCATCAGTCGCTGCTTGGTTACGCTTCTGATTTCAACTTTCTGGTGGTGGCACTGCAACCGCACGGCGTGGGTTTCCTGGAGCCTGGCATGCAGGTGGCGACTATCGACCATTCCATGTGGTTCCATCGCCCTTTCAACATGAACGAGTGGCTGCTCTACAGCGTGGAAAGCACCTCCGCTTCCAGCGCGCGCGGTTTTGTGCGCGGCGAGTTCTGGAGTATGGACGGCAAGCTGGTGGCCTCCACCGTGCAGGAAGGGGTAATGAGGAAACGCAGTTAACCTGCGTGACTCTGCGCGACAAAGAAAACGGCGGACCGCGCTTACGCTCATCCGCCCTGCCCGCGCACTCTGCCTCCCCCATAAAAAACCTCCCGCAAGCGGGAGGTTTTGGGCTAAGGAGATACTCAATACTTAACTTATGCGTTGTAAGCGTTCTCGCCGTGGCTGTTGACGTCCAGACCTTCGCGCTCCTGGTCTTCCGGTACGCGCAGGCCAACCGTCATATCCGCCAGTTTGTAGCCGATGAACGCGACCACGCCGGACCAGACCACGGTAACCGCAATACTTTCAAGCTGCACCAGCACCTGGTGCCCCATGGTCACGCCTTCTGCATAACCCACGCCGCCAAGCGAGCTGGCCGCAAATACGCCGGTCAGGATGCAACCTACGATACCGCACACGCCATGCACGCCGAACACGTCGCACGGGTCATCCACGCGCAGCCAGCGCTTCAGCATGGTGACGCCCCACAGCCCTGCGAGGCCCGCTGCGACGCCCACAATTAATGAGCCGCCGACGCCGATGTAGCCGCAAGCCGGGGTAACGCCTACCAGCCCGGCGATTGCGCCGGAGCAGGCGCCCAGCAGAGAAGGTTTGCCGCGCAGCGCCCATTCGCCGAATACCCAGGCGAGGATTGCCGCAGCGGTCGCCACCACGGTGTTCACGAAAGCAAGACCGGCGATTTCGTTCGCAGCACTTGCAGAGCCGGCGTTGAAGCCAAACCAGCCAAAATAGAGGATCGCAGTGCCGATAAAGACCATCGGCAGGTTATGCGGCTTGAACGCCTCTTTGCCGAACCCTACGCGTTTGCCCACGAGGTAAGCGCCTACCAGGCCCGCTACCGCCGCGTTAATATGCACAACGGTGCCGCCTGCGAAATCCAGCGCGCCGTGAGAGGCCAGCAGGCCGCCGCCCCAGACCATATGCGCGACAGGCACATAAGAAAGCGTCAGCCACACCACCACAAAGATAAGCACGGCGGAGAAACGGATACGTTCCGCCAGCGCGCCGACAATCAGCCCCACGGTGATACAGGCAAACGAGCCCTGGAACGCCACGTGGATGTACTGGTAGAAACTCCCCATCAGATCGGTGATGTTAATGCCTTTCAGCAGGATCCAGTTCAGGTTGCCGAAGAAGCTGCCGCCCGCGCCAAACGCCAGCGAGTATCCGTAAACCACCCAGAGAATGCAGACCAGCGCGAAAGTCACGGAAACCTGCGTCAGCATAGAGAGGACGTTTTTACCGCGCAGCAGGCCGCCGTAAAAGAGCGCGAGGCCAGGCACAGTCATAAAGAGCACCAGCGCGGTGCAGATCATCATAAAAGCGTTGTCCGCTTTGTCTGCCACCGCCGGAGCGGCCATGGCAAGGCCAGGCAGAAGCGCAAGCAGGCCGAGGCCAGATTTGAGTGCTGTGTGTTTCATCTTTTCCATTCCTGTCACGGTTGGCCAGTTACAGTGCCGCTTCGTCGGCTTCGCCGGTACGAATACGAATCACGCGTTGCAGCTCGGCTACGAAAATTTTGCCGTCGCCAATTTTGCCGGTGTAGGCAGCCTTACTGATTACATCAATCACTTCATCGAGCTGATCGTCTGCAATGGCAACGTCAATCTTCACTTTGGGCAGGAAGTTAACGCTGTACTCGGCACCGCGGTATAGCTCGGCGTGGCCTTTCTGGCGGCCAAAGCCTTTCACCTCGGTCACCGTCAGGCCCTGAATGCCAATTGAAGAGAGCGCCTCGCGCACGTCTTCCAGTTTGAATGGTTTGATTACCACGGTAACCAGCTTCATAAATCCCCTCCAGTCGAATTGGGTAATGGCCGCAGCTAACGCATGAACTAAAGCAAGCGGCGTGCCAGGAATGATGAAGCGAGGGATTTCGCCTGCTGCGGGCGGGCATTCACGCAGTGAATACGTAAGAGAAAAGTGTGACCGGGATTCAGATTGTTCCTGGAAAGCAAAAACGCACCATGCTGGTGCAGGGTGCGTTGCAATTTTGCACCAGCGAAGCAAGCGGCGGGTGCGGCGCGTTTTTTTAGTGCATCAGGCGATAAGCGACTCTTCGCGCCCGCTGGCTTCAAGCTCTTCGCCCGCCAGCTGGAGCTGATACATCTGCCAGTACCGCCCTTTCGCGGCGAGCAACGCCTGGTGCGTACCGCGTTCAACGGCCTGACCGCGATGCAACACCATGATGGTATCCGCTTCCACAATAGTAGAAAGGCGGTGGGCGATAACCACCAGCGTGGTGCGTTCGCGTACTGCCGCCAGCGCCTGCTGAATGGCCTGCTCGGTGCCGGAGTCGATATTGGCCGTGGCTTCATCCAGAATAAGGATTTGCGGCGTATCGACCAGCACCCGCGCCATCGCCAGCAGCTGTTTTTGCCCCACCGAGAGGTTGTTCCCCTGCTCGCCAAGCCGGGTATGGATGCCCTGGGCCATGCCGCGCGCCAGCTCCGCCAGTTGAACGGTTTCCAGCGCCTGCCAGACCTGCGCTTCGCTGATGTCGCGCCCCAGCGTCACGTTGGCGAAGAACGAGTCCGCCAGCACCACCGGGTCTTGCTGCACCATCGCCACGCCCTGGCGCAGCACGCCGTGGCTCAGACTGTGGAGCGGCCTGCCGTCAAGACGGATTTCGCCGCGGGTAAGCGGGTAATAGCCCATCAACAGGTTCGCCAGCGTGCTTTTGCCGCTGCCGGTATGGCCGACCAGCGCGACGAAATGGCGCGACGGCACGCGCAGATCGATATCCTGCAAAACCAGCCGATCGTCGCGATAGGCAAACGAGACATTATCAATATCGATCGATCCGCTTTGCAGCGGGCGTTCATCGTCGCCATAGTTCTGGCGCGGCCTGTCCATCAGCTCAAAAACGCGCTCGCCCGCTACCACCGCCTGTTGCAGTATCGACTGCTGGGTGGTGAGTTCGATTAGCGGTTCATTGAGCCGCCCAAGGTAGCTGATGAAGGCATACAGCACCCCCACCTCAATTGTGCCGACGGAAGTAAAGCCGAACAGCATCAGCAGACCGCAGAGCACCAGCGCGGAAAAGAGGCTCAACAGCGGGCGAAGCAGGAAACCATCCAGGCGCAGCGTCTGCATACGCGCCAGGTAGTGCGAATGGCTCGCTTCATTCATCCGCTCGCCGAAGCGCGCCTGCTGGCGAAACTGCTGAATAACGCTCATGCCGTTGATCACTTCGTTAAAGCCGTCGTTGATGTCCGCCAGATAAGCGCGCACCCGGCGTACTATCGGCGTGCTGTAGCGCTGATAAATCAGCATCACAATCAGCACCGCCGGGAAGATAGCGATGGCCACCAGCGCCATGCGCCAGTCGAGGCTGAACATCGCCACCAGCATCGCGCCGATGAGCGCCGCGCTGCGCAGCACCGTCGCCACAACGGTGACGTAGAGATCGCGAATGACTTCGGTGTCGTTGGTGACGCGGGAAATCAACTGGCCCACCGGTTGCGTGTCGAAGGCGCCGAGCGGCTGGCGCAGCGCGGCGTCCATGGCGTCGGTGCGCAACTGCTGCACCACGCCTACCGCCGCTTCGTTAAACAGCAACGCCTGCCAGTAATGCAGCCCGGCGGCCAGCAGTTGCAGCAAAATGTAAACCGCCGCCAGGCCGCTCACCAGCGCAAGCGGCATGCGGTGTTGCGCCACGAGATTATCAATAAAGTAGCTGATAAGCGCCGGGCCGCTGACTTCGGCCGCAGCAGCCACCCAAAGCATCACGACCGCCATGGAAAGCGGTTTGCGCCAGGGATTGCCATACGCCAGCAGACGTTTTAACGTCGGCCAGAGTTGACCAAAGTTACGCATCCAGCGCCTCCTGTGGGTTCTCTTCCGGCGCGTCGTCCAGCGCCGCTTCAAGCTGTTGATAGCGGTACATATCGCGATACCAGCCCGGCTGGCTCGCCAGCTGTTCGTGCTGGCCGCGCTGGGCCACATGGCCATGTTGCAACACCAGGATTTCGCTTGCTTCGGTCAGCGCTGAAAGGCGGTGCGCGCTGATGATAACGGTGCGATCTTCTCCCCACTGGCGCAGATTATGCAGGATCTGGTGTTCAGTGCGGCCGTCCACGGCGGAAAGCGCATCATCAAGAATCAGCATTTCCGCATTCAGCAGCAGCGCCCTGGCAATAGAGATTCGCTGTTTTTGCCCGCCGGAAAGCATAACGCCGCGCTCGCCCACTTCGGTATCGTACCCTTGCGGCAGGCGCAGAATGTCGTCATGCACGCAGGCGAGCTTCGCCACATGCTCGATTTCCTGCTGTGTGGCTTCCGGTTTGCCGAGGGCGATGTTGTTCGCTACGGTGTCTGAAAAGAGAAATGGCGTCTGGTTCACCACCGCGAGCCGCGCGCGCCAGTCGTCCAGCTTCAGCCGCGGCAGCGGAATATCGTGAAAGCGAATATCGCCTTCATCGACATCAAAATGGCGCTGGATAAGCGTCAGCACCGTGCTTTTCCCGGCGCCCGTCGGCCCGCAAAGCCCCAGCATCTGCCCCGGCTTAAGAGTGAAGTTGAGATTTTGCAGCGTCGGCTGCGTGGTTTGCGGATAGCGGAACGCGCGAATGGCGACGCGCAGTTCGCCGCGCTCCGGCGGCGCGCTTTCGTTACCGTCATTCACGACCGGCGCTTCCGCCAGCGTGGCGCGAATACGGCTGTAAGCGGCGCTGCCGCGCTCGACGATATTAAACATCCAGGCCAGCGCCAGCATCGGCCAGATCATCAGCCCCAGATACATAGTAAAGCTGGTGAGTTGGCCGAGCGTCAGCGTGCCGTTCATTACCATCCAGCTGCCGCCGCCGATTGCCAGCAGGTTCGCCATGCCGATAGCGATGTAAATCGTCGGGTCAAAGCGGGCGTCGACTCGCGCCACCCGCAGGTTTTTTTGCCCTGTCTCGCGGGCATCTTCGGCGAAGAGCGCCGACTGGCGGTCTTCAAGGCCGAACGCTTTAATCATGCGGATGCTGGTCATGCTCTCCTGGGTGCGATCGTTAAGCGAGGAGAACGCCGCCTGCGCCGCCTTGAAACGCTGGTGCAACTGGTCGCCGTAACGCTTAATCACCATCGCCATAACCGGCATCGGCAACAGCGCCAGCAGCGTAAGCTGCCAGCTTATCTGCGTGCTCATGACTATCAGCACCGCGCAGCCCATCACCAGCGAATCCACCAGCGTTAATACCCCTTCGCCGGCGGCAAAGACTACGCGGTCAACGTCGTTGGTGGCGCGCGCCATTAAATCGCCAGTGCGATGACGCAGATAAAATTCCGGATGCTGGCGGCTGAGCTGGCGATAAAAATCCCGGCGCAGTTCAACGGCCAGTTGATAAGAGGCTCCGAACAGCAGGACGCGCCAGACATAGCGCAACAGATAGACAACGACCGCAATCGCCACCATCACGCCTACCCATTGCAGGATCTGCCCGGCGGTGTAATGGCGTTGGGTTACGCCATCCACAATCACACCTACCAGCTTCGGCGGTATGAGTTGCAGAATGGCGATAATGATAAGCAGGGCCACGGCGCCGAGATAGCGTCGCCACTCCCGGCCGAAATACCAGCTTAACTGAGCAAATAATCGCAAAACGTTTTGTCCTGAGTCTCTTGAATGACGATAAAAGCAGGAATGGCGTACAGGTGGCCGCTAAAGGTTAGCCTCTACCGGCAGGGCTGTGGTGTATTTTATCTGCTCCATGGCAAAACTCGAAGTGACCTCAGAAAAACCGGGTACCTGGTTTACCAGTCGCTTGTAAAATTCGTCATAGCGTTTCATATCCGCTACCTGGACCCGCATCAGGTAGTCATACTCCCCCGCCATGCGCCAGAAGCCCAGCACTTCCGGCATGCTGCTCACGACCGAGACGAAATGGCTATACCATTCGCGGTTATGGTGCTGTGTCTTAATCAACATAAACGCGGTCAGGCCGAGCCCCAGTTTTTCCGGGTTCAACAATGCGACCTTCGCGGTAATGTAGCCCTCTTCTTCCAGCCGACGCAGCCGTTTCCAGCAGGGAGTAGTAGTGAGATTAACGGCATCTGCCAGCGCCTGCAAAGAGCGGGTGCAGTCGCTTTGCAACAATGAAAGCAGTTTACGATCGATTTTATCTAACATACGGCTTTCCTGGAGAAAAATATTCTCTAATTCAAGCCAGGCTAAGGAAAATTGGCAACCATTTTCCCCGCGCTCTTCGCTACTCTAAGCACAAATTGACAAACGGGAAATGCTTATGAACCGCGCCTGGGTACGCCATGCCATCAGTGAAATCAATGCCGATAATCAGCGTTCCGCAGACACGCATCTGCTGCGCCTGCCGCTGCCCGCGTTTCCGGGCATTTACCTTTATCTGAAAGATGAGAGCACTCACCCAACCGGCAGCCTGAAACATCGTCTTGCCCGCTCGCTTTTTCTTTATGCCCTGAGCAATGGCTGGATCAACGAAGGCACGCCGATTATCGAAGCCTCATCCGGTTCTACCGCCGTTTCTGAAGCCTGGTTCGCCCGGCTGCTGGGCCTGCCGTTTATCGCCGTTATGCCTGCCTGTACGGCGACGCGCAAAGTGGAGCAGATTGAATTTTACGGCGGCCGCTGCCACTTCGTGGAAAGCGCGTGTGAAATTTACGATGCCTCCGAGACGCTGGCGCGCGAGCTTGGCGGTCATTATATGGACCAGTTTACCTATGCCGAGCGCGCTACTGACTGGCGGGGCAATAACAATATCGCCGACAGCATTTTTCGCCAGATGCGCCATGAGCCGCATCCGGTGCCGGATTATCTCGTCATGAGCGCCGGTACCGGCGGGACTTCCGCGACGCTTGGCCGCTATCTGCGATACCAGGGCTACAGCACGAAGCTGATGGTTGTCGACCCGCAAAATTCAGTGTTTATGGATTACTGGCACTCACGCGATAAAACCCTGCGAAGCGGGATCGGCAGTAAAATAGAAGGGATTGGCCGCCCGCGCGTCGAGCCGTCGTTTATTCCTGACGTCGTGGATGAAATGCTGCGTGTGCCGGATGCGGCAAGCATCGCCACTATGCAGTGGCTGGAGACGCAGCTTGGCCGTAAGGTGGGCGCATCTACCGGCACCAATATGTGGGGCGCGTTGCAACTGGCGTCGCGCATGCGCGACGAAGGCCGTCAGGGCGCGATAGTCACCCTGCTCTGCGACAGCGGAGAACGCTATCTCGATACCTATTATCAGCCGGAGTGGGTAGCGAAAAACATCGGCGACCTGACGCCGTACCAGCACAAGCTGGCTACGCTGCTGGAAGAAAAGAAGCCGGGCTAACCCGGCTTGCTGGAAAGCCTCATCATTCGGGGGAATAAGTAAGGTGCGGTGTATCCAGCCAATGCGTCAAATAGTGGGAAACCGCCTGACGGCTACAGTGGCCGATGACCGGCAGATGGGGTAAATCGGCAATCAGCTGCGGCATGGCGTTGCCCATAATCAAACCATGGCCGACCAGCGAGAGCATTTCGCGGTCGTTCATGGCATCGCCAAAGGCCATGCACTCCGCCAGGGTGTAACCGAGGTGCTCGCTTAGTACCGTCAGCGCCGCCCCCTTGTTGCAGCCGGGCGGCAACACTTCCAGACAATCCGTGGCCGAGAAGCATAAATGCGCCTCATTCCCTAGCGCTTCATTAAGCTGAACGCGCAGGCGACAGAGATCGTCATGATCGCCGCAAAAGCAGATTTTAGTCACCCGGTGCGCCGGGATCCGCCTGAGATCGACCAGCTGATAACGAAAGCCGCTGTAAAGATGCGCGACCAGCAACTCTGGCATGTCGCGATCGGTCATCCAGCCATCGTCATTAAAGACATGGGTGCTTGCCTGCGTTTCCCAGTGGCTGTGCAGCACCGTTTCCGCCACCGCAGGAGAGAGATCCTGGCTGTGCAACAGCTTCCCTTCAAGGGTATGAATACGGGTGCCGTTGCCGGTTATCAAAAAAGCGTCCAGAGAAAATTGACCGAGGATGGGGCGCATTTCCATGACGTGTCGGCCTGTCGCGAAAGCCAGCGCCACTTCCCGCTCGCGCAGGCGACGCAGCACGTTAATGGTTTTATCGCCCAGCCGGTGGTCTGGCATTAACAAGGTGCCGTCCATATCAAAAGCAGCGAGTTTCGCCATGGTTATCTCCCGTCTGAAGCCGAAGGCATGCCGGGAAGTATTGCCTGGCATATGCGGAACTAATAGTGAATACTTTGCAGAAACAGTTCCGGGTTTTGTATGCGACTGCTTAACCGTCTTAACCAGTTCCAGCGTCTCTGGCAGCCCTCGTCAGGCGCCCCTCAGCAAACCACCGTGGCAGAGCTGGCGGCGCGCTGCTTTTGCAGCGAACGCCATACCCGCTCGCTTTTGCGCCAGTTAGAAGCGGCAGGCTGGCTTAGCTGGCAGGCGCAGTCGGGCCGGGGAAAAAGAGGCACCCTGCGCTTTCTGGTCACGCCGCAAAGCGTGCGGGCCAGCATGATGGAACAGGTATTAAACCAGGGGGAACACCATAACGCCTTAACGCTCGCGCAACTGGCGCCGGAACAGCTTCGCCATCTGCTGACGCCTTTCCTGGGCGGGCAGTGGCAAAACGATACGCCAACGCTTCGTATCCCTTATTACCGACCGCTGGAGCCGCTAACGCCCGGGTTTCTGCCAGGCCGGGCCGAGCAGCATCTGGCGGGCCAGATTTTTGCAGGACTGACGCGATTCGATGCCGCAAGCCTGCGCCCACAAGGCGACATGGCGCATCACTGGGATATTTCATCCGATGGGCTTATCTGGCGATTTTATCTGCGCCCTACCCTGCACTGGCATGACGGCAAGCCTGTAGAAACAGGCCAGTTGCTCGCAAGCCTTAACCAGTTTTTGGCCCTTCCGGCGCTGCGCCAGCTTTTCGCCAGCGTGAAAGCTGTCGATTCGCCGCATGCGCAGTGTTTGCGCTTTACGCTCTTCAGGCCTGACTACTGGCTTGCCTGGCGTCTCGCCAGCTATTGCAGCTTTCTTGCGCATCCGCAGAGTAATCAGACAGGCTGCGGCCCGTTTCGGCTGACCGGTTTTTCTCCTGAACTGGTACGGCTTGAGAGCCATGAGTTTTACCATCTTCAACATCCGCTGCTGAAAGCGGTGGAGTACTGGATAACACCTTTGCTTTTTGACCGCGCGCTCGGCACCAGTTGCCGTCATCCGGTTCAGATAGCGCTAGGTCAGGAAGAAGAGCTGGCGAACCTGCGCCCCATCAGCAACAGCGTCAGCCTCGGGTTTTGTTATCTCGGCGTACGTCAGGGAGGCCGCCTTTCGCCCGCACAGGCGCGGCGGCTTATTAGCCTGATCCGTGAAAGCGGCATGATTGAGGCGCTGCCGCTGGATGAAGGCCTTATTACGCCGAGCCGGGAAATGCTGCCGGGCTGGGCTTTACCACTCTGGACGCCAGAAGCAGTGACATTGCCGCCGCGGCTGACGCTTTTTTATCACCTGCCGGTTGAGCTGCATGTTATGGCGCAGCAGTTACGCGAACAGCTGGCGATACTGGGCTGCGAGCTAACGGTTCACTTTCACGATGCGAAAAACTGGGACGGTTGCGGTGAGCTGGACAGCGCCGATATTGTGATGGGCGACAGGCTGATTGGCGAAGCGCCGGAGTATACGCTTGAGCAGTGGCTGCGCTGCGACGCGCTCTGGCCGCACCTGCTGACGCCTTCGCAACAGCATCATCTGCACGCCACGCTGGATTCGGTGCAGCGCTACCCTGACGACGAAACGCGGAATACCGCCCTGAAAGCGGTGTTTTATGAACTGATGTCCGACGGGGTTATTACCCCGCTCTTTAATTATCGTTATCAGATAAGCGCGCCGCCGGGCATCAACGGTGTAGAACTCAATGCGCGCGGCTGGTTTGATTTCACCCGCGCCTGGCTGCCGCCGCCGGTAAGCGGCGAAGAAGCTGGTTAGCGTGGCGTTACGGCGCTACCATACCGTTTTTGCGATTAAGAACCACAGGGTTGACTATGAAACGTGCCGTTGTTGTCTTCAGCGGAGGACAAGACTCCACCACCTGCCTGATTCAGGCGCTACAGCAGTATGACGAAGTGCACTGCGTGACGTTTGATTACGGCCAGCGCCACCGTGCTGAAATTGATATCGCCCGCGAACTGGCCGTCAGGCTGGGCGCCCGGGCGCACAAAGTGCTGGATGTCACGCTGCTGAATGAACTGGCGGTAAGCAGCCTCACCCGCGACAGTATCCCGGTGCCGGATTACGACCCGCAAGCAAGCGGTATTCCCAGCACTTTTGTTCCGGGCCGCAATATTCTTTTCCTGACGCTGGTGGCTATTTATGCTTATCAGGTGCAGGCGCAGGCGGTTATTACCGGCGTTTGCGAGACCGACTTTTCCGGCTACCCGGACTGTCGCGATGAATTCGTTAAAGCGCTCAACCACGCGGTAAGCCTTGGCATGGCGCGGGATGTCCGTTTTGAAACGCCGCTGATGTGGCTGGATAAAGCCGAGACTTGGGCGCTGGCAGACTACTGGGGCAAGCTTGACCTGGTTCGCCATGACACGCTGACTTGTTACAACGGCATTAAGGGCGAAGGCTGCGGCGACTGCGCCGCCTGCAACCTGCGCGCCAACGGTCTGAACCGTTATCTGAACGATAAAACGGCTGTGATGACCGCCCTCAGGCAAAAAACCGGGTTACGCTAACCGCGCTTCGTCCGCTTTCAACCGCTCGAACTCTTTGGCGTCATGGCTGCAAAACAACGTGACGCCAGCATGAGTATCCGCAGCCAGCGCTCTTAAACGGCGCTGGTTATTTAAACGCGCCGTTTTGTCGGTCTGCATCATGGTCTGGTAAAAGCGCAGCCCTGGGGTACAGCGATACGTGGGCGCCATCTCTTCGCGAAAAAACCATGCATCGCCGCCGTGCAGCAGCCAGCCATCCGGGGTATCGATCGCTACGCCTGCATGCCCCTGAGTATGTCCCGGCAGTGGAATAAGCAAAATTTCCGGCGGCAGGCCTTTTAAGTCTCTGACCGTGTCGAAACCGAACCACGCCTCTCCTTTTGCCTGATAGCCGTGCCAGCCTGATACCGCCCCCCATTGGCCTGGACGATAGCGTTCCCGCGCCAGCCAGCCATGCCGGTCGCTGGCGGTATCGATTTCCGCTTCCATTAAGTGGATTTGCGCATTGGGAAAATCACTTAAGCCCCCCGCATGGTCAAAATCGAGATGCGTGAGAACAATGTGGCGGACGTCGCCTGGCGTAAAGCCCAGCGCCGCAAGCTGATAAGCGGCCGTTAGCTCTTTGCGGTACTGAATGTTATTCATAGCCCGGAAAAACCACGGCAATCGGTGAGACGGCTCCGCCATATCTTCCAGCCCAAAGCCGGTATCAACCAGCACAAGGCCATGCTGGTCTGTTTCTATCAGCAGGCAGTGGCAAATTAAATGCGCATGCGCCCCCTTACTAAACCCGTCGTAAAGTTTGCCGCCAAGTGGGCACATACAGCCGCAGTTAAGATGGTGGATCCGCATTACACCTCCGCTCTGTTTCACAGGATATTGATTAAAAAGTATAAGCCCGACTCGCGAAAAACAGCGACACGGCAAGGGTGGATAAATCCTGCGAGAAGAAACGAAGAGTGGCAGGAGGCGTTTGCCGTCATGACAAACGCCTTTGTGACTTCAGACGATCATGGCGTTAAGCTTTTCACGCAGTTCGCCTTCAATCGGCAACGCTTTTTGCGTTTTAAGATCGATGCAGACAAAGGTTATTAACGCATCAGCGACTTCCTGTCCTTCCGGATCCAGCGTAATAACCTGGCTTAAAACACCGCTTTTGCCGTTAAGCTGCTTCATTTCGCTGGTTATGGTCAGGCGATCGCCCAGTACAGCGGGACGGCGATAGTTGATATTAATATTCACGACCACAAAAGCGATGTTGTTGGCCGTCATCCACTGGAAGCCCTCTTCATGCTCCAGCCCATCCCAACGCGCTTCCTCAAGGAATTCCAGATAACGGGCGTTATTAACGTGTTGATAAACGTCGAGGTGAAAACCCCGCACTTTAATTTGTGTCTGCATAGCGCAAAAACCCTTGTCATTGTTTTAATGGATACAGAGGCCACACCACTGGTATGACCTCTTTAGTCTGGCAAAAGTTTTTAACTCTGCAAGAACAGATGTCGTTAAAGTTTGAGGTTAGACAGGTTTCGCTCCACCAGTGAATCGCCCATGCCCGGCACCTGTTTGAGATCGTCCAGCGCTTTGAAAGGACCATGCTCTTCACGGTAGCTGACAATAGCCTGCGCTTTTTTCTTCCCGACGCCGTTCATCGCTTTCGCCAGTTCATCAACTGTGGCGGTGTTAATGCTGACGGTCGTTTCTTCGCTTTCTGCTGCGTTTGCAGTGGACTTCATGGCTTTGTTATCAGCACTGTCGGGCCGGGCTTGCGTCATTTGCGCTTTACCTGCGGAAGGCGCCGCCAGCGAAGTGCTGCTAAGGCCGCAACTTGCTACAGCCAATGCCAGACAGAGTGCTTTGATTCCACGTTTCATGCTGTTTTCTCCTTGTTTGTTGACAGCAAAGCCACCTTATTGCGCGCGTCACAAACAGACAAACAGCAAACCTTAAAAATGGAAAAGGCCGCGTAAGCGGCCTTTGTTGGTTGCAATCCATTGCACAAATGTGCGAGATGTCTCGTTACTGCTGCTGCTCTGTCACGATATCGCCCATTTTAATTTTGGCGTCTTTACGCAGGTTGCTCATCAGCGCTTCAAAAGCGACCTGCGCGTTATTCTGCGTGATCCCCTGCACCATCGCTTTTTTCTGTTCTTCCGGCAGCGTGCCGCTGCGCACTTCGTCCAGCGCAAGCAGAACTACATTGCCCTGCATATCGTTGCCGATACCGTAGGCTGGCTTGTCTTTCGCCGGCAGCGGCAGCGTAAAGGCGGTCTGGCTCAGCGGATCTTGTCCGGTACGGCTTAACGTTTTCACTTCGCCGAAGCTCAACCCTGCCGCTTTCAGCGCCTCATCGCCTTTGCCTGCTTTCAGCGCGCTCAGCAGTTTCTCTGCGTCAGCTTTCGCTTGCTGCTCCGCTTTCTGATGCTTAACCGCGTTCACAACCTCGTTGCGTACTTCATCCAGCGGCTTTGTCGCTTCCGCTTTGTGGTCGGTAATACGCAGTACAAAAGCGCGATCGCCTTCCACGGTGATGATGTCAGAGTTGCCGCCCGGCGTGCCGTTCTCGCCAACCAGGTTGCCGCTGAAAATCGCATCTGCGACCGGTTTGAAATCCAGCGCCTGCGGCAGATTATCGCGACCGAACCAGTCGGTTTGCACAGCTTTCACACCGGCCGCCTGCTCAGCGCCCGCCAGCGATTCATTATCATTGCTGGCCGCCTCGCTCACTTTCTGTTGCAGGGCGAAATAAGCGTCCAGCGCTTTTTCATGTTTCACTTTATCGGCAATGGCATCATGCACTTCCGCCAGCGGTTTGACCTGCGCTGGCTGCACGTCGTCGAGACGCACCACCAGGAAGCCAACGGAAGATTTAATGACGCCGGAAAGCTGGCCTTTTTCTTTCAGACCGGCGTTTTTCAGTTCTTCCGGCGTAGTGGCAGGCTCAAGCCAGCCCATATCGCCGCCGTTGCGGGCAGAGATGATGTCAGCCGACTTTTCTTTCGCCAGCGTCGCGAAATCACCGCCCTGCTTCAGCGCATCCAGCACCGCTTTAGCTTCAGCTTCCGTTTTGGTCTGAATCACGCTGTAGCGGCTGCGCTGCGGTTGAGTGAACTCATCCTGATGCTGGTCGTAATAAGACTGAATATCCGCCTCGCTCGCGTTCTCCGGCATAGCGGCGGCATCCAGCTTGATGTAGCTTACGCGGAACTGTTCCGGCGCCACGAAGCGATCTTTGTTCTGCTGGTAGTAGTTGTTGATTTCCGCATCGGAAACCTGCTGTTTCGCCGCCAGCGCGTTGACGTCAATCGTGGCTTCACGTACCAGGCGCTGCTGGGAAACCAGCGCCGCCAGCTCGTCAGTCTCGCCATTGAGCATAAAATCGGTGCCGACCACAGCGTTAATCAGCTGTTGAGTCGTAAGCTGGTTACGCAGAGCCTGCGCGTATTGATCCGCCGTCATTCCCATCTGGTTGACGATAGCGTTATAGCGCGTGTTGTCGAATTTGCCGTCGCTCTGGAAAGCGGGCTGCTTAAAGATGGCCTGCTTCACCTGCTCATCGCTGATGCCAAGCCCCAGTTTTTTCGCATACTGATCAAGGAGGGTTTCATCGATCATGCGCTGAAGTACTTGCTGGCGCATGTTTTTCATGTAGTTTTCATTCGCCGCCAGCGCAGAGAACTGATCGCCCAGCTGCTGCTGCATGCGGTTGCGCTCGCCTGCGACCGCGTTTTCGAACTGCGCCCGGTTGATCTCCTGGCCGTTAACTTTTGCGGCATAATTATTGTTACCGCCAATCAGGTAATTACCCACGCCCGTCAGAATGAACGAGACGATAATTAGTCCCAATATGATTTTGAGCACGACGTGATTCGCCGCCGCGCGTAAATTGTCCATCATGGTGTAACAACACTCCGCTGTAGTGTGACTCGTAAACTCTGCACAGAAACGTCTCGCGTCCTTCGGAACACGGCTCTGCCGCTGCGCCCTGAGACGTATTGTGACAAGAAAACGGGGCGGTTGTCAGCCCACGCGCCGCATAAAATTCCGGGCATATAAAAAAGGCACATCTGACGATGCGCCCTTACTTTCGAAAACCTTACGGATTGTCCGCAAGCGTTTCTTAGTTTACCGCGTCTTTGAGTGCTTTACCGGCGCGAAAGCCTGGCACTTTAGCCGCAGCAATAGTGATTTCTTTGCCTGTTTGCGGGTTGCGGCCGGTGCGGGCAGCACGTTCACGAACAGCAAAAGTACCAAATCCTACCAGAGCCACTTCGTCCCCAGCTTGCAGAGATTCAGTAACGGAAACAATTAAAGCATCTAACGCACGTCCAGCCGCGGCTTTAGAAATATCAGCGCTTGCGGCAATTTTGTCTATCAGTTGAGATTTATTCACTCTTCTCTTCCTCTCTTTATTATTTATATCGCACCAGATCCCTTCGTGGCGCGACCGCGCAGCAGTTATAACAGGCATGCATCGCCCTTACAACATCAGTTATTGATGGCACGCCTGGTCAGCAATCTAAATTAGCTATACAAAAAAAAGCTGGCAAGTGACAAATCACTCGCCAGCCCTGTTTTTATCAAGGGTCTTTGCGTCAGGTCACTATTTCGCGGTGACCACCTGCATACCGAATGGCTCGTTCTGCAACGCCAGCGTCAGCACCTCTTCGATGCGTTTCACCGGATGGATGTCGAGATCGGCAATCACGTTTTCCGGGATCTCTTCCAGGTCGCGCTTGTTGTCGTACGGGATCAGAACGGTTTTGATGCCGCCGCGATGCGCCGCCAGCAGTTTTTCTTTCAGACCGCCGATAGGCAGCACCTGGCCGCGCAGCGTAATCTCGCCTGTCATAGCGACATCAGCGCGTACCGGGTTGCCGGTCAGGCAGGAGACCAGCGCAGTACACATGGCGATACCTGCACTTGGGCCATCTTTCGGAGTAGCGCCTTCCGGCACATGAACGTGAATATCGCGTTTTTCGTAGAAATCCCCGTTGATGCCGAGTTTTTCCGCGCGCGCGCGCACCACAGTCAGCGCCGCCTGAATAGATTCCTGCATCACTTCGCCAAGCGAACCGGTATAGGTCAGCTTGCCTTTACCCGGCACGCAAGCGGTTTCAATCGTCAGCAGATCGCCGCCCACTTCCGTCCAGGCAAGGCCAGTCACCTGTCCCACACGGTTTTCATTATCAGCGCGACCATAGTCGAAGCGTTGAACGCCCAGATAATCTTTCAGGTTATCGCCAGTAATGGTGATGTGCTTAAGCGTCGGCTCCATCAGCAACTGCTTCACCGCTTTACGGCACAGCTTGGAGATTTCACGCTCAAGGCTGCGCACGCCCGCTTCGCGGGTGTAGTAACGGATGATGCCGATGATGGCGCTGTCTTCCACAGTCAGCTCATTGGCTTTTAAAGCGTTACGCTCAATCTGCTTCGGCAGCAGATGGCGTTTCGCAATATTCAGCTTTTCATCTTCGGTATAACCGGAGAGACGAATGACTTCCATACGGTCCAGCAGCGGCGCAGGAATGTTCATGGAGTTAGAAGTCGCCACGAACATAACATCGCTGAGATCGTAATCCACTTCCAGATAGTGGTCGTTAAAGGCCACGTTCTGTTCGGGATCAAGCACCTCAAGCAGCGCAGAAGCCGGGTCGCCGCGCATGTCAGACGACATTTTGTCAATCTCATCCAGCAGGAACAGCGGGTTTTTCACGCCAACTTTCGCCATCTTCTGGATAAGTTTGCCCGGCATGGAGCCGATGTAAGTGCGGCGGTGACCGCGAATTTCCGCTTCATCACGCACGCCGCCCAGCGCCATACGGACATATTTACGCCCGGTGGCCTTGGCAATGGACTGGCCCAGCGAGGTTTTACCTACCCCCGGCGGCCCTACCAGGCACAGAATCGGCCCTTTGATTTTATTCACGCGACTCTGTACAGCGAGATATTCCAGGATGCGGTCTTTTACGCGGCCCAGACCGTAATGGTCGGTATCCAGGATTTCCTGCGCCTGGCGCAGGTCTTTTTTCACTTTGCTGCGCGCGTTCCACGGAACCTGAACCATCCAGTCGATATAGCCGCGCACTACGGTTGCTTCCGCAGACATCGGCGACATCATTTTCAGCTTCTGTAGTTCCGCTTCCGTTTTTTCTTTCGCCTCTTTCGGCATTTTCGCCGCGTCGATTTTGCGCTTCAGCGCTTCGTTCTCGTCCGGCGCATCGTCCATTTCGCCCAGTTCTTTCTGAATGGCTTTCATTTGCTCATTCAGATAGTACTCGCGCTGGCTCTTTTCCATCTGCTTTTTAACGCGGTTGCGAATACGCTTTTCAACCTGCAACAGATCGATTTCCGACTCCATCATCGCCATGAGGTATTCCAGACGCTCGTTGACGTCGGACATTTCAAGCACGGACTGTTTGTCGGCAAGCTTAAGCGGCATGTGGGCAGCGATGGTATCCGCCAGGCGCGCCGGGTCGTCGATGCTGTTCAGTGAAGTCAGCACCTCCGGAGGGATCTTTTTGTTGAGTTTGATGTAGCCTTCAAACTGGCTGATTGCGGTGCGAACCAGCACTTCCTGCTCGCGCTCGTCGATAGCCGGCGAGTTCAGGTATTCGGCTTTCGCCGCAAAGTGTTCGCCGTTATCCGACAAGGTAGTAATACGCGCGCGCTGTAAACCTTCCACCAGCACTTTCACAGTGCCATCCGGCAGTTTCAGCATCTGGAGGATGGAGGCCACTGTACCTACAGTGAAAAGATCGTTCACACCCGGCTCATCCGTTGAAGCTTCTTTCTGCGCTACGAGCATGACTTTTTTGTCATTATCCATAGCCGCTTCAAGACAACGAATGGATTTTTCCCGTCCCACGAATAAAGGAATAACCATGTGCGGATAAACCACCACATCGCGCAACGGCAATACGGGGATTTCAATGCGTTCAGAACGCTCAGGATTCATAGAGCTCTCTCTTAGTTTAGTTTCCGCCAGGTGATGGGTGCACGTGAACGCATTTCACGGCATCACCAACAAGTAAGTCAGTATATGGGGATGTTTCCCGGACATTCAATGTCAGGATGGCAGGAAAAATAAATGGGGGATTATTTCCCCCATTTATTGTTTAACGGATTGTATAAAGAGGCTATTTATTCGCCGGATGCCTGCTGGGCTTCCGGTTTGCCATAAATCAGCAGCGGTTCAGACTGGCCGGCAATGACCGATTCGTCGATAACCACTTTCTCGACTTCTTCCATCGACGGCAGGTCGTACATCGTATCCAGCAACGCGCCTTCGACGATAGAACGCAGGCCGCGAGCGCCGGTTTTACGCGACATCGCTTTCTTAGCGATAGCCTCAAGCGCTTCGTCGCGGAACTCAAGCTCAACGCCTTCCAGGTTGAACAGCGCCTGGTACTGTTTAGTGAGGGCGTTCTTCGGCTCTTTCAGAATCTGAATCAGCGCTTCTTCGCTCAGTTCGTTCAGCGTCGCCACAACCGGCAGACGACCGATAAACTCAGGGATTAAACCGAACTTGATGAGATCTTCCGGTTCAACCTGGGAAAGCAGCTCGCCTTCCGTCGCCTTTTGCGACTTACCTTTTACCGTTGCGCCAAAACCAATGCCGGAGCCAGTTTCCACACGGTTTGCGATAACTTTATCCAGCCCGGCAAATGCGCCGCCGCAAATAAAGAGGATTTTGGAGGTGTCGACCTGCAAAAACTCCTGTTGCGGATGCTTGCGCCCGCCCTGCGGCGGTACGGCCGCCACGGTGCCTTCGATCAGTTTCAGCAGCGCCTGCTGTACGCCTTCGCCGGAAACATCGCGAGTGATAGACGGGTTGTCGGATTTACGGGAGATTTTATCAATCTCATCAATGTAAACGATGCCGCGCTGCGCTTTCTGTACATCGTAATCGCATTTTTGCAGCAGCTTCTGGATGATGTTTTCCACATCCTCGCCCACATACCCCGCTTCAGTCAGCGTGGTAGCGTCCGCCATAGTGAAAGGCACATCCAGCAGACGGGCCAGCGTTTCGGCAAGCAGCGTTTTACCGCTACCGGTCGGGCCAATCAGCAGAATGTTACTTTTGCCCAGCTCAACGCCGTTTGAACTGTCGCCGTTACGCAGACGCTTGTAGTGGTTATATACCGCTACCGCCAGCACTTTTTTGGCTTTTTCCTGACCAATTACATAATCATCAAGATGGCTGCGGATCTCATGCGGCGTAGGCAATGCGCTACGTTCGCGATGCGGAGCCACTTCTTTAATCTCTTCGCGAATAATGTCGTTACATAAATCGACACACTCGTCGCAGATATACACGGACGGCCCGGCAATTAGCTTACGCACTTCATGCTGGCTCTTGCCGCAAAAAGAGCAGTACAACAGTTTGCCTGAACCGTCTTTGCGCTTATCTGTCATGAGTCAAAACCTCTTTTCTGTTCTTTGTGCCGCACGCGACCACGCAATGCCCCATACAGGCGCCAGCCGCCAGGGTGACTAAGGCAGCCGCTCACTAACTATAGTATAGCGGCGGCCTGTGGCGGGCATTAGTTACGATGGGTCAAAATGGAGTCGACCAGGCCATACTCTACCGCTTCATTAGCAGAGAGGAAGCGGTCGCGCTCAGTGTCTCTTTCAATTTGCTCAAGAGATTGACCCGTATGTTGCGCCATAAGTTCATTCATGCGTGCTTTCACTTTCAGGATTTCACGGGCGTGGATTTCGATATCCGTCGCCTGTCCCTGATAACCGCCGAGCGGCTGATGAATCATCACACGAGAGTTGGGCAGGCAGAAGCGCTTACCTTTAGCCCCCGCCGTCAGCAGGAAGGCGCCCATCGAAGCCGCCTGGCCCATACAAATGGTGCTGACGTCCGGCTTAATAAATTGCATGGTGTCGTAAATAGACATCCCGGCGGTAATGACGCCGCCCGGCGAGTTAATGTAGAGATAGATGTCTTTTTCCGGGTTTTCCGCTTCCAGAAACAGCATCTGCGCCACAATCAGGTTAGCCATCTGGTCTTCGACCTGGCCTGTCAGAAAAATGACACGTTCTTTAAGCAGACGGGAGTAGATATCGTAAGAACGCTCACCGCGTGAGGTTTGTTCAACCACCATCGGCACCAGCGCCATATGGGGTGCAAATTGATCTCGTTCGCCACTGTATGACATATCCGTCTCCTGGATAAAAATTCTGAGTAACCTGCTGTACTGATCCTACATGAACCGGCTTTCAGGATAACGATGCTCAAAGCGGCTCTCAACCTTTACGGACGGATTATCAGTCAGGGTCTTTACGCTGCCTAACCCTTTAATGGGGATAAGTTTGGCCTGTTTCAAGCATAACAATCTTTTGCTGTTACGCTAACACCCAAAGACGCTATTTGGACCTGTTGATGTCGGTTGTCGCATAAAAAAGCCCGCCACCACCGGTGACGGGCCGATAAAGCACTTCCTGAGTCGATGAAAACGGGCTTATGCCTGTTGGTTCATCAGCTCGTTGAAAGAGGTCGCTTTTTCAGAGACTTTCGCTTTAGCGAGTACCGCTTCGACAGCCTGCTCTTCCAGCGCGACGTTGCGCATATTGTCCATCAGCTCTTTGTTTTTGCTGTAGAACTCAACAACTTCGCTCGGATCTTCGTAAGCGGAAGCCATCTCTTCGATCAGAGACTGTACGCGCGCTTCGTCAGCTTTCAGCTCGTGAGTGCGGATAACCTCGCCCAGCAGCAGACCAACGATAACGCGGCGTTTAGCCTGCTCTTCGAACAGCTCGCGCGGCAGTTCCAGCGCCTGCTTCTCGTTGCCGCCGAAACGCTGTGCAGCCTGACGACGCAGTACGTCGATTTCGCCGTCGATCAGCGCAGCCGGCACGTCGATAGCGTTAGCGTTGACCAGACCGTCGATAGCCTGGGACTTGATGCGGTTACGCACAGCGCCTTTCAGCTCGCGCTCCATGTTTTTACGCACTTCCGCGCGCAGACCGTCAATAGAGCCATCTTCCACGCCGAAACGCTTGATGAAATCGGCAGTCAGTTCCGGCAGCTCACGCTCTTCCACTTTCTTCAGGTTGATAGCGAACTTCGCTGCTTTACCTTTCAGGTTTTCTGCGTGGTACTCTTCCGGGAAGGTCACGTCGATGGTGAATTCTTCGCCCGCTTTGTGGCCTTTGATGCCTTCTTCAAAGCCCGGGATCATACGACCCTGGCCCATCGCCAGAACGAAGTCAGAGGCTTTGCCGCCTTCAAACTCTTCGCCGTCGACAGAACCGGTGAAATCGATGGTAACACGGTCTTCAGCGTCAGCTGCGCCGTCTTTGTCTTTCCAGGTCGCCTGCTGTTTGCGCAGGGTATCAAGCATGGTGTCCACGTCAGCTTCGGTCACTTCTACAACCGGCTTCTCAACTTCAATGGATTCCAGACCTTGCAGTTCTACTTCCGGATAAACTTCGAACTCCACCGCGTAGGTGAAATCTTCACCCAGCTTATATTCGCCCGGAACATAGTTCGGCGCGCCAGCCGGATTGATTTTTTCTTTGATGATGGCGTCAACGAAGTGACGGCTCATCAGGTCGCCCAGCACGTCCTGGCGAACAGAGGCGCCATAACGCTGAGCAACGACATTCATCGGTACCTTGCCCTTACGGAAGCCATCGATACGCACTTTTTTCGCCACGTTGACCAGCTCGCTTTTTACAGCGTTTTCGATGCTGTCAGCAGGGATAGTAATCGTTACACGGCGCCCAAGGCCCTGAGTGGTTTCAACTGAAACTTGCATCTTGTTACCTCAAAAAATCACAGTGCTCGGTCAACTCTGGAAGCCCTTATGATGGTCATCGCTTCGCAGAACCGGGATCTCTTCTGAATCAGAATCACAATCCCTGTCGCCAGAATCATCCCAAGACATTCCGAAAAATAAGACGCGCATTATAGCGGCATCCCTGGGGGTAGTCGAGAAAAGCAAATGTGCCGCTTTGCGGCTTTTTTCACACTTCCCGGCTGTTTTTTGCCTGAACAGGCGTTAATGTGCGCAAAATTCAGACAAAATAAAACGGCCCGCAGGCCGTTTTATACGTTTAGCTATGGCGCAACATACTGGAAAAAGCGTAGCGGTTGCAAATTCCTCTGTTCAGGCGATGCTGCCCGCGCCGCGACAAGGCGGAGAGGCGAAAACCGTATCCTGCAATCCTTCCCACTCTTTGATGGTATAGGTATGCAGCGCAAGAGCATGAACAGAGCCAGCCAGCTCTTCGCTCAGCGTGCCGTAAATCAGACGGTGACGGTTTAAAAAACGCTCGCCGGTGAAGCGATCGCTGACCAGCACAACTTTAAAGTGGCTTTCGGAGCCAGCGGGAACATTGTGACGATAGCTTTCATCCACCACTTCCAGAAATACGGGATCAAACGCTGCCCTTAATTTTGATTCTATTTGCTCGCGTACCATCATAACGATCTCCTCGACAACGCTGTGATGCCTGCCATCACTGTAAAGGTTAGCCGCATTTGCCGTTTCCATAACCGGCAGGCAACAAAATTTTAGCTTTTCATTCCATTATTTCGATGAATGCCTCATAGCGTAAAGCTAAACGGCTGCGTCGACGCGTTTTTCTGGCAAAAAACAGGTTGCTTGCTCAGAAAAAACCCAACGCGATGAATTTACATCCATTCCCTCTTCCCCTTGCGCATGGCGATGTTATGATGGCGAGAATTTTATTCTTGACAGCCCAAGGTATTCCGAGAGCCACAACATGTTAAAAAAACTCCTTTTCCCGCTGGTTGCCCTTTTTATGCTGGCTGGTTGCGCTACACCGCCTACCACTATTGATGTTTCGCCGAAAATCACGCTGCCGCAGCAGGATCCAAGCCTGATGGGCGTTACCATCAGCATTAACGGCGCCGATCAGCGTCCCGATCAGGCGTTGGCTAAAGTAACGCGTGATAACCAGCTCGTTACGCTGACCGCAACCCGCGACCTGCGTTTCCTGTTGCAGGAAGTGCTGGAGAAACAGATGAGCGCCCGCGGTTATATGATTGGGCCGAGCGGCGCAGTGGATTTGCAGATCATCGTTAATCAGCTGTATGCCGACGTTTCTCAGGGCAATGTGCGTTACAACATCGCGACGAAAGCCGACATCTCTATCATCGCCACGGCGAAGACAGGTAACAAGATGACGAAAAACTACCGTGCAAGCTATTCCGTTGAAGGGGCGTTGCAGGCGTCCAATAAAAACATTGCCGACGCGGTCAACTCTGTCCTGACTGATACCATTGCCGATATGGCGCAGGACACCAGCGTTCACGAGTTCATTAAACAGAACGCCCGTTAATCTTACCTTCACTGGCCCGGCATCCCGGGCCAGTCTTTAAATGCCCATGTCCAGTCACGCGCTTCGTATTTTTCAGCAGCCTAAATCCGCCATCCTTCTTATGCTGGGCTTTGCCTCAGGTTTGCCGCTTGCGCTGACTTCCGGCACTCTGCAAGCCTGGATGACAGTTGAAAACATCGACCTGAAAACCATCGGCTTTTTTTCGCTGGTGGGGCAGGCCTATGTTTTTAAATTTCTCTGGTCGCCGCTTATGGACCGCTACACGCCGCCGCTGTTCGGGCGCCGCCGGGGCTGGCTGTTACTGACCCAGCTTCTGTTGCTGGTCGCTATCGCGGCGATGGGCTTTCTGGAGCCGGCAAGCCAACTGCGCTGGATGGCGGCGCTGGCGGTGATCATCGCGTTTTGTTCAGCGTCGCAAGATATTGTGTTCGATGCCTGGAAAACGGATGTTTTGCCTGCTGAAGAACGCGGCGCGGGCGCAGCCATAAGCGTATTGGGCTACCGTCTCGCCATGCTGGTGTCCGGCGGGCTGGCGCTCTGGCTTGCCGATCGCTGGCTTGGGTGGCAGGCGACATACTGGCTGATGGCCGCATTGCTCATTCCCTGTATCATTGCAACGCTCCTTGCGCCAGAACCGCACAATGCGGCCCCTGTTCCGCGCAGCCTGGAACAGGCGGTAGTCGAGCCGCTACGCGATTTTTTCGGCCGCAACAATGCCTGGCTTATTCTGCTGTTGATTGTGCTTTATAAACTCGGCGATGCCTTTGCCATGAGCCTGACCACCACCTTTCTTATTCGCGGCGTAGGGTTTGATGCAGGCCAGGTCGGCGTGGTGAACAAAACGCTTGGTCTGTTCGCGACTATCGTGGGTGCGCTTTATGGCGGTGTATTAATGCAGCGCCTTTCTCTGTTTCGCGCGCTGCTGATTTTTGGCGTGTTGCAGGGCGCTTCTAATGCCGGCTACTGGCTGCTCTCTGTTACAGATAAACAGATGATCACCATGGCGGCGGCGGTATTCTTTGAAAACCTCTGCGGCGGCATGGGCACTGCGGCGTTTGTCGCTCTGTTGATGACGTTGTGCAATAAATCGTTCTCCGCCACCCAGTTCGCTCTGCTTTCTGCCCTTTCTGCCGTAGGCCGCGTCTATGTCGGGCCGATTGCTGGCTGGTTTGTGGAAAGTCACGGCTGGCCGAGCTTTTACCTCTTCTCTGTTGTAGCGGCGGTGCCAGGGATTTTATTGCTGCTGGTTTGTCGCAACACGCTGGATTACACCCAGCGAACCGACAGTTTTCAACCCCGTAGCGCTTTTCGACAGGCTTATCGCTTCGCCCTGTGGTTGCTGAGCGCAGGCGCGCTGCTGTTGGGCGCATGGCTGCTGTTGCTTATCGCCGATTCGCTGGGCCTGTTCGCTTTCGCCTGGAGCGCAATGTTGCTTGAAGCTGGCGCGCTGCTCGCCGTAGCAGGCGTGATGACAGGCGCTGCGCTGGATTATTTCGCGCTGCGTAAGGAAGCCTGACGGTTCGCTTAAGGCGGAATTACGCAGTCATAAAAAAATGTTATTTGCCGTGGCAATCACGAAGCGTAATTATGACGGCGAAATAAGCAACAATTTATTTACCGCGATTTTTGTTTTTTTGTGCGACTAAAATTGGCGAAAATTATTCAACCAAAAAATATGAATAAATTACCTTTATCGATTCAGCTCAGGTAATATTAATTTTAGGTTTTTGATTTGTCCTTTTATTGATAATTAATTGTTAATTATTTGTGTGTTTAATTTCGCCTTTATGCCCTTACCCGGCTGGTTTTCCCTCCTAAAGCCTCTTTCGTTATAAGCCTTCTCAGTTGGCGATTCATTGTATAAATTTGAAATGCGCTGAAACAGCTGTGACACAGGCGGCAGAAGCCGCTAACGCGGGCCTGACACTACTTCAACCATGTTTACAGTAATGTAACCTTCCCGTAAAATGCCGCCACACTTTAAGCGACAATAGAGCCCCCTGAATTGAGGTCGTTAAATGAGACTCAGGAAATACAATAAAACTTTGGGATTGTTGTCATTATTCGCAGGCACTGTATTACTCAGTGGTTGCGATGCTGCACTTCTCAATCCAAAAGGACAGGTTGGACTGGAGCAACGTTCGCTGATACTGACGGCCCTCGGGCTGATGTTGATTGTCGTTATTCCGGCCATCGTGATGGCGATTGGCTTTGCCTGGAAATATCGGGCAACCAATAAGGACGCTAAATACAGCCCCAACTGGTCGCACTCGAACAAAGTTGAAGCTGTAGTCTGGACCATTCCTATCCTTATCATTATCTTCCTTGCAGTACTGACGTGGAAAACCACGCATTCGCTTGAGCCCAGCCGTCCGCTGGCGCATGAAGCGAAGCCGGTTACCATTGAAGTGGTTGCACTGGACTGGAAATGGTTCTTCATTTATCCGGAGCAAGGTATCGCTACGGTGAATGAGATCGCCTTCCCGGCAAACACCCCGGTGGAATTCAAAATCACCTCTAACTCGGTGATGAACTCCTTCTTTATTCCGCGCCTTGGTAGCCAGATCTACGCGATGGCGGGCATGCAGACTCAGCTGCACCTGATCGCTAACGAAGCCGGCACCTATAACGGCATCTCCGCTAACTACAGCGGTCGCGGCTTCTCCGGCATGAAGTTTAAAGCCATCGCCACGCCGGATACCGAAACCTTCAACCAGTGGGTTGCGAAAGCGAAGCAGTCTCCGAACGCCATTAATGATATGGCGACCTACGAGAAACTGGCCGCGCCGAGCGAATACAACAAGGTTGAATACTTCTCCAGCGTCAAACCGGGTTTGTTTAAAGATGTTATTAACAAATTCATGGGACACGGGAAAAGCATGGACATGACCCAGCCGGAAGGGGAACACGCGTCCCATGAAGGTATGGAAGGCATGGACATGAGCAAAGCGGAAACCTCTCACTAAGGGGCCGAGGAATATTACGATGTTCGGAAAACTTACACTGGATGCAATCCCGTACCATGAGCCGATTATCATGGTTACGGTGGCTGCGATTATCGTCGGGGGACTGGCGCTGGTTGCAGGTATCACTTACTTCGGTAAGTGGTCATATTTATGGAACGAGTGGCTCACCTCCGTGGACCACAAACGCCTCGGGGTTATGTATATCCTCGTCGCTATCGTCATGCTGGTGCGCGGCTTCGCCGACGCCATTATGATGCGTACCCAGCAATTGCTGGTTTCCGCTGGCGAACAAGGCTTCTTGCCGCCGCACCACTACGACCAGATCTTTACCGCCCACGGCGTTATCATGATCTTCTTCGTGGCGATGCCGTTTGTTATCGGTCTGATGAACCTCGTGGTGCCGCTGCAAATCGGCGCTCGCGACGTGGCCTTCCCTTTCCTGAACAACCTGAGCTTCTGGTTCACTGTTGTCGGGGTTATCCTGGTGAACGTATCGCTGGGTGTGGGCGAGTTCGCGCAGACCGGTTGGGTGGCTTATCCGCCGCTTTCGGGCATTGAATACAGTCCGGGCGTGGGTGTTGACTACTGGATCTGGAGCCTCCAGCTCTCTGGTATCGGTACGACGCTGACCGGTATTAACTTCTTCGTCACCATCTTGCGCATGCGTGCGCCGGGCATGACGATGTTTAAAATGCCGGTATTTACCTGGGCGGCGCTGTGCACCAACGTGCTGATTATCGTCTCCTTCCCGATCCTGACCGTTACCATTGCGTTGCTAACCCTGGACCGCTATCTGGGAACCCATTTCTTTACCAATGATATGGGCGGCAACATGATGATGTACGTGAACCTGATCTGGGCCTGGGGCCATCCGGAAGTGTACATCCTGGTTCTGCCGGTGTTCGGTGTCTTCTCTGAAGTAACCGCCACCTTCTCCAGAAAGCGTCTGTTTGGTTACACCTCACTCGTTTGGGCGACTATCGCGATTACCGTGCTGTCGTTCATCGTGTGGCTGCACCACTTCTTTACCATGGGCAGCGGTGCGAACGTTAACGCCTTCTTCGGTATCACCACGATGATTATCGCCATCCCGACCGGGGTGAAGATCTTCAACTGGCTGTTTACCATGTATCAGGGCCGTATTCAGTTCCACTCCGCTATGCTGTGGACCATCGGCTTTATTATCACCTTCTCTATCGGTGGTATGACCGGCGTGCTGCTGGCCGTTCCGGGCGCAGACTTCGTTCTGCACAACAGTCTGTTCCTGATTGCGCACTTCCATAACGTGATTATCGGCGGTGTGGTGTTCGGTTGCTTCGCAGGTATGACTTACTGGTGGCCGAAAGCCTTTGGCTACACCATGAACGAAACCTGGGGCAAACGCGCCTTCTGGTTCTGGATCATCGGCTTCTTCGTTACCTTTATGCCGCTGTACATCATGGGCTTCATGGGCATGACCCGTCGCGTAAGCCAGGACATCGACCCGATGTTCGAACCGCTGATGATTGTGGCTGAAATCGGCGCGCTGCTGATTGCCTGCGGTATCTTCAGCATCGTTATGCAGATTTACACCTCTGTACGCGATCGCAATAAGAACCGTGACCTGACCGGTGACCCGTGGGGCGGCCGTACGCTGGAGTGGGCAACCTCTTCTCCGCCGCCGTTCTATAACTTTGCCGTAGTGCCGGAAATCCAGGAGCGCGACGCGTTCTGGGAAATGAAGAACAAAGGCGAAGCGTATAAGCAGCCAGCGCATTATGAAGAAATTCATATGCCGAAAAACAGCGCTGCGGGTATCTACATCGGCTTGTTCAGCACCATCTTCGGTTTCGCCATGATCTGGCATATCTGGTGGCTGGCTATCGTTGGCTTCGCAGGCATCGTTATCACTTGGATTGCGAAGAGCTTCGATGAGGACGTGGATTACTACGTACCGGTCGCTACCGTTGAGAAACTGGAAAACCAGCACTTTGATGAAATTAGCAAAGCAGGGCTGAAAAATGTCAACTGATTCTCTTGCACACTCCGGAGCCCATGCGCACGATGTAGGGCACCACGATGCGGGAGCCAATAAGGTCTTTGGCTTCTGGATCTACCTGATGAGCGACTGCATTCTGTTTGCATGTCTGTTCGCCACCTATGCCGTTCTTGTGAACGGCACGGCGGGGGGCCCGACCGGGAAAGATATTTTTGAACTGCCGTTTGTGCTGGTTGAAACTTTCCTGCTGCTGTTCTCCTCCATTACTTATGGCATGGCGGTTATCGCCATGAACAAAGACAACCGCAGCCAGGTTATGGCCTGGCTCGGTCTGACTTTCCTGTTCGGCGCAGGCTTCGTCGCGATGGAAATTTATGAGTTCCATCATCTGATCGCCGAAGGCTTCGGTCCCGATCGCAGCGCGTTCCTCTCCGGGTTCTTCACCCTGGTAGGCACCCACGGCGTTCACGTGACCTCTGGCCTTATCTGGATGGCGGTGATGATGTTCCAGATTTCCCGTCGCGGTCTGTCCAGCATGAACCGTACCCGTCTGCTGTGCCTGAGCCTGTTCTGGCACTTCCTGGACGTGGTCTGGATCTGCGTATTCTCTGTAGTCTATCTGATGGGGGCGATGTAATGAGTCATTCTACCGATCACGCAGGCGCCCACCACGGCAGCGTAAAAACCTATCTGACCGGCTTTATCCTTTCCATCATCCTGACGGTTATCCCGTTCTGGATGGTGATGAATGGCTCTGCGTCTCACGCGGCCATTCTGGGTACCGTACTGGTGACGGCGGTGGTACAGATTCTGGTTCACCTGGTGTGCTTCCTGCACATGAACACCTCTTCTGAAGAGCGCTGGAACCTGGTGGCCTTTGTCTTTACCGTGCTGATTATCGCCATCCTGGTGGTAGGCTCAATCTGGATTATGTGGAACCTCAACTACAACATGATGGTTCACTAAGAGCGGCGAGTATGTTTAAGCAATACCTGCAAGTAACGAAACCAGGCATCATTTTCGGCAACCTGATCTCCGTGATCGGGGGGTTCTTGCTGGCCTCTAAAGGCAGCATCGACTATCCCCTCTTCCTCTTCACGCTGGTTGGGGTGTCGCTGGTAGTGGCGTCGGGTTGTGTGTTCAACAACTACATCGATCGCGATATCGATCGCAAGATGGAAAGGACCAAGAATCGGGTGCTGGTAAAAGGCCTGATCTCTCCGCAGGTCTCGCTGGTGTACGCCGCGTTGCTGGGTATTGCTGGCTTTATGCTGCTGTGGTTTGGCGCCAATCCCCTGGCCTGCTGGCTGGGGGTGATGGGGTTCGTGGTCTATGTGGGCGTTTACAGTCTGTATATGAAACGCCACTCCGTCTACGGCACGCTGATTGGTTCGCTTTCCGGCGCTGCGCCGCCGGTAATTGGCTACTGCGCCGTGACGAATGAGTTCGACAGCGGCGCGCTCATTCTGCTGGCTATTTTTAGCCTGTGGCAGATGCCTCACTCGTATGCCATCGCGATTTTCCGCTTTAAGGATTATCAGGCGGCGAACATTCCGGTACTGCCGGTCGTGAAAGGCATTTCTGTAGCCAAAAACCATATCACGCTTTATATCATCGCATTTGCTGTCGCTACGCTGATGTTGTCGCTTGGCGGTTACGCCGGCTACAAATATCTGGTGGTGGCGGCGGCAGTAAGCGTCTGGTGGCTCGGCATGGCCTTGCGAGGCTATAAAACCGAGAACGACAAGGTGTGGGCGCGCAAGCTGTTCGTCTTCTCCATTGTCGCTATCACCTCGCTTAGCGTAATGATGTCGGTCGACTTTATGGTGCCTGACTCACATAATCTGCTGACTTACGTCTGGTAAGACGTAAGAGCGTTAAAAGGGTGCTTCGGCACCCTTTTTTATTAGCAGCATCAATAGATAACCTCTGAAATATTTCCTAAATAACGGATTATTTACCCTCCCCCGCCGTGGCACTACACTAGGGCCTGCTTTTTATCTGAGGTGGTAATGAACGATAACAAAATGACGCCCGTCGAGCTGCGAGCGACGTGGGGTTTAGGGACGGTATTCTCGCTGCGCATGCTCGGCATGTTTATGGTGCTGCCGGTTCTTACTACTTACGGTATGGCGCTCCAGGGCGCGAGCGAAGCGCTGATAGGCTTCGCGATTGGCATTTACGGCCTGATGCAGGCCATTTTCCAAATTCCTTTCGGCTTGCTTTCCGATCGCATCGGCCGTAAGCCGCTGATTGTAGGCGGCCTCGCTATTTTCGTTGCTGGCAGCGTACTGGCTGCGCTGTCCGACTCCATCTGGGGTATTATCCTTGGCCGCGCGCTACAGGGCTCCGGGGCGATAGCCGCCGCGGTCATGGCGCTGCTTTCCGATCTCACCCGCGAGCAAAACCGCACAAAAGCAATGGCGTTTATCGGCGTTAGTTTTGGCATAACCTTCGCCATCGCCATGGTGCTGGGGCCAATAATTACCCATGCGCTGGGCCTACAGGCGCTTTTCTGGATGATAGCCCTGCTCGCCACCTGCGGCATCGCCCTTACCCTTTGGGTGGTGCCAGACAGCACGACGCACGTGCTGAACCGCGATTCCGCGATGGTAAAAGGCTGCTTTACCAGGGTGTTAGCCAACCCGCAGTTGCTTAAGCTGAACTTCGGCATTATGTGCCTGCATATTTTGCTGATGTCGACGTTTGTCGCCCTGCCCGGCCAGCTTGAAGCCGCTGGCTTTGCCGCCGCGCAGCACTGGAAAATTTACCTCTGCACCATGCTGATCTCGTTTGCTTCTGTGGTGCCTTTCATTATTTATGCTGAAGTGAAACGCCGCATGAAGCGCGTATTCCTGTTCTGCATCGCCGTGCTGCTGATTGCTGAAATCGTGCTCTGGGGCTCCGGTCCGCACTTTTGGGAGTTAGTCGCTGGCGTGCAGCTTTTCTTCCTTGCCTTCAACCTGATGGAGGCGTTGCTTCCTTCGCTTATTAGCAAAGAAGCCCCGGCGGGTTATAAAGGCACGGCCATGGGCGTTTATTCCACCAGCCAGTTTCTCGGCGTGGCGATTGGCGGCTCGCTTGGCGGCTGGATAGACGGACTCTTTGATTCTCAGACGGTCTTTTTGATTGGCGCGCTGCTGGCAACCTTCTGGTTATTAGTGAGTTCCACGATGAAAGAGCCGCGCTATGTCAGCAGCCTGCGAATTGAATTGCCGGAAGGCGTAGAAAACGATGACGGGTTGCAGCAGCGCCTGTTGGCGAAAGACGGGGTGAGCGAGGCGGTGATCGTCGCCCAGGAGCGCAGCGCCTACGTTAAAATCGACAGTAAAGTGACGAATCGCTTTGAGATTGAACAGTTAGTGAAAGGCGCATAACAAAAGGGCGGAATATCCGCCCTTTTTTTTGCTTAGTCGCGGAAGTTTTTAAACTGGAACGGCTGCCCCAGGTTACCGCCGCGCACCAGCGCCATTGCAGATTGCAGGTCATCACGGGATTTGCCCGTTACGCGGATCTCTTCGCCCTGAATCTGGGTTTGCACCTTGAGCTTGCTGTCTTTAATCAGCTTAACGATCTTTTTGGCCACGCTGGCCTCAATGCCCTGCTTGAGCTTCGCTTCCACGCTCCAGGTTTTGCCGCTGTGCTCAAACTCTTCCGGCACATCCAGCGAGCTGTTCTCAATGCCGCGTTTCAGCAGCTTAGCGCGCAGGATATCCAGCAACTGGTTCACCTGAAAATCGGACTCGCTCAGCACTTTGATAGACTTGTTAGCATCATTCAGCTCAAAGCTTGCAGTCACATTGCGAAAATCAAAGCGCGTATCAAGTTCGCGGGTGGCATTTTCCACCGCGTTGCGCACTTCCTGTAGATCAACTTCCGACACAATATCAAAAGATGGCATGTTTTCTTCTCCCTCTCTTTTTGTTGCGATGCATAATACCCGCAAAGTGGCATAAAACAACCCGTAATCAGGCCGCCAGCCGCGGCCTGAATTGATAACGCTATAATAGACGCAGTATAAGACGCCTGGCGCCGTTGCAGGTGGGGAGGAGCAATGAAAATTACCGTACTGGGGTGCGGTGCGCTGGGGCAATTGTGGCTTTGCGCGCTAATGAAGCAAGGCCATGAGGTGCAGGGCTGGCTGCGGGTGCCGCAACCTTTTTGTCAGGTTACGCTTCAGGAAACGAACGGCGCCCTGTTTAACGCCTCGGTTATGGCGAACAACGCCGCTTTCCTGGCGCAAAGCGACCTGCTTGTGGTCACGCTAAAAGCCTGGCAGGTCTCCGGCGCGGTGAAAGCGCTGGCCGAGCGCCTGCCAGCTACCAGCCCGGTTCTGCTCATCCATAACGGCATGGGCACGATTGAAGAGCTGAAAAACCTGGCGCAGCCGCTGCTGATGGGCGTAACCACGCATGCGGCACGCCGTGAAGGCCATCTGATTATTCATGTTGCCGGCGGCGTTACGCATATCGGTCCGGCCTCTTCCTGTCGGCAGGATTACAACCCGCTTGCGAAGGTGCTGCATTGCGCCCTGCCCGACGTCGCCTGGCATGAAGATATCAGCGCCGCCAGCTGGAAAAAGCTGGCCGTAAACTGCGTCATTAACCCGCTAACCGCGCTTTATGATTGCCCTAACGGCGAGCTGCGGCAACGCCCGGATGAAATTCGGGAGATTTGCGAGGAAGTGGCGCAGGTTATGGTGAGCGAAGGCCTGCATACTTCCGCCGAAAGCCTGTTTTTCTATGTTGAGCAGGTTATGGAAAGCACGGCGCAAAACATCTCTTCCATGTTGCAGGACATTCGCCAGCAGCGGCACACGGAAATCGACTATATCACCGGCTACCTGTTGCGCCGCGCCCGGGCGCATGGGCTGACGCTGCCCGTCAACACTCGCCTGTATGAACAAATTAAGCGTAAGGAGAATCACTATGAGCGCATCGGCGCTGGTCTGCCTCGCCCCTGGCACTGAAGAGACCGAAGCGGTCACCACTATCGACTTGCTGGTACGGGGCGGTATAAAAGTCACCACGGCAAGCGTGGCGAGCGACGGCGATCGGGTTATTACCTGTTCGCGCGGCGTAAAACTGCTGGCGGATGCGCCGCTGGTGGAAGTGGCGGACGGCGATTACGACGTCATTGTCCTGCCGGGCGGGCTGAAAGGGGCCGAATGTTTTCGCGACAGTCCGTTGCTGGTGGAAACCGTCCGACAGTTTCATCTCTCAGGCCGCATTGTCGCGGCGATTTGCGCCGCCGCGGGCACGGTGCTGGTGCCGCACGATCTCTTCCCCATCGGGAATATGACCGGCTTTCCGGGGTTGAAAGAGACGATTCCGCAGGAAAAGTGGATGGATAAACGCGTGGTCTGGGACCCGCGCGTTAAGCTGCTGACCAGTCAGGGACCCGGCACGGCGATGGATTTTGCGCTAAAGATCATCGACCTGGTTGTGGGACGTGATAAAGCGCGCGAGGTGGCGGAACAACTGGTATTGCCGCCCGGCATTTACAACTATCACGACGAATAAAAAAAGCCTCCGCAAAGGAGGCTTTTTCTTTACGCGCAATACCGCGTTACGGGCGATAAACTTTCACGTTTTTAAAGCCCTGCTCATGCAGATAGAGCGCCTGCAAACGGCTCATCACACCGCGCTCGCACCACAGCAGGTACGTTTTGCTCTGGTCAAGATCGCCGAATTTGGTGCTGAGCTTATAGAACGGCAGGCAAACCACCTCCACGCCTTCTACCTTCAGCGGCTTGTCGTCCTGTTCGTCGATGGAGCGAATATCCAGAATGGCGTCGTCAGGGCCAAAACCGCTTACGGTTTCAACTTCCACGACTTCCTGTTCTGTCTGCTCGGCGATTTCGCGAATATCCACGTTAGTGGCGTTTTCCACTACGCTGTCGAGGATAGAGAAATCGAAGTTCGCCTCTTCCGCTTCAATTTTCGCTTTTACAGCCTTAACCGTCGGGCTTTTGGAAATGACGCCGCAATATTCCGGCATCGTGCGGGCAAAATCTTCGGTGCCGATTTTACGCGCAATATCAATAATATGCTCTTTATCGTGAGAGATAAGCGGACGCAGGATAAGCGTATCAGAGACGTTATCGATAAGACGCAGGTTGGTCAGCGTCTGGCTGGAGACCTGGCCCAGCGCTTCGCCAGTCACCAGCGCCTGCACGCCGTAGCGCTCGGCGATTTTCGACGCCGCGCGCACCATCATGCGCTTAAGCACCACGCCCATCTGGCCGTCATCCACTTTCTCGAGAATTTCGCCCACTACCGGTTCGAAGTTAATGGCGACAAAACGCACGCGGTGGGAGCTGCCAAAGCGGTTCCACAGATAATGCGCCACCTGACGCACGCCGATTTCATGCGCCGCGCCGCCCAGGTTAAAGAAGCAGTAATGCACGCGGCAGCCGCGACGCATCAACATATAGCTGGAAACGCCGGAGTCGAAGCCGCCGGAGATCAGCGACATCACATCTTCCTGGGTGCCGATAGGGAAGCCGCCGATGCCTTCATAACGCCCTTTTACCAGCAGCAGACGGTCATCTTCGATCTCCAGATGCACGGTGACATCCGGGTGCGTCAGTTTCACCTTCGCGGATTCAATGTGCTGATTGAGGCCGCCGCCGACGTAGCGTTCTACTTCAATAGAGCTAAACTCATGCGTACCGCGACGCTTTACGCGCACGCAGAACGTTTTGTTTTCCAGCTTGTCACGCCAGTCGGCAAGCGTTTTTTCGAAAATATCGTGCAGGTCGGTAAAGGGTACGTCCTCTACTTCCAGAATATGGTGAATGCCCGGAATACGGGTCAGCGCGTCGCGCACGACCGGACGCTGTTTTTCTTCTTTAGCGCGGACTTCGATATGGTCCCAGTGGCGGACCACGGCGATCTCTTCGCTGTAAGGTTTCAGGACGTTACGGATGTTCCCGGTCAGAATTTTAATAAAGCGCAAACGCACAGATTGGCTTTTAATGGTGATTTCCGGGAACAATTTAATGATAAACTTCATGGCGGCTATGATTCGTTGGCAAGCCCTTCGGGGCTCAGAAAGAAGTACCGCAAGGCAACCATCGCGCTTGCATCGTGAGCGCGCAAGTATATCACCATCGTGATGCGACTGCGCACATAACCAACCCACAAGGCGTTATTTGCTAATCATTTCGTCTCCGCTACCATGCAATGTTGCGAAGATGATAATTAACCCAAGAGTCAGACACTCACTATGCCGAAGAAAAACGAACGCCCGGCCAGCTTTGAAACGGCGCTGGCGGAGCTTGAGCAGATTGTCAGCCGTCTGGAAAGTGGCGATCTGCCGCTGGAAGAGGCGTTAAACGAATTTGAACGCGGCGTGCAGCTGGCGCGCCAGGGGCAGGTGAAACTGCAACAGGCCGAACAGCGGGTGCAAATCCTGCTCTCTGACAGCGAAGAGGCGCCGCTGACGCCTTTCACCCCGGACGCTGAGTAACGCAATGGATTTCAATCAACAGCTCAAGCGGCAGGCTGAACGGGCTAACGCCGCGCTACAACACTTTCTTTCCCCCCTGCCGTTTCAGAACAGTCCACTGGTTGAAGCGATGCACTACGGCGCACTATTAGGCGGAAAGCGCCTGCGCCCGTTTCTGGTTTACGCCATCGGCGAGATGTTTAATGTCTCTCCCCAGGCGCTGGATGCGCCCGCCGCCGCGGTTGAATGCATTCATGCTTATTCGCTGATGCACGACGACCTGCCTGCGATGGATGACGACGATCTGCGCCGCGGCCAGCCAACCTGCCACATTAAATTTGGCGAAGCTAACGCAATTCTCGCCGGTGACGCGCTGCAAACGCTCGCTTTCTCTATACTTACGGATGCGCCGATGCCCGACGTTGCGCTGCGCGATCGGCTGGCGATGGTTTCAGAGCTGGCGCGCGCAAGCGGCGTGGCGGGGATGTGCGGCGGGCAGGCATTGGATCTCGCGGCGGAAGGCCAGCAGGTGTCGCTGGAAGCGCTTGAGCGCATTCATCGCCATAAAACCGGGGCGCTAATCCTTGCGGCGGCGCGCATGGGCGCGTTCTGCGCAGGCGACGCCGGACGCGAAGCGATGCCTTATCTCGACCGCTACGCGCAGAGCATCGGCCTCGCGTTCCAGGTACAGGATGACATTCTGGATGTGGTGGGGGATACTGCGACCCTTGGTAAACGTCAGGGCGCCGATCAGCAACTTGGCAAAAGCACCTACCCTGCCCTGCTGGGTCTTGAGCAAGCCCAGGCCAAAGCGCGGGATCTCTGCAATGATGCCCTCGCGGCCCTGCAACCGCTGGCCGCACAGTCGCGAAACACCGCGACACTGGAAGCGTTAGCGAATTATATAATTCAACGTGATAAATAACGTATAAACACCACGACGAGTCTCTGATGAGTTTTGATACAGCCAAATACCCGACCCTGGCACTGGTGAACGCCACGCAGGAGTTGCGCCTGTTGCCGAAAGAAAGCCTGCCGAAGCTGTGCGACGAACTGCGTCGCTACCTGCTCGACAGCGTGAGCCGCTCCAGCGGCCACTTCGCCTCCGGGCTTGGCGCAGTGGAACTGACCGTGGCGCTGCATTATGTCTATAACACGCCTTTCGACCAGCTTATCTGGGATGTCGGCCACCAGGCTTACCCGCACAAAATCCTGACCGGACGACGCGACCGCATCGGCACCATTCGCCAGAAAGGCGGCCTGCATCCTTTTCCCTGGCGCGGCGAGAGCGAATATGACGTATTGAGCGTCGGTCACTCCTCCACGTCCATCAGCGCAGGCATTGGCGTGGCTATCGCGGCGGAGAAAGAAGGTAAAGACCGCCGCACCGTCTGCGTGATCGGCGACGGGGCGATCACCGCCGGCATGGCGTTTGAAGCGATGAACCATGCGGGGGATATTCGCCCTAATATGCTGGTTATCCTTAACGACAACGAAATGTCGATTTCCGAAAACGTCGGCGCGCTGAATAACCATCTGGCGCAGCTGCTTTCCGGCAAGCTCTACTCCACGCTGCGCGAAGGCGGAAAAAAAGTGTTTTCCGGCGTGCCGCCGATCAAAGAGCTGCTTAAGCGCACCGAAGAGCATATCAAAGGCATGGTGGTGCCGGGCACGCTGTTTGAAGAGCTGGGCTTTAACTACATCGGGCCGGTGGATGGCCATGATGTGCTGGGGCTGGTGCATACGCTTAAGAACATGCGCGACCTGAAAGGCCCGCAATTCCTGCATATCATGACCAAAAAAGGCCGGGGTTATCTGCCGGCGGAAAAAGATCCTATTACCTTTCACGCCGTGCCGAAATTCGACCCGAAAAGCGGCACGTTGCCGAAAAGCAGCGGCGGTCAGCCGAGCTATTCGAAAATCTTTGGCGACTGGCTTTGCGAAACCGCAGCGAAAGACGACAAGCTGCTGGCGATTACCCCCGCCATGCGCGAAGGCTCCGGCATGGTGGAATTTTCCCGCCAGTACCCGAGCCAGTATTTTGATGTGGCGATTGCCGAGCAGCACGCAGTGACGCTGGCGGCGGGCTTCGCTATTGGCGGCTATAAACCGGTTGTCGCCATTTACTCAACCTTCTTACAACGCGCCTACGATCAGGTTATCCACGATGTGGCTATCCAGAAGCTGCCGGTGCTGTTCGCCATCGACCGTGCCGGCATTGTGGGCGCCGACGGGCAAACTCACCAGGGCGCTTTTGATCTCTCCTTCCTGCGCTGTGTGCCGGATATGGTCATCATGACGCCAAGCGATGAAAACGAGTGTCGCCAGATGCTCTTCACCGGCTATCACTACAGCGAAGGCCCAAGCGCGGTACGTTACCCGCGCGGCAATGCGCTGGGCGTAGAGCTTGAGCCATTGCAGAAGCTGCCGATAGGCAAAGGCGTGATTAAGCGCCAGGGAGAGAAGGTCGCTATCCTGAACTTCGGCACTCTGCTGCCGGAAGCGGCAAAAGCGGCCGAAGCGCTGGGCGCCACGCTGGTTGACATGCGCTTTGTGAAACCGCTGGATGAAGCGTTGATTCTGGAGCTGGCTGCGCGTCACGAGTCGCTGGTGACGGTAGAAGAGAACGCCGTTATGGGCGGCGCGGGCAGCGGCGTAAACGAGGTGCTGATGGCCCACCGCAAGCCCGTACCGGTGCTAAATATCGGCCTCCCGGACTGGTTTATTCCGCAGGGTACTCAGGACGAAGCCCGTGAAGAGATCGGCCTTGACGCCGCCGGTATGGAAGCCAAAATCCGCGCCTGGCTCGCCTGAGCCTTCCCGCCCTCCCCTTTCCGCTCCTGCTATGCTTAAAGGTAACCTTTGTTACCCTATGGCAGGAGTGGAACCATGCAATACAATACGTTAGGAAAAACCGACCTCAGGGTTTCCCGGCTGTGCCTTGGCTGCATGACTTTCGGCGAACCCGACCGCGGCAAGCACGCCTGGACGCTTCCCGAAGAGAGTAGCCGGCTTATCATCAGGCACGCCCTGAACAGCGGCATTAACTTTTTCGACACCGCCAACAGCTATTCCGACGGCAGCAGCGAAGAGATCCTTGGCCGCGCGCTGAAAGATTTTGCCCGTCGCGATGAAGTCGTGGTCGCCACCAAGGTTTATCACCAGGTGGGCGATTTGCCTGAAGGGCTTTCCCGCGCGCAAATTCTGCGCTCCATCGATGACAGCCTTACGCGGCTCGGCATGGACTATGTCGACCTTTTGCAGATCCACCGCTGGGATTACAACACGCCAATTGAAGAGACGCTCGAAGCGCTTAACGATGTCGTAAAAGCGGGTAAAGCGCGTTATATCGGCGCCTCTTCCATGCACCCTGAACAGTTTGAGCAGGCGCTGACTCTTCAGCAGAGCAACGGCTGGGCGCGCTTTGTCACCATGCAAAATCACTACAACCTGATTTATCGCGAAGAAGAGCTGGAGATGTTGCCGCTCTGCCTGCGCGAAGGCGTTGCGGTGATCCCCTGGAGCCCGCTGGCTCGTGGCCGTCTGACGCGTCCGTGGGGTGAAACCACGGCCCGCTCCGTGTCTGATGAATTCGGCAAAACGCTTTATGATGAAAACGACCAGACCGACGCCCAGATTGCCGAGCGCCTGGGCCGTATCGCAGAAGATAAAGGCGCGACCCGCGCGCAGGTGGCTATCGCCTGGGTGCTAAGCAAGCCAGGCATCGCGGCGCCGATTATCGGCGCATCCCGCGAAGAACAGCTTGAAGAGTTAGTGCAGGCGGTGGAAATCACGCTAAGCGAGAGCGAAATCGCCGAACTGGAGATGCCTTACCAGCGCCATGCGGTGGTGGGCTTTAAATAACAGGTCTCCCCTCTCCTGCCAGAGAGGGGAATACTCAGATAATGCCAATCGGCCAGTGATGGCCAATGTAGTAAAGGATCCCGGCGGAGATAATACCGGCGACAATATCATCCACCATGATCCCCATGCCGCCGTGGACGTTGCGGTCAAACCAGCGGATCGGCCACGGCTTCCACATATCAAGAATGCGGAAAATCACGAAACCTGCCGCGACCCATTGCCAGTCATTGGTGGGCAGCGCCATCAGCGTAATCCACATGCCGATAAATTCATCCCAGACGATGGCGCCATGGTCATGCACGCCCATATCCCGCGCAGTCTGGTGGCAAAGATAAACGCCAAGACTGATGCCGAGCATGACCACCAGCGAGTAAAGCTGCCAGGGCAAAAAAGTCATCAGATACCAGAACGGGATAGCGGCGAGCGACCCCATGGTGCCGGGCACCCAGGGGCTTAACCCGCTGCCGAACCCTGTCGCCAGAAGATGCCAGGGATTACTCAGTTTCAGGCGGCCTTTCGCCACATCCTTAAGCGGTTTTGAAGTGGTCATAGCCTTTCCAGTTCAGGTTTACCGGCTCGCCGTCGCGCACAAACTGCATGCCTTCGGATGGCGGCATCACCTGCCCGATGCAGGTAAAAGGCACGCCAAGGTGTCCGAGCGCCACATCCAGCGCGCCGCGGTTAAGCTCCGGCACAGTAAAGCAGAGTTCATAATCTTCGCCGCCGGAAAGCGCCCAGCGCTGCGCCTGTTCGAGGGTCGTCACGCTGCGCAGCGATTCCGAGAGCGGCAAATCGTTGAGTTCTATGCGCGCGCCGCAGTCGCTCGCCTTAAGAATATGACCGAGGTCGGAGATGAGCCCGTCGGAAAGATCGATAGCGGCGCTGGCGCGCTCGCGAAGCGCCTGACCCTGCAACACGCGCGGCGTGGGCCGCAAATGCCGCTGCACCAGATAATCGGCGCATTGGGCGTGTGAAACGTGAAGTTCTTTTTGCAGGATAGCCAGCCCAGCCGCGCTGTCGCCCGGCGTGCCGGTGACATAAATCCAGTCGCCTGGACGGGCGCCCGAACGTTTAAGCGCGCGCCCGACCGGTACAAGCCCGTGAATGCCAAGCGTCATGGAAAGCGGCCCGCGGGTGGTATCGCCGCCAATCAGCTGCATTTCGTAATAGCTCAGTTGCTCAAACAGGCTGTCGCTGAATGCGGAAAGCCAGGCTTCGTCCACTTCCGGCAAGGTGAGCGCCAGCGTCAGCCAGGCGGGGGTCGCGCCCATCGCGGCAAGATCGCTTAAGTTAACCGCCAGCGCCTTGTAGCCCAGATCGCGCGGGTCGATATCCGGCAGAAAATGGATGCCTGAAACGAGCGTATCGGTGCTTATCGCCAGCGTCTGTTTTTCCGGCACGTTCAGCAGCGCGCAGTCGTCGCCAATCCCGGCTTCCACATCCAGGCGGGCCGTTCTGACGCGATCAAAGTAGCGAGCAATCAATGAAAATTCGCCGCAAGCCATACGTTATGCCTCAGCAGGAAAAAGAAGAAAGGGCCGGAAACCGGCCCTGATGTTACTTTTTGTGGGGGCGGATCTGCGGGGCGGCTTTATCGAGAACGCCGTTGACGAACTTGTGGCTGTCTTCAGCGCCGAAGGTTTTCGCCAGCTCGATCGCTTCGTTGATGGCGACTTTATACGGCACATCGTCACGTTTAGAGAGTTCGAACAGCGCGATACGCAGCACCGCTTTCTCGACCTGGCCCAGCTCTTCAAGCTGACGGGACAGGTAAGGCTTCATCAGCCCATCGAGATATGCGCTGTTGGTCGCCACCCCGGAGAGCAGTTCGCGGAAATACATGACGTCCACATCTTTTACGTCCTGTTCCGCCAGGAACTGGTATTCAACATCAGCGATGTCGTTCTGGGACAACTGCCAGGAGTAGAGCGCCTGGACGGCACACTCACGGGCGCGGCGACGAGCAGCAGGTTTCACGGAATTCCCCTTACAAAATTCAGGCTTTGATAGCTTTCAGGACATTAATCATTTCAAGCGCGGTAAGCGCCGCTTCGGCGCCTTTGTTACCGGCTTTAGTGCCAGCGCGTTCGATGGCTTGTTCAATACTTTCAGTGGTGAGTACGCCAAAGGCTACCGGGATTTCGCTCTCGTGTGCTACGTGAGCCAGGCCATTGCTGGCGCCGCCCGCCACATATTCAAAGTGGGCGGTGCCGCCGCGAATCACCGTGCCGAGCGCGATAACCGCGTCGTACTTGCCGGTTTTGGCCAGCGCCTGCGCCGCCAGCGGCAGCTCATAAGCGCCAGGCACCCAGACCACGGTGATATTTTCATCTTTTACCTGACCGATGCGCTTGAGCGCGTCGACCGCGCCTTCAAGCAGGCTGTCGTTGATGAAGTTGTTAAAACGCGCGATGGTGATGGCGACGCGAGCGTCCGGGGCAGCAACGGTAGCTTCAATAATGTTCATACTCTTCCTTAACGGGTTCGTTTAGCCCCCGCAGGGGGGCGGATTTTATCATAATCTTTGCAGCACTGCTTACGTTTTACCGCGTGGGTTTCACACAGGCGCTAAATGCAAACAGACGTCGGGGCCGACGTGGCGTATCTCTTTGAATGTAAACTGCGGCGCGTCGGCAAGCCGATCAAGGCCTGGCAGGTGAAACAGGCCGCGCGCATCATCGCCCAGCAGTTTCGGCGCCAGGTAAACTATCAGCTCGTCCACCAGCCCTGCCTGCAACAGCGCGCCCGCCAGCTGCGCGCCTGCCTCCACCCAAATGCTGTTAATCTGCCGCTTGCCGAGCTGCATCATCAGCAAGACTAAATCGAGATGGCCGTTATGCTCCGGCACAATAAGCTGTTCAACAGACTGCGGCCAGGCTTCGTCGCCGCTACGGGTGCGGGCAAGCCACGTTTCCCCCGGCTCCTGCACGATGCGATGCGCTGGCGTAACGCGATTCTGGCTGTCGATGATAATGCGCACCGGCTGGCGAAGGTTGTCTTGCGGGTAGAGCGCCTGGGTATCCGCCCCAAGCTCATTCCAGCGCACCGTGAGCGCCGGGTCGTCCGCCAGTACCGTTGCGCTGGTAGAGAGAATGGCGTGGCTTTGCGCCCGCAGGCGCTGCACGTCGCGACGCGCTTGCGGCGAGGTGATCCACTGGCTCTCGCCATTCGCCATTGCCGTGCGCCCATCCAGCGATGCGCCAAGCTTTAGCTGAATATACGGAAAACCGGTGCGCATGCGCTTAAGAAAGCCTTTATTAAGCGCTTCGGCTTCGCTCATCATCAGCCCGTGGCTGACTTCCACGCCCTCCTGTTGCAGGCGATACAGCCCGCGCCCGGCAACCTGCGGGTTTGGGTCTTGCATCGCGGCGACAACGCGGGTAACGCCTGCGGCGATAAGCGCTTCGCAGCAGGGCGGCGTGCGCCCATGATGGCTGCATGGCTCAAGCGTGACGTACGCCGTCGCGCCGCGCGCTTTCTCCCCCGCCATACGCAGGGCATGCACTTCCGCATGCGGCTCGCCGGCGCGAAGATGAAAGCCTTCGCCGACAACTTCGCCATCCTTAACGATAACGCAGCCGACATTAGGGTTAGGATGCGTGGTAAAGCGGCCATGGCCCGCAAGCTTTAGCGCGCGCGCCATGTAAAGTTCATCGGACATGCATTAATCCTGTAAGCGGGCGATCTCTTCGCCAAATTCGCGGATATCTTCAAAGCTGCGGTAAACCGAGGCGAAGCGGATGTAGGCGACTTTATCGAGCTTTTTCAACTGATCCATCACCAGATTGCCGATCATTTTGCTGGGCACTTCGCGCTCGCCAGTGGCGCGCAGATGCGATTTGATATGGTTGATGGCCATCTCCACGTCGTCGGAGCTGACCGGGCGCTTCTCCAGCGCCTTTTGCATCCCGCTGCGCAGCTTGTCCTCATTAAAGGGTTCGCGCACATCATTGCTCTTTACCACGCGCGGCATAACCAGCTCCGCCACTTCAAAGGTGGTGAAACGCTCGTGGCAAACCAGGCACTGGCGACGACGGCGAACCGAAGAACCTTCGCCTACCAGGCGGGAATCAATGACTTTGGTATCCACAGCGAGACAAAATGGGCAATGCATAGCGCTTCCTGAAAGACAAAGTTAACTTTCGGTAGTTTACCCTGAACTGCCGGGACTACAAAGGCGCAGCGTTTTTGAGAATAAATCGCTATGGCAACAAGGGTAGCCCGTTCTACGCTTAGCAGAGACACTTTTTTAAGGAATATCTGCAATGACAAGACGTTACCTGAAGCTGTTAACCGCCGCCAGCGCGCTGGTACTGAGCGCCTGCGCGCCGCAAAGCGAAGTGCGGCAGATGCACCAGAGCGTGGGCACCTTAAACAATGAAATGACCCAGCTAAAAAAAGAAACGGTAAAAATCACCCAGCAAAACGCACTTAATGCCAAATCCGCCAGCGGCGTTTACCTGTTGCCGGGCGCCAATACCCCGGCGCGGCTTAACAGCCAGCTTGGCATGCTGCGCATGTCGGTAAGTAATATCAGCGCCACGGCTAACAGCACGCAGATTACGCTTAACATTCACGGGGAATCCAGTACGGCGCTGCCCGCTTTTAACGGCACCGTAGAATGGGGGCAGTTGCAGGGCACGACCGAAAATTATCAGGAGGTCAACGTCCAGAACCAGCAGTTCAGCGCCCCGGCGAGCCAGCTGGCGCCGAGCGATCTCGCCATCCCGCTTACGCTTAGCGGTATCACGCCGGACCAGCTGGGCTTTGTGCGCGTTCACGATATCCAGCCGCTGTTGCAGTAACCTTTTCCTGAAGGCCGGGCAGAAACCGGCCTTGCCTTTTTGTTACAAATCGCCACGGCTCGCCTGTTCGCCTTCTTATATTTTTCGTACAAATTTCATCCAGACGTCATACATTTCTGCCGTTTTGTTTGGCTTGAAAAACCAAAGCCGCTAGAATCGCGACGTTCAATCTACGCAAACGTGAACGCAATCGATTACGTTGGTGAGAAGAATGTGAAACAACACATATTTTTGTGAGCGAGGATTTCTATAATAGGGGCCTCATCCAGACGGTATCGGTTGTTCGCGAATTACCGGGTGCGTTTTACTCTCCCCGCTTACGGGATTTCCTAAAAACAGTGGCATAATTATGAAAAAAATTATTCTGGCTGCCGGTGCTGCACTGGCGCTTTCCGCTTCTTTCACTGCAAACGCGGCTGAGACCAGCAACAGTGAGTTCGTTTCTGACTGGTGGCACCAGAGCGTTAACGTCGTAGGCAGCTATCACACCCGCTTCGGACCGACTATCCGCAACGATACCTATCTGGAATACGAAGCGTTCGCGAAAAAAGACTGGTTTGATTTCTATGGTTATCTGGATGCTCCGGTGTTCTTCGGCGGCAATACCGATGCAAAAGGTATCTGGAACCATGGCTCCCCGCTGTTTATGGAGATCGAACCACGTTTTTCCATCGACAAGCTGACCGGCACCAGCCTGGCGTTCGGTCCGTTTAAAGAGTGGTATTTCGCCAACAACTACATCTACGACATGGGCCGCAATGAGTCTGGCCGTCAGAGCACCTGGTATATGGGTCTGGGCACTGATATCGAGACGGGCCTGCCGATGAGCCTCTCCCTGAACGTGTATGCCAAATACCAGTGGCAAAACTATGGCGCGGAAAACCAGAACGAGTGGGATGGTTATCGCTTCAAAGTGAAATACTTTGTGCCTATTACCCAGCTGTGGGGCGGTAACCTGAGCTATATCGGCTTTACCAACTTTGACTGGGGCTCAGATCTTGGCGATGAATCTGGCTATGCGCTGAATGGCGTGAAGTCTCGTACTAACGACTCTATTGCCTCCAGCCATATTCTGGCGCTGAACTACGACCACTGGCACTACTCAGTTGTGGCCCGTTACTGGCACAACGGCGGCCAGTGGAATGACGATGCCGAGCTGGCCTTTACCCGCTACAACACGCGCACTACCGGCTGGGGTGGTTACCTGGTTGTAGGTTATAACTTCTGATAATCCTTTAAGCCAGCCGTTATTTAGCGGCTGGCTTTTTCCACCCTGCATTTTCTTTCCTCCTGCGCAAAAATCTTGTATCGCTACTCTTCCCGCACGCAAATCCGCCGCCAGCGGGTACGGATAGCAGGCATACGATAATCACCGTTTCGCGCCAGACGGGCACGGCGAACCATTTCACATAAAAGGCGCAAGCGCTTCCTGGCTCTGGAGCTGGATTTCAAAGCAGTTAAGCCGCGTAGCCATTTTCTTGTTCTGTTTGTTTATCATCGAGACAAGCGTAACGTTTCGCGCCTGTAAATGGCCTGTCAGACGCTTTTCTTCAGGCGAAAAAAAACCGCAGGTATAAGCCTGCGGTTTTTATCTGTTGCCTGAGCTTAAGGCAGAATGGACGGCTGATCCGCCCCTTCCTTCTCGACCTTCTGCTGTAACAGATGTTCGCGCTTCATACCCAGCTTCAGCGCCAGCGCGGAAGCCACGTAGATGGACGACGCGGTACCGATGGAAACACCGATAAGCATCGTCAGCGAGAAGCCCTGCAACATTGCGCCGCCAAAGAGGTAAAGCATCAGGATCACCACAAGCGTTGTGCCGGAAGTGATTAAGGTCCTGTGCAGCGTCTGGGTCAGCGACACGTTAAAGATTTCGTAAGGCGTTCCACGGCGGATCTTGCGGAAGTTTTCACGAATACGGTCGGAAACCACGATACTGTCGTTCAGCGAGTAACCAATAACCGACATCAGCGAGGCGATGATGGTCAGGTCAATCTCAATATGAAAGAGCGACAGTACGCCCATGGTAATCACCACGTCGTGCGCCAGCGCGATAACCACGCCCGCCGCCAGGCGCCACTCAAAGCGGAAGCCTACGTAGACGAGAATGGAGATCAGCGCGACCAGCAGAGCCATCGCGCCCGCCTGGGCGAGATCAGCGCCAACGCTTGGGCCGACAAACTCGATACGTTTCACCGCGGCGTTCTGGCTGGTGGCCTCGTTAATGATGTTGACCACTTTGCTGCCGAGTTCCTGACCGCCGGTTTCACCCTGGGCAGGCGGCATGCGCACCATGATATCGCGGCTGCTGCCGAAGTTTTGCAGCAGCGGCTCTTCAAAGCCCGCTTTCTCCAGCGCTTCACGCATCAAATCCATGTCCGCTGGTTTTTCCAGGGAAATTTCAATGACCGTACCGCCGGTGAAATCCAGCCCCCAGTTAAAGCCGCGCACGCCCATGATCACAATGGCGGCGACGAGCAGCAGACCAGAGATGGCGAAGGCCCAGTAGTCCCAGCGCATAAAGTCATAGACTTTACGGCCATGGTTCAATTGTTCAACGGTATATTCCTGTGCCACAACGCACTCCTCAGATAGACAGCTTGTTGATGCGTTTGCCGCCGTACAACAGGTTTACGATGGCACGGGTGCCGACGATGGCAGTAAACATAGAGGTCGCCACGCCAATACCGGTGGTGATGGCGAACCCTTTGATCGCGCCCGTCCCCACGGCATACAGAATGATAACCTTGATAAGCGTCGTGACGTTCGCATCGAAAATTGAACTGAACGCGCCGCGGTAGCCTTCGTCAATCGCTTGTTGCACCGTACGACCGTTCTTAAGCTCTTCTTTAATACGCTCGTTGATCAGCACGTTGGCGTCCACCGCGACCGCAAGGGTTAGTACGATACCCGCAATCCCTGGCATGGTCAGCGTGGCGCCCGGCAGCAGCGACATGATGCCGACAATCAGCACCAGGTTGGCAATCAGCGCGCTGGTCGCGATAAGACCAAACTTCTTGTAGAAGAAGACCATAAAGATAATCGAAACAGCGAGACCGGCGAGGCAAGCTTCCAGACCCTGCTTGATGTTTTCCATCCCAAGGGTTGGACCGATGGTACGCTCTTCAACAATCTGGATCGGCGCAATCAGCGCGCCCGCACGCAGCAGCAGCGAAAGCTGACGCGCTTCGTTCGGGTTGTTGATGCCGGTAATACGGAAGCTGTTGCCCAGACGCGACTGAATATTCGCCACGTTGATAACTTCTTCCTGCTTCACCAGCACCGCGCGGCCATTGGCGTCTTTCTTACCGCTGTCCTTGTACTCCACAAACAGGGTCGCCATCGGCTTGCCGATGTTGTCCTTAGTGAAGTTGGACATGATGTTGCCGCCCGCGCTGTCCAGCGAAATGTTAACCTGCGGCTGGTTGTACTCGTCCATGCTGGAGGTGGAGTCGGTGATATGGTCACCGGTCAGAATAACGCGTTTATACAGCACGACCGGCTGGCCTTCGCGCATCTGCTTCACTTCGGAGTCGCCCGGAACGCGGCCTGAAGCGGCGGCAGACTGGTCGACATTGGTGTTCACCAGACGGAATTCCAGCGTCGCGGTCGCGCCCAGAATCTCTTTCGCGCGCGCGGTATCCTGAATGCCTGGCAGTTCAACCACGATGCGATCAGCGCCCTGGCGCTGCACCAGCGGTTCGGCAACGCCGAGCTGGTTTACACGGTTACGCAGGATATTGATGTTCTGCTGCACCGCATATTCGCGCGCTTCTTTCAGACGAGCGTCGGTCATTACCGCACGCAGGCTGGTGTCGCCCTGATTAGAGATAACCAGATCGCGGTGGCGGCCCGTGAGCCAGGTGACCGCGTTATCACGCGCGGAAGCATCGCGAAACGCGATGGTCACGCCATAGTTATCCGCTTTGCGTACGTTGGTGTAAGGGATGCCTTTTTCGCGCAGGTCGCTGCGCAGGCCGTCGATATTCTGCTCCTGCAACTTGCCGAGCGCGGTATCCATATCCACTTCCATCAGGAAGTGAACGCCGCCGCGCAGGTCAAGACCCAGCTTCATCGGTTCGGCGCTCAGCGCCGTCAGCCAGCGGGGCGTTGCGGGCGCGAGGTTGAGCGCGACGACATAGTTGTCGCCCAGCACCCCCATCAGCGCTTCACGGGCACGAAGCTGTGTGTCGGTGGAGTCAAAACGGGCGAGAATAGCGCCCTCTTCCAGTGCCACAGACCTGGCGGTAATTTTTTCTTCTTTTAAGGTGTTCTGGACCTGGATCAGCGTTTGCTCACTGGCGGCGACGCCGCGCGCGCCAGTGATCTGAACAGCCGGATCCTCACCATACAGGTTGGGAAGTGCGTAAAGCAGGCCGACGAGAATCACGACGACCAGCATGATGTACTTCCACAAAGGATAACGGTTTAACACGGCAGTTCCCTTTGGGAAAACGAAAGATTACAGCGCCTTCATGGTGCCTTTCGGCAGGACGGCTGCGACGAAGTCACGTTTAATAACCACTTCGGTGGTGTCGTTCAGCGCGATAGCAATGTAGCCGTTTTCCGCTACTTTGGTCACGCGGCCGACCAGGCCACCGTTGGTCAGCACTTCATCGCCTTTCGCGATGGAGTCCATTAGCTTTTTATGCTCTTTGGTGCGCTTCTGTTGCGGGCGCAGGATCATGAAATAGAAGATCAGACCAAAAACCACCAGCATCAGGATCAGTGACATCGGGCTGCTCTGTCCCGGAGCACCTGTCGCCGCTACCGCATCAGAAATAAAAAAGCTCATTAAAATTCCCTCATTATTAAATTAATCAACGTTCAACGGAGGCACCGGCCGCCCCTGACGTTGGTAGAAGTCCGCTACGAAGTGCTCTAATTTACCCTCTTCAATAGCCTTGCGTAAACCAGCCATTACGCGCTGGTAGTAGCGCAGGTTATGAATGGTATTCAGCCGCGCGCCCAATATTTCGTTGCAACGATCGAGATGATGCAAGTAGGCGCGTGAATAATTGCGACAGGTATAGCAATCACACTCTTCATCAAGCGGCGCCGTGTCGCTTTTGTACTTCGCGTTACGGATTTTTACCACGCCGGTGGTGACGAAAAGATGGCCGTTGCGGGCGTTGCGCGTCGGCATGACGCAGTCGAACATATCGATGCCGCGGCGCACCCCTTCAACCAGGTCTTCCGGTTTGCCCACGCCCATCAGGTATCGTGGCTTGTCCGCCGGGATCTGCGGGCAGACATGCTCCAGAATGCGGTGCATATCTTCCTTCGGTTCGCCGACCGCCAGGCCGCCGACAGCGTAGCCATCAAAGCCAATCTCTACCAGCCCCTTCACGGAGATATCGCGTAAATCTTCGTAAACGCTGCCCTGAATAATGCCGAACAGCGCGTTTTTGTTGCCAAGCGAGTCAAAGCGGTCGCGGCTGCGCTTCGCCCAGCGCAACGACATCTCCATGGAGCGCTTCGCGTAATCCCAGTCCGCAGGGTAAGGCGTACATTCGTCGAAGATCATCACAATGTCAGAGCCGAGATCGTACTGGATCTCCATCGACTTTTCCGGGTCGAGGAAGATCGCATCGCCGTTGATCGGGTTGCGGAAATGTACGCCCGCCTCGGTGATTTTGCGAATGTCGCCGAGGCTAAAGACCTGGAAGCCGCCGGAATCGGTGAGGATCGGCCCTTTCCATTGCATGAAATCATGCAGGTCGCCGTGCAGCTTCATGATCTCCTGGCCCGGGCGCAGCCACAGGTGGAAGGTGTTGCCAAGGATAATCTGCGCGCCGGTGGCTTCCACTTCTTCCGGCGTCATCCCTTTTACGGTGCCGTAGGTGCCAACGGGCATAAACGCCGGGGTTTCCACCACGCCGCGATCGAAAATAAGACGGCCGCGGCGCGCGCGCCCGTCAGTGGTTTGCAGTTCGTACTTCACATTTCCTCCAGCATCAGAGAAACAGTCTGATGGGCTACAAAAAGATGCGCATTCTAACAACCAGCAAAGCCGCGCCACAAGCCAGCCAGCACGAAACGCGCTTTGTATTTTTCTGTCGATACTCGCGGATGTGTGTCAATTTTGTGGCACATTTCTGGCACATTCTTGTCACACGCATTCTCTCTTCCTTTATTCACTTCGAATCACATGAAAGGTGAATCGTCGACCCCACTCAGCCCTCATCATTAATGACGTAAGACATGATCCAGCTTCGTGTCCTTACCCTCAACACGAAGCGGATGTCAGGTATTATGCTTTAGTGGTTGATGCGTATTGCATTTGGGTATCCAACAATAGCCCCATCCAAAGATGCTCCGCTGAGTTCAAAATTTATAAACTCACCGGCACGCCATGCTCGAATAACTTTGCGTGTTTCTCCGTTAGAAAACGTCACATCATCGCCTTCTTTGATATTAATACCAGACGAAATCATAAAAAAGAATCCAGGCTTGGATCTGCTAATGCCGTTTAACCAGTTCTGATCAGTAAAGTTCAGAAGCTTAACAATACTTTCCCCATTTGAAGATGGGAACCACTCATTAGATTCATCAATTATCTTTTTTGCGGCGCATGATTTGATATTTATCCCAGTGATATTACCTGTGGACCTTAAAGGAAGAACTCTGGATTCATTAGTGTCTCCATTTATATAAGCAGGGAAATTAAAGACAGATTTATTTTTATCGATTGCCACATAACCGCCAGCATCTATGGCCTTGTTAAGGTTATTTTTAATCATATAGAAACCTAGCCCTTTTGCTTTTGATAGGTCATATGTTATAGATACTTCATAATAACCTTGCTTCGCATCATTCAAATATACAGTATTATCAACTACAGAACATGATTGATCTTCCCATGTTTTGGGGGCATCCTTTACCCACATATCTGTGTTAATGAACCTTTGCTCAAGGCGATAATTTTTTAAAATATAGCCATAGAAGTCCCAATTGGAGCTAAGCAACCAGTTAAGCCATCCCCCGGCAGTATATGGATTCACTGTAATTGCAACATCTGCATTTTTGAGAGATTCATTGAAAAGCGGTCTTTTTTTACCAAGTGCATGAATGATCGCATCAGTTGGCGCATCAGAAAAAAGATTGTTATATGCGCTAAAAAACCCCCAGTAATCCTCTACTACCTTTTTATCGCTTGCATCTTGATTAAGGTATGTACGCCACTCTACAGGAACATAACCGCCAAGCTTATCGGAAAAAAAGTATCCACTTTTTACTTTTGCATCTTTTATTTTTTGATTTGCAACACCTGCCGTGAATATTAAAACAACAGAACCAATAAATATTATATAAAGTGGCACATATTTATAATGAGCTTCAAAAAAAGAAAATCGATTTCTTAGATTAAGTAAGTGAATACATAAATTTAGAACATAAATCACGCACAAGCAGTAACACCAAAAATTGTACGCATTAGCGTATTCATAATCAATATGCCCTCCAACTGCTGATATTATTGCCCCGAGCAGCAGAGAAAATCCTATAGAGAACTGAAAAAGGTGCTTTATGTTTTTAGTTTTTAAATATAAAGCAACACAAAATGGCAAAGCAAATAACTTCCATCCTATAGCGGGAATTAAGAACTTGCTAATTAGATCTTGAAAAGAAAAAACATGGTTATACTCAGACCACGGTCCAAAATACCAACCCTGATCAGATGCAATATCTATGTTATATTTTATCATTGAAATGACATGTCCAAACGTCATTGCCGCTGATAACAACACATACCATATTACGCACATAGCCCCAAAACAAAGAAACGTTTTTATATTTAAGGCATTTTGGCGCTTAAGGCAAAAAATATATATCAGACCACTCATCATGGCCGTTGGGTATCCGAAATCATTGCTCCACGACAATGCAATGCCACATATAAAAGAAGCTGCAACAATTTGCCTTTTAATATCCAGCAATTTATTTACTGCAATAAACATAAATATAAATGCGGCGGGCGATATTAAGGCTCTGAGCGGCCTAAGACTATTCCCAGGGGTTACCCTCTCAAATAAAACAATATTTAATTTATCAAAAGTACAAATTATAAAGAAAGAACAAAGCAGGGAGAAAACCACCGAGATTACTGAATTTGAACTTTTTGAGAAATAGCAAAAAGCAAATAATGAAAACGACAACCCAAAGAAAACCATAAAGTGCGCTGCAAATACTGATGCGCCCATATCGCCACCAGCAAGCAAAAATATAGGATATAGAGCCCATGTTATAAGCAGACCAAGGTACGGGAAAAAATCTTTTCCTGGTACATATCCTTCATTTATCCTGTAAAGACCACTTGCGGTTTGATATGCTCCGTCAAGTTGAAATAACGGTATATATATTGATTGTTCGAAAGCATAAACAAGAGATATACAAACAGCAAAAATTAGCCATACACTATACAGCCTATTATTCCTAAAAATTAAACTCATTTTTATATCCGAATATGATTTATTTTTAAACGCATGAGTATATTCCAAAATTTAAGAGCAATCTAGTTGTGTCGAACTGCAAAATCTATTGTTCATAAGATATGTATGTTAAATCTTTTAAAAAATCTGGCTTCAAAGCCCATGAACTGCATGGCTGTCTAAATAATTACCTAAAGCAACTATTATTAGAGTATGTTTCTGTAAGCTACCTTCCCCAGCTGGGGCCATAGCTAAACGCCAGCGTCTTCGGATACAACTATGATGGGGAAATTTCTAGTTCTATCCAGCGATTGTTCTCACGCATCGTCCACTCCAGTTAACGGCGTGAAACTCTTCAGCGAGTCACCTGGACGTTACAACCCGGAACCCACTCTTCTCTATCTTCATTGCGGCTATGAAGGCGTTTCAAGGTCATCTCTGCGCAGCATCTCCCCTCCCGACCATTAACACTGTTTGGATATGCAGTAGTTTGCAGGCAGGAGGTGATTAATGTGGGTATGCCTATCAATTATTGAGATAGGTGGGCTTTATGAGGCACAAAGCCACCTTTCTGATCTGCTCTTAGAGCGAGTTGCTATTTAGCTAGCTTTATGGAAAGGTTTGATTTTTCTAAAATAAATTTATTATTAACTGTCTTGCCAGAAAAGTCTGTGCCTTCGATCATCCCCTTAACCACACTTCTATCCTCTGCACTTGTGGTAACATCAATACCTTTCCTAGCATCAATAACCCCGCTACAATCCACGGCTTGCGGTGTTTTGGTGCACTTTTCCTGGGTTGGAGAATTTCCGAGCCTATCCTTGACAATCGCAGTAACGTTTGTCGAAAAATCATCCGCATAAACTGATGTGGAAAAGGCTATTAGAGTAGCAATAAATAGTAATTTCATAAGCTTGGTCTCGTTTGGTTGTGCCGAATAATACACCATTAACAAGAGGTAGTCATGGATCGTCTGGAGAGAGCATCTCTCATTTCATACCTGGTTGTGATGACCATAATAGGGCTATTTTTCGTATTCAAAAATACCCCACTAACCGGACTGGATGAAAGGTTCCACTTTTTCAGATCTTATCAAATGGCTCAGGGCGGAATTATGCCTAAGCTGATAAATAATGAAAAAGGTGCATGGGGTGGGTGCGTAGAAAGGAAAGCATTGCATTACGTATGGCCTTTTTTTGAATCACAGGACAAAAATGAACCTGTCAGCAAAGAAGCTGCAATGAAACGCGCCGCTGAAATCGATGCCTCAAATGACGATTACAGCACCTGCTTTAACTTTGCGCCTTCTGCTACCTATTCACCCCTTCTATACGCTCCATCAGCAATTGGGATAGCTATAACTAAATACACAGGATTTGGCATCAACACGCAAATGTTTGCTGGCCGACTTATGAACCTCGTTTTTTTCATAGCTATGGTTTATGTCGCTGTGATGATGATGCCTGTTATGCGGATTCCGACACTGATGATTTTGTCGTTCCCTACCCTCTTGAATCTTGCATCATCATACAGCCCTGATCCGGTAACAAATCTCATAACGGTTATGTTCATCGCATGCTGTTTGCGCATGGCAATTTTAAAAGAGCGCATTTTTTGGCAGACGGCATTACTGGCTGCTTTGGTTGGGCTTTTAAAAATGACTAACGTCGCATTTTTGCCTTTCCTGTTGTTAGTTCCTGTTGTGCTGTTCGCGAACAAAACAAAGTGGGGTAGTTATGTCGGTGGGTCAATCCTGGCTGGTTGTGCAGTAGCGGCTTTGTGGAATGGAATATACTCATGGGTGCCAAGCGAATTCTGGCATTCTGGCGGTGATATAAACGCAGCGAAAGCAATGCTTATTCACGATCCGGTCAATACCGCAATCAAGCTTCTAACAAGTATTTGGATTCAAACCCCAGACATGTTTAATAGAATGTTTGCAACTTTTGGCGGCGGACCGGCGGCTTACACATGGACATTTGGCGGAGCATTCTGTAGAGCATCAATACTAATGATTATCTTTGCTGCTATATTAAGCGCAGGAAAGGAATATGCGAATATCAATAAATTTAAGCTTGCGCTGCTACCAATTATGTCACTTGGTAGCGTTGCATTGATATTTCTTGCTCTTTTTGTAGGGTTCTCACCTGTAAATCTGCCAATAGTGGGCGGCGTTCAGGGAAGATATTTTATAATTAGCTTCATGGTTATTATTCTTTTCTTAACGTTAACAGCGTCTAAGTTCTCGTTTTTATGTGAGATTATAGAAAATTCAAAGCATAAATTATCAACAATGATTGCATTAGTTAACCTCATTCTGATTTCATACGTGTGCTATTTGAGCATTGAGAAATACAGTGAGCTCTATATTTAAATTATTAGCCCGCAATTGCGGGCTATTTTTATGACACCTGAATCATGATTCTGTAAGTGCCCGCCGGGATATTCCCCCCAGTAGTAAGCCTGAATGATATCGTGGCTGCAACTGCTGTGTTTGAAGCGTTCGTGTAAAGATAGGTGCCAATCAAATCGTTATCAGACCCTTTAGCGAAAACACATTCAGCTTTTTGCGTGGCCTGAAGCAAACCTGCGGGGAAAGTCACAAGTTTGGACTCCGTTGCTGCGCCGCCAGCGAATACTAGGTTTGTAGAAAATGTGTAAACCTTTTTCTGAACAACGTTCTGATTAACGTTTATATCCTGAACGGGCACGGCAACGCTACTATAAATATTGCTGCCATCAATATGGTTTAACCTGGCGGTTGCTGTCATATATACGCCATAATCCATTGCAGTAAACCTGTTACTGCTGATTAATGTGCTGTAAGCGCCGCCAAAATCATTGTTGTCAATGAGAACCCCCATCAGGCCAGATACAGCAGCACCAATGAAATTGTTCCCTGTTATGTTAAAACCATGGGATAGCTGTAAAGCTATACCTCGCCATCCTGCGGCCCCACCATTACAGCGGATATCAGCCCCAAAAATACAACCATCGATTATATTTTTGATGTTAAAGCAGTAGTTAAGGCAATTGAATTGCCCTCCAACTACTTGCAAACCACTTTCCGCTGTGGCGGACAGCCATCTGATGCCTTGTTTAATTCCGCCATCAGCGACGCAGTTTGTTAAATAAACACCTTCGGTGTAGCTAGATAAGTCTATCCCGGCATCGCCATAGATAAACTCGCACTCAGTGAAATAAAACCCACCACACACCTGTGAGTTTGATGCATCCAGCTGGTTCACACGAGCGTAAAAACCAATCCCATTTCCGTTAGTAAGGCTTTGAAGAAAGCGGCAATGGTTATGGAAAACATATGTCGTGTTAATTAAATTCATACCACGTGCAAAGCATTGATTAAGTGCATTTTCCCCACGGAAAGTAACACGATCAAGGTATGTTCCACGCGTCGGACGACCGGACAGGGCGCCGCCATCTATCGTTAACCCATAGCCAGCGTTTTCTTGATCTGTTACAAGTGAAAGATCACATAAAATTACTGAGTTTGCAGACGAAGCATCAATCCACCACCCATTCCCCGTGTAGGTGAATTTGAGCAGGGAGTTAGTTCCGGTGACGCTGGTTTTCAGTTGTGTAACATCAGTTCCCTGTCCCTCAAAGCGAAGCCCCTGAAATCCGGTCAGTGTGCCTGTAACGGTATTTGTTCCGTACACGCCTTTACCACGCGGCATTACAATCGTTGCACCATATGTAAGCGTCAATGCAGCATTAACAGCAGCCTGTAATGCTGCCCAATACAGTGAGTCAGAAAGAGATGTCACAAATGGATACTGAGCCTGGGCTTCAGTAAGGCTTGCATACTTGGAGGAAACAAGTTGCACCGTACCGTCCCACGCTCCACCATTCCAGAAATCAAGAACGTTTATAACGTCATAGTTTTTATCGTGTTGCGTGCGAGGCACAGCCCATGCAAATGGTTGTTTATCGACAATAAGTGATGCTCCATTGCCTGTGGCAGGGCTGGCCAGATCACGGCGTAATGCGTCAGAAATATCTACCGCCTTCCATGCACCATCACCAATCCCTCCTGTGTCCGCTGGAGTGGAGCCAGATGGCACTTCTTTTGGCAGGCTCGCGAGGTCATCCCACCGATACCAAATTCCAGTCGATGTATCCTGAATGACATCTCCAGCAGATGTTAGTGTTGCGCCAGACTGAAATGAACCAACGATAATAAATCCAAGGTTGTAAATGTTCTGAAGAGTGAGCTGTTTAAGCCCTTCGATTGTATAGTGATTATTACCAAATCGATCTTTGTATTGGGTCAATTGTGACGTTACAAACTCGTCAATTTTCCCCGCGTTAAATTTCAAATCGCGCGGTAATTCGCTCGGAACTGCATTCTGAGTCGGTTGAGTAGCCATATTTTTTCCATAAAAAACCCGGCGCTATGGCCGGGTTATGGTGGTCGGGATTGGTTTATTGGTAGATTGCATCGCTATACTCTGCGACGGTCAAAGAGACTGTATTGTCTGTATTAGGCTTGATGCTACTTACCTTCCACAGCTGACTGTCCAGCTCTTCTACTGTTGCAATGAGATAGCGAGACGGAAGCTGCACGGTTTCTCCGTTCCATATGTTGATCTGAATGTCTGGTATTGCCGCAGTGAAGCCATATTTCGTGTCGCTTCGTGGTGATGCTGGGTAGCGCAGCGTCGGGTTTCCCAGGCTGTCAGTAATAAGCACATACATCGAACCTGCGAATGTGACCGGCTCGCTGGTATCAAAGTCATTTCCAGTGCGCCCGGTTATGTACCCCTGCTGCTGGTTGCTGTCGTAGATGTCCGGCATTTGAATGACGCTACCCACCTGAATGATACCGTCTTCGAACACTTTGGCTTTCATCTTCACCCGCGAGTAAATAAGGCGCCTCGTTTCGCGCATCGCACGCTCCCGCGCCTGGTACTCGTTACGGAAACCGACTATCTCCAACTTGTTCGGGTTCTCCGCTTCCTGCTCGACGATAGCGCCGTTCAGCACACGATAGTTTATGTACGTCTTGTTGTTCGTGGTTGGGTGAACGTAGGAAACCTGCACGCCGTCGTAACCGCCAGGAAGCGTGGCTTCGTACGTGATTTTGTAATCGTCCGTCTTCATGTTGGCACGGTTGAATACGGCAGCGGGGTAATCGACTTTCTGGTCACGCGTGAAGGTCAGCACACCGTCATCCCAATACGCCACCACCGACGCCGCATTGCATATCGCCTGCACGCGGTCGCCCAACGAGTCATTTTCATCGTCGAACGTGTAATCGAAGTAGCCCAGGCGCTCATCAGGAAGGCTTTCAGCTATCGAATACAGGCCGTAGAGGTCGATGCTGCTTACCGGCTGCTCGCCCATGACAATCCATGTATGAGCAACTGCATCAGCGAAGGAGCGAGAAGGCCGCAGCGTGTAATCCACAGCCTGAGTGTTCAGGTCGTAAGTGATTGTGTGGCGCGTAACCAGAGCGTTATATTTTCTCTCCCGACTGCCCAGCGCATTTTCTGTCGCCCGGACTTTTACTCGAACCAGCGTATCAGTAGGATGAACGACGTTCGTTCTGATGTTGATGGCGTGAATTTCCTCCACTTTCAGCACCGAGGCATCACTAGAATTATCGGTTCGCTGGAAGCTAATTGCATACTTCCCATAGCCAGCGGCCGGAGTTAGCTTGTCAGTGCGATAAAAGACTTCACTGGTATGGTCGTGCGGCGTGCCCTGGTAATAAGTAAACGTCTGGGTCGTGCCGGGAACCTGGTTGTAATCGTCGTCTATTTTCCAGATAACCACCTTCCAGTTCGTCTGCTTATTCCCGCCAAGACTCGACTGCGTATGCAGCCAGAGTTGAGAAGACTCCACCGGCGAGAAGAAAGGCCCCACTACCAGAGCCTCGTTGTCGTTCAGAATAAATTTCGTGGTGTTGATGGTCGCAGTCGCCGGGATGTCCTGCGGACCCTGCAAGTCCGTCATTGTGAATGTGTACCAGCGCACCGGGTTAATCACCGCGCCGTCGTTTGTCTCCGCAGCGGAAATCAGCGTGCCTGAGAATGTGGCGTCAGTTGTCACTGAGCCAGATGCTGTGTTGTAAGTGACGTTAATAGTGAACGTAACGGCATGTGGCAGCACCAGTTCCATGAAATAGTCGAATTCGGCTTGTTTAACGATTTTCATCGCTATCTGCCCACCAGAATAGGTCCCACTTACAACCGTATTTGCCGTCGCCGTTTCTATCGGAAAATCATTGGCTTCGTTCTGCCCGGGAACTTCCTGTCCGTCTACATCATCGAAACCATACCCTTCGATTATTTGAGGGATGACTTCGCCGGGCTGATAGAACTTATATTCGGCGCCGGCCAGCGAGCCAAGGCTCGACTCTGAGTATCGCACGGACTCGTAATCGTATTTGCCAATACCAATACACATCCACTCCGTGACGTACTTCAGGCCACCGTCTTTATCGTTCTGACGGACGTATTCAAACACTGATTCCTGAATCAGATCGGGGAATGAACGAACCTGGCCGTAGATGTCCGGCTTGGCCTTATAGACGCGCGCGGTATTTGTCTGACCAGTCAGGCTATTGTTTGGGGAGTCGACGGTGTTGCCACCGGTGTTTGCGATAGCGGGCTTCGGCGCCAGGAAAGCAAATACGGTTCCTACTACCTTGAATATAGGACTAAGAATGTCGCTGACAATGCCTTTTGGCTGGTCGAATATCTGGATGTTATCCAGCTCGCTCAACTCAAACGCCAGCTCGTCATCGTCGCCAAGCTTAACGCCGTTGCGTACGATAAGCAGATCACGGTGAAAGGTGGCATCATTCACCGCCAGCCAGTCATAAAAAAGGGTGCCGTTTGGCACCCTGTAGCGTTCTTTTGGCGTTCCCGGGAAACGCTGAAGCTCAATCAACGCCATATTCGAAAAACTCCACTTTAGTGAATGCCCGCTGAATGACCAGCAGCGAGTCCATGCGCACGCTTCCGTTCTCGCCGCGAGAGTGCAGTGCCTGACGGTTCAGCACAAGGCCAACATGTGCCGGTTGCGCGCCGCGGTACGCGACGAATATCCCGCCTTCAACTGGCTTGTCAGCCTGGCGCCAGAAAACGACGTCACTCTGATAGCAGGTAAAGAAATCCTCGCCGGCTTCGTAGTCCGGCGTCTGGTGCAGCTCAATGCAGAGAACGTGCCGGTAATACAGCACCACCAGCCCCCAGCAATCCACCTTATCGAATGAACAGGCCCGGTTAGCCCATGGCACACCGATCACCTTCCGAACAAAATCAGAGGTATTGCAGGCCAGTGTATTCCGTTGGGTCATAAAGCCTTCCGATGTTGTTGTTCAGTGGATTGGTGACAGACAGGGTGACCGATGCGGCATCAGCGTCGATATCCACCGTCTTGACGTAAAGCTGCCACGACTTTATCGGCACCGACACATCGCCGCTGTCGAATAACTGCCGCGTGGCTGTGATGGCTGTTAGCCGGGCCGCGCCCTTCCATTGTTTCATCAGTGCCTTGATATCCGACGACAGCCGCCCTAACTTCACAGTCGCGTCGATCACCGGCGTGCCGCTTTGCTGGCTCTCTTCAATTTCGAAACGCGCAGGTTTGTACACCTGGCCGCCAAGCGTCTTGTCGAAGAACTGCTTATCGACAAGCCGAACGTAACCAAATGACGGGTGATAGAAAGTGATGGTATCGTACAGCCCGCGCGTCGGGCGCTGCTGCTTATAAGCTCTGAAGGTAGGCATTATGGGACCCTCGGAAGTGATTCTGGGTCGCGTCCGTCAGGATAGCCAGTGACAACGATATCCAGCCACGAATCCCACGGCGGCGGCAGCTCAACAATAATGTCGTCGAATTCGTCGTCAGGATTATAGAGGTGATTGGCGATAACAGTCCCTGTCCACGTCACTACTCCGCCGTCGATGCTGGTCTGCACAGGCATCTGTGTGAAATGCAACTCCTGCACCTGCAACCCGCTGCCACCGATATTGACTGGCATCCGGAACCAGTTCAGGCCACGGTTGAGGTAGTTCGGGCTTCTGCTCTTTCTCACACATCAGCAGCCCCCAACGACATCGAAGAAGCCGACGCGGCTACCCACATCAATCGGCAGCGATGCAGTGCATCCGCTCTTATCCAGTGACAGGAGCGCGTCACGCATCGAAAGCACATCGCCGGTGTAGTCGAACGACCGCGACGCCCCTGAAGGCGCTGACTGCGATTTAATGCGCTGAGTGTATGCCGTTAAGGCCATTAGCGTGACGGCATAAACCTGAATCAGCACGACGTCACATTCGTCGTAGCCAGCCGCCTCCAGGCACTGCTCGATACTGTTTAGCTTGCAGAGGTATGCGTCGATGATGAAGTCAGGGATGGAGTAACCCAGCGCAGATAGCCATTCGCAACGACCGTAGGCCGCACGGTTTCAGTTGCTACTGCATACCAACTCATTGGATGCCGCTCCCCACCCCACCCTCTAACCACCCCATCGACACAACATCTCAGCAGTATGAAGCGCTAAGTAAGGGAGAGAGCAATGCAAGCCAATCATGACTATGAAGAAGGCTGCGTATTCATTTCAATGACAATGGATGAGGCCAGCGTTTGTTATGACGCCTTAGGAGAGGCCATACGCAGGTTTAATGGCGAAGGTTACCAGCGGTTGAAGGATGCCTTGATAGACCTTCTATGCTGCGCAAATATCGAATAAGCCGCTAACACAGCGGCTTTTTAACGAAGACGTTGTCTTTTTCTGAAATGTTGATCCATGCGGCTAAGTTAATGCGGCGGAGTAGTATTATCTGACGAATACTCAACCCAAAGGGAGGTGCGCATGGAAGAGAAAGGCAAGGATATCATGGATGAGGTAAACAAGCTGACTAAGCAGTTGCTTGAAGAAGTGATTAACGGAGATCCGCGAAGGACAGGCACAAGCCCAGAGAGAGCGAGAGAAAATCTGGAAAAGCTCGAGAAGATGATGAGCAAGAAAAAATGACAACGACCCGCCTCGGCGGGTTTTTTGTTGCACAAAAGGCCGCTAATCAGCGGCTTTTTTAATGCGTGGAGGAAAGCAAATGCGCGATGAAGGCTGGCTGAAAGTAGCAGACGTTGCCGAAAGAATGCGGCTGTCGCCGCACACCATATACCGCAATCCATCCCGTTACGGAATGTTTAAGGTTGGCGGAGCATGGCGAGCCACTGAAGAAAGTCTGGAAAAAATCTCGCATCAGACAAACAATGCTATCCGGCTGGCTGTGGTCGGTGAGGGGAAGAAATCATGCCGATCTACAAAAGGGGTACAAACTACTGGGTGGACATCTCAGCGCCAGACGGCAGCAGAATTAGAAAGTCTGCTGGCACGGGGGAGAAAGTCAAAGCGCAGGAGTATCACGACAAGTTAAAGCACGAACTCTGGCAGGTGGCGAGGCTTGGCCGCCTGCCGGAGAAAACGTTTGACGATATTGTTGTTCTGGCGCTCAGGGAGGCAGAGCACCAGTCGTGCTATGAAAATAAAGTTATTTATGCGGATTACTGGCTGAAGGCATTTCGTGGTCGCCTGATATCCACCATATCCGGGGAAGATATTGCTAACCGACTTCCTACGCATTCAACGGCCAAGAATTGCCGCCTGACAAACGCAACGCGCAACAGGTATCGCTCTTTCATCATGCGAGCCTTTTCGCTTGCGGTTAAGTCTGGATGGCTCAAGCAGGTGCCGCACCTCTCGACACAGAGAGAACCAAAGGTTCGCGTCCGGTGGATAGAGAAAGACCAGGCTCGGGCGCTTATTAGCTCACTGCGGCTTGAGTGGATGAAGCGTGTTGTGTCGTTCGCGTTGCTTACCGGCGCGAGAAAGGGAGAAATCCTCAGCCTGAAGTGGGAGAGCGTTAACCTCTCCCGGCGGATCGCTGTGGTTACAGCTGATAATGCAAAATCAGGAAAAGCTCGCCCCCTTCCGCTGAACGATGAAGCCGTGAAAGTAATTAACGAGTGCGATCGGGATTCGGATTACGTTTTCTCTTTTAAGGGAAACCGAGCCAACGAGATCAACCGAACTGATTTTTCCAGGGCGTTAACGATGGCCGGCATAACGGATTTTCGCTTTCATGACCTGAGACACACATGGGCGAGCTGGCATGTTCAGAACGGAACACCGCTCATGACACTCAAAGAACTGGGTGGATGGGAGAAGCTGGAGATGGTGAACAAATATGCTCACTTAAGCACCGAACACCTGAGCAGATTTAGCGGCATTGTCACGTTTCTGGCACAGAACAATGATGAAGGGAACGCGAAGCCGTCTTTATCAGTCGTAAACCAATGAATGTTATAAGAAAAAGCGCGCGCCTCTGAAAATATACTGTGCCTTACATCAGAGAAACAGTCTGATGAGTAAACAAGCGCCGCAGAGTATTTCTGCGGCGGGCAATTCGGTCTGAACGGTCTCCCGAAGGAGCGCCAAAAGCTTAAACGCCGGGGCGTTCGTTTACGGCCTGCGGATTATGCGTAATATACATCGCGTCGCCGTAGCTAAAGAAGCGATATTCCGCTTTTACCGCCTCTTTATAGGCGTGCATCGTATGCTGATACCCGGCAAACGCGGAGACCAGCATAATCAGCGTGGATTCAGGCAGGTGGAAGTTGGTCACCAGCGCGTCAACCACTTTCCACTGGTAGCCCGGGTAGATAAAGATTTGCGTATCGCCGAAAAACGGCTCGATGAGGTCGTTTTTCGCCGCCTGCGCCGCGCTTTCCAGCGAACGCACGGACGTCGTGCCTACGGCCACCACTTTATTGCCGCGCGCTTTCGCCGCCAGCACCGCATCAACGACATCCTGCGGCACTTCCGCATATTCGGAATGCATGATGTGGTCTTCAATGCTGTCCACACGTACCGGCTGGAAAGTGCCTGCGCCGACATGCAGCGTCACAAACGCCATCTCGATGCCCTTTTCACGCAGCGCCGCCAGCAGCGGTTCGTCAAAATGCAGGCCCGCCGTCGGCGCGGCTACCGCGCCCGGCTTCTGGCTGTAAACGGTCTGGTAAAGCTCCCGGTCCGCTTCTTCGTCCGGGCGCTCAATGTAAGGCGGCAGCGGCATATGGCCGATAGCGTTAAGGATGTCCAGCACCGGGCGCGCGTCGTTAAACTGCACTTCAAACAGCGCGTCGTGGCGCGCTACCATGGTAGCCTGTACGCTTTCATCATCGCCCAGCAGCAGTTCGGCGCCCGGCTTCGGCGCTTTTGAGGCGCGGATATGCGCCAGCACGCGGGTCTCATCCAGCATGCGCTCCACCAGAAGCTCGATCTTGCCGCCGCTGGCTTTGCGGCCATAGAGGCGAGCCGGGATCACGCGGGTGTTGTTAAACACCAGCAGGTCGCCGGGCTTGAGCTTATCGAGCAGATCGGTGAAAGTGCCATGCGTAAGCTGCCCCGTCGGCCCGTCAAGCGACAGCAACCGGCAGGCGCTGCGTTGCGGCTGGGGATAATGAGCAATCAAGGATTCAGGCAGTTCAAAGGAGAAATCAGCTACGCGCATGGCAAGAAACTCAGACATAAAAAACAAGCGGCTTAGTCTAGTGCCGGGTCGCTTTCCCTGCAACCAGTAACCGCTTTATCACCCTTTTCGGAAAAGAGAATTATGAATTTCCTTGCTCACCTGCATCTCGCCCATCTGGCTGAAAGCTCATTGCTTGGCAATCTGCTGGCGGATTTCGTTCGCGGCAATCCCAACGACGCGTGGCCTGAAGCCGTCGCGGCGGGCATCCACATGCACCGGCGTATTGACGTAATGACCGATAATCTGCCGCAGGTGCGTGAAGCGCGTGAGTGGTTTCGCCCTGAAACGCGTCGCGTGGCGCCCATCACGCTTGACGTAATGTGGGACCATTTTGTCTCCCGCCACTGGGAAAAACTTCACCCGGCCATGACGCTGAGCGAGTTTATTGATCTTTCACGGGCGGAAATCGTGCCGGCGTTGCCCGCCACGCCGCCGCGCTTTGTTAACCTCAATAATTATCTCTGGTCTGAACGCTGGCTTGAGCGTTACAGCGAGATGGCTTTTATCGCTAACGTTTTGCAGGGCATGGCGAACCGCCGGCCGCGCCTGGCCGCCTTAAGCGACTCCTGGCACGACCTGGATGCGCATTATGAAAAGCTTGAGGAAAAATTCTGGCAGTTCTACCCGCGCATGATGGCGCTTGCGCAGGAGAAAGCGCTGTAAATCAGCCCGCTTTCCCGGCGTTAATCTCCCGCCACAGTCGCCAGGCGAGCAGCAGCAGCCCGGCGGCGCCCGCCACAAGCACGCCCCAGATAAGCCAGGTTTGCAGCTGGCCGCGCTGCGCGGCCGGGTCTTTCGCCGTCAGGCGCGCCTCCCCGCCCAGCTCAACAAGATTACCGGCCTGCGCATAAGGCAGCGTATCAAGGCGCGTCTCTTTATCCCCTTGTTGGGGTATCAGCGTCTCAAGCGCCAGCGTCTGGGATGACGCCGCGCCATTACCCCAGGCCAGCAGAAACGGCCCGTTGCCCTGCGCGTTAAACACCAGCGTTTGCTGGTCGCGCTCGCCGGTCACTTCCGCCAGATTATCGCCCCAGCGCTGGTTTATGGCTTTCACGCGGATAGCCTCAATAACCTCGCCCTGAAGCGGCAGCGATAAAGCAGGACGATCCGCCAGTCGATAAATCACGGTGCGGGCCAGCGGGCGCCACGCCGCTTTTTCGTCGCTGCGGTAATCAATTTCCACAGGCATCACGGCGTTATCCTGCGCCGGGCGCAGCGTTAGCGCATCCAGCGCCTGCGGGCGCGCCCAGCGGTAAACCGCCGTATCGTCCGCCTCCTTTACGCCCTGCGCGGGTAAAGGGACGCGCTGCGGCTCAGGGTGTTCCGCCTGCCATTGTCCGGTGACTGAAGTGAAACTGAGCGGCGCGCTGGCGTTTTTCATTATCACCAGCAGGTATTTAGCGCCAAAAGCGAGCCGCGAGTCGAAATCAAGCTTATCGAGCAGTAAACGGTTATCGCCAGAAGCGAGATCCATTAGCGGCGCGTCAATAACCTCCGGCTGCCAGTGGCGCAACCCCTCGCTGCTGAAAATATCGACCCGCGCCTGCCAGCCCTGACTCTGGCGCGGCCAGCTAAAGCGCAGTTGACTGAGCGAACGGTAGGCTTCGCCTTCGCCCAGCGGAATAAGCCATGTGCCGCTTAGCGTCTCGTCACGCTGGCTGTCGAGGCGGATCTCCACGCCGCTGGGCGTTTTCAGCAGCACGGCGCGATCCCCTTCTTCATCCTTTTGCTGTAGAGGCTGCGGTTCAAGCTTATAAAGCGTTAAGGGAACCGTCTGCGGTGCTGGCGCGGGTGGAACCGTGGCTTGCAGCGCGAAAGGCAGGCTCGTGCCCTGCTGGTTAAAAACGCGGATATCACGCAGGTCCGTCCAGGCGCCTTGCTGATAAACCGCCTCCGGCAGCGGGAATTGATACCACGGGGCGCGGCCTTCTGTTTTCATCTCAATGCCGCGCGCGTAATCCTGCGGAGTTTCCGGCGCGGTTTGCCCGTAGCAGAGGGCGGAAAAGAGCGCTGTCGCCCCGATGAATCCTGCATATAACCTTTTCATTGCGCCTCTCCTTGATCCGCAGACTCCGGCTGCGCCGCTTTGGGCGGCAGCGGAGAAAAATAGCCGACGATAAGCACCAATACTGCCACGCCGATAAACGCCACGGCGCGGGCCAGCCCGCCGCCGCCTGCGCTGTCCACCAGCATTAGTTTCACAATCACCACGCCCAGCAGGCCCGCGCCGCAAAACCAGCGCTGGCGCGCGCGTTGCCGGGTGGCGCGCACCATGACCAGTAGCGCAAGCAACATCCACAGCAGAGCAAAAGTCGTCTGCACCAGCCGCGAATGCCATAGCGCCTCCATTTGCCAGGGAATGGCGCCAGCCCAGGAGAGCGCTCTTAGCACCGCGCCGTTGCCCCACCAGAAAAGCAGCGCCGGTAAAATCAACGGCAACCAGGACGGCAACTGGCGCAGCCGCGCGGGCCAGAAACGGCTTAACAGCCGCCACCAGACCACCAGCGCCAGCAGCGCAAAGCCAGCGCTGAGCTCAAGCGGGTTGATAAGCGGCAGATAACGCCACGTCGTCATCACGCCATCCATCAGGTTAGCGGTCGTCAGCAACAGCAGCAGAACGGGCGCCAGCGGCAATAAACCGGGGCCGCAGTAAAGCGCAGGCCACGAGACAAAAGGCCATAGCCGACGGCGCAGCGCCTGATCCACCAGCAGCACGATAAGCGCGCCTGAGACCAGCGCAATACCGGTCTGCCACTCCTCGCTGCCCCAGGGGAGATGTTGCGTAAACGCCCAGAGTTCCGCACCCAGGGCCAGCAGCACTATCCAGAAAAGCGCCAGGTGAAGCCCTTGCTGAACCCGGAGGTCGCACGCCCCGGCATCCCGTCGCAACAGCCACAAAGCCGTTGGCAGCGCCAGAAGCCAGACAAGGCTCGGCCACCCCGCCCGCAGCAGCGTGCCATCAAGCGCCAGTTGACAGGCAAGCGCCGCCGCCATGCCCGGCCACAACAGCCAGACGGCGAGCGCCAGATCCGGCCAGCGGAGCCGAAGCGCGCCGATTCGCCATAGCCAGACAGACAGCGTTAACAGCCCCAGCATGCCGGCGACGCTGGCGCCCGCCCCGGCAAACAGCCAGCTCGCCGCCTGCCCCAGCGCCGTGAGCCAGAAGAATAGCCCGCCGCCAGCCAACACGCGGCTGATAAGGCGCTCCTGCTCGCGCCAGAGCCAGCCGCCGGTCAGCCAGCAAAGCGCCAGCACAGCGCTGATAAACGCAGCGTTCAGCAAGTCCAGCCCGTCTGCCCAGGCGTAAACGCCGCTCGCCGCCGCCAGCACAAGTAGCGCGCTGCCGCTGTAGCTCATGCGCCGCTGCCCCTGTAGCAGGCCAAACCACAGCAGCCCGGTTCCTTCCAGCGCCCAGGCGATGGCCGTCCAGCGCGCCGAAAGCGCCAGCGGAATCGCCAGCGTGACAAACGATCCGCCAAGCGCCAGCCCGCCGAGCGCCAGCATTTTTCCCTGCTCCGGATAACGGCGCAGGGCGACTTTTGCGAGCAATAAATAAGCCAGCCCGAAGCCGAGCGCTGAAAAGGCGGGGCCGTAAGCCCAGTGGCGCGTAATGGCATATTGCATGCCGAACCCCACCAGCGGCGGCACGAACAGCAGCACGCCGTCGATAATTTTTCGCTGTTTTTGCGCGCGCAGCGACAGCGCCACGCACAGCACGCCGAAAAGCAAAATATTGGTTATCAGGAACAGCTGGCAGCTTAGCCAGTGCGCAGGCTGCCAGCTGTTCATGCCCCACAGCCCGGCCACGCCGAAGGTAAACAGCAGCCCCAGCAGGTTCAGTTCACGCCAGTGCTGCCACCAGCTTATCGCCGCAATGCCGAGCGACAGCAAAAGATAGAAAGAGAAAAGCGCGATATGGCTGCCGCCGCCGCTTGAGAGCAGCAGCGGCGCAAGATAACCGCCAAGGCTTGCCAGCATGGCAAGGCTTAACGCCCGCTGTAGCACCGCCAGCGCCACGCTCGCCGCGCAGACCACAAGCATCAGCGCGAAAGCGAGCGGCATCGGCAGCATCTGCCAGAGCCGAAAGGCGCCGAAAATCGTGATATAGAGCGCGCCTGACGCGCCGCCTTGCAGAATGAGCGCATACAATGGCGATTTGCGCCGCAGCCCCCAGCCAAACGCCAGCAGCGCCAGCGCGGCGACGCCTGCGCCCGCTACGCGCAGCTCCAGCGGCAGCATGTCCCGTTCGACGCCGTAGCGCAGTAGAAAAGAGAGCCCCAGAAAAAGCAGAATAACGCCGATTTTAGCCAGCGGATTGCCCTGCATAAACCAGCGCAAAAGGCTGGTGAGCAGACCGCCCGCCTCACGCTGCGGAGCCTCGTCGTTATGCGCGCTAACGCGCCGGCGCGGCAAGGGTTTGCGCAGACTTTCTGTCGCCTCTTCCCGCACAGTGCGTACCGCCCTCGACCAGACCGACGGCGCAGCCTCGCTGGCTGGCGCGGGGTCGGAAACAGGTTCAGGCGTTGAGACAGGCAGCGGCGACGCCTGCGTGGGGGTTGGCGTTTCCGGCGTCGCGACAGCGGGGTGAGTTTCCGCTTCGCTTACGGCGGCACGGGGCGCGACGGCAAGCTGCGCCTCAAGCGCCGTTATTCGCTCGCGCAGCCTGCGGATTTCAAATTCGTTACGTCCGCTTTTATTGAGCGCCATGATGGCCAGCACCGGCACCACGACAACGCAAAAAAGCCCAACAAGTGCAGCAAAAACAAAAATCTCATCCATTGATTTCAGACCCTGCGGCGAAAGTGCGGCTACTTTCCCATATCTGAGCGCAAAGCGGTATTCCTTTACCGCGTTTGCGCTACGCTCGTCAGGCGGAGCGCCACACCGCCGCCGTATTTGCTGAAAGCTTCAGCGTCTGCCCGGCAAGCTCGCCCTCACCTTCCTGATGTTGCCAGTTGGCCTTATCCAGCAGCGGCTCTTCAGCCAGCGCAACTTCGCAGGCTGCGCCGCGGTTTATCGCCACCAGCACCCGCTCGCGCTGGTAAACACGTACGAAAACAAACACATCCCCTTCGGCATATAGTACCTGACAGCCCCCGGCGCGCAGTGCGCGGCTACGGCGGCGCAGTTTCGCCATGCGCTGGTAAAGCGCTAACAGATCGCCGTCCTGCTGTTTTTTATCCCAGGGGAAAGGCTTGCGGCAGAAAGGATCGTGATCGCCATCTACCCCCACTTCGTCGCCATAATAAATACAGGGCACGCCCGGCCAGGTGAACAGCCACACCACGCCAGCCGGCAATCGCGAAACGTATTTACCCAGCCGGGTTTTAAAGCGCGGCGTGTCATGGCTGTCGAGCTGGTTAAACATTCTCAGTTGCTGCTGGTGCGAAAGCCCGGCGCGGTATTGATTCATCCAGGCGGCGCAGTCGGCGGCATCGAGCTGTTGCGGCTCATTCTGGTTATCGACACAGGCGAGAAAGCTCCATACCGGTATCGAAAACCCGCGATAGTTCATCGCTGCGTCTTCGGCATCGTTTTGCAGCCACTGGCGGGCGTCGCCGAAATGCTCGCCCACAATGTAAGCCTGCGGATTCACCGCTTTAGCAGCCTGAGAAATAGCGGCGACGTGAACAAGATTGTTTTTCGCCCCGCCCGCTTCGCCAATCATATGCGCCACGTCCAGCCGCCAGCCGTCCATGCGCCATGGCTCGTTCAGCCAGTATTTGACGATGCTGTTCTCCCCTTCGTAAATCTCATTCACCAGGCCTGCTGAGCGGAAGTCGAGTTTGGGCAGGCTGTCGTAACCGAGCCAGGCCAGCGCATGGCCGTCCGGCGAAAAGTTATACCAGTCGCGCCAGGGAGAGCGAGGATCATGGCTCGCCCCTTTCCCGTGCGCTTTGTGTCGGTCAAACCACGGATGCGTTTCACCGCTGTGGTTAAAGACGCCGTCAAGGATCAGCTTCATTTGCGCTTTATGCGTTTTCTCTCGCAGGCGCAGCAGCGCTTCGTCGCCGCCGAACTGCGGGTCAACGTGACGATAGTCCTGGGTATCGTATTTATGCACGCTCGGCGCGCTGAACACCGGGTTCAGGTAGAGCGCGGTAACGCCGAGCTTTTTCAGATAGGGCAGCTTTTCGCAGATGCCGTCGAGATCGCCGCCGTAGAAAGTAGAGCCGCCGCCCTCCGCCGTGACTGGCGCATCCCAGTCGCGCAGTTCTATATCGCGCTGGGCGGCATGGTAGTAATAAACGTTATCCTGCCCCGGTTTGCGAGGTTCGCTGCGGGCGAAACGGTCGGGGAAGATTTGATAGAAGATCTGATCCTGCACCCATTGCGGCCCTTCGTCGGGCAGATCAACGGCGAACATTTCAAGCCTTGCGGGCGGATAAGCGCAAAAGCCTTGCGGCGAGAACCAGCGCTGGCGGTCTTTCCACAGCAGCTTGAAGGCGTAACGGCGCCGCGGCTGCCCTTCGTTGAGGCCGATAGCCGCACGAAAGGCGATAACGCCTTTCGCCACTGAAGCGCTTTGCCGCTTCATCTCAAGCTGCATCTCTTCGTTGTCCAGCTCATGACGCATGATCACCTTTTCCGGCAGGTCGTCGCCCGCCAGCCAAAGGGTGATATACAACCGTTCTTTACGCTCCTGAAGGAATGGCGCGACCGGCAAATGCCAGGCTTTCAACATTCTGCTGCTCCCCGTGTCAGAAAATGCGCTCACCATGCCATACCCGCTTCGCAAACCCCTCCTCGCTGAGGCGGATTTTGCAGGAGGAGACGGGAGGCGGAGTTAACTATCGAAGCGTAGAGCGAAAACGACATCCCCGCCAGACGGCGGGGATGAAGGGGAAAGGTTAAGCAGCCTGGCGCGCGTCGCGGCGGCGTTTAAACACCCAGCCGACCAGCAGCAGCGCTATCCACGCAAAGCCCACATAGAGCGAAATGCGGGTATCGGGATGGTAGCCGATCAGCGCGATGATAAATGCCAGGAAAACCAGCCCGGCGATAGTGGTCGCCACGCCGCCCGGCACTTTAAACTTCAGCGCCTGCACCTCTTCTTTCGACAGGCGGCGGCGGAACGCCACCTGCGACAGCAGGATCATTATCCATACCCAGACGGTAGCAAAGGTCGCAAGCGACGCGATAACCAGGAAGACATTCTCCGGCATCACGTAATTGAGATAGACCGCCAGCAGCATGGCGAAGCACATCACGACCACCGTGACCCACGGAATGCCGTTGCGGGAGGTTTTAGCGAACGCTTTCGGCGCGCTGCCCTGCTCCGCCATACCGTGCAGCATGCGGCCGACGCCGAAAACGTCGCTGTTAATGGCGGACAGCGAAGCGGTCAGCACCACAAAGTTAAGGATACCCGCCGCAAAGGTGATGCCCATATGCTGGAAGGTCAGCACGAACGGGCTGCCGTTGGTGCCCACTTCGTTCCACGGGTAGATGGACATAATCACAAACAGGGTGCCGACATAGAACACCAGAATACGCAGCGGCACAGAGTTAATGGCGCGCGGAATCGACTTCGCCGGATCTTTCGCTTCCCCGGCGGTGATGCCGATAATTTCAATGCCGCCATAAGCGAACATCACCATTTGCAGCGCCATCACGGTGCCAATCCAGCCGTTGGCGAAGAAGCCGCCGTTGCTCCAGAGGTTATGAATGCCGGTAGGCTGGCCGCCGTTGCCAATGCCCCAGATGATGATGCCAAAGCCCGCCAGAATCATGATGATGATCGTGGCGACTTTAAAGAACGAGAACCAGAACTCCATCTCGCCGAACACTTTCACGCTCATCAGGTTAATGGCGCAGATAATCAGCACCACGCTCAGCACCCAGACCCAGTGGGGCACGGCAGGGAACCAGACGCCCATATAAATGCCGAATGCGGTGACGTCGGCGATGGCGACAATCAGGATCTCAAAGCAGTAGGTCCAGCCGGTAATGTAGCCCGCCAGCGGCCCCAGGTTTTCCTGGGCGTAGCGCGAAAAAGAGCTTGCCGCCGGGTTATGCACCGACATCTCGCCCAGCGCACGCATGATGATATAGGCCGCGACGCCGCCGATAATATAGGCCAGCAGCACGCTCGGCCCGGCCATTTTGATCGCATCCGCCGAGCCATAAAAAAGCCCGGTGCCGATTGCGGAGCCGAGCGCCATAAAACGGATGTGTCTGGTGCTCAACCCGCGTTTGAGCTTGTTGTTTTCCATCGTTCCAATACCACTTAACAAAATAAAAAACCACGGGGCGGGACCCCGTGGTTAAACATTAACCCATAAATTTAGTGGGCGGCGGAGGTAACCTGCCGTCCGGCGGCGCGGTCCCAGATCGCGGTGATGATAACCATCGCGACGGTCGGCAGCAGCCACGCCAGATTCTGGTCGCCCAGCGGCAGGTGTGCGGTCCAGCCGGGGAGTATACCGCTCAATGCCGACGCTTTCACGCCATCAATTAAGCCAAACAGCAGGCTAATGAGCATCGCCGGGGCGATAACGCGCGCGGAGCGGTTCCACCACGGGCGGGTGAAGCTCAGCACCACCAGCACGATGCACGGCGGGTAGATGGCCGTCAGCACCGGAATAGAAATCTGGATCAGGTGGCTTAAGCCCAGGTTCGACACCACCATAGAGAAACCGCCCAGAATAAAGACCAGGGTGCGGTAAGAGAGCGGCAGATACTGAGCGAAGAACTCCGCGCACGCGCAGGTCAGGCCCACCGCCGTGACCATACAGGCGATGAAAATCAACGCCGCCAGCAGGAAGCTGCCCGCGCCGCCGAAGGTGTGCTGAACGTAAGCGTGCAGGATTGCCGCGCCGTTAGCGGACTGCTCTACCAGCGCCGAGCTGTCGGAACCCAGGCGGAACAGCGCCAGGTAAAGCAGCGTCAGGCCGATGCCTGCCATCAGGCCCGCCCAGATGGTATAGCGGGTCAACAGGCGAGACTCCGTTACGCCGCGTGAACGCGCGGCATTCACGATAACAATACCGAACACCATCGCGCCCAGGGTATCCATCGTCAGGTAGCCATTAACGAAACCGTTGGAAAACGCCGCTTTCTGGTAAGCGTCGGTCGCGACGCTGATGTCGCCCGCCGGCCAGACAATCGCGGCCACGGCCAGAACGATCAGCGCGATAATTTTCAGCGGCGCGAGGAAATTGCCGACGGTATCCAGCAGTTTGCCCGGGTAGAGCGACACCAGGATAACCAGCGCGAAGTAAACCAGGCTGTAGATAAGGAGCGGCAGCGCGCCGTCGCCGGTCAGCGGGGCGATACCCACTTCAAACGATACGGTAGCGGTTCGCGGCGTGGCGAACAGCGGCCCGACCGCCAGATAAGCGACGGTAGCAAGCAGAATGCCCGCGCCGCGGCCAATCGGCGTGCTGAGGCTGTCGATGCCGCCGCCCACGCGGGCGAGCGCCACCACGGTCAGCACCGGCAGGCCCACTGCGGTAATCAAAAAGCCCAGCGCGGCGATCCAGACGTGTTCACCCGCCTGCAACCCCACCATGGGAGGGAAAATGATATTACCCGCGCCAACGAATAACGCAAAGGTCATAAAGCCCAGAGCGATAATGTCGCGCGTTGTTAACTTGTGGGTCATAAGATTTACTGCCTGTGGATGTGGTGTTGAAATCGTTGAAATTATTACGTTCGCCGCACGACGAAACGCGGCCATTTCAGACAATAGACAGCGGGATATGCTTCCCGATTGCGTTGGCGGAGCATTGTTTTTCGATTAACCACGCAAATTCAGTCGGTCTGCCAACGGCAGGGGCGCAATTTAAACGCTTATAACGTTTGAAGGCAATACGGGATCGTAAAACCAGACCATTATTCTGCATACAAGAATCCAACCAGATAAAAACGCTAAAATATAAAAATAGCACCGCCTGTTCATGCGAACAAAAAATAAACAACAGTCGAAGATCGGGTATAAGAAAACGTAATGGAAGGAAACAAGGCCAGTGAAACTGGCCTTTGGCAAGCGGGGTTTACAGCCGGGAGAAATTATTCGGCCGGGATCTTCGCTTTGGCAATCAGCCGTTCCGGCAATAGGAAGGAGAAACGGGCGCCTTTGCCGGGCGCGCTGTCGATTTCAAGCCGCGCGTCGTGGTGGCTGATAGCATGCTTTACAATAGCCAGCCCAAGTCCGCTGCCCCCCGTCTGGCGCGAGCGCGCTTTATCAACGCGGTAGAAGCGCTCTGTCAGGCGCGGGATATGTTCCGCCGCGATGCCCGGCCCGTTATCTTCAACGCTGAAGAGCGCGCCGTGCGGCGCACGCTGCCAGCGCACCGTGATATGCGTGCCATCCGGCGTGTGGTTTACCGCGTTATAAACGAGATTCGACATGGCGCTGCGCAACTGTTCTTCATTCCCCAGCACTTTAAGCGCCGGGTCAACCTCAAACAGCAGGACGTGGCGCTGCTGGCTCAGGGTGGCGGCTTCGCGCTCCACCACGCGCAGCATCATCGGCACGTCGATTTCTTCGTTGAGTTGCAGCGCAGGCGAAGCTTCAATTTTCGACAGCGTCAGCAGCTGTTTCACTAGACCTTCCATACGCGACGTTTGCTCACGCATGGTATGCAGCGCTTTGTCACGCAGCGGCCCCTCCAGCGCCTGTTCCTGCATCATCTCCAGGTAGCCCTGCAACACGGTCAGCGGCGTGCGCAGTTCATGGCTGACGTTGGCGAAGAAGTTGCGCCGCGCCCCTTCAAGCTGGTGCATCTGCGTCACGTCGCGCGCCACCATCAGCCACTGTTGCTCGCTATAGGGCATGACGCGAAATTCCAGATGGCGACCATTGCTCAGCACCAGATTGAGCGGACGGGAAAACTCTTTGGTGCGGACATAGCGGGTAAATTCGGGATAGCGCAGCAGGTTGAGGATATTCTGACCGTTGTCGTCTGGCCAGCGCAGGTTGAGTAACTGCTGCGCAAGCCCGTTGCACCAGAAGATGGTGCCCTCCTCGGTGGTGAGGATCACCGCGTCAGGCAGCGACTCGGCGCCGCTGCGAAAACGCTTGATAAGGTTGCCTAACTCACGGCGGCGCTTTTTATTGCGCAGTTGCATCTGGTGAAGCCCGTAAAGCAGCGGCTCCCAGCTTCCCCGGCCCGGCGGCGGCGTCATACTGCGATCGACCCAGAGCCACCAGGAGAGGCGCAGCAAGTTCGCGTAATGCCAGATAAGCAGCCCAACGACAGCGGCCAGTAAAAACCAGGCCAGATAGCCAAAAAACGCCCCGAGGATCAGCGCCGGGATACAACACAACACCAGCTCCAGAGCCAGCCTTTTCCATGACAGCCGTTCGAGCACGCGTCACACTCCAGGTTATGAGTTAAAAACGGGTTGAGAAACGATACCCCGTGCCGCGCACCGTCTGCACCATTCTGTCATGCCCGCTGTGCTCCAGCGCCTTGCGCAGGCGACGAATATGCACATCCACAGTACGATCTTCAACATAGACGTTGGTTCCCCAGACATGGTTCAGCAGCTGTTCGCGGCTGTATACGCGCTCCGGGTGCGTCATAAAGAAATGTAATAGCTTAAATTCGGTAGGCCCCATATCAAGCGGGTTTTCGCCAGTCATAACGCGATGCGAGGTAGGGTCAAGGCTTAAGCCTTGCATTTCAATCACCTCTTCCACCGCCATCGGCGAGATGCGGCGCATAACGGCTTTGATGCGCGCCACCAGTTCTTTTGGCGAGAATGGCTTGGTAATGTAATCGTCCGCGCCGGTCTCCAGGCCGCGCACGCGGTCCTCTTCTTCACCGCGCGCGGTCAGCATCATCACCGGAATGTCGCGGGTCATCGCTTCGCGCTTGAGGTGTTTAATAAACTGAATGCCGGATCCGCCGGGCAGCATCCAGTCAAGCAGGACCAAATCGGGCCAGGGTTCGTTGAGCTGATTCACTGCGCTGTCATAATCTTCCGCTTCAACAGGCTGGAAGCCATTTTGCTCAAGTACAAAACAGACCATTTCACGAATGGGTGCTTCATCTTCTACGACCAGGATACGTCTCGCCATGATTAGCCCTGTAATATAATGTTAACATTATCCAATGCCGCGCCATTATGCGTCAGATTTATGACAGATTTATGAAAAAGATGACCGTCTGATGACCCCTTCGCGCGCCGTCGTAACGCCTGTCTGGTAAGCCGTTCAGGACACCAGCCCGCCAGCTTGTTTATAATCACCCTCTCGCTTTTTCGCCACAGGGACTATCATGCGCATCCTCCACACTTCCGACTGGCATCTCGGTCAGAATTTTTATACCAAAAGCCGCGCCGCCGAACACCAGGCTTTTCTCGACTGGCTGTTGAAAGCGGCGGTGGAGCATGAGGTCGACGCCATCATCGTGGCGGGGGATATTTTCGATACCGGCTCGCCGCCAAGCTACGCGCGCGAGCTTTACAATCGGTTCGTCGTTAACCTTCAGGCTACGCAGTGCCAGCTGATTGTGCTGGCGGGCAACCATGACTCGGTGGCGACATTAAATGAATCGCGCGAGCTGCTGGCCTGCCTCAATACCCGCGTGATCGCAAGCGCGCAGCAGGATCCCGCCAGCCAGGCTCTCCTCCTTAACCGGCGCGACGGATCGCCCGGCGCGGTGCTCTGCCCTATTCCCTTCCTGCGCCCACGCGACATATTGCGCAGCCGCAGCGGCCAGTCGGGCAGTGAAAAGCAGCAGCAGTTGCTGGAAGCCATTACCCAGCATTATGAAGCGTGCTACAACGCCGCCTGCGCCCTGCGCGGCGAACAAACGCTGCCCGTTATCGCCACCGGCCACCTGACCACCGTGGGCGTGACGAAAAGCGACGCGGTACGCGACATTTACATCGGCACGCTGGATGCTTTTCCTGCCCATCTTTTCCCGGCGGCGGATTACATCGCGCTCGGCCATATTCACCGGGCGCAGAAGGTGGCGGCAAGCGAGCATATTCGCTACAGCGGCTCGCCCATCGCCCTGAGTTTTGATGAAACGGGCAAGGAAAAAAGCGTCTTCCTGGTGGAGTTCACTGAGGGTAAGCTGCGCGACGTTACCGCATTGCCTGTGCCGGTAAGCCAGCCCCTGGCGGTGATAAAAGGAACGCTGGAAGAGATTGCCCGGGCGCTGGAACAGTGGCGCGACGCGCCGGCGGAGCCGAAGGTGTGGCTCGACATAGAAATCGCCACCGAACAGTTCCTGCATGATATGCAGCGCCAGATAACCCGGCTTACGGAGGATTTGCCTGTAGAAGTCGTGCTGCTGCGCCGCAGCCGGGAGCTTCGCGAAAAAAGCCTCGGCACGCTGCAAACCGAAACGCTGAGCGAACTGGGCGTTGAAGAAGTGTTCGAGCGCCGTTTGCAGCAGGAAGCTTTAGAAGAAGAGGAGGCGCGGCGGCTGCGCACGCTGTTTGCGCAAACGCTGGAAAGCCTGCATCAGGAGGAAGAGGCGTGAAAATTCTCAGTCTGCGGTTAAAAAACCTCAACTCGCTGAAAGGCGAATGGAAAATCGATTTCACCGCCGAGCCCTTTGCCAGTAATGGCCTGTTCGCCATCACCGGCCCAACCGGCGCGGGAAAGACCACGCTGCTCGACGCCATCTGCCTTGCGCTTTATCACCAGACGCCGCGTCTGAACACCATTTCGCAGACGCAGAACGACCTGATGACCCGCGATACCGCCGAATGTCTGGCGGAAGTGGAGTTTGAAGTCAAAGGCGTCGCGTACCGCGCTTTCTGGAGCCAGTACCGCGCCCGCAACCAGCCGGACGGCAAGCTTCAGGCGCCGCGGGTGGAGCTGGCCCGCTGCGACAGCGGCAAGATCCTCGCCGACAAAGTCAAAGACAAGCTTGATCGCATCGCCGCCCTGACCGGCCTCGATTACGACCGCTTCACCCGCTCGATGATGCTCTCCCAGGGGCAGTTCGCCGCCTTTCTTAATGCCGATGCGAAAGACCGCGCCGAGCTGCTGGAAGAGCTGACCGGCACCGAAATTTACGGGCGGGTCTCCGCTCGCGTTTTTGAACAGCATAAGCTTGCGAAAACGGCGCTGGAAAAACTCGAAGCGCAGGCGCAGGGCGTGAAGCTGTTAAGCGAAGAGGAGCAACAGCAGTTGCGCGCCGGTTTGCAGGCGCTTACTGATGAAGAAAGCGCGCTGCTGGCGACGCAGCAGCAAACGCAGCGCCAGTATGAGTGGCTGGCGCAAAAAACGAAGCTTGAGCAGGCGCAGGCCGCCGCCCGGAGCGGCCTGGAAAACGCGGCGCGCGAACAACACGCCGTCGCGCCGGACCTGGCAAAACTGGAAGCCGCGCTGCCCGCCGAAAAGTTACGGCCTTTCTGGCAACGCTTGCAGGAGCAGGAGACGGCGCGCGCTGAAACAGAGCGGCAATATGAAGAAGTAAGCGTTCGCTTACATGCCGCCAGAACGCGGCGCCAGCAGATCCGCCAGGCAGCCGCTGGCGAGCTTGAGCGCTGCGACGTCAACCTTCGCCAGCTTGCGCAATGGCTTGCCGAACACGAGCGTTTTCGCTTGTGGAACAGCGAGCTGGCAGGCTGGCGCGCCGCTTTCAGCCAGCAGAAGCGCGACCAGCAGCAGGCGCAGGCCCTGCGCGAAAACCTTGCGGGCATTGATAACAAGCGCGCGGCGCTAACGCCGGTAAGCCTTGCGCTCTCGCCGGAGGATATCGACGAACAGCTGGCCGCCAGCGCCCGCCTGCGCGCGCCGCGGGAAAGGCTCGCAGCGCTGCACGCGCAGTTTGCCCCGCTTGCGCAGCGTAAATCCCGCCAGGCGCAGGCGCAGGCTACGCTTGAGCAGGAGCGACAACAGCTGGAAACCCAGCTGGCCGGCAAGCGCCAGCTTTATAAAGCGAAGCAGGAAGAGGTCGCGCAGCTAAAACAGCTCTGCGAACTGGAAAGCGCCATCGCAAGCCTGGTGGAGCAGCGCAATCGCCTGCAACCTGGCAGCCCCTGCCCGCTCTGCGGCGCGACGGAACACCCGGCGGTGGAACATTATCAGGCGCTCAAACCCGATCTCAACAAGCAGAAGCTGGCGGCGCTTGAGCAGGAAAAAGAACAGCTGGGGACAGAAGGCGCCGCTCTGCGCGGCCAGCATGAGAGCCTGCTGAAGCAGAAGCAGCGGCTTGAAAGCGAAGCGGCAAGCTTGTTGCAGGAAGAGCAAGCGCTCACCTCCCAATGGCAGGGCCTCTGCGCAACGCTGGAGATTGCCTTCCAGCCAGAAGACGATATCGCTTCCTGGCTGGAAGCGCAGGCGCAGCGCGAGCAGCAGCTTTATCTGCTGCAACAACACCAGATGCTGGAAAGTCAGCGCCAGCAAACGCAGCAGCAGCTGTCGCAGCTTGAAGCCATGCTGCGCGACAGGCAGGAAAACCTGCATCAGCAGTTTAGCGAACTGGCGCTGACGCCGCCGCAGCCCGGCGATGAAGCGCGCTGGTTTAGCGAACGCGAGGCAGAAGCGCAAAGCTGGCAGCAAAAGCAGGAGCAGCAAACGCAGTTGCGTGACAAGCGCGCAAATTATGAATCGCTGCTTGCCACTCTGCCGCAGGCGCAGGACGCAGAGCCTTTGGCGCAATCGCAGTGGCAGGCGGCGTTAAGCGAAGGTCAGCAAAGCCACTCGCTTTGCCTGACACTTGAAGCGCGCAGCCAGGCGCTGCATCAGCAGCTTGCCCAGGAGCAATCCCGTTGCCAGCGGGCGCAGGCGGATTTTGACGCGGCGCTGGCGGCAAGCCCCTTTAGCGCTCAGGCCGCTTTCTCCGCCGCCCTGCTGGACGAAACAACGCTTCGCGAACTGGAGGCGCTAAAAGCGCGCCTTGAACGCCAGCAGCATCAGCAGCAGACGCTGCTGGCGCAGGCGCAGGCTCAACTGGCGCAGCATCTTGCGCAGCGCCCGGCTGAGCTACGCGAGCAGGAAAATAGCGAGACATTGCAGCACGCATTGCTGACGCTTGCCGCACAGCTTCGCGATAACGCCAGCCGCCAGGGCGAGGTACGCCAGCAGTTGCGTCAGGATGAGCACAACCGCACGCAGTTGCAGACGCTGATGCAGGATATCGCGCTGGCGACGCGCACGCTGGCGGAATGGGGGCACCTTAATATGCTTATCGGCTCGCAAAAGGGCGATAAGTTCCGCAAGTTTGCGCAGGGGTTAACGCTCGATAACCTGGTGTGGCTCGCCAATAACCAGCTGACGCGCCTGCATGGCCGCTACCTGCTCAAGCGCAAGCTTAGCGAAGAGCTGGAGCTGGAAGTGGTTGATACCTGGCAGGCTGACGCGGTGCGCGATACCCGCACGCTGTCCGGCGGTGAAAGTTTCCTGGTAAGCCTTGCGCTGGCGCTGGCGCTCTCTGATCTGGTAAGCCACAAAACGCGCATCGACTCGCTGTTTCTGGACGAAGGGTTCGGCACGCTGGACGCCGAAACGCTCGATACCGCCCTCGACGCCTTGGACGCGCTGAACGCCAGCGGTAAAACCATCGGCGTGATAAGCCACGTCGAGGCGATGAAAGAGCGTATTCCGGTGCAGATTAAAGTGAAAAAGGTCAACGGGCTTGGCTTTAGCCGACTGGCGAGAGACTTTGCCGTGGCATAACCAAGGGCGCATTACGCGCCCTCTTTTATGCTTCCAGCGGCCAGAGCCACGCCGCGCCGCGCACGCCGCTGGAATCGCCATGGCGCGCCTTGCGAATGGGGGTTTCGCACTCGCCGCCGAATACCCAGGGCTTGATAAGCTGCGGGACGGTTTTATAGAGCCGGTCAACGTTGCTCATGCCGCCGCCCAGCACTATCACGTCCGGGTCGAGAATATTAACGATATGGGCAAGCGACTTCGCCAGCCGCAGCTCGTAGCGGCTCAGCGCCAGCTCCGCCAGCGCATCCTGTTCATCAACCAGGCGGATAATTTCGTTGCCCTTAAGCGCGTGGCCGCTCAGACGCTGATAGTCGGTGGCAAAGCCGGTGCCTGAAATAAACGTTTCGATGCAGCCCTGCTTGCCGCAGTAACAAGGCACCTCTTCGCGATAGCGGAGTTCATCTTCATCCATCCATGGCAGCGGGTTATGGCCCCACTCGCCCGCGTTGCCGTTGCCGCCGATATGACTGTGGGCGTTAAGGGCGATGCCCGCCCCGCAGCCGGTACCGATGATCACCGCGAACACCGTCTGCGCGCCCGCCGCTGCGCCATCCACCGCTTCGGAAACTGCAAGACAGTTGGCGTCGTTCGCCAGACGAACCTCGCGCCCCAGACGCGCGCTGAGATCTTTATCAAAGGGCTGGCCGTTCAGCCAGGTGGAGTTGGCGTTTTTCACCACGCCGGTATAAGGCGAAAGCGTACCGGGAATGCCGACGCCGACGGTGCCGCGCTCGCCCGTCGCCTCTTCCGCCAGGCGCACCAGTTCAGCGATGGTCTCAATGGTTTGCCGATAGTCGTCGCGCGGCGTTGGCAGGCGGTGGCGAAAACGCTGCTCGCCCTGGTCGCTAAGCGCGATAACTTCAGTTTTAGTACCGCCTAAATCAATCCCAATACGCACATGTTGCTCCTTATATCTGGTGAATTATCAAGAGAGTAGAAGGCGCGCCCCGGAAAGGCAATGAAACGGAACCCCCGATTCGCTATCATGCCCGCTGCGTTTACTAAGCAGGCCGTGGAAAAGATTATGCTGTGGTTCAAAAATGTAATGGTATACCGTTTAAACCGCGACGTTTCCCTTCGCGCGGATGAGATGGAGAAACAGTTAGCGCCCCTTTCTTTTACCCCTTGCGGTAGTCAGGATATGGCGAAAACCGGCTGGGTGTCGCCCATGGGCTCGCACAGTGATGCATTAACCCACGCCGCCAACGGGCAGATTGTGATTTGCGCCCGTAAAGAAGAAAAAATGCTGCCGGCGCCCGTGATCAAGCAGGCGCTGGAAGCGAAAATTGCGAAGCTGGAAGCCGACCAGGGCCGCAAACTGAAAAAAACCGAAAAAGATTCGCTGAAGGACGAAGTGCTGCACTCGCTGCTGCCGCGCGCCTTCAGCCGCTTCAGCCAGACCATGATGTGGATAGATACGGTTAACGGTCTCATTATGGTGGATTGCGCGAGCGCCAAAAAAGCAGAAGACACGCTGGCGCTGCTGCGTAAAAGCCTGGGCTCGCTGCCGGTGGTGCCGCTGACGCTGGAAACGCCGATTGAACTGACGCTCACCGAATGGGTGCGCAGCGGCAGCGCGGCGCAGGGCTTTCAATTGCTGGACGAAGCCGAGCTGAAGGCGATTCTGGAAGGCGGCGGCGTCATTCGCTGCAAGCAGCAGGAGCTGGTAAGCGACGAGATTGCGGTGCATATCGAAACGGGCAAAGTCGTCACTAAACTCGCGCTCGACTGGCAGCAGCGCATCCAGTTTGTGCTGGCGGACGACGGCTCCATCAAGCGCCTGAAATTTGCCGATGAGCTGCGCGACCAGAACGAAGATATTGACCGTGAAGATATCGCGGCGCGTTTTGACGCGGATTTCACCCTGATGACCGGCGAGCTGGCCGCGCTCATTCAGAACCTGGTGGAAGGGTTAGGCGGCGAAGCGCAGCGCTAACCGGCATCCTCGCGTAACAAAAAAAGCATCGTTTAACGGTGCTTTTTTTATGCCGTGTCGCTATCAGAGGTAGCGGCAAAGATAAGAGGTTGTGTCAGCCACTTGCAGATGAAACTCGCTGTGCCCCGGCACATTGAAAACCTGGCCCGCTTCATAGGTTTTCCATTCGGTTTCGCCCGGCAGCAGGACATGCAGCGCGCCGCTTACCACCGTCATCTCTTCAGGCTGCGCGGTGCCAAAGGTGTATTCGCCCGGCTCCATCACGCCTACGCTCGCGCGGCCCGTGCTGCTGCTGGTAAAACCGATGGATTTCACTTTACCGGAAAAGTACTCATTACTCTGAAGCATGGCCTTGCCCTTTTTTAAAAATGGTTGGAAAAACAATATAGAGGGCAAGCTGCGAGCCTGTCACGTAAATTGTGAGGCGGCCTCAGACCAGCAGTTCCGCCGCCAGCCGCGCCACCAGTACATTCGAAAGTAATACCGGCACATCCAGCGCTTTTTGCAGCAGATCACGGTGTTTTTGGTAAAATCCCAGACAGTCCAGCACCAGCACGTCGGCGCCGCGGCCGATGAGGTCGCGCCCGGCTGCAATCAGCTCGTCATCAGTGCCGAACACCGGGTTCGCCAGCGCGTAAAAAGGGGATTTTTCCAGGGTCTGCCATTTTTGCGCCTGCACGCTCAGCAGTTCCGGCACGGGAATGACAACGCCTACCTGATGTCCGTCGACGATAGAAGCCACCAGAGGCGGGATGATACGCTCCGGCTCCAGCAGCATGGAATTGTGCGCTTTCAGGTAGTTAAAGCGGTAGGTGCTCATCAACAAAATAACGTCGTAGCCCTGGTTATCCAGCACTTCGATCAGCCCCTGCAACGCTTTTTCCACTTTATTACGGGAAACTTCCGCCCCCCGGTTATCATTAAGCAGCGTCAACATCACCTCATCGCCCGGATCGGGTGAATAGTCTTCCATCACCTCTTCGCGAGAGATTTTTCCAAGCAGGCTGAGATGGGTTATCTGATCTTCAGAAATATGTTCGGTTAATAACGGCAGAACTGCACTTACCGGCACCACACCGACAGTGAGTATCGCCAATGTTGCACTCATTCTTCTACCGCCTTTCTTAACGACTGTTTGCTGCAATGCAGACGACCTGACCTGGCAGGCTGTACGGGGGAGTTCAAAAAGCGTAGCAGCTTTGCTTTAATGCGCCGCCCCTCTTTTTGCCTCTTGCGCCCAAGGATATAACTTAATAGTAACGGATTATTAACGAGGCGAATGAATTAATGGTGTGATAATTCCAGGCGGGAACGTTTTTTCGGAATCAGGGACAGGGTTGCAGGCGCAACCCCCTTCCCTTGTTATCGCGGTCAGGTTTTATCGGGGTCTTCGTAACGGCGCTGCGCATCAAGCGCTTCCTGTTCGGTCTCATGCTCGCTGATCAGGGTGTCCGGCTCCGGGTGATCCGCACGCAGCTGATACCAGGTGACGGTTTTATCCGTGCCGCCTTTTTCGACGGTAACGATGTGCGACTCGCGAGGGTATGGGGGTCTGGTTGGCATAATGCTTCCTTTTTATTGTGCAGAAGCAGTAAGTATAGACAATCCCGGCGCTTAGCTTGCCTGCGCCAGACGCAGCGCCGCAATAACCGCTTCGACAATCTCTTCTGGCGGCCGGGCGGCGTTGATCACATGATGCGCGGCCTGGCGGTAGAGCGGCTCGCGCTCGGCGAGCACCTCGCTTATCTCCTGCGAGACAGGCTTGCCGGTCAGCGTCGGGCGCTGCCCCGCTTCCGGAAAGGCTTCCAGCCGGCGCGCCAGCTCCTGCGGCGGCGCCTGTAAATAGATAACGGCCCCTTTTTCACGCATAAACAGGCGGTTTTCCGGCGCCAGCACCATACCGCCGCCGGTGGCGATGAGCGTGGAAGGCGCGGTAACACTCTTCAGCGCCTGCGTTTCCCGGGCGCGAAACCCCGGCCACCCCTCGCTTTCAACAATCTCCGCCACGGTCATGCCCGAGCTTTCGAGCAGCCAGTGATCGGTATCGACAAAGGCGTATTCCAGGGCTTTCGCCAGCGCTTTCCCAATGGTGGTTTTGCCGCAGCCGCGAGCGCCGACCAGGAAAATGGGTTGAGTCATGGATGGAGGATCCTCAGTCGCTGTCGCCAGGACGGGTTAAGCGTAAATAGCGTAGTGGAGGCGTTATCATATCATCACGCTAGTACAATGGACAGCTGTAAAATAAAAGTTACAGTTTTGTTTCAAGTGGCTGATATTAAGATTTAATTTCAGTCGAAAGTAAACCAAAGCTGTAAAGCTTATCTTGCACATTCAGAAGCGCCCACCTTACTTGAAAACGCAGGCCGGGTACAACCCCTGCGCGCGAGCCTCTGGTAACACATTTCTTAATAGCTTTACGAATCAGGGTGTTTACAACCGCGGAATTTTCTCCAGACTTAGTTTTATGACCCAATCACAGAGGTAGGCATCATGCAATCGGAAGAACAGCGTCTGATTGACGGACTCTTTTCCAGACTGAAAACCGCTGAGGCTAACAGCGCGCCGCGCGACGCCGCCGCCCAGCAACTTATTGAACAGCATCTGCGCGAGCAGCCTGCGGCCGGTTATTACATGGCGCAAACCATCCTGATTCAGGAAGCCGCCATTAAAGAACTCAACAGCCGTGTTCAGGGGCTTGAGGCGCAGGTAGCGCAGTTGCAGCACGCCTCTAAACAACAGCAGAGCAGCGGCGGGTTTCTGGCCGGGCTGTTTGGCGGCGGTTCACGCACAGCCGAGCCGCAACAGCAGGCTCAGGCGGGACGCAGCTCAGACGCCATCCCGGGCGCGCAAAACTACCAGAATGCCGCGCCAGGCAGCTATAACAACGCGCCAGCGCAGGGATACGCCCAGCAAAGCTACAGCGCGCCGCGCGGCGGCGGCTTTATGGCAGGCGCCCTGCAAACGGCGGCGGGCGTCGCAGGCGGCGTGGTGCTTGGCAATATGCTGACCAGCATGTTCAGCCATCATCAGCCGCAGGAGATTGTGAATATTATCAACGAACCGGCGCAACCCGCAGACAACGGCGCCGTTAACGCGGTGGAAGATTACAACCAGGCGGATGATAGCCAGTTTTTGAATCAGGATGCAGGCTTACAGCAGGACAACACCAACGATTATTACGCCAACGAAGATTTCAATAATGACTTCGGCGGCGATGATTTTGGCGGTGACGATTTCGGCAATGACGACGATAGCTGGGTCTAAGCCTTAACGCGTTTTGCCGCTAAGCCATTTATCAAGCTCGGCGGCGAAACGTTGCCGGTCACGCTGGCTCAGGCTGTCAGGCCCGCCGGTCTGGATGCCGCTTGAGCGCAGCGTCTCCATAAAATCGCGCATGGTCAGCCGCTCTTTTATGGTCGCTTCGCTGTAAAGCTCGCCGCGCGGGTTTAACGCCGCCGCCCCTTTCGCCAGCACTTCCGCCGCGAGCGGAATATCAGCGGTAATCACCAGATCCCCCGGTTCGCATAAGCGGACAATCTCGTTGTCGGCCACATCAAAGCCCGCCGGCACGCGCATGGCGCGGATAAACCGCGAGGGCGGCACCCGGATATTCTGGTTAGCCACCAGCGTTACAGCGATTTGCGTGCGTTCCGCCGCGCGAAACAGCACTTCTTTTATCACGTTAGGACACGCATCGGCATCCACCCAAACTGGCATTACGCCTCCTGTTTTTCTGCGGGAATCACGGCTATCTTGCCGTTTTTCTCAAGGATGGCGAATTTTATCTGATCCAGCCGCTCAATGCCCTGGGCGCTGCGCGCCGAACTCAAAATATCTTCTTCGGAAATGCCGGATCTTCGCATGCGTTTTTCCAGCAGCTTGCCGTTCTCCACCAGGATCAGCGGCGATCCGTCAATAATCAGATCAAGCCGCGGGATCGCGTTTTTCAGGTAGCTGAAAAGAATATCAAGCACAATCAGGGTGATGATGGTAATGGCCGCGCCAGTGAACGAGAAGTCGTTGCCAAGAAGCGCCTGTTGCGTCGCCTCGCTGATGATAAGCAACAAAACAAAATCGAAAGAGTTCATCTCAAGCAACGTGCGCCGTCCGGCAATTTTCAACACAATCAGCAGCAGCACGTACATTCCCGCCGCGCGAAGTACGCTTTCCATGTTTCTCTCCTAAGGATATACCCACTGTTTCAGCGTGACGGGAGCCGTTCCGTCAAGGGTTATCTGCGACGTTAAAAGCCCCGCGGTCTGCGGCTGCGTCATTAACCAGACAGCATGCTCCCCCGATGGGGTGGCAGGGAAAGTGAGTAAAAGCGCATGGGTGGAAGCGTGCGTTATCAGCGGCTGGGGGCGCAGCGTCTGAATAACGAATTTATCCATAAAGTCGCCTGAAAGCCGCACCGTTGCCGGCTGATTCGGCTCGCCTTTAATGCGAAGCGTGAAGGGCTCGTCGCTTTCCGAGCGTAAAAAACGCTGGTATTCCACCGTCAGCGAACCCTGCGCATTGGTCTTCGTCGTTTCGCTAAGCCAGCCGTCGGAAAAGCCGCCAAGCAGGGCGACTATCACTATCGCGTAAAGCAGCCAGTTGCCGCCGCGCTGTAATACCCACTCTACCCGCTGGGCGCGCATGTCTTCGTGAATCGGATAGCGACGGCTGCGGTATTCATCCGTTGTCTTGTCCATGCCACCTCCTCATTTTCAGTTAAGCGTAGCCGAAGCCTTAACGGATCGCCCAAAAGCGCGTTAAGCTAGAGCCCCTCTGATACTTAAGCGACAAAACGGAGCGACGCGGTGGAAAAGAAAATAGGGTTTATCGGTTGCGGCAACATGGGTAAAGCGATTCTCGGCGGACTGCTCGCCAGCGGCCAGGCGCGGGCTGATCAGATTTGGGTCTATACGCCGACGCCGGAAAATGTCGCTGAGCTGCGCGAAGCGTACGGCATTAACGGCGCCCAGAGCGCGCAGGAAGTGGCGCAGACCGCCGATATCGTTTTCAGCGCGGTTAAGCCGAACATTACGGTGAAAGTGCTGAGCGATATCGCCTCCAGCTTTAATAAGGAATCGCTGGTGGTTTCTATCGCCGCAGGCGTGACGCTGGATCAGCTTGCCACTGCGCTCGGCCATGACCGTAAAATCATCCGCACCATGCCTAACACGCCGTCGCTTGTGCAGGCGGGCATGACTTCCATCACCCCGAATGCGCTGGCGACCCAGGAAGATATCGATACGGTACTGACCATTTTCAGAAGCTTCGGCGAAGCGGAAGTCGTGGCGGAATACCTGATCCATCCGGTGGTGGGCGTTAGCGGCTCGGCGCCAGCCTATGTCTTTATGTTTATCGAAGCGATGGCCGACGCCGCCGTGCTCGGCGGCATGCCGCGCGCTCAGGCCTATAAATTCGCCGCGCAGGCGGTAATGGGCTCGGCGAAGATGGTGCTGGAGACAGGCAAGCATCCGGGCGAGTTGAAAGATATGGTCTGCTCCCCTGCCGGTACGACGATTGAAGCGGTGCGGGTTCTGGAAGAGCGCGGTTTCCGCTCTGCGGTGATTGAAGCGATGCAGGCCTGTATGGCGAAGTCGGAAAAGCTCAGCAAAGGCTAAGAAAAAGGCCCCCGCGGGGGCCTTTTTTACTGTCCGATATGGCGAAGCTTCTTGCCCGCCATCAGGTTTTTCTCGATATGCTCAAGGGTGACGTTTTTGGTTTCCGGAATAAGCCAGAAGGTTACGCCGATAAACGCCACGTTCAGCAGCGTGTAGATCCAGAACGTGCCCGCCGCGCCGACGCTATCAATCAGCGTCAGGAAGGTGGCGCCGATTATCATATTCGACACCCAGTTCGTCGTTGTTGAACAGGTTACGCCGAAGTCGCGGCATTTCAGCGGCTGGATCTCAGAACAGAGGATCCACACTACCGGCGCGGCGCTCATGGCGTAGCCTGCGATGCACATCATGGTCATGCCGACGGAAAGCCAGGAAATACCGCGCGAAATCTCCCCGCCGTTTACCTGCATCAGGCAATAGCCAAGCACCAGCGTACCTGTCGCCATAACGCTAAAGCCAATCTTCAGCGCGGGTTTGCGCCCGGCTTTATCAACGGTAAACACGGCGATAAACGTGGCGAGCATAAAGGTTAGTCCAACCACTACGGTCGCTATCATCTGCTGCTCCGTGCTGGCGAACCCGGCCATTTCGAAAATTTTCGGCGCGTAGTACATGATGATATTCATACCGGTAAACTGCTGCATCGCCTGTAGCAGCATGCCGAGAAAAACAGCGCGGCGCACGTTGCGGTTAGCTTTGAACAGCGACCAGCCGCCCTGCTTCACCTTCAGGCTTTCACGAATGTCGTTCAGCTCCTGGCGCGCCTTTTCAGAAGTGTCGCGCAGCATACGCAGCACCTCTTCCGCTTCGATATGCTTACCCTTCGCCGCCAGCCAGCGCGGGCTGTTAGGCAGGAAGATAACCATAATCAGCAGCGCAATGGCAGGCAGCGCCAGCACGCCGAGCATGGCGCGCCAGTTGCCGCTGTAGCTCAGCGCCGTATCAGACAAAAAGGCGAGCAAAATACCCAGCGTGACCATTAATTGATAAAGGCTAATCATTTTGCCGCGCACATTTTCCGAGGCCATTTCGGAAAGATAGAGCGGCGCGGTATAAGAGGCGATGCCCACCGCCACGCCCAGCACCACGCGGGAAATAAGTAAAATCTCAAGCGAAGTGGCGAAAGCAGAGCCAAGCGAGCCGAGGATAAATAAGATAGCGCCCGCCAGCAGACTGTATTTTCGTCCCAGCCGCGAAGAGAGCCAGCCGTTAAAAAGCGCACCCAGCGCGGCGCCCAACATCATACTGCTTACCACCCACTCCTGCGCCCTGCTGCCCAGGGAAAAATGGTCGGTAATAAAGGGCAAGGCTCCGGCAATAACGCCAATATCCAGTCCGAATAATAATCCGGCGACGGCGGCGGAAACCGATACGAATAAATTCATGCGGCGCACTTTACGCTCGTGCGCCGTTAATCCAGGCGTGACATCACTTACCGAGGACATCTTTACTTCTCCCGTTCAGAGGCACGTTGCCAACACGATAACGGTAGAAGAATCCTGCAAGAAGAGTCAGGCGTTAAAGCGGCGCAGATATGGACTAACCAGCTACACACCTCGGTTTTGTGACGTACCTGTCAAAATGAAATGGCGAACAGCATCACCTTATTGCTTATTTAACAGCCAAAAAATGTGACTGACGCACAATTAGCCGCTTCGCCATGCTTCTTTAGTTAAAAAGCAGACATGGACGATTATGCAACCTGACTCAGGTTGTCTGGCGCCAGGCCGCGCCTGTTCTGTCCATAAAAAAACCGGGCCGCCAAAGGGCGGCCCGGTTAATTTTCCCGTCAGCTAAAAGGCTATACCGTTTTATCCCTGCGCCGATAAAATAATTTCCTGCGCCTCTTCAACCGTTATCGGCTGCTGCATGCGTAACAGCAGTGCCGCTGTGCCGGTATAATATCCGCAGCTCAGCACCGCTTTTAACAGGCCCGCCTCGCCATAAAGCGCGATGAATTTTTTCTCAGCGAACGAGCCGATAAATTTATAGTTATCCCAGCTTTCAGCGTGCCCAAGATATTCATAGCGAGTGCCGTAATGCGTCGTCCAGAAAAAAGGCGCGCGATCGAAGACTTCCTGTTTACCCAGCATATTCAGCGCGGCGACACGCCCCTGCTGTTGCGCCACGCGCCAGTGCTCGACGCGGCGCAGGCCCTCCGGCGCAGGGTAGCTTGCAATATCGCCTGCCGCCCAGATATTCGCCGCCGCTTCCAGCTGGTTGTTGGTGCGCAGGCTGCCATCCTCTTCCTGAATAAGCGTATGCGTAAAACCGGTAACCGGCTTGATGCCGGTGGCGAACACCACAACCTGTGCGGCGATCTTGCGGCCATCTTTTAGCGTCACGCTATGAACATGCTCGTCTCCTTCCAGCGCCTGCGGCTCGCCGGTGACAAAGCGCACGCCGTTTTGCTCATGCAGTTCGCGAAAACCGCGCGCCGCCTCTTCGCCGAACTGCTTTGCAAACGGCAAGGCATGGCGCGCTATCACCGTGACGTCGATATCCTGGTTGCGCAGCGCAGCAGCCAACTCCAGGGCGATAAAACTGTTGCCGATAATCACCAGCTGCTGCTCGCGGTCAACTTCTTTGAGCAGGGCATCGGCCTGTTCGATGCTGCGCAGCAGATGCACGCCTTTCAGCCGGTTGCCAGGCAGTTCCGGGCGCTGCGGCGCGCCGCCTGTCGCCAGCAGCAGCTTGTCAAAAGTCAGCGTCTCGCCGCTTTCCAGCCGCAATTCGCGAAGCGCCGGATCAAGCGATTCCACTTCTTCGCGAATCACCTCCACGCCAGGCTGCTGCCAGAAATTTTCATCCAGCGGATGCGGCACTTCACTGATTTTCATTTTGCCGGCGGGCACGAATTTGCTGAGCGCGGTGCGGTCGTAAGGCGCTTCGCGCTCGCGGTCGATAAGAATAAGTTTGCCGTTGAAACCTTCATCGCGAAGCGTGATAGCTGCCGCGCTGCCCGCCGCCCCGGTGCCGAGAATAACAAAAGTTTGCGCTTCCTCGCCGCGGATCTGCGCACGCAAGGCGGGCGACATCGCTTTCGGGCTAACGTAAACTTTTCCCTCTTCCACACGCACCGGATACTGACGCAGGCTGGCAAGGGCTAAGGGTTCGCGCCATGCGCCGTTGCTGATATCAAACACCGCTTTATGCCACGGGCAGACCAGATGCCCCTCGCACACTGCCCCCTTTTCCAGCGGCGCGCCTGCATGCGGGCATTTACTCTGAAAGGCGCGCACTGTCTCGCCGGTACGGATCAGCACCACTTCGCTTTCACCTGCTTCCGCTTTTTGCGGCTGGCTTTCCGGCAGGTCTTTCGCCCTGGCGACATAAAGGTAATTCATGACATTGCTCCTCCTGATTTTTATTGTGCGTCGGCGCGGCTGCTCCGCCACGTTGCGCGAGAAAAACGTGTCGCAGCGCTAAGTTAAGCCTGGCAGAGATAAACGGGTGAGCAAACGCAGGGGCGATCAGGCGGCGACTTCAGTACGGTTGCGGCCCGCTTTTTTGGCTTTATACAGGGCGTTATCCGCCGCTTTCAGCCATTCGCGGTAGTGCGTCATTTGCGGCGTTAAAGGCGCGACGCCGACGCTGATGCGCACGCGCAATTCAGGCGCGCAGTCAAAGCGGTAATCATCAAGATGTTCATGTACGCGATGCATAGCGGCAATGGCGCTTTGTACGGAGGTGCCGGTCATGAAAACAGCAAATTCATCGCCGCCGAAGCGGCCAATCACATCTGTGGTGCGCAGGGTGAGCTGTAAATGCTGGGTGATCGCCAGAATGGCTTCATCGCCGACATCGTGCCCGTAAGTGTCGTTAATAGACTTGAAATGATCGAGATCGATAAGCAACAGCGTGGACACCCGCTGGTAGCGCCGGCAGTTATCAAATTCATTATGCAGCAAGTGTTCCCAGTGGCGGCGGTTATAAACGCCGGTCATGCCATCGCGGGTGCTGAGCAACTGGAGCCTGCGCTTACGTTCGGCCAGGTTAATGGCGGTGCGGTAAGTCACAAAGCCGAAAAAGACCGGGTAAATAAGCAGCGCGGGCAGGCAGATCCACATCTCAAGCGGCGTGGTGGTAATATCCACCGGCAGGTTGATTATCGCAAGGGTGGTAAAGCAGGCCGCGGCCTGCAACAAAAGGCCCACCAGAAAGAGCTTTACGCCGCCCGCCCCCATGTTGTTCATGTTAACCATCATCAGGATAAGGATCGACGGCAGCGCGTTTAGCCCTGTTACTGCGATCCAGACGCCGCCCATCACGGCATCAAACGTCAGGTTGCGCTGTTCAGCCGCTTTTGGGTTCGCCGCGCGGTCCGCCAGCAACCAGGCGAGATGCGGCCAGATAAACGCGTAAATCGACAACACCAGCCACCACCAGCCGGAGAGCGGTTGAGTGAGTAGAATCGGGGCGAGAAAAAGAAAGCTAATGCCGTGTCCCACGGTGCGCGGCAGCCAGATACGGCGTGCGAAGCGTTGCCCCGAGCGCAGATAGTCATCCGTAGGGCGCGCCTGGTTGCGGGCCTGCGAGGAGATCCAGCGGATAAATATCTGTTGTTGGTTCATTTTCTCGGGACGGTTATGCAACATTGCCCAAAGTATAAGGAGAGGGCAAACGGGCCGAGTATGAAATTTCGGGTGAGCGTTTTTACCCGGTCACCCGTAAGAACTACCCGTCAAATGGCGCCATACACTCGCTAATCGCACGGCGGCGCGCGTCGACATCCAACTGGTTTGCCTGCCTGCGGCATTTGTTCATTTGCTGCTGACGGGGCGTAAGGCTTTTCTCGCCGGGGGCGCTCTGACGGTTGCGTAAACAGTTTCGAAGGTAAGTTTCACGGGCCTTGCCGGTTATTTGCGCGGCGGTAGCCTGCTGGTTGCAGGTTGTGCGGGAAGAAGGCGGCAGAACCGACCGTTCGGCGGCATAGTCGGGGCCGGAGGAGAGCATCCCCATCACCAGCGTGGTCAGCAGCGTCGTTTTCATTCTTCCTCCAGCAAGCGTGAATTGCGCTTTAAGCCTGGGCAGAAGAGGAGAAAAACACCACCGGAGAGCATCAGGAATGTTTACCCGGTAACAGTTTTTATGACGGCACGAAAGAGGGTTTCATGAGGGTAAAGAGAAGGTTTTCGCCCGTTAAGCCCACTACAGGCAGGCCGAAGACAGCGACACCCTGTTGTATCAACGCAATAGCAGATGAAATACCCTGTAAAAGGCAGCGCATTCATGCTTTTAAAAATCCGCCGGCACCCTCGGCGTGATGGCGCGCTGCCGTTATTCCCGATCGTCCATCCCGTGGCCGGTGAGTAAAATACGCTTTTTCGCGGGCTTATTATTTAATGACGCACGCAACGCTTTAGTTTGATTGCTCGTAAGACGACATGCATCGCCTGGCTGAGTAATATCTTTTTGCGCCGCCCGTTTTTTTGAAACGGGCATTTACGCGTACGCTTCACTTGCCGCGCTGAACCACTCTGGAATGAAAGCAATCGTTATCGCCCTCTTTTTTACTCTGCTAACTTCCTTTTAAAAAGAAATAAAAAAGAGAGACGATAAAAACAAATTATGACGATCTCATAACAGAGTATGAGGCCGTTAACTGACTAGCTTCTGGGGTGCCGCAAAAGCTTTTTTAGATATTGGTTGAGTAATTCGCTGTCGCGATGGGGAACCTCGCTTGGCGGATTCACTTCCCGCAAGGCGTCTTCAATGCCCTGGATAAGCGCATCCTGCTCTTTTTGCTCCATCCGGCGCAGCATAGCAGTCACGACAATCTCCAGCGCCTCGACCTGGGCTACCAGCTCTTTTGACTCTTCCTCTTTTTGTGCAAGCTTGACCAGCAATTCGGCAATAAGATTTTTCATAACCCAATTCCCTTAGTTAATATCGGGGGAAAGTTATCACCCCGCTTGCCGGTTGCAAAGTAAAAAAATCGTTATTTTTATATTAATTTAATAGAAGTGTGGCGCGGCACAAAAAATGATCAACGGCAGAACATTTTTATTATTTAAGGTAAATCCCCGGAAAGTTTGACCCTATAAAAAATGCATATTAAATAATGAAAAGCCGCTCAGTAAATCCCAAAGCATTATATATCATTGCGTTATCTCATCATTTTTGCGCAGCGCTTAGCCTGCGCTGACGCAGCGCCCAGGCAAGCTGAACCACATTAACCAGCACGACCAGGGCGGTGGCGATGAACACCCAGCGGTAGCCCGCCATCGCCGATATCCCCGCCCCCATGAGCGGGCCGAGCACATTGCCGAGGTACATAAACGACTGGTTATAGCCGAAGATACGCCCCGTAACCTGATCGCTTGAGTATTTTACCAACAGCGTTTGCACTGCCGGCAACATGGCGCCATCCGCAAAGCCCAGTAAAAAGCGCAGCACGGCAAGCTGCGTGGGCGATGTCACAAACGACATAGCGAAAAAGAGCGCGACGGCGAAAACAAGCGTCGCCATCAACACCCGGGCGGTGCCGATGCGGTCGCCCAGTTTGCCCAGCCGCGGCGCGGAAAGCAGCGCCGAGACGCCGGGCACAGCAGCAATCATCCCACTCAGAAAAGCGATATTCGTGCTCTCTGGCGACAACGCCTTGATAAACAGCGCCAGTATCGGGCTGATGGAGCCGTTGCACAGTTGAATAACCATGGTAGTGACGAAGAGGCTAATGACCAGCTTCGGATAAGGCAGCGAGGCGAATACGGCCTTGCCGGAAAGCCGCTGCGCTTTGCTGACGCTGACGCGCGCCCCTTCTTTGATCAGCAACAGCGTCACCAGGAAGCTAATCATCAACAAAAGCGCCGTGACGAAAAAAACGGTGCGCAGGCCAAGATGATCCGCCAGGAAACCGCCCATCAACGGGCCGCAAATTACGCCGCTGATTTGCGCCGTGGAGAGCGTACTGAGCGCCCAGCCGCTGCGTTCACGCGGCACCTGCGAGGCCACCAGCGCCATGGCGTTGGGAATATAGCCTGAGGTGAGCCCCATAATGGCCCGCAGGAAAAAGAGTTGCCAGACGTTAGTGGCGAAGGCCTGAAGCAGAATCGCTATCGCCATGCCGAGCGAGGCGCGCAGCAGCATGAGCTTGCGCCCTTTGCGATCGGCAAGGCTGCCCCACATTGGCGAGACGATGGCCGAAACCAGAAAGGTGACGCTGAAGGTTAAGCCCGACCACATCGACAGGGCTTCATGAGACGTCACGCCCAGTTGGGCGACGTAAAGCGGCAGGAACGGGAGGATTTGACTGATGGCAAGGCCGGTAAAAAAGCAGCCGAACCAGACCGAGATAATATTGACCTTCCAGGATTCCATACGCCTACGACACAATAAATTGATGAATATAATCCACCATACCAGCCTGTTTCTGCGCTGGTGTGGCATCCTTTGCGCTGCCAATCATTTCAGAATTTTATCTTCCAGAATGAACTATTTGTGATATTTATCACACAAACCGGGGCCGCGACGCCGCTTTTTCGCTAGCGGCAGATACCAAAGCCGCGCATGCCTAAATGAAAATGGTTAGCGTGGGCGGCGTTATAATCCGGGCCCAGCGCGTTGCCGAAAAAAGGGCAGCTCTGGTTAAAGAGCGCGCGCAGCGTCTCTCCCCGCGCGTTTTGCTCATCCCATCCCTTCAGCACGGTTACCTGCTGGCCGTTGGCGAAGCGAAAGCCGCTGATATCGAGCGCATCCGCCGTAGCGTGTTCGCTTAAACGCGCGCCAGGGCGATTATAAATATTACGGCAGGCGTAGCTGCCTAAGTGATCGATGCGCGTCAGTTCGCTTTTCATTAGGGCGGCGGCGACGGGCTTCGCGCGCTGATGAACGAACATGGCGCTGCTGAGCGCCAGCGGGCAACTGGCGAGAAACGAACTGCTGAGCCGTACGTCGCCAAAGCGCGTGACGCGTACCGGGGCGTCGAGCGGGCATTTCCCCGCCACATTATTTTGCTCGCGAAAGCTTATCATCCCCTGCTCGCCTGCCTGCTTAAGGATGGCGAGGCAAGCCTGCGGCTCGCTGGCCATCTGGCGCAGTTTGTAGCGGGTGACCATGGTGGGCGGGTCGCCGGGTGAAAGCGGCGCAAATGGGTTGTACCAGGCCGGCAGCCAGTGGTACAAGCTATACGCGACAAGCGCCGCTAACCCCAGTCCCGCCACTGCGCCTCCTGCTTTCGCCATGCGCTCTCCCTTTCGTTTTATCAGAGTTCTGAGTATAGCCGTCTCTTCCCGACGCACCGCAGGAAGGGCATGAAACGCATCTTATCGCGTGCTATGTTGTCAGCTTTGGTCAGTATTGGATGGATTGTGTAATGGCAAAACTGCGCGTGGGCATCGTCTTTGGCGGAAAATCGGCGGAGCATGAAGTGTCGCTTCAGTCGGCGAAAAATATCGTCGACGCCATAGATAAAGAAAAATTCGAAGTCGTGCTGCTGGGGATTGATAAACAGGGGCAGTGGCACGTTAATGAAGCGTCGGGTTATCTGCTGAACGCTGACGACCCTGCGCGTATCGCGCTTCATCGCTCACAGAAAAATGTCGCGCTGGTGCCGGGCCTGAGCGAAGCGCAGCTGATTGAAGCAGACAACCGCCAGACGCTGGATCAGGTGGATGTTATTTTCCCTATCGTGCACGGCACGCTCGGCGAAGATGGCTCGTTGCAGGGCATGCTGCGTATGGCCAACCTGCCCTTCGTCGGTTCCGGCGTGCTGGGTTCGGCGGTGAGTATGGATAAAGATGTGGCCAAGCGCCTGCTGCGCGACGCAGGCCTGAACGTCGCCCCTTTTGTGACGCTCACCCGCGTCAGCCGCAACCGCGTAAGCTTCAGCGAGCTGGAGAAAAAATTCGGTCTGCCGCTGTTTGTGAAGCCGGCAAACCAGGGTTCATCCGTAGGCGTCAGCAAAGTGACCAGCGAAGCGCAGTACCACGAAGCGGTGGCGCTGGCGTTTACGTTCGACCATAAAGTTGTGGTGGAGCAAGGCATCAAAGGGCGTGAGATAGAGTGCGCGGTGCTTGGCAACGACGAACCGGAAGCCAGCGTCTGCGGCGAAGTGGTAGTGAACGATGAGTTCTACTCCTACGACACCAAATACATTGACGATAAAGGCGCGCAGGTGGTGGTTCCCGCCGCGCTCGCCCCTGACATCAACGATAAAATTCGCGCTGTCGCCCTTCGCGCTTACCAGGCGCTGGAGTGCTGCGGCATGGCGCGCGTCGATGTTTTCCTGACGGCGGATAACGAAGTGATTATTAATGAAATCAATACGCTGCCGGGGTTTACCAACATCAGCATGTACCCGAAACTGTGGCAGGCAAGCGGGCTTGGCTATCAGGCGCTCATCACCCGTTTGATTGAGCTGGCGCTGGAGCGCCACCGCGCTGACAGCGCGCTGAAAAGCACGATTACCCGTTAAGCGTTATTCCTGCGCCGCGCCCGGTTTCTCTTCGTCCGGGCGCCGGCGAATAATCAGTCCCGCCAGCCAAAAGCCAATCACCCAGGTCACCAGGCCTACGGCGTAGTTTTGCCAGCCTTTCGTTTCAAAGCCCAGCAGGCCGATAATTCCGTTAAGAATAAAAATGAGCCCAATCGCAAAGGCGTAATAGTGCCAGTCGCGGCGGATTTTCACAGGCAGGTTCATTGCGGCTCCGGGAGGAAAAAAAGCCATCATCGCACAACTTATTCAGGCTGTCTGTGGCCCAGGTCGCGGCGGTTGGGGAAAATCTGAAATGTTACCTGTTGATTAATAAAGTTACGTAAATGTGAGTATCTACATAAAACTGACATCCAGGAGTAATCTTCCCCTGAAATTACCAGAAATCCGATATTGACATTTACTAACTCCTGTCAAACTCATCTTAGTCAGCTGGCATAACGCCAGCGTGCAGGTATACCCCGGAGGTCTGTATGGCAGAGATTATGTTATCGAAGCCTGGCTTTGCCAGGAAACAACGCGAAACAACCCTGCCTGGCAATATCGCTTATGCCGTGTTTGTGCTGTTCTGCTTTTGGGTGGGCGCGCAAATACTGAACCTGCTGGTTCATGCGCCAGGCGTGTTTGACCATCTGATGCAGATGCAGGAAAACGGTCGGCCCCGCATAGAAATGGGGCTGGCGGTGAGCACGCTGTTCGGCGTGGTTCCTTTTCTGCTGGGTTGCGTCATGGCGGGCGCTTTTGCGCTTTATTTGCGCCTGCGCCGCCGCTATTTCTAACCCTTCTTCATACAACGGGCCCGACGCTCGTCCACGCGTTTAGCAAACCAGGCGGTGGTTAAATTGCGGGTGATCTTCGGGCTCTCCAGCTGGATGCCAGGCAGCATCTCCCTCGCCAGTTTTCTTCCCGTCTTCTGTTCGGCCAGTTTGTAGACTTTTTCATAGAGATCGGTCTTTTCGAAATCCAGGCTGTCGCCCTTGCTGAGCGCGCGGTGAATAGCGCTTTCGCTCATATCCAGCTTGCCTGAAAGCTTGCGCACGGCAAGCTCTGTCTTGCCCGGCTCGTCGCTGTTGTAACGAATTAAGTCACCGTCCAGCGCCAGCTTCACGCCGCTTGCCTTGCTGACCGCATTCTGAAAAGCGGCGTTGCGGCTGGCATACCAGCCCGCGTTAAAATCGGCAAAGCGATAAAGCGGCTGGGTATAGCTCGCCGGATAGTTAAGCAAATGATATGTGCCGAACCAGAGCCCGCCGCGCCGGGTAAAGACCTCCTGGCGCACCGTGCCCTCTATTTTGTACGGGTAGCCGCGCTCGTGCTGCTCGGCGAAGGCAATGCTTACCTGCATCGGTCCGCCGGTATGCACCGGGTTGAGATTGCCGAAAAGCGTCTGGCCAAGCGGCACCATGCCAATAAAGTCGTCAAAAATGGCGCTCAGCTGTTTTTCCGTTTTTACATTATCAAGCCGCTCGCTGTAGCTTTTGCCGTTGGGCGATTTGATAAGCAGCGCGGTGCGCACCACAAAAGCGGGAATGTGCAGCTTCCCGGCGCGACGCTCGATCTCCTGCCAGGCGATTTTATTCAGCCCCGGCACGGCCGGGTCCGCCTGATAGTTCGCCTCCTGCTCCGCCACGGCGAGCACGGAGCAGATGTTCTCCTCCGTCGCTGGCAGCTTCTGGCTTTCAAAGGCGGTGGCGATATCTTTCGCCCAGCCGTCCCGGTCCTTCACGCTCGCCGGCATTTTTTGTTTCACCACGGCTTTCACATCCAGCGGCTTCGCCTTTTCCGCCGTTGGTTCGCTTGTTTTACTGGTGCAGCCTGCCAGCGCCAGAAAAGCCGCCAGACCAAGCGCAAGAGAGAGCCGCGACGGGCGCGCGGCGAGAGGGAGCGCGTTTTCCATACCGTTCCTGTTTCGTCGTGAAAGTGCGCCCGAGCGTAACATTTTCACCCAGGCGGGAAAATCGGAATCGGCTGGCGTTGCGGCGTAAAAAAACGCCCCCGAAGGGGCGTCGTGATTACAGCGCCTGCTGTGGTTCGTTAAGCGGCGCGTTATCCAGCTCGCGCTCAAAGCTGCGCAGACGTTTATAGATGGACATTAACTCGACAAGCGTTGTCCAGGAGCTAATCAGATACTGGAACGAGCCGCGCACCTGGCCGAACACGTTGTTGATCTGCTGCATCAGGCCAAGCGTGATGGCGCCGGAAACGATAGACGGGAACAGCAAAAACAGGCCGAACACGTTATCGACCTGCAAATACAAAATGCGGGCAATGTTGAAATACATGTAATGAAAATAGAGGCGGAAATAGTTGCGCCGCACGTTGTTAAACAAATCGCGCACCGTTGGCGGCGTGGCGCGGGTCGGGTCGTCTTCGCCATAAACCAGCTCTTTACGGTAGGCGGCTTCCACGCGCTGGTTTTTAAACTCCAGCCCTGGCAGCTTTATGCCCACCGCCGCCAGCAGCCCCGTGCCGAGCAGCGACCAGACAATAGCGGCAATTACCAAACCGTAAGGCACATGCCCGATAATCGGCAGCTCCTGCACGTGCGGAGACAAGGCCACCAGCACCGGAAGAAAAGCGATAAGCGTCATTACCGCGCTGATAAAGCTCACGCCCATATCTTCAAGCGTTGAAGCGAAACGCATGGTGTCTTCCTGCACGCGCTGCGCGGCGCCTTCGATATGGCGCAACCGCTGCCAGTGCGCCATATAATATTCGTTCATCGCCGTACGCCAGCGAAACACGTAATGGCTGATGAAAAAGTTATTCAGCACGCCCACGACCACGGCTATCAGCGCAATACCGAGAAACACGGCCACTTCATGGTAAAACTGCTCGATTTTTACCTTATGCGGCGCGCTTAACGCCGTCTGGATAAGATCATAGAAAGGCGCATACCAGGCATTGACCGCCACGCCCACTTCCACCAGAAACCAGGTGACGAAAATAATCAGCGCCGAGCCGAGAATCGACCAGTATTGCCAGCGGTGCGGGCTATAGAGCATCCAGAAAAGCGCAAAAACGCCGACGCAGAAGGCGTAATAAGCGTAAAAGGTGAGATAGTTCACCGACCAGAAACGCGCGGCGCTAATCGGCACCTCTTTTTCCGCGCCGGTAAGACGCAGCAGCCAGTCGCCGCCCGCCTGCCAGAAAATGACGGCAAGCATCGCCCAAATAAAGGCCGACACGAAAAAAGCGGTCGGCCGGGGGAAAAAAGATTTAAACATGACTTACTCCTGCACTTCTGATTGTTATCGCCTTGCTGCGCTTCATTTTCGCCGTTTTTTATTCAGGACGGCGTTAGCTTACCTAAAACCGTTTGTCAGGCGCGGTCAATTTGTTGCGAAAAATAAAGGCCGCCGCGCCGCGCCTGTTGAGACAAAACGTGAAAAGGTTAGTTCGCCTGCCAGGCGGCAAGAATTTGGCTCACCGGCAACACCTGCGGCGGATTCGCCGGGGCGATAAACGATCGCCAGACATCGTTATAGTGGCGAATCAGCACATCGGCGGGCGCCGCCGCACGGTTGGCGGTGGTATGCGCATCTTCTGCTACGGTAATGCGATAACCCCGGCTGACGCCATTTTTAAAGGTGGCATCCACGCAGTAATCCGTCGCGCAGCCGCAAAGCACAAAATCGCGGATGTTCTGCTCGCGCAGCAGGGCTTCGAGCGAAGTGCGGTAAAAGGCGTCGCAGGCGGTCTTCGTCACGTAAAAGGCGTCTGTAGGCAGGTTTAGCTCCGGCAAAAGCGCGAAATCGTCACTTCCCTCCCGCAATTCATCCTCTGCGGTATGCTGAATGAAGATAACCACGTCTGCCGCCTGGGTAAGCGCGTTGATCCGTGCGGTACACCCTTCCCGGTCAGAACGCGGCGTGGTGAAAACGCCATTTTGCATATCGACGACGATAACGGCGCGACGGCTTTGCATGAAAGACTCCTTAACGGCTAACAAGATAAACGTCCACCTACCATAACGTAACGGCCAGAAAGGGCGAACCCCGGCCAAAGAAAAAACGCTGTAATTACTCGTCGTTACGCTTTTTCACGATTTATGGCGCTTATCGGCCCTTTGCACAACGGCGCAGAGTAGTATAAATAGCCTTTACCCTTTAATGACTCTGTGGATCCGTCCGTTGAAACGTTGCCTGTTTTTTTTCGCCGCGCTGACTGCCGCGGTTATGCCTGCGGCCCAGGCCGCCTCAGCCTCCCCCGATCCGGTTTTCGCTTCTGAAATTGTCGATCGTTATGCCAACCATATTTTTTACGGCAGCGGCGCTACCGGTATGGCGATGGTGGTGATTGATGGAAACCAGCGCGTCTTTCGCAGCTTCGGCGAAACCCGCCCCGGCAACAATGTGCGTCCGCAGCTTGATTCGGTTATCCGCATTGCCTCTTTGACCAAACTGATGACCAGCGAAATGCTGGTAAAGCTTCTCGATCAGGGCGTCGTGCAGCTTAACGATCCGCTCAGCAAATATGCGCCTGCCGGCGCGCGCGTGCCGACGTATCAGGGCAAACCCATTACGCTTGTGAATCTTGCTACCCATACCAGCGCCCTGCCCCGCGAGCAGCCCGGCGGCGCGGCCCACCGGCCGGTATTTGTCTGGCCAACACGTGAGCAGCGCTGGAACTGGGTGAGCCAGGCGAGCCTGAAAGCGGCGCCAGGTTCTGTCGTCTCCTATTCCAATCTGGCGTTTGACTTGCTGGCGGATGCCCTCTCCCGGGCGGCAGGGAAACCTTATGCGCAGCTGTTTGAGGAGCAAATCGCCCGTCCGCTCGGCATGAAAGACACGACTTTCACGCCATCGCCCGACCAGTGTAAGCGGCTGATGGTGGCGGAAAAAGGCGCCAGCCCATGCAATAACACGCTGGCGGCTATCGGCAGCGGCGGCGTTTACTCCACGCCAGACGACATGATGCGCTGGATGCAGCAGTTTCTCGCCTCCGACTTTCATTCCCGCAACGCGCAGGCGGACCGGATGCAAACCCTGATTTACCAGCGTGCGCAGTTCACCCGCGTCATCGGCATGGACGTGCCGGGCCGTGCGGACGCGCTGGGGCTGGGCTGGGTTTATATGGCGCCGAAAGCGGGCCGTCCCGGCATTATTCAGAAAACGGGCGGCGGCGGCGGCTTCATTACTTATATGGCGATGGTGCCGCAAAATAATGTCGGCGTTTTTGTGGTGGTGACGCGCTCGCCGTTAACCCGTTTTGTGAATATGAGCGACGGCGTTAACGATCTGGTCACGGAACTGAGCGGCAACAAACCATTGCCATCGCCAGCGCTTTGACATAAACCGGCCATGCGGGCAGCAACCCCGCATGGTCAATAATTATTCGGCAAGCGGTTAACCGCAATTAATTTCCCTTTGCTCATTTCAATGTAATTTCCTTTGCGCAACGCGGCGAGAATTTCTGCAATGACGGAACGGGAAATATGGGTTCGTTTTTGTATAAAGTTAATCACGCCAATCTTAGATCGTATCTCTTTATCCCAGTCTGCCATTATTAATAACGTAGAGCGGATTTGCGCATAGGTACTGGCGCCCGTAAAACATGCATCCCGCCATTCAAATATCCGCATTTGCCAGGCTTGCCAGTGGGAATACGCTTTCCATAATTGATGCTTATCAATTTGTTCAAAAGCCAGGTCGACAGGCAAATAGAATCCCTTACAACGCGTTTCGGTGACCATATGATATTGTTGTGTTGTAGGAATGAGATCGTTGGCAAAAGTCAACAGGACGGGAGATGAAACCAGTTCCAGCAACAGCTCGTTTGATTCACGATAAATACTCAGGCTGCCATGTTGCAAAAACCAGCAATAATGCTCTCCTTTTTCGTCGTTAAACCGGATAGTTTCTTTCGGCGGAATATCAAAATTTTTTGCTGCCGGGGCCAGGCCCGTGCGCAACATTTCCAGATAATTGACAGGCTTGATGAAACTAATCACTTTACTCATCCATGATTTGTATATGAATGCCCATCCATTCCTGGATGGGCATTTTTACTCCTGAAATAGCACTTTTCAGCCGAGGCGCATCTGCTGAAAAAGCACTGTTACCAGGTATATTTGACCCCTACGTTGGCCGCCCAGTCCTGATCGACATCGCCACCGCCAAGGTAGTTAACATCAGCGTAGCTGCTGAAGTTTTTGGTGAAGCTGAACTGGCCGCCCAGACCCGCCCGTACTGCGGAGCCTTCCACGCCATTATCAATGCTGTCGCCGTTAACATCAGCGCTGTTGCTGTTTGCATCATCATAGACATAAGCCAGTTTGGCATAGGGCATAAACGCCTGATCGTTGCCGTAGCTGACGGTATAGCCCAGATCCAGGCCCAGCTCATAACGCAGGCTGTCGTAAGACTGGCTGTCAACATCCATGCCGTTGCTAAGCTGGTAATCATCGCCATCCTGGAACAGGCCGGAGATAGCAGCATACGGAGTCAGATAACCTTGCGGGTTAAACTGCCAGTCGTAGCCCGCTTTCAGGCCAAAGCCCCAGGCGTCGGCAGAGATATCGCCATTCACCGCCGCGCCGTTGCTCATTACCGCGCTCAGGTCGTTGCTGTAGTGGCTGTAGCTCAGAGTGGTATCGATAAAGACGTTATTGCTAAAGCGCCCGGAGGTGTAGAAGCGCGCAGACTGGCTGTCCTGATCGACCTGGCCGCTGTGGTCGCTGATGTCGCCCTTGGCAAAGCCCGCCGCGGCGCCCACTGTCCATTTGGCCATGTTGCCGTCGATTTGTTTATCCAGGCCGACCATAATGCCGTTAACGTCCTGATCGTAATCCAGCGTATGGGTGTCGGTATTATAGTTGCCGCCGAAATAGCTCACCCATGCGCCGCCCGTGTCCCCTGCCGTGTGTCGACCCTGCGCCAGGCGAGTTGCGAGCGTGTCCTGCTCCAGGTTCCAGATATTGGTGTTGGCGGAAGGAATACTCAGCGCCATGTTGGCGTAATCGGTTAATTCCTGCTGTTCCAGCACCACCGTATCGCCCTGCTGCTGCGCTTCATAGGTGTACGCGCCGAGATCGGCCTTGTTCGCCGCCGTGAAGGTGGCGGAGGTGGCGGCGTCATTATCATAAACGCGGATCACCTCGTTATTTTTATAATCCGCGATTGCGCCCGCGCCGGTGGCGTTATCAATGCGCACGGCGTAGTTGCCCGCCACGTCGCCGTTTACCGCCAGATGCCCGTCGGCATTCAGGGCGATAACGCCATAGTCATAGTCCGCGCTATGTATATCGTTGGTCACGTAACGCACGTTATTGAGATCTGAATTTAACGTGTAGTCGCGGCTCGCCACGTTAAACACGCCGCCGTCGGTCAATTGCAGATTACCAGTATCAAGCTGGCCCAGCCCCAGCGCCAGTTGAGCGCCGTTGTCCACGGTAACGGTATTGGCCTTCAGCTCCGCCGTCTCTTCGGTGAGAGTGAGCTGGCTTAAGGTGTCGAGAGTCAGATGATCGGTCGCGACCGCGCCGGAATCGCCAATGTTCAGCGAGGAAGCATTGCCGAGCGCGATGCTGTCAGCCAGCAACGAGGAGTCTTCCACATTCACCTGGGAGCGGTTGTTCACCGTCAGGGTATCGATATTGGACGCTTTACGGGTGTCCCACTCCGAGCCGTTATCCAGCGTGACATTGAAAAGACCGCTCTGGTAGACCGCATTGCCGACCACATGGCCTGCCTCGTCAAAGGCGCTGTCGTTGTTTTCCACGCCATAGACGGAAGTCGGCCACAGGCTGTTGGGCTGGTAATCATACAGTTCTGCGGTAGCTTCCACGCTGGAGATAGCCGCGCCCACCCATTTGCTGCCGTTGGTCAGCGTCAGATCCAGACGGTCGGTGTTATCCCAGCCGTTAGAATCCGCCACGCCGTCGCCGTTAACGTCATAGGCATCGACATGGGTAAAGGTGTTGTCGCCGTTGTCGATATCGTAGCCGCCGAAGTTTTCATCGAAGCTGCTGACGAACACCACATCCCCCGTCAGCGTGGAGTGGTCAAACGAGGCGGTCGTTTGCATGGCGTTGTCGGCGTCCGCACTGGCGACGACGGTCAGCGCGGCATCATCCAGCGTAGCGCTGTTGCTGTAGTCGCTGGCTTTATCGCTGCGGCCATAGAAGCCATTCGTACCCTCATCGCTCCATGAGCCGGAGGTCAGGACGGAATCTTTGACCACCAGGGTATTATTAAAGATTTCGTTGCTATTTACGCCGCCGACGGTCGCGACATTTTCATAATCTTCCCACTCATATCCCTGCGTCAGGGTAATACCCGCGACGTGCGAATTATTCTGGATAACAATATCGGATTCCTGATCCAGGGTGATCGCCGTACCGAGGTCGTAAACGTCCACTGACGCAGTGTTATAACTGCTGCCATTCGCCGCATAATAATTAAAATGCTCGAAGTCATCGTCAATGGTGGAATTATCCACGTTCAGCGCCAGGCGATCGTAAACATAATCAGAGCCACGCGTACCGCAGTCCGTGGTCATACAGGCAGATGTCACCATGCCATGAATTGTACTGTCTTTAATCGTTAATGCGTTCGAATTATTATTAACGCCGTTGTCATTATCCAGATACCAGGTGGAGATAACGCCGTTTACCGCCGCGCTATTGATGGCCGGATAAATATTACCATCAAGGCTATCTACATTATTCCAGCCAGCATAGCCTTGATATATTACTTCGCCAGCAATACCGTCGTAATAAAACGTATCATACGTGGTACCAGAAATATCTTTAGCAGAGGCCTGAGAAGCGATTGCCATAGTACAGGCCAATGCCAGTTGAGATAATACTAGTTTCTTTTTCCAGGAGTGCATTAGTCATCCCTCCTCAGGGACGTAATCAAAGTTGGTCCATCAATTAACAATGCAGCCAGCATATATGAATAACGCTGGCCTGATGATTATGCGGCCCGGAACAGAAAAGGTTCAATTGCTGATTACCGGTTGTCCGCTTTCATACCTGTTACAATTAAACGCTTTCAAAATAAATACACATCCTTTATGCATTACCTCTTTTGAGGTACTTAATGAATAAATAATGGGTCAGTCATTAGTTGAACCAATAATAAGTAAATACGCACTGCCCTCTGCAATCCTGTAAACAGCGCTTTATTAAAACATAAAAAAGACACACGCCGTGTATCTTTATATTGCTTTAACTTATTTTTTACGCCGCTAAATTTATTATTAATAAAAATAAGAAGACCAAAATGATTGGTTAAATCAATCCAATTCTTAGCGAATAAAGCGGACGCGCGGGTTACTCCGCCAGTTTCATCTATACTTTAAACGGTTCTGGATAGAGGAGATAAAAATGAGCGATGCTATTGAACGCGCTACCACCAAAGTTAAAGATTATCTTCGCGCAAAGGGTTTAAAACTCGCGACGGCGGAGTCCTGCACCGGCGGGCTTATCGCCTACTCTCTTTGCGCTACTGGCGACACCACCGATTTCTTTTCCAGCGGCTTCACCACTTACACCAATAAAGCGAAGCACAATATGCTGGGCGTGAGCGAAGAGACGCTGCGTCTTTATACCGCCGTCAGCGAACAAACCGTGAAAGAGATGGCGCAGGGCGCGCGCGACCGCTCCGCAGAAGATGTGAGCTTATCCGTGAGCGGCTATGCCGGGCCGGACGGCGGTGAAGACGGTACGCCCGCCGGCACGGTCTGGTTCGGCTGGGCGCTAAACGATGGCAGCGTTGTGGCGGAAAAGCGCCATTTCAACGGCGACCCGGAAACGGTGATCAATCAGGCAGCGGCGTTTGCGCTTGAGCGCCTTGTTGAATTGCTGAAAGAGCGCGAGTAAGCCTGCCTTATGGTCTGCCTGAAAAGCCCAAACTTGGCACTATAAGGCAGACCATGCTCCCGGCAAAATGACGTCCGTTCATTCAAACACGTCGGGAGAACCACCATGTCACAACGTCTTAACTACTTCCAGGCCGCGGGCGATCTGGCGAACAAGTGTATGGAACTCAGTGCCGCGCTTAGCCGCAAGCCGGTGATAAAAGAGCTGGGTCAGCTTATTATGCTGCGCGCCTCGCAGCTTAATGGCTGCGCCTTCTGCGTGGATATGCATGTGAAAGAGGCGAGAATGCACGGCGAGCGCGAGCTGCGTCTGCATCATGTCGCCGTCTGGCGCGAATCTACTCTCTTTTCAGCCCGCGAGCGCGCCGCGCTTGGCTGGACCGAAGCGTTAACCCGCCTGACCAACCGGGAGGTGTCAGATGAGGAGTGGATTGCCGTGCGGGAATATTTTACCGAAGAAGAAATTGCGCAAATCAGTTTCCAGATAGCCGCCATTAACAGCTGGAACCGTATGGGCGTGGCGTTTCGCACCGTGCCCGGCTCTGCGGATGCCGCTTACGGGCTGGATAAAGCGGGGCTTAACTGACGCCGAAAGGCCAGGGATGGCCGTTTAGCGACCATAATCGTAAAACGCCGGCAAATTATTCGGGTAAAATAAGGGTCTTTTTGGCAGATAAAAGATAATGACCATGTCCGATTTTTCCCTGATTTCCCGTCCGCGCCGCCTGCGCAAATCGCCCTCGCTGCGCGCCATGTTTGAAGAAACCACGTTAAGCCGCAGCGATCTGGTGCTGCCTATTTTTGTTGAAGAAGGGCTGGACGACTACAAGCCCATCGCCGCCATGCCGGGCGTAGTGCGCATTCCTGAGAAATACCTTGCGAAAGAGATTGAGCGCATCGCCAAAGCGGGCATCCGCTCGGTAATGACCTTTGGCATTTCTCACCACACCGATGAGTGCGGCAGCGACACCTGGAACGAAAACGGCCTGGTGGCGCGGATGTCCCGCATCGCTAAAGAGGCGGTGCCGGAAATGGTCGTTATGTCCGATACCTGCTTTTGTGAATACACTACGCACGGCCACTGCGGCGTGCTGTGCGACCACGGCGTCGATAACGACCAGACGCTGATTAACCTTGGCAAGCAGGCTGTCGTCGCGGCGGCGGCGGGCGCCGACTTCATCGCCCCTTCCGCAGCGATGGACGGCCAGGTGAAGGCGATTCGCCAGGCGCTGGACGCGGCGGGCTTTACCGACACCGCCATCATGTCTTACTCCACCAAGTTCGCCTCTTCTTTCTACGGCCCGTTCCGTGAAGCGGCGGGCACTGCGCTGAAAGGCGACCGCAAAACATACCAGATGAGCCCGATGAACCGCCGCGAGGCGATTCGCGAATCGCTGCTCGACGAAGCGGAAGGCGCAGACGCGCTGATGGTAAAACCCGCCGGCCCTTATCTTGATATCCTGCGCGATATCCGCGAGCGCACTACGCTGCCGCTCGGCGCCTATCAGGTAAGCGGCGAATACGCGATGATCAAATTTGCCGCCCAGGCGGGCGCCATCGACGAAATCAACGTCACGCTGGAAAGCCTGGGCGCAATTAAGCGCGCTGGCGCCGATCTTATCTTTACCTACTTCGCGCTCGATCTGGCGGAGAAAAACATCATTTAAGCGTGATAAAAGCGGCCTGCGGGCCGCTTTTTCTTTGAAACCGAAAAAAAATCGTATCTGGCAGTGAAAATCGGTTTCTTCTGCGTACAATAACTCACTGAATCCCCCGCCACAAAAGAGCCAGCTTGCTAGCGCAGCCATGGTTAACATTTACGCTACAACACAAATCAACCGCTACCAAAACACCATTTTTTACTAAGTTAACCTGTTTTTATAGCGAGTTTAATTTCTCCAGTTTCTATAACACCTTAAATTTCCATTCTTCCTTTTTACTCGCGCTGTGACGTTACCGTCATCAGCCTGACACGGCGCCGTCATCTTTACTGGTTATGTTCACCCTCGTTAACGCGAGGAGAGCCTGGCATGTTCAGCATCGACGACGTTCTGCACGACCTGTACCCCCAAAACAGCACTTCCCCCTGGCTTAAACGCGTCTTAAAAAAACTGCTTCACGAAGAGGAATTTCAGGCCTTCGCCGCCCGCCATCGCCATCTGAAAGGGCTGGATATGGTGGAACAGGTGCTGGAGCATCTGCACATTCGCTGCGATATCGCTGCCAGAGAGCTGGAGCAAATCCCCGACAGCGGGCCGCTGGTTGTGGTGGCGAACCACCCTACCGGTACCCTCGACGGCCTTGTGCTGCTTTATGCGCTTTCCCGCGTGCGGCGGGATATCAAAGTCGTGGCCAACCGCATGCTGAGCCACCTTGAGCCGCTCTCTTCGCTGTTTATCGCCGTGGATAACCTTGGCAACCGCACCCGCAAAAGCGCCGTCAGGCAGATGGAAGCGCAGCTTGAGCGCGGCGGGGTGCTGCTCTTTTTCCCGGCAGGGGAAGTATCGCGCCCGGCGGCGCAGGGCATCGTGGATAAAACCTGGAACCCGGGGTTTGTGAAGCTCGCCAGCCGCTATCGCGCCACCGTGCTGCCTGTGCATCTGGGCGGGCGCAACAGCCTCGCTTTTTATAGCGCCTCGCTGCTCTCGCCAGGCCTTGCCATGCTGATGCTGATTGGCGAAATGTTTCGCAAGCGCGGCGACACGCTGCCCGTCACCATTGGCGAGCGTATCCCGTGGCGTTACTGGCATGAGCCTGACGCCGCAACAAAAGAGACGGCGGCGCGTTTTCGCCAGCATGTGTTGCGGCTGGGCCAGGGCCGCAAGGGCGTTTTTCGCAGTGAATGCGCTATAGCGCGGCCGGAAGACCGGGCTACGCTGCGCCACTCGCTCGCGCAGGCGGAAGTGCTTGGCCAGACGCCGGACGGCAAAACAATTTACCTCTGGCAGCGGCAAGGGGCGGAAGAAGCGCCGGTACTGCGGGAGCTGGGACGGTTGCGGGAGATCGCTTTTCGCGCCGTTGGCGAAGGCAGCGGCAGACGCCGTGACGTTGACCGTTATGACGACGATTATCAACACCTGATCCTCTGGGATGACGCCGCGCTGGAAATTGTCGGCGCCTATCGCTTCACCCCCTGCGCCGATCTGGTGGCGCAACATGGCCCCGAGGCGCTCTACAGCCACACGCTTTTTCACTATGACGACAGAATGCGCGCGGTGTTAAGCCAGGGAATTGAGTTGGGACGCAGCTTTATTCAGCCGCAATACTGGGGACGACGCGGGCTGGATTACCTGTGGAGCGGCATCGGCGCTTATCTGGCGCGGTATCCGCACTATCGCTACCTGTTTGGCCCGGTATCGATTTCCGGCGGGCTGCCGCCTGCGGCGCGCGATTTACTGGTGGCCTTTTACCGGCTCTGGTTCCCGGCGTCTGAAGCGCTGGCCGCCTCCCGCCGTCCTTATCCCGTTTCGCTGCCCGAAGCGCTGGCGCAGTTCAGCGGCGAGGATTATGTAGAAGATCTGACGCGCCTGAAATCGCTGCTTGGCAACCTCGGCTGCGGCATACCGCCGCTTTACAAACAATATTCGGAGTTATGCGAGCCAGGCGGCGTGCAGTTTATCGATTTCGGCAGCGACCCGGCGTTCAACAACTGTGTGGACGGGCTGGTGCTGGTCGACTTAACGCGCCTTAAACCATCCCGGCGCGACCGCTATATCGGCGCGCATCAGCCAATGCCGCGATAAACACGGCGTCTCTTCCCGGCGGCCTTTGAAAGCGCGTTACGCGCTGAATTTACGCCGTAAAACCCATAAAAAAACACCCGGCGAACCGGGTGTTTTGCGGGGGGACGAACGAATGAAACTTACGCGGCAGGCTGAGCGGCCGGTTTAGCGGCGGTGTGTTTTACCGCTTTTTTGTGATGCTTTTTGGCCGCCTGCGCTTTTTGCTCTACCGGTTTCTGTGCGGTAGTGGCAGCCGCTTTCTTGTGATGCTTTTTAGCCGCCTGCGCTTTTTGCTCTACCGGTTTCTGCTCGGTAGTGGCAGCCGCTTTTTTGTGGTGCTTTTTAGCCGCCTGCGCTTTTTGCTCAGCCGCTTTTTTATGCGCTTTTTTGTGATGGGTTTTCGCCGCCGGGGCTTTTGCCGGCGCGGCGGTAGTGGTGGTCGCCGTCGGCGCTGGCGCAGCTGCGTTATCTGCGGCGAAAGCGGCGGCAGACAGGCCCATGGTCGCAGCAACAATCAGTGCTAATACTTTTTTCATCTCTTTACCCTCAACGTTGTTTGTTCGCTACCCCACTGCGGGGCCGTTGAAGTCACTATAGAGAAGCCGCGCCGTCGTTTCCGTGAGTGATTGGTATCGGCGTGTAACGGATTGTACAAGCCGCGCTTCCCTTTGTTCAGGTAGCTATTTTCTGGCGGCGTTTCAGGTTAAAAAAGAAGCCTGTTCACCTGATCGGAGCGCTAAATAAAAGTGATAATCCATTCTCAACGCTTGCTGTTTCGCCCTGTGACCGAAGCAGACACCGACGCGCTTTTTCGCATCTACGGCGACCCGGCGACCAACGCTTTTAACCCTGCCGGGCCTCACCCCAGCCGCGCGCATTCCGCAAGCGTGATGGCGCGCTGGCTAAGCCACTGGCAGGAAAAAGGCTTTGGCGACTGGGCGATAGCGGCTGTCGGGTCGCCTGAGCACATTCTCGGCTTCGGCGGCCTGAACGTTATTCATTCCGGCGGGCAGTGGATGAACAACCTTGGCTACCGTTTCGAAACAGACGCCTGGGGGAAAGGCTACGCCACGGAGTTCGCGAGGCATGCCGTACGCTACGGTTTTGAAACGCTGAACCTGAGCGAAATTTCAGCGCGGGTACGCCAGCATCACCTCGCCTCGCAGAACGTGCTGCTGAAGGCGGGGCTGACGCACACGGGCACCATAGACGACGTCGCAGGCGCGCCGCCGAGCCTGCTGTTTTGCCTGAACGCCGCCGACTGGCGTCAGCGGCAAATCTTGCGCTAACGCTTTACGCCAGGCAATGGCGGGCAAGTGAGGCGATATCCTGCGGCGTGGTGCGACAGCAGCCGCCGATAAGCTTCGCGCCCGCGTCCCGCCAGGCGGGGAGATAATGTTCAAGCGTGTGGCAGGCGTGACCGCTGTGGCGCCAGGTTTTGCTTACGGCGTCATACTCCTCGCCGGAATTGGGATAGACCACCAGCGGCAGCGGCGTTAAGCCGTGCAGGTGCGAGAGCGCGGCGGTGGTTTTCTCCAGCGCGATACAGTTAATGCCAAGCGCTATAACTTGCGGGCAGGCTTTCAGCGCGGCGGTCACGTCCCTGAGCGGCGTGCCGTCGCTGATGTGTTCGCTGTCGCGAAGCGTGAAAGAGAACCACGCGCGGGCCTGTGGAAACTCCGCCAGCAGCGCCGCTAACGCCCTCGCCTCCGCAAGCGACGGCAGCGTTTCGCAGGCCAGCAGATCTGCTCCCGCCTCCAGCAGCGCCGCAACGCGCGGACGATGAAACGCTTTAAACGCCTCTTCGCTGCGCTGGTAGTCGCCCCGGTATTCCGAGCCGTCCGCCAGAAACGCGCCGTAAGGCCCGACCGATCCTGCCACCAGCAGCGGCCCTGCCTGCGGCTGTTCTTTAAGAAAATCCTCCCGTGCCTGGCGCGCCAGCGCCACGCTTCGGGCTATCAGCTCGCAGGATTGCGCCTCATCCAGCCCGCGCGCAGCAAAGCCCGCTGGCGTGGCCTGGTAGCTTGCGGTAATAGCGCACTGCGCCCCGGCGCGAAAGTAATCCAGATGCACCTGGTAAATCAGCTGCGGGTTTTCCATCAGCACTTTCGCCGACCAGAGGCTGTCGGCAAGGTTGCAGCCGCGCGCTTCAAGTTCGGTGGCAAGCGCGCCGTCCAGCACGACGAAAGGCTGCTGGCTCAGCAGCGCATTTAAAGGATTATTCAGTGACATGGCGCGGCTCCTCACCGGTCTGACGCTTTGAAAAGGCGTGCGTAACATAATAGGCGCCATAGCAGAGCGCAACAAACGGCAGCCCGCACCACAGCGCGATGCGCTGACTCGGGTCGAACGCCAGCCCGACGCAGGCCACAAGGCAAAGCACAAAGCCCAGCACTGGCGTCAGCGGGAACCACGGGGCGCGATAGTGCAGCGCATCAAGCGAACGCCCCTCGGCCAGATGACGGCGGCGGAAAAGGTAATGCGAGGCGCAAATGCTCAGCCACACCGCCACGACGGCAAAACCGGAAATCGCCGACAGCGCGACGAAAACCGTATCGGGCGCAATAACGCTTGAGAGCAGCGCCAGCACCCCGCCAAGCATACTCACCGACAGCGCGGTCAACGGCACGCCGCGGGGCGTCAGGCGAGAAAAGCAGCGCGGCAGCGTGCGTTCGTTAGCAAGCGACCAGAGCATGCGCCCGGAGGCATACAGCCCGGAGTTCGCCGCCGATAAAATGGCCGTCAGGATGACGAAATTGAAAATATCAGCCGCATAAGGAATGCCGACCTTCTCAAACACCAGCACAAACGGGCTTTTCACCACCCCCGCCTGGTCCATCGGGATAAGCGCCGCCAGCACCAGCACCGTGCCGATAAAAAAGATAATCAGCCGGGCGATGGTGGTGCGAATAGCCACCGGCACCACTTTCTGCGGGTTCTCAGTTTCGCCTGCAGCGATGCCGATAAGCTCGGTGCCGGAAAAGGCAAAGTTCACCGCCACCATGGTCATCAGGATAGGCAGCACGCCGTGCGGGAACCAGCCCGCCGCCGTCAGATTATGCAGCAACGGCGCGGGCGAGCCGTCTTTCATCGGCAGCCAGCCGAACATCGCGGCCCCGCCGAGCAGGATAAACGCAATAATGGTGATCACTTTAATCAGCGAGAACCAAAACTCCCCTTCGGCAAAAAGCCGGGTAGAGAAAACGTTAAGGGCGAAAATCACCACGCAGAAAACCAGACACCAGATCCAGACCGGCACCTGCGGAAACCAGTACTGCATGCAGAAGCCTGCGGCGGTAAAGCTTGAGCCGAGCGCCACAGTCCAGGTGAGCCAGTAAAGCCAGGCGACCGTGTAGCCGGTAGCCGGGCCAAGGTAGCGCGCCGCATAAACGTGGAACGCGCCGGTTTCCGGCATGGCGACCGCCAGCTCGCCAAGGCATTGCATCACCAGCCAGACCACCAGCGCGCCAATAAGATAGGCAAGCAGCGTGCCCGCCGCGCCGGTAGTGGAAATAATGTAGCCAGTATTAAAAAAGAGCCCGGTGCCGATAACGCCCCCTAGCGAGAGCATCACCAGATGCCGGGTTTTCATGGTGCGTTGTAACTGTTGCGATTCCTGCATATCACCTTCTATACGTGCAGACGTCTAAACATCCATAAGCGAACGTTATACCGACATGCGCGGCAAATTGCAAAACAGCTGTTTTAGCAGGCGGTGATTCGCCTGTTTTCTGTACGCTCGCCGCGTCTCTCAGGGCTAACCATACATACTTCGCAACATCCCAGCCTGGCGAAGCCCTGGGGGCGTAGCTACCTTTAAACCACTATAACGAGAGCGCATCCCGCCGGGATAAAACGTTCTTATTTGCTGCGGCGCGCTACGCCAGCAGCCACTGGCAAGGTTGAGGAAGCAGAATGAGCGAGTCTCTTTGTACCCTGTTTTACGACGGGAGGCCGGTTACTGGCCCGGCGAATATCCCGCTAATCGATTTTCTTACCGCAGGCGGCCTGAAACTGCCCCACGTCTGCTACCACCCTTCGCTGGAGCCAATGCAAACCTGCGACGTTTGCTGGGTGGAATATCAGGGCGAACTGGTGCGCGGCTGTACGCTGAAAAGCGCGCAGGGAATGCAGATAACCAGCCGCACGGAAAAAGCCCAGGCGGCGCAGCACGAAGGCATGGACAGGCTGCTGGCGAAGCATGAGCTTTACTGCACGGTCTGCGAACACAACACCGGCGACTGCACGCTGCATAACACCATGGCGGATATGCATATCCCCATTCAGCGCTACGAATACCAGCGCAAGCCTTACGTGAAAGACCATTCCAACCCGTTTTACATCTACGACCCGGATCAGTGCATCCTCTGCGGCCGTTGCGTGGAGGCGTGCCAGAACGTCGAGGTTAACGAGACGCTCAGCATCGACTACACCATGGAACACCCGCGCGTGCTCTGGGACGGCGGAGAAACCATCGCCGGGTCGAGCTGCGTAAGCTGCGGCCACTGCGTCACCGTCTGCCCCTGCAACGCCTTGCTGGAGAAAACCATGCAGCCGGACGCCGGGCCGTTCACCAGCATGAAGCAGACGCTCAAGCGCCCGATGATCGACCTCGTCAAAGCGATTGAGAACAGCACCGGCGCGGAAATCGTTACCGGCATTTCCGTTATGGACATGCACTGGCGCCAGCCGGAGATCAAACGCACCAAAACCGTCTGCACTTACTGCGGCGTGGGTTGCAGCTTTGAAATGTGGACGCGCGACCGCCACGTGCTGAAGGTGCAACCGGTGGCCGACGCGCCCGCCAACGGCATTTCCACCTGTGTGAAAGGCAAGTTCGCCTGGGATTTTATTAACGATAAAGCGCGGCTCACCACGCCGCTTATCCGCGAAAACGACCGTTTTCGCAAGGCGAGCTGGGACGAGGCGCTGGAGCTGGTGGCGCGCCGCCTGTTGCAAATCCGCGACCAGCATGGGCCGCAAAGCATCGGCTTTATCGGCTCCAGCAAGGCGAGCAACGAAGAAGCTTACCTGACGCAGAAAATCGCCCGGCTGATTATCGGCACCAACAGCGTGGACAACTCATCGCGCTACTGCCAGAACCCGGCCACGAAAGGGTTATTCCGCACCGTTGGCTACGGCGGCGACGCAGGCACCATCGACGATCTGCAAAAAGCGGATCTGGTGATTATCGTCGGCAGCAACACCGCTGAAAACCACCCGGTCATCGCCTCGCGCCTGAAAGCGGCGAAAAAACACCATGGCCAGAAGCTGCTGGTGGTGGATCCGCGTCGCCACGAAATGGCCGAGCGCGCCGACCTTTATCTGCGCATTCGCCCCGGCACCGATATGGTCTGGGCTTCGGCAATGTCGCGCTATTTGTTTGACAACGGTTACGCCGACAGCGCGTTTCTGGCGGACCACGTGAATCAGGTAGACGAGTATCGTCAGTCGCTGGCCCCTTTCTCGCTGGCCTTCGCTGCGAAAACGACTGGCCTTTCCGAGGAATCGCTGACTGCCGCCGCCGAGCTTATCGGCAACGCGGAGTCGGTCTGCATCGTCTGGGCGATGGGCATAACCCAGCACACCCACGGCGCAGACACCAGCACGGCGCTTTCGAACCTGCTGCTGGTCTCCGGCAATTATGGCCGTCCCGGCACGGGCGGCTACCCAATGCGCGGTCACAATAATGTGCAGGGAGCGAGCGACTTCGGCTGCCTGAAAAACTACTACCCAGGCTATGAGTCGGTCAGCGACGAAAGCGTGCGCGCCAAATGGGCCAAAGCCTGGGGCGTGGAGCCGGAGAAACTCTCGCTTGAGGTAGGCTCCGATAACTTCGAGATGGTCGAACACGCGCGCACGAAGCAGGTTCGCGCCATGTACGTTATCGGCGAAGAAACCGCGTTTTCGGATGCCGACACCACCAATGTGCATGAAGGCTTTACCGATCTTGATTTTCTGGTGGTGCAGGATCTCTTTTTAAGCCGCACCGCGCAGTTCGCCGACGTGGTCTTGCCCGGCTGTCCGAGCGTGGAAAAAGAGGGCACCTTCGTTAACACCGAGCGGCGCATCCAGCGTTTTTACGAGGCGATGGCGCCGCTTGGCGACAGCCGCCCGGACTGGCGCATTCTCACTGAGCTTGCCGCGCGCATGGGGCACGACTGGGGCTATACCCACCCTTCGCAAATCATGGCGGAAGCGGCGGGCATCGCCACGATTTTCGCCGGCGTCAGCTACGAGCGGCTGGAGGGATGGAATTCGCAGCTCTGGCCGGTCAAGCCCGACGGCGAGAGCACGCCGCTGCTTTATACCGACGGCTTTAAATTCCCGGACGGGCGCGCCGTGCTTTATCCGCTGAGCTGGCAGCCGCCCGCCGAAGCGCCGGATGACGAATACGACCTGGCGCTGAATAACGGGCGCATGCTGGAGCATTTCCAGTCCACCAACCAGAGCGGGCGCGGCGGGCGCACCCTGTCGCTCTCCCCGGACTGGTTTGTGGAAATCAGCCCGCAGCTTGCCAGCGAGCGCGGCCTCGCAGAAGGCGACTGGGTGAAACTCACCTCAAGGCGCGGTTCGCTGGAGGTGCCGGTGGTCGTGACGGAACGGGTGGCGGGCGGCTCGCTCTTTATCTCCATTCACCAGGGCAAGCCGGGCATTAACCAGCTCACCGGCGAACATCACGATCCGGTGGTCAACACCCCGGCCTATAAAGAGCTGGCGGTGAAGCTTGAGAAGCTCTCCCGCGAACCGCACCCTTCTCCCCTGCCGCGGCATAATTTCCGCTATGGCAAGCGCACCCCCATCACCCATGTGCCGGTCGAGGCGAAATGGCAGCGTGACGACTACACGCCGCCGCCCGCACAGGAACCGCATCCGGAGAAATTTTAATGGCTAAAGCGATTGAGTATCAGGTGGAGCCGCCGAAAATCGGCCCCACCGCCGAAGAAGAACTTCAGCGCCTGTTACAGACGCTGCATGAGCATGGCGTGCTGCGGCTCGCCAACGATTTAGTGGCGTCCAACAACGAGTGGATGCAGGTGATTGTCAGCGGCCTGAGCCGCAAAGGGTCGCTCAACACCATCCAGAACATCTCCGTGCTGCTGCTGGCGCTCTCCACTATCCCGCCCGAGCGTATGTACAAGCTCGCCTTCGGCCTGCGCGATTTCATGGCCGAACTGAGCCGCGAAGAAGAGCAGCCCGAAAGCGCCAGCAACAGCGCCCCGGGGGCGCGCGGCGCGTGGAAAATGCTGCATGACGATGAGCTCTGGCATTCGCTTACGCCGCTGCTGAACGGCCTGAAGGCCTTCTCCCGCCGCATGGAGGAAGAAGTGGATAAACCCATTTCGTCGTTCAGCGGTAAACCGAGCGACGCCTGAGTTTCAGCGGAGGAAGCATGCTAAGCCAGGAGACGGCTTTATTGCTGGCGCGCGGCCAGTTCGCGTTTACCATCGGCTTTCATATTGTGCTGGCGGCCTTCACCATCGGCCTTGCGCAGTGGCTGATGCTGCTGGAAGGGCTGTGGCTGTGGCGCAAGCAGCAGGTCTACCTCAACCTGTATAAGTACTGGAGCCGGGTATTCGCGCTTAACGTGGCGGTGGGCGTGGTGACCGGCGTGCTGATAGAGTTCCAGTTCGGCACCAACTGGGGCGCGCTCGCCAGCCGGGCCGGCGCGGTAATGGGGCCGATGATGTATATGGAAGTGCTCATCGCCTTTTTCCTCGAAGCGGGATTTATGGGCGTGGTGCTGTTCGGCATGGGCAAGGTGCGCCCCTGGGTGCACTTCTTCGCTACTTGCGTGGTGGCGGCAGGCTCGGTTTTCAGCGCGTTCTGGATCCTCTCCGCTAACTCGTGGATGCAAACGCCTGCGGGCTTTATTACCGGGGCGGACGGCCGCTTTCAGCCGGTCGACTGGTGGGCCGTTATTTTCAACCCTTCGTTTCCGTACCGTTTTGTCCATATGACAATAGCGGCGATGCTCGCCGCCGCCTGCCTGATCGCCGCTACGGGCGCCTGGCATTTGCTAAAGCGCCCGGATAACCGCGGCGCGCGGCTGATGTTCTCCTGGGGGCTGTGGTTACTGCTTTTTGCTGCGCCTTTACAGGCCGTGGTGGGCGACCTGCACGGCGAGAACACCCGTGACCACCAGCCGGTGAAGCTCGCAGCGATGGAAGGAAGCTGGAACCCGCCGCCGCCAGGCGAAGGCGAGCCGCTGCGCCTTTTCGCCATTCCGGATATGCAAGCGCAGCGCAATCATTTCGAGCTGGCGATTCCGAATATCGGCTCGCTTTATCTGCGCCATAACCTCTCAGGCACTATCCACAGTCTGAACCAGTACCCGGCGGACGAGCGCCCCTGGGTGCCAGGCGTCTTTTTTTCTTTTCGCGCCATGGTCGGGCTGGGCTTGTTAATGATTTTCTTTGGCTTCGCCGGGCTGGTTGCCCGACTGCGCGGCAGGCTCTGGACCTCGCGCTGGCTGCAACGCGGCATGGTGGCGATGGCCCCGGCAGGCTTTATCGCCATGCTGGCGGGATGGCTTGTAACGGAAACCGGGCGCCAGCCCTGGACCATTTACGGCGTGCTGCGCACCGCCCACAGCGCCTCGCCCGTCGCCCCTTCGCTGGTGCTGACGTCGTTTATCGCCATCGTGCTGGTTTACCTGGCCACTTTCGCTATCGGCCTTTTCTTTTTGCTGCGTCTGCTTGGCAAAGCGCCGCACGACGATGAAAAAGAGGCCAATGCCGAAGTTGCGGAACAGACCGGGCGCGGCATTCTGCCGCAGAGCATAAGGGGACGATACGATGCTTGAGGCTGCCCTCTCTCTGCCGCCGTTAACGCTGCTTAGCGCCATGGCGCTGGCATGTGGCGTGCTGATTTACGTTCTGCTTGACGGCACCGACCTCGGCGTCGGGCTGCTGGCGCCGTTTCAGCCATCCGGGGCGCGCCAGCAGATGAACCTCACCATTTTGCCGGTGTGGGACGGCAACGAAACCTGGCTTGTGCTGACTGCGGGCGCGCTGCTGGCGCTGTTTCCCGTCGCGTTTAGCATTCTCTACAGCGCCCTTTATTTGCCGGTCTGGATCATGCTGCTGGCGCTGGTTGTGCGCGGCATGGCTATTGAATTTCGCCACCAGCGCCCGGCGCTTTTCGACGCGCTGTTTATTGCGGGCTCCTGGTTAGCCTCCCTGAGCCAGGGGGCGACGATGGGGGCGTGGATCGAAGGGATCGACCATAACGGCCAGCATTTTACCGGATCCGCCATGGCCTGGCTGTCGCCCTTTTCGCTCTACTGCGCGGCGTCGTTAAGCGCAGGCTACGCGCTGATGGGCGCCTGCTGGCTTATCTGGCGCTGCGAAGGCGAGCTTGCCGCGTGGAGCCGCCGCCAGGCGATGCGGCTTGCGCCGCTGACCGCCGCGCTGCTGGCAGGGCTGGTTATCTGGACGATGCAGCTTCATGAAAGCTACCGGCTGCATCTTTTGGCGTGGCATTACAGCGGGCCGCTCGCGCTTGTCGCCCTGCTGGCGCTGGCCGGGCTTGGCGCCGCGCTCAGAAGCAGGCGTGAATTTCTGCCGCTGGCGATGACGCTGACACTGTTCATCGCCGCTTTCGGCGGCATGCTGCTGGCGGTTTTTCCTTATCTGTTGCCGCCGGATCTGCTGCTGACCCAGGCCGCTGCGCCGCCCGCGACGCAAAAGCTGATGCTTATCGCCTTCGGCGCGTTTGTGCCCGTCACGCTTATCTATAACAGCTGGGGTTTCTGGATTTTTCGCGGCAAGGTTCACGCCGCGCGGGAAGAGGAGCGCCCCTGACGCAGCGCCTGCGGCGGCACGCCGAAGCCGCGCACGAACACTTCGCGCATGTGGCGACGGTCGCGAAAGCCCGCTTCGCGGGCAATGGCGTCCATGGAAAGACGGCCTTGCTCAATCATCAGGCGCGCCGCCTCAAGCCGTAAGCCTTCAATGGCCTTCGCAGGCGATTTGCCCGTCTCTTCGCGAAACAGGCGGCTAAACTGGCGCGGGCTTAAATGCACGGCGCTGGCGAGGTCGTCCACCGTCAGGGCGCGGCTTAAGTTTTTACGCGCATACTCCAGCGCGCTCTGGATGCGGTCGGAGCGCGGCGAAAGCGAGAGCATTTCAGAGTGCTGCGTCTGCCCGCCCGAGCGGCGGTGGTGCATCACCAGCCGGTGCGCCACCCCGCGAGCCGCCTCCGCCCCCAGATCTTTTTCCACGATGCCAAGCGCCATATCCAGCCCGGCCGTCATGCCCGCCGAGGTCCAGACCGCGCCGTCGGTGATGAAAATGCGATCCGGCTCCAGCAGCGCCGTTGGCACCTTCGCTTTTAACGCCTCTGCATGCGCCCAGTGGGTGGTGACGCGCTTGCCGTCCAGCAGCCCCGCTTCGCCCAGCACAAACGCCCCGGTGCAGATGCCTGCGATGCGGCGGGAGTGGTTGCTCGCCGCGCGCAGGAAATCGACCACCGCCGCGGTGGGCGGCGCGTCCAGGGGATTAATAACGCCGCCCACAAGCCAGGTGTCGGCGCGGGAAAGCGCGCTGAGCGGCTGGCTGCTGACCGTAACGCCCGCCGACGAGCGCACCGCCCCGCCCTGCTCCGACCAGGTTTCCAGTTCGTAAAACGGCTCGCCGATCACCAGATTGGCAAACTCAAACACCGAGGGAGTGGAGAGCGCCAGCAGTTGAAAACCGTCCGCCAGTAAAAAGCCAATCTTGTGCATGCAAGCCTCCGGGGCAAAGAAGAGATACTGTTTTACGATAAAAGGCGCGTCGCGGAACAGGGGGCGGCGCAATTTTCCTTCTCATGCCGCCGCGCCCGCTCGGAAACCGCCAGGCTTGCCAGCGCCAGCGCCAGCAGCACTACCGAAAGCCCCAGCAGGCCGCCGTAGCCGAAGCGCGGGTAAACCCACGCCGCCACCGCCGAGCCGAAGCCAATGCCGCAAAACATAAAGGCGCTGGTGAGCGCAAGCGCGATGCCCCGCCACGGCCCGGCCACCTCCACCACCCGCCGCTGCTGGGTCGGCCAGAGCAGATCGGTGGCAAAAGCCCAGAGGCTAAGCGCAGCGAAAAGCAGCGCAAGATGCGGCGGCGCAGCCAGCATCAGCAGCATGTCGACCATCAGCAACCCAATGCCCGCCACCAGCAATGTTTGCGCGCTGAAATGCCGCGCCGCGCGGGCAACCACCAGGTTGCCGAGAATGCCCGCCACGCCCAGCACCGCCAGCGCGAGTGAAACATCCTGCGCCGTGCCGTGAAAGCTGTCGCGCACTACCGGGGCGATAAACGCATAGGTGGCGAAGACGCCAGCGGCGATAAAAAAGACCACCAGAAAAGCGCTCAGCAGCTTCGTGTTGGTCAGCACTTCGCCTACGGTCGCAAAGCGAATGCGTGCGCCCGCGCCGGTTTCCGGCACCGTCAGACGGATATTCAGCGCCACCAGCAGGCTGACCGCGCCGACCGCGCCAAACAGCGCTCTCGGCCCCCAGACGCTGGCGACCCAGGCGGCGAGCGGGATCCCGACCATACTGGCAAGCGACAGCCCGAACAGCACTTTCGCAATGGCGCTGCCGCGCTCTTTTTCCTCTACCAGCTCGGCGCCAAGCCCCACCAGCACCGGCCCCATCAGCGAAGCGCCGATCCCCATGACGATGCGCGAGGCGGCAAGCACGCCGTAGTCTGGCGCCAGCGAAAAGAGAAACGCGCCGCCGCCGAAGATAGCCACGCCCCGCAACACCAGCTTGCGGCGCGGCAGATGGCCGAACAGCACCTGCGAGAGCGGCGCGGCAATGGCGAAAGTCATACCGAACAACGCCAGCAGCCAGGCGCTTTGCGATTCGCTGATGGCCCACTCGCGGGCAATCGGCACCAGGCTGCCGGAGACCGCCAGCGAGCCGGTGGCCTGTACGAAATAGGCAAAGCTTAACGCCCGCAGCGCCCGGCGCCCGGACAACGAAAGAGAAGCGTTCATGGGTGTCTCCGCCTGCGAAGAAACCGGGCGCGCGGCCCGGCATAAGGGTTAATGAACCGGAATGGGGTTTTCCACCATCGCCTGGTTGAACTGGTTCACCAGCGCATGCTCATGGCGGCCCGGGTTGTCGCGTACCGGCAGCACACGCTCGACAATCGCTTCCTCTTCGCCCGCCGCCAGCTTCTCAAGCGTCTCGCGGATGAAGTCATCCAGCGGCATGGCGCGCTCGTCGCCGCTTTTGTAGATAAGGTCGGTGTCCACCCACGGCGGCGCAATCTCCACCACTTTCACGCCGGTGTCGCGCAGCAGGAAGCGCTGCGAGAGCGTATAAGAGTGGATAGCCGCTTTGGTGGCGGAGTAAAGCGCGGTGGCGGCGAGCGGCAGGAAAGCCAGCACCGAACTGTTGTTGATAAGCCATGCCTGAGGCTGTTTTTTCAGATGATCGATAAAGGCGGCGCTGACGCGCACCGGCCCCAGCAGGTTGGTGGTGACCAGCGTCACCGCCTGCTCGTCGTCCAGCTCGCCTGCGGCATCATCAAACGGCATGATGCCCGCATTGTTAATGACGACGTTAAGCTGCGGATATTTCGCGATCAGCCGTTCTGCGGCCTGTTTGATCTGCTGCGGGTCGGTAATATCGAGCTCGACGAAATCCATGCCCGGGTTAGCCGCGCTCACCTCCTCCAGCAGCGCCCTGCGACGCCCGGAGATAATCACCTGGTTGCCAAGGTTGTGCAGCGCTTGCGCCAGCCCGCGGCCAATGCCCGAAGTGCCGCCGGTGATGAAGATAGTGTTGTTGGTCAGTTTCATGATTTTTCTCCAGTGTTATTCGTGAGCGGCCTGATAGCGAGGCGCGGGTTTATTAACGGAAAGGTGTTGCATCATGGCCTGGCGCGCCGCTTCAAACGCCAGCCATTCGCCTTCATCCTGCAAGGAAGGGAGCGTAATCAGCTCGCCGCGATCGAAGCCCACCAGCGCGGCGTCTACCAGCGCCTGCGGGGTCATGACGATAGTCGGGTCAAGGTGCTCAAGCGCCAGCCCGCCGGTCGCCCAGAAGTCGGTGGCGGTAGCGCCGGGCAGCACCGCCTGTACCTGAATGCCCTGGCCGTGCAGCTCGTGGTGCAGCGACTGGCTGAAAGCCTGGACATACGCTTTCGAGCCGCCATAGACGCCGTTCAGGATCTCCGGCGCGATGCTGACGATAGAGGCGATATTGATAATCGCCCCGCCCCCGCGCGCCACCATGCCGGGTACGACGGCGTAGGTCAGCCGGGTCGGCGCGATAACGTTGAGATCTATCATGCGCTCCATCTGGTCAACATCGCTTTGCAGCAACGCGGTGTGGGTGCCGACGCCAGCGTTATTCACCAGCAGCGTGATGCTGGCGTCCTGGCGCAGTTTTGCTTCCAGCGCGCGCAAATCCTGCGGGTCGTTCAGGTCAGCCGCCGCCACTTCCACGCTGCGTTGCGTTTCGGCGGAAATATGGCTGGCGAGCTGGTTCAGCTTGTCGCGGTTGCGGGCGACAATAATCAGGTCGTAGCCGCGACGCGCCAGCCGATCGGCGTAAACCGCGCCGATGCCGCTGGAAGCGCCGGTGATCACCGCGGTGCCTTTATGCTCTGCTGCTTTGCTCATGGGTCTTCTCCGGTTCAGGTAAGGCGTTGTTGTGTCGATGAACAGAGATTACGTGAACTCAGCATGGCCCGAATGACGAATAGGGTAGTGATTCAGGACATCCTGCCAGAAAGCGGCGCAAAACTGTCCTGAGCGCTTAACGGCGTTGATTAACGGGAGCAGAAATAAGAGGAGGCAGGTTTTTTAATAAAATGAAAACGAATGAAAATTGAAAATAAAAATGCGAGGCCGCTCTAAATAAAATAAAGGTAAACGTTCACTTTAAAATAATAACGACAAAAGTACGCACTTCAGCAGAAATAATTAGAGGCACAGGGAAAGGTCACTTATTATTTGCGCGGGCGCCTGAGGCTTTCTGGTTTCAGGCAATATGTGTCTCCAGAAAGATGAAGGCCCCGAGTTAATAACTTAACCCGAGGCCGACACATGAACCCAAACAGTCATGATGTTAGCCTCTTACTCGCCTCACGGCAAGGAGAAAAGGCTATGAAGCACAACACTTCTGTATGGCGTCTGGCTATCGTCTGCGCGACGTTGCTGGCAATAATACTCCTCACCCGGGAACGGCTTTACGAACTTCGCTACCGGAATGGGGAAAAAGAGGTTACGGCTTTATTAGCCTGTAAACCCTGAAAGTAAGTCTCTACGCGGGGAGTGATCCCCGCGAATCAGGCTGTCAGGTTTATGCCTCAACGGCGCCTTCTTTATTATTCCAGTAACGGCTTCTCGTAAGCCGTTATTATTTCCCTGGCCTTATCCGAATTTATTTTCGTCAGGCGCGTTACTCCCTGCTTAATTGCGAAAGCCGGCTGGCGGTGCGGGCAATATCCTCAAGCTCCACGTCTGCCGTCAGCGCCGCCAACGGACAGCGGGCGGCTATAAACACACGGCGCTGCTGGTCATAGAGCACATCCACCAGGTTGATAAAACGCTGCTGGGCGGCGGGGCTGACGCTGGCAAGCGGCGGCACGCCGTCGATAAACCAGTTCTCATGCGCTTCGCACAGCGCCAGATAGTCCATCACCGCCGTCGGCGCCTCACACAGCGCCGCAAAGGTAAAATGTAAAAATTCGCCGGGCGCAGAAGCGGCGTACAGCGTGCGATGCCCCACATTGAGCGCCACGTCGTCCGTGCGTTCCGGCAGCCCCAGAACCTGACGCCGGGCACTGTCCGCAGGCCACAGCCAGGCGCCTTCGCTGAAAACACCGTGGCCCGCGTCCTGCTGGCGATAATCCCGCGGGCCGTTGAGCGCCATGACCGTCATATGCTGTTCAATAAGCGCAATAGAAGGAACGAAACGGTCATGGTAGAGCGGGTTCGACAGCAGCTCGCGCGGCGGGTAGTTCGAAGTGAAGATAAGCGCCACGCTGCGCTCCATCGCCAGCGTCAGCAGCCTTTTCACCAGCATCGCATCGCCGATATCGTGCAGATGGAACTCATCAAAACAGAGCAACCGCGCCTCGCCCATCAGCTCACGCAGGGCGGCGTCCAGCCCCTGGCCGCTCATCTGCTGATGCAGTTCGCGAAAAAAGGTGTGAAAGTGAGCGCGCTTTTTCTGCGCCAGCGGCAGCGCGGCGAAAAAACTGTCGACGATAAAACTTTTGCCGCGCCCGGGCTGGCCCCACAGGTAAAGCCCGGCGAAAGCGCCCCGCTGGCGGAGCAGCCTCTCGCCAAGCCCGTCCAGGTGGTGAATGAGCCGCTGCTGGTCGTCATCCAGCGTTATCCCCTGCCCCTTCGCCTTGCGGCGCATCTCATCGGTAAAATTCAGGCGCGGTTCGTTCGGCAGCATCGCTTTTCTCAACAGATATGTGAATGAATTGTTATTTACCCATAAGCGGGCGTGATTTTCAAAAGCTTCACCAAAAGGACGCACGCGTTGCCACTTTACAAGGCGGCGCCTCATACCGGCGGGTGAAAAATAGCCCCTTCCTGCGCTGGTATGCTCCTTGCAATAGCCCTGTGGGATATCCGTTTATTGGCGAGGTGGGTCATGACTATGCAAACCGAACAGTCCGGATTAAAACGCACGCTGGGCAGCTTCCGCCTGTGGGGCATCGCCGTGGGGCTGGTGATTTCCGGTGAATACTTTGGCTGGAGCTACGGCTGGTCGCAGGCAGGCACGCTGGGCTTTTTAATTGTGGCGCTGGCGATAGCCGCCATGTACTGCGCTTTTATTTTTAGCTTTACCGAACTGACTACCGCCATTCCCCATGCGGGCGGGCCGTTCGCCTACGCTTATCGCGCATTCGGGCCGACGGGCGGGTTTATCGCAGGCTTCGCCACGCTGGTGGAGTTTGTTTTCGCGCCGCCCGCCATTGCCATGGCGATAGGCGCTTACCTGAACGTGCAGTTCCCGGCGCTTGATCCGAAATGGGTCGCCTGCGGCGCTTATGTCATCTTTATGACGCTGAATATTCTGGGCGTCGGCATTGCCGCCACCTTTGAGCTTATCGTCACGCTGCTCGCCATTTTTGAGCTGCTGGTATTTATGGGCGTGGTGTCGCCGGGTTTCTCGTGGAGCAACTTCACCGCTAACGGCTGGGCCGGTTCGGATGCGTTTTCAAGCCTCGCGCTGCCGGGCATGTTCGCCGCCATTCCGTTCGCTATCTGGTTTTTCCTTGCTATTGAAGGCGCGTCAATGGCGGCTGAAGAGGCGAAAGATCCGCAGCGCACCATTCCCAAAGCGCTGGGCGGCGGCATTATTACGCTGACGCTGCTGGCGGTAGGCGTGATGATTTTCGCGGGCGGCGTGGGCGACTGGCGCACCCTTGCCAACATCAATGATCCGCTGCCGCAGGCGATGAAGCTTATCGTCGGCGCTAACAGCGGCTGGCTGCATATGCTGGTATGGCTTGGGCTGTTTGGGCTGGTGGCGTCGTTTCACGGCATCATCATGGGCTATTCGCGACAAATTTTCTCGCTGGCGCGCGCTGGCTATTTACCAGCAAGCCTTGCGCAGGTGAACCGGCGGACCCGTACGCCGCATCTGGCGATAATCGCAGGCGGCGTGGTGGGCATTGCGGCGATTTTTTCTGACTCGCTCATCACCATCAACGGCATGCCGCTCACCGCCAGTATCGTCACCATGTCGGTTTTTGGCGCTATTGTTATGTATATCGTCTCAATGGCGTCGCTGTTTAAGCTGCGCCGCAGCGAGCCGGGGCTGGCGCGCCCGTTCCGTGCGCCGCTCTACCCGCTCGCCCCGGCGTTTGCGCTGGGCATGGCGGTGCTTTGTCTCGCGGCGATGGTTTACTACAACCTGGCGCTGGCGGCGATATTCGCCGCCATGATGCTGGCGGGCTATGTGTGGTTCCGGCTGACAGCGCGCTCACGCGCCAGCGCGGCGCAGGATCCGCAGTTGCGCGTCGCCTCATAAGGAGCAACTTGTGTATCAGACCACGCTTGCGCATACGGTTTATCGCTTCCCGAGCCTGAAGGAATTGCTGGCGAAAGCCTCCCCGGCGCGCTCCGGGGATGTGCTGGCGGGCGTCGCTGCCGAAAGCGCCGAAGCGCGCATGGCGGCGAAGATGGCGCTGGCCGATGTGCCGCTGCGCGACCTGCTCAATAACCCCGTGATCCCTTATGAGCAGGATGAAGTGACGCGGCTGATTATCGACACGCACGACCGGGACGCCTTCGCCGCCATCAGCCACCTGACGGTCGGCGATTTTCGCGACTGGCTGCTGGATGACGACATCAGCAGCGAACAGCTTTCTGCGGTTGCGCCGGGCGTCACGCCGGAGATGGCGGCGGCGGTGAGCAAGCTGATGCGCAACCAGGATCTGATCCTGGTTGCCAGCAAATGCCGCGTCGTTACCCGCTTTCGCAATACGATTGGCCTGCCAGGCCATTTAAGCGTACGTTTGCAGCCCAACCATCCGACAGACGACCTGCGCGGCATCGCCGCCAGCATGCTCGACGGGCTGTTCTATGGCTGCGGCGACGCGGTGGTGGGCATTAATCCGGCAAGCGACAGCCTGCCGGTGTTAGAGCGGCTTAACTATATGCTCGACGATGTTATCAGCCGCTTCGACATCCCGACGCAATCCTGCGTGCTGACTCACGTCACCAATACCCTTCAGCTTATCGAGCGCGGCGCGCCGGTGGACCTGGTGTTCCAGTCGGTGGCGGGCAGCGAAGCGGCCAACAGCGGCTTTGGCATCAACCTTGCGCTGCTGGAGGAGGCGCACGAGGCGGCGCTAAGCCTCGGGCGCGGCACGCTCGGCGACAACGTGATGTACTTCGAAACCGGCCAGGGAAGCTGTCTTTCGTCAAACGCCCATCACGGCGTCGATCAACAAACCTGCGAAGCGAGGGCGTATGCGGTGGCGCGCCGTTTCAGGCCGCTGCTGGTCAACACCGTGGTGGGGTTTATCGGCCCGGAGTATCTCTACGACGGCAAGCAGATTATTCGCGCCGGGCTTGAAGACCACTTCTGCGGCAAGCTGATGGGCCTGCCGCTCGGCTGCGACGTCTGTTACACCAACCATGCCGAAGCGGACCAGGATGACATGGATACCCTGCTGACCCTGCTCGCAAACGCCGGGCTGACTTTTCTGATTGGCGTGCCGGGGGCGGACGACATTATGCTTAACTACCAGAGCACTTCTTTTCACGACGCGCTCTACATTCGCCGACTGCTGGGCCTGAAGCATGCGCCGGAGTTCGCCGCCTGGCTTGAGAAAATGCAGATAATTAACGCGCAGGGCCAGTTGCGGCTGACCGGCGCCAACCACCCGCTGCTGGCGGCGCTGCCGCAAGGGGTATAGCGATGAGCACGCACGACGCCTGGCGCCTGTTACGCCAGTTTACCGACGCCCGCATCGCGCTCGGGCGCAGCGGCGCAAGCCTGCCGACCCGCGAAGTGCTGAAATTCGGCCTCGCCCACGCTCAGGCGCGGGACGCCATTCACCAGCCCTTCGACAGCGAACGCCTGCGCGGTGAGCTGGAGGCGCTGGGTCTTGAAACGCTCACCGTACACAGCGCCGCCGCCGACCGCGATACCTATCTTCACCGCCCCGATTTAGGCCGCAGGCTGAATGATGAGAGCCGCGGGCTGCTGGAACGTCGCAAAGGCCGCGCCGACCTGCTGCTGGTCATCGGCGACGGGCTTTCTTCCCATGCGGTTCACCGCCAGGCCGTGGGAATGATCCGCGCCCTGCTGCCCTATATTGAAACCCTGGGCCTGACGCTCGCCCCGGTGGTGCTGGCGCACCAGTCGCGGGTGGCGCTGGGGGATGACATCGGCGACGCGCTGGGGGCGCAGGCGGTAGCCATCCTTATTGGCGAGCGGCCCGGGCTTTCGTCGCCAGACAGCCTGGGGGTTTACCTCACCTGGAAACCGGCGCGCTCGCGCATCGAGTCCGAACGCAACTGCATTTCCAACATTCGCCCTGAGGGGCTGCCCTGGGAAGCGGCGGCCTTTAAGCTCGCCTGGCTGCTGGAGCAGGCGTTTTTGCGCCGGCTGACAGGGGTGAAGCTAAAAGACGAGAGCGACAACCCGGCGCTGCACGGAAAGGTGAAACCGCTTTTGCGCTAACCTGCCAGAACGCGGGGTCGACAGGCGCGCCGTTCTGTGTGACAACAGGATTTTCGCCGGAGAAAGGAAGCCGTCATGACCGCCGCGCCTGAACTTCATACTGAACGTCTGCTGCTCAAGCCGCTCTCGCCGGACGATGCCGCACAGATCCAGCGGGTTTTTCCCCGCTGGGAAATTGTGCGCTACCTGGTCGCCACCATTCCCTGGCCCTACCCGGCGGGCGCGGCTCACGATTATGTGAACAACGTGGCGCTGCCTGCGGCGGCGGAAGGCCGCGGCTGGTTCTGGACGCTGCGCCGCCGCGAAACGCCGGAGAAGTTAATTGGCGTTATCTGCCTGCTCGACGAGCCAGACAACAACCGCGGATTCTGGCTCGCGCCGGAAGAGCAGCGTCAGGGGTTGATGAGCGAAGCGTGCCAGGCAGTCAACGACTTCTGGTTTAACGTGCTCGACCGTGACGTGCTGCGGGTAGCGAAAGCGCGGGCAAACACGGCCTCGCGTCGTTTGTCAGAAAAAAGCGGCATGCGGCTTATAAGCGTGCAAAAGAAACAGTACGTATGCGGCGAACTGGATTCCGAGGTGTGGGAAATGACCCGCGACGAGTGGCGAATGCGTTATCCGGTCACGCCCTTATCATGCTGATTCACCCCGCTTAATTTTTGCAGCGTGATCCGCAACTCGCGCTGGTAAGGCTGGCAGGTAACGGCGCAGCGTTCGGCTTTGCAACCGGACGCTGCGCTAATAGTTTTTTATGGCTTTAATTTTATTTTAGTATTACTAAACTATTGAATTCGATTTACCGGGTTCGTTGCAGTAAAAGTGTCACACTTCTCCCCTACCCTAAGATAATTCTTACTTCGTAACGGGTTATCTGTTCAATGGATATTCCACTGGCGCTGGTCTCCTCTTCGCAACAGCTTAACGCGGGAAGCCTGCGCATCGCGGTGCCGCACGTCACGCCGGAATCCAGCAATATGCAGGTCATGGCGCTGTTCAACGAGCACAAGTCATTAATTGGCCTGCCGGTGCTGGAAAAAAACCGGCCTGTCGGCATGATCAACCGGCATATTTTTCTCTCGCAAATGAGCCGCCCCTTTTTCCACGAGCTTTATGACCAGAAAAGCTGCATCGCTTTTATGGATAAAACGCCGCTTATCGTTGAAGCCGACGCGGGGCTGGAATATCTGGCCGAGCGGGTGGTGGAAACGGGTGATAAAGCGGTCGCGGAAGGGTTTATTCTCACCGAGGCGGGCGACTATGTCGGCATCGGCCTTGGCATTGACCTGATTAAAACCGTCTCCGGCTTGCAGGCGCGCCAGCATGAGCAAATTATGCAGAGCATTGAATATGCGCGTGTGATTCAGGACGCCATGCTTAACCGCTCACGCCAGAACATGGAAACCTGCCTGCGCGACTGGTGCCTCTCCTGGTATCCGCGCGACTGCGTGGGCGGCGATATTTACGCTTTCCAGCGTTACGACCATGGCTGGCTGCTGGTGATTGCCGACTGCACAGGCCACGGCGTGCCGGGCGCTTTTATGACCTTTATTTTCTCGTCGGCGCTGGAAAAAGCGCTGACCCAGGCGGCGCCCGACGAGCCGGACCGCCTGCTGAGCCTGATTAACCAGCACATTAAGCACTCGCTCAGCCAGCTTCAGACGACGCCCAATCATAGCCAGTCTAATGACGGTTGCGATGCAATCGCGCTGTTTGTCGACGCGCGTGAAGAGCAGATTGTCTGGGCCAACGCGCAAATGCACGCCTTTTTGCTGGGCGCGGAAGATGACGCGGTCACGCTGCTGGAAGGCGACCGCAAAGGGATGGGCTATATCGATACCCCTGCCGATTTTCGCTGGCAGCGCCACCAGCGCGCGCTGGCGCCTGGCGATCAGGTGCTGATCGTGACGGACGGCGTCACTGACCAGATTGGCGGCGAGCGCAAAATTATGTTCGGTAAAAACCGTATTCAGACCCTGCTGCTGGAGCAGCGTCATCTGCCGATGCGCGAGTTCTCAGACGCGCTCTTTGCCAGGCTTCGCGACTGGCAGGGCAAACAGCCCGCCCGCGATGACATGACGTGGTTCGGCTTTCGCTGGTAACTAAAGAGATGAGCATGAGTGAATTACAGGTAAAAGAGGCGGCGCTGTTGCCCCTGCTTACCCCACCGCGACAGGGCGGCGTCGCCCTCTCCTACACCGGGTTTATTTCGCAGCAAAATATTGTGTCGATGGGCGAAGTCGTGCGCGCCTGGCTTGATAAAAACGAACCCTCTGCGGCGCTGCGGCGCAAGCTTTTTTCCGTGTTTGTCGAAATGGGCCAGAACATTGTGCGCTACTCCTCAGACGAGCGTTTTTTGCACAAAGGCGAAGAAGAGCTGCGCTACGGCTCGCTTTGCTTTCACACCGACCAGGCGCGCTATTACCTCGAAACCGCAAACCTGGTGGGGCCGGAAGCCTCGTCTTTGCTGCGCGCCAACCTGGAAGTGCTGCGCAACATGACCCAGGACGAAATCAAGCAGGCCTGGAAGCAAGGGCTGCGCAGCGAAGCGCCGCCTACCAGCAAGGGCGCCAATATTGGGCTGCTGACCATGGCGCGGGATACCAGCGAGCCGCTGGAATACCGTTTACACCCTCTGGCGGCGAGTCCTCTGTCCGCCTTTCACCTGAAGGCGACGTTTTGTCATGACTGATACCACCTTACTTTCGACTATTGCGCTGGCGGCGACCCACTCCACCCCGGAAGTGAATTTTGATTTCGCCGCCCATCGCCTGTGGCTGAAAGGCGAAGCCTACCCCGAAAACGCCGCCGCGTTTTTCCGCCCGCTCATCCAGGCGGTGGAAAGCTGGCTCGCTGAGCTGCCCGTTGACGCTCCGCCCATCGCGCTGCACGTGGCGCTGAGCTACTTCAACAGCTCCAGCACCAAGCTGCTGTTTGAGTTTTTTGAATGCCTGAACAGCTTTGCAAAACGGGGAACGCGTTGCGAATTGCACTGGTATTACGATGAAGAAGATGACATTTCCGAAGAGTTCGGCCAGGAGCTGGCGCTGGACTTTACTTCACTGGTGGTGCTGCCAAGACCGGAACTGAACGCATGTTAGATATTAACGAGCTGTTCCAGGACGAGTACGCCGTGCTGGAAGACGCCCGCCTCGCCGCCGCCAATCCACAGCTTAGCGCCGACGCCTGCCGCGACAAGCTGTGGCTTATCGCCAAACATTACCAGCGGCTGATTCGCCACTCCTACCGGTTGATTTCCCGCAGCGATCGGGCGGAGCGGGAGCTGACGCGAATGAACGAGCAGTTGCAAAAGCTGGCGCGGCAGCTGGAATATGAAGCGACTCATGACGCTCTTACCGCCGTTTTTAACCGCAGCGCCATTATCAACCAGATAAACCAGGCGCTGACGCAGGGCAATGTCGGGCTGATCCTGCTGGATATCGACCACTTTAAGCGTATTAACGATGATTATGGCCACCCTACCGGCGACCGGGTGATTTGTTCGCTGGTGCAGCGGGTGCGTAAAGCCCTGCCCGCTCACGCCGCCATTGGCCGGGTGGGCGGCGAAGAGTTTACGGTGCTGTTGCCGGGCAGCCGCGTTGAAGAGGCGATGATTATCGCAAGCTATATTCACGCCTCGCTGAACGCCTCGCCGCTCGACGCCCTGCCCGACCAGCTGGTCACGGTCAGCCTCGGCGTCAGCCTTGGGCTTCGCGACAGCGATTTTGAATCGCTGTACGGCGCGGCGGACGCGGCGCTTTATGTCGCCAAAAAGCGTGGACGCAATCAGGTGGCACTCAGCGACACGCTTTTTCGCCCGCCAGCGCTCCCGCTTGCAGTGGGAAAGCTGCGAATGGAGTAAAGCGCCGAAGCGGGTTTGCCGCCCTGCGGTTTTTCGCAAGGCGTTTACGGCGTTAAAACGTGCCGGTGCCGCCGTCGGCGCAGAAAACCTGTCCTGACGAATAGCTGGTTTCCGCCGCCGCGAGCGTCACGTAAAGCGGCGCAATCTCCGCAGGCTGGCCCGGACGCCCCCAGGGCGATTCGGCGCCGAACTGTTCGAACTTCTCTTTCTTCTTACCACAGCTTGGCTGTAACGGCGTCCAGAACGGCCCGGGCGCGACGGCGTTTACCCGCACGCCTTTTTCCGCCAGCTGCTTCGCCAGGCTTTTGGTGAAGGCGACGATCGCCGCTTTGGTGGAGGCGTAATCAAGCAGGTTGGCGTCGGGCTTATGCGCCTGCACCGAAGCGGTGTTGATGATGGCCGCGCCAGGTTTCAGGTGCGCCATCGCCGCTTTGGTTATCCAGAACATGGCGTAAACGTTGGTTTTGAACGTTTTGTCGAAGAACTCGGTGCTCAGGTCGTTGATAGATTCCACGTTGCGCTGGCGCGCGGCGTTGTTCACCAGGATATCCAGCCCGCCAAGCTGCGTTGCCGCGTCGTTGACCAGCTTCTGGCAAAAAGCTTCATCGGTGATGTCGCCTGGGATCGCCACCGCTTTTCGCCCGGCGGCTTCAATTAACGCAATGACTTCTTTGGCGTCCGGCTCTTCCACCGGCAGGTAGTTTATCGCGACATCCGCCCCTTCCCGGGCGAAGGCGATGGCGGCGGCGCGGCCAATGCCCGAATCGCCGCCGGTGATGAGCGCTTTGCGCCCGGCCAGTCTTCCGCTCCCTTTGTAGCTTTGCTCGCCGTGGTCAGGCCGCGGGTTCATTTTGCTCGCCAGCCCCGGCGGCTCCTGGGTCTGGTACTCGAAAGGCGGTTTTGGATAGGCCTCGCGCGGGTCTTTGCCGGTGAGCGGATGCGGCCCGCTGTCGGTGGTTTCGGTTTGCGGCGCGCCCGCCGCGTTAGCATGACCCGCCACGGCGGTGACCGCCATGCTGCCTACCAGCCCGCCGACGAGCTGGCGGCGCGAAATACCTGAGTTATCGTGTTGTGACATCTTCCCTCCTGCTTAAGCCCAGCGGTTCAACGAAAGTGACATCCGTAAAGCCTGGACGCTGGCGGGCCGATAAGCCCGGCGGGAGATGAAAAAAACATCACCGGCGGTTCGCTAAAAAGCGGTTATTTATCACTTACCGTAATACATACCTTCCAGCTTCATCCCGTCGGGGTCGAGAAAAAAGACGGCGTAATAATCGGGGTAATACTCATCCGCCGGGTCGACGATGGCGGCATTGTGCGTTTCCAGCCACTGTTGTAGCTCATCCACTTCGGCGCGGCTGCCAAGCGACCAGGCGTAATGGTGAAAGCCGGGGTTGCCTTTGCGGTAAGGCGCAGCCTTGCCCGCTTCATCTGCCTGGTAGATCCAAAGCCGGGTGACGTCGTTGCGCCAGCCCATGGCATTCTCCATTTCATCCATGATCTCAAAGCCGAGAAAATCCATCAGCGGGCCATAAAAGGCTTTTGAGCGGGCGAAATCGCTGACGGACAAAACAAGATGATCAACACCGGTTACGCGCGGCATGGGCGGCTCCTCATTAAGGTAAAAAGTAACTATAGACCTTGCCCTGCGCCCATAAAAAAACCGGCAGTCTGGGCCGCCGGTTTTTCGTTAACGCCTGTTACAGATAGAGCGACGCTTCGCCCGCCGGGCGGGTTTTAAAGCGCCGGTGGATCCAGAGGTATTGCTCCGGCGCGCGCAGGATTTCCCGCTCAATCACTTTATTCATGTAGCAGGCGGCCGCGGCTTCGTCGTCACGCGGATAATCTTTCAGCTCGGGCTGGATGATAAGCTGATAACCGCTGCCGTCCGCTTTTCTTATCATCACGATAGAGAGCAGCGCCGCCCCGCTCAGGCGGGAAAGCACGAAGGTGCCTTTGGTGGTGGCGGCGTCGTTCACCGCAAACAGCGGCGCGAAGGTGCTGCCGCGCGGGCCGTAATCCTGATCCGGCGCGAACCAGACTGCCTCTCCTTTTTTCAGGGCGTTGACCATGCCTTTGAGATCTTTGCGATCGAGCATCGCTTTGTTCGATCGCATGCGTCCGCGGGTTTGCGCCCACTCCAGCGCCGGGTTGTTGTGCGGACGGTACATCGCCATCATCGGCCGACACAGGCCCATCACCCGCCCGCCCAGTTCAAGCGACATAAAATGCACGCCAATCACAATCACGCCGCGCTTGCCGTCCACCGCGTTTTGCAGGTTATGCAGGCCGTCGACGTCAAACCAGCGCTTGATGCGTTTATCCGACCAGAACCAGGCCATGCCGGTTTCCAGCAGCGCCATGCCGAGCGAAAGAAAGTTATCGGCGATCAGCCGCTCTTTCTCATCGGGTGAAAAATGGGGAAAGCAGAGTTCAAGGTTGCGGCGCAGGATTTTCTCGCGCCGTTTCAGCACAGGCCGCGCCTTCGCGCCGAGAAACGCGCCAAGGCGCATCAGCACGGGATAAGGAAGCTGCACCAGCAGCCAGAGCAGCCCAAGCCCGCACCAGGTTAGCCAGTAGCGGGGATGTAACAATGATGAAGAGAAGCAGCCGGTTTTGTTCATGGTTTACCCTTTATGCCTGTCGCGGTATCGCATAAAGAAACCCTTTCATTAGCGGTACACTCTGTTTGGTTTTGTTTAAACGTCAGAAAAAATGCCCATTCGCAAGCCGACAGAACCCCCTGCGGCACGCGGGCGCGAATAAATACTGCGCGAATGATGAATAACCCTGGTTAACGGTTTGAACGTTGCAACGGTCTACGCGACCCGATTTTTTGTCTGCCCGCCGGGCGAATAAAAAGGAGGGTTGTGCTGAAAAGACGTGGCGCCTGTACAGGGCGAGAGTCAAGGAAGCGCTTGTGGCGACGACAGTGAATTGCCCACCGCCACAGTGGGCTTTTCGCCGGTAAAAAGATAGCGAAATTTTGTAAAGTAAATGGAGAAATTATGAAGCCCCGCGAGTGGCTAGCCGCGCCGTTGCGTCCGCAAGCGGTCTGCTCCGAATTTACCCTTTCGTGCGGTTAAAAGATGTTCAGATAATGGTTCAAACCGTAGTAAGCCCAATAAAGCGCGGAAGCCGCCACGTAGGCCCAGCAGCCCCACCAGGCTATCGGCTCGCGATCCTTTTTCGTCCGGGGAAGAAAAGCGAACAAATAACCGACCGCCGCAATCAGGGAAACAAAGTAAAAAAACTTCATTGCACCGCTCCTTCTGTCCCAAAGAGGTAGAGTTTCAGGATAGACGGCTTTGACGGGTTATGCCTGCGGCGAGGAGTGGCGGACGACAGTAAACCCCTCGCCCTCCACCGGCGCGGTAAAATAGCGCGTGATAAGCTCAAACTGGGCGTCGGTGGCGGCGAAATCATGCGTACCAGCGGCATTTCTTTCGCGCAGCCGCGCTTTGCAGAGCGCTTCCGGCACATCGAGATAATGAAGCTGGTGCGCCGCGCCGCTCTGCATTATCACCTTTTTCATCCAGGCGCGGTTTTCCACGGTATTGGCGGGAAAATCGAGCACTACCGAAACGCCTGCGCGCAGCAACGCCACCAGATGGGGCTGCATTGCCTCGCGAAGCCTGGCGGCGTAGCGCACGTAATCCGTCACGCTTTGCATCTCCTGGCCGTAAAGACGGGCAAGCCAGGCGTCTTCGCTAATAAGCACGCAGCCTGGGTTGTCGGCGAGCGCGGCGGCGAGGGTCGATTTTCCCGAGGCGATTTTACCGCACAGCAGATGCAGCACAGGTGAAGAAGAAACAGACATAGCGACCTCGCAAAGCGGCTTTCGATAACCTGATGATAAAAGGCTTTCACCGTTGCGCCAGCCCCCCGAACGGGTGGGTGAATGGCTCTTTTACTTATCTTTGCCTGAGCAAAAGCGCGCAACAACCCGCCGGGTTAAAAAGTCATTTAATAATACGCAGCGTAAAGCGTAATTTATCCTGTTGTCAGGTTTATTTAAACGCACGCAAGCGTATGCCGTTTCGCTTATATAACGAAAAGCTAAGGCATCGTTTTTTTAATGTTTAAATAAGGCGGCAGCATAATAAATTTAAAAAAGCGTCGCTGCGCTTTTTAGTTGCGCTTTCAGCCTAAAAACTGACGTTAAATGAACTGGCTATTTATCAATTTCATACATAGCGCCCACTCAGACGGCCTCTTCTCAGGCAAGCAGGCGAACAGCCATACAGCCATCCGGGTGTTTATGCGTTTAAAATAAACGTTGCTTAATACGTTAATCCATGACTTAATGGCGTCCTCGGTTTGGAAAACAGACCTTATGAAAGCAGTTTTAGTAAAGCAGTCCTCAGTTCAAGTGTTATCCCAGATACTCTTCTTCGTGAGCCTCCTCCTAAGCGCCTAATAAGTAATTCTCTGCATGACAGGCCATCTTCGCCGCACTGTGTGGCTCATTAATTAAGGAAGTATCTATGTCTACCAAAATGACTGGTTTAGTAAAATGGTTTAATTCAGATAAAGGTTTTGGCTTTATTACGCCGAATGACGGCAGCAAAGATGTATTCGTACACTTTTCTGCTATTCAGAGCGATAGCTACAAAACCCTGGATGAAGGCCAACAGGTCTCCTTCACCATCGAAAACGGCGCAAAAGGCCCGGCAGCGGCAAACGTCACTGCACTGTAATACGCGCTGATTATCGCAGGCGTTTACGATAGCGATGAAGGCAACAGCCTGAGCAGTTAAACGCTGCGACAGAAAAAACCCGCCCCGTGCGGGTTTTTTGTTATCTGCTGTTCCGCCCATTTTTCATACTTGCCCTGTTAAAATTTAAAAGCGCCGTACGATCTCTTTCAGAGATGACCTACCCATACAGGTAGGGTAAAAAAGTATGTTGTAACTAAGAAATGAAAAAGCGGTTATGCTGGCTTTTTGTTTTGCCGGAGCAGGCGCGCTTATGTCTACCTTTTCACTTATCGCCATTCCACTTTTTATCTGCGGAATGATTATGCTGTTGCTGGCCGCCACGCTGAAAAAACACGTTTTTCTGAGCCCAGGCATTGCCCTGACCTCGTCCTCCGTGGTCTTCGCCATACTGGGAATGACGCTGTAAGCGTGCAGAAAAAAGCCCCTCGCGGGGCCTTGTGCATCAGGGTTTGAGGCTGGCGCCGCGGGTGGCGATGACCTCTTTATACCAGTTGAAACTCGCCTTGCGGCGGCGCTCCAGCGTGCCGTTGCCGTCGTCGTCGCGGTCAACGTAAATAAAGCCGTAGCGCTTGGACATTTCCGCTTTCGAGGCGCTGACAAGATCGATCGGCCCCCAGCAGGTATAACCCAGCACCTGCACGCCGTCTTCAATCGCTTCGCCTACCTGTACTAAGTGATCGTTCAGATAACTGATGCGATAAGTGTCGTTAATACTGCCATCAGCTTCGATTTTATCTTTCGCTCCCAGACCGTTTTCAACAATGAACAGCGGTTTCTGATAGCGATCCCACAGCAGGTTAAGCAGAATGCGCAACCCCACCGGGTCAATCTGCCAGCCCCATTCCGAGCTTTTCAGGTGCGGGTTCGGCACCATACTGAGAATATTGCCGCGCGCCTTCTGGTTCTCTTCTTCGTCGGTGGTGACGCAGCCGGTCATGTAATAGCTAAAGGAGATAAAGTCGATGGTCTCTTTCAGCGCGGCGCGGTCTTCTTCGGTAATGTTCAGTTGGATGTGGTTATCGCGAAAATAGCGCAGCATATAGCCCGGGTACTCGCCGCGGCATTGAATATCGCCAAAGAAGAGCCAGGTCCGGTTCTGCTGCATCGTCTCCAGCACATCGTCCGGCTTGCAGGTAAGCGGATACATCAGGCCGCCCAGCAGCATGTTGCCGATGCGCGCGTCGGGGATGATGTCGTGGCACGCCTTCACCGCCAGCGCGCTCGCCACCAGCTGGTGATGAATAGCCTGATAAATCTCCGCCTCGCTGCCCGGCGCTTTAAGCCCCACGCCGGTCAGCGGCGCGTGCAGCGACATGTTGATTTCGTTAAAGGTTAGCCATAATTTCACTTTTTCTTTATAGCAGGTGAAAACCGTGCGGGCGTAACGTTCGAAAAAGCCAATTACGCGCCGGTCGCCCCAGCCGCCGTAGTTGTTCACCAGCCCCCAGGGCATTTCATAGTGCGACAGGGTCACCATGGGTTGAATATTGTGGCTTGCCAGTTCGTCGAATAACTTGTCGTAAAAGGCAAGACCTGCCTCGTTCGGCTGGGTTTCATCGCCCTGCGGGAAAATACGCGTCCAGGCAACAGAGACGCGCAGGCAGGTGAACCCCATCTCGTTAAACAGCGCGATGTCTTCAGGGTAGCGGTGGTAGAAGTCGATGGCGATATCCTTGATGCCGCTGTCGCCCGGCACGCGCTCCACCACGTCGCCAAAAATGCCTTTCGGCTGGACGTCGGAGGTGGAAAGCCCTTTCCCTCCCTCCTGATACGCACCTTCAACCTGGTTGGCGGCAATCGCACCGCCCCAGAGAAACGCCTGCGGAAATGGTTTCATCAAACTCTCCTTTTAGCTTAATGGCTTATAGTAAGAAATGGCGCGCCGGCGCGAATATCGCGGCTTGTAGCCACGGTCTGCACCGAAGCGTAGTCGTCGCTGTTGCTGATAATGACCGGCGTGACGAGATCGTAGCCTTCATTCAGGATCGCCTGCCGATCGAAGCTCAACAGCAGGTCGCCCGGTTGAATTTTGTCGCCCGCTTTAACATGGGCGGTAAAGTGGCGCCCGTCCAGTTTGACGGTATCGATGCCGACATGGATCAACAGTTCGATACCGCTGTCGCTCTGCAACCCAATAGCGTGGCGGGTGGCGAACAGCGAAGCGACTTCGCCTGCAAAAGGCGCTCTCACCTCCCCCGCGAGCGGAATAATGGCCGCGCCTTGTCCCAGCAGGCCGCTTGCGAAAGTGCTGTCCGGCACCGCCTCAAGCGCAATCTGCGTGCCGCTTAGCGGGGCCACTACCTCATTTTCCGCCACGTTTTCCGGCACGATCGGCACGATGTTCGCCGTCTGCGGCGCAGGTTTCGGCATGCCGGCAAACCAGGTCAGCAGACAGGCGATAACCGGCGCGACCGCGGTGCCTGCCACCGCCCCCCAGACGGAGCCGTCCATGCCGCCCGGCGGGATAGTTTGCGCAAGCGTGAAAATGCTGGCGAAGCCGAACGAGTAAACGCTTGTGTGCATCCAGCCAATCAGCGCGCCACCGATGGCGCCCGCCACGCAGCCAAAAATAAACGGGCGGCGGGTGGGCAGCGTAACGCCGTAAACCGCAGGCTCGGTAATGCCAAAGATGCCCGCCATGGCCGCGGAACCCGCCAGCGTTTTCCTCCGCGCATCGCGGGTGCGCAGCAGCACGCCGATGCAGGCGCCCACCTGCCCCATAATGGCGGGCAGGAGCATCGGCAGCAGGGTGTCGTGGCCCAGCACGCTAAGGTTATTGAGCATCAGCGGCACCATGCCCCAGTGCAGCCCGAAAATAACGCACACCTGCCACATGGCGCCCATCACGCCGCCCGCCAGCCACGGCGCCAGCGCGTAAATCGCCTGGTAGCCGTGCGCCAGCAGTTGGCTAAGCCAGGTCGCCGCCGGGCCAATCAGCAAAAAGGTCAGCGGCACCGTCACCGCAAGGCAAATCAGCGGCGTAAAGAAGTTGCGCACGGCGGCATGCAGCAGCGGCGCGCAGCGCCTTTCCAGCCAACAGCTTACCCAGGCGGCGAAGATGATCGGGATAACGGACGAGCCATAATTGATAAAGGTAACGGGAATACCGAAAAACGTTTCGCTTTGCCCCGTTTCAAACGCTTTCACCATCAGCGGATGGGTCAGCGCGCCGCCGATAGCCAGGGTGACAAACGGGCTGCCGCCGAACTTTTTACCGGCGGTGTAGCCCAGCACCAGCGGGAAAAAGTAAAACAGCGCGTCGCTTGCGGCGAACCAGATCTGGTAAGTACCGCTTTGCGGACTCAGCCAGCCGCAGACCACGCTTAGCGCCAGCAGCCCTTTAAGAATGCCCGAGGCGGCCATGACGCCAAGAAACGGGGTGAAAATCGCGGAAACCACGTCGATAAGGCGGCTTAGCGCCCCGCTTTTCGCTTCGTCCGGCGCAGGCGGGGCGTCGTCATTCAACCCCGCCTGGGCGCAGACCGCTTTATACACATCCGCCACGTGATTGCCGATCACCACCTGAAACTGGCCGCCGCTCTCTACCACCATAATGACGCCGGGATGTTGCTTCAGCGCTTCGGGGTTCGCTTTCGCGTGCGCGTTCAGCCGAAAACGCAGGCGGGTGGCGCAGTGCGTCAGGCTGGCGATATTTTCGCGTCCGCCGACGTGCGTCAGTATGTCGTTTGCAAGTTCCTGCCAGGCCATCGCTTTGTCCTTCTGCATGCTGGCCCGCAGGCCAGGTGTACTGAGTAAAAATAAAAAAACCTGAGGCGGACCTGCCCTTTCGGGAAGCCCACGCTCAGGTTTTGCCTGCCGAAGCAGTCACAATCCGTTTTTATGCCGCGCGGTTAATGGCCCGCTTTGCGGCTCTCTTTACGCACCCGCTCAATATGAATGGCGAGAAACATAATCTCTTCGTTCGTCAGCCCGCGCTGATAATGGGTCTGCAAATGGCGGCTAATTTTCTCCGCGCAGCGCCAGGCGTACGGGTAGTTCTCTTTTACCGCCGCGTGCAGCGTGACATCGTCGTCCGGCACCGTACTGCGCGTTAGCATACGCCGGGCGAAAAACTTCAGGTGCGTAACGAAGCGCTCATAGCTTAGCGTCTCTTCGTCATACTCCAGCTGAAGCTGGTATTTCACGATATGCAGAATTTCCTGCATTACCTGCGTAACGTGCATTACTTCCGGCATTTCGCTGTTGAGCTGCGCGGTGACCAGATGCAACGCGATAAACCCCGCTTCATCTTCGGCAAGCCGCACCCCCAGACGCTTATCGATAATCGACAGCGCCTCCACGCCCAGCGCGTACTCTTTAGGGTAAAGCCTGCGGATCTCCCACAGCAGCACGTTGCGCACAGGCATGCCTTTTTTCTGCCGCTCAATGGCGAAATGGCAATGGTCGGTGAGCGTGATGTAAAGGCTCTCCTGCAATGCCCCTAAGCGCTGGCGCGACATGTCGATAATGCGGTCGCAGGTGGTCATCACCTCAAGCGGGATCTGGCTTAACAGTTCGCCGAGGCGTGAAACCAGTTCATCGCTTTGCAGGGCGAACACCTTTTCGATCTTCGCCTCGTCGAGCCGGTCGCCGGTCTGTTTCTGAAAACCAAGCCCGCGTCCCATCACCACCTGTTCGCGCTGCTGGCTGTCCACAATCACCACGACATTATTATTTAGAACCTTCGCAATTCTCATGCAGACCCCGGAAACAAAAAAACCTGATCTCCGACGAGCGCCGGATAATCAGGTTTTGCCTGCAAATGCAGTAACAATCTGTCTGGACTTTAGCAGCTTTGCCCGGCTGCTCAACGCAGCGCGGGCCAAAACGTGACGCAGATCGCGTCGCGTCGGCGTTATGCGCTTTTCAGCACCTTTTCGATAGCCGAGGAAAGCTCGTTGATTTCAAACTTCGCCACATAAGCGTTCGCGCCCACTTTGCGCACATGCTCTTCGTTGGCGCTGCCGGAAAGCGACGAGTGAATAACCACCGGAATATGCTGCAACCGCGCGTCGCGCTTGATGTTGCGCGTTAGCGTAAAGCCGTCCATTTCGGGCATTTCAAGGTCGGTGAGCACCAGCGCGATTTTGTCGTCGACGGATTTGCCTTCCGCCTGCGCCTCGTCGGCCATGATTTTAATTTTCTCCCACGCCTCTTTGCCGGTGGTGTGCAGCAGCGCCGGAATGCCCATCTGCTTAAGCCCCTGCTCAAGCATGGTGCGCGCCACTCTGGAATCTTCCGCAACGATGGCGACCGCGCCGGGCTTGATGTTAAAGCTGTTAATACGCGCCTCTTCCGCCTGCGGGCCGCGCGATGCCGGAATAATGTCGTACAGGATCTGTTCAACGTCCAGCACCAGCGCCAGGTTGTTGCCCTGCTGGTCGCCGTCGATGCAGGCGATGCTGGTGATATTGCTGCGGCTGCTCACGCCCGCTTCCGCCGTGTGCACCTGGCTCCAGTCCAGACGTACGATATTGTCGACAGACTCCACGGCGAACGCCTGGGTGCTGCGGGCGTATTCGGTAATAAGCAGCAGGTTAAGGCCGGTTTCCGGCTTGCAGCCTGCGATAGCCGGCAGGTCGATGACCGGGATTATCTGGTCGCGGATGTTCGCAACGCCAAGCAGCGGCGATTTCATGCCTGCCGCTTTCGTGACCGCAGGCATAGGGATAATTTCGCGGAGCTTGAAGACGTTAATGCCAAACAGCTCGGTTTTGTCTTCCTGCGCGTCTTTCCCCAGACGGAACAGTAAAAGCTCAAACTTGTTCGATAAGGCGAGGTTCGCCCTCTCATCAATCTCTTTTTGAAAATTGTCCATCTTTCGCCTCTAAGCCATGACAGGGAAGTACGCTCGCACCGCAAGGCGCTCGTCAGGGTTATCGGCAGAAAGCGAAAAAAGCACAGGGGGATTTTTCATCAGCTAACCATTTAGCCAGATTTTTTAAGCGAAGCAGCAAAAGCAACGCTATTCTTAAAGCAGCGAAAGCGTAAAAAATAAAACAGCGGCGCATTGCCATCGCAATAACAGAATGGCGATAAGCGAACAGACGCTTTTATTAACCGTCAGCCAAAATAGCGCGAAGGTGCCGGAAATGATAAAACGCATGGTGCTGATAACAGCGCTGATGCTGGCGGGCTGCACGACCACCACAACGATCCTGCCCGTGCCGCACAGCAAAGCCGATTGCGAAACCACCGGTATTGGCGGCGACGCCTGCTATCCTCTGGCGCCCCCTGACGCCGAATAAAATAAAGCTAACCTGAACAGGTTAAGCGAGCCGATAATTCCCTGACCCGGTAGCGTTATCTTTCTGATTTTGCCGTACTTATTAATGGGTAATTTCCACAAAACCCCCCGCCGCTTTGATTTCACGCAATACCCCCCTGCTCCGGGTTGTTATTTTCCCCGCCGTAAAACGTCATAAAAAACGGGGATAAAATGAACGTCAGCCGCAGAAAGTTTTTTAAAATCTGCGCCGGCGGAATGGCAGGCACAACGGCGGCGGTTCTGGGCTTTGCTCCACAACCGGCGCTGGCGGAAGTGCGCACTTATAAATTGCTGCGCGCGAAAGAGACCCGCAACACCTGTACTTACTGTTCCGTAGGGTGTGGTTTGTTGATGTACAGCCTGGGCGACGGCGCGAAAAACGCCGCTTCCAGCATTTTTCATATTGAAGGGGACCCGGACCACCCGGTAAGCCGCGGCGCGCTCTGTCCTAAAGGCGCAGGCCTGCTCGACTACATTCACAGCGAAAGCCGCCTGCGCTATCCCGAATACCGCGCGCCAGGCTCCGACAAATGGCAGCGCATCAGCTGGAACGAAGCGTTTGAGCGCATCGCCCGCCTGATGAAAGCCGACCGCGACGCCAACTTTATTGAGAAAAACGCCGCGGGCGCGACCGTCAACCGCTGGCTTTCCACCGGCATGCTCTGCGCTTCGGCGGCCAGCAACGAAACCGGCATGCTCACCCAGAAATTTGTCCGCTCGCTTGGCATGCTGGCGGTGGATAACCAGGCGCGCGTCTGACACGGACCAACGGTAGCAAGTCTTGCTCCAACATTTGGTCGCGGTGCGATGACCAACCACTGGGTTGATATCAAAAACGCCAACGTGGTGATGGTGATGGGCGGCAACGCCGCTGAAGCCCACCCGGTCGGTTTCCGTTGGGCGATGGAAGCCAAAAACAACAACGACGCCACGCTGATTGTGGTGGACCCGCGCTTTACCCGCACCGCCTCGGTAGCGGATATCTATGCGCCTATTCGCTCCGGCACGGACATTACGTTCCTCTCCGGCGTGCTGCTGTACCTGATAACGCACAACAAAATTAACGCCGAGTACGTTAAGCACTACACCAACGCGCCGTTGCTGGTGCGCGACGATTTTAGCTTCGAGGATGGCCTGTTCAGCGGCTACGACGAGGCTAAGCGCCAGTACGACAAATCGTCATGGAACTATCAGTTCGACGAAAACGGCTTTGCCAGACGCGACGATACATTAAGCGACCCGCGCTGCGTCTGGAACCTGTTGAAAGCGCACGTCTCGCGCTACACGCCAGAGGTGGTGGAAGAGATTTGCGGCACGCCGCAGGCGGACTTCCTGAAAGTGTGTGAAGCGCTCGCCTCCACCAGCGCCGCCAACCGCACCGCCACGTTCCTTTACGCGCTCGGCTGGACGCAACACACCGTCGGCGCGCAGAACATCCGCACCATGGCGATGATCCAGCTGCTGCTTGGCAACATGGGGATGGCGGGCGGCGGCGTGAACGCGCTGCGCGGCCACTCCAACATACAGGGGCTGACCGATCTGGGCCTGCTTTCCACCAGTCTGCCGGGCTACCTGACGCTGCCCTCCGACAAGCAGACCACGCTTGAAAGCTACCTTGCAGCCAACACGCCGAAAGCGACGCTGCCAGGCCAGGTGAACTACTGGAGCAACTATCCGAAGTTTTTCGTCAGCCTGATGAAAGCGTTCTATGGCGACGCCGCGCAGCAAGAGAACAACTGGGGCTTTGACTGGCTGCCGAAGTGGGACGCCGCTTACGACGTGCTGAAGTATTTCGACATGATGGACAGAGGCCTGGTCAACGGCTACGTCTGCCAGGGCTTTAACCCGGTGGCGTCGTTCCCGGATAAAAACAAGGTGGTGGCGAGCTTAAGCAAGCTGAAATACCTGGTGATTATCGACCCGCTGGTGACCGAGACCTCCAACTTCTGGCAGAACCACGGCGAGATGAACGACGTTGACCCGTCCGCCATTCAGACCGAGGTGTTCCGCCTGCCCTCCACCTGCTTTGCCGAAGAGGATGGCTCGATCGCCAACTCGGGGCGCTGGTTGCAGTGGCACTGGAAAGGGGCGGATGCGCCGGGCGAAGCGTTAAACGACGGCGAGATCCTGGCCGGGCTGTATCACCGCCTGCGCGAGCTTTACCGCACCGAAGGGGGCAAAGGCGCCGAGCCGCTGCTGAAGATGCGCTGGGATTACAAACAGCCGGACAAACCGGAATCGGAAGAGGTGGCGAAAGAGAACAACGGCTACGCGCTGGCGGATCTCTACGACCAGAACGGCGCGCTGCTGGCGAAAAAAGGCGAGCTGCTTAATTCCTTCGCCCTGCTTCGCGATGACGGCAGCACCGCTTCGGCCTGCTGGATCTACGCCGGAAGCTGGACAAGCCAGGGCAACCAGATGGCGAACCGCGACAACAGCGACCCGTCCGGCCTTGGCAACACCCTGGGCTGGGCCTGGGCGTGGCCGCTCAACCGCCGCGTTATCTACAACCGCGCCTCGGCGGACCCGCAGGGCAAGCCCTGGGACCCGAAACGGGTGCTTATCGAGTGGAACGGCGCGAAGTGGGTCGGCAACGATGTGCCGGACTTTAACACCTCCGCTCCTGGCAGCGGCGCCGGGCCGTTCATTATGCAGCCGGAGGGCCTGGGCCGCCTGTTCGCTCTCGACAAACTCGCGGAAGGGCCGTTCCCGGAACACTACGAGCCGTTCGAGACGCCGCTTGGCACCAACCCGCTGCACCCGAACGTGGTTTCAAGCCCGGTGGCGCGCCTCTTTGAAGCAGACGCAAAACGCATGGGCAACCACAAGGCGTTCCCGTATGTCGGCACCACTTATCGCCTGACCGAGCATTTCCATACCTGGACCAAACATTCGCGCCTCAACGCGATTGCCCAGCCGGAGCAGTTTGTGGAAATCAGCGAGCAGTTGGCGAAAGCGAAAGGCATCAGGAGCGGCGACAGCGTGAAGGTGAGCAGCAAGCGCGGTTTTATTCGCGCGAAGGCGGTGGTGACGCCGCGCCTGCAAACGCTGAAGGTGGCGGGCCGCGAGGTCGAGACCATCGGCATTCCGCTGCACTGGGGCTTTGAGGGGACGGCGCGCAAGGGCTATCTCGCCAATACCCTGACGCCGTCCGTGGGCGACGCTAACTCGCAAACGCCGGAGTACAAGGCGTTTCTGGTCAACATTGAGAAGGCGTAGGGAGCGAACTTATGTCCATGCAATCTCAGGATATTATCAAACGTTCGGCGACCAACGGCTTTACGCCGCCGCCGCGGGCGCGCGATGACAAACAGGAAGTCGCCAAGCTTATCGACGTGACCAGCTGCATCGGCTGCAAGGCGTGCCAGGTCGCCTGTTCCGAGTGGAACGACATTCGCGACGAGGTGGGGCACTGCGTCGGGGTGTATGACAACCCCGCCGATCTCAGCGCCAAATCCTGGACGCTGATGCGCTTTAGCGAGACGCGCCAGAACGGCAAACTGGAGTGGCTTATCCGCAAGGATGGCTGCATGCACTGCGAAGATCCCGGCTGCCTGAAGGCCTGCCCTTCCGCCGGGGCCATCATCCAGTACGCCAACGGCATCGTCGATTTTCAGTCAGAGCACTGCATCGGCTGCGGTTATTGCATCGCCGGCTGCCCGTTCCATATTCCTCGCCTTAACAAAGAGGATAACCGCGTCTACAAATGCACGCTGTGCGTGGACCGGGTAACCGTGGGCCAGGAGCCCGCCTGCGTCAAAACCTGCCCGACCGGCGCCATTCACTTCGGCACCAAAAAAACGATGCTGGAGAAGGCCGGGGAGCGCGTTGAAAAGCTAAAAGCGCGCGGCTACCCGAACGCCGGGCTTTACAACCCGCAGGGCGTTGGCGGTACGCACGTGATGTATGTGTTGCACCATGCCGACCAGCCGGAGCTGTACCACGGCTTGCCGAAAGATCCGCAGATTGATACGCCCATCAGCCTGTGGAAGGGAATACTCAAACCGCTGTCGGCGGCGGGCTTTATCGCCACCTTCGCCGGGCTGATTTTCCACTATGTCGGCGTGGGGCCGAACGAAGAGACGGACGAGGAGGAAGACGATCATGAGTAAGATGATTGTAAGAACCACCTTTATTGACCGCGCCTGCCATTGGACGGTGGTGATTTGCTTCTTTCTCGTGGCGCTCTCCGGCATCGCGCTCTTTTTCCCGACGCTGCAATGGCTGACGGAGACCTTCGGCACGCCGCAGATGGGGCGCATTCTGCATCCTTTCTTCGGCGTGGTGATTTTCTTCGCGCTGATGTTTATGTTTGTGCGCTTCGTGCATCACAACATCCCGGACAAGCACGATTTGCCGTGGCTGAAAGGGATTGTCGAGGTGCTGAAGGGCAACGAGCATAAGGTGGCGGACGTCGGCAAATATAACGCCGGGCAGAAGATGATGTTCTGGAGCATCATGAGCATGATTTTTGTGCTGCTGGTGACCGGCGTGATTATCTGGCGGCCTTACTTCGCTGACTTTTTCCCGATAAAAGTGGTGCGCTACAGCCTGCTTATCCACGCTACCGCCGCCATCGTGCTGATCCACGCCATTCTGATCCACATGTATATGGCGTTCTGGGTGAAAGGCTCCATTAAGGGAATGATTGCCGGCAAGGTCAGCCGCCGCTGGGCGCAGAAGCACCACCCGCGCTGGTATCGCGCCATTCTGGCGAAAGAGGCGAAAAAAGAGAGCACCGAGGGGCTGTAGGGCACCGGTGCGCTGAAATGAAAAAAGCCGGGGGAACCCGGCTTTTTTATGGGAGTAAACCGGCTGGCCAGTCTTAACCTGGCGGATCGGTATGGCGCTGCGTTTAATACACGATGCGCTGTATGTTATTAAAATCATTATCCATAAAGCCATTTCCCCGGCCCTTTTATTGTTAACTTAAAACCACGTCCTGTGGACGTGGTCATCGGCCTGGTTTTGGCTCTGACAATCAGCTGTCGTTACAGGAAGTGTGAAGAGAGGGCTCTATGAGTCCGAACTGAGAGCGCGCTTCTGGGGCGAAATCAAAGCCGCCTTCTATGAAGGCGGCTTTTTATTTTACCCGGCAAACAAGCGGCCCGGCGTCATCTTTAACGCCTGAAGAGCCGTTGGGTAGTGAATCCAGGGGGATTCGTTCTGCGTTTACCTACGGTTAAGTGGCCAGATAAACGCGTCATTAATATGGCGTAATGCCAGTAAAAACCGCCTGCCCCCGCCCGCTAATATCCCAAAACGCCTCCCGAGCGAACGCGGGAGCCTGTTTCGGATTTGCTGTCCTTATGCCAGCACACAAAGGCGTAGTACCCACCAAGGGTTAAACCCATTCATATCCTGAATGACTGTGATCCACATCAACTTTGCTCTATCATGCCAACCGTAATATAAAACTTTACATAACGATGATGGATTAATGAACAATTCTGGCAAGCTGGCGGTGTTGTTACCGCTAATCACCCCTTTTCTTTCCCAGGCCGCAGAGTCAACGGCAGCGTCTTCTGACCATGAAGAGAAGATAGTCGTGACGGCTAACGCCGACGCCAAACCGGATGCCGCCGCGGGCGCCGGTTTTAAAACCACCGATATTGATATCGGCCCGCTCGGCAATAAAAGCTGGGTGGAGACGCCCTATTCCTCCACTACCGTCACCCATGACATGGTGGACAACCAGCAGGCGAAAAGCGTCAGCGAGCTGCTGAAATATTCGCCGAGCACCCAGATGCAGGCGCGCGGCGGCATGGACGTGGGCCGCCCGCAAAGCCGCGGCATGCAGGGCAGCGTGGTGGCGAACAGCCGCCTCGACGGACTGAATATCGTCTCCACTACCGCCTTCCCGGTAGAGATGCTGGAGCGCCTGGATGTGCTGAACAGCCTCACCGGCGCGCTCTACGGCCCGGCAAGCCCGGCGGGCCAGTTTAACTTTGTCGCCAAACGGCCAACGGAAGAGACGCTCAGGCGCGTGACGCTCGGCTACCAGAGCCGCAGCGCCTTCAACGGCCACGTCGATTTAGGCGGGCATATTGATGATGAGAAAAAATTCGGCTATCGCATCAACCTGCTTAATGAAGAAGGCGAAGGCAACGTGGCCGACAGCACGCTGCGCCGCAAGCTGCTCTCCGTCGCATTCGACTGGAATATCCAGCCCGGCACGCAGCTCCAGCTCGACGCCAGCCACTATGAATTTCTGCAAAAAGGCTACCCTGGCGGCTTCAGCTACGGGCCGAACGTGAAGCTGCCTTCCGCTCCGGATGCGAAAAACAAAAACCTCGCGCTTAACACCGCCGGCAACGACCTGACCACCGATACCATCAGCACGCGACTTATTCATTACATCAATGATGGCTGGTCAGTAACGGCGGGTGTGGGCTGGCAGCAGGCGGACCGCGCCATGCGCTCTGTTTCCAGCACCATCCTGAACAACAGCGGCGACATCAAACGCTCCCTGAGCGACGCCAGCGCCGCGGGCCGTTTTCGCGTGCTGAGCAACACGGTGACGCTCAACGGCCATGTGGATACTGGCACCGTTGGGCACGACCTCGCGCTCTCCACCACCGGCTATGTCTGGACGCTCTATGGCAGCAAAGGAGCCAGCCAGCGCTACGATTTAGGCACCACTAACATGTACGACCCTGCGGCCATGCGCGAGCCGGGCAACGGGCGCATCAACAAAGACGGCGCGCGCTACAAGTCGAGCGAAAACACGCAGCAAAGCATCACGATTGGCGATACCGTGACCTTCACGCCGAAATGGTCCGCCATGTTCTACTTAAGCCAGAGCTGGCTCCAGACACAGAACTTCAACAACCAGGCGAAGAAAACCAGTGAAGTGAATGAAGATGGCTTAAGCCCGAACGCCGCGCTGATGTACAAAATCACCCCGTCGGTGATGGCGTACGTGAGCTATGCCGATTCGCTGGAACAGGGCGGCACCGCGCCCACCGGCGAAGGGGTGAAAAACGAAGGCCAGACGCTGGACCCTTACCGCAGCCAGCAGTATGAAGCCGGGCTGAAGGCGGACGTGGGCGGCATGAACCTCGGCGCGGCGGTGTTCCGCCTTAAACGTCCCTTCGCCTACGTTGACGCGGACGACGTTTACCGGGAACAGGGCGACCAGGTGAACAACGGGCTGGAGCTGACCGCCGCCGGCCACGCCTGGCAGGGGCTGAATATATATAGCGGCGTGACATTCCTCGACCCGAAACTGAAAGACACCGTCTCTGCGAGCACCAGCAACAAGCGCGTGGTCGGCGTGCCGAAAGTGCAGGCCAACCTGCTCGCCGAGTACAGCTTCCCTTCCCTGCCGCAGTGGGTCTACAGCGCCAACCTGCACTACACCGGCAAGCGCGCGGCGAATGACACCAACACCTCGTGGGCGGACAGCTACACCACGCTCGATCTTGGTACACGTTACACCACGCGCCTCAGCAACATCCCCACCACGCTGCGTGTGGCGGTTAACAACGTGACCAACAAGCACTACTGGGCCTCTATTTTCCCGTCGGGCACCGATGGCGACGGCGGCTCACCGAGCGCATTCCTGGGCGGCGGCCGCGAAGTGCGCGCTTCCGTAACCTTCGATTTTTAACGGGACCGCAAATGAAACTCACCCGGCTTCTTGCAGCGCTGGCGCTTATCGCCAGCACCGCTGGCGCGCAGCCCGCGCCGCCCCACAAGGAGTGGCGCATCGCCTCGCCCTGGCCCGCGCAAAACACCATTATCGCCATGCTGGGCTATGGCGATAACATCGTGGGCACCTCGAAAGTCGCGCAGCGGATCCCGCTGTTTCGCCAGAGCCTGCCGCACATTGCCGACGTGCCGGCGGTCAGCATGACCAGCAGCCACGAGGTCAATCCCGAGCAGATTATCGCGCTCAACACGCAACTGCTGTTTGTGGCGAAAAACATGCGCGTGCCGCAGACAGAGATGCTGGAACAGGCGGGCGTGCGCGTGCTGGCGTATGACGCCAATTCTATGCAGGCGCTGACGGCCCGCGTGCAGCAAACCGCCGCCGCGCTGGGGCCGGACGCCCGGGAAAAAGCGCAGCGCTATCAGCGCTATTTTGACCGTAACGTGGCGCTGGTGCGCGAGCGGCTGAAAGACCTGCCGGAAAGCGAGCGGGTGACGGTCTATCACAGCATGGGCAACCCGCTCACCACCACTGGCCGCCCGTCGCTCAACCAGGACTGGATGGATCTCGCTGGCGCGAAAAACGTGGCGGAACGCTGGTTTGGCGTGAAGAAAAACAGCGCGGGCGAGGTATCGCCTGAACGCATCGTGGCGGCGGACCCGGCGGTTATCGTGGCGATGAACAAGCGCGACGCCGATGTCATTCGCACATCGCCCCAGTGGGCGGGCGTCAGCGCCGTGGCGCACCATCGCGTTTACGTTAATCCCCAAGGCATGTTCTGGTGGTGCCGGGAAACCAGCGAAGAGGCGTTGCAGTTCCTGTGGCTCGCCAAAACGGTTTACCCGGCACGTTTCGCCGATATCGACATGGCGCAGGAGACGCGGAATTTCTACCGCGATTTCTTCAACCTTAAGCTTAGCGATGCGCAAATTGCCGCCATCCTTAACCCGCCGGAATAACCGATGACCGTTGTTGACGCTACTGAACAGGCCATTACGCGCCGCTACCGCCAGCTGCTGCGCCGTCGACTGCTGCTGGCGGCGGTTATCCTGCTGGCTATCCTTGTCACGCTGCTGGGCGACGTGACGCTTGGCCCCTCCGGCATGACGTTTCATCAGTTCTGGCTGGCGCTGACCGAGCCAAACCTGGTCAGCCCCGGCGTGCGGGTTATCGTGCGTGAAATCCGCCTGCCTTACGCGCTGATGGCGCTACTGGTGGGCATGTCGCTCGGGTTAGCGGGCGCGGAGATGCAGACCATCCTCAACAACCCGCTCGCCAGCCCGTTTACCCTTGGCGTCTCTTCCGCCGCGGCGTTTGGCGCGGCGCTCGCCATCGTGCTTAACGTTGGCATTCCCGGCGTTGACGATGCCTGGTTTATCTCCACCAACGCGTTTGTTTTCGCCCTGCTCTCCGCCCTGTTGCTGGACGGCGTGACGCGCTGGACGCGGATGGGCCAGTCCGGCGTAGTGCTGTTCGGCATTGCGCTGGTTTTCACCTTTAATTCGCTGGTGTCGATGATGCAGTTTGTCGCCACGGAGGAGACGTTGCAGGGGCTGGTGTTCTGGACCATGGGCAGCCTGGCCCGCGCCTCCTGGCCGACGCTCGGCATACTGGCGCTGGCGTTTGCGGCGGTGTTGCCGCTTTCGCTGCGCAGCAGCTGGCAGTTGACCGCGCTGCGCCTGGGCGAAGAGCGCGCCGCCAGCTTCGGCATCGACGTGCGCCGCCTGCGCCTCGCCTCGCTGCTGCGCATCAGCCTGCTGTCGGCGCTGTCGGTGGCCTTTGTCGGCCCCATCGGGTTTATCGGCCTCGTGGCGCCGCATATCGCCCGCATGCTATTTGGCGAAGATCACCGCTTTTACCTGCCGGGCAGCGTGCTGCTGGGCGGGTTGATCCTGTCGCTGGCGTCGGTGGCGTCAAAAAACATTCTGCCCGGCGTTATCGTTCCGCCTGGCATTGTGACATCGCTGGTGGGCGTACCCTTTTTCCTGAGCATTATTTTGCGCCACAGGGGGAACCTGTGACGGACGGCCTGAAAATAACCAACCTGAGCGCGGGTTATGGAAAGCATCGGGTGATTACGCGCTTTACCGCGCCGCCCCTGCCGCGCGGACGAATAACGATGCTCACCGGGCCGAACGGCTGCGGCAAGTCCACGCTGCTGCGCGGCCTTGCCGGGCTGAATCAGGCAAGCGGCGAGGTGCTGCTGGATGGCCAGCCACTGCTGGCTTTGCCCTTCGCAAAGCGTGCAGAAAAAGTGGTGCTGCTGCCGCAATCGCTGCCGCAGGGGGTGCATCTGCATGTGCTGGAATCCGTGCTGGCGGCTCGTCGCGCGTCGGGAGGACGCAGCGATCGTGAAGAAGAAGCGCAGGCGCTGGCGCTGCTGCAACAGCTCGGCATCGCGCACCTGGCGCTGCATTATCTTGACCAACTCTCCGGCGGGCAAAAACAGCTTGTCGGGCTTGCCCAGTCGCTGATCCGCCAGCCCGCCCTGCTGCTGCTCGATGAGCCGCTCAGCGCGCTGGATCTCAACCACCAGTTCCAGGTCATGGCGGTGGTGGCGCGGGAGACGCGGCGACGCAATATGGTGACAGTAGTGGTGGTTCACGATCTTAACATCGCGCTGCGCCACGGCGAGCAGATGCTGATGCTAAAAGCAGGGGAGCTTATCGCCAGCGGCGAGCCGCAGGCCGTGGTCACGCCGGAAAACCTGGCGCGGGTTTATGGCGTGCGCGGGCGCGTCGAGCCCTGCTCGCAAGGCAAGCCGCAGCTGATTGTCGATGGTGTAATAAACGACAAATAAAAAGGGCCGCCAGCCGAAACTGGCAACCCTTTTAAAAGGCGCTCGCGGTATGCCTGACCTCATCCGCCCTGAAAAGGCGGGGTTGCCCCCGCCCCAGGTTGCTACTTACCGGATTCGTAAGCCATAAGCGCAACAACCTCCCGTAGCTCATCCTTATAGCGAACCCCGCAGAGCGGGTTTCGCAGCAGGAAAACGAGCAGTAACAGCGTTACGCACACCATTAATACGCGCCAGATCCGGGGGTTATGCGGCATTTTCATCGCCATCTTCTCCTTGCCTCACGGCAGGTAAGAGGCTACTCTGGATGGGTCGAGCATGCAGAGTAGGCCTCGTTGGTTAATGTAAATTGACCTTCGGGGCTTTCTTCTTTCTGCCTCAACACACTCCGCATTTCTGCCGACCGCCTGAAGCAAAAAGCCTCAAGCGCCGCCGCTATCATACGCTTCCGGTTTGCCGAACCTTACTCAAAACCGCCCTGTTCACCTGTGCTTTTTTCTTAAAATTCCGTGGATTATTGCTTCCTGTAATGAACAGAAAAACCACTTCCAGAGGAACGGGTTTAAGGCTTTTTTATTTTAATGCGCAGGATAAACAAGCTGCCCGGTGCAATCTTCATAACCGCGTTCGGTCAGCACAAAGCACGGCGTTTTGATGAAGTCGCACAGGTGGCAGACCAGGTCAAACAGCAGGCCGGTAAGCGGTTTTGCCAGTTCCGGCGTTAAGGCGCGACTCAAAAGCGCCATATTCAGCGCCCGGCAGTAGCCTGCCAGAATCGGCTCCTCGCTGCCGAGACACAAAGGAAGCTCGGGGGAAAGTTCGCTTGCGGTAAGCGTCGGGAAAAGATGCGCCGGGATGGGCCGCTCCAGCGCCGCCGACAATGCTTCCAGCGTGCAGGCCAGCCTGCCCGCAAGCGCCAGGGAAAGCGTGTCGTCGTGGCATTCCAGCAGTTCGCTCACCAGCTTCTCGCAAAGCGTAGCGAGGCTGAAGAAATCCATTTCTGATGTTATCGCCCCTTCGCAGAGCGTGGCTTCACCCAGAAAATCAGGCGTGGGCTGCACGGACGAACTGACGCCGGATAACCGCGCCGTATTCCGCGAATGAAGTTTGGGAAAAGGGTAATCAAATTCAGGGCGAGCGTGTGTGTTACTATTAGCGGTAGCCATAGCTGTTACCTCTTTTAACAGATTGTGGTCAGACGCTCTGGTCGTGTTGGCGCACACCGGAGCGTTGTTTTCGGTTACGTTCGGCCTTATTGTACGTACGTAACGACACTCATCATCTTTATTACGTACGTACATGTCAACGATCAAACGAGACAAAAGCCCCAAAGGAACCGGCTGGTCCCCAACCTTTCAGATTCGGATTACCCCGGAGCTAAAAGCGCAGTTTGAAGAGGCCGCCAAAGCGCAGGGCATGAGCCTTGGCAACTGGTTTAAAAACCTGGGTCGGGAAGAGCTGAAGAAGCTGGGTATTGAGCCGAAAGGGTAACCCAGGAATTTAATAAATACTGGCAGCCGCCAGTCTGGGTACTTTTATATATATGGCTTTTACCAGGTCATGGCGGTTTTCGCTATGATGAAATGCTCTGTGGCAATTCGGGCATACCGCTATGCAGTTCTCCGTTGTATCTGCTCCCCCATCGGCCAGTGGGATGACATGATGAACTTCAAGAAAAGGAATACCGTCAGGTGTTTTAAACGGAGCAGTAGAACCACAACATTCGCATTTCCCCTCACTCTCTTTTAAAACCCATGCTTTTACTTTTGGATCACGATAATAGGTGGTTTGGTTTATAAATTTCTTTTCAGGATTAATGAAACCTTTGGGCTTTTCAAGTTCCTGAAGATATAAGGCAGCCACCTCTTTCTCGTAATCCCTGTCTGTGTTTAGATAAATATTTTTTTCATTAAGTACAACAGACTCCCAAAATAGACGATTAGCATTTTTGCAAACAAGAAGGATTCTTTTAGTTCTGTTGCCTGTTGGCTTTTCGTTCATTAGGTTGTTTCCACTTCCAAACATCCCCTGAACTCTTCCTATTGCCGCGCGCACCTCTTTTCCTGAAAAATACTCTATATTTATAAACTTATTATTATCAATCTTTATTCTTCTGGCTTCAAGGTCCGACATGGTTTTCTTTAGAAAAGATGTGACTAAATATGCTTCGATAGTTTTAACTCCAGACTCTTTTAATCGCTCTATTATAAGCTCTACAGCTTTATTATAATCCCTGTTACGATCTTTCGGCCCCCAGGACTCGATCACTAAACCAAACATGCCTTCTTCAGTTAAAATTTTTACTTCTGAATTTAGCTCATTCCCAAAGTCATCAATAACGTTCATTATAATCCTTTGCATTGCCATCAACAAAAATAGATTATAATTTAAATAAAATGAATTTTAAATAAAAGTAATTCCCATGGCGTTTTATTGTTTTCTGTAATCGCCCCTTCTGACATTACCAGCCAGAATCCCTTCATCGTTTTATGTAGAAACTAACGTGCTATTTATGCCTTGCCTCAACCCTTCACATCATTCCCCGTACCACTTTCCCCCACTGACGAAACCTGCACCGTTAAACCAAAAAAAAGGCCGCCAGCCGAAACTGGCAACCCTTTTAAAAGGCGCTCGCGGTATGCCTGACCTCATCCGCCCTGAAAAGGCGGGGTTGCCCCCGCCCCAGGTTGCTACTTACCGGATTCGTAAGCCATAAGCGCAACAACCTCCCGTAGCTCATCCTTATAGCGAACCCCGCAGAGCGGGTTTCGCAGCAGGAAAACGAGCAGTAACAGCGTTACGCACACCATTAATACGCGCCAGATCCGGGGGTTATGCGGCATTTTCATCGCCATCTTCTCCTTGCCTCACGGCAGGTAAGAGGCTACTCTGGATGGGTCGAGCATGCAGAGTAGGCCTCGTTGGTTAATGTAAATTGACCTTCGGGGCTTTCTTCTTTCTGCCTCAACACACTCCGCATTTCTGCCGACCGCCTGAAGCAAAAAGCCTCAAGCGCCGCCGCTATCATACGCTTCCGGCTTGCCGAACCTTACTCAAAACCGCCCTGTTCACCTGTGCTCTTTTCTTAAAAATCCTTTGGGTTAGCGCTTCCTGTAATACAAAAAAAGGAGGCCGCAGCCTCCTTTTTTGTTTTAACCCGCTACATCAGAAGCTATATGTGCCGCTGACAGAGAAGTTACGCGGTGCGCCATATACGCCATAGGTGCCCAGGTAGTTGTAATACTCTTTGTCGAACAGGTTATTCAGGTTTGCCTGCACAGCAAAGTTTTTGGTGACCTGGTAACGGCTGAAGAGATCGACCACCGCGTAGCTGCCCTGGGTGATACGCTGGTCGCCGTTCGGACCGGCGACGTCACGCCAGGTTTTATTCTGCCAGTTAACACCGCCGCCCACCGCCAGCTCCGGCAGCATCGGCAGTTGATAACGGGTGAAGAGCTTAAGCGTGGTGCGCGGCTGGTCCGGGTTGACCGCCGTGCCGTTGTTCTCTTCCGCCACGTAGCGGGTGGCGCCAAAGGTGAGCTGCCAGTTGTCGGTGAGCGCGCCGTTCAGCTCGAACTCCACGCCGCGGCTGACCGCATCCACGGATTCATACGCTTCCTGGCCGCCGCTGTTGGGGATGTACTCGCCCGTGCCGACCGGCACGCCTTTCTGCTCGGTGCGAAACACCGCAAGCGTGGTGGTCAGCGCCGTGTTGTTCCAGTCCGCCTTCACGCCCGCTTCGTAGCTGCGGCCTTTGGTCGGGTCGAGAAACTCGCTGTTCATGTCGCGCTGTTCCGTCGGCTGGAAGATAGAGGTGTAGCTGGCGTAGGCCGACCAGGTATCGTTGATGTCATAAACCAGGCCCGCGTACGGCGTAACGTCGTCAAACTGGCTGTTGCGGATCTCATCCGGCTTGCGCTCGAGGTTGTACTGCGCGCTCCAGTCGGTATAACGCGCGCCGACGATCAGGTGCAGCGGGTCCGCCAGCGAGAAACGCGCGGAGGCGTAAAGCGATTTCTGGCGGATGGTATCGCGGCTGTAAAGCGCCCAGTCGGTCCACGCCGGGTCCGCCAGTTGGCTGCCGTCGTTATAAGCATTGCCGATGGGGATGATGCCCGCGCTCGGGTAGGAGTTGTCATACACATTGCGCTGACGGCTGTAGCTGCCGCCGAACATAATTTCATGCTGACGCTCGAACAGCTCGAAACCGCCGCGCACAAAGGCGTCTACCGCGTCCTGCTTACGGTTGCCGCGGTTCCAGCCGCCCCATGCGCCCTGGTAAGCCGCCGGATCCATATAGCCGGTGCCGCGCTCCGGGTAACCGTCCCAGTACATCAGCTTGCTGTCGAATTTGGTTTCGGTGTGCATGGCGTTAACGCGCGCTTCCCAGCCGTCGCCGAAGCGCTGGACCAGGTTGGCGAACACCTTGCGGGAGTCATTGTCAGAGTAGGCCCAGTCCGCCGCCGGATTGAACTCGCGGTCATAATGCGTGCGGCTGCCGTCGCTGTACCAGGTCGGCCAGCCGCCCCAGGTCGGGCTGTCTTCGCTGCTTTCCTGATAGTCATAACCGAGCGAAAGCGTGGTGGTGTCGGTCAGATCGGCATCGACAATGCCGTAGAGGAACTTTTTGCGGTAATGGTTGCGGTCAAGCCAGGTGTCGTTGTCCTGATAACCCGCAATAACGCGCCCGCGCACATTGCCGGATTCGGTCAGCGGCGACTGCAAGTCCAGCACGTAACGCTGCTTATCCCAGCTGCCGTAAGTGGCGGAAGCCGAGCCTTTGAACTCGCGGCTGTCGGCGTGTTTGCGCACCAGGTTAATGTAAGCAGAAGGGTTGCCGGTGCCGCTCATCAGGCCCGCTGCGCCGCGCACCACTTCCACGCGATCGTAAATAGCGGAATCCAGCGCGGTGTCGCCGAAGTTCCAGCGGTCGCTGACCGTGGTCGGCAAATCTTCATATGCATAGTTATTAATAAAGAAGCCGCGCGCGTAAAAGGTGGTACGGTTGCTGTCGATGGTGTTGGTGGTGATGCCGGTCGTGTTGCTCAGTACCTCTCCCACCGAATCCAGATCCTGGTCCTTGATGCGCTGCTGGCTGATAACGCTGACGGACTGCGGAATATCGCGCGGCACCAGCAGCAGCTTAGTGCCGGTGGTGGTGGTTTTCACGCTGTAATCGGCTGCGCCGTCGGCGGCAAAATCCGGGGCGCTGCTTTCCACCACGACGGTGTCTTCGGTTTTAGTTTCAGCGGCCTGAACGGCGGCAGGCAACAGGGCGAAAGCGATGCTGGCGGCCAGTAACGAGGGCGCAGCAGCAGGCCGAGCCTGCACCTTCCTGGAGTGAATTGTGAAAGACATCATTAACCTTTTTTAATTTTAGCAAGAGTGACGCATCGCAGCGGCGATGGACCCGAGTGTTGTGTTTTTATGCAAAGCATGCGCATGAAAATAAGAATGAGAAATATACTCATTTGGTTTAATGATGTAAATGCATGAGACAGGATGTGTGTAGCGAAATGGAAACGTTTACAAACAGGCGGCAGAGCGGCATTCGCCAGGCAGGCGACAGCAAGCCTGAACGCCCGGCGGGAGGTTGCCGGGCACAGAGAAGATTACCGGTGCAGCGATAAACCTTTAACGGCTTTATCCACCGCTTTTTTCGGCCCGCGCAGCGCCAGCCCGACCAGGTTCAGGTTTTCCGCATCTTCCGCCATAAAGACTTCGCGGTTAGCCGCGTCGTGGCCGGTTGAGAACATAGCGAAGACATAAGGCACCAGCGTCAGTTCACGCTCAAGCCCTGTCCGGTGCGCCTTTTGCAGGCCCGCAAGATCGCCTTCAAATACCAGCACGGGCTGGCCCAGCATGTTGCCGTACTGGCGGCCTTTGGCGTCAACATACGGTTCGCCCATCGCGTCGAGCGCAGCGGACGCCACGCCGGTCGCCAGAAACGCCACCACGTTCAGGCGCTGCCAGACCGCCAGGTCGTCGCGGACAATAATCGCTACTTTGGTATCAAACATCAGATTCTCCGGATGAGTGGACTGCAAAGGCCCATCATCCCCATTCCCACCGCGTGGGATCTAGAACGTTTGTGCAGAATGCACCGTCGCGCACTGGCGCTGATAGGCCGCAGGCGTCAGCCGGTAGGCGCGCTGAAACCAGCGCCCCAGGTGGCTCTGGTCGGCAAACCCCACCTGCGAGGCCACCAGCGCGGGCTTAAACCCCTGCGCCAGCAGCGTTCGCGCCGTGCGAAGCCGTAAACGCACCAGATAGGTGTGAGGCGATAAGCCAAACGCTTTTTTAAATTCCCGCGTCAGACGAAAGCGGTCAACGCCCGCATAGCGGGAAAGCTCGTCCAGGCCGATATCCAGCGCCATGCCGTCATGCAGATAGTCGCGTACCCGCAGCATCAGGCTTGAAGAATCGCGGCAAAGCGACGCGGGCCGGGCGCAGAGATGCTGTGAAAGCTGCGACAGCAGATGATCCAGGCTCTGGTCGCGGGCAAGCCGCCCTTCGCCGTGATGAATGGCTGAAAAGGCCTGCACTATCGCGTTAGTAAGAAAGCGGTCGTCGGTAAGGGTATTTCTGAAGGCCGCCTGAAGGGTGGAAACATCGCCCAGCCCGCGCTGCGCAAGCTTGTCGGCGACCCACGCCTGCGGCAGATAAAGCATCAGGTAGGTAAAGCCCTCGGCTTGCGGGGCGTGGCCGTCATGCACCGCGCCAGGCTCAATCAGTATCGCCCTGCCCGGCGTACTGGTATGCAGCGAGCGGTTGCAGTTAAAGCGCTGCAACCCTTGCTGCGTCACGCCCACCAGGATTTCGTCGTGATCGTGCGGGTCATAGGCATGGCCGCAGAAATGCGCATGCACGCTCTCAATACCGGTTTCGCCGTCGCGCTCCAGTTGGATCCAGTCGCGGCTGTCGCCCCGTTTACCGCCAGCATTCATACGCAACGCCCTGCCCTTTAAGAGAAGCCCTGAACAGGAAGTATCCTTATTTGGACAGTTTGATGCAAAGCCGGATTGTAAGGATAAAGAATAAGCGCGGGAGAAACCCGCGCTCCGGGGTTACCGCTGCGCCTGCTTCATCACCGCTTCAAACTTCTCCCAGGGGCAGAAGCCATTCGCATCGGTCGGGCAGCCGTTCAGCTCCAGCGTCACGCGCTGAGGCGGGCTTGCCAGCGAAAGCGGCGCGGCGTTACGCAGCTGTTCCGTGCTCTGGTAGACATACTCCACCTTCATCAGGTTTTTGTTGGCCTTTTCGTCATGCCAGCGCTGGAACACAATCTTGCCGCCAATCGGCGTGCGCTCGTACTGGTCGTGCAGCTTATAAGGTTTGAAATCGAGCGCCGTCAGCAGCGAGGCGATGTTGGAATCATGCCCCACCAGCACCGTCACTGGCGCGCGCGTTTTGTTCTCCACCAGCGCGCTGTTGATGTACTTCACCAGCGGCGCCGCCACGTTGCGCGCCACTTCCGGCGAAGTAAACAAGGTGTCCTGATAACCGTTTTTCAGCGCGGAAAGCTGCTGCCACTGCGCCGGCGTTTTAATTTCGCCCCAGGCGACCTGATCAAGCGGGAAGCCTTCGTAGTACTGAAGCGTAAAGGCGTCCGCTAGCGAATTGCCCACCTTCAGCGGCCCGGAAACGCCCGGCTCTTCGCCCGCGTTGGCTTTGAAGGTGTCTTTGCCCGTAGCCAGGTCGCACTGCTGCTTCTCTTTACAGGCGGCGGAATCTTTATAATCGGTGACGCTCTCCAGAAGCTTATAGCTTTCGTCCAGCGCATAGTTTGCGCGCTGTTTTTCCATCGCCTGCACCGCCTGCTGGCTGAAGGCGCTGTTTTTATCGGTGATAACCGGGTTGAAGGTGGGGTCCATCTTGCCCATCGCCGCCTGATGGTGAACGGTGATGTCGCACCCCGGGAAAGCGCCGTTAGTGAAGAACTGCGCGGTGGCGACGGTGCGCTGAAGGCTGTTGGCGTAAACGTAGACACTTGCAGGCAGCGGGCACTCGTTCTCTTTAATCAGCCCCTGCTGCGCCAGCCATTCGCGCATATAGTGGCCCATGTAGACTTCCAGCACACCGCCTTTGGTGGTGAGCTCGCCGCCCGGCACATCCCATTGCGGCCATTGCCGGGTGGTGGATTGCTCCAGCACGCTGCCGTTATTGGCAAGCGGCGCGCGCAGGTTATGGCGGCTCATCATCAAAACTTGTTTAAGCTGATACCCTTGTGGCGCATCCTGCGCCTGCGCCAGGCCACTGACGGTTAAAGCGCTGGCAAGCAAAGCGAGTGGTAAACGGGTCATGCAGGCTCCTTTTTCTTTATAAGTAAAGTCACCTGTGAGTATGACGTTTTTATGACACTCCGCCGTTACCGGGCTCCCATTTAGCCAGATGAAGAGCGTATGGCTTAACGTTGCAGCTCGGCCACCGTCATGGTAAAGCTCAGCGGCTCACTGCTTTCATTGGCATATTCGTGAGGCGCGTCCGTTCGCGCCACCGCCGCGCTCCCCTGCGCAAGCGTTGTGCGGGTTCCGCCGACAACCAGCGTCAGGGTTCCCTGCTCAACGTGAAAAAGCTCAAACGTGCCCTGCGGATGGCCGGGCGAAGCAAACCGCTCGCCGGGCTGCAAAAGCCAGCGCCAGAGCTCCACCATATCCGGCCCGCTGCTGCCTGCCAGCAGCCGCGCCGAACCGCCCTTCTCGCCCTGCCACAGCACCGGGATATCCGCTTCGTCGATAACATGCACGTTCGGCTTGCTCGCCACATCCACCATCTCGGCCACAGAAACGCCCATTGCCGCCGCCACTTTGCAGAGAATGGCAATGCTCGGGTTGGCCATGCCTTTTTCCAGCTCCACCAGCATCCCTTTGCTGACGCCAGCACGGTTTGAAAGCGCATCCAGGGTCAGTTTTTGCGCTTTGCGCCAGGCTTTAATGCGCAGGGCCACCGCCTCGCTGACCGATTGCACGTCGGCGCCCGTTTCAGTCAGTATATTGACTTTATTGGTCACTGGTCACTACCATGAAATAAATTAGTCATTACAGGATTATCAAATGGTCACCGTCACCCCGTCAATCGATCCCCGCATTGCCGACATCGCCCCTGGCTTTCGTGCGATAAGCCTTATTGTTGAAGCCGCGCCCCTGGTTAACCCGCAGGCGGGCGAAGCCGCGCTTGCCCGCGCCTGCCGGGAGCTGCTGGCTAACGACGCCGCGTGGGCGCACGCGCATCTTGACGCCTGGGCGCACGTGTTCCGCCAGTTCGGCGCCAGGCCTAACCGTACCCCCTGCTCCGCCGAAGCCCTGCGCAAGCGCGTGCTGAAAGAGGGATCGCTGCCCGCCATCGACCCGGTGGTGGATTTGTATAACGCCATAAGCCTTCGCTACGCCATTCCGGTCGGCGGAGAAAATTTCGCAGCCTACGTCGGGCAGCCGCGCCTGACCTTCGCCGATGGCAGCGAGCGCTTCGACACGATGAAAGCTGGCGAACCGGCGCTTGAATCGCCGGAGCCGGGCGAGGTTATCTGGCGTGATGACGAAGGGGTGACCTGCCGGCGCTGGAACTGGCGTCAGGGAGTGCGCACCCGCCTCGGCGCAGACGCGCAGCAGATGTGGTTTATCCTGGAAAGCCTGCCCGCCATGCCGCTGCACGCGCTGCATGAAGCAGGCGACGCGCTGCGCGAAGGGCTGCTGCAAATGATGCCGGAGGCAAAAATAACAGCCGCATTGATTGAAGCCTGACGCCGCCACGCGGTAGCGATACTCCGCTGGCTGCGGCTATACTCGCCCTTCCCCCTAAGCCCCTCGAAAGGATTGATAATGCTTACAAAAGGCGGAGTAAGGGCGCTGATCGCCGCGGTGTTAACCGCCAGCGCTCCCCTGAGCCATGCCGTTGACCTGGCGGCGTTAACCGCCGCTGCGCAGCAGGAAGAGAAAACGCTTAACGCCCGCATCGGCATCACTGTGCTGGATACCTCCACCGGTAAAACCCTGAGCTACCGCGGCGATGAGCGCTTCCCCCTGAACAGCACGCATAAGCCGCTGCTGTGCGGCGCGCTGCTAAAACAGGCGCAGGAGAAGAAAATCAGGCTGACCGACAGCGTGCTGTTTGATAAATCCCAACTGGTGGATTATTCGCCGGTCACGGAAAAGCACGTTTCCCCGCAGTCCATGAACTGGTTGCAGCTTTGCAGCGCGGCGGTGAGTTACAGCGACAACACCGCCGCCAACCTGATCAGCCAGAAAGCGGGCGGGCCGCAGGCGATTACCGCGTTTGTGCGCGCCAGCGGCGATAACATCACGCGGCTTGACCGCTTCGAGCCTGAGCTGAACGAAGCCAGGCCCGGCGACGAGCGCGATACCACCACGCCCGACGCCATCAGTCATACGTTGCAGAAGTTGCTGCTCGGCGACGTGCTGTCTGAAGCGTCGCGCCAACAGCTGACCCGGTGGATGGCGGAAGATAAAGTGGCCGACGCGCTGCTGCGCAAATCCCTGCCGAAGGGCTGGAAAATTGCCGATAAAACCGGCGCGGGCGGCTACGGCTCCCGCTCCATTATCAGCATGGTCTGGCCGGAGAAAGGCGCGCCGATGGTCGTCGCCATTTATATCACCCTGACCGAAGCTTCGCTCGCGCAAAGCAATGACGCCATCGCCCGCCTTGGCGGCGTTATCTTCCAGTAAGCGTAAGGCCCTTGCGGGCCTTTTTATCGTGTTAGCGCGCCGCAGAGCTGCCACATTGACGTGCAGACGACGCGGCGCGAGTTAATACCAACGCCCTTTAATAGCCGGTGCGCTTAACCAGGGTGGTGAAGTTTTTGTCATGGCGCCGCTCGACAATAAATTCATCGACGCTTAACAAAATAAGCATCACCCCCCTGCCGCTTTCCAGATCCATTTCGCTGTCGCTGCCGATTTTATTCCACGCTTTCTGAATCGCCCCTTCAGGCATCGGCGCGCCGCCGTCGGTAAAATGCACGCGCACTTCGCCGGGCTGACGTTCAAAGGCAGCGGTAAAAGCACAGTTGCCGTGCTCGTTAAGGGCGTGACAAATGATATTCGCCGCCGCTTCGCACACGGCGAGATCGAGCGCGTAGCGCCACTCTTCGTCCACCGCTAAAGAGGCCATCTGGCGCGCCAGCCACTGCGCGACGGCGGGCAGCGAGGTCAACGCCGCCGGGAAAGTAACGGGGCCGTCCATAGGTCAGGAAGCAAAACGGGACAGCGCGGCCGCGCGGTCGGGGCTGATGGTAAATATGCGGTCCATTCTCGTCAGCGAGAACATATTTTTAATACCGGGATTGAGCGCGCAAACCACCAGCTCCCCTTTGCCGTTCATCATTTTAAGCAGGGAAACCAGCGTGCCGAGGCAGCTACTGTCGATAAAGTCGACCCGGGAAAAATCGATAATCAGCGATTTCGGCTCCGCATTGATCTCCTGCGCAATCCCTTCCCGGAAAGCGGCGGAAACAGAGGCGTCGAGCCGCCTGACGGCAGGCGTCATCACGTTAACCGCGGGGTAGCGTTCAATCTCGATATTCATGGGGCAACTCCTCTGCGTTCAATAATCAGCAATGAGACATCATCGGCCATGGCGCCGCTGTGGCGGCCCGTGTCGCTGCGCCAGCCAACCAGCTGTTCGCCAAACTTCGGCAGCAGCGCTTCCACAGGCAAGGCGGCGTGCTGTTGCAGCCACTGCTGCATTCGCGCCTGGCCGAACTGCTCGCCCGCCGGGTTTTCGCACTCGGTTATGCCGTCGCTGAACAGGCACAGCCGCTCGCCTTCATGAAGGGTAAAGGCGGTATCTTCCCACGTTAGCCGCTCCAGCAGGCCGACCGGCGCGCCGCCGCCGCCGGTCTCTTTCACCTCGCCGTCGGCCGTGACGATAAACGGCGTCGGATGTCCCGCCTGGCACAACCGTCCCTCTCCGCTGCTCAGGTCGATAACGCCGTAGATCATCGTGAAATAGCTGACAATGTCCGGCTCTTCGCTACAAAACCGTTCGTTCAGCATGCGCACCACTTCCGCAGGCGACGTCACGCCGCCCTGGTCATCAAACAGAAAGCGCTCTACCACGCGCCCGTGCAAAAATTGCCGGGCCACGGCGAGCGACATCATCGCCGCGCCCACGCCATGCCCCGCCACGTCGACAAAGTAAAACCCCAGGTGGTTATCGAGCGGAAAGACGTTAAAGATATCGCCCGAAACCCAGGCGGAAGGCAAAAACAGCCAGTCGGCGAAATAGTCCTGATAGCGCAGCCGGTGAGACGGCAGTACCGAGTGCTGCAAGCGCGCGGCGGCCTGGAGATCCTGCTCTATCTGGCTTAGCGCTTCGCTTAGCCGCGTGTTGTGCGCCGCCAGGCTCGCCTCAAGGTCAAGAATGCGAATGCCCGCATGCAGCCGCGCCCGTAACTCGCTCTGGTTCACCGGCTTGCTGAGGAAATCATCCGCGCCCGCGTCAAACCCTTCGGTGAGATCGTCGGCGCTTTCCCGGGCGGTGAGCAAAATCACGTAGACATAGTGGCCGAACTGCCGCTCGCGAATGGCGCGGCATAGCGTCAGGCCGTCCATTACCGGCATCTCCCAGTCGCTGATCACCATATTGACGCTGCCGTCGGCAAGAATGCTTAACGCCGCTTCGCCATTTTCCGCCTCGCTCACCTGATACCCCCACTGCGCCAGCATTTTTGACAGCAGGCGGCGGTAGACCAGCGAATCATCCACAATCAACACATGTTGCGACATCGCGGCTCCTTAAAGCGGTAAATACCAGATAAGGCTGACCGTGCCTTCGCGAAATTTCGCGTTGCCGTTCCGGTGCCCCGGGAAGCGCGTTCCCGTGTAGTTTGCATACTGAACCGAGAACGAACCTGGCGTGTAGCCCGCATAGCCGAAGCTGTAGCTGTAATCGCCGTTCCAGGGCTGCTGCTGGCTGCTGTCGGGGTACCAGAACGCGGTCGCCCGAATAAAAAAGTGCTGCTTAAAGGTGTAGCCGCAGCCGCCAAGAAAGACATTCTTGTTCTTCTTCAGATCGTTGCTTTCAACATCATAGTAACGAGGCACCCAGCTGTAGCCCGCCTGGCAGATAATGGAGTCGCCTTCGTTAATCAGCAGGTGCTTCTCCACGGGCTTCGGCAGCGAAAATTTATAGGCGAGGGTCACCGCGCCCTGCTCGAAATAAGTGCGACGGTTATTGCCGGAGGGCCAGAAACGGTTTTCGCCATAGTTGCTGTAGACCAGGCTTACCGTGTTGGCGTGCCAGTCGTCATAGCCGAAGCTGTAGCGAAAATCGGTGGTGTAGCGGCTGGTATCCGTCACCGGCATACGGGTGGTTAAATTGGCGAACCAGTAGCTGTAAGGCGAATATTGCAGGCTCAGGTTAAGCGTCTGGTTAATCTTCTTTTTTTCCTGCGCCGTCTCAGAGCTGTTGGGAATGGTCATCCTTTGCTCTTTCAGCCCGGAGCTGAAACTCAACGCGCCGGAAAAAGGCTTATCGTTGCCAGAAAAAAGCCGTCCCCAGCGGCTGGTGAAAACCCCTGCCTGCACCGGTTCGCCCTGGCTGTCGCGCAGGTTTTCATCCTGGTTAGCCGGCGTTTGCGCCGCATACGCTGCGGGCATCGCGCTCAGCAAAACGCCTGCCAGCAAGACTCTTTCCCGCATACTCTCTTCCCTCAGTTGGGTATCCAGCGCGCGCCGACGTCATATTTCGCCATGAGCCACAGCACGCCCAGCGCCGCAGCATGCACCAGCGTATTGGTGAACCATGCTTCGCGCCATAAATCAAAAGTGACCACCTGGCTTACCGCCAGCACCACGTACACATGCAAAATGAAGGTATAAAGCGAATGCTGACCCAGCGGGATAAAAAACCAGCCGGTGGCGCGCGCGATGGGCTTCCAGCAATAAGTCAGCAGCAGATAGACCGCCACCATCAGGCTGATATCGTTGAGCACCCGCACCGGGCCAAGTCCGTTTTTCGCAGCCCAGGTGTGATAAAAAGCGTTGAAGTCCGCAGGCGAAATAACATGCATCAGCAACGCGGGCGGCATAAAAGGGTTGGTATGGTTTTGCGCCACAAACGCCAGCGCCAGCGCGATAACCACCAGCACGCCCACGGTGATTTTCCCGGGCGGCGTACGGGCAAGGGAAAGCAGCTCTTCTTTATACCAGCCGCAGGTCATGCCGATAACGTAGATAAACTGCCAGGCAAGCAGCGGAAAGGCGAACTCGAACTCCGAGACGGTCACCTTCACCGGCCAGCGCTGCCAGAGGCAGTAAACCGCGAGCGACCCGGCAAGCAGCCAGACTGCTTTGCGCCTGAGCAGCAGCCACAAAAAAAGCGGGCTAACCAGCAGCAGGCAGATATAAAGCCCCAAAATCTGCGTCTGATGCGGGCCTATTTGCAAATAGAGCACGATATTAAACCAGGTCTCTTTAATTTGCGGCGTACCAGGGAAAAGCGCCCATGAGGTTCCCGAATAGCGATCGGTAAAATGGGTGACCTCAAACGTATTAATAAAAGGCAGGTGCGAAAGCAGATAAATGGAAAGTATGATGATGATATTTACCTGATATATTTTCCAGGCGCGCTGCCATAACCCCCAGGAAATGGTTAATAGCCAGGCTTTTTGCAAACGCTGGCGGTTTAACATGCCCAGCATAAAACCCGAGAGAATAACAAACCCCTCCGCCCCGGTGGTTAAGCCAAAACGCTCCCAGGTAAAAATATTAAAAACCGACATCACTTCCGTATGCGCCACCACCATCATCACCAGCGCGATGCCGCGCATAAAATCAATACGCAAATCACGCCTGTCAGTCATGACATAGCGCCATGACACTGGTTTTAAAAGGCTTTGTTGACTGACCGCAGGCGCAGCCTGGCTTATTGACATGGCGGTTATCGGGCCTCAAAAAAACGATGCGGGATATAATTTAATAGCGTAGTTCACGCACAACAGCAAAATAAGCCCTCTTTTAATCAGCGCAGAATATATCCTTTAGCACCGCTAACGATTAATTAAAGGCTGCCTGAATAAAGTAAAAAATTAACGTTTCTGGAAAGTTAGCCGCTGACATCTACACTCACTATTAGGTTTATTTTCATGAAGTTTATATAAACACGGACAGCCGGAATGTTTGCCTGTGCGAACTATTCCTCAGCGAATTATTAAAACATCAGGATACTGGTCGCTATGGGATTTTATTTCTCGCGCTTCGAATCACGCCTGCCGCCTGAACCGCTACAAACGCCGCGCTGGGTAAGAATCGCCTGGCAAATACTGGCTGTGGCCGGGCTTATTCTTGGCGCCAACTATATTCGCTGGCGCTGGATGTCCTCGCTGAATATGGATGCCCTCTGGTACGCCGTTCCGCTGGCGCTGGCGGAAACGCTCGCCTGGATTGGCACGCTGCTGTTCACCATCAACCTGTGGAAAGAGGTCGACCCGCCGCAGCGCACGCCGCCTGCCGATATCAACGACTGTCTGACGGAGCAGGACCAGACCGAGCCGCGGCCCGTAAAAGTGGATCTCTTCATCGCCACCTATTCCGAAGATGTGGAGCTGGTGCGTCTCTCCATTCGCGATGCGCTGAAAATGGCGTACCCCTTCCCGCTTGATTACCGCATCCATGTGCTGGACGACGGGCGGCGGCCGGAGATGAAAGCGGTTTGCGACGAAGAGGGGGTGAACTACATCACCCGGCAGACCAACATCGGCTACAAGGCGGGCAACCTGCGCAACGGCCTTGAGCAGACCGACGGCGATTTTTTAGTGATTTGCGACGCCGACACCCGCGTTTTCCCCACCCTGCTCAGCCATACGCTGGGTTACTTCCGCGACCCGGATGTCGCCTGGGTGCAGACGCCGCAGTGGTTTTTCGATCTGCCGGAAGGCGAGCGCCTGCCGCGCTGGCTCGCCCGCCGCACAGGGAAACCGGGCTACGCGCTGGGCTGGACGCTGGAGAAAATCGTCGGCCCGGTGACGCTTGGCCGCGACCCGTTTTTTAACGATCCGCGCATGTTTTACGACGTGATCCTGCGCCGTCGCAACTGGGCCAACGCCGCTTTCTGCTGCGGCGCGGCTTCCATTCACCGTCGCGAAGCGGTTATGCAAGCGGCGCTCAGAAGCTATGTGTGGAATGTGGAAGCGGAGATCGAGCGCCACACCCGGGATATTCAGGACCCGACGATGCGCGAAGCGTTGCAGGACGCCATGCGCCCGCACGTGGCCTTTGACACCGAGCTGACGCCTTATAAATTTCACGTCTCGGAAGATATTTATACTTCCATCGTGCTGCACGGCGACGACGCCCGCCGCTGGCGCTCGGTAATGCACCCGCGCATTGAATCGAAGATGCTGTCGCCGCAGGATATGCTCACCTGGATCATTCAACGCTTTAAATATGCTGCCGGCTCGCTGGACATTTTGTTTCACGACAATATTTTCAGCCGCCGCCGTTTTAAGCTTTCGCTGCCGCAGACGCTGATGTACGGCACCACCTTCTGGTCTTACCTCGCCTGCGTGTGGAATACCATTTTTCTGATCTCGCCGATCGTCTACCTTTTTACCGGGATCCCGCCGGTCTCCGCCTGGTCGGAGCCGTTTTACCTGCACTTTTTGCCCTTTTTTATCGTCTCTGAACTGGCCTTTATGTTCGGCACCTGGGGGATTTCCGCCTGGGATGGCCGCGCCTCGTATCTGGCATTTTTCTCCATGAACCTGCGGGCGCTGAACACGGTGCTGAAAGGCGAGCAGATCAAATTTCATGTCACGCCGAAAGAGCGGCAGACCGGGCGGTTTCTCTACCTGGTTAAACCGCAAATCGCCATTGTGGTGCTGACGCTCGCCGGGCTTATCTGGGGCGGCATACAGGTGGCGCGCGGCCAGGTGGATGATCCTTCAGGCTACGTGATTAATATTTTCTGGGGCGGCGTGAATATCGCCGCCATGCTACCGCTCATTCTTGCCGCCATGTGGACGCCTGCCGAAGAGGAGGCGTCGTCATGAAAACCCGGGAAGCGCTGCTGAGCGCGCGCAGCTACATCACTATCCTGCTCGGCTTTTTGCTTGGCTTCGCGATTGTGGTCTGGGTGGAACGCCAGATGCCAACCCGCGTGGAAAGCAGCGCGGGCATGACGCTCAGCGAAGATTTTCCGCCGCTGCCGGCGCCGCGCGAGCTCACCTTCAACGAAGCGGTCTGGGCGCGCGTCGCGTGGCAATATTTCGTCAACAACACGCAGCCCAACGGCCTTGCCAACGCCCACGACGGCGAGCCATGGCTGAACCTCTGGAGCACCGGCAGCTACCTTTTCGCCACGCTCGCCGCCCGCCAGCTTGAGGTCATCACGCAAGCGGAATTTGACGAACGGATCACCGCCGCGTTGTTCGCGCTGGGTCAGTTGCCGCTGAACGAGCAAGGCCTGCCCGCGGCCTATTACCACGCCGATACGCTCACGGTTATCGGCAAGCCCGACAGTTCCGCCATCGGCATGGGCCGCCTGTTAATGGCGCTGGAAACGCTGCTCTGGCGCTATCCGGGCCATGCGGCGGAAGTGCGCGATCTCTTCAGCCAGTGGCAGACCGGCGCGCTTATCGCCACCGGGGCCGCCACCCGCGACTCTCTGCCGGTGCGCCACTGGACGCTGGCGACCGACGAGCCGCGCAACAGCTTCGGCTACCGGCTCTATGCCAGCTACACGCTGCGGCTTATCGACAGCGCGGCGGGGCTTGCCGTTACCAACTCGCCGCAGGGCCAGCAGATGATGGATATCGACGGCATTATGGTGCCCGATGAAGGGCTGCGCACGCCGTGGGGCCGCCAGCCTTCGCTGGTCAGCCTGCCCTATTTGCTTACCGGCCTTGAGCGCGGGTTCGACGCGCAGAGCGGCGAAATCGCCTGGCGCATTATGCAAATTCAGCAGCGCCGCCACAGCCTGCGGGTGCGTAAACCGCCCATCAGCACCGATTACGCCGAACCCGCGCCCGACTACGCCCGCGCCCAGCCGAATCAGCCGCCGGTAAACGAGCCGTTGCTGAGCGACATGCCGCCGGAGCAGCGCGCCATCACCTCAACCCGCTCCGCCTTCGCCTGGTATGCGCTGTTTCGCAACGACTGGAGCGAGGCGCTGCGCCAGCAGGTGCAGGGGTTGCAGGTGCCAGGCAAAGGCTGGCAGCGCGGGCTGAACCTGAATAACAGCACCAATAACGTCATAGATGCGGATACGAACGCGGTAGTGCTGGAGAGCCTCTCCTTTATCGCCCACGGCCAGATGCTGTGCCTGGCCTGCCTGAACGCCGCGCCCCGTCCCTCTTCTCTCCCAGGAGCTACGCCATGAAGCTGAACTGTTTGTCCCTGTTGCGCCGGTGGGTCGGCTTTGCGGCGCTCGCCCTGTTTTTAAGCAGCGCCCAGGCCGCGCCGGAATTGCCCGCCTCCGGCTACCCGGTGCGCAGCGGCGAGCTTACCGCGCAGGAGATGACGATGGCGAAAAACGCCTGGCAATATTTCGTCGCCAACTACCAGCCGACCACGGGGCTGGTGAACGCGGTAAACAAATACCCTTCCACCACCATGTGGGACAGCGCCTCTTATCTTGCCGCCATGACGGCGGCCCGCGAGCTGGGCATTATTGATAAAGCGGAGTTCGACCGCCGCATGCTGAAAATTCTCGCCACGCTCAACACCATTCAGCTTTATAACAACGAGATGCCGAACAAAGCCTATAACACCATCAACGGGCAGAAGGTGAACTACCTGAACAAACCCGGCGATATCGGCTTTTCGGCGCTGGATATCGGCCGCATGCTGCTGTGGCTGAAAATCATCAAAGAGCGCTACCCGGAGTACGGCAACAGCGTTGATAACATCGTGCTCGGCTGGGACTTCTCGCACGTGGTCGACCCGTGCGGCACGCTTTATGGCGCCGTGGTGGAGAATGGCAAGCCGAAGTATGTGCAGGAGGGGCGTCTGGGGTATGAAGAGTACGCCTCGGCGGGCTATCAGCTCTGGGGCTTCAACACCTGCCAGGCCAACCGCCCGGAGCCTTACGATCTGGCGGAAATTTACTGCGTAATGGTGCCCTACGACTCGCGCGATCCGCGCCAGACCTACCAGCACAACTATGTGGTTACCGAGTCTTATCTGCTGCACGGGCTGGAGCTGGGGTTTGACAACCCTACCGATCGCGATGACAGCCCGCGCAACTTTACGCATCCGTGGATGAAAAACTTCGCCGATCGCGTTTATCAGGCCCAGGAGAACCGTTACGCCATTACCGGCATTTTAACCGCCCGTTCGGAGCACCAGCTCGATAAATCCCCCTACTTCGTGTACGACACGGTCTTTAGCGACGGTTTTAACTGGAACACCATTACCGATAAAGGCCAGTATGTGCCCAATTCCGCAGCCGTTTCGCTGAAAGCGGCGCTGGGCATGTGGGCGCTGTGGGATTCGCCTTACACCGACCGCCTGCTCGCCACCATTGAAAACGCCAACCAGCCAGGCCTGGGTTATTACGAAGGGCTGTATGAAAACGGCGACGGCCCCATCAAAGAGTTCACCGCCAACAATAACGGCATCATGATGGAAGCGCTGCTCTACAAAAAAGAGGGCAAGCTGCTGCGCTTTAACACTGACAAGCCGAAAAACAAAGACTTCGCGCCTTCGCTGTGGGAGAAGAAGCTGGTTAACCTGTTTGAGGAAAACAACACCCGCCGCAACCGGCCTTTTATCGACCCGACGCCGGGCGTGAAGAACTGGTGCGAACAGACCGGCACCGCGCTGCGCACCGCGTCCTCCTGCCAGGCGTGCCAGTGCGCCTCCTGTAAGGACGACGCGCCTGTTAAATTGCCCCCGGTGACCGCCTCATGCTTAAAACAGTAAGCCGCCTGCTGCTGCTGGCGCTCGTGATAGCCCTGCTCGCTTTTGCGTTTGCCGCAAGAGACGGCGCGGGCTGGCGCTGGCTCACCAAAGGAGGCTGGCACACCACGGCGCGCATCAGCGAGCTAACGCCGCAGGAGCGCGAGTGGGCCGCTGTCGCCTGGCGTTATTTTGTCAACAATACGCAGCCGCAGACCGGGCTGGTGAACGGCAGCGACAAACAGCCGCGCGCCACCCTCTGGCAAATGGGCGATACGCTGATTGCCCTGCTCGCCGCCCGCGAACTGGGGCTGGTGAACGAGGCAGAGTTTGACGACCGGCTGACGCGGCTGCTTGGCACGCTAAACCGCCTGATGCTCTCAGAGAGCCGCACGCCGGGGCGGATCTACTCCACGCAGTCCGCCACCATGGTCGATTTCGCCGGCAAACCGGTGAAGAGCGGTTGGTCTGCCCGGGACATGGCTCGCCTGATGCTGGCGCTTCGCCTTACCGCCGAATGGGCGCCGCAGTATCAGGAGTATCTTGACCGCATTGTGCTGCGCTGGAACTTCTGCCCGGTTGTCGATAAGCAAGGGGAGCTGTGGTCATCGATGCTGGTGGAAGGCGCGCCGACGCTTCGCGAAGAGCTGCGCCTTGGCGAAAGCGAATATGCCGCCAGCGCGTTTCGTCTCTGGGGCTTCGACCCGCAAAAGGCGCTTACGCCGCCTTCGCAAAACGCCATTATTTACCAGCGGGCGCTGGCCGTGGATGCCCGCGACCCGCGCACCACCTGGCAACCTTCGCTTATCTCCACCCTGCCTTACATGCTGCCGGGCCTGGAGTTCGGCTGGCTGCCGCCTGGCATTAATGACGAAACCCGCCAGTCGCTGCGCGAGCGGGCGAAACAGGTTTATCTCACGCAACAAACCCGCTGGGAAAAAGAAAAGGTGCTGACCGCCCGCGCCGACTATTTTGTCGGCGAAGCGCCCTGGCACGTGAACGACACCGTCTGGGGCAACGGCTTCGCCTGGAACACGCTCGGCGACGACGGCAAATATTACCCGCGCCGGGCGCAGGTCACCACCAAAGCGGTTTTCGCGCTCTGGGTGCTGTGGGAAACCCCTTATACCGACGCCCTGATGCGCGTCACGCAGCGGATGTTCGATGAAAAACGCGGCTGGTATGAAGGCCGGGTGGAAGCCACCGGCGACTACAACCGCATGGTAACGCTTTCCACGAACGCCACGGTGCTGGAGTCGCTTTTCTACAAAGCGCACGGCGGCCCGCTGCTGAAAAACGGGCTTATTGGCAGCGACAGTTATTTCAGCCTGCGCGCGCAGGACACCTTTAACTCGCCGGGCCTCTGCCTGCCAGGCGAGCGTCGTACGGAGGCCAGAAAATGAAATTCTACCGCGATCTGTTTGACGCCAGCCTGAGCCGGATCTTTCCGCAGGATGACAAAGCGCCTTTCTTTAACGCCTTTTACGAGAAATTTATCCATATGTCGCCGGAGACGGAGCGCCACTTTCAGTCGGTCAATGCCGACGAATTGCGCCGCCTCATCCACAAAACGCTTTTCGCCATGCTGGCGGTAGATGGCTCGCTGTTCGTGCCTGATTTCCTCGAAAGCCTGGCCCGTGACCAGGGCAGCCGCGGCATCCGCCTGCCGCCGGGGTTCTTCGCCCTCTGGCGTCTGGCGATGCTCAACACCGTGCGCGAGCGCGACCCGCAGTGCGACGAAGAGGTGTTGACCGCCTGGGCGATGTCTATTGCGCCGGGGCTTGAGTATCTGCGCCGCCAGGCGGAGCTGCACTACCAGGCGGGAGGCCGTCCATGAACGCGCCGTCGCTTTACGATCTCAACGCCCTGCCGGTGGCGGTCATGATTTATGACGCCGACGAACGGCTGGTGGCGTGGAACGACAACATTACGCACTTTTACCCGACAATCGCGCCGTATTTGCACATCGGCGCCACGCTTTCGGAACTGGCGGTCCGCTTTATCGACGCCGCTTACGATACCGAGCCGGGGCGGCGCCAGGCGCTGGCGGCGTCGATAGTCGCCAACTGTCGGCTGGATAACCATTGTGAAGTGCGCGAGTCGGGCGCGCGGCGCCTCTTTTCACAGCACCAGCGCCTGCCGGACGGCGGCATCGCCAGCCTGCACACCGACATTTCGCGGCTCGACACGGCGCAAAGCTCTCGTCAATTGCTGCACGACGACTTTCTGCTGGCGGCGGAATCTATCCATATCGGCATCTGGGACTGGCATGTGACGCCGGACATTTTGCAGGTAAACGACACGCTGCTGGCGCTGACCGGCCAGCCGCGCGGCGAATGGCACTACAGCGCCCGTTTCCTGATGGGCCTTGTGCATGAGGAAGATCGCGCTCTGCTGCGCGAAACGATGCAAAAGGCGAGCAAACACCATCGCCCGGTTTTTGAGTGCGAAATCCGCGTGCGTAACGCCGAAGGACAGTGGCGCTGGATGCTGCTTTCAGGCCAGGTCGTTACCCTCAGCATGGCGGGCGAAATGGAGCGCGTTATCGGCACGCTTCAGGATATTACCCGCCGTAAAGAGGCCGAGCTTATCGCCATTGACGCCGCCAAAGCCGCGCGCCTGGCGAACGAGGCGAAAAGCGCGTTTCTCGCCAACATGAGCCATGAGATCCGCACGCCGATGAACGGCATTCTGGGGATGACCCAGCTCTGCCTGGAGACGGATCTCAACACCGAACAGCGCGAATACCTGACGCTGGTGATGAGCTCCGCGCAGGCGCTGCTGCATATCATCAACGACATCCTCGATTTTTCGAAAATCGAAGCGGGCAAGATTGTGCTGGAGGAAGAAGCGCTGACCCTTCGCCCTTTCATCCAGACGCTGATCCGCCCGCATATGCCCGCCGCCAGCGAAAAAGGGGTGGAGCTGCTGGTGGATATTTCGCCGCAGGTGCCTGACGTGCTGCGGGTGGACAGCGGGCGGCTGCGCCAGATCCTCACCAATCTGCTCAGCAATGCGCTGAAGTTTACCCATGAAGGGGAAGTATTGCTGACGATAGAGCCGGACGCCCAGGCGGGACGCTGGCGTTTTCGCGTGCGCGACAGCGGCATCGGCATTCCCGCAGAAAAACAGCAGCTTATTTTTGAAGCTTTCAGCCAGGCGGACAGCTCCACCACCCGGCGCTACGGCGGCACCGGGCTGGGGCTGACTATTTCCGCGCGGCTGGTGGCCATGATGGGCGGTCTTTTGCAGGTAACCAGCACGCCCGGTCTCGGCAGCGAATTTTCTTTCTCGCTGGCGCTGGAAAGCGCCCTTGCTGCGGGCGATAACGACAACGCGCAGCGCTTTAGCGGCGAGCGCGTGCTGGTGGTGGATGATAACGCCACTAACCTGCGGCTGTTAAACGCCATGCTGACGACGATGGGCCTGACGCCCTGCTGCGTGGACAATCCGAAAGAGGCGCTGGCGCAGGTTTCACAGCAGCCGCCCTTCCCGGTGATTTTGCTCGACGCCCAGATGCCCGACATGGACGGCGTCTCGCTGGCGCTGGAGCTTTCGGTGCTGCCGCAGGCGCGCCAGAGCCGCATCATTATGCTCAGCTCCATGAACCGCCATTTCGACATGAGCATGCTTAAGCGCATCGGCATCGCCCATTACCTGCATAAACCTGTGGACCAGAGCGAACTGCATCAGGCTATCGGCTCATTGCTGCGCCCGGCCTCGCCCGCCCCGGCAAATAATGCGGCGCCCACGCCGCCTGCGCCAGCCGGGGCGCCGCAGCGCCCGCTGCGTATTTTGCTGGCGGAAGATAACCTGGTGAACCAGCGGCTGGCGAACCGGCTGCTGGAACAGCTGGGGCACCGTTGCGAAACGGTCGGCGACGGGGCAGAGGCGCTGCGGCTGTGGCGCGCCGAAAGCTGGGATGTGGTGCTGATGGATTTGCAAATGCCGCACATGGACGGCGAAACCGCCATCCAGCTGTTGCGCGAAGAGGAGCGTTTGCGCGCAGGGGCGCGTCAGCCTGTGGTCGCCATGACCGCCCATGCCATGCAGGGCGACAAAGAGCGCTGTCTGGCGATGGGCTTTGACGGTTATATCGCCAAGCCGGTCACCCGCGAGGCGCTGGTTGCGGAGCTAAACCGCGTGGCGGCGGAGCCGGAGCCCGCACCGCAGGCGGAAACGGCGGCGTCGGACGAAGGGCTGCCCGAAGAAAGCGCGCTGCTCGAACAGTGCGGCGGCGACCCGCAGCTGGTGGCCGAGCTGATGACGATTTTTCGCGACGAGATCGCCTCGCTGGTGGCGGAAATAGAACAGGCTGGCGCCGCCGGGGATCGTGAAGCGCTGCGCCGCGCCGCCCATAAACTGCGCGGCGAGGCTATCTCCCTCGATTTCACCCGCCTTGGCGAGCTGCTGCGCCAGCTGGAAACGGGCGCCAACACCCTGAGCGAGACGCACCTTGAACAGTTGCTCCAGGCATTACGCCTTGAGCAGACGCGCGTCGTCGCCTGGCTGCAACGAAGAGAGGAAAAGCGATGATACGTTATGCGCTTGCGCTGTGGTGCGGGTTAACCGCTTTCGCTCAGGCGACCGAGCTGCCGGTCACCTGGTCTCTGGCCGGCGACTGGCGCGCCCATGACGCCAACGACCCGGCCTTTGACGGCGTACAGGCGCGTGACAGCGGCTGGTCGCCCCTGCGCGTGCCTGCCAACTGGTACGTCGCCGGGCGGGATCACCAGGGCGCGCTCTGGTATCGCCACGCGTTTACGCTGCCGGAACTGGATGACGATACGCTGGCGACGCTCACTTTTGACGGCGTGGATTACTTTGCCGATGTAACGCTAAACGGGCAACCGCTTGGCCGTCATGAAGGTTACTTCCAGCGTTTTTCGCTGGACGCGACCGACGCGCTGCGCCGCCATAACCGGCTGGCGGTGAAAGTGGACAGCCCGTTTGAAGATCCGAAAACCATCTGGCCGCTGCATAAAAATATGGTGAAGGGCATACTCAACCAGCACGACACGCGCCCCGGCGGCGCCTGGTCGCCGGAAGGCCAGGACGCCAACTCCGGCGGCATCTGGGCGCCGGTGCGGCTGCACTTAAGCCGCGGCGCGGCGATTGACGAAATTATCGTTCGCCCGGACTGGCAAGAGGGCCTGGCGAAGCCCCGGCTGCGCGCAGAGATAGTTTATCGCGCCCGGGAAAGCCGCCAGGCCACGCTGCGCCTTACGGCGGCGCCCGCTAACTTTTCCGGCGAGCGCTTTCGCATTGAGCAGCCCGTTACCCTGAACGCCACGGGCAAAACAGCGCAGCGCCTGAGCATTACGCTTCCGATGGACGGCGCGAAGCTCTGGTGGCCCGCAGGCTACGGCAAGCCTCACCTCTACCATATCCGCGCCAGCCTGCATGATGAACAGGGGGTCATGGACGTGGCGAAAACCCGCACCGGGCTGCGTAAAGCGCAGGAGCTTGCGGGCGACCAGGGCTGGCAAATTAACGATAAGCGGTTATTTATCAAAGGCTCTAACTATATTGGCTCTCCCTGGCTTAGCGAAATGACGGCGGAAAAATACCGTCGCGATTTTCAACTGGTGCTGGCGATGAACGCTAACGCCATTCGCGTGCATGGCCACGTGGCAGGGCGTCCGCTTTATCAGGTGGCGGATGAAATGGGGCTGATGATCTGGCAGGACGTGCCGTTGCAGTGGGGCTATAACAACAGCGAGGCGTTCGCCGACAACGCGGCGCGCCAGACCCGCGAGATGGTGGCGCAGTTTGGCAATTCTCCGGCCATCATCGCCTGGGGCGGCCACAACGAACCGCCCTGGAACTCGCCGTGGATGGAAAAACGCTTCCCGGACTGGAATAAAGATCTGAACCGGACGCTGACGACGCGCGTGGCGGACGCGCTGGCGGAAGATACGTCGCGCATTGTGCACCGTTTCTCGGCCGTGGAAGAGCACTACTGGCAAGGGTGGTATTTCGGCACGATACGCGACCTGCTCGCCCCGGCGAAAACCGGCATCATTACCGAATTTGGCGCGCAGGCGCTGCCGAACCTCCCGACGCTGAAAACCATTATCCCGCCGGAAAGCCGCTGGCCTGCCACCACGGCGGCGGATGATCCGGGCTGGACGCGCTGGAAATACCATAACTTTCAGCCCTTCCAGACCTTTAAGTTCGCCCATATCCCGCGCGGTAAAAATATGAATGAATTTATTCATAATACCCAGCAGTACCAGGCGAAGCTGGTGGCGACGGCGGCGGAAAGCTACCGTCGCCAGCGTTATCAGCCGGTCACCGCGCTGTTTCACTTTATGTTTGTGGAAACCTGGCCGTCGATAAACTGGGGGGTGGTCGACTACCTGCGCCAGCCCAAAGCGGGCTACTACGCGCTGCAACGCGCTTATCAGCCGCTGTTGCCCTCTATCGAGCCAGTGACCGCCGAATGGCGCAAAGGCAAACCCGGCAGCTTTGGGCTGTGGGCCGTTAATGACACCTTCTCTGAATGCAGATCGTGCACGTTAAAATGGTCAGTGACGCAGAATAACCGCACCCTGGTCGCCTCCCAAACCCGCCGGACGCTCGCCGCCGACAGCCTGAACAGAATCGAGACGCTGGATATCACGCCGCAGGAAGCGGGCGAATTGCTGGTGAGCTTTACTATTTTCGACGAAAAAGGAAAGGTCGTTGGGAAAAACCGCTATCGCGAAACGGTGCAAGAGTAAGTGGCTTGCCGGTAATAAAAAAGGCCGGGTTTGCCCGGCCCTGGAAAAATAGCGAGGGTTAAAAGGCGACGCCGCCGGTGCCAAAGGCCTCGCTGTGAATACGCTCCCCGGCGATGCCACGCTCGCGCAGCGCGCGGTGTTGCGCCTGCATAAACGGCAGTGGCCCGCAGAGATAATAATCCGCCTCTTTCGGCAGATAATCCGGCGGCACGGCGTTGAGATCGAGCCGCCCGTGCAGGTGATAATCTTTGCCCTGTACGTCGCTCTCTTTCACCGCTTCCCAGGCGATGAAAACGTGCAGGTTGCGGTTTTCTCTCTCAAGCGTGGCGATCTCTTCGCGCAGCGCCTGCGCTTCTGCGCTGCGGGCGGCATGCAAAAAGTAGATCTGCTTTTTATTTCTTTGCGCTGACTCGCCATCGCCGCCCTGCCCCGGATGGCTATTCGGGTCGGCGGTTTGCGCCAGCAGGTGGTTTAGCATTGAGATCATCGGCGTCAGGCCCACGCCTGCGCTTATCAGCACGTTGTCTTTATCGGGGTTGAGCAGGTAGAAGTTGCCTGTCGGCGCGCTCAGCTCCACCGTGTCGCCTTCATTAACCGATTTATGCAGCGTGGAGGAGACGTAGCCCGGGTCCTGCCCCGGCGCGCGAGGTTCCTCGCGTTTAACCGAAATGCGCAGGTAGTTATCGCCAGGGCTGCTGGATAAACTGTACTGACGCGGCTGCTTCAGCCCGAGCGCCGGCACATAAATGCGCAGCGTGACATATTGCCCGGGTTTGTAGTCCGGCAGCGCGTTGCCATCTTTGGGCACCAGGTAAAACGAGGTGATTTCCGCGCTCTCCTGCACTTTTTTGTCGACCACGAAATCGCGCCAGCCGAGCCAGCTTCCTTCCGCGTTCTGGTGCTGGTCGTAGATTTTCTTTTCGGTGGCGATAAAAATATCCGCCAGGTCCTGGTAAGCCGCGCCCCATGCGCTAATCAGCGCGTGATCCATAGGGATAGTGAGCACTTCGCTGATGGAATGCAGCAGGTTTTCGCCAACGATATTGTAGTCCGGCGCTTTAATATTCAGGCTGACGTGCTTGTGGCAGATAAGTTCAATGACCGGCGCCAGCACGCCCGGGTCATCAATATTTTCCGCATAAGCCAGCACGGCGCCCGCCAGCGCTTTCGCCTGCGCGCCGCTGCGCTGGTGGCCCATGTTAAACACTTCTTTTAGTTCAGGATTATTTCGCAGCATGCGTTTATAAAAATAGTCCGTTAACGCCACGCCGTTTTCTTTGAGTACCGGTACGGTATCTTTAACCAATTGTTTTTGCGTTTCCGTCAACATCATCGCCTCCTGGTGGAATTTGTCGTCTTCATGACGTTGTTATGAGAAAGATGGCCTTAACCGCTGTAGGGCTTTACTCAGTATAAGAAGAAACGCGAGGCTCTGCCGGGCAGGACGGGAGGCCGCCGCCTCCTTGCGGCGGCGTTTTTAGTGTTCCTGGCTTTTCGCGTAAGCGTAGAGCCTGTCGCGGGCGAGGTTTTTCATTTTCACTTCGCACATGATGTCGAAATCTTTAAACGACAGCGCCCAGTCGTTGAGCGTGGGGTTGAAGTAGTAATCGGAATGGGCGCGCAGCCTGGTTTTGGGTACGCCGAGCGCGCTTTGTTCCGGAAAGCCCTGCTGCGGGATAATCCCCTCCTGCGAAATGGAGTAATGCATCACGGGCCGCACGCCGCGCCAGGAGTCTTTCACGCGCGCGATGCGCGGATCGTCAGGCTTGATAAACGCGTTCTCTTTCACCCAGTGATGATGAATATCCACCACCACCGGGCAGAGCTCCTGCGCCTGGAGAACATCATCCAGCGAACAGGAGATTTCGTCATTTTCAACGGTCAGCATTCGCCGCGCTTCCGGGCTGAGTTTGCCAAATGACGACGCAAACCCCGCAAACCCGGCTTTGCCGTTCATATGGATATTGATTTTGAAATCCTGGAACGTCTGGCCGTAGCCCATCAGCCGGGCGCAGAGGGCGTGGTATTCCACATCTTCAATCGCCCTTGCGACCACGTCCGGGTTATCAGAGGCTAAGACCGAATACTGGCCGGGGTGAAAAGAGAGCCGAATGCCGTTCGCCCGGGCAAACTCGCCGCAGTCGGTAAAAAGCGCGAAAAGATCCGGCAGAAACTCGTTATAGAGCCGCGTCGCTTCCGGCACCGTATATAAAGGCAATAAATCGCTGCCGATACGCATCATGCGTAAGTCGGCAGGCTCCAGCGCAAGCTCCTGAAAAATGAGCCGCAGATTGGTGAGATTGGCTCTGGCAAGCGTATAAAGCAGCGTGGCCCCGGTTTCGTTATCCAGGCTCAGGAATCGTGTGCGGGTGGTGGCTTTAAAGGGAAAAAGTTGTTTCTGTTCAGCGTTCAGGAATTTACAAGCGAAGCCTAATTTCATGATTCCTCCGGATTAGCACTCACTCAGTTTAGCAGTTGCTCACCGACGGCTTCGGCAGAGGTAAAAAAGCCCGGAACGGATCCGGGCTTAAAACGCGGCGCCAGAGGCTCAGAAATTATAGGTTAAGCCCAGGGTGTAACGGCGGCCGTCAAGGATGGTGTCGTAGGTGGCGTAATCAATTTGCTTATCGAAAAGGTTATAAACGCCTGCGGTCACCAGCAGATTTTTCGCGGCGTTGTAACGCAGTCCCACATCAACCTGCGTATAAGACGGCGTGCCCTGCGCCATCGACGTGCGGCTTAAGTATTCCGAGCTTTTGCCGCGAAAATTGAGCCGGCTCCAGAGGCCCACATCCGGCGTGGCCTGCCAGTCGAGGGTCGTATTGAACATATGCTTCGGCATTTTGTTCAGCGGCTTGCCGGAGAACTGCCCGCTTTTCTGTTCCGACTCGGTGTAGGTGTAGTTCGCCGTCAGGTTGAGATCCTGAACCAGCTCCCAGCCGAAGGTGGACTCCACGCCGCGCATCGCGGCTTTATCCACGTTGACGCGGTCGCTGACGAAGTCGTAGCGATGGTTGCCAATCTGGCAAGCCGGGTCGCTGCTGCTGTTGCAACGGCGCACCTCGGTGATTTTGTCTTTAAAATCGGTGTTGAAGAGCGTGACGCCCGCGTTCAGGTTGTCGCCGTTATCCCACAGCAGCGCAATCTCTTCGCTCAGGCTCTTTTCCGGCTTGAGGTCCGGGTTGCCGACGATAATGCCATCAAGACGGCCGCCGCCGGTCACCTGTCCCCAGCTTGCGGAAGACTGGCGCAGTTCTGGGGCTTTATAGCCTGCGGAAACGCCGCCTTTCAGCGTCCACTGGTCGTTGAGATGCCAGACGCCATAGCCGCGCGGCGTCCAGTTAGTGCCGTAGTTCTCGTCTTTGTCCATGCGCAGGCCCGCCGTCAGCGTAAAGCTGTCGGTCATCATCCATTCGTCTTCTGAGAAGAGCGCCCAGCTCCAGCGGGTGAGTTTGTTCAGCCCCTGCGCCGCTTCCAGCTGGTTGCCGTTGTCGCGCAGCTTTTCATAGCGATACTGGCCGCCGAGCGTCAGCGTGTGGTCGCCAAGGAAAACCTGGTTTTGCGTGTTGAAGGTGGTGTTGTACGCCTTCATCTCACGCTCCGGGTTGTTCGATTTTTCCTGCTCAATGTAGCTGGTGGAGTTGAAGTCTTCGTAATAACCGTGGTGGGTCAGCGCCCAGGTGGTGTGCTCGTAACGGGTTTCGCTTTTTTCATTCGGCGTGCAGGTCGCGCCGCGGCACGTTTGCGCCGCTGTCGACATGCCCGGCGTGCTGTTGCGGTCCTGCAATTCGCGAGCGACATCCAGGTCAAAATCGTTTTTCTCATCCGGCGTGAAGTTCAGCGTGACGGCGCCGTTGCGCATTCTCTGCTCGTTGTAGCCGTTCTCGATTTTATCTTCCTGGCGACGAGAGAAAAGCCCGGTGACTTTCGCCCCCAGCAGCCCTTCGATAAGCGGCCCGGAAGCGTAAGCGTTCGTCTGGTAAAGATCGCCGGAATCGCGGTTTTCCTGGAAGGTGGCGTCGCCATGTATTGAGCCGGTCCAGGCTTTGGTGTTCGACACCTTTTTCGTGATGACGTTAATGACGCCGCCCATGGCGTCGGAGCCGTAAAGCGAGGACATCGGGCCGCGGATAACTTCAATGCGCTCGATAGATTCCAGCGGCGGCAGCCAGCCCTGCTCAATGCCGGAATTGTCGCTGTTCGGGCGGGTGCTGCGGGTGCTGATGCGTTTGCCGTCCACCAGGAACAGCGTGTACTGGGAGGACATGCCGCGAATGCTGATATCGCTGCTGCTGCCCCCGCCGGTGACCACCACGCCCGGCACATCCCGCAGCGCGTCGGTCACGTCGCGATAGGCTTTATCTTCAATTTGTTGTTTTGAAATAACGGAGATAGACGCGGGCGCGTTCTGGATTTTTTGCGCAAAACCTGTCGCGGTAACGACCATCTCGTCCTGTTCAGCACCAAAGAGGTAAGGCGAAGCCGTAGCGGCGCACAGCGCCGCCGTGATGAGTAAACTGCGGGACATAACGTGTTATCCATTCCATTTAATGAAAGAAAACCCACCAAAAATAACCATTTTTATTCAATGGCTTTGTGCGGGGCGAAAGCCGTCTGGTGGGGAAATTGGCGACAGTGTGCAGAAAAAATGAATTTGTGTAAACAAAAATGATATTGATTATCATTTGTGTTAATGCGGTTATTGGCGAGTTCCGGCGGCTGCGCGCGCCGATAAATTCCGGCGGTTTTTTATCCCGGAAAGCGGCGGGCCGCCAGGGCTGCGGGCAAGCCCATCAGGCGCTTTTCAATCTGCCTTAAAACTTTTTAGCGCAATGGATTAATTGTCTTAACGCTTTCATCCTATTTTAAAGACGATAATGAGAATTATTGTGTTAATATCCGGTTATGTATTGGTAAAAATTGAATGTATGTTGCTGTTAGTAAAGGAACTAAAGGCAGGGAGAATTTTTGCGGCCGACGCGCCTGACTGCATACATTCTGATGCCAGGAACGACTTATGGATCCAATTGTTTACGTGGTAGACGATGATAATTCGGTACGCCAGTCGCTGGTCCGTCTGCTGACGGCGGAAGAATACCGGGTTGCTGACTTTCCCTCTGCCGAAGCCTTTCTGGCGCACGGTTTTAGCCCGGATCCCGCCTGCCTGATCCTGGATATGAATATGCCGGAAGCGGACGGGTTTTCCGTCACCGAGGCGCTGGCGAAGCTCGGCTACCTGATTCCGACCATTTTTCTGACCGGCTATGGCACCATTCCGCTCACCGTGAAAGCGATGAAAGCGGGCGCCTACGAGTTTATGACCAAGCCCGCCGTGCCGAACCTGCTGCTAAAAGCGGTGGCCGACGCCCTGAAACTGGCAGAAACCAAAATGGGCGAGTCGCGGGAAATGCAGACGCTGAAGGCGCACTACGCCTCTTTGACCCCGCGCGAACAGGAAGTCTTTTCGCTGGCCATCGGCGGCCTGTTGAACAAGCAGATCGCCACGGCGCTTGGCGTGAGTGAGATTACCGCCAAAGTGCATAAAAAACGGGTGATGGAGAAGATGCAGGTTCGCTCGCTGACGGATCTGGTCCGTGCGGCGGAGCGACTGAATATAGTGAAAACACAAAGCCGCTAATTCGCCTGCCGCCGTTTCGCGACAGGCGCCAGGCATTACCATTCCAGGAGATCCCATGACCACCGTTCCCAGCACAGAGCCGCGCGCGCAGCTTAAAGCCCTCTCCTCCACCCTGAGAAAACTGCACAAAGCGCTGGTCGATTTTGAAACCGCGCGCTTTGGCGACCCGGGCAGCGCGTTTGAGCATCTGCAACTGCTCACCAGCCATCCGCAGTTTGCCTGGCTGCGCCAGATTTCTGAAATCCTGGTCGACATTGACGAACGGCTGGATAACAAAGAAGAGCCGGTCGATGCCGCCGCGGTAGAGGCGGTGCGCAAAACGCTCGACAGCCAGCTGGCGCTGGGGCCGCAAAACAGCAGCGAGTTTCACCAGAAGTATCTGGACGCGTTGCAGGCATCGCCGCAGGTCGCCATGGCTCACGGCGATTTGCGCCACCAGCTCGCCGCCCGCTCCTGATAAAAAGGCCCGAATCGTCGGGCCTTTTACCCTGTTACGCTTCGCTGTCGGTGGGCAAAATAAAGCTGAAAATGCTGCCGTAAGGCTCGCGGGAGCGCGCCGTCAGTTTCCCTCTGTGCTTTTCAATAATGTCGTGGCTGATGCTAAGCCCCATGCCCATGCCGTGCGCTTTAGTGGTGTAGAACGAGTCAAAGAGCCGCGCTTTCACCTGCTCGCTCAGGCCGCAGCCGGTGTCGGCTATCTCAAGGCTTATCCTGCCCGGCTGCGGGTTCGCCGAACGCACCGTCAACACTCTCCCCCGGCTATGGATCTCCGCCATCGCGTCAATGGCGTTGACTATCAGGTTCAGCAGCACCTGCTGGATCTGCACGCTGTCGCCATAGATAAAGGCGTCCTCCGCCCTGAGCTCATATTCAGGCAGGATCCGGCGCCGCTCCAGCTCGCTGCGCGAGAGGGTCATGATGTGGTAGACGATGTGATGCAGGTTGACCCGCATACAGGTAGGCGTCTGGTTGCGCGTCAGCGCCTGTAGCCCGCGGATAATATTTCCGGCGCGCTCCCCTTCGCTGATTATTTCCTCAAGGCTTGCGCGGGCGTTATCCAGCCTTGCCGGCTCACGGTTAAGCCAGCGCAAGCTTGCGCCCGCATTGGCGACGATGGACATCAGCGGCTGGTTGATTTCATGGGCGATAGAGGCCGTAAGCTGCCCGACCGTGGTGGCGCGAGAAACGCGGGCGAGGTCCGCCTGCGCCACGCGCACCGCGTCTTCCGACTGGCGGCGCGCCGTGATGTCGGTGATAACGCCGAAATATTCCGCCACGCTCGCTTCATCGCCCACCGGGTTGCCGACGCCAAGAATATAGCGGCAGTCGCCGTCGGGGCGAAAAATGCGAAATTCCGCGCGCATCGGCACGCCGTTGCTGACGCTGTCCGTCACCAGCTTGCTGATGCGCGGGTAATCCTCCGGGTGGACGAGGGTTAAAAAATCCGCCATGGAGATAGTGCGCTGGTGCTGCGGCAACCCCAGAATGCGGGCGTATTCGTCAGAGACGAACATCAAATCCTGCTCCAGCTCCCAACGCCAGGTGCCGGTATTGCTGATGCGCTCGCCCAGCATCAGCGAGGTCTGGCTGGCGCGCAGCTCTTTTTCCACTCTGCGGCGCTGAATGTTTTCCTCCAGCAGTTCGGCGTACAGTCGCGCCGTCTCCAGCGACACCGCCGCCTGCGCCGCCAGCATGCCGACGATGCGCGAATGCTCGGCGGTAAACATCTCCGGCATCACCCGGTTTTCCAGATAAAGCACGCCGACCATGCGCGCCTGCTTAAACATCGGCACGCACATCACCGCCGCGCCGGAGGTCACCAGATAAGGATCCTGACCGAAGGGGCTGAAAATTTCCGGCTTGCTGGTGCGGATCTCCTTACCGGTGCGCATCACGGCGGCCAGTATAGAGAGCGGCAGATCGGTAGCGCCGGGGATCGCTTTCACAATCTGTACTTTTACGCCCTCTGATGAGGTTTCAGCGCAGGCCTGAATTTCCGCCATATTGTTATGAGAAATGCGGATAAGCAGGCCGCGCTGCGCCCCGGCGCGCTCCAGCAGCAGGGTCATGAGCGTGTGGATAAGCCGATCGAGGTTGATCTCTTCGGTCATGGCGCGGATGGCCCGCAGCGCGCTTTCGAGGTCGTTTATCGCCTCGTTCTGAGCGAAGGCGATGGTGTCGTAAGGGGTGCTCTGCCCGGCCGGGACCAGGTGCGGGTAACGCCGCTCAAGCTGGCGCAGTTTCGCCATCGCGCCCCAGCGTCGCCAGGCGCCGAACGCGCGGTGAAAATAGGCGTCTGAGGCAATGTGCCAGCCGCACGCTTTGGCAAAGCGCCCGGCCAGTTCGCAGGCCAGGCCGTTAATATGGTGAAATTCCGCCCCGCCCGAAAGCTGGATAGCCTTCTCATAGCGCCCGGCGGCCTCGTCGTTTTTCTGCGCTACTCGCGCCAGCTCTGCGCCAATCAACATTTCTTTGTCAGCGAATGTCGCCGGGTTATCGTGCGCCCAGCGGGCGATTTGCTCGTAATGCGCCGTTGCTTTCGCCAGGTCTGCCGCCTCCACGCGCCCCGGCGTAAAAGAGAGCGTCAGCGACAGCGCGCTGTAGAAGTGGTAATCCATCAGGTGGATATAACCCGGCACCGCGCTGCTGAAAGGCTCCGCCTGGGCCAGACAGCGGCGGGCGTCGCTAAGCTCGCCCGCCATAAAATGCGCCATGCCCCGGTAGAGCCAGAACCAGAACTGCGTCAGCGGCATCGGCTGGCGCCCTTTTGTCCCGACTCTTATCAACAGCGAGTCAGGGAAGAGATCGGTGCCGGTAAAACTGTCGGCTGAGCCGTTGCGCAGCTGCGTTACATAAAGCCGTTGCAGCTGCAACAGGATCTCCACATCAGGAAAACGCAGCTTGCGGATAAACGTCAGGCCGCGCTCGATGGTGGTCATCACGCTGTCGAGATGGTCGCCGCGGGTGAGGAAATTCATGGTCTGATGGCGGATGATAAAGCAGGCGACGGTCAAATCGCCCTGCTCCACCGCCGTGGCGAAGCAGGTTTTCGCGCACTCAACGGCAAAGCTGAGCGGCTGCTTCCAGGCGCTGGCTAAATCCACCGCCAGCAGCGTTCTGCTTTTGAAGGCGCTGAAGGGAGGCAGCATCGCCAGGTCGCGCCCCAGCAGGGCATACCGGAAGCCTTTTGTGTACTCGTCGTAACGGCGGCCGATAAGCACGCCATACCAGGCGAGCGCCGAGGTCGACGCGCCGCATAATCCCTGGTCCAGCGTCATGTGCATGATTTTACACAACAGCAAAAAATGGAGCCGCGGGGTGGCGAACGCCGCGAACATGCTGGCGCCGAGCAACAGGCTCATGATCGCTTCAGCCTCGCGGTCAGTGCAGTGCGGCACGGCGTTAAAAACCGCAACCGGGTCGTCGCCCACCCGGGCGTCGATTAGCCGCCACGCTGTCTCGCAGTCGCTGTCTTCAGGGTAGCGCGTCAGGTGAATGCCGAAGGCGGCAAGCCAGGCAAGCGCGGTTTCCAGCGCCAGATGCATATCGGACTGGCGCATATGGATTTCCGCCATCATGCAGGCGGCCACCGCCTTTTGCTGCGGGCTGCCGGGCGTGCTCATCAGCTGATTGCAAAGCGCCAGCGCGGCGGAAAGGTTGCCCTGTAAAAACTCGCACTCCGCCTCCTCAAAACCGAGCAGGAAGGCCTCTTCAGGCGCGGCGGCCGGCGCCTCGTTATACAGGCTTTTCGCGGTACGCAGATAACGCACGGCGGAAGCATAATCGCCCGTACTGCGGGCGCGGCGGGCGGCAAGCTGGCAGACCGCGCGGTAGCGGTCGCGCTCCGGCGACAAGCGAATGGCGTCAAGGGCGCTGGTGATGTGGTGTACCGCCAGGAACAGCGGCTCGTTGCTGGCGTTCTGCTCCAGCGCTTCGGTAAAAAGCCGCGCGGCGATGGCGTTGAGCCGGTCTATCTCCTCCGGCTCGAGCAAAGCCTGCGCCGCCTTATGCACCCGGTCATGGGTAAACGCATATTCATCGCCGGAAAAGCTAATCAGGCGGGCCGCCACCGCAGGCTGAAGCTGCTCCTGCAAACACTCGGGCGCCAGCGCCTGCATCTGGCTGAGCAGCGCGAGCCTGCCGGTTCCCCCTACGCAGGCGAGGCAACCCAGCAGGCGCCGGGCGCTTTGCGGCATCTCTTCAAGCTGCTGCAACACCAGGCTCGCCACATTTTCGGTGTAGTTACGCGCTTTTATGGCCTGCACATCGTAGCGCCATTTGCCATGCTGCTTGTTATAGCTAATCAGGCCGTCTTTCACGATGCGCTGGAAAAATTCATGGGTGAAGAGCGGGTTGCCGCCGGTTTTTTCATGGATAAGCGTCGCCAGCTCGCTAAGCCCCGAGACGCGGGCCTGAAACAGCTCCGCAAGCCAGCGCGACACCGCCCTGACGCTAAGCGGCGCGGGGCGAATATCAATAAGCTGGCGCGCGCCGGCGCGCAGTTTCCTGAGAGCCTGCTCCGCGTCGCCAGCCGGGAAAGCCTCCGGCTCGCCGTGCGAGATAACCACCAGCAGCGGCAGCGATTCGCTGTCGTTCACTAACGACGTCAGCAATTGCAGGCTCGCCTGGTCCATCCATTGCGCATCCTCAATCACCAGCATAAGCGGCGACTCGCGGCTGGAGAGCGCCGCCGCCAGCCGGGCGATCATCTGGTTGCAGCGCGCCCGGGCGTCCGCCGCATGCACGTCGGCGGGCATAAATGTTTTGCTCTCAAGCAGCAAGCCCAGCTCCGGCACCAGGTTGACCGCAAGCCCGGCGTAGCTGCCAAGCGCGTGCGCAAGCCGTCGCTTCCACAGCGCCGCCTCCTGCGCGCCAAGCCCTAAAAGGTGCAGCGCCAGCGAACGAAACGCCCCGGCGATAACCGAATAAGGCAATACCGAAGAGTACTGGTCCGCTTTGCTGACGGCCAGCAGCGCGGGCCGGCCGGTGATTTTTCGAAGCGCTGAGGCGATAAGCGAAGATTTGCCGATGCCGAGCGGCCCGCTGACCACCGCGAGCGTCAGCGTTCCGCTGGCGGCCACCCTGTCGAAAGCCTCCAGCAGCGCGTGATCCTGCGGATGCGCCAGAAACAGATTGTCGGGCCGCAAACGCGCGGGCACCACATCCTGCAAACCCGGGGTAAAAAGCGCGATATTGCCGCTTGCCGAAAGCTGCGCCTGGCAGCGGCGCAGATCGGCGATAAGCCCCTCCACCGTCTGGTAACGCCGCTCCGGCGACTTCTCCAGCAGGCGCAGGATAATGGTGGAAAGCATCAATGGCGCGGCGGGGCGCGCCTCATGCGGCGGACGGGGCGCGGAGGCGAGATGGTGATGCGCCCACTCCGCCTGCCCGCCTTCGCTGAGATCAAAAGGCAGCGCGCCGGTGAGCAGTTCGTAAAGCACAATGCCGAGGCTGTATAAATCGCTGCGGCTGTCCACGGCGTCCCGCGTGCGGGCAGTGTGTTCCGGCGACATATAAGCCAGCGTGCCGCCCGGCACGGTAAGCCGCGTTTGCGTGGCGATATCCGCCGCGCCGCTGGCAAGGCCGAACCCGGCCAGCCGGTAACTGCCGCCCGGGTCGAGAAAAAAATTGCCGGGCTTGATGTCGCTGTGGATAAGCCCCAGCGCGTGCATCTGGCGCAGCGGCGCGCACAGGCGAATGGCAAGGGAGAGAAACTCCGCCGTGCCGCTCATTTTTAAATGGCTACACTGCGCAAGCGTGCGAAAAGGAAACGGCGCGTAAACCAGCGCGTAGCGGCCATGATGGCTGGTTGAGCTGATGGGCTTGATCGCCCACGCGCCGGAAAGCTGGTTGCGCAGCGCGAATTCGTTTTTAAGCAGCTGGGTGGTTTGAAACGCCGCCTCTTCGCTGGCGACGGCGGCGCTTGCAAGGATAAAGCTGTCGACAGCGTGCAGCGGCTGGCACAGCGTCCAGGCGATACCGCCTTCCTGCGCCAGAGGGGTGAAGAGAATATCGTCAGTCAGGGTGAAAACCTCACCCTCCATCTCTCTGGCGACGGCAGACAGTTTTTCACTCATTAACGATCCTCACGCAGCGAGCAGTCGGCGGATATGTTCCAGCAGCGTATCAATATTTATTGGCTTATGTAAAAACGCGACGGCGCCGCGGCTAAGGGCGTATTGCTGCATCTGTTCATCGCCATGGCCGGAGATAAAAATCACGGGCGGCGGGCTGGAATGTAGAATAACGTTGCGGTAAAGCTCAAGGCCGCTCATCCCCTTGAGCTTTACGTCGAGAATGAGCAGGCAGGCCTGCGCCAGCGCCGCCTCGTCATTGAGAAACGCCTCCGCGGAATCGAAAACGCAGGTGCTGTATCCCTCCGACAGCAGGAGATTGCTCAGTCCGCTGCGAACGGAACGTTCATCGTCAACAATGACAATGCGTGCTGACAGCGTCATGCTGTGGTCCTCGGTCTGTGCTCACGCAAGGGTGAGAGGCGCTCCTTCAGGGTACGTTTTTGTCTTGCGCAGGCGGAGTGCCGCTGATTTTGGGCACGCATTCATGACGAAACCATGCCAGTGTGACCGGTTGACGGTTAAGCAGCCGTCGGCCTACCGGAATAAGCTGTTCACCCACCAGCATGCCGAACAGCCCCAGCAGCGCAATAACCGGGGGCGCGGGCGAATGAACCTGCATTGCGCCATAGATGACACCCGCCAGCAGGCCGGCCATCAGGGAAACAAGATACGATTTCAACATAATCAGCCTGCCCGTGTATAGCCTGGCGCCTGCGTCGTTGCCTGCGCGGGCGCGGCCTGCGAAGTGCGAACCTCGTCATGCGAGATAAAGGCGGAGATGATTTGCTCGCCCGCCAGCATGCCCAACAGCCCAACCAGCGCCACAGCGGGCGGCGCGGGCGAGCGAACTTTCAGCAGCGCGTAGATAAGGCCGATCAGGACACCGGCGCCAAGCGAGATAAGCCCTGTGCTCATGGTGCTTCTCCGTCATCAGAAAAAAGCTGGCGCGCGGCCAGCCTTTTGCCTTATTTGTTAGCCGGAACCGGCGCGAGGGTGTTATGCGAGCCTTTGGCGCGGGCTGGCGCTTTGTGCACCATGGTGTAGGCGTAATCCACGCCCATGCCGTAAGCGCCGGAGTGCTCTTTCACGATATCCATCACCGCGTTGTAGGTCTCTTTGTGCGCCCAGTCGCGCTGCCACTCCAGCATCACCTGCTGCCAGGTCACCGGGATCACGCCCGCCTGGATCATGCGCTGCATGGCGAAGTCGTGCGCCTCTTTTGAGGTGCCGCCGGAAGCGTCCGCCACCATGTAAATCTCATAATCGCCTTCCAGCATGGCGCACAGGGCGAAGGTGTTGTTGCACACTTCAGTCCACAGGCCGGAAACCACCACTTTTTTCTTGCCGTTTTTCGCCAGCGCGTCACGCACTTTCTGGTCGTCCCAGGAGTTCATGGAAGTGCGCTCAAGGATGTCATTCTCGGGGAACACATCCAGCAATTCAGGGAAGGTGTTGCCAGAGAAGCTGGTGGTTTCAACGGTGGTGATGGTGGTGGGAATGTTGAAGACTTTAGCCGCTTTCGCCAGGCCAACCACGTTGTTTTTCAGCACCTGACGGTCGATAGACTGCACGCCAAAGGCCATTTGCGGCTGCTGGTCGATGAAAATCATCTGGCAATTCTGGGGAGTCAGTACTTCAAGCTTAGCGTTGGTCATGAGGATACCCATTAGTCGTTAAGTAACAGTAAACCGCGAAAGAGAAAGCGGAAGGAAAACTGACAGTGACCGGGGTATCGCCTGCATGGCGTGGGGCGCACTCACCCAACCGGCCTGGACGTCGCTGTCGGGAGGGATAGTAAAAGGAGTTGCGGGGGCGTAACCATTATCTCTGTGTATAACTATACGTTTGTATACCTATACCATCGTATAACTAGACGCCGTTTTCACCTGCTGAACATAATCCCGCCAGCTTCCCTGCTCTGCTGCGCCAGAGCACACCATTTTATAGTCCGGCGGCGCGCCCGCCTTTTTGGACGTCCCAGACAGGAGGAATTATGGTTTCGCTCGGTAAAGCAGAGCTGATTTTACTCAACGGCGTATTCCACACCGTGGACCGCGAAAACCCGATCGCCGACGCCGTGGCTATCCGCGACGGCAAATTTCTGCAAGTAGGTACAGAAGCGGAAGTGATGCAGCACCAGGCCGAAGGCACCAAAATTATCGACCTGAAAGGCGCCACCGCTATCCCCGGCCTTAACGACTCGCACCTGCACCTCATCCGCGGCGGCCTGAACTACAACCTGGAGCTGCGCTGGGAAGGGGTGCCTTCGCTTGCCGACGCCCTGCGCATGCTGAAAGAACAGGCGATGCGCACGCCTTCGCCGCAGTGGGTGCGCGTGGTGGGCGGCTGGAGCGAATTTCAGTTCGCCGAGCGCCGCATGCCGACGCTGGATGAAATCAACGACGCGGCGCCCGATACGCCGGTGTTTATCCTTCATCTTTACGACCGCGCCCTGCTCAACCGCGCCGCGCTGAAGGTGGTGGGTTACACCAAAGAGACGCCGAACCCGCCGGGCGGCGAAATTCAGCGCGACAGCAACGGCAACCCGACCGGCATGCTGATCGCCCGTCCGAACGCCATGATCCTCTACTCAACGCTCGCCAAAGGGCCGAAGCTGCCGCTGGAGCAGCAGGTGAACTCCACCCGCCAGTTTATGCGCGAGCTGAACCGCCTGGGGCTGACCAGCGCCATCGACGCGGGCGGCGGCTTTCAGAACTACCCGGATGATTACGAAGTGATCAGCGAGCTGCACGCCAACAAGCAGATGACCGTGCGCATCGCCTATAACCTCTTTACCCAGCGCCCCGGCCACGAGCTGGAGGATTTTGAAAAATGGACCGACCTGCTGACCCCAGGCCAGGGCACCGATTTCTTCCGCCACAACGGCGCGGGCGAAATGCTGGTTTTCTCCGCCGCCGACTTTGAAGATTTCCTTGAGCCGCGCCCCGATCTGGCGCCGGGCATGGAAGAGGAACTGGAGCGCGTGGTGCGCCACCTGGTGGAACACCGCTGGCCGTTCCGCCTGCACGCCACCTATAACGAATCGATAAGCCGCATGCTGGACGTGTTCGAGAAAGTGAACCGCGACATTCCGTTCAACGGCCTGCACTGGTTCTTCGACCACGCCGAAACGGTGACCCAGCACAATATCGACCGCATTAAAGCGCTGGGCGGCGGCATTGCCGTACAGCACCGCATGGCCTTCCAGGGCGAGTACTTCGCCGAGCGCTACGGGATGGAGGCGGTGCGCCACACCCCGCCGGTGGCGAAAATGCTGGAAACCGGCGTGCCGGTGGGCCTTGGCACCGACGCCACGCGCGTGGCGAGCTACAACCCGTGGACGGCGCTTTACTGGCTGGTTTCCGGGCGCACCGTGGGCGGCATGCAGATGTATGACGTCAACGCCCGCCTCGACCGCGACACCGCGCTGATGCTCTGGACCCAGGGCAGCGCCTGGTTTTCCAGCGAGCAGGGCAAAAAAGGGCAGATCAAAGCGGGCCAGCTTGCGGATCTCGCCGTACTGAGCAAAGACTATTTCCGCGTGCCGGAAGAAGAGATCAAGGGCATCGAATCGGTATTGACGGTGGTGGGCGGCGAAGTGGTTTACGCCGCAGGCGCGTTCAGTTCAGAAGCGCCCCCTTCCCTGCCGGTATTGCCGGAGTGGTCGCCGGTGGTTAACGTGCCGGGCCATTACCGCAGCGCGCCGCCGCAAAGCCGCGTGGGGCTGATGCTCGCCGCGCACCATTGCAGCGGCCCGTGCGGCGTTCACAGCCACCAGCACGACGTGGCGCGCCGCTCCTCCGTGCCGGTTTCAGACGATAGCGCCTTCTGGGGCGCGCTCGGCTGTAGCTGCTTTGCCTTCTGACGCCCATGAAACGTTCATCGGCTATGCCGCCCCGCGTGGATGCGGGGCTGTTCTTCCTGCGCCTCACCGGCAGCCTGCTTTTGCTTTACGTACACGGGCTGCCGAAGGTGATGCACTTTAGCGAAGAGCTGACAAAAATCGACGATCCGTTCGGCCTCGGCCCCTGGGCGAGCCTGCTGCCCGCCATTTTCGCGGAGGTGATCTGCCCGATCTTTATTCTCCTCGGCGTTGGCGCGCGGCTCGCCTGCCTGCCGATCATCGGCGTGCTGCTGGTGGCGATGCTGGTGGTGCATCCGGACTGGAGCATCGCCGAAGGGCAGTTCGGCTGGCTGCTGCTGATCGTCTTCACCACGCTGGCGCTGACCGGCCCGGGAAGATGGCGGCCAGGCTTTAACGAAACACGGGAGCTGCGGTATGGCGCAGGTAAATGATATTCACGAGGCGCCAGCGCCTTCCGCGCCAGCCTCCTCCTGGCAACCGCTGCAAAACCGCGTGTTCCGCATGCTGTGGATTGCGACGGTCGTTTCCAACATCGGCTCCTGGATGAACGACGTGGGGGTGAACTGGACGATGCTGACGCTCAGCGCCGACCCGCTCTCCGTGGCGCTGGTGCAGGCGGCAAGCAGCCTGCCGATGTTTTTGTTCGCCCTTCCCTCGGGGGTGATGGCGGATATCGTCGACCGGCGTAAGTATCTGCTCTTTTCCCAGGTGTGGGTGTTTATCGCCGCCGCCGGGCTGACGATCCTCTCCTTTACCGGCCACGTGACGCCAGAGGTGCTGCTGGTGGCCGCCTTCCTGCTGAGCGCGGGCGCGGCCATGAGCTCGCCGCCGTTTCAGGCCATCGTGCCGGACCTGGTGGAGAAAAACGAACTGGCGCCTGCGGTGGCCCTTAACTCGCTTGGCATTAACATCAGCCGCGCCATCGGCCCGGCGCTGGGCGGGTTTATTCTGTCGCTCGCCGGGCCGTGGGTGGTGTTTGCGCTGAACGCCCTCTCCGTGCTGGGAGTGGCGTGGGTGCTGTACCGCTGGAAAGCGGAGCCGAACATTCAGCGCCTGCCGCCGGAGCACTTCTTCCCCGCGGTGCGCGCCGGGCTGCGCTACGTTCACGCCGCTCCCGTGCTGCGCAACGTGCTGGTGCGCACCGTGGCGTTTTTTATCTTCGGCAGCGCCAGCTGGGCGATGCTCCCGCTGGTGGCGCGCCGCGAGCTGGGCCTCGGGCCGGGCGGCTACGGCATTCTGCTGGCGTTTATCGGCTTAGGGGCGATTTGCGGCGCGATCGTGCTGCCGCGCCTGCGCAAGCGCTTCGACCCGGACAGGCTGATGGTGCTGACCAGCCTGCTGTTTGCGGCGTGCACGCTGGCGCTCGCTTTCGTGCGCCACTTCTGGCTGCTGAACGCGTTTATGTTCCTGACCGGCTTCGCCTGGATTGCCGTGCTTTCCACTCTCAACATGGGCGCGCAGCGCAGCGCGGCGAAATGGGTAAAAGCGCGGGCGCTGGCGGTGTATCTCACCGTGTTCTTCGGCTCGATGACCGTCGGCAGCGCTATCTGGGGCCAGCTCGCCTCGCACTTTTCCATTCCGCTTTCGCTCTGCGTGGCGACAGCGGGCATGGTGCTGGCGAGCGCCACGGCGCTGCGCTGGCGGCTGAATGAAAACCCGGATTTAAACCTCGACCTGCGCGAAGTGGACAACCTTGCCCGCGAGCTTGACGTGTCGCACGACCGCGGCCCGGTGATGGTCATTTATGAGTACCAACTCGATGCGCAGGATGTGTATGACTTCGTGGTCGCTATTCAGGAGATGCGCCGCGTGCGCCAGCGCGGCGGCGCGCTAAGCTGGTCGGTGTATGAAGACATCCAGCGTCCAGGCATGTTTATGGAGACTTTCGTGGTCGGCTCGTGGATTGAGCATTTACGACAGCAGGAGCGTCATACGGTGAACGATCTGCTGATTATCGGCAAGGTGCAGGCGTTTCACCGGGGCGGGGAACCGCCGGCAGTGCGTTATCTGATAGCGCCCATTAAATAAATATCACTCCCTTAAGCCTTAACTCACATTGAGGATTCGTATGAGCACAATTAAGACGCAGGATGGTACTCAGATTTATTACAAAGACTGGGGTTCGGGCAAGCCGGTTCTCTTCAGCCACGGCTGGCCGCTGGACGCAGACATGTGGGACAGCCAGCTGAACTACCTGGCCGAGCGCGGCTATCGCGTTATCGCCTTTGACCGTCGCGGTTTCGGTCGCTCCGACCAGCCGTGGGAAGGCTACAACTACGACACCTTCGCCTCGGACATTAACGATCTGATCAACCACCTCGATCTGCGCGACGTCACGCTGGTGGGCTTCTCCATGGGCGGCGGCGACGTTTCGCGCTACATCGGCCGCTACGGCACCGGGCGCGTGAAAGCGCTGGTGCTGCTGGGCGCCGTCACGCCGATTTTCGGCAAAGCGGCAGATTACCCGCAGGGCGTGGATCAGAGCGTGTTCGAAGGCATCCGCGACGGGCTGCGTAAAGATCGTGCGCAGTTTATCAGCGATTTCTCCACGCCGTTCTACGGCACCAATGCCGGGCAAACCGTGTCTCAGGGCGTGCTGACCCAGACGCTGAACATTGCGCTGCTGGCCTCGCTTAAAGGCACCATCGACTGCGTGAGCGCCTTCGGCGAAACCGACTTCCGCCAGGACATCGCGAAGGTGGACGTGCCGACGCTGGTTATTCACGGCAGCAATGACCAGGTCGTGCCGTTTGACTCCACCGGCAAAGTGGCGGCGGAGATGATCCCGGGCGCGCAGCTAAAAGTCTACGACAACGCGCCGCACGGCTTTGCGGTTACGCATCAGGATCAGCTGAACGAAGATCTGCTGGCCTTCCTGCAATCGCTGTAATGACGCGGGGAAGGCGTTCCCCGCCGGGATCTTCATCATTTTCGCTGTGTTAGCAGCGCTGGCTTTCTGTCCCACCCGCATAGCGCGGAGAAAAGCCTGTTGCCGGTCATCCTTTTCCGTGCGGATGGCCGGCTTTTTTATGGCTGGCGTTTAGCGCAGCACAAGGCGCATCGCGCAGCGCGTTTCATAAGCGAAACCGTGCTCTGCCTCTGCCGCCAGCAGCGCTTTCAGGCGCGTATCCAGCTCCGTTTCCGCCAGCGTGCTGAACCCGGCGCGCGCGTAAAACGGCTGGTTCCAGGGGACGTTTCTGAAGGTGGTCAGCGTCAGCGCCGTTATGCCCTCTGTTATCGCATCCGCAATCGCCCGTTGCAGCAGCGCCCGGCCCACGCCGCGCCCCTGCCAGGCGCGCGCCACCGCCAGCCCCTGAATATGGCGTACCGTCTCCTGTTGTTGGGCGATGAGAAACCCCACGGGAGCGTTTTGCGCCTCCACGGCGACCACAGAGTAGCCTGCGTTTACCCGCCTACGGTGTTCTTCTTCCGGCCAGCCGCCGTCATGGGCGACCCAGGCGAGTTCCGGCAACGCCAGAAACGCTTCGTCCGCCGCGCTTTCAATGGCGGGCAGCAGCGGCACATCAGCAAGCGTTGTTTTTCTTATCCGCATCGTCTCCCTCTGCGCCAGGAAGCGCGCTATCATTTCGCGCTCTGTGTTAAAACTATAAACAGAATGAATGGGCGAAAACGGTAGCCTGTGAATACCGTTCGCCGCACCGCTTTTTACTCGCTTGTGACGCAACTGTCCTCTTTTTAAGGAGCAATGTATGAGTTTACACACGTGGCTGAACGCCCTGCACATTATCGCCGGCATGTTGTGGGTTTTCGGCATGCTGCTGATGGCGTTTACTTATACGGTGACGGCGCCGAATCCGCAGGGCAACGCCGCGATGCTGGCGGGGGTGCGCCGCTGGAGCGCCCGCGTCACCAGCCCGTCGATGATTGTGCTGTGGGCGGCGGGCATTACCATGATGGTGACATACGGTCAGTTTCCGCATGCCTGGCTGGTGCTGAAGATAGTGGTGGTGGTGGCGCTGTCAGCGTTGCACGGCCTGCTTTCCGGCGCGCTGCGCCGTCTCGCCAGCGGCGAAGGGGCGCGTTTTCCCTGGCTTCGCCGCACGCCCGCGCTGCTGATTGCGGCGGTGATTGTGATTATCGTGCTGGCGATCATCCGCCCGTTTTAAGCGCCGTCGGTTAACCGCGTCCGCGCAAGCCCGCAGCCCGGACGCCCGCCGCTACAAAAAGTGGATGTGCTTTTTGCCGTGGTAAGGCGATATCTCAATGCGGGTCTCGACATGAAACACCTCTCTTAGCATCGCCTCCGTCAGCACGTCATCCGGCGTGCCGCTGGCCACCACCTCCCCTTTCAGCATGACGATCAGCGCGTCGCAGAACATCGCGGCGTGGTTAAGGTCGTGCAGCGCCACGATGCTGGTGACCGGCAGCTCGCTTATCAGGCGCATTAGCTGCATCTGGTGATGAACATCCAGGTGGTTGGTCGGCTCATCAAGCAATATTTCCGCAGGCGACTGGGCCAGCGCCCGGGCAATATGCACCCGCTGGCGTTCCCCGCCCGAAAGACTCTGCCACCCCTGCTCGCTGCGATCGCGCATCTCTACCCGCTCAAGCGCGGCGTTGACGATAGCCTCATCCTGCTGAGTCCATGAAGAGAGCGGCGAATGATGCGGAATGCGCCCGAGCTTCACTACATCGCGCACGCGAATGTTCGCCTCCGTCATGGTGTGCTGCTCTACAAAAGCGACCCTGCGCGCCACGCTTTTTTTCGCCATACCGGCCATGTCGTGCTCATCCAGCAGCACCCGGCCCGCCTGGGGGCGGCGTAACCCCGCAAGAATACGCAGCAGCGACGATTTCCCCGAGCCGTTCGGCCCCAGCAGGCCCAGCGTCTGCCCGCTTTTTACGTCGAGGGAGACGTTATTAACGATAAGTTTTTTCCCGGCGCGCCAGGAGAGATTTTCTGCGCGAATGCTCATGCGGCAGTCCTTGAGCGATACAAAATCACGGCGAAAAACGGCACGCCGACCAGCGCGGTGACCACCCCGACAGGCAGGCTCTGCGGCGCAATCGCGATGCGGGAGACAATATCCGCCAGCACCATGAAAATGGCGCCAGCCATGGCGCACGCCACCAGCAGGGTGCGATGCAGCGGGCCGAAGAAGTAGCGCATCATATGCGGCACCACCAGCCCGACAAAGCCTATCGAGCCCGCCATGCTGACGATGGTCGCGGTCATCAGCGCCGTCACGGCGAAGAGCGCCAGGCGCACATAGCCCACCGGTATGCCGAGCGAGGCCGCGGCGTCGTCGCCAAAAATAAAGGCATCCAGCGCTTTGGCGTAGTAAAGGCAGACGGCAAGCCCGAGCAGAACGACCACCAGCGCCAGCTGAAACTCTGGCCAGCGCACGCCGCTAAAGCTGCCGAGCAGCCAGAACATGACGTCGCGCGCCTGCTGGGCGCTGGCGGAGGTGCTGATGGTGTAAGCGGTAATGGCGTTAAACAGCTGCGAAGCGGCGACGCCTGCGAGGATGGTCCGCTCATTGCCGCCCCGCGCGCCGTTGGTTAACACCGCCACGAACAGAAAGGCAAGGAACGCGCCGGCAAACGCGCCCGCAGAAAGCGAAACCGCCCCGGCGCCCGCGCCCAGCACCACCACGGAGACCGCGCCGGTAGACGCGCCTGCGGATACGCCCAGCACGTAAGGTTCAGCGAGCGCGTTCTTCAGCAGGCTTTGCAGCACCGCGCCGCAAATGGCAAGCCCCGCGCCGCTACAGGCCGCCACCAGCGCGCGGCTTAAGCGAAAATCCCAGATCACGGTTTCGTGAATGCGGTTAAGCGGGACATCGGTCAGCCCGAGCCGGTTAGTGATGGCCTGGAGCGTGGTTTTCAACGGAATGGAAAGCTCGCCCACCCCGACGCCAAAGGCGATAACCAGCCCGAGCAGCGCCGCCGAAGCGATAAATAACGTCAGGCGCTGCGCCGTTTTCAGCGCCGGGCGCAAAGCTGCGGCCATTATTTCAGCCCCATCTTCTCAAGCTGCTCGCCCACCTGCTCGGCGCCGTAAAGCGTGCGGATGGTGGGGTTCATCGCCTGGCCATCCATCACCACGATATGACCTTTTTTTACCGCCTCAAGCTGGCTGACCGCCGGGTCGCTTTTCAGGAAGCGGATCTTCTCCTGCGCGTTATCCAGCGCCCAGCGGTTGCGATCGAGGTTCGACACCACAATCACATCGGGGTTGGCGGCGATAATGCTCTCCCAGCTTACCGTTGGCCATTCGCTGTCGGACTGAATGGCGTTCTTGCCGCCAAGCAGGCTGGCGATAAAACCGGAGGCGCTGTTTTTGCCGCCGACGTAGGCGTCGGACGAAGGCGACGCGCTGGAGAACCAGAAGAGGTAAGTGGTCTCTTTGCCGGGTTGGCTGAATTTCTCGCGAAGCTTGCTTTCACGGGCTTTAAAGTCCGCTATCAGCGCGTTGCCCCGCGCCTCGACGTTGAAGATAGCCGCCAGCTCGTCAATTTCCTGATAGAGCAAGGCCATATTCCACAGTTCGCTGCGGCTGCCGTAAATGTCGCCGGTGTTCTTTTTCGTCACGCACACGCCAGGCGACAAATAGCTGTTGATGCCCACCGAGGCGAAATCTTCGCGTTTCGCCACTTTGCTGTCCGGCCCCAGCAGCAGCGGAAGCTGCGCGGCGACGAAATCGGGCGACTGGGCAAGGATCGACTCAAGCGTTGGGATCTCCACCGTCAGTACTTTTACCTTCTCGTTCTGTTTCGCAAGCGATGGCAATACTTTTGTCGGCCAGAAGGCGCTGGCGGCCATTTTGTCTTCAAGCCCCAGCAGCAGCATGATCTCAGCGGTATTCTGCCCCAGCGCCACCATGCGCGCCGGCGGCTGCGTGAACGTGACTTTCACGCCGCAGTTTTCAAGCGTAAGCGGGTAGACGGTCGCAAGCGATACGCCGCTGCCCGTCGCCAGAAGCCCAGCCGCCAACAGCAGCGTTTTAACCATTCTCATCATTAACCTTTCTTTTTTATAAGCTATCCTGGCGCGAGCCAGGCGTTAACGGCCAGTCTGCGCTCGTTGCGGCGCTTTTATGCGACGGGCCTGCTCGCCTTAAGATGCAAATGAAACGCATTCTTAGCGATGAGCGGTTATACCGGGCCGTCTGGGGCTTGTCAATTCAGGCCCGCAGGCCGCTTCAGCCGGGCTAAATAATTTTCTTTTCAATTATTTGCCGGGTAATTAATTTATTTTCCCGGGCGGCGCGGCGCGGTAATTCCTGCTACGCTCTTGCGCCGACCCTGACCACGCGACGGATGAAGCATGCCTGCCTTTTTTGATCGTTTTTATCGCGCCCCTTCGCGCCTCTGGCCACCGCTGCTGCCGGGTAGCCAGCTGGTGTTTAATATCGGCTTTTATGCCGTGGTGCCTTTTCTGGCGATTTTTTTACGCGACGATATGCGCCTTTCCGGCTGGGCCATTGGCCTGGTGATCGGCCTTCGCACCTTCTCGCAGCAGGGCATGTTTTTGTTGGGCGGCGCGCTGGCGGACCGCTTCGGCGCCCGCGTGGTGATCCTGTGCGGCTGTCTGGTGCGCATTTGCGGCTACCTGCTGCTGGCCCTTGGCGAAACGCTCTGGCCGATTGTGCTGGGGGCCTGCTTAACCGGCATCGGCGGCGCGCTCTTTTCACCCTCTATCGAGGCGCTGCTGGCGAAGGCGGGCACGCAGAGCGAGGCGGCAGGCAAACGCAGCCGCGCCGAGTGGTTCGCGCTGTTTGCCGTCTGCGGCGAGCTTGGCGCCGTGCTCGGCCCGGTGCTGGGATCGCTGCTGGCGGGCTTTGGCTTCCAGCAGGTGGCGCTGGCGGGGGCGGGCGTGTTTGTCGTGGCGCTGCTGGTGCTTTTTTTCAGCCTGCCGCGCGACGCGCGCAGGCAGGAGACGCTGCATATCGCGCCCTGGTGGCAGACTTTTCGCAACCGGCGCTTTGTGGCGTTTATCGTCGCTTACAGCGGCTATCTCTTCAGCTATAACCAGCTTTACCTGGCGCTGCCGGTGGAGTTGCGCCGCTCCGGCAGCAGCGAAAGCGATCTCGGCCCGCTTTTCATGCTCGCCTCGCTGCTGGTTATCGTGCTGCAACTGCCGCTGGCGCGCGTGGCGCGGCGTGCAGGAGCGGCGCGCATGCTGCCGCTTGGTTTTTCGCTGCTGGCCGCCGCGTTTGCAAGCGTGGCGCTGTTCGCCGCCGCCACGCCGCCAGAAGGCTGGCTGCGCCTGCTGCCCGCCACTGGCATGGTAACGCTGCTGACGCTTGGGCAGATGCTGATTGTGCCGGTGGGGATGGATCTCATTCCCCGCTTCGCCAATGAGCAGAACCTGGGGGCGCATTACGGCGCGCTGGCGTCGATGGGCGGGCTGGCCGTACTGGTGGGCAACTTTGCCCTGGGCGCCCAACTCGACCATGCGCTGGTTCCTTCGCCGCAGGCGGTGCGGCCCTGGCTGTGGCTTGCCGCCGTGCCGCTGTGCAGCGCGCTGGCGATGATCGTTATCTGCCGCCCGTTCAGGCGAGCCGCCCGCGCAGGAAGTCGATAAACGCGCGCACCTTTTCCGACACGTGCCCGGTGTCCGGGTAGACCGCGTAAACGCCCTGCGCCGGAAAGCGGTAGTCCGGCAACAGATGGCATAAGTCGCCCGCTGCCAGCGAGGGTTGCACCAGCCAGTCGGGCAGCAACGCCACCCCGCCGCCCTGTTGGGCGAAAGCCAGCAATGCCGAGGCGCTGTCCGCCGACAGCACAGCGGGCCGGGTGATGGCAAAATCCAGCGTCTGGCGCTGCGGGCCGGTGAGTTGCCAGCGCAGAGGCGAAGGCAGACGGTTGTGGATTATCCATTCTGCTTGCGCCAGCGCTTCGGGCGAGGCAACCGGGTTTTCTTTCAGCCACTGCGGTGAGGCGACGGGCAACACCTCAAAACGGGTGAGCAGCGCCGCGCGGTAGGTGGAGTCCGCCAGCGTGCCAAGACGTATCGCCACATCAAAGCGTTCGGCAATCAGATCGGCATGCTGCGACGACGAGACGTGGCGGATGCGCAGCGCCGGATGCGCCCGCCGAAACGCCGCCAGCGCCGGAATGACAACCTGCGCGCCATACTCGCTGGTGCTGGTGATGCGCAACTCGCCGCGCAGCCCGCCGTGATGACGCTGCGCCTCTTCCCGCATCGCCTGCGCCTCCTGCAACAGCGCGGCGGCGCGCCGGTAAAAGGTTTCTCCCGCCTCTGTCAGCGCCAGCCGCCGCGTGGTGCGCAGCAAAAGCGACACGCCTAACTCCTTTTCCAGTTGCCGGACGTTAAAACTCACCACCGCTTTGGTCATCCCAAGCGCGGCCGCCGCGGCCGTAAAGCTGCCCGCCTCCGCCACCGCCACAAAGGCCGCCACCCGCTGCAAATTCAGCATACCCGCCCTGCCGATTGTCAAAATAAGTTTGACAGTGTATCAGGCCGCGCCCCGTTTATCCGCCCTGTGCCGCCGCTTACAGTAGGCGTCTACCGGAGGAAGCGTTATGTCTTATCGCAGCAAAGTGGCCGTGGTTTACCTGCTCGGCTTTTTCATCGACCTGATTACTATGTTTATCGCCAATGTCGCTTACCCGGCGATAGCGCATAGCCTGGGGGCGTCCGTCGCCGGGCTTGCCTGGGTCAGCAACGGCTACATTATGGGCCTGACGCTGGCCATTCCCCTGAGCGCCTGGCTTACGCAGCGGGCCGGGGCGCGCCGGGTTTTTTTGCTCTCGCTGGCGCTGTTTACCCTTGCCTGCGCCGCCGCTGGCTTCGCGGGTTCCCTCACCGCCCTGGTGTTCTGGCGCGTGGTGCAGGGCGCGGGCGGCGGGCTGCTTATCCCGGTGGGCCAGGCGCTGGCCTGGCGGCTGTATGCGCCGCATGAGCGGGCGAAAATCGCCTCGGCGGTCATGCTGGTGGGCCTGCTGGCGCCGGCGCTTTCGCCCGCTGCGGGCGGCCTGTTGATAACGGCGCTCGGCTGGCGCGGGGTCTTTTTCGCCAGCCTGCCGCTGGCGCTGGCCACCCTTGCGCTGGCCTGGCGCTGGCTGCGCCGCGAAGCGCCTGCCGACCGTTCGGCCCCGCCTGACGCCGCCGGGTTAGCCCTGGGCTGCGGCGCGCTGTTTCTGCTGCTGTTCGGCCTTACGCGCCTTAGCGACTCGCACGCAACGGGGCTGGCGGCGCTACTGCTGTTGGCGGGCGGAACCCTGCTTGCGCTGTTTGCGCGCCGCTGTCGTAAACGCGCCGCCCCTGCGCTCAACCTGAACCTGCTGGCCGACCCGCTGCTGCGCTTTTCTATGGCGGTATACCAGGCTGTGCCGGGCGTGTTTATCGGTATCAACCTGGTCGCCATGCTCTGGCTGCAAAACTCGCTCGGCCTGACGCCCGGCGCCGCTGGCATGCTGATGATGCCCTGGTCGCTCGGCTCGTTTCTGGCGATTTGCCTGACCGGCAAAACCTTTAACGCGTTGGGGCCAGGGCCGCTGATTATGGCGGGCTGCCTGTTGCAGGCGTTGGGGATCGCATTGCTCACGCAGATTGAGCGCGGCGAGCAGCAGCTTGCGCTGGCTGGCGCCTTCGCGCTGATGGGCGTGGGCGGCAGTCTGTGCAGCAGCGCGGCCCAGAGCAGCGCCTTTCTTAACACGCCGAACACCGCCCTGCCGGATGCCGCCGCGCTGTGGAACATTAACCGTCAGCTCAGCTTTTGCTTCGGCGTGGCGCTTTTTACGCTGCTGCTTGACCAGTTCTGCGCGCACGTTGCGCCAGCGCAGGCTTACCGCTGGACATTCTGGTGCGCCGCGCTGGCGACGCTGCTGCCGCTGCCGCTCTGCTTTCGTCTTGATAACCGCGCGGTTAAGCTGCGCCTTGTACCTGAACAGGAGACCCCATGAACCCTTATTTCACCGAAGTGCTGCAAGCGCATGTCGCCATTGAGGCCTGGCTTGGCAAAGGCGATGGCGATATTAACGCCCTGCTCGCCCGCTTTAGCCCGGACTATTCAATGATTGCGCTGACCGGCGCTGTGCTTAACCATGCGCAACTGAGCGAGTTTTTCCTTGCGCAGCGCGGCGCGCGGCCGGGCCTGGACATTATCGTTGATGAGATGCGCCTGCTGGCTGAATGGCCCGAAGGCGCCGTGGTGCGCTACCGCGAGCGCCAGCGCCTGCCGGGGCTTACGCAAACCACCCGCTGGTCCACCGCGCTTTTCACGCTACAGGCAGGCCTGCCGCTATGGCGGCATCTGCACGAAACGCTGCAAAGTTAATCTTCCCCGCTGAGCAACCGCCGCGGTTTGCAGCCATACTCAAACGCTGTGCGGTTTTTGCTTCAGCAGAGGATAAGGTGATGAATAACATCAGCGGCAAGGTGGTGGTGATTACAGGCGCCAGCAGCGGCATCGGCGAGGCGACGGCGCGGTTGCTTTGCGCAGAAGGCGCCTGCGTCGTGCTGGGCGCGCGGCGGCTGGAAAAGCTTGAAGCTCTGAAGCAGGCATTGACCCGGGCGGGCGGCAAAGCGGAAGTGGCGCAAACGGATGTGTCGAAGCGCGAAGAGGTGCAGGCGCTGGTGCAGAAGGCGCTCGACGCTTTCGGCCGCGTTGACGTGCTGATTAACAACGCGGGCATTATGCCGAACTCCCGCCTCGACCAGTTGCGGGTAGACGACTGGGAGCGCGCCATCGACATTAACCTGAAGGGCACGCTTTACGGCATCGCGGCGGTATTGCCCACCATGCAGGCGCAGAAAAGCGGGCATATCATTAACCTGTCGTCCCTTTCCGGGCACCGGGTACGCCCTACCAGCGCGGTTTATTCGGCGACGAAGTTTGCCGTGCGGGCGATTTCCGAAGGGCTGCGCATGGAGATGACGCCGTGGAATATCCGTAGCACGATTATCTCCCCCGGCCCGGTGGATACAGACCTGCCCGGCAGCGTCACGGATGAAGCTGTCGCCGAACAGGTGCGCAAAGTGCACGAGATGGCGATTTCCGCCGACACGCTCGCCCACACCATCGCTTTCGCCATCAGCCAGCCGGAAACAGTAGATATTAACGAGATCCTGCTGCGCCCGACGGCGATGGAATAAGCGCCAGTTAATCTGAAAGCGCGGCAGCGGAGAAACACGATGCGGATAGCCCAGATAACCGATATTCACGCCACGCCGGATAACGGCAACCTGGCGCGCCTGGGCCGCGCAACGGCGTGGCTGGCGGCGCTGGCGCCCGATCTGCTGGTTGTTACGGGCGACCTGGTGGATGACGGGTGGCATGAAGGGTATAAGGCTGTCGAAGCGGAACTGTTGCGCGCCCGCTGCCGCATTCTGCTGCTGCCTGGCAACGCGGACGACCGCGAAGCGATGCGCCGGGGCTTTCAGGAAACGATGCGCTGGCCGCACGCAGGCGCGCTGCACTTCAGCGAGGTCATTAACGGCCTTCCCGTTATCGGCGTCGATACCACCCTGCCCGGCGAAACGCGTGGAGATATCGCGCCGCATCTGGGCTGGCTTGCCGGCAGGCTGGCGGAATGTACGCAGCCTGCGCTTATCTTCACGCATCATCATCTTTTTCGCTGCGGCATCGCGCCGATAGACAACGTTATGTGCGCCGGTGAACAGGCGTTCTGGAAGGTGATAGCGCAAAACCCCGTTGCGCCGCACGCCGTTTGCAGCGGCCACGTCCATCGCAGCATGTCTGCCGTGGTAAGCGGCGTGCCGACCTATATTTGCGGCTCGGTCTGCCCTGCTAACCCGCTGTTACTGGATGAAAACCGCATGCCGCCGGTAACCGACCCGGCGGCGCTGATGGTTTATGACCTGAGAAACGGCTGTTTAGTGGCAAGCCAGGTGGGGGTTTAGCGAGCGTTGGCGCGCAGCATTACGCATTCACGGCGGCATTACGCAACAGCGCAATCGACTTTTTAACCACTTCCGAGCGAATCAGCGGATGGTAGACCATACACAGCTCGCTCTCTTCAAGGCGGTCCAGCACATCAAGATAGACCACGTTTTCGAGGCGCATCGCGTCAGCGGAAGCGGGCACCAGCGCCACCCCTAAGCCTGCCGCCACCAGGCTTATCAGCGTTGAGACATCGCTTGCGTATTGCGCTATCTGCGGGGTAAACCCCGCCTGTTTGCAGGCATGCTGGAAATGGTGCTCAAGGCCCACGCCGCCCGGATCGCGAAGCGAAATCCAGCTTTCATTTTTTAACGACGCGAGGTTAAGCGAAGCGGCGTTCGCCAGCGGATGCTGGCTATAGAGCGCAAGCCGGGTCTTTTCGCGCAGCAAGGGGTGGACGGCCAGCGCATCCGCAAGCGTGGCCAGCGGCGCGCGCAAAATGGCGACGTCGATCCGGTAGCTCTGCACGGCGTCACAGAGCGTTTGCACATCGCCGGAGGTCAACGAAACCTGAATGTCCGGCCAGCGGGCGCGCAACTGGCGCAGCATGGCGGGCAGCCTGTCGTTGAACATGGCGCTGGAGACATACCCCAGGTTCAGCACGCCCTGCTCGCCTCTGGCGGTACGCTGCGCCTCCAGCACCGCCTGGTCTATCATCGCCAGCGCCACGCGCGTTTTTTGCAAAAAAGCGTCGCCCGCCGCCGTGAGCGTTAGCCTGCGGTTGGCGCGGGAAAACAAGGTGACGCCGAGCCGCTCCTCCAGGCTTTTTATCTGCTGACTCAGCGCGGGTTGCGCCATGTTCAGCCGCTCTGCGGCCCGGTGCATATGCAGCTCCTGCGCCACCACCACGAAATTGCTCAACTGACGTAAGTGCATCGGCGTTACCTGTCTCTTATTGATAATAAAAAACTTATCAACATCGAGTTAATGATGCAATTGATGCGCTTTGCAGCCGGAAGGATACTGAATGCATAGCATTAAGAGAGGTATGTTATGGACAATCAGGTTTACGATTTACGCAGCGCTATCGCCCTGCTGCAACAGCATGAAGGCCAGTACATAGAGACAAATCACCCTGTCGACCCTAACGCGGAGCTGGCTGGCGTTTATCGCCACATTGGCGCGGGCGGCACGGTAAAGCGCCCCACCCGCACCGGCCCGGCGATGATGTTTAACAATGTGAAAGGCTACCCCGGCTCGCGTATCCTGGTGGGAATGCATGCCAGCCGCGAACGCGCCGCGCTGCTGCTTGGCTGTAAAGCCTCCGCGCTGGCGCTTCACGTTGGCGACGCGGTGAAAAACCCTGTAGCGCCGGTGGTGGTGCCGGCGTCTCAGGCGCCCTGCCAGGAGGTGGTTTACCGCGCCGACGACCCCAATTTCGACCTGCGCACGTTGCTGCCTGCCCCCACCAATACGCCAATAGATGCCGGCCCCTTTTTCTGCCTCGGCCTGGTGCTGGCAAGCGACCCGGAAGATGCTTCGCTCACCGACGTGACCATTCATCGCCTCTGCGTGCAGGGACGCGACGAGCTTTCCATGTTCCTCGCCGCGGGCCGCCACATCGAAGTGTTTCGCCAAAAAGCCGAAGCGGCGGGCAAACCGCTGCCGGTGACGGTCAACATGGGTCTCGACCCGGCGATTTACATCGGCGCCTGTTTTGAGGCTCCCACCACGCCGTTCGGCTATAACGAACTGGGGGTGGCAGGCGCGCTGAGATCGAAACCCGTTGAGCTGGTGCAGGGCGTTTGCGTAGCGCAAAAAGCGATTGCGCGGGCGGAAATTGTGATTGAGGGCGAGCTGCTGCCGGGGGTGCGCGTAAGGGAAGACCAGCACACCGACACGGGCCACGCCATGCCGGAGTTTCCCGGCTATTGCGGCGAGGCTAACCCGTCGCTGCCGGTTATCAAGGTGAAAGCGGTGACGCTGCGCCATCAGGCGATTTTGCAAACCCTGGTCGGCCCCGGCGAAGAGCACACCACCCTTGCAGGCCTGCCGACGGAAGCGAGCATTCGCAACGCGGTGGAAGCGGCTATTCCCGGCTTCTTACAGAACGTCTACGCCCACACGGCGGGCGGCGGGAAATTCCTCGGCGTATTGCAGGTGAAAAAACGACAGCCTTCGGATGAGGGCCGTCAGGGGCAGGCTGCGCTGATTGCGCTCGCCACCTACCCGGAACTGAAAAACATCATTCTGGTGGATGAAGATGTTGATATTTTCGACAGCGACGACATTCTCTGGGCGATGACCACCCGCATGCAGGGCGACGTGAGCATTACCAACATTCCCGGCGTTCGGGGCCACCAGCTTGACCCGTCGCAGATGCCGGATTACAGCCCGTCGATTCGCGGCCAGGGCATCACCTGCAAAACGATCTTCGACTGCACCGTGCCCTGGGCGCTGAAGTCGCGCTTTGAGCGCGCGCCGTTCGCCGAGGTGGACCCGCGACCCTTCGCCCCGGAATACTTTGCAAAACAGGCGAAAAATCAGTAGCGCCTCCGCGACCGGGTTTATTCATCTGCTGAATTATGATCTTATGTGCGTGATGACTTAACAGTGACAAAGGATCAGAGATGTTCACGAAACGCTATACGGTGGATGAAAAGCACATTGATTTTCAGGGCGTGGTAGATGGTCTTTATTACCCGTTTTACATGGAGTGGGCCCGCCACGCCTGTATGCGCGAAGGGCTGGGCATTGATATTGAAGAGGAGTTCAAATCAGGCCGCCTTTATATGGTGCTGGAATACACGCTGCGCTTTCGCAAAAGCCTGCAAAAAGGGGATGAAATGGAAGTCACCTGCCAGCTTGTGAAAAACGAGAAGCGCAACCGCGTGAACTTCGAGCAGCAGATTCGGGTGGATGGCAAGGTTTACGCGGAGGCGACATTTGTCGCGACCTGCCTTGAGAACGGCCGCCCCTGCATGCCTGCCGCCATTGCGGATTATCTGGCTGACTAAAACGGCCGGGTGACTAAAACGGCGGGGTTGTCCGCCCGCCGTTTTGTCTGCTTACTTTTTAATATCGACCTGATAAAAAATGTGTTTGCCGAACGGGTCGATTTCATAACCCGTCACCTCTTTGCGCACCGGCTCGAAAATGGTCGAGTGGGCTATCATCACCGCGGGCATTTGCTCGTGCATCATCTGCTGGGCCTGCACATAAAGCGCCTCGCGCTTCGGCTGGTCGGTGATGGCTTTGGCCTCGCTGATAAGCTTATCGAACGGCGCATAGCACCACTTCGCCGAGTTGGAGCCGCCATTGGCGGACTGGCAGGTAAAGAGCGGGCCGAAGAAGTTATCCGGGTCGCCCGTCGCGGTGGTCCAGCCCATCAGCGCCGCCTGGTGTTCGCCGCCCTTCACGCGCTTGAGGTATTCGCCCCACTCGTAGCTGACAATTTTCGCCTTCACACCGATTTTCGCCCAGTCAGCCTGAATGATTTCCGACATGCGGCGGGCGTTCGGGTTGTACGGACGTTGTACCGGCATCGCCCACAGATCGAGAGTGAAGCCATCCGGCAGCCCCGCCTCTTTCAGCAACGCTTTCGCCTGCTCCGGCGAGTAGTCGTAATCTTTCAGGCTCGCATCCGCGCTCCAGACGCCCGGCGGCAGCAGGTTTTTCGCTGCGGTGCCGGTGCCCTGGAAAACCGCTTCGATGATGGCCGGCTTGTTGATGGCCATCGCCAGCGCCTGGCGCACTTTGGGGTTATCCAGCGGCGGCTTTTGGGTGTTAAGCGCGAGGAAGCCGGTGTTCAGCCCCGATTTGCTCATCAGGTTGATGTCCGGGTTCGCCTTCATGCGCGGCAGGTCCGCCGGGTTTGGGAAGGCCATGACCTGGCACTCGTTTTTCTCAAGCTTGGCGTAGCGCACGGACGCGTCCGGCGTGATGCTAAAGACCAGCCGGTCGAGCTTCGCCTTGCCCTGCCAGTAGTCATCAAACGCGGTAAACAGAATGCGCGAGTCTTTCTGGTACTGGGTAAGCTTAAACGGCCCGGTGCCGACCGGGTCCATATCCACCCGCTCCGGCGTGCCCGCTTTCAGCATCGCGTCGGCATATTCGGCGGACAAAATCGAGGCAAAGTACCAGGCGAGATCGGGCACGAACGGCGCTTCCGGATGGGCCAGCGTAAAGCGCACGGTGTGGTCGTCGACTTTATCAATGGCGGTGATCAGCTTGCCGAACTCCAGGCTTTCAAAGTTAGAGTAGTTGCCGTTCGAGACATTGTGATACGGGTGTTTCGGGTCTTTCTGGCGCATAAACGAGAAGATCACGTCGTCGGCGTTAAAATCCCGCGTCGGTTTGAAATATTTGTTGCTCTGGAATTTCACCCCTTTGCGCAGATGGAAGGTGTAAACCTTGCCGTCTTCGCTGACCTCCCAGCGTTCCGCCAGGCTCGGCACCAGCTCCGTGGTGCCGGTTTTAAAATCCACCAGCCGGTTATAAACCGGCACGGCGCTGGCGTCGACGCTGGTGCCGGAGGTATAAAGCTGCGGGTTAAAGTTTTCCGGAGAACCTTCAGAGCAGTAAACCAACGTCTTTGCGCCCGCCGCCGAACTGACCGCCAGCGCGGCGAACGTTAATGCCTGAATTGTGTGCTTGCTAATCATCGTAATTCCTTTATGTTTTTTTACTGCGTGCCAAAGGATTCTGATTCTTCGTCACTCATCAATAACATTAAAAACAGAACGCAAACACCTGATAACTCAAATAGAGAAGGATCAACCATGCCATCCACGCTCGGCAGTCAATTAACCCAACGCTTTTTTCGCTATCTGGCAATCACCAGCCAGAGTGATGCATCCGCCACGACGCTCCCTACCACGCCGGGCCAGCACGACATGGCGCGCGCGCTGGCGGAAGAGCTGAAAACGCTGGGCCTGGAGCAGATTGAGATTGACGACCACGCCACCGTCACCGCGGTGAAAAAAGGCAACGTGGCGGGCGCGCCGCGCATCGGTTTTATCACCCATATCGACACCGTGGACGTCGGCCTCTCGCCAGAGATTCATCCGCAAATCCTTACCTTTACCGGAGAAGATCTCTGCCTGAACGCGAAAGAGGCTATCTGGCTGCGGGTCAACGAGCGCCCGGAGATTAAGGCCTACCTGAACGAAGAGATTATTTTCAGCGACGGCACCAGCGTGCTGGGGGCGGACAATAAAGCGGCGGTGACGGTAGTGATGACGCTGCTGGAGAACCTGACGCCGGAGATGCGCCACGGCGACATCGTGGTGGCGTTCGTGCCCGATGAAGAAGTGGGCCTGCGCGGCGCGAAGGCGCTGGATTTAAAACGCTTCGACGTGGATTTTGCTTATACCATCGACTGCTGCGAACTGGGCGAAGTGGTTTATGAAAACTTCAACGCGGCGCAGGCGGAGATCCGCTTTACCGGCGTGACGGCGCACCCAATGGCCTCTAAGGGCGTGCTGGTGAACCCGCTGCTGATGGCCACTGACTTTATCAACCACTTCGACCGTAAAGCGACGCCGGAGCATACCGCCGGGCGCGAAGGCTATATCTGGTTTAACGGCATGCAGGCGAGCCAGAACAGCGCGGTGCTGAACGCCAGCGTGCGCGATTTTGACCTTGCCGCTTTTGAGCGCCGCAAACAGCAGCTTCATGAGGTGGCGCAGAAGATTGCCGCCGAACACCCAACCGCGAAGGTGGAAATCAGCATCAGCGATGTGTACAGCAACATCAGCAACGCCATTGGCGAAGACCGCAGGCCGATTGATTTGATTTACCAGGCGCTGGACGCGCTTAACATCGAGCCGAAAACCATCCCGATGCGCGGCGGCACCGACGGCGCGGCGCTTTCCGCGAAGGGGTTATTAACGCCAAACTTTTTCACCGGCGCGCATAACTTCCATTCACGCTTTGAATTCCTGCCGCTTAAATCCTTTGAAGCGTCTTATAACGTGGCGCTGCAAGTCTGTTTGCTGGCGGCGAAGTAAGTTTAAGGGGCCGGGAAACCGGCTCTTTTTTATTTAACCGCACGGTTATAAAAAGCAGGAAAGCATTGACGCTAATAACGCAAATGAGCTGGATAAGCCTGGATTGCGTTTATGGCAACCTCTATTCTTTTGCAGTTATTACTCCTCAACTCATTACAGGATGTAAGAAGAACAAGCATACGTATAAGGAATTTAACAAAATGAAAAAACTATTGCTCATTTCCTGCCTTCTACTGGCCAGTAATATTTCGCTGGCATATGAAGCAGAAAACATAACGTCAAACGACGAAGTGAAAGCCTGCATTGATAAATATGGCGAAGAGAATAGCGAATGCCTTGGCGAGATTGAGAAGAAATCAACCGACGCGCTCAATAAGACGTACGCGGCCAGGCTTAAAGAGATGGAGAATTTTGACTATACCGAATGGTGGATGGGCGATGAAGACCGAAAAAAGCGTATGATTGAAATTTTCAAAAGAAGCCATGCCGAATGGCTTAAATACAGAGATGATTATTGTAATGTTGCAGCGACAGGCGCACAGGGGACGCACTTCCTTGGAAATGCCTCGGTAGGCTGCACTATCAACATGAATAAACGACGTATTAAAGAAATACAGATGCTTCAATTGAACAATCTGAAATAAATTATACCTTTTACTTCTTTCTGACCACGCTATCAGAGGCGGTCAGAATATGTGTGGTTTATATGCGTCACTTCGGTAAAACGATGAACACATTCCCCGTTGTCGTTAAGCGGTCTGCTTTGTAAGCCAACTTAATCAACGTGGCTTAATTACCTGCGGCTTATAAATAGCAACTCAGCGCGAGGGCTTAAGCATAAATTAACGTGGCGCTGCAAGTCTGTTTGCTGGCGGCGAAGTAAGGCCGTAAGGGCAGGAAACCAGCCGTTCCCTGCCCAAACTCCGCAACGCCCCCGGGGCCGGGGGCAATGCTCAGCTATTCACCTCATTTAACTCATCGTTATAACTTTCGCGCGTTACGCAGACACAAAGAATGGTGATTAACGCCATACAGGCCAGGAACAGCGAAATAGGCCACGAGGCGCCGCCGGACCAGGCAATCAGCAACGTGCCGATCATCGGCGTCAGCCCACCCACAATATTCGCCAGCTGAAAACCAAGTGACACGCCGGTATAACGCACGCTGGTATCAAACAGCTCTGAGAAAAAGGCGGGCTGCACGCTGAACATCATTCCCAGCCCGACGGAATAACAAAAGGTTGTGGCGAACATAAACATTTTCACCGAACCGGAATCGATCATCCAGAACAGCGGGAAGGCAAAAATAAGCGTGATGGCGGCCCCGGCCAGATAGACCGGACGGCGGCCAATTTTATCGGAAAGCCAGCCGAAGAAAGGAAAGGTGAAGATGCCGACAAAGCTTGCCAGCAGCAGGCCGTTAAGCGCCGTTTCGCGCGTAAAATTAAGCTCGCGCGTGACGTAAGACATAAAAAACGCCACCGTCAGCCAGCCCAGCACAATCTCCCCCATGCGCATGCCCATCGCCAGAAAGACCGCTTTTCGATGGTGCTTCAGCACGGTCAGGATGGGATATTTTTGCTCGGCGGCTTTGGGCGCGTTCTGGCGTTGCTTCTGGTTTTGCTGGAACACCGGCGTCTCTTCAATGCGCGAGCGGATGAACATTCCCACAAACAGCAGGGCAATGCTCAGCAGGAACGGCACACGCCAGCCCCAGGACATTAAATCTTCTTCCGGCAACATGACCACCAGTGCGAAAACGGCGGTGGCGATAAACAGCCCCAGCACGTTCCCCAACTGGACGAAGGTGCCGAAAAAACCGCGGCGGTTACGCGGAGCATATTCGGTAATCAGCGTTGTCGCGCCGCCCCACTCGCCGCCAATGGCGAAGCCCTGGCACAAGCGCAAAAAAATAAGGATCAGCGGCGCCGCGTTGCCGATGGTGTCGTAAGAGGGGATCAGGCCAATCAGAAACGTCGAGATCCCCATGATCATCAACGATAAAACCAGCGATTTTTTACGTCCGATCTTATCGCCATAGTGACCAAACACGATGGCGCCGATCGGACGGCTGACAAAGGTAATCGACAGCGTCAGGAACGACACAAGCAGCGCCATCAGCGGTGAAAGGTTGGGGAAAAACAGCGACGGGAAGACCAGCGCGGCGGCAGTGCCGTAAATAAAGAAATCGTAGAATTCGATCGTCGTTCCCGACAGCCCGGAGCCGAGCACGGTTATCAATTTTTTTCTTTCCCGTACTGATGGCGAGAGCTGCTCCTCTTTCGCTGCGGGTAACGTAGGCGAGGTAATCGTGGTCATCATTAAATCCTCTGTCGGGAAGCGTTATTGTGTTGTGGGTCTGCGCCTGGCTGACGGTGGCGACGAGAGAAACCGCCCGCAAGCTAACTCGAATTAGCTAATTATAGTAATCCATGAATATTCACAACGTGAAAGCATAAAGAGTGTGAGCGGGATCGGCTTAATATTTGTTCACCGCAGTGCAAAGCGGCGTTCAGCCCTCTACCGTTTCGGTAAATAACCTTTTAATTTCATCAGAATAGCAACATGGCCTTTCTCGTATGAGCATAACGGCGCGCTTTCGCTTTTTGCCGCCTGGCCGCATTGCTATTAGCGTCCACAACAACCCCCGCCCGGCGCCGTTTCCCGGCAGAAAAAAAATAATTTTTATTTATCAACTAATTAAAAAATGGATTTTGAAGACCATCACAAAACCCCGGCAAAGGAATTGAGGCTGCTTTTTTTTTGGCCTAGTTTGCTAATTCGAATTAGCTAAGAGGATTAGCCATGAACGAAGAGGCTTACATCGGCATTGATGTGGGGTCGGGAAGCGTACGGGCCGGGATTTTTACCGCCACGGGCGACAGACTGGCCTTCGCGGTTCACCCCATCAGCCAGTTTCAGGGCGAGGGCGATTGCGTTGAGCAATCTTCCGCTGAGATCTGGCAGGCGACAGGCGCGGCGGTTCGCGAAAGCCTGCGCGCCGCCGGGATCGACCCGGCGCGGATCCGCGGCATCGGCTTTGATGCGACCTGTTCGCTGGTCGCCGTGGCCGCCGATGGCGCAGGCGTATCGGTTTCGCCGCAGGGCCAGGCGGAACGGGACATCATCATGTGGCGGGATCATCGCGCTCAGGAAGAGGCGCGGGAAATCAACCGTACCGGTGACGAAGCGTTGCGCTATGTGGGCGGCGAAGTGAGCGTAGAGATGCAATTGCCAAAGATCCTCTGGCTTAAACGCCATTTGCCCGATCGCTATCAGCAGATCTGGCGGCTGTTCGATCTGGCCGATTATCTGGTGTGGCGCGCCTGCGGGCAGGATGTCGCCAGCACATGCACCCTGACCTGCAAATGGAATTATCTGGCCCACGAGCAGCGCTTCAGCGCTTCTTTGCTGCGCGCGATTGGGCTTGAGGCGCTGGGGGAGAAAATTCCCGCCACGGTGCGCGACCCCGGCGAGAAAGCCGGTACGCTGCGCCCAGACATCGCCCGGGAATGGGGGTTGAGCGAGAGCGTTGTGGTGGCGACCGGCATTATTGACGCTCACGCTGGCGGTTTGTCGCTCAGCGGCAGCCAGCCGCAGGGGAGCCTCGCCATCATCAGCGGCACCTCCAACTGCCATATGATCCTCAGCAAACAGCCTGTGTTGATCCCCGGCGTCTGGGGCCCTTACTGGGGCGCGATGCTGCCGCGATGGTGGCTGAACGAAGGCGGCCAGAGCGCGGCGGGGGCGCTGGTGGAGTGGACGCTTAGCCAGCATGCCTGCTGGGCCACTCTGCGGCAAGCGGCGAAAGCGCAAGGCGAATCGGCGTACCACTTGCTAAACCAGCGGGTGCAACAGCTGGAAGCCGCGGAACGCTGGCCAACGCGCCATCTGCATGTGCTTGGCGATCACCACGGCAACCGCTCGCCCCGGGCTAACCCGCAGGCCCGCGGCGCCATTTACGGGCTGACGCTTGAAGAAGGCGAGGCCGGGCTGGCGCGCCTTTATCTCGCCACGTTGCAGGCTATCGCCTACGGCACCCGTCATATTATCGACGCCATGCGCGCCGCCGGGCATGACATCTCGCGGATCGTTATCTGCGGCGGCGCGACGAAAAACCCGCTGTGGCTTCGCGAATACGCCAACGCTACGGGCTGCGATATCCACCTCGCGCGTGAAGAAGATGCCGTTACTCTCGGCGCCGCGCTGCTTGGCGCCGTGGCCTGCGGCGGCTTCCCCTCGCTTACCGACGCCGTCGCCGCCATGAGTCATCACGGCAAAACCGTCGCGGCCGACCGCTCGGCGCAAACACACGCCTTTCACCAGGCGAAGTACCAGGTCTACCTGCAAATGTATGACGACCAGCAGCGGGCGCAGCAGCGCTACAACGCGATCATGAACAACGCCTGAAAACCTCCCTACCCTACAGGAGCCATACCGATGTTGAATTTGACCCTACCTGAGGAAGACGCGCTCATCACGCCGCAAGCGGGCGAAGTGCTTATGGTGACGAATGCGGACTTACGCGAACCGGCTAACGTCACCTGCTGGCCGACGCAAAAACAGTTTGAACAGCGGCTTGAAGCGGCGCTGGAAAAACTGGGCTATCGCCTGCGCCGCGCCCATCCGGTGAGTGAAAGCCGCGGCCACGGTTTTATCAGCAGCCAGCAAGAAGGAAGCCGTCTGTTCGCGCGCATCGACCCGGACGCGCCGGTGATTGTGCTGCTCACCGCCTGGCAATACTCCCACCATATCGCGCCGTCGCTGGCGCACCATCGCGGGCCGATTTTGCTGCTCGCCAACTTCGACGGCACCTGGCCTGGGCTTGTGGGCATGCTCTGTATGGCGGGCAGCCTTACCAGCCTTGAGCGCAGCTACTCCCGCCTGTGGTCGGAAACGTTTGATGACGAGACGTTTATGCGTGGCCTGGAGACCTGGCTGCGCGACGGCCACCTCAGCCACAAGCTCGGTTATCTGCATCCGGTGGCGGCCAGCGCGCCGCTGCTGGCAACCCCTGCCGGGCAGATCGGCATGAAAGTGGGCCGGTCGATCCTCAAACATAAAGCGATCGTCGGGCTGTTCGACACCTTCTGCATGGGGATGATCAACGGCGTTTTTCCGCAGAAGGCGATGATTGACGTCGGCATGCCGGTGGAATCGCTGTCGCAATCGGCGCTGCTGGTGGAGATGAATAAGGTGCCGCAGCCGCTGCGCGAAGCCTGTCTCGACTGGTACGAAAGCCGGGGCATGCGCTTTAACTTCGGTCACGACGGCGCGCGGGAGCTTACCCGCGAACAGGTGCTGGAGCAGTGCGCGATGATGATCGCCATGGCGCGTTTCGTGAAGCGCTTCGGGCTGTCGGCGGTGGGCGTGCAGTATCAGCAAGGGCTGAAAGAGAGCTGCGCCGCGTCCGATTTCGCCGAAGGGGCGATTGGCAACGCCGAGCGCTTTCCTATCCCGGACGAACAGGGCGAGATAATTTGTCCCGATGCGCCCATTACCTGCATTAACGAAGTGGATATGGGCAGCGCCATCCCCCAGGTCATGCTCGCCAGACTGCTGAGCGCGCTGGGCATGGCGAGTGAAACCACCCTGCATGACATCCGCTGGGGCAGCGACTACAACGGCACCTTTTACTGGGATCTGGAGATTTCCGGCGCGGTGCCGTTCGCCCACCTGAAAGGCGGCATTGCGGGCGCGACCGGCTACCGCCAGCCGCCGATGTTTTTCCCTTACGGCGGTTCCACTATCGCAGGCCAGGGCAAAGCCGGACGCTTTATCTGGGCCCGCGCCCACTATGAAGGCACGCAGGTGATCCTGCATGTCGGCACCGGTACGGCGGTTGAGCTGCCGGAAGCGGAGTTTGAGCGCCGCCGCAAAGCCACCAACTATGAGTGGCCGCTGCTGAACGCCGTGCTCGACGGCGTGACCCGCGACGACTTAATGGCGGGACACCAGAGCAATCACCTGAGCCTGGCGTATGTCGACGAGGCGCAGCTTGCGCAGGTGCTGACTGCGTTTGTCGCCCAGGCGCTGACGCAGAACATGCGGGTTTATCTCGCCGGGAGCGCCTCGCAGCTCGTGCAGTAACACTCACTCGCTTATGTCATTTGTACGTTGTTAGCGATCCTGACAAACATCCGGTTAATCCAACGCCTTAACCATGAAGGCGCGGGTCAACGCATATCTGCCCGGGCGCGCAGGGGCCTGCTCCCCTGCCGCCTGAGCAAGAGAGGATTTTATGTATCAGCAGCAACACATTGAATTTATTGTTCAGAAAGCCAAAAAACGGCTCGACGCGCAGGAGGCCCCCGGCTGCACCAAAGCGGGCTGGCTGATGATAACCGCGTTGTTAATTGAGTCGTGGGATATCTATTCCATGGCTTTTATCCTGTTCGCCCTGAAAGATATTTATGAGCCGAGCGCCTGGCTGCTCGGTTTTACCGCCGCAGGCACCCAGCTTGGCGCGGTGATCGGCGCCCTGCTCGGCGGCTGGCTGACGGATAAACTAGGCCGCCGCAAAATCTTCCTCTGGTCGATGATTTTGTTTGCGATTTTCGCCGTGTTGCAGGGGCTGGCGCCGGATATGTACTGGCTGGCGATTATTCGCTGTCTTGCCGGGATCCCGGTAGGCGCCGACGTCGCCAACGGGTTTACCTACATCATGGAAGTGATGCCGAAAGGCAAACGCGAAGTGATGGCCAACCGCTGGCAGTTTATGTTTGCGCTGGGGATCATCGCCGCGATCCTGCTGGTGACAAGCCTGGTGGCGCTGAATGTCGATCCGGACATGATCTGGCGTATTGTGCTGGCGGTGCCCGCTATTCCCGCCTGTCTGCTGCTGTTTATGCGCCGCGAACTGCCGGAAACCCCCGCCTGGTTTGTTGAACGCGGTCGCTTTATTGAAGCGAAACAGGCTTCCCGCGAGTACTACGGCGAACAGAAAGGCAAACTGCTCGATGACATTTTACCCAATGAGAACGTCCACATTGCCGACCCGACGCTGAAAGAGACCCTGCACGACCTCTTCCGCCGTCCGTTTACCCGCCGCACAACCCTGTTCGGCTGGTTTTCCTGCGCGGTGCAATCTTTTGAAAACTATGCTTTTTCGTTCTACCTGCCGCTTATCCTCGTCACCATCGGCATCTCGGGGCAGATCCAGAACAACCTCGCCCTGCTGGCGGTGAACTGCATCGCCGCGCTGTCGGCGTTCGTCGGCCCGCTGCTGCTGCCGAAGCTTGGTCATAAAGGGTTAAGTAAATATGGCTTCCTGCTGGTGACTATCGGCATTTCCATTTCGTCCTGGGGCGTTTACTCCAGCAGCTTCGGGTTTATTACCCTTGGCGCGGCGCTGATGCTGTGGGGCCACTACTGGGACTCTGAAAGCGGCATGACGGTCATTTCGCTGGTGGCGAAGCCCCGCTATCGCGGCGTCGCTTCCGGCATCGGCTACACCATTGTGAAAGTGACCGCGTTCGTCACCACGCTGGTCTTTCCGCCGCTGTTTGAAAAGCTCGGCGTTCCTGTCGCCTCGCTGATCATCGCCATCGCGCCGTTCTGCGCCTTTCTCGCCTCGATTTTCCTGTTGCCGGAAGTGTTCGGCCACGCGGTAGGCGATGAACACGATCAGGCGCCGGCGGAAAACCCGGAGATGGCCTTGCAGGGGCATCAATCCCCGGCGGCGCCGCCCAAAAACTGACATTTCCCGTGCCTGCGCCGCGTGGGGCGGCCAGGCGAAAGAGAAGGACACCATAATGAACAGCACCAAAATGCCCGTCATTGAAAATATTGAACTGATGACCGCCCGCGTTCCGCTGCCGGAAGGCCCATGGGGCGATCAAATCCACCACGTCACCGATATTGAAGTGGCGATTGTCGACGTTTACGGCTCTAACGGCCACGTCGGCACCGGCTTTAGCCACACCTCCGGCTGGTGCGGCAAAACCATCTCGGCGCTGATTGCCGAAATCATCCCGGACGTTATCGGCCAGCCGCTGTCGCCGCGCGGCCTGTGGCACCGTTCGTATAAATACATTCACGATGTCGGCGGCGCGGGGGTCACCACCCATGCGCTTGCCGCGCTGGATATCGCCTACTGGGACCTGCTCGGCAAAACCCTTAACGCGCCGATTGTCGACATTATTGGCAAAGTGCGCGACCGCGTGCCGCTGTATGGCAGCGGCATTAACCTGCATCTCTCCATTGAAGAGGTGATAGACCAGGTGAAACGCTGGAAAAGCACCGGTTATCTTGCGGCCAAAGTAAAGGTCGGCAAACCGACGCTGGAAGAGGACGTGGAGCGGCTGCGCAAAATTCAGGAGGCGGTGCCGGGCTTCCCGCTGGCGGTGGACGCCAACCAGGGCTGGAACTTCCCGCAGGCGTTACGGGCTTTCAAGCTGTTTGAACCGCTGAACCTGTTGTGGATCGAAGAGCCGCTGCCTTCCGACGACATTACCGGCCACCTGAAGCTGCGCGAGCGCACCACCACGCCTGTCGCGCTTGGCGAAAATGTCTATAACCTCAATCAGTTTACGCAGTATATCGAGAGCGGCTGCGCCGACTATGTTCAGGCGGATCTGGGCCGGGTGGGCGGCATTACGGGCTATCTGGATATCGCCGCCGTCGCCCGCGCCCATAATTTGCCAATGACGCCGCACTTTGTCATGGAACTGAGCGCCAGTTTGCTGGCTACCGTGCCCAATATCTCATACGCCGAAATGACCGATGGCGGTCGCTGGAAGGATCTGCGCATCATCGCCGAAGCGGGGGTTGAGAAGGACGGCTACTACACGCCGAGCGACCGTCCCGGCCACGGCATTATTCTCGATCGTGACTACCTCGCCACACACAAAATCTAACGCGGTATTAATGAGGGTATGAAAATGGAAGACAGCTTATTCTCGGTTAAAGACAAGGTCATCATCGTTACCGGCGGCCTCGGGCAACTGGGCGCGCAGTACGTAAAAACCCTGCACGAGCGCGGCGCGAAAGTGGCGGCGCTGGCGACCCACGTTGACGCGGCGCGCGTTGACCGGGTGCTGGGGGCGATTAAAGATTCCGATCGTCTGCTGTGCGCCAGGGTCAACATTACTGACAAGGCCAGCATCAATCAGGTACTGGATCAGATTGAAGCCAAATGGGGCGTGCCGGACGGGCTGGTGAACAACGCAGGCGTTGATACCCAGCCGAGCGCGCCGCCGGAAGTCTCCGGCCCGTTTGAGGATTTCCCGGAAGAGGTCTTTCGCGAGGTGGTGGAGGTGAACCTGGTCGGCACCTTCCTGATGACCCAGCAGGTGGGCAAGCGGATGCGCCAGGCGGGAAAAGGCGGGTCGATTATTAACGTCGGTTCAATCTATGGCGTGGTCTCGCCGGTGCAGGATATCTACAGCTATAAAAAAGAGGACACCGGCATTCCGTTTGTTAAGCCGGTAGCCTACTCGGCGGCGAAATCCGGGCTCTATAACTTCACCCGCTACTGCGCGACTTACTGGGGCCGCGACGGCATTCGCGTTAACACGCTGACGCTCTCCGGCGTGGCGCGCAGCGACCAAGATCCGCGTTTTCAGAAAAACTATACCAACCGCATTCCCATTGGCCGCATGGCGCAACCGCATGAATATAACGGCGCGGTGGTGTTTCTGCTCTCCGACGCGTCTGTCTATATGACCGGCTCCAACGTGACGGTGGATGGGGGCTGGACGGCATGGTAAGCGAAAAATGGCAGGCGTTTCGCGGCATTATTTCGGCGGTGGTTACGCCGATGCATGCGGATGAATCGGTTAATTACGCGGCGCTGGAGACCCTCGCCCACGCCCAGCTCGCGCGCGGCGTGGAAGGCTTTTACTGCTGCGGCTCCTCCGGCGAGGGGCCATTGTTGCGCTTTGAAGAGCGCAAGCAGGTGCTGGCGACGCTGGTGAACGCCGCGGCAGGCAAGGTGCCGGTGATCGCTCACGTTGGCACGCCGCGCACCCGCGATGCCGTAGAGCTGGCGAAAAGCGCCGAACAGAGCGGAGCCAGCGCGGTATCGCTGGTGCCGCCTTATTACTATAAATATAGCCGCGAAGAGATTATCGCCTACTACCGCCGGGTGCTGGAGGCGATTTCCATTCCGGTGATTCTCTATAACATTCCGCAGTTTACCGGCGTCGAGTTGGACAGCCTGACCGCCGACGCGCTGCTTGGCGATGAGCAGGTGCTGGGGGTTAAGCACACTTCCCATAACCTCTATTCGCTGGAGCGCATGATCGCCCGTTATCCTGAAAAGGTGTTTTTTAATGGGTTTGACGAGATCTTTCTCTCAAGCCTTGCCGCCGGGGCGACCGCCACCGTCGGCACCACGGTAAACCTGCAACCAGAGCTGTTTCTCGCCCTGCGCGGCGCGTTTCAACAGGGCGATATGGCCAAAGCGCAGCGCCTGCAACAGCAGATTAACGAGGTCGTGGAGCACCTGGTGGCCCGCGGCGTGTTTCAGTCCGCGAAATATCTGGCAGGGAAAGAGGTGGTGGATACCGGGCCAACCCGCGAGCCGTTTGTGGCGCTGACCGCTACGCAGCGGGAAGAGCTGGACGCGCTGTATGTGCGCTTACGGGGGTATATTGCCGATGCCCGGTAATGTGCTCTGCTCGCCGCCACGACTCAACGACAGCGTGGTCTGCCTGTATCTGGCGCGCTTTTTACAGGAGACGGAAGCAGACCCGCAGAGCGCCGGGCTGGCGATTGCGGTGGTGGGCGGCGACGGCGAGCTGATCGCCTTCGGCGCCCATGCCGGTTGCCCCGCCCTGCCCCGCCAGCTGGCGCAGCGAAAAGCCTGGAGCGCGTTGCGTTTTCGGCGCGCTACGGCGCAGCTTGCGCAGGAGGTTGCCGCGGGAACGCTGAAGCTTGAGATATTTCACGATCCTCGCCTGCTGGCGATGCCCGGCGGCGCGCCTGTTGTGGCGCAAGGCAGGGCGATAGCGGGCGTGGGGATCAGCGGCCTGCCGCCGGAGCAGGACGCCGCGCTGGCGGAGCGCTTCGTGAAATGGCTTATCTGAGCAGGCTCCGGGCGACCGGCGTTGCCGTCCGGTCGCCCGCTTAACCTTTGCGCTGTTCCACCGACAGCGGCCGATGAATAAGCGTCATCGGCACCGTAATTTTCACATCGGTATTTTCACCCTGGAGCTTTTGCTGCATCAGATGAAACGCATGCTGCGCCCAGGCATCTTCATCCTGACGCATCGACCAGACCGCGTTAGGCAGGAACCCCAGCATTTGATGTTCATCGAAGGTGCCGATAGAGATATCAGACGGGATAAAACCGTAGGTTTCCCGCAGCGCGCTCAGCGTCCCCTCCAGTATGGGCAATGACGAGGCGATAAACGCTCGCGGCGGCTCCCGGTGCTGCTTCAGGAAATCCAGCATCAGTTGTTTACCCTCTTGCTGACGGTTATGGCTGGCGGAAAGCACCCAGTCTTTACCGGCGGGCAGCTCGCTAAGATACCCCTGCAAACGCCGCTGAATGGAAGGCTGCTGAATATCGCCGGCGATAAAAAAAATGGGCGATACGTCCAGCGCCTGGGTCATGGCCTGCACCAGCTTTTTACTGCCGTTGTAGTTGTCGCTGACCACCAGCGACGTCTCGCTTTCGCCAAAATCGCGGTCGAGGATCACCAGCGGGCGTTTGCGCGCCACTTTCTGATGATGCAGTTGCGTTTCCCGCGTGGAGGGCACCACAAACATCCCATCGACATTGCGCGCCAGCAGCCCTTCCACAAGGCTATTTTCGTGCACGCTGTCGCTGTAGGTGCAGGCGATCATCAGTTGATATCCGGCCTGACGGCAGCAGGATTCCAGCTTTTCCGCCAGGGTGGAAAAAAACAGGTTCGATAAGCGCGGAATAACCAGCCCTAACGTTTCGGTTTTATTCAGCTTCAGGCTGCGGGCGATATGGTTAACGACCAGACCATTCTCAGCGATGTAATCGTTTATACGCTGCTGCGTTTTCGCGCTGATACGGTACTGCTCCGCTTTGCCGCCCAGAACCAGGCGCACGGTGGTAACCGAGATATCCAGCGCCCTGGCGACTTGCTCAACGGTTTTGGCCATAACCTCACTTTCCATAGGGAACACTATCGCATAATCATAAACTAATTCGAGTTAGCATGAAATTCACCGCAGGCAGTTTTGCGCCTGAGAACGTAATTTATCGCCAGGTTAAGCACGGCGGCCGGGTGCGGGCCGCAGCGGTAAATTTTCCGGGATCGCACCGCCAAACCGTCACGCCAGCGCGCCGGGATGCCGACAACGTGCCTCACTCTTCACATGACGCAACCTGAAGCCATAAAAAAGCCCCGTGGCGGGGCTTTTTATGGCTTTGTCTTCAGCATTAACGCACCGTGTAACCGCCGTCTACCGGCAGGGCGTGGCCCACGATAAAGCTTGAACCGGGGCTGCACAACCACAGCACTGCGTCGGCAATCTCTTGCGCACGGCCTAAACGCGCCATCGGCACCTCTTTCATTAGCTCGGCCATCGCTTCCGGCTGGCTTTCCAGCATCCCCGCAACCATTGGCGTTTCAATAATGCCAGGGCAGACGGCGTTAATACGGATGCCCTTCGGGGCATATTCAAGCCCGGCGCTTTTGGTCAGCCCCACCACGCCATGCTTGGAAGCGTGGTAGATGCCGCGTTCGGCAATTCCCACCAGCCCGCCCAGCGAAGAGTTGTTGACAATGGCGCCGCTGCCCTGCCTGCGCATCTGCAAAAGCTCGAACTTCATGCAGTTCCAGATGCCGCGCAGGTTTACACCCATCACGAAGTCGTAATCTTCCGGCGTAGCGTCGGCGGTTTCCGCCACCGGGCTTTGCACGCCCGCATTGTTAAAGGCGAAATCCAGCCTGCCGAAGGTGGCAGCCGTTTCATTCACCATCGCCTCAACCTGCGCCATATCCGATACATCACAGCGGATACCGATGGCTTTATGGCCTGCGGCCACCAGCGCGTCGGCCTGCGCCTTTACGGCTTCGCCGTTAACATCCGCCAGCGCGACGGCGGCTCCGGCTTCGGCAAAGGCTTTAGCGGTAGCGAGGCCCATGCCTGAAGCTCCGCCAGTAATAAGGGCAACCTGATTTTCAAAATTAAATTTCATCGTCGTTATCCTCTGTTCGTTAATTTTCAAATAGCGTTAACGCGCTATTTATGACGAAGACGTTAAGGAGAGGCTTATAAGTGAAGCCCATAGAAGCTGGCTAACTTCTCGACTGCCGGTTTCACATATTGCGGCTTGTCGTAAAGGTCAAAATGCGACGCGCCGGGGATCACCATGAGTTCTTTTGGCTGTTGCGCGTTTTGCCAGGCCTGCTCGCTAAACTTCCGCGTTTCGGCTTTCTCACCGGCAATCAGCAACACCGGGCGCGGGGCAATCAGCGCCATATGATCGAGCGGGTAATACGCCATATGCAGACCGGGGCTTGTCACCACGTAGCGGTTTTTGGCATTCGGATGCGCGCCGCGCGGCGTCAGGTAATATTCCGTGGCTTCGCGAACGAAATTCGGCGTGTCGGCATTCAACTGATCGCGCGAAGGCAGTAACTGCTGCGTTAGCAATGGCGCGCCTGCGGCTTCTTTATTCAGCTGTTCACCCACGCTTTTTAACAGTTTCTGGCGATCATCCGATGAGACCGGCGAGCCCTGAATGCCGGTGCGGGTGGCGTCGCCGATGTCATAAGCAACCACGCTCGCCACCGCCTTCACGCGCAGGTCGGTTTGCGCTTCATGAAGGGTGTAACCGCCGCCGGCGCAGATCCCCAGCGTGCCGATACGGGCGGCATCCACCTGCGGGAGGCTGCTCAGGTAGCTGACGGCACTGCGAATATCCTGTACGCGGTCCGCCGGGTTCTCGAGATCCCGCGGTTCGCCGCCGCTCTCGCCGTAATGCGAGGCGTCGTAAGCAAGCGTAATAAAGCCACGCTGTGCGAGCTGCTGCGCATAAAGCCCGGAGGTTTGCTCTTTCACGCCGCCCCACGGATGCGAAACAACAATAGCGGGATATTTTTTAGCGGCGTCGTAGTGAGCGGGAAAATAGAGATTCCCGGCCATTTTGATGCCCTGATTGTTAAACGTGACTTTCTCAGAGCCGACCACGTTAACTCCTTGCGCCACGGTGGCAGGCGCAGTGGCGTCGGCAAAAGCGGACTGCGATAACACGAACGTAGCCGACAGCAATACGTTTCTGAAAAGAGACATATTTGTACCCTCATAATGAAATGACTAGTGGGATGAAGCCAGTGCCGGGCCAGGTCTGACGGGACGTTCACAACGTGATGCGTAATGTAAATCCTGCACTCAGCAATCACCAGACTGCTAAATTCACATGCCGCTATAAGTACAGTTTATGAATCACAGGTGGTACGCTGAGCGACAGAAGAGAAACAGGAGGCTTTCCATTGATACGTGACGACTACAGTGCGCTGTTCGCTTTTATCGCTGTGGCGCAGGAGGGAAGTTTTACCCGCGCGGCGGCCCGCTTAAGGGTTTCGCAGCCAGCGCTCAGCTACACAGTTCGCGATCTGGAAGCGAAGCTCGGCGCCCGCCTTTTACAGCGCAGCACGCGCGGCGTGACGCTGACGGAGGCGGGGCAGCGTTTGCTGAAGCGCGTTGCGCCGGAGTTTGCTGAGATCGACGCGGAGATTCAGGCGTTAAGCGAGTTGCGCGACGAACCTACCGGCACTATCCGCATCACGGCGATTGATTACGCCATCCGAAGCGTGCTGTGGCCGAAGCTCGCCGCCTTTCTGCCGCGCTACCCGGATATTAAAGTCGAGCTGAATAACGAGTATCAGAGCGTGGATATTGTGGCGCGTGGCTACGATGCCGGCGTGCGCTTTGGCCAGGAGCTGGCGCAGGACATGATCTCGGTGCGGATTGGGCCGGATATCCGTAATACGGTGGTCTGCTCCGCGGCCTGGTTAGCAGGTCGTAAAGCGCCGAAAACGCCGGACGACCTGACCGGGCACCCTTGTATTAATTTACGCACCTCAACGTACGAAGGCCTTTATGAATGGGAGTTCGTGAAAGGCAAACGCGCCGTCAACGCCCGCGTGGACGGCTCGGTTACCTTTAATAACGCTTACGACATCCTGGAGGCGGCAAAGGCGGGGTTTGGGTTCGCCTACTTACCGCAAGATATGGTGCGTCCTTATCTCGACGACGGGCGGCTCGTTTCCGTGCTGGAGGAATGGTGCCCCGTCTGGCCTGGGCTGCATCTTTATTATCCGAACCGGCGCTATCCTTCGCGGGCGATGACCTTACTGGTGGAAGCCCTGCGCTACCGCGATGAAAACTGACTACGTATTGAGGATATTATGGCTGGCACAGTTTACCGGGATATCAGCGCCTTTCTGACGGTGGCGCAGGAGCGAAGCTTTACGCGGGCCGCAGCAAAGCTTGGCGTTTCGCAACCAGCGCTGAGCCACACTATTCGCACGCTTGAAACGCGCCTCGGCATCCGCCTGTTAACACGCACCACCCGCAGCGTCTCTCCCACGGAAGCGGGACAGCGCTTAATTCAGCGCGTCGCGCCCCGCTTAAGGATGATTGATGATGAGCTGGCCGCCTTTAACGAACGTGGGGATACAGGCGGCACCGTCCATCTTTCTACGCCGGATTACGCGATGAAGGCGCTGCTGTGGCCGAAGCTTGCTGAACTGCGCTCGGCATCTCCCGACATCCGGCTTGAGATTACCGTTGAGCCTGAACCTGCCGGTGAACATTATGATGCAGCGATCCGTTTCGGCGCGAACGTGGCCAGAAACCTGGCAGCGGTTCGCATTGCCCCGGATATAAAAATGGCGATGGTCGCCGCCCCGGCTTACCTTGCAACGCGCCCTGCCCCGCTGGCCCCTTCAGACCTGACGCAACACGAATGTATTCTTCTGCGCATCGCGCCGCAGAATAAAGCGCATATCTGGGAGCTTCGCAACAAAGACGAAACGGTGCTGGTACATGTGAACGGGCCGTGGGAATTTAATTGTATCGATCCCGTGGTAAATGCCGCGCTGGCGGGCACGGGTCTGGCTTACCTTCCTGAAGATAGCGCTCGACCCTATCTTGCCAGCGGCGCCCTTCAGCCAGTGCTAAAAGCGTGGTGGATAACGCTTCCGGGCCTGCATCTCGTTTATGACAACCGCGCTCAGTTATCTTCTGCGTTGATGAGAGTGGTTGAAGCGCTGCGCTATAGGTAGCGGGCAACACCGAGCGGCTTTAATTAAGTGGCAAGGCAGAAAGCGTTTACCTTGCCCCCCTTCCCTGTTTCAAAGCGGGCCTCGTACTGACGGGCTTCTTTTTCATTCACAACTGTTGTTACCAGCACCGCGTAGGATTTCCCTGCGACAAAACGAAAGTCACTTGTTAGCAAACATTGCCTTGGGAATACCCATACCGGATGCGTTACATCGTAATGCAGGATAGTGCTGGAGGGCTGCTTCGCATGATCTCCAGCCAGTCCAGTCTTTCGCCGCTTTGCGCTGGCACGCGAATACAAACACCATTATTCATGGTTGTCACCGTGGCAGCATGTCTGGGTGCAAGCGTAACGCAGGCTGAAAGAGGTAATAAGGCGCAGATGACAGAAGCATTTTTCCAGTTCATTACCGCTTTCTTTCATAAATGATTTTTTTCGTATAAACCAGTAAGATCTTTTTGGCTGTCCAGCCCACGATACTTACAAACCCGGCCCCGGAATATTTTGCCGTTGAAAATGCCATTCACCGAAGCCTTTTACATGCAATAGCCAGTAATCCGCCATAATGGACGCTTGTTGCTCCCTGCCTCTGTTCATCAGTTACTCTTTTTTAAGTGCGAACCTATTATCAGAACGAGCCTTAACGCGGAACGAGTTTATTCAATAGAAATGCCTATTCTCTTTCTATAATAAAAAGAACCTTTCCTGGCGGGAAACACATAATAAAAAATCAGAAATAGCTTTAGCTTAATCACTAATGCGAAGCTGTGTCTATCCTGAAAATAAATACAAATTATCACACAGCCTTTTCAAATAATTAGTCACCATGATGTTCCCGCCTTTTAACAGATACGGCGAGAGCTATACCGCAGATTACGCAGGCGCCGCAAGATATAAAAAACCACAGTTCTCAGGGGAGTTAACCTGCATGTCAACGCTAAAACGGGTGGTAGAACAGTATTGCGTTAACGCGTTAGTCTGCATACAACCGGATAATGATAAAAAAGAAGCAAGAGATGGAAATTATTTTAATGCGTCATGGAAAGCCCGCCTGCGCAACCAGCCTGAAGGTAACGTCCCGGGAAATGCCTCAATGGGTCGCGCAATATCATCTCTCTGAGACAGGGAACGATATGCCGCCAGCATCCGCCAGATTACTGGCATCCGGCGCGTTGCAGGTTATCAGTAGCCCGTTGCCCAGGACGCTTTCTTCTTTGAGAACGCTGGGGCGCGAACCAGACCTGATTGACGACGTTTTCAGGGAAGCGGATTTGCCTTTATTCCCCTTCCCCGCTTTACGGTTATCTCCTTTGCAGTGGGCCACATTATTTCGTCTCCTGTGGCTTTGCGGCATATCCCGCAACACAGAGTCTTTCGGCATGGCAAAAAAGCGCGCTGCTCAGGCCGCAAGCATACTTATAAAACGTGCCCGTGAAACCAACGGCCCCGTATTGCTGATGGGGCATGGCGTGATGAATCGGCTTATAGCAAAGGAGTTGATGTCGCAGGGCTGGGAAGTACACTCCCGCCCCGGACAAGGATACTGGAACGCCGCGGTTTACAGGCTGTAGCGAGGAAACGGTGAGGATGATTTCGAGTGATTGCCCGATTCTACTGGCGTTAAGCGGTCTGCGTTGTAAGCCGACTGAATCAACGTGGCTTAATTACCTGCGGCTTATCAATAACAAATCAGCGCGAGGGCTTAAGCATAAATACCATCGCGCCGCGATACCATGCTGAGCGGCCTGCGGGGGCGTTAGCCAGCAGAAGGCTTAAGGTCACTGCGAGGGGGATTTTCATGACCATGATGTCAGCCCTTTTGGATGTTGTGATATGGCGATGATTTATATGGGGAATGGATTTGGCGGCAATAACTATGCATTTCTCTGAGCCTGATCACCCACTTTGCCAGTCGCACATGGCTTGAGGTCGTTCATATGCTTTTATGAAAACTCTACGGCAAAAAACAGGCATCCTGGCCTCTTATTGCAAAAATTCGCCCGTAAAAGGAAAAGGTTTATGAAAAAACCGAAAGGGCTGAACATCTTTCAGGATATTAAAAAGAAATAAAAAGCTAAAAAAATGAGCGCTGTAACAGTAAAAAATTTACGTCAATTGACCTGCTCCATCAGGCTTGATTCAGATCATTTAATTTTTATTCTGCTATATCCATTAACTGAAATCCGTGAAAAATAAAAACCCATTTTAATGACATGGAGATTGTTAAATGGCTATGCCTGTTTATTTATGGCTGGAACACAGCCGGCGACGCGGGGTTGAAATAAAATGATTAAAATAGCGCTGGCACTTGCCTTGTTAGCATCCGCATCTGTTTCGGCTATGCAAATGGAAGATTTTATACAGCAGCACTATGACGACGCAGGTCAGGAGAAGGAGGTCAATCAGGACTTAACACCCTCTGTCGTTATCGGTAATCAACAAATAGTTATGGAGTTACAGACTATTAAAGATATTCAGAAGCTAACTAAAGCGCCGTTAAGAGAAAGCCGCCATTACAGTTGGTTATGCGTTAGAGATAAAAAAGAGGTCAGCTATGCTTTTATCTCAGATAATATAATGGGGCGCGGTAACTTAACTTCTGTTGCGTTACTGGAAAACGGCGAAGGATGTGAGGTTTTTAACGGCCAGCTAAGTATAACGGTTAAAGATGTTCCTTTGCTTTCTGCTACTACTAATAAACTCATTAAGATATACGGCCAGATAGCGGATACTTATTATAATTACAAGCCCGTTAAGGATGGGTTTACGCAAGCAAATACTATCCAATACTTTCCCGATGAGAAAGGCGTTATTATTTATCAAATTACAACAAACTGAACAGAGATGAGTGCGTATCTTAACGACATAAAGCCCTTTCAGAGAAGCTCAACGTTGGTTTGTCTGCCGGGGAAAGCATAGTGAGGCCGGGTATTACCCGGCCCTTTTCTATTATTTCACAGGCTTAATAAGTGGGAACCGCTATCCGGCCCCAGAACGGGGTCGCCTTTCAGCAGACAGGCGTCGTCGCTCCATTTGCAACCTTCCATATCGGAAGAGGCAAAGGCCTGCGAAACATTAGCCAGCAGAAGACTTAAGGTCACTGCATGGGGGATCTTCATGACCATGATGTCAGTCCATTTGGATGTTGTGATATGGCGATGATTTATACAGGGAAATGGATTCGCTGGCGATGGGTTTAGGGGAGGTGAGTTTGTGATGAGCGAGGTGCGGGCAAGCGTGTTGTCCGTTGATTGGCTGCAATTCAAACTTTAATAATGCAGTGGTGTATAAACTAAAAATGACGAAGCAGACACAGGCAAGTCCCTTAAAAAAGCGAGTGTAAGAATTAAAATTCTGGTGCCCCGGTAAAGCCGGAGCCTGAATTCTGCTGTAACCATTAAAAAGATAAGTCTCAACGGTGGGAGTAGCAACCTTCATTGCTACTCCCTTTAACCAGTCTTCTTATTTCGAAATATTAGACTTCTCGAAAGCTTTAAAACCATTTTCAATAGTAGGGATAATCTCTACCATTTCAAAATAAGGTTTGGTTATAAGTTCCGAGTCCCTTAGCCGCTCAATGGCAAAATAAAATGCCTGCATATCTTCTGCCTGAAACATAGCGACATCAGTACATTTTGTGGTAAACGCCTCGGCGTCGAACATTCTTAGCGTTACGCTATTATCGGGCAAAACGGTAGATAATACGCTATCGGCAATCCGGTTTCTTTCAGCACGCTCCAGACGGAGCCATTCCTTTGTCGTCTTAAGTAAAACAAAAACGGTTATCATAAGTACCTCATGTATGGACTATTTATAACGTTATCAGGTTTTTGTTCAGGAAATTAATTTTATGTTTACCCTTTTAGTAACAAAAGCTTATTGAAAACCCAGGCGTCGCAGAAAATACCGTTCTGTTAATTGTCACACCGGGTAACGAGGTGCGGGGACCAGGCGCAGTTCATCGAACGCCCGGGACAAATTGACAGTCTGGTCCGGCTTTCCGGAGGTAACCATTAATGTCTTTATACTGACCGGCATGGTCGGACAGTCCGAACGAACCGCATCAGAATCAAGTTATGAGCGCAGAGAACGACAAAGGCGGATAAAGCCTTAACTGCTTTTTTATAAAAGACATTTGTCACGCCCAGGCCATCGACAAGGTCGTTCGTCGGTTTTATGCCGCAAGGATTATCCCGGAGGGCCAGGCACTGCCGGCCTTCTCTTTTACTTCACAGGCTTAATAAGCTGCCCGGCGTAGTCTTCGTAGCCGCGCTTTGTTCGTATTAATGAAGTTGCACAGGTGGCAGACTAAATCAAACAGCAGGCCGGTGAGCGGCTTCGCCAGTTCCAGCGTTAAGGGGCGGCTCCGCAGCGCCGTATTCAGCGCCCGGCAGTCGCCAGAATTGGCTCTTCGCTGCCGATGCATCAGGGCAGTTCGGGTGAAAGATCGGTGGTCAGTGACGGGTAAAGGTGGACGGGAATGGGCCGATCCAGCGCCGCTGACAATGTTTGTTGTTGAGGCGGTGAAAAAAGAAATCCAGAGGAGAAGAAACGATCTTTATCCCACCACCGTGCCCCTTACAAGACCTATACTTTGTTACCTGGCTAAGGCAATGTTCTTGATTAATATACTTATATTTAATGTTACTGTTCGCTAAATATCTCTAAGCACACCAATTTTCAGCGATGATTTTTTAGTAAATCTAGCTCCGCAATCACCCATGCGTCAGGTAAGTAGAAGAGACGCAGTAACCAGATACGGCCCTTTCTTAGCGGTTCATAAATCGTTCGTTTCATGCATGCCTCCTTCCCTTGAGTTTGTAGTAATATTGCTCCCAATGAAGCGTTTTGATTCTCACGCTCACTTTCGCTTGAAGAGATCAAAACGCAGTCTTGAGTTTTTAGTAACTAAGTGGAAATGTGATGCGTCTGTTGGAATTGGCTGAACAGAATAGAAAAGAAGCGAATAAGCTACTCAACCCCAAAACTAAATCGGCACTCGGTCAATTTATGTCCCCTGCCCCGATTTGTTTGTTCATGGCAAGCCTGTTCGACAGCCTCAAGAGTGATGTTAAGTTACTTGATCCCGGTAGTGGAGTGGGGTCACTTTCCGCTGCATTCATAGATCGAGCCTTATCTTTAGGAGTCAAAAGGATGGAGGTTGATCTCTATGAGATTGAAGACGTGATGCTACCGTTCTTAGATAAAACTCTAAAATATTGCGCAGATAATTTTGGAAAAAATTTCTCATACAATATAAATAAAAAAGACTACATCATTGAGGCAAGTCTTCTCATAGGCAATATTTTCAACCGTGATGAGGTTGCATCGTATAGCCATGTGATCATGAACCCTCCATACAAAAAAATTCTATCTTCCAGCCCTCACCGAATCTCGATGAGCAATGTGGGGATAGAAACTGTCAATTTATATTCGGGATTTGTTGCCTTAGCTTTAAAACAGTTAAAACCGGAGGGGGAATTAGTGGCGATCATTCCTCGCTCTTTCTGTAATGGCCCGTATTATCAACCTTTCCGGGAACAATTACTTTCGGAAACAGCTATCAAACATATCCATATTTTTGACTCTCGAAATACTGTTTTTGGTGAAGATGAGGTTCTTCAAGAAAATATCATCATCCATTGTGTTAAAGGCGTTCCTCAAGGCGAAGTTACAATCACCTCAAGTCCCACCGCCGATTTTCATCTTGATGATGAAACTGGACAAATAACAGCCACCGATATGACACAACGTAAGGTTTCTATCGATAAGATAGTAAATCCTGCGGATAAACAAAAATTTATTCATATTGCAGCAAGTCCGCGAGAGCAGGATATAATTGAAAGACTGTCACCGTTCACGTCAACTTTAGACGATCTAAAAATTCAGGTTAGTACAGGACCTGTAGTTAGCTTTAGACTCAAAGAAGATCTTCGTGAAAATTTAGATTCTGAATCTGTGCCGCTTCTATTCCCACAACATTTAAATGGTAAAGTCCAATGGCCACTTGCCGGAAAAAAACCAAATGCGATACGAGTTTCTGAATCATCACGACCATGGCTTTGGAATAATAAAGGCTATTTCTTAATTATTAAAAGATTTAGTAGCAAAGAAGAAAAGCGCCGAATCGTAGCTACCTTGTATGATTCTTCCCTTCCGGGAGAGCTCATCGGTTTTGAAAATAAAACTAACGTTTTTCATATTAGAAAAACCGGTATGGATGCAGATCTTGCCCGTGGACTTTATATCTATTTGAACTGCACTCTACTGGATAAATATTACCGCCAGTTTGGCGGGCATACTCAAATAAATGCTTCGGACTTGAGATCGATTCATTATCCTTCATTGGAAATTTTAAGAAAAATGGGCAATGAGTTAGATGATGAGGTTCTTAGCCAAAACCAAATTGATGAAATTATCAACAGGGAATTAGATATGATGACAGAAGGAAAAGCGACTGATCCACTCAAAGCTCAGGAAAAAATAGAACAATCGCTTCATATATTACGTTTATTAGGGATGCCGCGCGCCCAGCTAAACGAGCGTTCAGCGCTGACTTTACTTGCACTTCTTGATCTTCACCCTGACGGAGAGTGGTCTAAAATCCAACGGCCGATGCTAGGTGTCACTCCAATCATGGATTGGTGTAGAGACGTATACGGTAAAGAATATGCGCCAAATACACGTGAGACGTTCCGACGGCAAACACTTCACCAATTTTGTGATGGCGGAATTGCTTTATACAATCCAGATGAACCGGGTCGCCCTGTTAATTCACCAAAAGCGTGTTATCAAATAGCAGCAGAATTGCATACCGTCCTGTTAAAATATGGCACTTCAGAATGGGAAACCTCTCTCAAAGAACATATGGGAAATATCTCCACCCTGGTGGAACAATATACCATGGCGAGAAAAATGGAAATGATCCCTTTGAAGCTAAACGATGGGACAGATCTTACCTTAAGCCCCGGTGCTCATAGTCAGCTAATCAAAGATATTATTGTTGAATTTGGCCCTCGTTTCGCCCCAGATGCTGAGGTTATATATATCGGAGACACCGGTGCGAAGGAAGATTACTTCCGTAAGGAGCGACTCGCAGAACTGGGTGTTACTGTTAACCGAAAAGGAAAGCTACCCGATGTTGTTCTTTATTGGGAAGAACGTAATTGGTTATTATTAATAGAATCAGTGACTTCTCATGGCCCAGTAGATAGTAAACGTCACGGTGAATTAGCAAAATTATTTGCGAATGCTAAACCCGGATTGGTATATGTCACGGCATTTCCTGACCGAAAACTGATGGCAAAATATCTCATAGAGCTATCGTGGGAAACGGAGGTATGGGTTGCCGATGCGCCGACTCATATGATTCATTTGAATGGCGATCGATTCCTTGGCCCACATTCCTAAAACAAAAAGCTAATCCTGAAAATTAATGGAGCCAGTATTGGCTCCATTTTTTATAAAAATATGATAATGAATCGCCTTCAATTCAAAATGGCATCTGTCAACCATTTTCATTGTTCTTCCGACCGGCACATATCGCTTATCAGTGAAAGAAACAGGCAGCGATTACGAGCGATAAAAGTGCAAATGCTAACGAATCAAATTGAGTAGAGATTTCTGTCCCAGATCTGTCACAAGGAACAAACTTGAAAGTGAGGAAGAGGAATAACTGTTTGATTTAACTGGTGCCGGTAATAGGAACAACACGACACTTTAACTTACTGAAATTAATATATTTAATTAACAAAATAAATAATAATGCCCCCAAAAATGCCCCATTCTATTCATCTCAAACCTAAGTAACGGCGATAGTCCATCAGGAGCTAATGAAGTATGTACAAACCCAAAAAATGAAAGGCACCATTCGGCGCCTTTGGCTCAAAATCGACTGAACAATGTTGAAAAGTTCTCAGGTAATATTTCAGCAAGGTTACTTCCATGCCTAACAAAATATTGTTTTCCGTAAATTGATGGTTTTGTATCAGACTCAATTTTGAAAATCAGCACTGTTTTGTCAAAGTATCTAACTGTTGATATATTTCTTGAGATATAATCTCTATCTCTATCGCTGATAGGCTCATTTTTAACTAAATTTGTCAACATCGTGAAATAAGTATCGATATCTTTATGATAACGAGCAGCTTCTTCATCGATTCCATTTACATAAAACGATGAATAAGAAATGCTTTCAGAACCATAAATTTTCTTGTGCCTTGCTGCGCTAGCTTTCGTATCTGCAATACCAATAACACAATAACCAGTTGCACCTGGTAGGGTATTAGCCATTGCTGTAAGAGTTTTTATTACTTGAGAGAAAAGGTCTTTATCAAATTTAGCGTTTTCTACTAATGAATGAAAACCCGTTTTGAAATCGTAAAGTGTTTGTTCAGTTGATGATTGCATCAAAAGATTTTCAAGTCTTGTAACCCATTGATTTTTTGATGGATCATTCTCTTTTGATTTTTTAAAACACTTGTTAATTACACCAACAAATGAATCAATTGCTGTTTGCTTTTCTTTTGCAGACCAGTTACCACCACCAGCCGAAAGATTTATGACCTTGTCTCCGGCCTTGTCCATCTTTTTAATTAAGCCCGGTAAATCACAGATTTCTTTATTCTCTTCAATCAATAATTGATACAAAGAAAGAAATACTATTTGAAAATAACGAGCGATCTTTGGTTGTTGCCGTTCAAATAATAAGGCGTTGAATGTTTTATTAGCCTTTGTCAAAATACCAATTAATTCATCAAAGACAAATTGCACATTAGCTAAAATTTCTTCCTCACCCTTCTTCTGTATCTCGAGTTCTATTTGCGAGGCCAAAGAGCTTTCTTTAGTAGATAACGTGTCATCAGTAAAACCATATAGCTGATCTAAAATATCAGAACTTGAGCGAACACCTTTATCTATTGAGATCCAAGCCACTATGTCGGCAAGAATTTCCTCATCACGCGACTCTCGAAGATAATCTTTTGTGATAATACTATTTTTCACCCAAAAAATATCATCTACGTTAATACCATAATTAAGAGATTTGTTTGTAATACTAATTTCTTTCATCGCGTTAAGATTGAGCACATCGAGTGCACTTGAATCGCCACGAATATTACTTGATAATTTCCTGACGATAGATGCAAAATTGCTTAATGCACCAGCCTGCCTCAGTTCTTGCTTTGAAAGGTGGCGACCATTCGAGTTTAATCGTCTAAATACTTCATCAACATGACTATTTCCGGTTTGCTGGAAAACTGATAAAGGTACTTGATAACGAACAATACGAGCGCATAATTCTCTGTTTAGTACTGGGGATTTTTGCTCTATAACTTTATTATCTTTCAAAAGCTTGGTATCGGCCATCGTATCTAAATCAAAATACTCGCCACCAACATCAAACTCCTGTTCAATAAATGACATGAGCGCATTGAGCCGCTGCATACCATCAATGATTTCCAACTTTCGGCTAGAAGCATCGTTTTTTTCAGCCAAGAGAACAAGAGGGACTGGATAACCTTTCATTATGGAATCGATAAACGAACGCTTTTCATCTATAGTCCATACAAGCTTCCTTTGATATCTTCTATTAACTAAAAATGTTTTTGAAAGATAATATCCATATAAGCTTTGAATACTCTCACCTTTAATCGATAAGTCTGCACTTTTACTTTCGCCCATAGTCAATCCTTGTTAGCTCAAAAAACACACAGCTCACTATTAGTTAAAAAACAATTCTGAGTATAGACATAAGCTCGGCGCAAAAAAATATGCTAACCAGACAAAAACGGCACTACACCGCACCCGCCTGCACGTTTCGGATCGCAAAAATTTTTCAGTTTTGATTTTTTACAGACGGTATCGTCAGCCAGCGCCGGTACTGGGCTTGTGCGAGAAAAACCAAACTGAAAAAGTTGAAAAGATTTTCATCTTTTTTCAGTTCGCCCGATTTGAGCGCCTGACAAAAACCAATGTAACCTATTGATTTACATAATCAATATCAATTTTTTGTGACTTACTGGCATGAGTCAGGCACGGTTGGGGATTTACAGGCTTTTGAAAACTAGCAGATTTATAAGAGGTGGTACTGAAAAACACTGACACTCAGAATGCTGTGCCGGGCGTAATTTTTTAAGGCCCGGCCCTTGTTGCTAACGCTTTTCCTCAGCCGCCTGTAACAGCGCCAGCGCCTTTTTGCGTTCATTTTCTCCCAGCGAATCTATCAGCTCTTTTATCCTGCCCTGCCCGGCCAGCGCGCTGGGGCTGATGGTGTGAGAGAACGAAACATTCATTACAAAAGTGTGTCCACATTCCATATTACTGCACTGGCAGTACACATCAGCCAGCTGGGGATGCTTCCGGTTGGTCTTGCGTATCTTCGCTTCTGCCAGACATGCCGGGCAGGTCATTTTCATTATCCGCATGGTTATTCCTTTAAAAACAGGCCCGCCAGAAATAAGGCTCACGGGCATGGCGCTTTCTGTCAGGGACGTGTAACAGTGGTAACACAGGTAACATCATTGATTTAAAAAGATAATTCCCGTTACCACTGCTGTATTTACTGTGGTAACACAAGGTAACAGGCTGCTTCCGTTACCAGTGTTACCACTCATGTTTTATGACTGGTAACAGCGGCAGGCCGCATAAACACAGGCTGTTACCTTTGTTACCAGTGTTACCTCAGATAAATAAGGCTCACGCGATTTAAACCGGGTCGGCGCTGCCCAGCACCTGACTGTTAAACTGATATACCCGTTTGAGTCCTATTTCTGGCAGGCGGACGTTGGTCTGTGTACGCCCCTCGCTGCCCGGCTCCAGCCATCCGGCTGCCACGCACAGCCGCGCCACCTTACGGGCATCGAACCCCTTACAGATTTCCTTCCAGCCGGACGGCAGCACATAAAAGGTGGTTACCGGCTCGCTGTCATTACCGCCTTTATCCACCTTACGGAAACCCATCATGGCCGCAGGCCTGTTGCGCTCGTCATGCCAGTCGGCAAAGCGGCTGAACTGGTTGCGGGTCATAAAGTCGCAGACCTGTTCCAGCGCGGCTTTATCCTCCTGATTGGCCGCATGGCCACGGTCTGCCATCCAAGACGCCAGACAGCGTTCTGCTGCCCTGAAGGCTTCACCCTCCGGCCACCCGGTGATACCGGCACGGGTGGCCAGCTCCCCGGCCATCGCCACCAGGGCAAAGCGCGTGACTGCACGCCCGACCTGATTCCCGGCATCCTGCGGCGTCAGCCTGCGGGTGAACTCCTTCAGCATGGCTTTCGCCTGGCTGGTCATTTCCGGTAAATTTTGGGTGATGTGATGCAGCCAGTCACGGAACGGTGCGCCATGATGCTGCGTCACTGCCTGTTCAAGGTGCTCCGCCAGCGCCTTGCCGCCGCTGAAGCCGTGCAGCTCTTCAAAGACGCCGTACCGGCCCGAATCGCTGGGGATCTGGATCATCCTGACCTCAACACCGGCATAGGTGCGTTCTCCGGCACTGGCGGCGTGCTCAACCAGTGACAGCTCGCCGGTGGACAGAAACAGCAGGTTCCAGCGGTTGGTTTCCCGTACGGAACCGTCCGTTCTGGCTCTGGCCTTGCCCTGCCCGTTCGCCAGCATATAGGCGATGTTTCCCGCCTCGCGCCCGTCCACCTCGCGGATTTCGTCCAGCATCAGCGTGGCGTCGTTGCGGCGGCTGGCCGTGCCTTCCAGCGCGTTACCGGTGGCGCGCCACGTATGCCAGAAGTCCGTTCCCCCACAGACAGACGCGGCCACCTTCATGGTGGTGGTTTTGCCGTCCGTGGATTCGCCCTTAAGGTGATAGCCGCCCCCGCTCATGCCCACCAGTTGCAGCAGCGGTGCGGCAAATGACAGGCTGACGGCAAAAGCCACCCGCGCATTCCCCACGCAGTAGCGGCTTATCTGTTCGCGCCATTCGTCTGCCGTGCCGTTCACCCGGAAGTCACGGCCCTGCACGCTGCTGGTCTGCAAAATCACAGACTGCGCGTCACGACCTATCACTTCGTCCTGAAGCACATAGACGCCGCCGTGCCAGCCGGTTTTGTTCACGCAGGTCACTTTTCTGTCGGGTTTGCACAGTGAGATATATTCCATCAGGTGCGCACGCGCCATACCGTTGATATTGATATAGGAAAGCCCGTTAACCAGCAGCACGCGCCGCAGCTCTTCACCGCTGCCGCCAAGCAGCTCCATCGGCATGGCCCATTTGCGGCTGTTGCCGTTGGTGTCCTCCCACTCCAGCAGACGGCCATAATTACTGCCGTCTGCATCACTGGTAATGGCCGTAACACGCAGGGGGCTGCAAATCTTGATGTTGCGGATTTCCGTATCGCCGTCTGATTTGTTTACCTGCTTGTCATACCACAGGTATTCCTTTGTCAGCCGGAACCCCTGCGGCAGACGGGTAAGCCCCCTGCCGTGCAGCGTCATTTCCTCCATAAACGCTTCGCGGGCACGCCGCTCGCCCTGTTCACGACGAAAATCATCCCAGTCCGCTTTATGGCGGGTTGGCGGCAGGGTTACCCAGCCGTCAACGGCCTGCGCCGCCTTTTCCGCCTGAATGCGCCCGGTATTGTCTTTACCGTCCAGCAAATCGTTATCCCCGGCCAGAACGATGCGCACTTCAGGCCAGCGCTGGCGCACCTGCTGCGCCACCTTCGGCAGATTACCGGCAGCCACCGCCGCCAGTATCAGCCCGTCAGCCAGCCTGCTGACAGTCAGGCCGGTGGCATAACCTTCGGTGATGATGACCTGCGCGGGCGGCTCTGCTGACGCGCCGGATACATGAATAAACGCCCCGGACAGCTGGCTGCCCGGCAGCAGGCATTTTCCACCGTCAGGGCTGATAAGCTGACCGCCGGTAATATTCCCGGCCATATCCGTGAGGGGAAGCAGTACAGAGCCGGGCGCAAACGTAAGCCCCGCCACGCTGACAGGCTGCTCCAGCAGGGAAAGCGTATGCCCGTGCAGCCCCCGCGCCGTCAGATAGGCGCTTTCACCCTGCCGGGTCTGCTGCTGAAGCTGTGCGAAACGCGCCCGCCCCGCATTCCCGTCCGTGGCCTTATTTCTGGCAGGCAATACGGGCTGGTTGCTTACGTCGGGTAATGACAGCGCTCCGGCCACCATGACAGAAACGGCTTTCACATCCTGCCCGGTGGCAAGGCGAACCAGATCCAGTCCGTCACCGTTCCCGCACTGATTACAGAACCACGTACCGCGTCCCTCCCTGTCGTCCAGACGAAAACGATCCTTTCCGCCACAAACGGGGCAGGCTCCGTGCCGTTTTGCCGCCGGAACGCGGATACCCAGCGCGGAAAGAATATGCGGCCAGCGGCCACGGGCTGCCGTCGCTACAGCACTGACAGATTGCGCTTTCACAGATAAGCCTCCTCGTTTTCCGGTGACACAAAGGCATATCCCGGCGGCAGCTCGCCATCCGGCGCGCCGAAAATAATATCCCGGTACACTTCCCGCAGCTCCGTCACGCCGGTAAGGGAAAGGCGCAGGTTTTCGCCTGCAAAACCCGGTGCCAGCATCTGCTCAAGCGCTTCGGCAGCCAGTCGGCTGCCTTCTTCCGCGCCAAATTCTTCCCGCCACGGCGTTTCGATATGGAAAAGAATATTCAGCGCTACTTTTTCGGGGGTGAGCGGGATGCGCTCACCATCTTCGGTGTACACGGCCTCGCCGTTAACACGGGTCATAAGGGCAATGAAAGCGTCAGCAATATAACGGCGCAGCAGCGCCGTACGGAATGACGGGGAACGGAGGGTGCTGTCATTTATCATGGTGCTCTCCCTTCATCAGACTGCTTTCCCGGATTACGCCATCAAGCTGTTCCGCAATGCAGGCAAACAGGGCGGCGGCCCCTTCCGCAGACACTTCCTTGCCGCCGGAAGCACAGGAGCCGGACAGGACGTCAGCAAGAAATTCGCTGGCCATGGCCGCACGCAACAGGCGGCTTTCGCCTTTTTCGGAAAGAGTACAGGCGGGCTGCTGATACGTTTTCATGGCCGTACCTCCCCGCGCAGGCTGACGGGAAGCCTTCCGGCAAAACACAACACATAATCAGCGGTCAGCCGCGCACGGGCAGCACGCTCATTGTAAGCATTAACGCGCACGGCACAGGGCTGCGCGGAGCGGTCAGCACGGCGAACGGCGAGAAAGAGAAAGGTAAATTCAGGGTGTGATGAAGCGAGGACTGTAGCCATGGCGGCAACCTCCGTTAGATAGCGGGTAACGCTACCACCGGAGTTTCCACGCTCACTGGTGGTAGCCCAGACGGGGGTGGAAATACCGGCTCTAACGGATACCGGCCTGACCGAAGTCAGCCCCGCCTGAGCCACCATTACACGATAGCCACAACGGCAAAGAAACCGCAGTGCAAGTAACAGATGCGCAAAGGCAATGACACAAAAAAAGACGCAAGGCGCGTCTGGTGTCGCCGTTAGATTATTCAGGTTTCCACGCCCGACTGCCGATTTTGCGGCAGCGGGAAAACTATAGCCCGTGCATTCATTCAGGCGCAAGGGTTTTATAACCGAACATTGTTGATTGATTATGCAGTTACGTCCTGCCATTCTGTAATTCCTCCGGCGTAGTGCCAGACGTTACGGGAATTTCCTGAGTAAGTTTCCATCCGGCCCGCTGAATCTCAGCGGGCTTTTTTATGCCTGTTAAACCAGGGTGATAGCGCTTTCATCAACAGCGGCATAAAGCTCAGGATTACCCAGCGCATAACCTTCATTACGCAGACAGGAACGCACATATTCAGCGTTTTCCTCGTCAAATTCGGCCCGGAAATAGCGGGTATTCGCCTGCGTGTAGATATGCAGATTGCTCAGTGTGGTGACAGCCAGACGTTTACCTGGCATAAATGGCGGGACAAAGGCAAAACGTCCGGCCACTGAACTGCCGGCCAGCTGGGCCGCGCTGATATCAGCCGGGCGGTCTGCTGCACTGAACAGCTTCAGCCGCTGCTGTGCGGCAAGTTCTGCCCCCACCAGAACAACCAGACGCGGGTTCTCGCGGAACGGCTCAGCAATCATTTCAGTAATAAGGTGATTAGCGAGCAGGTCTATATTTTTCCATTCGCCTGTATCGCCCAGCGTGAGAGGGTCAGCCATAATCTGCTTACCTTTCTCATACTCTTTCGCCAGCGCATGCCAGCCAATATTTACATCCTCCCCTTTTTTGTGTGTTTCCGGGTCGGTGGTATCAGCGATGGCCGTTCCGTTGAAACCAATACGCAGCATATCCAGCGCAAGCGCCTCAGCAAAAAAAGCATCCATTGCTTTATCAAAATCACCCGCCGCGCCAAGGTTATAAATATCTGCCATTTCGCCGTAGCTGATACTGGCGCAGGTATCCGTTTCTGACAGCCAGAATTCCGTGCCATTAATGGCAACGCTTTTGCGAAAACGTCCGCCCGCCGTCCTGCCGGTATGAAGTTCACTGGCACCAATATTAATGGCATTACCTGACTGCGCATTAATATCCCGCAGTGTGATGTTATTCATCATCCAGCCAGATTCGAGAATGGCAGCACGCAGCATATTTTCAGCAGGTGGCGCTAAAGCAAAGCGACGGTTTTCACCTTCCCTGTAAGCGGTATCTTTAGTCAGTTTTTTATGATAACGGGCAGCCGCATCCGGCTTCTGGAATTTAAAAGCAAACATTATTATTAACCTGATTTATTAACGGGAGAAAAGTTTATTTTTGAGTTCGTCAGCTTTGCTGTAAGCCGCCATATAATCTGCATAATCCTGGTCACTGATAATCGCACGTAAAAGCGCGTTCTCTGCCCGGTAATATTTACGGTAAGCCTCAGTGCGACTTTTCCCGCCATTATTCAGCAAATACCTGTCAGTGGGGTAAGAGCAAAGCCGGATAATTGCCCGCATTGCAGCAGTCAGGGCATTAAGGCCGTCTGTGAAATCAATAATGATATTGCGCATAACGGTATCGGTAAAAAGCTCTGCCACGCCGGACGGGATACGCAGCGTGCGCGGAAAGGTATTCAGTAAGCGGGTATTGATACCTTTCCCGATATATTCCGCCTCCGCTGATAACAGGCCGGGTAATGACCTGACCAGTTCCAGCCGGGACTGCTGCACTGTCTGGAGCGTCAGGGCCGCCTGATAACGGCGTTCTGCATCAGCCCGTTCCATGCTGCTGCCTCTGCGGGTTCGCGCTTCAGACACCGTGTTACTTTTTCCGCTTGCCTGATTCATGACTGCCTGCGCCTCTGCGGCTTCGCGCTGGCGGAAAGAAAATTCATCTTCTTCCCGGCGGCAAATCTTCACGCAGCGGGCAACAAGCGCATTTATTTCTTCAGCCACCGCTTCAGTATCAGGAACCGTCAGCCCGGTAAGGGAAAAAAGCGTCTCTCCTTCTTCCCGCAGTTTATTGAGCGTGTGGATTTCAATAATACGTGCCACACAGGCTGCATCACTGCCGTTTATTGCAAAAGGAACCACTTTATATGATTCAAACACTGCAACGTTATTATTCTTAAGCGACGGAATGACAAGAGTTTGCCCTCCCGTGATAATGGGATTATTCATATGGTACTCCGCAATTTTATAAGACCAGAATATATATCTATTAAAACACCAGGCTTATTCCGCAGAAACTGAATGACTATCACGCCAAGCGTAATAATCCGCAGCACGCCAGCGAGACATGCGCCCAAGTTTTATCGGTTTCGGGAAACGCCCCTGCGATATTAATTTGTAAATCCATTTATTTGACAGCAGACAATCTTTAGTAATGAATTTCATATCAACCATTGCGTCAGGACGGGGACGCCCATGATCTTCATAAAGGAACTCATTCGCCATTTCACCACCTTTTATGCTAAACCATCAACTGAAGTCTATTGGGATCAACTGGCAGGAATTAAAGCATCGAATGTGATATTAGAAAATGGCTGTAAAATAAGTTTTTTTACTGCCATTTTTGTTAAAAATTGTTAAGAACCAAATTTTAAGCTATCTGAAATTAACTTTTTTATTGTTTCATATTCAAGCGGTGGCGATTTCTCTTCCGGCCAATACATATGTGCCCTGTCGAATAAAGTATCAGTCAATTTTGTCACGGTACAATTCAGATAAGAGATATCACTGCGCATTATGGAAATAACAGCCTGAAGAATTTCGACTCTAGGCTTTGCACGCCTTTCTTGTTGAGAAAGAGATTGCGCAGACTTCAGTTGCGAACTTTGAAAGTATTTTCTTTTTAGTTTATCAAAATCTCTGCCTGATAGGTCAGCAGTTCCGTTAATCATATAATCAATATCATCTTCGTAAACTGGAATAGCTTTTATAAAATTGCAATCTTCATGGGGGGCTATATCAGGAGAAAAATAAGTTGGCCACTCTTCTTCATCTCCACCTGCGTCATATATAATAAATACATGTTTATCATCAAAATTCCAGTAGCCTTTCAAATACGCATAAAAAAAACGCCCTTCGCTATCAGATAAAATAGAATCGCTTATCACCTCGATATACGAACCACCTGAGACATGGCGATCTCCATTTATATTAGAACGAGCAGAAATCAACCAATGATTGAATTCATTTTCATTCCTTACATAAATTTTACTTTTAAATGTATAGGACTTGCTTCTTTCATCAAATATTGCTCCTAATTTTATCTCTCCTTTATAAGCAAGGTAATAAATGTCTCCACTGGAAATGCCTAATAACTTCTCAACATCTGATAATGAATAAAACTCTCTTGTAATCATTTATACACTCCCCATGAAGCTATCAAGATAGTCTGCATACCATTGCATCATTTTTCTTCGGCCATCAATATATTGCGCATGATTATAAATACCGCGTATAGAGTTTTTATCAGTATGGGCTAGTTGAGTTTCAATCCAAGCGCTGTCAAAACCTTGTTCATGGAGAATGGTACTCATCGTATGCCTGAAGCCGTGGCCAGTAACACGACCACCATAACCAACCCGCTTAAAAATTTGGTTGATACTGGCTTCGCTCATGCACTTATTGTGATCATTGCGCCCGGGGAAAATTAAAGGAAAAGCACCAGTTAACGCTTTCAGCTTTTTAAGGTGTTCTAAGGCTTGTCTCGATAACGGTACCAGGTGAGCGCGACGCATTTTCATACGTTCTTTCGGTATTTCCCACAAAGCGTTATCGAAATCGATCTCGCGCCATTCTGCTGCGCGTAACTCTCCTGTCCTTAATCCGGTAAGGATAAGCAAATACGCTCCCATTAAAACAATTGGGCTTCCTGTATAAGATTTAAGTACAGAAAAGAATTCAGGTAGCTCATTCGCTCTAAGAAACGGGTAATGTACACTTTCGTAACCTTGCATCGCGCTGGCAAGATCTGGTGCAGGGTTATAGGTGGCGCGACCTGTCACTACTGCATACCGAAAGACTTCTCCGCACCGCTGGCGTACTTTCTTCGCCTTTTCTAGCGCTCCTCTTGCTTCTATCAGACGCAATACTTCCAATAGTTCTAATGGTTTTATATCGGCAATAGGACGCAAACCAATGTGAGGGAAGATATCTTTTTCAAAAGCCTCCATGATATCTGTGGCATACCCTACAGACCATTTAGGCGACTTAAGACGATGCCATTCTAATGCTACTTCTTTGAATGGATTAAGCACCACACCAGCGGACTTAGAAGCCAGTTTTTTGGCTTTTTTTACCTCTCCCGGATCGTCGCCAGCAGCAAGAACCTTTTTAGCGTCATCGCGCTTTTGCCTTGCTTCAGCAAGCGTAACAGCAGGGTAAACCCCAAAGGACAAACGTTTTTCTTTACCACCGAAGCGGTATTTCATGCGCCAGTAGCGTGAGCCATTTGGTTCAACCTGAAGGTATAAACCACCGCCATCTGAGAGCTTATAGGTTTTTTCCTTTCCTTTGGCAGTGTCAACCTTTTTGGCGTTAAGCATCATGGGGGCACATTTCCTAGACCGAACAGAACATGCCCCTGATTGTGCCCCCAACAGCTTGTTGATTTCAAGCGATATGGGTTGACGTCAAATGACTAACGATGGGATTTTATTATTGATAATTAAGCCTTTTCTTGACTTGTGTTGACTTGAGATTACTTGCAGATGGTGCCGGTAATAGGAGTCGAACCTACGACCTTCGCATTACGAATGCGCTGCTCTACCAACTGAGCTATACCGGCCCTGAGAGAGGTGTTCACGAGCGTGAAGCACGGTGTAAAAGGGTAAGCAAAAGCGGGTGATGCGTCAATACGGTATGGTTTCAACCGCCTGTTTTTGCATCACCCTGCCCTTAGTTAAGCACGAATGGTATCGTCGCCAAAGCCAATCCACTTGTAGGTGGTCAGCGCTTCCAGGCCCATCGGGCCGCGGGCGTGCAGCTTCTGCGTGCTCACCGCCACTTCTGCCCCCAGGCCAAACTGCGCGCCGTCGGTAAAGCGGGTGGAGGCGTTCACATACACCGCCGAGGAATCCACTTCGTTCACAAAGCGGTTGGCGTTGCGCAGCGTGCGGGTGAGGATGGCGTCCGAATGCTGGGTGCCGTGCTCGCGAATATGCTCAATCGCCCCGTCAATATCGCTCACCAGCTTCACGTTCAGGTCAAGCGAAAGCCATTCGTCGTCGAAATTCTCCGCCTGCACCGCCACCGCTTTTGCCGGGCCATTGCTTAACAGCGCGAGTGAACGCTCGTCCGCGTGCAGCGTTACGCCGCGCTCGCTCATCGCGTTGCTGAGTTCCGGCAGGAAACGATCCGCAATCGCTTCGTGCACCAGCAGCGTTTCAACGGTGTTGCAGGTGCTCGGGCGCTGGGTTTTGGCGTTAGCGATAATGTCCAGCGCCGGGGCGAACTCCGCTGTATCGTCGACAAAAATATGGCACACGCCTATGCCGCCGGTGATCACCGGAATGGTGGACTGTTCGCGGCACAGCTTGTGCAGCCCTGCCCCGCCGCGCGGGATCAGCATGTCGATGTACTTGTCCATGCGCAGCATCTCGTTCACCAGCGCGCGGTCCGGGCTTTCAATCGCCTGTACGGCGGCGGCGGGCAGGCCGCACTCTTCCAGCGCGCGTTGAATCACTTTTACCGTGGCGGCGTTGGTGCGCCAGGTCTCTTTGCCGCCTCTGAGAATGGCGGCGTTGCCGGTTTTCAGGCACAGGGAAGCAACATCGACCGTCACGTTCGGGCGCGCTTCATAAATCACCCCTACCACGCCCAGCGGCACGCGGCGGCGTTCAATGCGCAGGCCGCTCTCCAGCAGTCCGCCGTCTATTACCTGCCCTACCGGGTCGGCCAGGTTGCAGACCTGACGCACGTCGCTCGCGATGGCGTGCAGGCGCTGCGGGTTAAGGGCCAGGCGATCCAGTAACGCCTCGCTCAGGCCGGTGCGGCGCGCTTCCAGCAGATCCTGCTCGTTGGCAAGCAGGATCTCTTGCGCCTGCGCCTCTAAATAATCGGCGATTTTCTCCAGCACGCGGTTTTTCTCGCGCGAGGAAAGCAGCGCCATCTGGTAAGAAGCCGCTTTGGCGGCTTTGCCCATCTGTTCAAGCATTGCTGGCTCCTTAGCTGATGATCATGTCGTCGCGATGGACGGCTACCGGGCCATACTCATAGCCAAGAATAGCGTCAATCTGTTGTGAGTGATGCCCGGCAATGCGGCGCAACGCGTCGCTGTTGTAGCGGCTCACGCCGTGGGCGATGTCGCGCCCGTCGAGGCTGCGAATGCGGATCACTTCGCCGCGCGAAAAGTTGCCGGAGACGCTCTTAATGCCTTTGGGCAGCAGCGAGCTGCCGCGCGCCTGAATGGCCGCCTGCGCCCCTTCGTCCACGGTAATTTCGCCTGCGGGCGGCGCGCCGAAGATCCAGCGCTTGCGGTTCTCCAGCGGCGACTGCTGCGGATGGAAGCGCGTGCCCACCGGCAACCCTTCCATCACATCGCCAATCACGCCCGGCTTGCTGCCCGCGGCGATAACGGTCTCGATGCCTGCGCGGCCTGCCACATCGGCGGCCTGAAGCTTGGTGCCCATGCCGCCGGTGCCAAGGCCGGAGATGCTGTCGCCCGCGATGGCGCGAAGCGCATCGTCAATGCCGTAGACGTCCTGAATCAGCTCCGCCTCCGGGTTGCTGCGCGGGTCGGCGGTGAACAGCCCCTGCTGGTCGGTGAGCAGCAGCAGTTTGTCGGCGCCCGCGAGAATAGCCGCCAGCGCCGAGAGGTTGTCGTTGTCGCCCACTTTAATTTCCGCAGTGGCGACAGCGTCGTTTTCGTTGATGACCGGCACGATGCGGTTATCGAGCAGCGCGGTGAGCGTGTCGCGGGCGTTGAGGAAGCGCTCGCGGTCTTCCATATCGGCGCGCGTCAGCAGCATCTGCCCGACGTGAATGCCGTAGATTGAGAAAAGCTGTTCCCAGAGCTGGATTAAACGGCTCTGCCCTACCGCCGCCAGCAGCTGCTTGGAGGCGATGGTCGCCGGGAGTTCCGGGTAGCCCAGGTGCTCGCGTCCGGCGGCAATCGCCCCGGAGGTGACGATAACAATACGGTGCCCGGCGGCGTGAAGCTGGGCGCACTGGCGCACCAGTTCGACAATGTGGGCGCGGTTCAGGCGGCGCGATCCGCCGGTTAAGACACTGGTCCCCAGTTTGACCACCAGGGTCTGGCTGTCACTCATGATTCTCTGCCGTTTCAACGAAAATGGAAAAATTCAACCCAAAGAGACGTTGTAACAGGCGCGGCCTCTCTTGCCAACTGCTGCCCCGGAAAAGCGCACCGGAAGTTGCGCGGGATCGGCAAGCGTAACGGCGCAGATTGACATTTTTATGACGTTTACATTTTTTTAAGCGAATTTAAAATTTTTCTTAATCTGTAATAAATCTTTCATTTTGAACCGTTAAAACGCTCCTTGTTTTTTCACAGGTCTTCGGGCCCGCGAATATTAGCGCGTTTTACTTATCGGGATTTCAAAATGAAAAAGAGTACTCTGGCATTAGTGATCACTGGCGTAATGGCTGCCGCCTCTGCACAGGCTGCTGAAGTTTATAACAAGAACGGAAATAAATTGGATTTATACGGCCGCGTAAAAGCTGAACATTATTTTACCGATAATGATTCTTCTGACGGCGACCAGTCTTATATTCGTTTAGGTTTTAAAGGCGCCACGCAAATTACTGACCAGTTGACCGGTTATGGCCAGTGGGAATATCAGGTTGCCGCTAACCGTGCGGAAGGCGATAACTCTTCTGGCGTGACCAAAACCCGTCTGGCCTTTGCCGGCCTGAAATTCCAGGATCTCGGCTCCATCGACTACGGCCGTAACTACGGCATCCTGTACGATGTCGGCGCTTACACCGATATGATCCCGGAATTCGGCGACGACGCTTACATCAAAACCGATAACTTCATGACCGGGCGCACCACCGGCGTGGCCACCTACCGCAATACCGACTTCTTCGGCCTGGTTGATGGTCTGAAATTCGGCCTGCAATACCAGGGCAAAAACGAAAACGATGGCCGCGCCGCGAACAAAGGCAATGGCGACGGCTTCGGCGCTTCTGTCAACTACGCTATCGGCGACAGCGGCGTGAGCATTGGCGGCGCGTACACCAAATCCAACCGTCTGCAAACCCAGCGCGCCGCCGCGCTTGGCAAAGGCGATAACGCTGAAGCCTGGGCAACCGGCCTGAAGTATGACGCTAACAACCTTTACCTCGCTGCGACGTATGCCGAAACCCGCAACATGACCCCGATTACGGGCGGCTACGCGAACAAAAACCAGGGCTTTGAAGTGGTCGCGCAGTACCAGTTCGACTTCGGCCTGCGCCCGTCCATCGGCTACGTGCAGTCCAAAGCCAAAGATGTTGAAAACGGCATCGGCGACGTGGATCTGGTGAAATATGTCGACGTGGCGGCAACCTACTATTTCAACAAAAACATGTCTGCGTTTGTTGATTACAAAATTAACCAGCTGGACGATGACAACGCGCTTAATATCAACAACGATGACGTTGTGGCTTTAGGTGTGGTTTACCAGTTCTGATTAATACCCCGAACGCCCTTCATAAAGGGCGTTTAAAATAAATCGTGTGGCTACGATAAAAAATTAACCCCGCTCAGTGGCGGGGTTAGTGTTTTATTCGGGCGCGTATTATGCCGTTCTTTTCAGCAGTTGCTCGCTGAAATTCTCGGCAGGCTCCAGCGTTAATTCCAGAGAAGCTAACAGCTGATGCAGCCTTTCATGGAAATTCTGCAACGTCTGTTCAAGCTTCGCGTTCACTTCCGTGTCTTTAATCACACCAGGAACCCATTTGCCTTCTTTATCAAACAGCCCGAAATGCCAGCTGTAGGTAAAGCCGGTTTCATGGCCTTCCAGCTCCATCCACCATCCCCAGAACTCACGCTTCTCCGGCGCAGGCTTCACGTTAACGCAAACGGCCAGGCAGTCAAAAAAGAAGCGGTTACCTTCACACTGCTCTTCCCGGATGTACGGCCCCAGGGCAGTAAATTTCTTAACCAATCGGCTTCTCGGGTGTCCACTCGGTAACGTCATTGCGATCTCCTTTTGTGAAGCAACTGTTTTACCAAACTAATGGAATTTAGCAATCAATTAACGCAGTTTATGAATTATCCACCCGGTAATTTCCGTGAGCGCCTTGTCAAAGTTGCTATACACCGGCCGGGAGGCAATCTCCAGCAGTTTGCCCTCAGCAGATGACGAGGCGATTAAACGTGATTCCTCTTCCGGGCTGAACGGATCGTTTTTCCAGAAGCCGGAGAGCATCGGCGTTGGGCAGCGGCGGCCGAGCAGTCCCTGGGTTTTCAGCGAATAGCGGTTAAGCTCCACGCGCAGCGCGCTGTCAGAGGCGTCATACATGCCAAGGCGGCTTGCCAGCACATCCATATACATCTCCGGCACCTGCCCCTGGCGCGACGGATCGCTTAACAACTGGTGCACCACCGGCCCAAGACAGGCCACCGCTTTAAGGCGCGACGCCTCAAGGTAGGCCAGCCGCACCGCCACATTCGCGCCAAAGCGAAAGCCAAACGCCGCCACCCGGGTGTGATCGACCCAGGGCAGCTCCTCAAGCTTTTTCAGCACGTGTTGATGCAGCAGGCTGGAATCCTGGGTGAGCTTCCATTTAGAAGAGAAGCCGACGGAAGGCATGTCGATGGTGAGCATGGCGAGACCGCGCGGCGCCAGATAGTGTTCAAAGAGGTGATAATAGTCGCTTTGCAGCGAATCGAGCCCGCCGCAGATAAGCACCGTCGGGAACGGGCCGCTGCCGCCTTTTGGCAGATGCAAAAAGCCGTTTATCGGCGCGCCGCCAGGAATGGCGAACTCCAGCTCGCGCAGTTCGCCGGAAAGGCGCGTGGCGGCCTCTTCGTAAGCGCGGTTCGCCAGCACCTGCGCCTGCTCCGCCAGCTCATCGCCTTTCAGGTGCGGGTAAGCGGCGATGCTGTAAAGGTTCGCGGCTTTCAGCCAGGCTTTGCCGATAAGCGCTTCGTCGGTCTCCTGCGCGGCGCGCTGCTGCCAGTTCATCGCCTGCTTCGACCACTCGTAGATCCAGTTGCCGCCGCGATAGCCGATAACCGTGTCGTACTGCGCCGGATCGGTACGCTCGGCGTCGCTCAGCACAATGCGCGACTGCACATCGAGAATTTCCAGCGGGTCGACGCCGCGCCAGACCCACATCACGCGGTTTATCATGCGATACCAGTGCGGCACCGTATTGCCTTCGAGCATGGATTCAATGTGCGGCGCGGGGGCGTGCTGAACGCGGCGCACCAGCGTAGAGGTTTCGGGGTGTTTAAAACGCGGCTTAAACAGGGTTTCGCTAAGGTTGGCCTGCGGCATAGCTTTCTGGCTCCATGAAAACAACAGGAACCCTAATTGTACTCGCCCGCCCGCCAAAAAAACAAAACGCCCGGCAATGCCGGGCGTAAAACATCGTAAGGATGGCGATTAACGGCCAGACAGCGGCGGCACAAACACCACGCCCATGTCCCACGGCTGCTCAATCCAGGTGTCCTGCGGAATGTCGATCACGTAGTCGTCCACCAGCGGCTTGCCAGCCGGCTTGGCGAAAATAGTGACGAAACGCGCTTTCGGGTACATTTCGCGGATAGCTACCGCGGTGCCGCCGGTGTCCACCAGGTCATCAACAACGATAAAGCCTTCACCGTCGCCTTCGGCGCGCTTGAGCACTTTCATTTCACGCTGGTTGTCGTGGTCGTAGCTGGAGATGCAAACGGTATCGACATGGCGAATACCCAGTTCACGCGCCAGCAGCGCGCCCGGCACCAGACCGCCGCGGCTGACAGCAATTATGCCTTTCCACTGTTCAGCAGGCAGCAGGCGGCTCGCCAGCTTGCGCGCGTGGATCTGCAACATATCCCAGGTGACAACGTATTTTTCGCTCATGTGAAGTGTCCCGGCCAGTTAAAAAAATGGCTTAAAAAGTGTTCAGGGGGGGAATAGGTTGCGCGAGATTATAGAGATCTGGCGCACTAAAAACCAGTCTTGCGCGGCTATGGCCCGGTTTTTACTCGCGCTGGTCTGCATGGCGCAGCATAAAGTGGTATTCTCGGGCCATTGCCCAGGCAAGGCTTGCGGCACATACCAATGATAACCTGTGACCCGCCAGCGAGGTTTCGCCGGGTCGTCGTCAAGGAGACTTAACGTGTCTGAACTGTCTCAGCTTTCTCCCCAACCGCTGTGGGATATTTTCGCTAAGATCTGCTCTATTCCCCACCCTTCCTACCATGAAGAACAACTCGCCGAACACATCATGGGTTGGGCGAAGGAAAAGGGCTTGTTTGCTGAGCGCGACCAGGTGGGCAATATCCTGATCCGCAAACCGGCCACCGCCGGGATGGAAAACCGCAAGCCGGTCGTGTTGCAGGCGCACCTCGACATGGTGCCGCAGAAAAACAACGACACCGTTCACGACTTCACCAAAGATCCTATCCAGCCTTACGTTGACGGCGAATGGGTGAAGGCGCGCGGCACTACCCTTGGCGCGGATAACGGCATCGGCATGGCCTCTGCGCTGGCGGTGCTGGCGGACGACGCGGTACAGCATGGCCCGCTGGAAGTGCTGCTGACCATGACCGAAGAAGCGGGCATGGATGGCGCGTTCGGTTTGCAGGCGAACTGGCTTCAGGGCGACATCCTTATTAACACCGACTCCGAAGAAGAAGGTGAAATCTACATGGGCTGCGCAGGCGGCATCGATTTCATCACTACTCTTGCGCTCACTCGCGAAGCGGTGCCGGCAGGCTACCAGACGCTGAAGCTGACGGTAAAAGGGCTGAAAGGCGGCCACTCCGGCGCGGATATTCATCTTGGCCTCGGCAACGCCAACAAGCTGCTGGCCCGCTTCCTGTTTGCTCACGCGAAAGAGGTGGACGCGCGCCTGATCGACCTCAACGGCGGCACCCTGCGCAACGCCATTCCGCGTGAAGCCTTCGCCACCCTGGCGGTGCCGGCGGATAAAGTCGACGCGCTGAAAACCCTCGCCGCGGCTTACCTCGACGTGCTGAACAACGAGCTGTCCGCAAAAGAGAAGAACATTACCGTGCTGGTGGAGCAGTCTGCCTCTGAGCTGGGGGCGCTGACCGCACAAAGCCGCGACGCGTTCATCGGCCTGCTGAACGCCACGCCGAACGGCGTTATTCGTAACTCCGACGTGGCGAAAGGCGTGGTGGAAACCTCCCTGAACCTCGGCGTGGTGACCACCGATGCCGACAAAGCGCAAATCATCTGCCTTATCCGCTCGCTTATCGACAGCGGTAAAGATTACGTGGTGCAGACGCTGGAAGCGCTGGGCCAGCTGGCGGGCGCCGAAACCGTCGCCAAAGGCAGCTACCCGGGCTGGCAGCCAGACGCCTCTTCCCCGGTAATGGCGCTGGTGCGCGAAACCTACCAGAAGCTCTTTAACAAGACGCCGAACATTCAGGTTATTCACGCCGGCCTGGAATGCGGCCTGTTCAAGAAGCCGTACCCGGAGATGGACATGGTCTCCATCGGGCCGACCATCACCGGCCCGCACTCCCCGGACGAACAGGTTCACATCGAAAGCGTGGGCCAGTACTGGACGCTGCTGACCGAGCTGCTGAAAGCCATTCCGGCTAAGTAAGCGAAAACAGGTAAGAAAATACGTCAAAGGCGGCCAGCGGGCCGCCTTTTTTGTTTTTACGTTTCAGAGATAAACGTCGCCGCAGACCGATGCGCTTTTCCCCTCTTCCTTCCAGAGTAAGGATGACAGGCGCAGCAACGCTGGCTATTTCGCCTCTCGCCCGCCTTACAGCCCCAGCACCAGCTGGCGCTCAATTTGCGGGTCGAGCAGCGTGACGTGCAGCCCCACCAGCCGTACGCCGCGCCCGCCCCGGCGCTCCTCCCAGGTTTTGCGGGCGGTAGCGAGCAAATCCTCTTTGTTGAGCATCGGCCAGACGTGCTCCTGCGTCGTAAGCTGGAAATCGTTGAACTTGAGCTTCACCCCCTGGCGGGCGATGCGCAGATCCGGCTGTACGGCGGCGAGACGACGCTCCAGCTCCGGGTAAAGCCGCTCTATTATCGCCTCGCACTCAGGCCACGCGTGAATATCTTCCGCCAGCGTGCGCTCCACGCCCACCGACTTACGCTGCCGGTCGCTGCTTATCTCGCGGTCGTCGATTCCCTGGCTGCGCTCCCAGAGCACGCGGCCAAATTTGCCAAAACGCTTAAGCAGCACGGCAAGATCGCTGTTCTGCACATCCTCGCAGGTACGAAGACCGAGGCTTTCAAGTTTCGCCGCCGTCACCTTGCCGACGCCCGGGATCTTGCCAAGCGGCAACGTGCGCAGAAATGCCGGCACCTCATCAGGCGTTATCACATACTGCCCGTTGGGTTTGTTAAGGTCAGAGGCGATTTTGGCGAGAAACTTCACCGGCGCGACGCCCGCCGAGGCGGTGAGCTGTAACTCGTCGAAAATGGTCTGGCGGATCGCTTTCGCCATTAACGTGGCGGAGCCGTAGCAGTGCGGGCTGTGGGTAACGTCTAAATAGGCTTCGTCAAGCGACAGCGGTTCAATCAGCGAGGTGTAGCGCGAGAAGATCTCCCGGATATGCGCGGAAGCTTCTTTATAAGCCTCAAAGCGCCCCGGCAGCAGCGTCAGGTGCGGGCAAAGTTTTAGCGCCATGGCGGTAGGCATGGCGCTGCGCACGCCATATTTTCGCGCCGGATAATTCGCGGTGCTGATAACGCCGCGCCGCTCGCGGCTGCCGCCGATGGCGAGCGGAATATCGCGCAGGGCCGGATTGTCGCGCATCTCGACAGCCGCAAAAAAGCAGTCCATATCGACATGAATGATTTTACGCATCGCGAAGCCCCACACTGTATGTGCATACAGTCTGGCAAAAAATGGGCGCGGCGGCAACCGCCCGCCATTCGCTGTCATAAAACTGTGATAACAAGGATCGTCGTTAGCGTTATGAATCTAAAGGATTAAGGGAGAAAAGTATGATTCGCGTTTCACTTACCGGGCTGTTGCTCGCCGCCGCGTTTAGCGCCTGCGCCAGCCCGCAGTTGATAGCCCACCGGGGCGGCACCGGCGACGCGCCGGAAAACACCCTGCCCGCCATCGAACTGGCGCTGAAAAACCGCGCCGACGCGATATGGGTGACGGTGCAGCTCAGCAAAGACGGCGTGCCGGTGCTTTACCGGCCGAGCGATTTAAGCGCGCTGACCAACAGCAGCGGCCCGGTTTCCCGCTTCACCGCTGCGCAGCTTGCCCGCATCGACGCGGGCTGGAAATGGGGCGACGTCGCGCACCCGTGGCGCGACAAAGGCGCGACCATCCCAACGCTTGAAGCCGTGCTGCAAAAGTGGCCGCAGACGCCTTTTTACCTCGACATTAAATCGCCGGACGCCGCGCCGGATGAGATGGGGAAACGGCTGCTGGCGGTGCTGGAGAAAACCCAAAGCCTCGGGCGCGTGCGGGTTTATTCCACCGAGGATCGCTATATCAGTGCCCTGCCCGCCGCTGTGCCGCGCTTTGTCACCCGCAGCGAAACCCGCACCCGGCTGGCTAACGTTTCGCTTTCGCACCAGTGTCCGCCGCCTGCCGCCGACGAGCAGCCGCGCTGGTACGGCCTTGAGCTGAACCGCAAGGTCGAAGTGGTGGAAAAATTCACCCTGGGCGAAGGCGTTTCGCCCGCCACGCTCACCTGGGATAAAGAAGCAGTGGACTGTTTCCGCTCGCATGGCGACGCGCACATTATCTTTTTTGGCGTCAATTCGCCGCAGGATTACCAGAAAGCGGCGGAGCTGAATGCCGATGGCGTGATGGTGGATGCGCCGAGCCAGTTCAGCGCCCGGAAAAGCTAAAAATAACGCGCCGCCGCCCCGCTCCGGCGGCGTGATGTATCCGCTTCAGCCAGACGTATTCCAGAACCTTCAGAGAAACTTTCGGTCACATTACGAAGCGCGTTAAGGGCTTAAGTAAAACTTAAATGTAAACGCTGAAGTCAGCGCTTGCGAAAAATAACAGCGGTGCTAATGTGAGCGCTCCCGAGACAGAATAGTCTTATTTTGGGTACTCTCGCCGTCCTGGCATAGTTACAGATTTATCAAGGAAATAAGCAGTATGCGTAAAATTGCATTGTTTCTTGCAATGCTCCTGATGCCGTGCATGTCATTTGCCAGTTTGCTCAGCAGCGACAGTAATACCCCCATCAAATCAGAACTAAAACAGCAGTTAATGGGTTCGCCAGTGTATATCCAGATCTTCAAAGAAGAGCGCACGCTGGATCTCTACGTGAAGATGGGCGAACAGTATCAACTGCTCGACAGCTACAAAATCTGTAATTACTCCGGCGGCCTGGGCCCGAAACAGCGCCAGGGCGATTTTAAAAGCCCGGAAGGGTTTTATACCGTTGAGCGTCCGCAGCTTAAGCCAGACAGCCGCTTCTATAAGGCTATCAACATCGGCTTTCCGAACGCCTTTGACCGCGCTCACGGTTATGAAGGGAAATATTTAATGATCCACGGCGCCTGCGTGTCTGTGGGTTGCTACGCCATGACCGACAAGAACATCGACGAGATTTTCCAGTTCGTGACCGGCGCGCTGGTGTTCGGCCAGCCTCGCGTGCAGATAAGCATCTACCCGTTCCGCATGACCGACGCCAACATGGAGCGCCACAAGTACTCGTACTACATCAACTTCTGGAAGCAGTTAAAGCCGGGCTACGATTACTTCGCCATGACCCGTCAGCCGCCGGTGGTTTCCGTCTCTAACGGCAACTACGTGGTCAGCAAGCCTATCAGCAGCCAGATTGTTCACCCGCAGCTGGCGTCAAACTATACGCTCCCCAAGGCAGAATAACGCCCACTCGCCTGGCATGATCTTGTGCCAGGTTTCATTGCCCGTCAGCGGCTGCGTGGCGATAACCGTGACCACATCGTTCGGTGTGGTCTCTCTCTGAAAGTCTATTTCCACATCCTGATCCAGCAGCTTCGCCACGCCAAACGGCGCGCGCCTTGTTATCCAGAACAGGTTGGTGGAGCAGAACGCCATTACGTAGCGCCCGTCTGAAAGCAGCATATTAAAAACGCCCTTCTCGCGAAGCTCGCTGGCAAGGGTGGCGATATAGCGAAACACCGCTTCCATATTGCCCGGCGTGCGCGGATAGCGCTGGGTCAGCTTGTGCAGCAACCAGCAGAACGCCTTTTCGCTGTCCGTTTCGCCGATGGGGCGAAACTGGCCGGTTTGCAGCGTTTTGTAGCCTTTAAGCTGGCCATTATGGGCGTAAGTCCAGTTGCGGCCCCACAGCTCGCGGGTGAAAGGGTGCGTGTTTTCCAGCGCCACCTCGCCGCGATTGGCCTGGCGGATGTGCGCGACGACAGAGCAGGATTTTATCGGGTAGTCCTGGACTAATTTCGCGATGGGAGAGTTATAGCTCGGCTGCGGATCTTTAAAGGTGCGACAGCCTTTGCCTTCGTAGAAGGTAATGCCCCAGCCGTCTTTATGCGGCCCCGTGCCGCCGCCGCGCTGCACCAGCCCGGTAAAGCTAAAGCAGATATCCGTCGGCACATTGGCGCTCATCCCGAGCAATTCACACATTTCTACCTCCCGCCACGCAAAAGGGGGCCGCGGCCCCCGACAGCCTTACGCCTTCACCATCTCTTTTTCGATAAGCTGGATCAGGATATGGATGACCTTGATATGAATTTCCTGAATACGGTCAGCATAGCCAAAGTGCGGCACGCGAATTTCGATATCCGCCGAGCCCGCCATTTTCCCGCCGTCTTTACCGGTCAGGGCAATCACCTTCATGCCTTTCTCACGCGCCGCTTCAATCGCCTTGATGACGTTGGCGGAGTTGCCGGAGGTAGAGATGCCAAGCAGCACGTCGCCCTCGCGCCCTACCGCTTCTACATAGCGGGAGAAGATATGGTCGTAACCGAAATCGTTGCCGACGCAGGAGATATGGCTGACGTCGGAAATGGCGATGGCCGGGTAGCCCGGGCGATTTTCACGGTAGCGCCCGGTCAGCTCTTCCGCGAAGTGCATGGCGTCGCAGTGGGAGCCGCCGTTGCCGCAGGAGAGCACTTTGCCGCCCGCCTTGAAGCTGTCCGCCAGCAGCACTGCCGCGCGCTGAATGGCGTGAATATTGGCGTCTTCTTTCAGGAAATTCGCCAGCGTTTCCGCCGCTTCGTTCAGTTCGTTACGAATCAGATCCTGGTACATGAGGATGTCCTTCAGCATTTAGGAAAATAACATCACGCAGTGTACCGGATAGCGCCGAAAGCGAGAAGCGCCGCGGGGCGGGCGCAGCGGCGGATTTGCTTTTCCGTGCGGCAACAATGTGAGCCAGGTTGTAATTATTTTGTGAACACATTGCTAAAAAAGATTACATCCTCTACAACCATAACATCACAAGTGGTCAGACCTCCTACAAGCCAGGGAGCTTTTCTCTATGATGATTTTGAGTATTGTTGCAACCGTCGTGCTGCTCGGCGCGCTCTTCTACCACCGGGTAAGCCTTCTGCTCAGCAGCGTTATCCTGCTGGCGTGGACGGCGGCGCTCGGCGCGGCGGGCCTGTGGTCCGTCTGGGTGCTGGTGCCGCTGGCGATTATCCTTGTTCCGTTCCTCTTTACGCCGATGCGCAAAGCCCTGATCTCCGCGCCGGTGTTCCGCGGCTTTCGTAAAGTGATGCCGCCGATGTCCCGCACCGAAAAAGAAGCCATCGACGCAGGCACCACCTGGTGGGAAGGCGATCTCTTTCGCGGCGCCCCGGACTGGCAGAAGCTGCACAACTACCCTAAACCGCAGCTGACCGCCGAAGAGCAGGCGTTCCTCGACGGCCCGGTGGAAGAAGCGTGCCGCATGGCCAATGACTTCCAGATAACCCATGAAATGGCCGATCTGCCGCCAGAGCTGTGGGCTTACCTGAAAGAACACCGCTTCTTCGCGATGATCATCAAGAAAGAGTACGGCGGGCTGGAGTTTTCGGCCTACGCCCAGTCTCGCGTACTGCAAAAACTCTCCGGCGTTTCTGGCATTCTTGCCATCACCGTCGGCGTGCCAAACTCTCTCGGCCCGGGCGAACTGCTGCAACACTACGGCACCGATGAGCAGAAAAACCACTACCTGCCCCGCCTGGCGCGCGGCCTGGAAATTCCCTGCTTCGCGCTGACCAGCCCGGAAGCGGGTTCCGACGCAGGCGCCATTCCTGATACCGGCGTCGTCTGCATGGGCGAATGGCAGGGCGAGCAGGTGCTTGGCATGCGTCTGACCTGGAACAAGCGCTACATTACCCTTGCGCCTGTCGCCACCGTGCTGGGCCTTGCGTTCAAACTCTCCGACCCGGACCGTCTGCTGGGCGGCGAACAAGAGCCAGGCATTACCTGCGCGCTGATCCCAACCAACACGCCGGGCGTGGAAATCGGCCAGCGCCACTTCCCGCTGAACGTGCCGTTCCAGAACGGCCCGACCCGCGGCAAAGACATTTTCGTGCCGATCGACTACATCATCGGCGGGCCGAAAATGGCCGGTCAGGGCTGGCGCATGCTGGTGGAATGCCTCTCTGTGGGTCGCGGCATCACCCTGCCGTCTAACTCTACCGGCGGGCTGAAATCGGTAGCGCTGGCGACGGGCGCTTATGCCCATATTCGTCGCCAGTTCAAAATCTCCATCGGCAAGATGGAAGGGATTGAAGAGCCGCTGGCGCGCATCGCGGGCAACGCTTACGTGATGGACGCCGCCGCGTCGCTGATTACCTACGGCATTATGCTGGGCGAAAAACCGGCGGTGCTGTCGGCGATTGTGAAATATCACTGCACCCACCGCGGCCAGCGCGCCATCATTGACGCCATGGATATCGCGGGCGGCAAAGGCATTATGCTTGGCGAAAGCAACTTCCTGGCGCGGGCTTACCAGGGGGCGCCTATCGCCATTACCGTGGAAGGGGCTAACATCCTGACCCGCAGCATGATGATCTTCGGCCAGGGCGCTATCCGCTGCCATCCGTATGTGCTGGATGAAATGGCCGCCGCGCAGAACAACGACGTGAACGCGTTCGACAAACTGCTCTTCCGCCATATCGGCCATGTGGGCAGCAACACCGTACGCAGCTTCTGGCTCGGCCTGACCAACGGCCTGACCAGCGCCACGCCGACCAAAGACGCCACGAAACGTTACTACCAGCACCTCAACCGCCTGAGCGCAAGCCTGGCGATGCTGGCGGATGTCTCCATGGCGGTGCTGGGCGGCAGCCTGAAACGCCGCGAGCGCATCTCTGCCCGTCTGGGCGATGTGCTGAGCCAGCTTTATCTCGCCTCGGCGGTGCTTAAGCGCTATGACGACGAAGGCCGCCACGAGGCCGATCTGCCGCTGGTGCACTGGGGCGTGCAGGATGCGCTGTACCAGGCCGAACAGGCGATTGACGACCTGCTGCGCAACTTCCCGAACGGCGCGGTGGCAGGCCTGCTGCGCCTGGCTATCTTCCCGCTGGGCCGCCGTTACGACGCCCCTTCGGACAAGCTTGACCATAAAGTGGCGAAGATCCTGCAAGTGCCGTCGGAAACCCGCTCCCGCATCGGTCGCGGTCAGTACCTGACGCCGAGCGAGCATAACCCGGCGGGCCTGCTGGAAGCGGCGCTGGCGGATGTGATGGCCGCCGAGCCGATTCACCTGCGCCTGTGCAAAGAGCTGGGTAAAAACATGCCTTTCACCCGTCTGGACGAGCTGGCGACGTTGATGCTCAAAGAAGGCCGCATCAACCCGCAGGAAGCGGAGATCCTGACCCGCGCCGAAGCGAGCCGTCTGCGCAGCATTAACGTAGACGAGTTCGATCCGCAAGCGCTGGCGACGCAGCCGGTAAAGCTGCCGGAGAACGTGCGAAACGTTGAAGCCGCTTAACCTTCAGCCCCGCTACGGCGGGGCTTTTTCTTGCCTGTTTCGCCCCTTACATCCCTTGCCTGTTTGTTCGCCTCTCGTGCTACAGTGAAGCCATCGCCCTTTTACAGAGAGCTTATCGTGCCAGGTTTAAAACTCACCCTGTTACAGCAGCCGCTGGTCTGGATGGACGGCCCTGCCAATTTGCGACATTTCGATATTCAACTGGAAGCCATTACCGGGCGCGATCTCATCGTGCTGCCGGAGATGTTCACTACCGGCTTCGCCATGGAAGCGGCGCAGCAATCCATGCCGCAAGCGGAAGTGGTGGCATGGATGCAGGAGAAAGCGCAGCAGACCGGCGCGATGGTAGCGGGCAGCGCGGCGCTGCAAACCGAGCGCGGCCCGGTGAACCGCTTTTTGCTGGTGGAGCCGGAAGGCCAGGTGCATTTTTACGACAAGCGCCATCTTTTTCGCATGGCTGATGAGCATCATCATTACGTGGCGGGAGAAGCGCGCCAGGTGATTGAATGGCGCGGCTGGCGCATTCTGCCGCTGGTTTGCTACGACTTACGCTTTCCGGTCTGGTCGCGCAACCGCAATGACTACGATCTGGCGCTGTATGTCGCCAACTGGCCCGCGCCGCGCTCGCTGCACTGGCAGGCTTTGCTGGTGGCGCGCGCCATAGAAAACCAGGCTTATGTTGCAGGCTGCAACCGTGTCGGCAGCGACGGCAACGGGCATCACTACCGGGGCGACAGCCGCATCATCAACCCGCAAGGTGAAATTCTGGCGGAAGGGGTGGCGCACCAGGCGATGCGCCTCGATGCGGAACTCTCGCTCAGCGCCCTGCGCGAATACCGCGAGAAATTCCCCGCCTGGCAGGACGCCGACCCGTTTACGCTCAGCTAACGGTCTTCGCCCTCCCCCGCGCGGCGAGGGCGACAAATTTACCGTTGAAGAGAATATTCAGCACGAAAGCGACGAGGCAGGTGGCGCTGATCCCGGAGTGGAACAGCGTGCGCACCCAGCCGGGGAACTGGTCGTAAAAAGCGGGCATGACGATAGGGATCATGCCGAACGCCAGCGACGTCGCCACCACCACCAGATTCATGTTCTCTTTGTAATCCACCTTCGCCAGCGTACGAATGCCGCTTGCCGCCACGGAACCAAACAGCACCACGCCCGCCCCGCCCAGCACCGGCATGGGGATGGCGGCAATAACGCGGCCCAACACCGGCAACAGGCCGAGTATCAGTAAAATCGCCCCGCCTGCGCTCACCACAAAGCGGCTTTTGATGCCGGTTAACGCCACCAGCCCGATGTTCTGCGCAAACGCGCTTTGCGGAAACGAGTTAAACACCGGCGCCAGCGCGCTGGTGAGCATGTCGGCGCGCAGGCAGTTGGCGATGCGCCGCCCGTTTACGTCGGTGCCGACAATCTCCCCCACCGCCATCAACCCGGCGGTGGTTTCGGTCAGCAATACCAGCACGATTAAAAACATCGACAAAATAGCGGCGCTGTCAAACACCGGCATGCCGAAGGCGAACAGCGTCGGCATCGCCAGCCAGTCGCCCTGAAACACGCCGCTGAAGTCCGCCTTGCCGGCGACGACGCCCGCCAGCGTGCCGATAACCATGGCCGCCAGCACCGCGATGCGGGTGACGCTGCCGCGCCCGAGGCGGTTAAGCAGCAGGATGACGCCAAGCGTCAGCGCCGCAAGACCAATGTTGGAAGGCGCCCCCCAGTCCGGCGCTTTAGCGTTGCCGCCCATCGCCCAGCGGGCCGCCACCGGCATCAGCGACAGGCCGATCACGGTGATGACGCACCCTGTCACTACCGGCGGAAAGAAGCGAATAATGTGCGCGAAGAAAGGGGTGATCAGCAGCCCCAGCAGCGAGGAGGCGATAACCGCGCCAAACACCACCGGCAGCCCGCCGCCGCCGGAAACAAGCGTCACCATCGTCGCGACGCCGGCAAACGAGACGCCCTGCACCAGCGGCAACTTCGAGCCGAAGAACGGTATGCCGAACGATTGCAGCAGCGTGGAAAGGCCGCTAATGAAGAGCGCGGCGGTCACCAGCAGCCCGATATCGTCGCCAGATAGCCCGGCGGCGGAGCCGATGATAAGCGGCGGCGCAATAATGCCGCCATACATGGTCAGCACATGCTGTAAGCCCCAGGCGAAGGTTTTTACCGCCGGGTAACGCTGGTCTTCCGGGCGCGCGCAGGCGCTTTCTCTCTTCATAGTGCCCTTCCGTTACGTAGTGTTAATCAGCTGCCGCGGTAGGTGGACCACGACCAGGGGGAGATCAAAAACGGCAGGTGGTAATGCCCGCCGTCGGGGGCGACGACAAAATCTATCTGCGCCGTGGGGTAAAGGGTTTCACGCAGGGTCTGGGCGAAATAAAGCCCGATCTCCGCGGTCAGCCGGTAGCGGCCTGCCGCCAGCGGCGCGGTTGAAAAACCGTTATAGCGGCCATCCGCGTCGGTCAACGCTTCGCAAAGCACTTCCCAGCCCTGCGCGGTCTGCTGCTCCAGGCGCAGCGTTACGCCGCTGGCGGGTTTGCCAAGCGAGGCATCCAGAATGTGGGTTGAGAGCGAACTCATGGGTGTAAGACTCCTTCCAGCCGTAACAGGGTGATTTGCCGCAGCTGGTCCAGCGCTTCCGCCGCTTCCTGCTCAGCCTCGTTTTCCATGCGGCGCGACAGCTCGCTTAAGATCTCTTCGCCGCTGCGCCCGCTGGCGCGGATCAGAAAAACGCGTCCGAAGCGCGTCTCATAGGCGGCATTGCCTGCGGCCAGCGCGTCGGCAAGCAGAATATCCTGCGCGTTAACCGCGGCCTGCTCGCCGCGGGAAAGCGCCGCTTCTTTGCTCTCGCCCCGCGCTTTTTCGCCGATGCGCGGGTGCGCGCTTAACGCCGCGTCCAGATCTTCACGGCTCCAGCCGCGCGCCAGCGCATCGGCTTTGTTCAGCAACTCGTCGCACGAGGCGTAAGGCCGCCCCTGCACCAGCGCCGCCGTCCAGTGCGCCAGCGCCACGCAGGGTGAAAGCAGCGCTGTCGCCTGCGCTTCGCTCGCGCCGTTAAAGCGGGCAAGCGGCGACGTTTGCTGCGCAAGCGTCGTTACCGTCTGGCTCAGGGCGACCAACGCCTGCGCCACGTCGGTTTCCTGCACCGCTTCCGCCGGATGATGGCTGACGCCGCCCGCGCAGCGCACAAACAGCATGCCCACCGGCCAGCGTTCGGCGATGGCGATGGCGTCATGCCCCGCGCCGCTCGGCAGCCGGAGCGCCTGCCCTTGCGTCGCCTCCAGCGCGCCGGCGATCGTCTCCTGCAAGGTTTGATCGCACAGCGTGGCCGGGATCGCGTAATAGGTATCCTGTGAAAAGGTTAATCCCCGGCGCAGCGCTATCTGCTCCGCTTCCTCCAGCAGGCGCGCCAGCAGGGTTTCAAGCTGCGCATCGCTGGGGCTGCGAATATCCAGCGTCAGGTTCACCACGCCTGGGATCACATTCACCGCCCCCGGCTCGCAGCGTAACGTGCCGACGGTCGTCACCAGCTCCGGCCCCCAGCTGCGGGTCGTTTGCTCAATGAACAGCATCCATTCGGCGCTCGCCGCCAGCGCATCGTGGCGATGACTCATCGGCACCGTGCCCGCATGCCCCGCCTCGCCGGTAAAGCGGCAGTTAAGGCGCTTCGCGCCATTGATGGCGGTGACCACGCCCAGCGCCAGGTTTTCGCGCTCCAGCACCGGGCCTTGCTCAATATGCAGCTCCAGATACGCGCTGAAATCTTCGGGCGCCCGCGCCGCTTCGCCGATGCGCGAAGGATCCAGCCCGGCGTTGACCAGCGCCTGCGCCACCGTCACTCCCTGCGCGTCCCGCTCTTCAAGCCAGCCTGCGGGCCATGTACCGGTAAGCCCACGGCTGCCGAGCAGCGTTACGCCAAAACGGGTGCCTTCTTCATCGGCGAAACCGACAATTTCAATCGCCTGCGCCAGCCGGATAGCATGGCGGTTAAGCCAGTCGACCAGCTCAATGGCGCTCACCACCCCCAGCATGCCGTCGTAGCGCCCGGCGTTGCGCACCGTATCAAGATGCGAGCCGAGCAGCACCGCGCTCGCCCCCTCTTCAGCCCCTTCGTAGCGCCCGCAGATATTGCCCACCGCATCCTGCCAGGTGAGCATGCCCGCCTCGTGCATCCATTGCGCCACCAGCGTATTGGCGCGCAAATGCTCCGGCGATAAATAGACGCGGGTGAGCTGCCCCGGCGTTTCGCTAATGGCGGCGAGCTGGTCGCAGCGCTGCATCACGCGCGCGGCGCCGAGGCTCGCCTCATGGCTCGTCATTAGCGCATTCATACGTCGCTCCGCGCGTAAACGTCCCACGCCGCCTGCATCGCCGCGCCCTGGGTGGTTTTAAAGCCAAGGCGGTTGAGCACCGCTTCCAGCGCCGTCAGGGTTTGCAGCACGCAGTCTTTGCGGGCGTTGTAGCCCATGGTGCCGATGCGCCAGATTTTCCCCTGTAGCGGGCCGAAAGAAGTGCCAATCTCAATGTGGAAATCCTCCAGCAGCAGTTTGCGCACCGCCTCGCCGTGCACCTGCGAAGGAATAACTACGCCCAGCACGTTGTTCATTTTGTGGCGAAGATCGCCAAACGGCTCCAGCCCCATGCCCTGGATCCCCGCCAGCAGCGCGTCGCCGTGCAGCGCATGGCGGGCGATAAGATTATCCATTCCCTCTTCCAGCATGATGCGCGCGCATTCGCGGGCGGCGAACAGCATACTGGTCGCTTCGGTGTGGTGGTTAAGACGCTCCGGCCCCCAGTAGTCCATCACCATGCCAAGGTCGAAATAGTTGGAGTAGATCATCTCTTCGTCGCCATCTTCATGGGCGGCGGTGCGGATCCCCTCCTCCACGCATTTACGGCGGCGAATAGCCTCTTCCATTTGCGGGCTTAAGGTGATGGGGGAGCTGCCGGACGGGCCGCCCAGGCACTTTTGCAAGCCAGCGGAGACGGCATCCAGCCCCCAGGCGTCGGTTTGCAGGTCATTGCCGCCAAGCGACGCGGTGGCGTCGGTATAAAACAGTACGCCGTGGCGGCGGCAGATGTCGCCAAGCTCCGCCAGCGGCTGCAACATGGTCGTGGACGTGTCGCCCTGGACGGTAAGCAGCAGACGCGGCTTCACTTTTTTAATGGCCTCTTCAATCTGGTCGGGGGTGAACACTTCCCCCCAGGGCGCTTCTATGCTGTGCACTTCGGCGCGACAGCGGCGGGCGATTTCGCACAGCAGATGGCCGAAGCGGCCAAACACGGGCACCAGGACTTTGTCGCCCGGGCGAATAGCGGAGACCAGAATCGCCTCAATGCCCGCGCGCGACGTGCCGTCCACCAGCATCGTCCAGCGGTTTTGCGTGCGAAAAACGTCGCGGTAAAGCGCCATCACTTCATTCATGTAGCCGGTCATAACCGGGTCGTACTGGCCGACAAGCTGGCTTGCCATGGCGCGCAGCACGCGCGGGTCGGCGTTAATCGGCCCCGGCCCCATCAGCAGGCGGTGCGGCGGATTGATTTGCGGGTAGTATGCATTCGCTGACATGAGAAATTCCTTTATGGTCTGGCCCGGCAACATGAAACAAAAGATTCGTTAATCGTCTTTTTGCAACTAATGTGCCAGGGGCAAAAACAATGAATCGGGCGAGAAAAGTCGCGACATTCGTGCGCGAGGTGAAGCGGTCCGGCATAGCGCGCTGAACCAAAGCGGAACATCAGGGTGGTGCAGACGCACCACCACGGCGCATTAACGTTGCTCCAGTTCCTCCAGGTCGCCATAGAGCGCGGCGATATGGTGAATGCGCTGACGGCCTTCGCTCAGCGTGTTGTGCAACACAGCGTTAGCGAGCAAATTGACGAGGCTCATCGCCCCGCTGTAGCTGTCGAAAGCCGAGACGCTGTCGAGCGGCGTGGTGAAGTGCCAGCGCGCCAGCCCCGCGAGGCCGCTGGCCTGCGGTTCGCTAATTAACAGCACCGGCACGTTCTGTTTTTTGAGCTGCGCCAGCAGCGGACGAATGACGCGGGGCCGACGGCGAAACGCTACCGCCACTACGCAATCCTCCGGCGCTAAATCCACCACCTCTTCCGCCAGCGTCTGGCCGGGCTGCGGAATAAGCGACACGCCGCCCCGGCTTTGCAACAGCTGCTGGCGCAGATGCAGGGCCACCGGCGCACTGTTGCGCAGGCCGAGAATAACGACCCGGCGGGCGCTGCCGAGGGCGCTGACTACGTCGGCGAACGGCTGCGCCTCCAGCGTGTTTACCCACTGCGTCAGGTTTGCCATCTCCTGCTTATAGTGGCGCGCCAGCAGGGTATTGCCCTGCACTGCGTCGCGGTTTTCCGCCAGCGGCATGCCGCTCTGGCGCAGCTCGCGCAGCTCTTCGCGCATCTCCTTATAACGATCGTAGCCCAAACGCTTAAACAGGCGGCTTACCGTCGCTTTGGAGACCCCGCTCAGGCGCGCCAGCTCAACGCTGTTGTAGCTAATCAGATCGTCGAAATGATCCATAATAAAGGCCGCCACGCGCTGCTCCTGCACGGAAAGCTGGCTGTAGCAGGCGCGCAGGCGCTCATCTAACTGTTGCATGGCTGCTCCTGTAACTTTCGTTTCATCTTACCCTCGCACAGTGAAACGAATGCGGTCAACCTGGAACGGTTTTTGCCTGATCCCGCTTCTCATTTGCTTAAGAGAGCAACACGATGCAAAGCAATATGGCTCCTTCCGGCATGGCGGTCACGCCGCACCATCTCGCCAGCGAAAGCGCCCTTTCGGTGCTGCGCCACGGCGGCGACGCGATAGAAGCGATGGTGGCCGCCGCCGCGACCATCGCTGTGGTTTACCCGCATATGAACGGCATTGGCGGCGACGGCTTCTGGCTGATTGTACCGCCGGAGGGCGAACCGGTGGCGATAGACGCCAGCGGCGCGGCGGGGTCGCTCGCCACCCTTGAGTGGTACGCGGGTCATGCCGCCATTCCCCACCGCGGCCCCCACGCGGCGCTGACGGTGCCTGGCACGGTCAGCGGCTGGGACGAAGCGCTGAGGCTTTCCGCCCGCTGGGGCGGCGGGCGTTTGCCGCTTTCGCGTCTGCTGGCGGACGCCATCCGCTACGCCGCCGATGGCATTCCCGTTACCCACTCCCAGGCGCATGCGACGCAAAGTAAATATGCCGAACTGGCTGAGATGCCAGGCTTTGCCGACACGTTTCTGACACGGGGCGAAACGCCGCGCCCCGGCTCGCGCTTCTGCCAGCCGAAGCTTGCGCAGACCCTGACGCGCCTGACCACCGAGGGGCTGGAGAGCTTTTATCGCGGGCCGCTTGCGAAACTGATGGCGCAGGAGCTGGCGGAGCTTGGCATGCCGGTGACGTATCAGGATCTCGCCGCTCACCGCGCCCGGCAGCGGGTGCCGCTGCGCCTGCAACACTCCCACGGCGAGATCTACAATATGACGCCGCCGACGCAAGGGCTGGTGTCGCTCGCCATTCTCGGTATTACCGACAACCTTGATATGGCCCACGCCGATGAAGAGCAAACCGTGCATCGCATTGTCGAGGCGACCAAAAAAGCCTTCGCGCTGCGCGATCGATACATCACCGACCCGCGCCACGTCACGTTGCCGGTTCAGAGCCTGCTGGAAGCAGATAAGCTGGCGGCGATGGCGGCGGAAGTGGACGACAACCGCGCAGCCAAATGGGGCGCCGGCAAAGGGCCGGGCGACACGGTGTGGATGGGCGTTGTCGACAGCAACGGCATGGCGGTGTCGTTTATCCAGAGCATCTATCACGAGTTCGGCAGCGGCGTGGTGCTGCCGCAAAGCGGCGTGCTGTGGCAGAACCGCGGCGCCGCTTTTAGCCTCGACCCCACGCATTTGCTGGCGCTCGCCCCCGGCAAACAGCCTTTTCACACGCTCAACCCCGCCGCCGCCCGGCTGGCGGATGGCCGCACGCTGGTTTACGGCTCGATGGGCGGCGACGGCCAGCCGCAGACCCAGGCTGCGATATTCACTCGTCATGTGATTCAGGGCATGGATTTGCAGGCGGCGGTTTGCGCCCCGCGCTGGCTGCTTGGCCGCACCTGGGGCCAGGCGAGCGACAGCCTGAAGCTGGAAGGACGCTTTAGCGCCCGGACTTTCCAGCGGCTGCGCGAATCAGGACACGAAGTGGAAGCGCTGCCCGATTTCAGCGAGGCTGTGGGTCATGCGGGGGCGATTGTTCGCCACACCAACGGCATGCTGGAGGGGGCGTTCGACCCGCGCAGCAACGGCAGCGCCGCCGGTTTTTAAGGAGAGAAGATGAACGAGACTTTCGACTGGCCAGCTTATATCCGGCTGATGGAGCAACTGCTGGCGATGCCGCTGGACGACGCCCGCCGCGCCGAGCTGGAAATACAGCTAACGCGCATCGCGGCCATGGCAGCGCCGCTGCTCGCCTTTCCGCTCGATAATCGACAGGATGTCGCAGGGGTCTACCGGCTATGAGTTTATCCATTAAGGCGATTCGCGAAGGGCTGGCGCGGGGCGAATTTTCTGCGCGCGAACTGGCGCAGCAGTCCCTTGCCGCCATCGAGCGGGACAACCCGGCGGTGAACGCGTTTACTCACGTCACGCAGGAAAGAATGCTGCGGGAGGCGGCGCGCATCGATGCGCTTCGCGCGCAGAGCCAGCCTCTGCCGCCGCTGGCGGGCGTGCCTTACGCGGTGAAAAACCTGTTTGATATTCAAGGCGTGACAACCCTTGCGGGGGCGGAGCTGTTCAGTCAGCAGCCGCCCGCCGCCAGGGACGCTTTCGCGGTGACGAAGCTTGCTCATGCCGGCGCGCTGCTCGGCGGCGCGCTGAATATGGACGCCTACGCTTATGGCTTCACCACCGAAAACAGCCATTACGGCGCGACGCATAACCCGCACGACCTGGCGCGCGTGGCGGGCGGCTCCTCCGGCGGTTCTGCGGCGGCTGTGGCGGCGGGGTTAGTTAACTTTACGCTTGGCACCGACACCAACGGCTCTATCCGCGTGCCCGCTTCGCTGTGCGGCGTGCTGGGGTTAAAACCGACTTTTGGGCGGCTTTCACGCAGCGGCAGCCAGCCATTTGTGGCAAGCCTCGATCATATCGGGCCGCTGGCCCGCTCGGCAGAGGATCTGGCGCAGGTGTATGACGCGTTGCAGGGTGCGGATGCGGCGGACCGCTTTCAGTCGCCCCGCCCGGTGGAACCGGTGGCGGAGCGGCTTGAAAGCGACAGGCCGCTGCGTTGCGCCGTACTGACGGGCTATTTTGAAACCTGGTGCGACGAAGCAGCGCGGGCGGCGGTGGCGCAGGTGGCGAAAGCGCTGGGCGCGCAGCAGAGCATTGCGCTGGCGCAAGCGGAGCTGGCGCGTCAGGCGGCGTTTTTACTGACCGCCGCGGAAGGCGGCAACCATTATCTGCCGCTGCTTCGAACCGACCCGCACCGCTTTGAGCCGAACTCCCGCGAGCGGCTGCTGGCGGGGGCGATGACGCCTTCGGCCTGGTATATCCAGGCGCAGCGCTTTCGCGGCTGGTTCCGCGACCAGACGCTGGCGCTGTTCGATAGCGTTGACCTGCTCCTCGCCCCGGCCACGCCTTGCTGCGCGACGGAAATCGGCGCGGCGATGATGCGCATCAACCATACCGACCTGCCGGTGAAAGCCAGCATGGGCATGCTGGCGCAACCCATTTCGTTTCTCGGCCTGCCGGTGGTCACGGTGCCGGTGATGACGCAAAAAGGGCTGCCCATCGGCGTGCAGATTATTGGCGCGCCGTGGCAGGAAGAGAAATGTTTGCAGGCCGCAAGGCAGCTTGAACAGCAGGGCGTGATAAAAGCAGAGGTGAAAAGAGTATGACGAGGGATAACATCGACAGGCCGGCGATTTTAAACGAGGTGCGCGCTGCGTTTTACCGCTATGAAGAGGCGCTTATCAGCAATGACGTGGCGGTGCTGGATGAACTTTTCTGGGTGGACGAGCGCACGGTGCGCTACGGCGCAACGGAGAATCTTTACGGCATTGAGGCGATCCGCGCCTTTCGCGCCGCCAGGCCGTCGCAAGGGTTAGCGCGAACGCTGCGAAATACCACTATCACCACCTTCGGTGATGACATGGCTATCGCCAGCACCGAGTTTACCCGCGAGGGCAGCGAGCGCATCGGCCGCCAGATGCAGACGTGGGTGAAGTTCCCGTTCGGCTGGCGCATCGTGGCGGCGCACGTCAGTTTGATGGGATAGCGCCCAGGCTCTTTTCAGGAAAGCTGGCCTGCTCCCTCTCCCGGCGGTGGAGAGGGCCGGGGCGGGGAATTATTTTACCCAGGGGTGCGTTTTCAGCCAGTGGTCGGCGATATCCTGGCGGCGGCACACCCACACGCGATCGTGGCTTTGCACATAATCCAGAAAGCGTTGCAGCGCCCGGAAACGCCCCGGGCGACCCAGCAGGCGGCAGTGCATGCCTACCGACATCATCTTCGGCGCCGATTCCCCTTCCTCATACAGCACATCGAAACTGTCTTTCAGATAGGTGTAAAACTGCTCGGCGGTGTTGAAGCCCTGGGCGGTGGCGAAACGCATATCGTTGGCGTCCAGCGTGTAGGGGATAACCAGGTGCGGTTTACGGTTGCCGTCGCCGCACTCCACTTCCGTCCAGAACGGCAGATCGTCGCCGTAATAGTCGCTGTCGTACTGAAAACCGCCCTGCTCCACCACCAGCCGCCGGGTATTAGGGCTGTCGCGCCCGGTGTACCAGCCGAGCGGCTTCTTGCCAAACAGCGTCTCCAGCGTGTCGATGGCCTGGCGCAGGTGCGCCCGCTCCTCTTCCACGCTCATGTTCTGGTAGTGGATCCAGCGCCAGCCATGGCTCACCACGTCGTAATCCGCTTTTTTTATCGCCTCGACAATCGCCGGGTTGCGGGCCAGCGCCATGCCCACGCCGAAAATGGTCATCGGCAGGCCGCGGCGCTGGAACTCTTCATGGATACGCCAGAAGCCGGCGCGGGAGCCATATTCATAAAGTGAATCCATCGACATGTGGCGATCCGGGTAGCTCGCCGCGCCGATGATATCGGAAAGAAACTGCTCCGAACCGCTGTCGCCATGCAGCACGTGGTTCTCGCCGCCCTCTTCGTAATTAAGTACAAACTGCACGGCAATGCGCGCCTCCCCCGGCCAGCGTGCATGGGGCGGTTTGCCTGCATAGCCCAGCATATCGCGCGGGTACGTTTGATTCAGGTCGTGGCGAGGGTGCGGTACAGTTTGCATGGTTCATATCCTTTTAGCTCAGCATTTCAAAACAGCCGGTAAGCGGCTTTTTGTTGGGATACGCGAGGTCGCCGTGTTTACTGGTGCCAAGACCGAGAGCAAGCAGGGATTCCACCATTTTTACCGCCGCCGTTACGCCGTCGATAACCGGAATGCCCAGCTCGGCGGTCAGCTCACGGGCGAGGTTCGCCATGCCGCCGCAGCCGAGCACAATCGCTCCGCTGTTGTCTTCGTTCTTCGCTTGTATACAACGCTCGCGTACCTTTTGCTGAGCAAGACCCGTGCCATCTTCAAGCGCCAGCACCGGTAAGTCGATAGCATGCAGCCCCGCGCAGTGGTGCTCAAAGCCATACTGGCGCAATAAATGCCGGGCGATGATAAGCGTGCGGGGCAGCGTGGTGACGATGGAAAAGCGCGTCGCCACCAGCGTCGCCATGTGCATAGCCGCTTCGGCAATACCGATAACCGGCCCGCTCGCCAGCTCCCGCGCCGCCAGCAGCCCCGGGTCGCCAAAGCAGGCAATGACATGCCCCTGCGCGCCCTGGGCTTGTCCGCGCTTTATCTGTTCAAGCACGCCGATGGCGGCGATGGCTTCGTCGAAATGCCCTTCAATGGAATCCACGCCCTGTGACGGGCAAACCGCCAGTATCTCCGTGCCCGGCATCGCGACGGCGCGGGCCGCCTCGCCGATGGTCTGCGTCATCGCAACGCTGGTGTTGGGGTTGATTACCTGTATACGAAAACCGTTCATGATGGCTCCTGCGCCTTACCAAACAGGCGGGCAAAATCCGCCAGCGTTTCGCCGCTGCGCTCAAAGCAGAGGCTTTCCACAATGTGGGTGAAATGGTGCGCCAGCGCGTCCGTCAGCGCGGCGAGATCTTTTTTACGCAGCAGTTCGATAAGCTTTTCATGATCGTCGCAGCGGCAGCCGCGCTGCCAGGGCGAGCCCCAGGCGGCTATGACTAATGAGGAGCGCTGCGCCAGGCTTGTCACCATTTCCGTTAACACTGCGTTGCCGGAAATCGCCTGTAGCTGAATATGAAAAGCGGCGGAATGGCGGATAGCCGCCGGGCCGTCGCCGTCGCGGCTGGCCTGCTCTTCGAGCGCGACATGCTTCTCCAGCCCCGCCAGATGCGGCGGTTGCAGGCGGGCAAGCACATGCGGCAGGTTCGCGCACTCAATAACGCTTCGGGTTTGAAAGATAGCTTTCGACTCTTCCACCGTGGGACTGGCGACAAATGCACCACGTCTGGGCGTCATTTCGATCATTTGCACCGCCGCAAGGCGCGTCAGTACCTTACGGATACCGGTACGGCTGACGCCAAACACTTCCGCCAGCGCCTCTTCCGGCAGCTTGCAGCCCGGCGGCAACTGATGTTCGACAATCGCATTCAGCAATGACTGCCAGATGTGCGCTTCTTTATCCGGTATCTCCTGCGGGTCGATTAGGCCCGTTACACGCTTCATTTCCTGCTCCCGTTTATGGTCTGCCCCTGCTTTTTGTATACAGCAAATAAATACCTTGTATACAAAAAAAGAAAAACTGGCCTGGTTCCTGCAAGTTCCTGCTCAGAGAGTGACAGACATTTCGTCGCCATTCGTTCAGAGGAGCAGATTCCATGCCAAACCATGAGCACGCAGCAGTGAACCCGAATGCCGGCTATAGTCCCCGGCTCTGTAATGACGACCTGGCGCCGACCCGCAACCAGACCTGGTCCTGGTACAATATTTTTTCTTTCTGGATGTCGGATGTGCACAGCATGGGCGGCTATGTGGTAGCCGCCAGCTTCTTTACGCTCGGGCTGGCGAGCTGGCAGGTGCTGCTCTGCCTGCTGGTGGGCATTTGCATTGTGCAGCTGTGCGCAAACCTGGTGGCGAAGCCGAGCCAGATGGCGGGCGTGCCTTATGCCGTTATCTGCCGCCAGGCGTTCGGCGTATTCGGCGCGAATATCCCGGCGGTCATTCGCGGGCTTATCGCTTTCGCCTGGTACGGCATTCAGACTTACCTCGCCGCTAACGCGCTAATGCTGGTGGCGCTGAAGTTCTGGCCTTCGCTTGCGCCGATGACGGAAGGCCATTTCCTCGGGCTTTCTCACTTAGGCTGGGTTTGCTTCGCCATTATGTGGGTGTTGCAGGCGATGGTGTTCTGGCACGGGATGAACGCGATTAAGCGTTTTATTGACGTCGCCGGACCGGCGGTTTATGTGGTGATGATGGCGCTGGCGGGCTGGATTTTGTATCAGACCGGTTTTGACGGCATCTCCTTCACGCTTGCCAGCAAATCGCTCTCTGCTGGCGAACAGACCTGGCAGATGATTACCGCGACGGCGCTGGTGGTTTCTTACTTCTCCGGCCCGCTGCTTAACTTCGGCGATTTCTCCCGCTACGGCAAAAGCATGGGTGAGATTAAGCGCGGCAACCGCTGGGGGCTGCCGTTTAACTTCCTGCTTTTCTCCATCGTGACGGTGGTGATTGTCTCCGGCACGCAGTCGCTGTTCGGCCAGATGATCACCGACCCGATTGAAACCGTCAGCCGCGTGGGCAACAGCCTCGCCATGGCGATTGGGCTGCTGACGATGATCACCGCCACCATCGGCATTAATATCGTGGCGAATTTCGTTTCGCCGGCCTTTGATTTCTCTAACTGTTCGCCGCAGAAGATCAGTTTTCGCACCGGCGGGATGATTGCGGCGGTAGGCTCCGTGCTGCTGACGCCCTGGAACCTGTTCCAGTCGCCGGAGCTGATTCACTATACGCTGGACGTGCTGGGGGCGTTTATCGGGCCGCTGTTCGGCATTTTGCTGACGGACTTTTACCTGATTAAGCGCGGCAAGGTGTTTGTGGATGATCTCTTCGACGACACGCCAAAAGGTCGCTACTGGTACAAGAATGGTTTTAATCCGAAAGCGATTGTCTCGCTTATTCCTTCCGTGGCGGTGGGCCTGATTATCAGCTTTATCCCTGCGCTGCATGAGGTGGCGAACTTTAGCTGGTTTATCGGCGCGGCGCTGGGCGCAGGTTGTTACCGTTGGGCGGCGCGGCATGAACGCGCGGCTGACGTCGCGGGCTACAGCGTTCAGGTGGCGATGTCGAAGGAGTAAAACGACGAAGGCCTGAATCATTGCTGATTCAGGCCTTCTGAATAGTGGCGGAACGGACGGGACTCGAACCCGCGACCCCCTGCGTGACAGGCAGGTATTCTAACCGACTGAACTACCGCTCCGCATTGTTCCCGTTGGGGAACGAGGCGCATATTACGTATTGCCCTCTGGGCCGTCAACGCTTTTTCTCACACATTTAATCGTTTGCTGCAATTTTCGCCCAGACGATGATTTTCTCTACATTATAGCCCGCGTATAGCCCATGGTCAGGCGCGCCACAGGCAGCTTCCGCCTTTTTTCTCCACCAGATCCAGACGCGATTCGTGCGCCATTATCTCTTCATCGCTGGCTTTTATCACCCGCAGCGCCGTCGCCTGGCGAACAACGCGCTGAATGGCCGCTTCGCCGCCCTGCTGCTGTTGCCCTTCGCCTTCCATTGAAAATTTCAGCGATGTCTGGCCGCCGGTCATCGCCAGGTAGACGTCGGCAAGAATTTGGGAGTCGAGCAGCGCGCCGTGCAGGGTACGCTTGGTGTTGTCGATTTCGTAGCGGGAACAGAGCGCGTCGAGGCTGTTGCGCTTGCCCGGGAACATCCGGCGCGCCATTGCCAGGCTGTCGGTCACCTTGCAGAAGGTCTCGGTCTTCGGAATGCCCCGGTTGAGCATGCCAAATTCGTAATCCATAAAGCCGATATCGAACGACGCGTTATGGATAATAAGCTCGGCGCCGCGAATGTAGTCGAGGAAATCCTCAACCACATCGCCGAACGTGGGTTTATCCATCAGGAATTCGTCGGCGATGCCGTGAACGCCGAAAGCTTCCGGGTCCACCAGCCGGTCGGGCTTAAGATAGACGTGGAAATTATTGCCGGTCAGGCGGCGGTTTATTACCTCGACCGCACCAATCTCGATAATACGGTGCCCCTCATAGTGAGCGCCGATCTGGTTCATACCGGTGGTTTCTGTATCGAGGACAATCTGTCGTGTAATAGCTGTGCTCATAGCGCTCGTTGTGTCAGACTTGGGCTTTTAATCACAGGAAGTCTACCAGAGATGCGTAAAGAGGTAGAAATTTTCACCGATGGATCCTGCCTTGGCAACCCGGGCCCCGGCGGTTACGGCGCGATACTGCGCTATAAACAGCACGAAAAAACCTTCAGTGCGGGCTACCGCCTTACCACAAACAACCGCATGGAGCTGATGGCCGCCATCGTGGCGCTGGAGGCGCTGCGCGAGCATTGCATTATCACACTCAGCACCGACAGCCAGTATGTGCGCCAGGGGATCACCCAGTGGATCCACAACTGGAAAAAACGCGGCTGGAAAACCGCCGAGAAAAAGCCGGTAAAAAACGTCGACCTCTGGCAGCGGCTGGATGCGGCGCTCAGCCAGCATGAGATCAAATGGGAATGGGTAAAGGGCCACGCAGGCCACCCTGAAAACGAGCGCTGCGACGAGCTTGCCCGCGAGGCGGCGAATCACCCTACGCTTGAAGATGTCGGCTATTTGCCCGAGGCGCCTGCGCTTTAAGGCTTCCGGTATTGCCTGGTCGCGCCCACGGCCGGGCGAAGCTGCGTTCGGGCCTTTCTTGCTTTCAGCGGGTTAATCGTCAGGGGAATGGTTCGCTTGCGGGCCACGATAAGCTGCATGCAGCCCAGCGCCGGCAAATGCGTGCTCAACAGCCTGCCGCCCTGGCGGTGCCAGGGCAACACCTGAAAATTCCCGTGATGCATCACTTCAAAGTTCAGCAGGGTAAGCCAGTCGAGCTGGCGCATCAGGGTGAACATCCGGCTGTTATAAGGCGCCCGGCGGCGCAGAAAAGGCACGATTTTCCCGATGCCGAGCAGGCTCAGCGGGCTAAAACTGCTGAGGATAAGCCAGCCGTCGTCAATTAACACCCGGTCGACCTCCCGCAGCAGCCGGTGAGGATCCGGACACCAGGGCAGCGTGTGCGCCAGCAGGCAGGCATCCACCGACTTTTCTGCAAAAGGTAAATGAAGCGGGTCTGCTTTGACCTGCAACGTTTCTCCTTGCAGCGCAATGTTAACCTGATGTGAAATGGCGCAGGCTTCCGTGCTGACCTCCGCGCTCAGGTTGCCTATTTTAAGCAGGTGAAAACCATACAGCTTCCCAAGCCATGGCGTGAGCTGTTGCTCCAGCGCCGCGCGGTAAAAGTCGCCCCAGGGCAACTGGCTCCAGTGCGTGGGCGCGGTGAATGCCGCAGGGGTCCTTGCTGGTTTCATCACTACCTTCCGTAACGCAATGTGAGGTGTTTTATGAATCTTAACAGTATTCCCGCTTTTCAGGACAACTACATCTGGGTGCTGAATGATGAACAGGGAAAGTGCCTGATTGTCGATCCAGGCGAAGCCGCGCCGGTGCTAAAAGCGATTGAGGAACAGCAGTGGCAACCGGTCGCTATTCTGCTTACGCATCACCATAACGACCATGTCGGCGGAGTGAAAACGCTGCTTGAACATTATCCGGAAGTTGTGGTGTACGGGCCGCAGGAGACGGCTGGCAAAGGAACCAATAAGGTAGTAAAGGAAGGCGATAAGGCTGTCATACTGGGGCATGAATTCACCGTTATTGCTACGCCGGGTCACACTTCCGGACATATTTCTTATTTCAGTTTTCCTTATCTTTTCTGTGGGGACACAATGTTCTCGGCAGGCTGCGGACGTCTGTTTGAGGGCACGCCAGCCCAGATGTATCAATCTTTTCAGAAATTAAATGCGCTTCCGGAAGATACTCTGATTTGCTGCGCGCACGAATATACGTTAAGTAATTTAACCTTTTCTCTTTCTGTCCTGCCCGAGGATGTGCACTTAACCCATTATTATCGGGAAGTGAAAGAGTTACGCGCGAAAAATCAAAAATCACTCCCCTCAATTCTGAAAAAAGAGCGACAAATTAACTTATTTCTCCGCGTAAATGATATTGATTTAATTAATAAAATTGACGCAGAAACAACTTTGCAACACCCTGAAGAGAGATTCGCGTGGTTACGGGCTAAGAAAGATAGTTTCTAAAAATTTCTGCTTGTGCTCTGTTGCCTTCAAAGTTATCATCGCTCGTCTTTTAAGCAACTATTGACACACACATGAAGGCAAAAGCGATATTACTCGCCTCTGTCCTGCTTGTGGGGTGCCAGGCGACGAAGCAAGACGCCGGCGTTCAACAGCATGCACAGAGCCTTTCTGCAGCTGGTCAAGGGGAAGCAGGAAAGTTTGCTGGTCAGACTGCGCGGTGGATGGACGATGGAACCTTCCTCGCGCAAGATCAGGACCTGTGGTCTTTCATTGGCGACGAGCTAAAGATGGGGATTCCGGAAAATGACCGGATCCGCGAACAGAAACAGAAGTATTTGAGAAACAAGAGCTATCTCCACGATGTAACTTTACGGGCAGAGCCGTATATGTACTGGATAGCCGGGCAGGTTAAGAAACGTAACATGCCGATGGAGCTGGTACTCCTACCCATAGTGGAGAGCGCTTTTGACCCCCACGCCACATCTGCGGCGAATGCCGCTGGCATCTGGCAGATTGTGCCGAGCACGGGGCGTAATTATGGTTTAAAACAGACCCGCAATTACGATGCGCGTCGCGACGTGGTGGCTTCAACAACCGCCGCGCTCAACATGATGCAGCGTCTTAACCGCATGTTTGACGGCGACTGGCTACTGACCGTGGCAGCCTATAACAGCGGCGAGGGTCGTGTATTGAAGGCAATGAAAGCGAATAAAGCACGAGGAAAATCCACGGATTTTTGGTCGCTTTCACTGCCACAGGAAACCAAAATCTACGTGCCTAAAATGCTGGCTTTGAGTGATATTCTCAAAAACAGCAAGCGTTACGGGGTACGTTTGCCGTCGACCGACGAAAGTCGTGCGCTGGCGCGCGTGAAGGTGAACAACCCGGTTGATATGGATCAGCTGGCGGACATGGCAGGCATGCCGGTCAGCAAGCTGAAAACGTTCAATGCGGGTGTTAAAGGCGAAACGCTGGGCAAGAGCGGACCAAAATATGTGATGGTGCCGAAAAAGCATGCTGAACAGCTGAGAAACTCGCTGGCGGCAGGCGAAATCGAAGCCATCCAGCCGGAAATGCTGGCGGACGTCAGTCCTGCTGAAAGCCGTACTTATAAAGTGCGCTCCGGCGATACGCTCTCGACTATTGCGGCGCGTATGAACGTCTCGACGAAGGATTTGCAGCGCTGGAATAACCTGCGCGGCGCGAATCTGAAAATCGGCCAGACGTTAACGGTAGGCAGCGCCAGCGGCGCGACGCGTCTCGCCAGTAACAGCGACAGCATCACTTACCGCGTACGCAAAGGCGATTCGTTGTCGAGCATAGCGAAGCGTCACGGCGTCAATATCAAGGATGTGGTGCGCTGGAACAGCGATACCGATAAATTGCGGCCGGGCGACCAGCTCACGCTCTTCGTGAAAGAGAGTTCCACCCCGGACTCCTGATCGCAGCGCGAAACAAATAAGGCACCGATTCCCCCGGTGCCTTTTTTATTACCTGTATCAGGCCTGTTTTACTTCTTCTCCGGCTTGCAGGGAGCAAACTCCACCAGCAGCGGGTTATGATCGGAAGCGCGGGTGACCAGCACAGAGGCTTCATTAACCGCCAACCCACGGTAAAAGACGAAATCAAGGGGACGACCAAAGGCCCGACGCCGCTGGTCATCGGTAAAACGCACTTCACGAAGCGCCATTTCACGCGCAAAGCGATACAGCGCGTTCTTACGAGGCCTGCTCCAGGCGTTAAAATCTCCCGCCATAATCACAGGGCCATTGTGGTGGACGAGCTGATCGCCTATCGGCCCCAACTGTTTACTGTACACATCCACCCCCAGGCTGAAATTAACCGCGTGGACGTTAACTACCATCAACATGCGCCCGTCCGGCAAGGGATAAACCGTCACCAGCGCGGATTTAGCCAGCCGAAGAATAGGCTCGCGCTCGCGCAAAGGGCAACAATAAACCGGGTGGGCTGCGGACAATGTCATAACGCCGGAAGGGTGTTGCGGCAGCACAAAAGCGGGAACCTGATCGGCCGCCAGATAATTTTTCGTAGCGAAAGAGATAAGCTCAGGCGTGGTCTGCGCTTCCTGGAGCAACATCAGGTGGGCGTCTTTGCCAAAGGTTTGCAAAACGGACAACCATTCGGCCCGCTGTTGTTTGAAGATGTTCCATACCAGCACACGTAATACATCATGGCCGGGCAACGGTTCGCCTGCGGGCAGCGCTTGTCCAATGCCCGAGAAAGAGCCTGGCGGTAAAATTCGTTCTGCTGGCTGGCCGGCAATGTAGCGCATGGCATAAGTTGTTTTTCGCACGTCTCGCTGTATGCCTCCGTTGAGATTGCCGCCACAATGACGTGACGGCTTATCAGTTATAGGGATTTTAGCTCACAGTTTCAACGCAAGGCAGTAAGGAAATGTACGAACTGGCTTTAGCAGAGGTTAACTCAGGGCAGCACGCAGCTTGCTATCCAGTCGGCCGCTCAGCATTACCAGCCCCAGCGCCACGGCGACAATGACCGCGCCTATCCACGGTGTCTGGGCAAGACCGATATGCGCTACCGTCTGGCCGCCTGTAATCGATCCTAAAGCAATGCCGACGTTAAATGCTGCAATATTTAACCCGGATGCGACATCGACAGCGTCAGGCGCATATTGCTCTGCTTTCTGAACGACATAAACCTGTAAACCGGGCACATTGCCAAAGGCGAAAATGCCCATCACCAGCACCGTAACCAGAGCAGCATAATGAAGGGATGCGGTGAACTGGAAAATCAGCAGTAAGGCAGCAAGGGCGGCAAAAATAAACTTAAGCGCAGGCACCGCGCCATGGCGATCCGCAAGTTTTCCTCCCCAGATGTTGCCAATGGCAACGGCAACGCCATATCCCAGCAGGATCCAGCTGACCGCCGCAGGGCTAAAGCCCGCCAGGTCTTGCATCATCGGCGCAAGGAAAGTGAATGCCGTAAATACGCCGCCATAACCCAACGCGGTAATAGCGTAGATCATTAGCAAACGCGGATGCGTCAATACCTTGAGCTGCGCTTTTAGCCCGGCGACAGCGCGACCGGGAATATCGTTCGGCACCAGAATCAGGCTGCTGATAAGCGCAATAACACCAAGCGCCGAAACCGCAAGGAAGGTTTCACGCCAGCCAAAGTGCTGACCGATAAAGGTACCCAGCGGCACGCCAGTCACCAGCGCTACCGTAAGACCGCCAAACATAATGGCGATGGCAGAGGCCGCTTTTTCTTTCGGCACCAGGCTTGTAGCGATGGTGGAACCGATCGAAAAGAAAACGCCATGCGCAAGACCTGTCATCACTCGCGCTACGACTAATGTTTCATAACCCGGCGACAACCAGGCCAGTAAATTACCGGCGGTAAAAAGCGCCATCAGCCCAACCAGCAATTGCTTTCGCGGCACATTGCCTGTTAATGCCGTCAGCACGGGCGCGCCAACCGCCACGCCCAGCGCGTAGAGTGAAACCAGTAGCCCGGCAGAAGGCAGCGAGACGCCAAGCTGTTCAGCGATAGTCGGCACCAGGCCGACAATAACGAATTCCGTCGTGCCTATCGCGAAGGCACTGATGGTCAAAGCAAGTAATGCCAGCGGCATAAGTTATCTCCATAACAGATGTTCAGTGTTGGCATGCAGTATGGAGAAGTGCTTAAATAACAAAAACAGTCAAAATCACAATAAAATTTTGCCGGAGAAGCAATAATGAAGGCGACCTCTGAAGAACTCGCGATCTTCGTTGCGGTAGTGGAAAGCGGCAGCTTTAGCCGGGCGGCGGAACAGCTGCGGCTGGCAAATTCGGCAGTAAGCCGCTCGGTAAAAAAACTGGAGATGAAGCTTGGCGTTAGCCTGCTTAATCGTACGACTCGCCAGCTTAGCCTTACAGAAGAGGGCGAACGCTATTTTCGTCGCGTTCAACAAGTTTTACAGGAAATGGCCGCGGCCGAGAATGAACTCATGGAGACCCGCCTTACGCCGCGTGGTTTGCTGAGAATAGATGCCGCTACGCCAGTGGTATTGCATTTTCTGATGCCGTTTATCAAACCCTTCCGGGAGCGTTACCCGGAGGTTACGCTTTCCTTAGTCTCATCTGAAACGTTCATCAATCTTATTGAGCGTAAAGTGGATGTGGCGATTCGCGCCGGCAATCTCACGGATTCCAGCCTGCGCGCCCGTCCCTTGTTCAGTAGCTACCGGAAGCTGGTTGCCTCACCGGACTATCTGGATCGCTATGGAATACCGCTGAAGGTAGAGGATCTTGACGATCATGTTTGTCTTGGCTTTACCGAGCCTGTGTCGCTGAACACCTGGCCAGTCGCGCGTCAGGATGGGCAATTGCATGAAATACAGGTGGGCTTGTCCTCAAACAGCGGGGAAACCATCAAACAACTTTGTCTCACGGGCAATGGCATCGCCTGTTTGTCGGATTATATGATCGATAAAGAGATTGCAAATGGCGAAGTAGTAGAGCTGCTTTCAGAGCATCGCTTACCCGTTGAAATGCCGTTCAGCGCCGTTTATTACAGCGATCGCGCTGTTAGCACACGGATCCGGGCGTTTATTGATTTCTTAAGCGAGCAAATGAAACAGCCCCGCCAGGGGCTGTAAAACGAGGGTTAGTCCCACTGCGGGGCTAAACCTTCCGGACTTACGAGACGCTGGTTACGATCGAGCGCTGCGATCGCGGCCATGTCATCGTTATCCAGCGTAAGCTGCTGCGCTCGCAGGTTACTTTCCAGATTTTCTCGTTTGGTTGAGGAAGGAATAACTGCATAACCCTGAGCCAGAGCCCAGGCGAGGATAACCTGGGCCGGGGTTGCCTGATGCTTTGTCGCAATACCGGCAATGGTTTCATCTTTTAACGCTTCGCCGTAAGCAAGCGTCATATAAGAAGTAATATGAATGCCGTGGGATTTTGCCCATGCCGCAACGTTGCTGTTCTGAAGATAAGGTGAAAGCTCAATCTGATTGGTCGCGATGTGCTCCGCCCCTACTGCCGCTATCGCCCTTTCCATTAGCGGGATGGTGAAGTTGGAGATCCCGATTTCACGCGTTAATCCCTCTTTTTTTGCTTCGAGTAAAGCGTGCATGAACTCTTCAACGCCGACGGCATCGCCAGGCGATGGCCAGTGGATCAGCGTCAAATCTACATAGCCGGTACGCAGCTTTTTCAGGCTTTCTTTCAGACTGGGAATAAGCTTCTCCCGGCTTAAATTTTCCGTCCAGATTTTTGTCGTAATAAAGATGTCGTTACGGGCAATGCCGCTCTCTTCAAGCGCCTGGCCGATAGCCGCTTCGTTATCGTAGATCTGCGCGGTATCAATTGCGCGATAACCCAGCTCAAGCGCGGTTTTAACGGATGCGATAACGACATCATCTTTCAGGCGAAAGGTGCCAAGACCAAATGCAGGTAGTGTCATAAATCCTCTTTTGACTTTTTTTACCAGGAAAGAGGATTATCGCGAAGCGACTTAAAGAGAAAAAGGTAATGAAATGCAGAGGATTATTGCCAAAAGAGCAATAGTCTGGCGTTCAGATACAAAAAAGCCCTGAGCATTTGCTCAGGGCTTCATAATAAGTGGCGGAACGGACGGGACTCGAACCCGCGACCCCCTGCGTGACAGGCAGGTATTCTAACCGACTGAACTACCGCTCCACCGAATTTTTTCACAACCACCGGTTTGTTGCCCCGGTTTGACCTGCTAATTTGATGCCTGGCAGTTCCCTACTCTCGCATGGGGAGGCCCCACACTACCATCGGCGCTACGGCGTTTCACTTCTGAGTTCGGCATGGGGTCAGGTGGGACCACCGCGCTACGGCCGCCAGGCAAATTCTGTTCACCTGCCGCCACTTCCGGCCACAGGCTGTATCCGTCACAAGCTGAATTGCTCTCAAATCACGCCAAAACACCTT